>Ga0181527_1000003_pt1 | contig 468662 bp, 412 predicted proteins | sample PEATcosm2014_Bin_30_FD_119762 | JGI IMG/M metagenome (GOLD analysis project Ga0181527, IMG submission 119762) | Peatland microbial communities from MTU Mesocosm Facility, Houghton, MI, USA - PEATcosm2014_Bin06_60_metaG | ecosystem: Environmental > Terrestrial > Soil > Wetlands > Peat | place...
ACCAGTTCGAGGAAGCCGATCGCTATGCGATCGATCTCTACGGCGCGGTTCAGGACGCCTATTTGCAAACCCGCGCGGACAAGGTCAAGAAGCTCCACCAGGAACAGTGGTAAGCCGCTCCGGGTTGGTTAGCTAACCCAGGAATAATTTGACGATTTGGCGCGCCGCGGGACTGATGTTCCGCGGCGCGCTGCTTTTTCAAGCTCGCGCGCTGTCTTCTTGAACTTGATCCCGAGCGTGATACGAGCTGCGCACCAGCGGTCCTGACTCGACGTGTCGGAACCCCATCGCGAGTGCGGCCACCTTCAACTCGGCGAACTCGGCCGGCGGCACGTACCTGGCCACGGGGATGTGCTCCGCCGACGGCCGCAGATACTGCCCGAGCGTCAGGATTTCGCATCCGACGCCGCGCAAATCGCGGATCACATCGAGCAACTCGCCGTTGCTCTCGCCAAGCCCGAGCATCACGCCCGCCTTGGTGAGCATCGGCTTGCCGAGCCGGCGCGCGGAGTCTTTCGCGTGGCGGAGGACGTCGAGCGATCGTTCGTAATTTCCGCCCGGCCGCACTGTGCGATAAAGACTCGGCACCGTCTCGATGTTGTGGTTGTAGATGTCGATTGGCGAGCTCACCACCGTCTCGACGCTGGCGAACGATCCCTGGAAGTCCGGCACCAGCACTTCGACCCGCGCCGGCGGATGCGTCGCCTTGATTGCATGCGCCGTGGCCGCGAAATGCGCCGCGCCGCCGTCGGGGAGATCGTCGCGATTGACCGAGGTGACGACGACATGTTCCAGCCCGAGGCGCGCCACCGCCTCGGCGATTCGCCGCGGCTCATCGCCATCCAGCGGGCGCACCGTCCCGTGCGCGATCGCGCAGTACGGACAATTGCGCGTGCACACGTCGCCCATCAGGATGAAGGTGGCGGTGCGATGCGAAAAGCATTCGCCGATATTCGGGCAGCACGCCTCCTGGCAGACGGTATGCAGCTTGAGCCCGCCGAGGATCGCCTTGGTGCGAAAGTACTCGGGCGACGCCGGTGCGCGAACCTTAATCCAGTCGGGATGCTTCCGCTCAGCCATCGCCAGCCATCAGTCGAGGCGCCTGCCCTATTTGCGACGGGCCGGCGAGAACTATCTCATCGTAGTGGAACACGCGGCGGAAACTCTCGCGCATCACCAGGGCGAACTCGCCAACCGACACTGGCCGATTCGCCAGCTCGCAGAGTGAAGTCATGCGGCATCCCTCGATACCGCACGGCACGATCGAATCGAAGAAGCTGAGATCGGTGGAAACGTTCAGGGCGAAGCCGTGCCAGGTGGTCCAGCGCCGGATGCCGACGCCGATCGACGCGATCTTGCGCGACCCGACCCAAACGCCGGTCATCGCGTCGCGGCGGGCGGCGTCGATGCCGAATTTTGCGAGCGCGTCGATCATCGCCGCCTCGAGCGCTCGAAGATACTTCGCAACGTCGCGGTCGCGCCCTTCGAGTTTAAGAATCGGATAACCGATCAGTTGTCCGGGGCCGTGATAGGTCACCTGCCCGCCGCGCGAGACCCGCCGAATCGGCACGCCCGCCGGATTGCCCACGATGAAGCGCTCGTCCGCGCCGCGGCCCAGGGTGAAGACATGCGGATGCTCCATCATCAGGAGCGTATCGCCGATCGTGCCGTCGAGCCGCGCCGAGAGCATCGCGGTTTGCAGCTCAAGCGCGGCGTCGTAGTCAACCACGCCCAAATCGGCGACGGTGAGTGCTCCGCGCGCGTCCATCGTCAGAAGTCTATCGCTTCGCCGTCGGCGGCCAAAGCCGCTTGCATGATCGCTTCGGACATCGTGGGATGCGGATGCGCGGTCTTGCCGATTGCGGCAGTGGTGGTCTCCAGCGCTTTGCCGAGCACGACTTCGGAAATGAGGTCGGTGGCGCCGTGTCCGATTATCTGGCATCCGATCACTTCGCCGTACTGTTTGGTCGCGACGATTTTCACGAAGCCCGCGGTCTCGCCGATCGCAACCGCCTTGCCGATCGCGCGAAACGGAAACTTGCCGACCTTCACCTCGATGCCGCGCGCTCTTGCCTCGGCTTCGCTGAGTCCCACCGTCGCGACTTCGGGCTCGCAGTAGATGCATCCGGGGATCGCGAGCAGGTCGAAACCGGGTTCGCGCACCCCCGCCATGATTTCGACCGCGGCGATGCCTTCGGCGCTGGCCTTGTGTGCGAGCAGCGGCAGGCGGGCGACGTCGCCGATCGAATAGATGCTCGGGACACTGGTCTGGAACGAGTCGTTGATCTTGATGAAGCCGCCGCGTTCGAGCTCGACGCCGATTTTTTCGAGCCCGATGTTCTGACTGAGCGGAGTGCGCCCGACTGCCACCAGCACGACCTCAGCGTCGATGGATTTTTCGGCGCCGTCAGCCGTCACTGTGACCGACCACAGGCCGCCCTTGCGCTCCATCGACTTGTAGCCATGCCCGAGCATCACGGTGACCCCGCGTTTGACGAACGCGCGCCGGATCTCCTCGGCGACCTCCGCGTCGAAACCGGGGAGCATCTGCTTTTCGATCTCGACGATCGTCACCTTGGCGCCGAACGCGCTGTAGAAATAGCCGAACTCGAGTCCGATTGCGCCGGCGCCGATCACGACGACGCTCGCGGGCATCGTGTCGAGCACCAGTGCCTCCTTGCTGGTAATCACGCCCTCGCCTACTTTCATTCCCGGGAACAGCCGTTCGCCCGAACCGGCCGCGATTAGGATGCGCTCGGCCTCGAGCGACGCGGCTTCCGGCGCGGACTTGCCTTCGACCTGCGCGAGCGCGACGGAATGCGGACCGGTTACGGCCGCGTCAGCCTCGAAGTAGTCGATTTTGTTTTTCTTGAGAAGGTAGAGCACCCCTTTGGAGAGCTTTTCGGCGGCCGCACGCGAGCGCGCGATCACTTTCCTGAAATCGAAACGAACCTCGCCGACCTCGATGCCGTGTTCCTTGGACGCACCGCGAATCGTGTCCATCGCAGCGGCGGAGTTGAGCAGCGCCTTGGACGGGATACATCCCCAGTTGAGGCATACGCCGCCGGGGCGGTCGCGCTCGACGACAGCGACGCGCATTTTGAGCTGGCTGGCGCGAATCGCAGCGACGTATCCACCGGGTCCTGAGCCGATTACGACAAGGTCATAACGGGTGTTTGCCAAGATGAAGTCCTTCCGGGATTTTTCTTACTTATCATTGTCCGAATTAAAGCATCGAGTAAGCGGTCGCGATAGTTGACGCCGCAAAGATCCGGGGTCGCTGCGCTCCGGTCGTGATGTTGGAATCAGAGAGTGATTCGTGTTTCGTTCTCCTGAACTAAAAAACGTTTCACGTGAAACGTTTTCGTAAAAACCCCAGCAGCACAGCACCGTTTTCGACCACTTCTGAAAAAATTGACTGCCACTGCGCCTGCCGGCTTAACATTGGGCATGGGGCTCGCCGCCCCTGCCGCGCGACAACGGAGCGCGGCCTCAATACTGGGTGCAGGGCTCAGCCCCGCACAGGCACAGCACGGATGATAACTTAACTCTTGTGATGCCTTGTGTTGCTCTGATAGGCTCTGAACCTCCGATGGAAACCGATCGCCAATCTCGGCAACCCCGAGCCTCGTGGCCCTTCGATCTTCGGGTCTTTGCCGCGATGGCAGGGCTATGGGCGATATGCTTGGCGCTCAGGGCGTTCGTTCACGTCGGCGATCTCAACCTCGTCGATCCGATCGAGACTATTTTCGCCGGCGTGCGATTCAACGGCGACGCCGCGCGCGTGGTGCTGCTCGTCGAGGCGGGAATATTCGCGGCGATCGCGGCCGGAGTTTTTGCGCGCCGGCGATGGGGCCTGTTGCTCGCGCTTTGCTGCATGGTCCAGGTCGTGATGAGCCATCTCGCGTTCGTGATCGCGTACCTGCCGATTCACGCGGAATGGATGAACGTGCGCGTGGTCGCGTCGCAGGGGCCGATGATGGTGCTGATCACGCTGTACCTTTGGATTCGCGCGTGCGATTTGATTTTCGATTCGCAGCACGCCGAAGCGCGCGCGCGGTAATCATCAGGCACGATTCATCGGGTGGCGGTTCGCGCCGATTCCGGCGCCGACGCAGCGGCCGCTATGGCAAAATGAGCCGCTGATTACCAATCAGCAGGAAGTGCCCGATACTTGACGCGATTGAGGGAGCGTTGATACGCAGCCATCGATCTTCATCGCCAAGCTCTTGGGACCAATCTTTGTTCTGGTCGGGATCGCGATATTGTCCAGGCCCGAAGCGTTCCGCGAGTTGCTCAAAGAATTCATAGAGAGCCCCGCGCTGATCTATCTGGCCGGCGTCCTCGGCCTCGTCGGGGGCCTGGCGCTGGTGCTGACTCACAATGTCTGGTCACTGGACTGGCGCCTTATCATCACGCTGATTGGTTGGGCTACCGTTGTTCGCGCCATCGTCACCATTTTCCAGCCACAACAGATCGTTTCGCTCGGATTGAAGACAATCGAGCATCGGGGGATCTTTTTTGACGCTGCCGTGATCGACCTCGTCGTCGGCCTGATCCTGAGCTACTTCGGGTATTTGGCGTAACCGGAGCTTTTTTGGTGGCGACGGGAGGAGTTGGTCTTCTCGACCATTGGGCCGCTATTGAACAATTAGGATTTTCAATCCGCTCGACACGCTGAAAATGGCAAAGGCGCGAGCATCAGGTGCGCGTCTGGTACGCGGGATTTCCGTACACTCTCTCGGTAACTGGGCGAATTCTCTTATCCATTTTCAGTTGTGCCAGCAACTTCCCGCACGCTCCCGACTGAGGAGGATTCGCCCAATAGTAAAAATGGAATTTGCCCTCTCCAACCGATTCCTTCAAACATCTATAAATGACATCCGTTGGCGCGTCGCGAACGATTTCGATATCAAACGCCTTCGACCTCGCCTTGTTAAACATCCAGGCCGACAGATCGGCTTTTTGGTATCCCGCGCGCTCCAATGTTTTCGCGTTGTCCATTTGACTCACCTCTGCATCGTCCGTAACCGGGCAGAACCGCAGTGTAGCAAAAACCTACATCATGTTGAAAGACATTGCTGGTCTTCCGCAGGAATCCCGAACCCGGTCCGACGCACTTTAAGTTTTCCGCGGCCCGAAGCTTTAAGAAGGTGGCAGGTAAAAAATTAGGGTGGTGGCGACTGGAGGAATCGGTCTATATCACCGTAACGAAACCACAGAACAATTCAGCTTTGCGATACGCCAGACCCTGTCAAATCGCGCAAACCGCGGCTGTCAGGCAGGATCTGGACCGTGGCTCTTTAGCCCCAGACTGCAATTCGCTGCAACTCCACGCGCATATCTTGATGCGTGTCCTGTCTCTGACCGAACAATTCCACGACAACATTCAGCGGAAGTACACCTTGCGGCACGTCGCCGCGTACATCAGGCAAGTCCCAGGGCTTATCATCGAGATCGCTCATCGCGGGAGCTGGGCCTGCAATAAGGAAGACTTTAACCCGAGCGACGAGCACGCTCCCATTGTCTTCAAATTCTCCGAGGAAGCAGCTCAGATTGTCCCCACCGTAGAATTTTCCGTCCTTGAGGAACATGACGCCGTAGCCGGCTTCCGCGTCCGCGTCCAATCCTTGGTATCGCGCGATATAGAACCCATCGAATCGTGTTGGCATTTTAGTCTCCTCAGTTTTTCACGCACTCTCAATTGCGGATACCGGACTAAAGTGGGGGTTTCGCCCTCCTTTTTGCCGAGAAACCCAGTCCCAACAAGCACACCAAGCTTCGCCTCGCTCAATTTCGCGCAAATCTGAAATGAGGGCAATCGGAATTTATGGTGGCGACGGTAGGAGTCGAACCTACGACACTGCGGATATGAGCCGCATGCTCTAGCCAACTGAGCTACGTCGCCACCGGGAATCGTCAAATCTAGCGTGAGCGCGCAAGCGGCGAAAGACCGCGCCCATTTCGTTCAGCCAAGCGCGATGCTGCGGGTCCTGACCGCCCGACTTCCGCGCTGGACCTGGTAGAGCACCCCCTCCGTGAACTCGACGCAGGTCAGCTTGCCGCCGTACACCAGCCCGGTGTCGATCCCGAGTTTGTACGGCAGGTCGATCATCACGCCTTTCATCGGAGTATGGCCGAACACCACCGTCGCGTCGATTTTGTGCGGATTGTAAATGAACTCCTGCCGAATCCACAGCATGTCTTCGGCCTGCTGCTCCTCTAGCTGGCGAGTCGGCATGATGCCGGCGTGGACGAAGAGGTAGGGCGGACGCAGGTAGCTGGTGGCCAGGCGGTTCAGGAAGTCCAGGTGCGCGGCGGGCAACCGCGCGTGCGCGTCCTCCAGGTCTTCCTCGTGCACCCCGTAGCTGTCGAGCGTCGCGATGCCGCCGTTGAACAGGAACGACTCGCCGTAATTTCCCGGCATGCCCAGGAACGACAGCATCATGTCCTCATGATTGCCCTTCAGGAACACGCATTCCGCATCGCCCCGCTCGAGCTCCAGCGCGAGCTCGATAACCTCGCGCGACGACGGGCCGCGATCGACGTAGTCGCCGACGAATACCACCGTGTCGCCCGCGGCCGGCGCGATCGCCTTCAGGATCGCGCTCAGTTCATCGGGGCATCCGTGGATATCGCCGATCGCGAACAACCGTCCTTCGGGGTTCGATTTTCGAGTTCTCGTCATCGTGGGGCGGGGCCGGCGTCAACCGGCGCGTTTGGGGCTGCCGTTGTGGAGCAAATCGACGAGCGACTTGCGGTCTTCGATTATCCGGCGCGCGGCGCTGTAAGGGTTCAGTTTGCCCGCCGCAATCTCGTCGAGCACGCCGCGAGCGCCACCGTCGGCGACGGCGCGTGCGGCGCGCTCCTCCAGTTCCGCCGACAGAACCTCCACGAACTCGCGGGTGCGGCGCTCGGACTCGCGCGCCGAATCGATATGCGCGCGGAGGTATTCGCCGTGCTTCGCGATCGCGCCGACCACCGCGTCGACGCCTTTGTCGGTCGCCGCCTGCGTCAGCAGCACCGGCGGCCGCCATCCGTCGCCGGAGCGCAGATGGACGCCAAGTTCAAGCTCGGCCTTGAGCCGGTCGGCGCCTTCGCGGTCGGCCTTGTTGACGACGAACACGTCGGCGATTTCGTTCAGCCCGGCCTTCATCACCTGCACCGCGTCGCCCGCCTCGGGCACGGTAACGACAACCGTGGTGTCGGCCAAATCCATTATCGAAAGTTCGGTCTGTCCCACGCCGACGGTCTCGATAATGATCACGTCGCTGCCGTAAGCGTCGAGCAGTTTGACGATTTCGCGCGCCGCGCGGCTGAGTCCGCCGTGGCTTCCGCGCGATGCGAGGCTGCGGATGTACACGCCGGCGTCCTTGTAATGGTCGGTCATGCGCACGCGATCGCCAAGCACGGCGCCGCCCGAAAACGGGCTCGACGGATCGATCGCGAGGATGGCAATTGTTTTGCCGAGCGCCCGATACTTCGCAATCAGATGGTTGACGAGCGTCGATTTTCCGGCGCCCGGCGGCCCGGTTATTCCGACCACCTGTGCACGCCCGGTTTTTGCGTAGATCCGCTCGATGATCGCGCTCGACTCGGGCGCGCGATTCTCGACCATCGTGATCAGCTGAGCCAGCGCCCGCATCTCGCCCGCCTCGAAACGCTTGAGCAGCGCGCCCAGCCGCGCGTCCGTGGTCTGGACGGTCGCGGCGGAATCGGAAGAATTGGATCGGAATTCAGCAGGCATACGAGCTTGTCCAATCATGATAGCGGCTTGCGATCGGGCGGCGCAACAAAACCTCCGGCGCTCAACAGATCGCGCCGCGCGGCATTGTTTTCCTTGCGTCCGCGTTTTAGTCTCAAGTCAAGGAATGAAGCTTCCTGACATCTATACCGACTGGAAAATAGTGACCGGCCTTGCGCTCGTCCTGCTGGGCGCCGCCAACTGGACCATCGGGCTGGAACGGACCCAGACTTACAGCCGGATGAACATCGCGCGCACGCAACCGGCTGCCGCAACGGACTATCGGAGTTTCGACGAACTCGATGAGGGCGCGGGTGGGGCTGCGGTCCTCGAACCGCTGACGGCGGAGCAACGGCAGGCGTCGTACACGGCGGCGCGGACGGATTTTTATCACGCGGTCTTTCTAGCGGGTCGGGCGATGGTGTTGCTTGGGCTCCTGGTCGCTTTGCTGGGCTTCATCAGCGTGATTCAGCAGGATTTCCGCCGCGCGTTTCGCCGCCCCGAGGACGACGCGCGGCTGGCGCGCGAGCTGCCGGGCGCTCCACGGGCTCCGCAATAGAATTTCTACAATGGTAACGGAGCTATCCGGGCGCGCGTATGCGAAGATCAATTTGTTCCTGCGGGTGACCGGGCGCCGCGGCGACGGCTATCACGAACTCGATTCGGCGTTTCTCCCGGTCTCGCTCGCTGACGAAATTCGCCTGGAAATCCGCGGCGCGGACGAACCCTCGGTCACCGTCAAGTGCGACTTGCCGGAACTCGCCAGGAGCCAGAACAATCTGGCGGCACGCGCCGCGCGCGCGTTCATGAGCGAATTCGATCTGGTCGCCGAAGTGCTGATCGATCTGGAAAAACACATCCCGGTGGGCGCCGGACTCGGCGGCGGATCGAGCGACGCCGCCGCGATATTGTGCATGATGGCGGCGGCGGCGCAGCTAAGCGACGAAGCCGCGGTGACCAGACTGCATCGAATCGCACTTTCGCTCGGCGCGGACGTGCCATTTTTTCTGGATCCGCGCCCGTCGCGGATAACCGGAATCGGCGAGCGGATCGCGGTTATCGCGGGAGCCCCGCGCCTGCCCATAGTAATCGCCGTGCCGCCGTTCGAGGTTTCAACCGCCGCGATCTTTCGCGCGCTCGAGCCCGCGGGATGGAGCGGCGCCGCGCCCGAGGAGCACCTCGCGTCGATCGCGCGCGGCGATATATCGACCGAGCTCGCGGTGAACGACCTGGCCGCGGTGGCGATCGCGCGGTTTCCCGAGATTCGGCGCCTTAAAGGATTACTTGAAGATTTAGGCGCGCGCGCGGCGCAAATGTCGGGCAGCGGCGGCGCGGTCTTTGGCGTTTTCGATTCGACTGAGGCGGCCGAAAGCGCGGCGATTAAGATCCGCCGGCGTGCGCCGTTCGCAAAGGTAGTTGCGGCGACAACCCTGGACGGCGAATCCGATGACGAATCCGACGCCGGGTAGCCTGAAACCCGGCAAGCGCAGCTGGGCTGTGCATGGCCGCAGGAGCGGCGCATTGACAGCGAAAAACCGCATCAATAACATCGCAATCCCTGCACGCCGGCTGCTAAAGTCGAAGTCCGGGCAGGTTCGCCGCGACAGTTGTGCGGTGCGGTCTCGCGGCGGTTCGGTCTGAATAGATTGGATTGCACGAGATTCGCCGGCTGAGCGCCCACATGGCGTTTCGCCGGCGGTTAGTTTTAACTGTCTGATTGGGAGAAGCGCGGGCCCCGGGCCTTTGAATCCAAATGCGCTGGGCGGTCGCCAAGCTGGTAAGGCACCAGGCTTTGGACCTGGCATTCGAAGGTTCGAATCCTTCCCGCCCAGCCAATCTGCGCGGTAGTTTGCGATACTTGAAGAATCACATGATGATCACGGCGCGGGGGAATTGAAGATGTCGGACAGGGTCAAGGACCAACTCGAAGTTTTCACCGGGAACTCCAATCCCGCGCTCGCGCGCGAGGTAACGGAGCATCTCGGTGTGAAGATGGGCGAAGCCGAGGTTGGCCACTTTCCCGACGGCGAAGTGATGGTCGAAATCCGCGAGAACGTGCGCGGTGGCGACTGCTTCGTCATCCAGTCCACCTGCACGCCGCCCAACGAGAACCTGATGGAGCTGATCCTGGTCACCGATGCGCTGCGGCGTGCGTCGGCCGGGCGCATCACCGCGGTGATCCCGTACTTCGGCTATGCCCGGCAGGATCGCAAGGTTGCGCCGCGCGTGCCGATCAGCGCAAAGGTGGTGGCCGACCTGATCACGACCGCGGGCGTGAATCGCGTGCTCACGATCGATCTGCACGCCGGGCAAATTCAAGGCTTCTTCAACATTCCGGTGGACAACCTGTACGCGATGCCGGTGCTGATCAGCTACCTGCGCAAGCGGGTCGAAGGCAAGAAGGTTTCGGTGGTGTCGCCCGACGCGGGCGGCGTAGAGCGCGCGCGCGCGTACGCGCGGCGGCTCAACGCGAACCTCGCGATCATCGACAAGCGCCGCCGGCGTGCGAGCGAAGTCGCGGAGATGCAACTGGTGGGCGAAGTGAAGGACTCGATCGCGCTGCTGGTTGACGACATGATCGACACCGCCGGCACCATCACCGAGGCGGCCAAGGTGGTCGCCAACGCCGGCGCGACAGAAGTGATCGCAGTCGCGACCCATCCGATCCTGTCGGATCCGGCCTGCGATCGCCTGAATAAATCGAATATCACTGAAATTGTTACCACCAACACCATCCCGCTGCGCGCCAAGGCACAGGCGGAGCTCGCCAAGCTCCGCGTGCTGTCGGTCGCGAGCCTGCTGGCGGAAGCGGTCAAGCGAATTCATAATGAGGAGTCGGTAAGCTCGCTCTTTGCATGAGCGCGCGAACCATCAAGCGAGGACACAATGGAGACCGGTGAACTAGCCTGCGAGAAACGCGCCACCCGACCCAAGGGTCAGAACAACGCGCTGCGGCGCAACGGCCGCGTGCCCGCAATATTGTACGGACCCACGACTGCGCCGGTGCCGCTGGCGATCGATCGGCTGGAACTGAAGGCCAGGATTTCGGCGGCCGCGCACACGCGCATCGTCAAGCTCAAGTCGAGCACCGCCGAGATCGACGGCAGGTACGTGATTTTCAAGGACGTACAGCGCGCGCCGGTGTCGGGCGAGATCCTGCACGCGGACCTGTACGAGGTCGATCTCAACCGGCCGATTCGCGTCGAAGTGGCGCTCAAGTTCACGGGCAAGGCCAAAGGCCTCGCCAACGGCGGAATCCTGGCGCCGCTCGAGCGCACCGCCACCGTCGAATGCCTGCCGCTGGAGATTCCGGATTCGATCGAGGTTGACGTTTCCGGGGTTGACATACACGAGGTCATTCACGTCTCGGCGGTCAAGTTCCCCGACAAAGTCAAGCCGATCTTCGACACCGACTATCCGGTGGTCACCGTGCTGCCGCCGACCGTCGAGGAAGTGGTAGTCGCCGCGGCGGCGGAAGCGGTCGAGGGCGCGGTGGTCGAGGGTGCGCCAGCCGAAGGCGCCGCGGCAGCGCCCGCCGAGGGCGCGGCCAAAGAAGGCGGAGACAAGGCTGCGAAGAAGCCCGAGGACAAGGCGGCAAAGAAAACCGAGGCGGCAGAAAAAAAGAAGTAGCCGTTGTTTTCGTTGCTCGCGCGCGTCGCCGGCCGGCGACGCGCGCGAGCAATATAGATGTGAGGGGAACGGGCGGGCAGTCGCCGAGCTGCTGGTCCGCAGCAGGGGGAGGGGCCGTTATGAGTTTCGTCCATCTTCACGTCCACACGCAGTACAGCCTCCTCGACGGCGCCAACAAGATCGGGCCGCTCATCGATCACGCCAAAGCGTCAGGGATGGAAGCGATCGCGATGACTGATCATGGCAACATGTTCGGGGCGGTCGAGTTTTATCAGAAGGCCAGGGCAGCCGGAGTCAAGCCGATCATCGGATTCGAGGCGTACCTCGCGCCGGGCAAGCGCACCGATCGCACGCAAGTCGCGCGCAGCGACGACTTCGACGGCGGCGGCAACTTTCACCTGATCCTGCTCGCGCAAAATCGCGAAGGTTATCGAAATCTCTGCAAGCTGCTCACGACCTCCTACCAGGACGGGCTCTACTACAAACCACGCATCGACAAGGAAATCCTCGCCGAGCTGTCCGGCGGACTGATCGTGCTGTCAGGATGCCTGTCCGGTGAGCTCGCGCGGTGGCTCAGGCAGGATCGCATGGACAAGGCGCTCGAGACCGCCGAGTCGTACGCCAAGATGTTTCCGGGCCGCTACTACCTCGAACTCCAGGACAACAAGCTCCATTCGCCGTACAACGAGGCGCTGCGCGAAATCGGCAAAAAGGCAGGGCTGCCGCTGGTGGCGACCAATGATTGCCATTACCTGCATCGCGAAGACGCCAAGGCGCACGAAGTCCTGCTCTGCATCCAGACCGGCAAGACGATGGCCGATGAAACGCGATGGCGTTTCGACACCGACGAACTTTACGTCAAGACGCCCGGCGAGATGGCGAGCGCATTCGGCGCCGACGCCGAAGAGTTGCGCAACAGCGTCGAGATTGCGCGGCGAATCGAATTCGAATTCGAATTCGGCAAGTTTCATTTTCCGGTTTTCAAGTCCGGTCCGGGCGTTGACCTTGACGCCGAGATGGAGCGGCTGGCGCGCGAGGGGTTGACCGCCCGGCTGGCGGAGATCCGCGCGCGACGCGCTGATTTCGACGAGTCGCAGTACCAGCAACGGATCGATCGCGAAATTCCAGTAATCCGCACGATGGGCTTCTCGGGCTACATGCTGATCGTCGCCGACTTCATCGGCTACGCGCGCGGGCTTGGAATTCCGGTCGGTCCGGGCCGCGGCTCGGTGGTCGGCAGCCTGGTTTCGTACGCACTGGGAATCACCGAGGTCGATCCGGTCGAGCATCGCCTGCTGTTCGAGCGATGGCTGAATCCGGGGCGCAAATCGATGCCCGACATCGATGTGGACTTTTGCTTCGAGCGGCGCGACGAGGTGCTCGATTACGTACGCAAGAAGTACGGCGACGATCGCGTCGCGCAGATAATCACTTTCGGAACGATCAAGGGCAAGCAGGCGATTCGCGACGTCGGCCGCGTGCTCGGACTGTCGTTCGCCGAGACCGACAAAATCGTCAAGCTGTATCCGGCGCCCAAGCAGGGCCGCGATTTTCCGCTCGCCGACGCGCTCGAGATGGAGCCGCGGCTCAGGGCCGAACGCAAACTGCATCCCGATCTTTTCAACTACGCGTTCAAGCTCGAGGGCCTGCTGCGTCACGCCTCGCGCCATGCCGCGGGCGTCGTCATTTCCGATCAGCCGCTCACCGATCTGGTGCCGCTGTACGTGGACAAGGAACGCGACGAAGCGGCGCTGGCGATCACGCAGTACTCGATGAAGGGGGTCGAGGAAATCGGGCTGGTCAAGTTCGACTTCCTCGCGCTCAAGAACCTGACGCTGATCACCGACACGCTCGCGCTGATCAAGGCCGGCGGCACGGAAGCGCCGGACCTGAACCGGCTGCGGCTGGACGACGCCGATACCTACAAGATGCTCTCGCGCGGCGACACGGTCGGCGTGTTCCAGCTGGAAAGCTCGGGGATGCGCCGGTTTATCACGGAACTCAAGCCGACCTGCTTCGACGACGTGATCGCGGCCGGCTCACTGTTTCGCCCCGGTCCGCTCGACGCGGTGCAGGACGGCAAGACGATGGTCCAGCATTACGTGGATCGAAAGCATGGCAAGGAGCCGGTTGAGTACGATCACCCGCTGCTGGAGCCGGTGCTGCGCGATACTTACGGCGTGATCGTGTACCAGGAGCAGGTGATGCGCGCGGCGCAGGCCCTGGCGGGATACTCGCTCGAACAGGCCGACATTTTGCGCGCCGCGATGGGCAAAAAGAACCATGCGGTGATGGAAAAGGAGCGCGAGCGGTTTATCGAGGGCGCGAAGAAAAACGGGGTCAACGCCACGCTCGCCAATTCGATCTTCGAAAAGATCGAAACGTTCGCCTCGTACGGATTCAACCGCTCGCACGCCGCCGCGTACGCACTGACCACCTACACAACCGGGTACTTGAAGGCGCACTACCCGCGCGAGTTCATGGCGGCGCTCATGTCGCTCGACATGGACGACGTTGACAAGACCTACAAGAATATCGCGGCGCTGCGCGAAATGAAGATCGCGATCCTGCCGCCCGACGTTAATCAGAGCCGGGTGAAATTCACGGTTGCGGGCGATGCGATTCGCTTCGGCCTGGCCGCGATTCGCGGGGTCGGAGCCAAGCCGGCCGAGGCGGTTATCGCGGAGCGCGAGGCCAATGGCCCGTTCGAGAGCATGGCCGATTTCTGCATGCGCGTGGGCACCCAGCTGATCAGCCGCCGCGTGCTGGACGCGCTGATCAAGTGCGGCGCGTTCGATTCAGTCAGCGCGGTGCGCGCCGCGCTGATGGCCGAGGCAGAGCAGGCGATCAGGCTCGCGCAAAAGGCGCAGAGCGACGCGGAGAAAAACCAGATTGGCCTGTTCGGGGGCGCAGTCAAAGTGCCCAAGCCGGCGGCGCGCGAGCCGATTCCGGAATGGGATGGGCGCGAGAAACTGAAATTCGAAAAAGAAGCGCTCGGCTTCTACATCACGGCTCATCCGCTGGACAAGTACGAGCGCGAACTCGCGCGAATCAGCAAGGTGACGACCGCCGACCTGTCCGCCGCGCCCGACGGAAGCCCGGTCCAGATAGCCGGCGTGATCCACGCCGTGAAACTGAAGAACAACAAGTCGGGCAAGCGCTACGCGACTTTTTCGCTCGAGGACCGCGAAGGCGCGGTCGAAGCGATCGCATGGTCGGAGACCTATCAGAAGTTCGAGGCGATCATCATGGGCGACGAGCCGGTGGTCGCGCGCGGCAAGCTCGACGTTGACGACGAGCGCGCGCAGATTATTTTAGAAAACTTGACGCCTCTCGATTCTGCTCTGCTTGACTCCATTCGAGAGGTGCGGATTACGGCGCCGATGAGCCGGCTCGAAAACGGCGGCCTCGACGCGCTCAAGGCGATGCTCTCGCGGTATCGCGGCAAATCGATGACTTACCTGCATTTGAGTCTCGATGGCGGCCGCGAGGCGGTGATACTGCTGGGCGACAGCTATCGCGTGACGCCGACGGATACGTTCGTCGCCGAGCTGGAGCAGATTTTGGTCCCTGGCGCCGTCGAGTTGAGATAGGAACGCGCCGTACCGGAGGTCGCGAATATCTGATAAGATGAAGTGGTAACTTTATCCGCGATCGAGGTAAGAATCTGGCAAAGTCCTACGACGTCGCCAACGAGCATCACGAAAGCGCCATCCTGGTCGGGATCGAACTCGGAACCGAAACAGGGATCGGCAGCGAAGAATCGCTCGACGAACTCAAAGCCCTGACCGAAAGCGCCGGCGCGGAAGTCGCCGGGGTCGTTCGCCAGCGCCTGAAAGCTCCCGACCCGCGCACTTTTATCGGCAAAGGCAAAGCGGCCGAAGTGCGCGAGCTTGCGCATGCGAAGGGTGCGTCGCTCGCGATTTTCGACGACGCGCTCAGCCCCGCGCAGGCGCGCAATCTTGAGAACGAACTCAAGATCCGCGTGATCGATCGCAGCCAGCTGATTCTCGACATATTCGCGCAGCGCGCGCATACGCTCGAGGGCAAGCTGCAAGTCGAGATCGCGCAGCTCAGCTACCTGCAGCCGCGCCTAACGCGGCAGTGGTCGCATCTTTCGCGCGTTCGCGGCGGCGGCGCGGGAGGAGGCGGCGTAGGTACGCGCGGACCCGGAGAAACGCAGCTCGAGGTTGACCGGCGCCGTCTGCGGGAGCGGCTCACCCGCCTAAAAGTGCGGCTGGGCGAAGTGGAACGCACGCGCACGATTCAGCGCCGGCGCCGGCTCGAGGTTCCCTATCCGACCGTCGCGCTGGTGGGTTACACGAACTCGGGCAAATCCACGCTGATGAACGCGCTGACGGACGCCGGCGTCGAGGTCGCCGACCGTCCCTTCTCGACCCTTGATCCGACGATTCGGCGCCTGAAGCTGCCGGGCAAGATGAACGTGATGATGGTCGATACGGTAGGATTCATCCATCGCCTGCCGCACATGCTGATCGACGCGTTCAAGGCCACGCTCGAGGAAGTGCGCACCGCAACGATGCTGCTGCACGTCGTCGATGCGAGCTCGCCGCTGGCGGCGGAGCGGATGACGATTGTCGACAAAGTGCTGCAGGAAATCGGCGCGGGCGCGGTGGCGCGTATCGTCGTGATGAACAAAGCCGACCTGGCCGAAAATCCGTCGCACCGAAACGGCGCGCGCGACGCGGTCTCGATCTCGGCGCTGAAGAGCGAGGGCCTCGAAGGTCTGCTCGACGCGATCGGGCGCCATCTCGACGGCTCGCGCGAGGAAGTATCCGTCGTGTTACCGGCCCGGCGCGGGGACCTGGTGGCAATGGCGCGGCGGGATGGAGAAGTGCTATGCGAGGAATACTGCGACGGCCTGGTTTCGGTGCGGGCCCGCGTCAGCGCGCCGCTTGCTGGGCGCCTGCGCAAGGCTGCGGACGCCGCAATCTGACCGCGGGTTGAAGCCGATTCACGATGGCAGCGCCTTCACATACTCGCGTCCATGCGCATCACAGCGCGCAGCCCGCGCCATCGTACGGCCATCTGCTGAATCTGCCCAACTTCCTGACGGTGTGCCGGCTCCTTTCGATTCCGATCTTCCTGACATTTCTGACCCGCCAACGCTACAGCGCGGCGCTGTATGTGTTTGTCGCGGCCGCGGTGACCGACGGACTCGACGGCACGGTCGCGAGGTGGTTCGACTCGCGCACTGAATTGGGGGCGTTTCTCGATCCGTTCGCCGACAAGTTGATGCTGGTGTCGGCGTTCGTGGTTCTGACGATCGGCGGCGAGTTGCCCGGCTACCTGCTGAGCGTGGTCCTGATCCGCGACATCGTAATCGTCGTCGGCTACCTGATGATTTCGTTCTTCACCGGTGAGCGGGTGCCGGTGCGGCCGAGCTATCTCGGCAAGCTGAGCACGGTTCTGCAGTTGGGGTGCGTGGTCGCCGTGCTGGCGCGAGTCGGAAACCACCGGCCCGACGATTTCAACGCGTTGCTGGTCGCAACGGTCGCGGTCACCGCGGCGTCGTTCGTACACTATATGTATCGCGGGCTGGTGTGGCTGCGATCGCGCGAGCCGGAGATGTTCGTTTAGCCGGGGGCTGGCTCCTGCTGCGGATAAGCGCAGCTCAGACGATCACTTTGGCGGCGCGAAGCTCCTCGACCTGACTGCGTTCGATTCCGGCCTCGCGCAGAATCTCGTCGGTATGCTCGCCTAGTTTGGGCGGCACGCGCCACATCTTCATCGGCGTTTCTGAAAATCGGGCACCGGGATTCACGGTGCGCACCTGGCCCGCGGTGGGATGCTCGTAAATCGAGAAGCTTTCGTTTTCGACGATTTCGGGATCCTGCAGCAGCGTGTCGTAATTGTGGACCGGGCCGCATGGAATGTCGGCCTTCTCGAGCACCGGCAGCCATTCGGCGGTGGTTTTTTCGGGGAAGATCTTTGCCAGGCCGCGCATGAAATTGCGCCCGCGTTCGGCACGATCCGTGGTCTCAGGCCAGAATTCGGGATGGCCAACCGCCTCGGCCAGACGCTTTGACTGCTCGTCGGTGAACGGCGCGATCGTGAGCCATCCGTCTTTCGTTTTGAAGGGATCGAGCGAGGTGCTCTTGGGTGCGAGGTGCTTGAACTCTTCTTCGGGCAGCAGCGTGTAGCCGTAGATCGAATCGTTGGCCGTGAAAGCCATCATCGCCTCGAGCATCGGGACCTTGATGTACTGGCCGACGCCACGGGCGCGCGCGGCGTGCAGCGCGCTGACTACGGACAGCGCCGCAGTCATCCCGCTAACCTTGTCCGCCAGCGCCATCTTGACAGAAGTTGGCTGGCCGGTTTTGACGCCCTGGATATGGGCCATGCCGGAGTAGCCCTGGATGACGGGATCGTAGGCGGGAAAATTCGCCATGCGTCCCTTGGGCGGAAAACCGCAGATCGAGCAATAGACGACCTTGGGATTGGCGCGACGAATGTCGGCGTAGCCGATTCCGAGGCGCTCGGTGACGCCGGGCCGATTGTTCTCGACGAGCGCGTCAGCCTTAACCGCGAGCCGGCGCACGAGGTCGCGGCCGTGCTCCTTCTTGATGTTGATCACGATGCTGCGCTTGTTGCGGTTGAAGTTCAGGAACGACGCGGTGAGACCGCCGCGCTGTGGACCGACCCCGCGGCGCATCGAGTCGCCTTCGGGCGGCTCGATTTTAATCACGTCGGCGCCAAGGTCGCCGAGCAGTTGGGTGCAGAACGGCCCCGAAATGACGGCGGTCAGGTCAAGAATGCGAAAACCAATCAGCGGTCCATCAGCCATGACAAAAATCCTTCAAACGCAAGCGCTTGGGCGTCAAAGATACTAACTGCGATAGCGCGGCGAGTCACGCAGCCCGGAGTCCAATACGGTTTTAATCAGCTATCGAACTGAAATTGTATCTGTCGCCACAATTCCGCAGTTTACCCGTACCGGTCCTCTAAACCATCGACGCCAAGCCTGCTTAACCCGCCCGGCGCACGGCGTCAAGGCGAATATCGTGGCCGAATACGGGCGGATTGATTGAAAGAGCAAGCGAGACAATCAGAAAACCGGGTCCATGCCGGTCCGTGCGATCCCGCGACGGATAGCATCACTCGCGATCGGCCCGGATGCGCACGTGCTGCAAGGCCGGCAGTTCGCGCCGCACCCGGTCCTGATAGTCGAGATCAATCGGCGCCAGCACGACGCCTTCCTGATCCGCGGCGCGAGCAATCACGCGTCCCCATGGATCGACGATCATTGAATTGCCGTAGTCGCTGTAGCCGTAGATATTGGAACCGAACTCGGCAGGCGCGATCAGGTACGCCTGGTTCTCGATCGCTCGCGCGCGAATCAGCGGCTCCCAGTGCGCCTCGCCGGTGGGGAAGGTGAACGCGCTGGGCACGGCGATAAGGCGTGCGCCGGCAAAAGTGAGGCGGCGATAGAGTTCGGGGAAGCGGAGATCGTAGCAGATGCTGAGTCCGATCGCGCCAAGCGGAGTCGGGGCGGTGACGATCTCGGCGCCGCCAACCTTGGAATCCGATTCGCGCACCGTCACGCGGCCGGGAAGATCGACGTCGAAGAGGTGAATCTTGCGATAGACGGCGATTTGGCCACCGTCCGGGCCGAGCAGCACTGACGTGTTGTAGCGTCGCGCCTGGCCGGGGGCCTGTTCGGTGATCGATCCGGCAAGCAGATGGATTCGCAGCTCTCGTGCAAGGCGCGACATCAGCGCGAGCGATTGCCCGTCGAGCGTTTCGGCGGCCTCCGCCTGCTCGCTACGCTTGCCGCGCCAATTGAAGACCTCGGGCAAGGCGACGAGGGCTGCACCGCGAGCGGCGGCGAGGCGGACGAGGCGTTCGGCGCATTCCAGGTTCGCCGGCTTGTCTGGTCCGGCAGTCATCTGGATTGCGGCTGCGAGGTAGCTCATAGGGGGATTACCAAGCAGGCATTATGGCGCGTTGGCCGGCGGGTGAGTAGCGCGCGGAATTCAGCCGGAGAGACGGTCAGAATTCAGGGCAGGTGGGCGGCAGCGCCGCGGAGTCGATGCCTTCGCACATCGCGTTGTTCACCGACAAGTTGCCGCTGGGATCGAGCGTTACCGTCCAGATAGTGTCGTAGTCGTTGCCCGGCCAAGGCGGCGCGAGATGAGGCGGGCTGCTCTTTGGGTAATAGAGGCCAATCAGGTGGTTGACCATCGGTGGAATATGATTGTGTTCCCATCCCACCAGCAGCGTCTGATCGTCGAGCGCGTTATCTCCAAAGAAGAAATCGCTGGAATCACACGGTTGGCCGGGCTGGTGGGTGCTGCACTCATTCCACAGCGAATCAGCGACCAGGCTAAAAGGCAGGTTGTTGGCAATTGCGTAGGGTTCGACAGTCAGCGCCGGCCTGACGTACGACCAACTTGAGTTGCCCGCATGGTTCGCGCCACCGTTGATGGTTTGCGCCGGGTCGATCGAATAGACCGCATTAGGACTGATCTTGCCCTCTAACACGATCGGGATATCCAGCGCGCGCCATTGTCCCGCACAAACGTAATCGCCGTCATCAAAGAAGTACGCCGGGTGCGCTTCCGCATGGCGAACCAGGTACACGGTCTCGTTGGTGTTGATTCCATCCGGGATTACGGCGCCGCCGCTACCACCGGTCACCTCGATGCTGAAGGGCGCCTGCGCCGTGCATGGAGTGCTGACCGGCGCCGGCGAAGGCAGCTTAGGGTAGGTAGAAGGCGGGTGCAGGTAGCTGTTGTAGGTGACCAGGCGGGCACTCCCCGACGGCGCGATCGAGATCGCATAGATATAGTTGGGACCCGCATAGCTGGGCGGAAGAGTGAGGCTATAACCTTTGAGCTTATTGATATTTGCCAGCAGGGCGCTGACTGTCTCCCAGGGCGCCGAGAAGACATAAAAGCCCGGGAGGTTTGCCGTGATGATGCCGGTTACCAAGGCTTCGTTATCGCTTCCTTGATCCTGGAAATCGAGCCCTTGGCATTCGGAGCATGACGGACTTGGCGTAGGCATTGGGCTTGGTTGCTCGCCCGGGGCATAGGTGGTGTTAAGCGGATAGCTGTTGCCGACCGCGCTCTCGGTGGGGTAGTCGGGATTATAGAGCGTAATCTGGTTAAGAAGGGCGAACTGCTGAATGGTCTCAGGCGCCGCCATGTCGGGGTAATCGCTGGTGGTTTGCAAATGGGTCATCGGCTCGAGCACGTAAACGCCGGTTACATTCTTCCTCCCCATTACGTGCTGTTTCAGGAACGTGGCCATCCGCAGCGACCGCTGTAAACCCCGGTTGGTGAGATTGGCCGTGGCTGGATTGACGTCCCCCGCAGCCTGGTAAGGTAAATCCTCGCTTGCCACGAAGATCAGGTTGACGTTGTCGGCGCTGAGCGGAGCGGGATTTGGCGCCGGCGCTTGCCCGGAGGAGCCGCATCCCGCAAGCAGCGTCAGGGCAAGGATCAAAAACAACGGCGGTACGAGAGTAATCTTGTTCATAATGATTCGACGGGCCGATGAGGTCACCTCCGCGCGGGCCAGACACGCTCAGAATCGGGGACACTTGGCGGGCAGCTTCGCGGAATCGATGCCTTCGCACATCGCGTTGTTCACGACCAGGTTGCCGTCGGCGTCAAGCCTCACCTTCCAGACGGTGTCGTAGTCGTTGGCTGGCCAATCGGGCACCGTTGGTGGGGTGGCGGCGGGCGGGAAATAGCTCGAGACCAGATCATTCACCATCGGTTGGATGAATTGGTACGACCACGCCAGCAGTACGCTCTGATTGGAGAAATTGCCGCCAGCGGAGACGGTGAAGAAAAAATTGCTGGCTGACTTATAATCGGAGACATCGAAGCCCGCGGCCAGACCATAGGGCAAGTTATTGGCGATTGCGTATGGTTCGGCGGTCAATGAAGGCGCGACACCCGACCACCAGAAACCTTCGGTGCCTTGGGTAGCCTGGGCTGGGTCGCTTGAATAGACCTGCTGGGCGCTGATTTTGCCGCGGAGCGCTTTGGGAAGATCCAGCGCGCGCCATTGCCCTGCACAGACATAGTTGCCGTCGTTCCAATTGGCGATAGGATGCGCGTCGGCGTGGCGAATGATGTAAACGGTTTCATTGGTGTTGATATTCGGCGGAATTTCGGCGCCAGCGATGGTGCTAGTATCGATGCTGAAAGGCGGCTGCGCCGTGCATGAAGTGCGGACCGGCCCCGGCCAAGGTATCGCAGGGTAGGTGGAAGGCGGGTGCAGATTGCTATTGAAGGTAACCAGGCGGGCCTTTCCCGTCGGCGCGATCGAGATCGCATAGATATAGTTGGGACCCGCATAGCTGGCCGGAAGAGTCAGGCCATAACCTTCGTGCTCATTGATACTTGCCATCAGAGCGATAGTGGTCTCCCAAGGCGCCGAGAAGACATAGAAGCCCGGGACTTCTGCCGTGACGATACCGGCTACCAGGGTTTCGTTGTTGTTTTCATTGTCGTTGAAATCGAGACCTTGGCAATTCGGGCAGTATGTTGTCGGGATAGCAACTCCGGGGGGGACCGACCCGGGCGCGTAGGATGCATTGAGCGGATAGCTGTTGCCGGTATATGGGAAATATTCGGGCGGTAACGCGCTGGACAGAGTGATATGGTTGAGAAGCGCGAACTGCTGAATGGTCTCAGGCGCCACCATATCGGGGTAATTGCTGCTGGTTTGCAAATGGGTCATCGGTTCGAGCACATAGACGCCGGTTACGTTCTTCTTCCCCAGTACCTGCTGTTTCAGGAATGTGGCCATCCGCAGCGACCGCTGTAAACCCCGATCGGTGAGATTTGCCGTGCCTGGATTGAGGTCCCCGGGAGCCTGGTAAGCCAAATCCTCGCTTACCACGAAGATCAGGTTGAGGTCGCCGGCGCTCAGCGGAGCAGGATCTGGCGGCGCGGCTGCATTGGCAGCGGAGGAGCCGCCGCACACTGCGAACAGCGTCAGGGCAAGGGCCAGGCACAGCGCCCGTACGACTGTAATTTTATACAACTGCACGAATTCCCCCCTTTGTCCCTGGAAGCGGGAACACGACGCCCATTTTACCCGCGCCAAGCTCAATAGCGAGAGGCTGGCGGGTCCGCGGTCTTCGGCCCCGCGTCGATTCCGCCTGACAGATCGAACACGCATCAGAAGCCCATCCGCGCCAGGCACATCCTTCGAGCACGCGATCTTGGTGCGGGGCTTCGCCAGTGCCAATCTATTATGTGAAGGCCGGCGCAGCCGCACCAGCAGGAGTCGGATGGCGGACGCGAAAGATATGCAGTTTATGGCCGAGGCGATTGCCGAAGCGCGTCGCGCCGTGGCGGAGGGTGAAGTACCGATCGGGGCGATCGCGGTTGCAGACGGGCGAATCGCCGGTGCGGGGCACAACCAGCCGATTGGGCTCGGCGATCCGACGGCGCACGCGGAAATCATTGCAATCCGCGCGGCCGCATCGACGCTCAAAACATACCGGCTGACGGCGGTGACGGTGTACGTTACGCTCGAGCCATGCGTGATGTGCGTCGGCGCGATGGTCAACGCGCGAATAGCCCGGGTGGTATATGGCGCGCGGGACGAGAAGGCGGGCGCACTGGGCTCGGTGTACGATATCGGCAGAGACGGCCGATTGAACCATCGATTGGAAGTCGTGGGCGGGGTGATGGAATCCGAGTGCGCGGAGATTATGCGCGAGTTCTTTCGCGCGCGCCGCGGTGGATGAGCCGGCGGGAAACATGTAATGAAATTCATTGGTGCTCGAATTCATATGACATCTTCAGAAAAGTGGTGCTCGCACGATGCCGAGTGACAAGGCCAAGCAGAACAAGGCGCTGATGGCGACCTGCGTCGCCTGCAACAAGCCCGTATCCACCGAGAGCGCAGTCACGCTCACGGGAGTCGAGGACGGGCGGCACAAGCAGTACGTGGTGTGCGTAGCATGCGCGAATGGTGGATGGCGTCCGCCGGGTTTCGCGGGCCTCTACACCTCGCGCCAGCCATAGCTCGCGACCGGGAGATTCTTTGCCCGGAGCTTGCTGGCGGGCGCCAGCAAATTCAACCGGGTCTCGGAAAATCGTCCGATCGAGAATGTTCCAGGCGCGGCATTTCATTGACCAGTGGCATGCGAACGAAGCCGAGCAATGACCGGCTTGACTGCGCCGCAGCAAACATCGATGCTCGTCTGTCGCGGAGAGGTTCGGGAGTCTGGTTTAACCGGCGTGACTCGAAATCACGTGAGCCCTTGTGGCTCCGGGGGTTCGAATCCCCCCCTCTCCGCCACACAGTCTGGCATGTTTCGCTACTTTTTGGAGAAGTGATGAAATCGGCGCGTGGGGCGCGATTCACGCGCGGCCGTGGACCCGGAGAATGCGAACGGCCGCGGCTGAGGGCAAAATCGCTCAAAATTCTCTGTTCGCGATTTTGGCATGTCCATCTGTGAACCGGCCGACATCTTGCGGGAACCACGTACTCGGGAAGTACCCCTAAACGCAAGCAACTCCGCCCGCGTGAGTCTATCGGATGTCGAGCGCTCGCTCCTGAGCGCTCCAGAGCGGGGGCAGCTCGATTCTTTGGGTCATTGCCAGAGTGCTGAGGTCGGCAGGCTGGCGGCCTTCGGCGATCGCCTCGACGATCCTAGGCGCCAGAAATGCCAGCCGCATCACGCGCCGCACGTGACGAGCCGTAAGATGTTCTCGCTTGGCGATCTCACCGACCGACCTTGCTGAGCCCTCCAGCAGATCGTTGGACCATCGATAGGCACGGGCGGTCGCCGTGAGCAGCGGCAGATCGACGCGGGCCGCTGGTGTGGCGCCACCATCAATGATCAGCCGCATCTCGACCCCGCGCCGCTTCATCCGCATCGGGACGAATCGGGTGAGGGCAAGTTCGTTCGGAGTCGCGACGTCACGCCCTTCATCGGATGGGATCGGCAATTTGATGGAAACCTGGATGCCGTCCTGCTTGAGTCCGACGCCTTCGATCAGCCGGGTCAGTACTGATGCGGCTTCCGCTTCGGACCGTAGGGTTTGGATCCAGGCTTCGGCGACCTTGAATATCGAAGGCAATCGGCTCGCATCGAGGTTGAACTCCTCAATCGCTCCAGCGATTGCCGCTCGATCGCCGAGAATCTGCCGAGTCGCGGCACCAACGGCTCGCTCAAGCTCCGGTGCAGCTATGCGCCACCCGCGCTGGTCATCTTGTACCGACCCCCTGACCAATCCGCGCGAGACGTAGTAGCGATAATGGCGTGCGCCTTTTACCGCGCCCTGCACATATAGGGGCTCGCCGTTCTCGTCAAACAGTTTCCCCGCAAGCGGGCTGGGAGGTGCCTTGGTCGGGCGTTCGCGACGCTTGGCAGCCTGATCGCGCAGGTGCTGCTGGACCTCTTCCCACAGCTCGCGGCCCACTATCGGCTCGTGCTGGCCCGGATGGCGTTCCTTTTTGTGACGGATTTCGCCGAGATAGATCGGGTTCGATAGCAGCTCGTAAAGAGCGCCGCGCGAAAATTGCCGGCCTCCCGATCGTACACCGTTTTTCGACACCCGGACTTTGGAGACGATCCTGCGGCGCTCCAAATCGCCTCTCAGGAGCCGGACGGAACCGAGTTCGAGATATCGCTCATAGATGTGCTTAACGGTCGCGGCTTCGGCCCGATTGACTACCAGCCGGCGATCGCGGACATCGTAGCCCAGCGGAACCGTGCCGCCCATCCACATTCCCTTGCGCTTGGAGGCGGCGATCTTGTCACGGATCCGCTCGCCTGTTACCTCGCGCTCGAATTGCGCGAACGACAGCAGGACGTTGAGCGTAAGTCGGCCCATCGAGGTCGTCGTGTTGAACTGCTGGGTGACAGCGACGAAGGACACACCGCGTGCGTCGAACAGTTCGACCATCTTGGCGAAGTCAGCGAGCGAGCGGGTCAGGCGGTCGACTTTGTAAACGACCACCACGTCGACGAGTCTTCGCCGGATATCTTCCAACAGGCGTTGTAGGGCGGGGCGCTCCATTGTGCCGCCCGAAAGGCCGCCGTCATCGTAGGCGGTTTTGACAAGCCGCCAGCCCTCGCCCGTCTGACTTTTGATAAACGCCTCGCACGCTTCGCGCTGCGCGTGCAGCGAGTTGAAGTCCTGTTCGAGTCCCTCTTCAGAGGACTTGCGCGTATAGATCGCGCAGCGGCGCGTTCGCGACTTAGCGTGTTCCATCGCGGCTCTCCTCTTGCGATCCCCTGAGGCCGAAGAACAACGGCCCCGACCATCGAGTTCCCGTAATCTCGCGCGCGACTTCCGAGAGCGAACGGTAACGCTTGCCTCGGAAACAAAATCCCCTTTCGAGAACACTCACCTGATGGCTAATCCCGCGCCATTCACGCACCAGCACCGCGCCCGGCCGCACGATGCTAGATGGGGTCACCGCCGAGGCCGATCCGTTAGTGCGGTCATCGGCGAACTCTGCCAGCAGGCGCTGCGTCGAGGGCTTGAGGCCGCCGAAGGCTTTTTCCTGGAGGCGATATGCGATCGCGCGCGTCAGGAACGACCGCCTGATATCGCGCGACGGCGCCTTTCCAAGCATGGCTTTCCAGCGCTCGCGTAGTTCGTCGCTGCCGAGCTTCGACAGGCTAGCAATTTCCGACGCGAGGGCCTCACGGTCCAGAACCGGCGCCCGCCGCTTCATGATCGTTTCTCTCGAAACTTCGCGACTTTCAACTCGGCTTCCAAGCTCATATGTGCTCATCCTTGAGGCGCCCTATTTGCCGCCCCGACGACACACACATTGCTCGATTCGCGGCACGGAGCCAGTCGTGCGCAGCGGGAGATTACGGGCAATGTCGGCTCTTATGAGGCCTCGCCTTCTCTGCTGCGATACCCATTCGCCTTCCAATCGCCTTGATCGTGCAGACCGTAGACGCGCGCCAATAGCCGGCTCTCCCCTTCCGGGTGAATGACCTTCGGAAAATCTGCGGAAACCGCTCGCTTCACGCGCCGACCAGAGCAAACATCCCGACGAGCCCTTACGGTTCAAGGAGATTTAGAGCGAATGGAACACGCGAACCAGGCGAACGGAAGTGGGCATAACCCGATCGGACACTCCTCATCTTCGGCTCGGAAGAAAGCTGGCCGGAAAAAGGCTGAGTCCGTACGGCCGCTCCGGAAGGAGATGGGGAGCAAGTCCAAATCAGACAAACTGGTTTGCCGCTATTGCGGGAGCGGTGACCTGGCTCCGAGTTTCATCAAGCGGCGCGATCGCCGATGCCGCAAGTGTTTCAGTAAACGCTATGGATCAGCGGCGCGGGCGCGGAAGCCGAAACTCAAGAAGTAATTTGGCTACGACGTGGGAGGAAGGACCAGGCCTGAATGGGCTCGGCCTTTCTTCGTTTAGGGCTTTATCGGGCGGCGAGGCTCTATATTGGATATGTTGCAACTTTGGCGGGGGTAGCTGGTAGCCTGAAAAGATCGTGAAGAACGTAACCCGACCGGCAATCTTCAAGTGGCGGCAGACGGCGCCGGAGCTGATTCTTTGTGCCGTGCGCTGGTATCTTCGGTACTCGCTCTCGCTCCGCGATGTCGAAGAGTTGCTCGCCGAACGCGGTCTGGAGGTGGATCACACGACGATCTGGCGTTGGGTTCAACGTTACGGTCCCGAACTGGAGCAGCGGCTGCGCCGTCATCTCAAGCCGACGAACAAATCCTGACGGGTCGATGAGACGTATATTCGAGTGAAGGGCCGTTGCTGTTACCTCTATCGGGCCATCGATTCCACCCGTGCCGCTATCGACTTCCTGCTGTCGGTGTTGCGCGATGCTGCGGCGGCCAAACGCCTGTTCCGCAAGGCTCTCAGCGATCCATCGCACCCCCAGCCCCGCGTCATCAACACAGATCAGGCCCGCCTCTACGGCTCGGCGATTACAGCAGTGAAAGAGGAAGGAACCCTGCGCCGCCGCTGCCGACATCGACCGGTCCAATACTTGAACAACATCCTGGAGCAGGATCATCGAGCGATCAAACGACGAGTGAAGGCCAAGCAGAGCTTTCGTGAGTTCCAAGCAGCCCGGCGAACGATTGATGGATACGAGGCGATGCACATGATCCGGAAGGGCCAGGCGCGGCGGGTCAGCGACCATGATGTTCGCAAACAGAATCAGTTCATCGACAAGCTGTTTGATCTGGCTGCCTGAGACCTCGCCCCCAGGTTCCGCTCGGGGCGTCCTCCGTCACCGTTTTCAAAGTTGCAACACTTCCCAGTCCTGCGTGCTCACGGCAACAATGCGGGGTACAAGCTACGCCTCCGCGGTCAAACTACTACCGGACTCTCCGGGTACCATTGCCACTCGCGACCTTCGCTTGCTCCGGCACCACCGCCCCACCATACTTCAATTTCATCGCGACGCGGGTGGGCCGAAGGCCCATGTCAACTACTAAAAACTCCAGACTTTTCGGCGCAAGACACAAGATAGGCCCTTTCAGCTCTCGTTCAACAGATCCCTGCGGGTCGAGTTTCAGGGCTCGCGGGTGACTTCCGACGGCGGTTTGATTTTGGTGCGCGAGTTGGATGAACGGTCGGGCTTTGGCGAGCTCATCGGACGGCCGTCCTTACTATAAATTCCAAGGCGGATTTGTCGGACGCCAACGGTTCTGCGAAATTATGATCACTGCGTCGAAAACCCGTGCCTGATCCGGCGGCCCCGCTTGACTTGGATATACCGTGAACCAGAACCAGCCTGGAAGCTTGCAAAGTGAGGCCGACTGGTCTACTCCGCAACTGGACGGGGGAGACTCAAAACGAAAATTCCGGGTAATGCTTGCGGTGGGCAGAATCTACCGATCGGCGGCTTGAAAAGGCTTCATCGCGAGTTGAATCCGCGCAGCGGCGTGTCGCTGATTACTGCTATTGCCGCGCTCATTTGTGCGGCCGCCGCAGTGTCGGCTGCGCCGCCAACCCGGGGACCGGTTCGCGTCGGCATTCTATACGCCAGGACCGGGACGATGGCGGCGAGCGAGAAGCCGCTGATAGATGCAAGTCTGCTCGCGATACAGGAGCTTAATCAGGATTGCGACAATCTCCGTCCCGACTCGCCGCCTGACCCAGTGCAGCAGTGCGGAATCGGCGGCCAGCGCATCGAACCGATCGTTAGAGATACCGGCTCGGACTGGTCCAAGGCGGCCGAGATTGCCCAGCAAATGATCATGGACGATGGCGTGGTGTCGATCTTTGGTTGCTGGACTTCCGCTTGCCGCGAAGCTGTCGTCCCGGTCATCGAACGTTACAAGAACATCCTGTGGTACCCGGTTCAATATGAAGGTTTGGTGGGTAGGCAGCGGCCGGCGCACGTGGTCTTCACGGGTGCCGCGCCCAACCAGCAAATTTTTCCGGCGATTGCCTGGGCCAACAAGCAATTTAGCAGCGTGGAGAAACATGCTCCGACAAAATTCTTTCTGGTTGGTTCGAATTACGTGTTCCCCATCCGGGCAGACAGACTGATTTCTGCGCAGGTTGAGCAGTTGGGCGGACAGGTCGTCGGGAACGACGAATCAATTGACCTGGGTTCGACCGACGTCAAAAAAGTCGTAGAGCGCATCGTCAAAGCGAACCCAGACGTCATCGTCAATACGATCAATGGTGACACCAACGGCGCCTTTTTCCCCGAGTTGAGCCTCCGCTTACGCGAAGCGGGGGAAGATCCGCCCGTACTCTCGTTTTCGGTGGCGGAAGCGGAAATTCGGGAGATCGGTCTTTATTCGGCGCGCCACCAATTTGCCGCCTGGAACTACTTCCAGTCGGTGAACACGCCGATCAACTCCGACTTCCCATCGCGCTTTAGTCAGTTCGTAAAGACCGAAACCCCGGGCACCGAGGTTGACCCAGTCACGTCCGATCCGATCGTTTCCGCGTACTGGCAGGTGCGATTGTTTGCTCGCGCAGCACGCCTCGCCGGAGCGGTAGAACCCGAAAGCATCCTCAACGCGGCCGCCGGTATGATCCTTGATACCCCTGAAGGCGTTGTCCGCATCGATCCCGATAACCTGCACACGTGGAAGCGAGTGTTGATCGGACTGGTCGGCAACGACGGCCAGTTTAAGATAATTAAGGCCTCGCCGTCACCAGTCAGGCCCGCTCCCTTTTTCGACACGGAGAAAAAACCCTTCGGTCTGGACCATCCGGGCGCCATAGACGATCGGATTCCTCAGCTCGTCGACGTGCAAGGCAATCGGTTGCCGGAACCCCAACACAGCAAGCAGCCGCTGGACACCCTCTTCGACGGCCAAGCGGATTGGATCACGCAATTTGACAGCGCGCGCGACGCGGCAAACCTGGACGCGACCGATGCCGAAACGCTGGCCTTGCGATGGCGCGACATACCAGACGTCGAGATCCGCCGATACGCATTGTCAGCGCTCTGCGCCAACAAGTATTTGTCGGCACGCGGCCAGGCAACTGTCCTAAGCTCTATGATAGTCCAGACCGATCTTCTGCTTCTCGCAGCCGGGTCAGGTTGCGCCTATCGTATCGCGGCGGCAGCGGATCAGGGCGCCGTTTCTGAAGATGGACCTTTGATCGACAAGGCTATAGAAGGATACCTGTCCCAGCCCGATCTTCTGATGACTCGCGCTACGCTGCATCTGCTCGCCTACCGACCGAATGATCTGAGCGATGGCGGATTCAGGGACAAGCTTTACCTTGCAATGGCCTCGCTGGATCCGCGGTTTACCCGCGCCCTCATAAACGATCTGGTGTCCGCGATCCGCGGTGCCGTGCGGCTCTTCCCGGAGGGCGACGCGTCGCCGGCCAGTCGTCCCGAGATGGAGTTTTTCGTCTCTCTGCGTGACTTCTTCAATTCACAAGACCAGCAAAAGGCCGACATTGCGATCCATGAATTGGAGACGAACATAATAGGCGCGAAGGGGAGCCTATGGCGGCGCTCAATGGCTTACCTACGCCAACACAATGCGACCATGATTGTGATGATCCTCGCGCTCGCGTGGTTAGTCATTTTCGCATTCCTGTATTTCGTCGGACTTAAGTGGTTTCCGGGACCGATCTACCAGCTCGACCAATTTCTTTTCCAGAAAGCCCCAGAGTTGCAACGGGCGGGTTGGTGGTTTCAGTTTTTGTTCACTTACAACGTCGGGTCGAATCTGTTGTGGGTCGGCTTGCTGGCAAGGAACCAGCATGTGCTCGATTGGTGGATAAGGAAAAATAGCCGAGCGATAGAGGAGCAATTCAACGAATTTCGGGAGAGGTCGGCTGCCGTTCTGTTTAAGGATTCGTCAGCAGCGGCGGACTACAAAAGCATCCATTTCGACCTGCCGGTGGATGATTTGGGGCGCAAGAAGCGATTCGAGAAGGTTGAAGAACTTATTATCGACCTGCGTTCGCTTCATCAGAATTCCCGCCGTACGGTCGTTCAAATCACTGGCGAAGGGGGAATCGGCAAGACGCACTTGGCCTGCCAGCTTGCGTTGGCCGGATATCGCGACAGTCAACGCCTGTTCGGCGATCACATCGCGATGCCGCTAGTCATCAACAGGCTGATCAGCAATGGCCGGATTGATTCGATCGAGGAGTTCCTCGAACAGATAAAAGCGCAACTGAAGAACGCCATCGGTGATAGGCGCCTGCCGGACGATAGGTTCGTGGCCGAACTGATGCTTCAGCAGCGGCTCGTCGTCATCGTGGACGACATCGTCGACACGGCAGGCATTGATTGGCGACTACCCAACGTTGCAGATTTTCCGGCAAATGCACTTATTGCGACTTCCAGAATCAGGCAGGAGCTGGGCGGACGGCAAAATATCGAGCTGCACTTGCGTCCGGTGCCGTTGGATGGCGTCTTCGGTTTCGTAAAGCGATTTACGTCCCCAACCAGCACCGACCCGGACGAAGCCGAAGAAGAACAATCGCTCGATATGGCGATGCAGATTGTACGGATGTTCGGCTCAACCCGGCGCAAGGAGGAGGACAAGGGCATCCCCGCCTATTTCGTCAAACTCTATGCGGTGTCCCAAGGCAAGGGAAACCGGATCGGAAAAGCAAACGACGTATTCGCGTTCTTTGAAAACTACCTGGAATTCCTAATGCGGGAAATCAAGACCCGCGGCAACGGTGCGGCCGCGGTGAAACGCTTGGCTTGGCTAGCAGTAAAGCAGAACGGGCGTGCATGGGAAATCAGCGTAGAACTGGCCATCAGCGAGTTGGAGAAAAAATTCCCGAAGACGAACGCGGCAGAGCTGCTGAACGAGGTCGTTAATCGCGGATTGCTGCATCCGGCCCAGCCTGGCGAGATCAAGTTCGGGTCGGACGTGTTTGCAGAGCATCTTGCAATACTTGGTTTGGTTCAGGAAATGGTATCCGTTTCCGGCGATGCTCATTCTCGGGAGGTACTGGAGAAAGACGCAATAGAGGCCATAAGAAAATGGGAGCGCCAGGACTCCGACCTTGGGCAGCTTTTGCTGAAGTGCTGTGAGGCGAGGACGTTCCAATCGGATATAAGCCCAAACTTTCTGGAGCAGCTTCACTTAACGCTTGGACGTCCCGCTCCGATCGTGGTAGGGGTCCTCTTCTCGACGTCGGGCCCGATGGCTATAAGCGAGCGGCGACTGGTCGACGCGACTCAAATCGCAATCGAGCAGATAAATGTCGAAGGCGGGATCAGAGGCAGAACGATTAAGTATATTAACCGCGACGGCGCCAGCGATGAGAACATATTCGCGGAGGAGGCGCGCGCACTAATCGTACAGGACAAGGTGGTCTCGATCTTTGGCTGCTGGACCTCAGCCAGCCGCCGAAAGGTTAAAGAAGTCGTCGAAGAACACAGCAACCTGCTTTGGTATCCGCTCCAGTATGAAGGATATGAACGCTCGAAGCAGATCATCTATTCGGGCGCCGCACCCAACCAACAGTTGATGCCGGCGTTGGAATTCTGTATTCGAACTTTCGGCTCGCCGGGTCTTCTGATTGGCTCCGACTACATATTTCCGAGGACAGCGAATAAAATCGCTAAGCATATGTTCGCACAGATGCGTCTTCCGGAACCGCTGGAGCTGTATTTCGACCTCAAAGAAACCCACTTCAGCGAGGCAATCGACAAGATATCTACGATCAAGCCCAAGTTTATCCTCAATACGATCAATGGCGAAAGCAATCTGCAGTTCTTCTCACAATTGTTCAATGCCGGCATACGCAGTGGGTTCAATGAGAGCAACGCAACACCGGACGGCACGGCCGGGAATGGGGTCCGGGTACCAGTAATGTCGCTGAGCATCGCCGAGACCGAAGTGCGAAGAATAGGTTCAGCCTTGCTCGAAGGACACTACCTGGCTTGGAGCTATTTCCATCAACCGGAAACATCATCCAGCCGCCAGTTCATGGAACTGGTCAAGGCTAAGCTGGGTGCCGGCGTAGTCACCGACGATCCGATGGAAAGTGCGTTTACGCAGGTGCGGTTGTTCGCGCTTGCTTGCAAAGGCGCGGCCAGCGTGAGCGCCAATGATATCAGGGATGCGGCGCTTGGGCTTGAGTTTGAATCGCCGGCCGGGCCGATCAAGATCGACAGGGAAAACCAGCATCTATGGAAGAGAGCTCTGATAGGACAAATCGGGGCGAACGGCGTCGTTAAAGTTGTCTGGGCGTCCGAGTGTGAGATCGAGCCCAATCCCTTCCCTTTCCCGGCACTCAACAGCTAAAACTCTGTCGCGAGGACTCAGTAGACCTTTCGCTATGTCGAATCAGCTTCGCCCAACTGAAGATACTCCTCGATTGTCTTCTCGGAGACTCAATCCGGGACCCGAGAAAGATGCGGAAGCGGTTCTTGACCGGCTCGCGAGCGAGGCGATTACTCACGAAGACGGGTATGCGCGTTTTGTTGCGACTGCTTGGGATACCGCTGTCCGACTAGAGGAGACAGCACCACGCGCTGCCGCCCGACGAGTATTTAGCTTCCTTCTTGCCGTTTCAGAGCAGTTGGCGACCGCCGACCCGGGCAATGCCGACTTCCAAGAAGGCGTACCCGATTGTTGCCACCAACTGGGCGGCCTCGCCCACGAAGCAGGCGACACTGCCGCGGCACGCGCTTGGTCCGAGCGCGGGCTAGAGATACGCGAGGCGCTGGCGGACGTCGACCCGAACGATGTCAGAGCCAAATATGTTGTATCCACTTCTTACACCCGACTGGGCAACCTCGCCCGCGAGGCAGGCGATACGGCCACCGCTGGCGAGTGGTTCGAGCGCGGGCAAAAGATCGACGAACAGTTGGCGGTCGCCGACCCCAGCAATGTCGATTTCCAAGACGGTCTGGCCGTTTCTTATAACAACCTAGGCGAACTCGCGTGGGTGATGGGCGATACGGCCGCGGCACGCGCCTGGTTTGAGCGCGGGCTAGAGATCGTCGAGCAGCTGGCCGCCGCCGATCAAAGCGAAGTCGCGTTCCAGAAACATCTCGTCTATTCTTGCATCGGGCTGGGCGTTCTCGCCAAGGCGGCAGGGGATACGGCCAACGCCCGTGCATGGTTTGAGCGCGCGCTAAAGATCGACGAGACGCTCGCGGCGGCCGACCCCGGCAATATCGAGTCTCAACAAAGTCTATCCGTTTCTTGCGAGCGGCTAGGCGACCTCGCCAAGGCCGCGGCCGATACGGCCGCCGCCCGCGAATGGTTGGAGCGCGGGTTAAATCTCGACGAGCAACTGGCGGTCGCCGGCCCAAGCAACGTCGCGCTCCAATGTGGTCTGTCCGATTCTTGCGTGCGGTTGGGCGAGATCGCCCAGGCGGCAGGCGATACGGCCGCCGCACGCGCCTGGTTCGAGCGCGTTCTAAAGATGTTCGAGGCGCTGGCCACTGCCGAACCAGGCAATGTTAATTTCAAGAACAATGTATCCGCTGCTTGCCAGCGGCTGGGCGATCTCGCCGAAACGGCAGGGGATAAGGCCGCCGCCCGCGCTTGGTTCGAGCGCGGCCTAAAGATCAGCGAGACGCTCGCGGCCGCCGACCCCAGCAACATCGTCTTCCAACATAATGTATCCGTTTCTTGCAACGGGCTGGGCAGGCTCGCCCAAGCGGCAGGTGATACGGCCGCCGCCCGCGCATGGCTCGAGCGCGCGGGCTGAAGGCATCCGAAGCCACGGTCGCTGGGCTATCCGGAGAACCTCGAATACAGGCGGGGCATTTCAATGAACCATCTGCTGGTCGCAGCGTTGGGTGAATCCCATCGAGATCGTACTTTGGCAAGACACCACGTCAAGGCGGCCATGCACACTATTGGCCACCGGATATATTAGCCATGCCCAGATATCAACGGTTGCTAATTCTAGCACGCCGTATCAATGATATTTGGGAATGAAGAGACGTTAGGTCCAAGACGAAGCCCGGGAACGTTAACACTAAATTGTGGCCACCGTCAGTTCATTTGGGGGATTAAATGCGCATCGACAAATGGTCAAGTTTAGCTAAAGGGGATTTAACAAACCTTCTGGTCGACATGCGGCCATTTCTTGAGCTTTCCCCGGGTTTCGAGTTTGACCCGGCCGCGAGCAGATACACACAACTCTCTTTCTATCCTGGGTTTCGGCTCTACGGCCTCCCCAACGGGAAAGGAACAAGCTGTCTGTTTGGCCTTTGGAAACCGGGAACATTCAGGGCACTCGATGGCACTTCTGATCCTATCCATGAGACAAACGATGAAGAGCACATCCAGCTGAGCGCGGACAACGTGTGTGCCTACGCGATCTTTTTCTGCGAGTTTGTGTACGGACCTGAAGGGCGCTTCAGAGTGATCGAAACTATCGAAGATGTACCGTGGCTGCCGACCGCGAGTGAGGCCACCAAGTCCGCATTGGCCGAAAAAGTAGGGCCAGTCGTCTGTACTGGCAAAACTTCGGACGGCAACTACATGCTCAAGGTGCAGATGTTATACGCAGGTACGCTTTTCAAGACTAGTTTGGAAGTTGCGCCCAATGGAATGGTCAATATGTCCGACGACGAACCGCTATTGGCCGACCTGCCAGTTGTTGCTGACACGCTCCCAGCTCCGGCCCCAGTAGAAGGGCGATCTGGCTCGCCCGAGCTGTTGCGAATGAGCCGCGTGCAAGTTCCGGGCGGGCGGCGGGGCGCCGGCGCTGGCAATGACGCCTACGGGCTGCTGGCGTCATACTTGTTTGATGGGGCGGTCGGAGAGTTCGTCAAGCGTAATGAGCAGTTGTTTTTGGGTTTTGAGGTTGCGATCGGATCCTTAAGCACAAAGGTCTTTACTCAGTACGCAAAGCTGTTTTTGCCGACGATCGCGATCATGACTGACTACACCGATTTGGCGTTCAACGTGGCTAAAGTGTTTGCAAAGTCCCTTGGCCTCGAACTTTACGATACCAGTAATGAGATAATTTCGAATGGGCGGATACCCGAGATAGACCATAAGAGCGGGCCAAAGGTCGTGCTGGTTGAGCACGGCCTCGTGTCAGCCTCTATCGCCAACAACAGCGCTTTCGGCGTAACCATTCCGCGGAGTCTTGCAATTCTCGCGCGCTCCCCGCACGTCGTCCTTTATGTCAGCGATAAACTGGCGAAGCTGCCAACTTTTGCTGAAAACGTCGTAGACATCCAGTTGAGCCTGCCGTCATTTGATGACGACTTGCTGCGGCGATTGCTCGCCGAAATGTATGGTGCGGCTGTGGACACTCTGCCTGAAACTTTGGGTTGGTCCCGTTTCGTGTTGCCGCGTGACATTGCCCGCGTCGCGCGTTCACCTGTCGACCTGTCTCGGGCAATCGATGAGTTGCGGCAAACCGCTGAGCACCGGGTGAGCCGCGACGCCGCAGTGGATGCGGTGCCGATCGAAGCGCTACACGGACTGGGCGAAGCTCGCGACATCGCGCAAGACCTCATCGCCGACATCAAGGCTGCGCTCGCTGGACACATAAAATGGTCAGACGTGGATCGCGGGATGCTGCTGGTGGGTCCGCCAGGCACGGGGAAGACCACGCTTGCGCGCTCCATCTCCAAGTCCTGCGGGGTCAATTTCGTGCTGGCCTCTGCGGCGAGCTGGCAGGCGGAGGGAGAGACCCTCGGGCCGCACATTCAGGCAATCCGCGAGACCTTCAGGAGAGCGCGCCTGCTGGCGCCTTCGATCATGTTTATCGACGAGATTGATTCGATTGGAAACCGGAATACTTTCTCCGGTCAGAACACCACCTATCAAACCGAAGTCGTTAACGCCCTGCTCGAGGAAATGCAGGGATTCCGAGAGAGCGATGGTATCGTGGTAATCGCGGCGACCAATCATCTCGAATCGGTTGATCCGGCGTTGCAACGAGCCGGGCGTCTCGACCGAGTGATTAACATCCCCTATCCATCTATTCCCGCCCTGAGCGAAATTTATAAGTTCTATCTCGATCGAACGACCGCGAGCGGACAAGGCACGGCGCCGATCGACTGCAACACGCTGGCACGGCTCAGCTATGGGCGGACCGGCGCGGACGTGGAGTTTTTCCTGCGCGGCGCACGACGCCGCGCGCGCCGTGACAACAGTCGGCCGATGACAGAGGCCGATGTGGTCGCCGAGATCATGGACTCGCCACGGGGGCGCACCGGCTCGACACCCATTTCATCCGAAGAGCTGCGTCGGACCGCGGTTCACGAAGCGGGTCATGCTCTGATGGCCATAACGCAAGCCGACGGTGAGAACCCAATCGGTTATATATCAATCGTTCCTCGCGGTGACGGCACCGGTGGCTTCACCAGCCGGCTCGCTGACACGAGAATGTATCGTAGCTTTCCCGATCTATGCCGCGACATCCGTATTGCGCTCGCTGGTCGTGCTGCAGAGGAAATCGTCTTCGGAAAGGAACATATCTCGGGCGGCGCCGGTGGAAGCTCGTCGCGCAGCGATTTGGCTGCGGTATCGCGAAGAATTCTCGACGCCTTTGCACGCGAAGGCTTTTCGCAGGCCGCTGGGTTGCTGTGGATCGGTCCAGACGGAGCACGCGGCGATTCACTGCCTGATGGACACCCGCTGACGCGTGCGTTAATGGACGAGACTCGCAAGCTGATCGACAAGCTCTACAACGAGACCCAGCAAACGCTCATCGAGCAGCGCGCCAAACTCGATCGTATCGCCGAACTTCTTGTCGCCCGTCAGGAGATTACAGGTCCGGAACTCGACAGTCTGTTGACCAATCAAAAGTGCTAGGTCATTGACGATGTGGCTAAAAGGAACTCTCAACACGGCGGAAAGTTCCAACTCCTTGCCACTAGAAATTACCGGTGGGTTTGAGTCATCCTCGCAGAATATGGGGATCCATAGCACATGTTTTGCACAATCTGTGGCAAACGGATACTTTTCGACGGCTAGCTGGCCATCAATTGGTTAGATCGTTACCGTGCTTACCAAGTTTCGAAAGCTCTGGTTGGGCTTAACCGTTGCACTTTCACTATTCTGTGCTGCAAGAGCATATGCGCAAGAGGCGCTCCAACTCCCTGTAACTCAAGCAGAGCCAACGATTAACTCTCAATTTCCTCCGCGCGAAATGCCGGGCGTGGGACCGCAAAATAACGAGCTAACACTTCCCATTGTGTCCTCGCCGGCTGGCAAGCTGCCCATCGGTCAACCCCCTGGGGCAACTCAGGGAGTCGGCCGATCTCCGCCGTTGCAGCCGCGATCGGGTTGCGAACTATGGCGCGGGACCTTCTCCGGCAATGGCCCGTCGGTCCTCGTCGAGGCCCGCTTCTGTATCGACGATCAAAACCGAGTTAGCGGGGAAATCCAATGGTCGAGCTTGCGGAGCGGCTACAACATTCGCCAAGTCGTCGGTAGGCGCGACCCGACTCGACGCCTGCTACTGCACGACGTGAGGTTCCGCGACTCCCGTCCGAGGTCCGGTTGGCGATTCTGCCTTATAAACGAATATGTGCTCGACCCCGAAGGGCGTGATCGCCTGGTTGGCAGCTATGATTCAGTCGCCTGTAGTGACCACGCTAGAGTTGACCTCAGGCTATCTCCTTAAAGTGGTGGGCAGTTTCTTCGCTCCTCGCGCTCTCGGCAGCTACCGACGCCCGCGATCGCCTTCCCGGCCGCGTTGGCTTGCGCTGCATGCCGGGGCTGTTCCCGGAGAAAGCGGATAGCTGATGGGATTGCAGTACGAACGGAGTTGGCTTATGAAGAGTTTGGTCGAGGTACCAAACCGGAAATTCCGGTTAAGGTGATGTCTCGAAGTTAGCAGACGGATTGCGACCTGTAGCGGCAATCTCAAAAGGGAGAAGAGTACGTATGTGGGATTCCGAGTATCAAAAGAGAGAAGAGGGAGACGCCACGGTTTTCGAAGCCACGCCAGCAACTCCCCAGCCGAAAATCCAAATTCGCAGCGTTCTTTGGAGTGATCATGCTCCTGGTCGGTTTGTGTATGATTGGCACTTCCACTACCGCAATGTTCATCTTTCCCGGCATCGGCGGGCTGGCGATATATCGCGGCTGGTTCAGAGACCCGCGGCCAAAAGAGTGGAGGTCAAAAGCCACGATTCGCGTGACTCCGAGCGTCATCGAAACGAACGGCCGAACCTTCAACAAGGAAGACATTTCTCGGCTCATCGTGAAAAGCTGCGCCTACGAAAATGGTGATTTGTACCACCTTCCAAAATAGCATCGACGTGATTATTTTGGGGAACTCGCCAGAGCGGTGGATTTGGAGACAGGTGGCAAGGCATACACGCTCGCGGGCGGGATGGACTCGACGACGGCGTACGGTTTGATGACCGATGTGGGCAAAGTGATTGGGCTCACCCACGACATTCGCTAGCATACGGCAGACATGTCAGAGCAAGCGGACGACTCAATCAATTATCGGTGGCTAAGAGGGAAACCCCCGATAGTTAGATCCTCAGACGACGGCGTACAGGCCGCCTCCCAACGATTGGTGAGCAGGAATCCGGGAGGAATCAGGCGGCTAGATGTTCGTTACGGTGATGCAGGCCACCGCAATTGATCGACGGGTCAATTGCCACTGCCGGACCGTTCATCGGTGGGGCTTAACGCGGCGGCCCCACGAGGTGAAGCATCTCCGCGAATGATGGTCATCGCAGTCGAGATCATGGAAGCCGCATCCGCCACGTTGGCGGCCACTATCATTGTGTTGGTCGTCTTCGCCATTTTGCCGAATTCCTGAATGTACTGCTCTGCGACTCGCAACTGAACCGCCTCCATACCGCCTGGTTCCTGGATGGCCTGTGCTATCTCCTTGATACTGGTCGCGATGGCGCTTGCGACCGCTCGGATTGCCGCGGCGTGTCCCTCAGCTTCATTGATTTCGCGAAGTCTTCGTCCTTCGGACGCCTTGATATCCTCCTGCTTCCTGCCCTCAGCAGTGTTGATCACGGAATCGCGCTGTCCTTCCGACTCCAGAATAAGCGCGCGTTTGGTACGCTCAGCGCGCATTTGCCTCTCCATAGCTTCGCGAATGTCGTCAGGAGGCTTAATGTTCTTGATTTCATAGCGGAGAACCTTCACACCCCATGCCTCTGAGGCTTTGTCGATTTCCGCAACAATATGTGAGTTAATCGCCGCGCGCTCTTCGAACGTCCGGTCCAGTTCAATCTTCCCGATCTCGGCGCGCACGGTAGTCTGGGCCAATTGGATTATACCGGCTTGGTGGTTGGAGATTCCGTAGGTGGCTTTCACTGGATCGATGATTTGGTAGTAAAGAACGGCATCCACCTTTATGAGAACATTATCCTTCGTTATGCAGTCCTGTTCTTCGACGGGAATTACGGTCTCCTTCAAGCTATGACGTTGGCGAACTGCGTCGACGAAAGGAATTATAATGTGTAAGCCTGCCCGAAGGGTGACATAGTACCTACCTACTCGTTCCACGATCCAGGCTTCTTGTTGCGGAACAACTTTTGCGGCGGCCAGCAGTATGTATACCGCGGCGCCGGCAAGAATTACGAACACAATGAAAAATGGCATATTGGTCTTCTCCTACTCGGGCATTATCCACAGTGTCAGACCTTTGATCTTCATCACGCGGCATCGCTGACCCCGAGATAATGCAACATGACTCGCGTTGTGCGCATTCCAACGAGTGCCTCGGAGTTCCGCTTTCCCAAAGCCATACGGTGGGACGTCATCGACTGGAAGCGCGACCTCACCCAGGACGTTGCTGAGCTCGCGATGTTCGGCAGTTCGAAGGAGATGGCTCCGAAGCCAGTCGCGCGCCCAGAAGAGGGTTGCACCGGAAAGCAGCGCAAACGCGAGCCACTGGCCCGAGATTGGGAAAATCTCCAGCGCCGAAATCACGCCCACCAGGATCGCGCTTATTCCAAGGCAGAGGAGCGTAAAGTCTCGCGTGATGCGAGTCTCGGCGGCGGCAAGAACGATGCCGCTGACTACCCAAAGCCACCAAGGCATGTGAACCCCCCGAATCGGTTGAACGCATCAGGATGCAGATCTATTGCCGCTAGTATCACGAAATAGACGGAAGCGGAAAGGGTTGATGTGTTGCAACTTTGGCGGGGGTGGCTGGTAGTCTGAAGAGATCGTGAAGAAAGCAACCCGACCGGCAATCTTCAAGTGGCGGCAAACGGCGCCCGAGCTGATTCTTTGTGCCGTGCGCTGGTATCTTCGGTACTCGCTCTCGCTCCGCGATGTCGAAGAGTTGTTCGCCGAGCGCGGTCTGGAGGCCGATTACACGACGATCTGGCGCTGGGTTCGACGTTACGGTCCCGAACTGGAACAGCGGCCGCGCCGTCATCTAAAGCCGACCAACAAATCCTGGCGGGTCGATGAGACCTATATTCGAGTGCAGGGCCGTTGGTGTTACCTGTGTGTGGCGAATTGGTAATTCTAACAGAAGACCGAGCTGCCGCGCAGACTTGCGGAACGATCGGAGAGGGCTAAAGCTCGGCTCCCGATGAGGTTTCTGTTTATTCTGATCGCCCACCTGTTGCTCACTCTCGCGCGGCTCGCCCGTCCCGGCGGGGTTCGGGCGGTCGCGGCTGAATCGCTGGCAGTCAAACACCAGTTGCTGATCATGAGGCGCTCGCAGCGCCGGAGTCCGAATCTGACCGTGTAGGATCGAATGATTCTTGGATTCTGTACGCTGCTGGTGTCGCCCAGACGCTTGGGCAAAATCTCCGTGATCCTGAAGACCTCGACCCTCCTGCGCCTTCATCGAGCTTTGGTCAAGCGCAAATATCGTCTGCTCTACAGCTCCAGACGATGCGGTCGCCCCGGACCCAAGGGTCCGTCCAGAGAGCTGATCGACGCGGTGGTCGAGATGAAACGGCGCAACCCATACTTCGGCTGCCGCAAGATCGCCGAGCAGATCTCGAATGCCTTCGGCATCGAGCTCAACAAGGATGTCGTCCGGCGCATCCTCATCCGCTACTATCGACCGGGACCTGACGGCGGTGACCCGTCCTGGCTCTCGGTAATCGGACAGGCCAGAGACCGTCTGTGGAGTGTCGATCTCTTCCGCACTGAATCAATTTTGCTCAAGAGTTATTGGGTCATGGTGGTGATGGACATATACACCCGTCGGATCGTCGGCTTCGGCGTCGCGCCTGCCAATCTCGATGGCATCCGAGTCTGCCGGATGTTCAATCGCGCGATCGCGCGGCAGACTCTGCCCAGGCATCTATCCTCGGACCATGATCCGCTGTTTCGTGTTCATCGCTGGCGAGCGAACCTTCGGATACTCGAAGTCGATGAGATCAAGACCATTCCCGCAACGCCCCGTTCGCATGCTTTCGTCGAGCGGCTGATCGGAACCATCCGGCGCGAGTATCTGGATCGAATCTGGTTTTGGAACCAGAGCGACCTCGAACGCAAGCCCGAGGACTACAAGGTATTCTACAACCAATATCGCTGTCACACCGGACTGACAGGGGCGACACCGGCGCAGCGCAGCGGCGCACCCGCGCTACCGAAAGCGTGCTTCGACTCCTACCGGTGGCAACAGCATTGCAATGGACTATTTCAGACCCCAGCCGCCGCGTGAGTCGGAATTCGCCACAGACAGGAGCAGGGAATTTCGGGATTTTGTTCGTCAGATTACGAGGACATAATAGCTGTTTGAAACCGTCGATGTGCAGAAAGAGACGTCAACCGGCTGATCATCTCATGAAGCTCGATCTCTTGGCTCCTGCATAGCGTATTGACAAAATTTGCTTGCCGCCAGAAGGATTGAGCAGACCGAGCAGATTGGAATTTAGGAACTAAAACTAAGAACTTGGTCAGAAAAACGACGGATTCGCCGGTTTTACGCTAACCCGAGGCAGAACCGGTCGTTGCAGCGCGGTGGAAAGCTCTTTGAACTCAAAACCGAGATCGAACTTTCCGTTTGACAAAATGCTTAGTGTAGGAGGCATAATGAAAAGGATTAAAAATAAAAATTCCGTATAAAGGTAATCGGGTGAATGTGATGAAACTGCTGGGTTTAATTTACGTGGTGCTGTTCCGTGCGTTCGCTGGTTCTGAAGCGGTCGGTGGGGGGAATGGGAAGTGGCAGGAAACTAACCCCAACATGAGCTATGACTGACGCCCCAAGGTCGTGTCCATCATCCAGAAGATGGCGGTTCGTCAGCTAGAGCTGGTCCGTTCTTGCGGACGCACATCTCGTGGACCCGCGTGCCTTTTGGGGACGGCCGCTGTCTGGTGTACAGCCCAAGATTCGGCCGGACGTATCTCTTAGATGCAGATCGGGCGACTAGCGCAGCTCTTCCAGCCCTGCTTGGGCTGAGAGCGGTGAACTATCGCGATTTTTTGCCGGACCCCGCCAGGTCCGTAGCGCTTGTTGATGGGGCAGAGACAGGAGGTGCGGTCGGGCGGTTCCTGCCACTGCTGTACGTTTTTTTTCACAGACACCGCGCAGTCTCCTCGATCGATAGAGGGATTCGTCTTGCGAAATGGCTCGCGCGGCTGCAGCACAGCCGACGTAGGTGGGGGATACCCGAAGTCGGTAGGGTAGTGATGGCAGTCGAGCGCTCAGTGGGCATTTCTAACTGCTATCCGCGTGCGTTGCTGACGGCGTACCTTTGCATTACCTCCCAACTAAGCTGCGATGTCACGGTCGGAATCCTCGCGCCAACTGCGAATATGCACGTTTGGTGCTCGACGGAAGGAGCAATCCCCTACGAGCCCGAACCAGAGCATTGGTTCTACAGCCCACTCGTGGTCTTCCATGTCACCCCATGAGCCCGCGGACCTGCGTCCTCACCCGGCGAGCAGAGCATCGCCAAGTAAAGTTTCGGTTTCGGGTAGCATCTCGTCCTTTGAGGAAGGCTCTTTGCGCCTCGACGTACGGCCTGCCCTCGCCTTGCGGCGACTGACAGAACGACAGCAGACGCTCTTTTATTTGAGCCTGTTCGATGACGAGATTGATTGCCGTCTCGAAGAGTTTCTGGCGTTCGGGCCGCGGACAACTTGGACCGAGGCGGTCCTAGCTGCCGCCGCCCTGAGACTTGAGCCAACCGACGCCGTCGTGATCGCCTGCCCCCAAGGCGAGATCTTGGTCGCCCGAGGTGGCGCTGGAAACTTTCCCCTGTACTGGACCGCGACCGCGGGTTCGATACTGGTTAGCACGGTGCTGCCCATGGATCAGTGCCGCCATCTGTCGCGGGCTGGGCTTATGACCTCGGTCGTTGTCGTCTCGGTGCCCAACCAAAATGAACCCAACCTGTCGGTGCGCACACCATTGGAGGGCTGGTTCCGGTGCCGGCGGGGCGCAGTCTCGAGGCTATCTGCAAGTGCTGGCGGGTGCGAGTCTGAGCGCCCGGTTGATCTGGCAGAGTCTAGCGGGAGCGAGCACGATCGAGATCCTTTGATCGAGGCGGTCCGGACAGCCCTAGACAAGTTCGGCCGCCGGCAACAGGGTCGTCGCAGGGTTCTCGTGGAGTTATCGGGTGGATTTGATAGCACGCTGGCCGCCATCGCGGCGCGGACTCGCGGTATCGAATTGCTCGGCGTTTCTGTGCATTTCCCTTACTACGAGTTCAGGTTTGAGGAAGACATTCAGAAGGCTGTGGCGAAGTCACTCGCGATTTCGCGCATTCGCCTCGATGGTACCACTCTCTTCCCGTTCGCGCCGTCCGACTGGTGGCCAAGGCTCGACGAGCCAGCGATCTCGGTTATCGGACTGAAGCAAGCAGTCGAGGTTGCCCGCCTCGCGTCAAGGGAGGGTCTCGATAGGGTGCTCGTAGGACACGGTGGGGACCAGCTCTTTTGCGAGGACCTGTTTGAGCGCGAGACGACATCATACCAGCTCGATCGCGGCGCGTTCTCTAAAGCCGCCTGGCGGGAGGTCGAGCGTACCAAGGCCCTCATGGAATCGAGCTCGTCTTTCATGAGGAGATCCTGTCTCACCTTGCTGTACGACGCTAGGTTCGATGTCACCTTAAAAGAGGCTTTCGGGATGATCACCCGATCGCCCTTCACTGACCGCGATGTGGCACGGTGCGGCCTTTCCTGGGCCAGGCTATCGGCGCGGCTTGGTCTACGTCGGGGGAAAAGCATCTTAGCGGATGCGTTCGCGGCTGAGTTGCCGGATGCCGTGACTGGCCGCAGGGGCAAGGTACCGTCGGACGGCGTTTGTGCGCGTGCGTATGCACAGCACGCGGACTCCATCGTCAAAGAGCTCGAGCAGGTTAGAGGCCCACTTGAGTGCGTAGGTCTGGACGTACGATGGCTCGTCAGACGTGTCGCGCAGTTGGCTGGCGGAAAACAAACGACGTCCGCCAGAGAGGATAAAGAGGTGATCGCTGCTTACGCGCTAGCTACTTGGCTGAACAGCTGGGGAGTGGAGCACGTGTCAGACTGTAATTGGAGCGATTAGAATCATCTGCGCCATCCGAAATTCGTCGCGCTCTGCACAGATCGCGATCTCCGGAAAGTGATCAAAGAGTTGGGCGAAGCAGTCGATCTATGACTCTCCAGATCGATGAGAACGTTGCCCCGGTGGAGGTGAGAATCCACCGTTGCCACTACGATGCGCATTGCCGAGCGCGAAATTATCGAGAGCGCGGAATCCTTACCGCGCGTCATTTGGACTCGATGGGGCGTTTTCTCCGGCTGTTTGAGACTCTGTGCCACACACATGGTGTCAAGGCCGCTCAGAAAGTACATCAGTGGCCGCAGGGAAATTACATCAGTTTGAGGAGCGGAGGGAATGGTGGTTTGGCTTCTGGCAGGGGGAGCGCGAGGGGGAACTCCCTGTCCCTCCTCAAAACTTAATCCGCACGAATTCATTGGTGGTTTTGAACGCACGGCGAAGCCGACAAGCGGAGCGCTCATGGTCGCCCGAAGCGACCCCCGAACCCGCTGTGGCTCCTCAAAACCTCATCCACGCGAGCGGGAACGCGAATGGTCCGCATGGCCTGTCGGGAAAAGAACAGCGTTTTAGGAATTTGGACTTGCGCGCCAAGCGCGATGCGTCAACCGCCGCTTGTCAACCGCCGTTCAAGTGTCAACCGCCTTGTCAACCGTCAACCGGTTGACGCGGGAGAGCGGTTCGCATCAGACTGCGTCATCCGCCAATCAATCTGTATTTTTTACCTACAATCTGGGGGTAAGGGCAAATCCACGCGGGACGCGGTGCTTTTGCGCTCGATAGGGAGCGGAGAGTGCGGTCTCGTTGGGGGATTCGCTTTTCAACCCGCCTTTTAAACCGAGCGGCCTCCCTCGGCAAGGTTTTAGTCAGGGTATTTCAAGGTTTTCAGTAGACACGCCGTACACACCGATCGTTTAACTCGCTTGCCACGCAGCAGCCGCTTTCGCTAAGTTTGGCCAACGTTGGTTAAAATTGATGCATCCCGGAATTCACGCCAAGAGCAATCCTAAGAAAGCCGCATACATCATGGCGGCGACCGGCAAGGTTGTCACTTATCGCGAGCTCGACGATGAGTCGAACCGCGCCGCGAATCTATTGCGCTCGCTTGGGCTCAGGCCGGGTGACGGAATCGCATTGTTCGCCGAGAATCATCAGCGCTACTACCAGGTTCTCTGGGCAGCGCAGCGTTCCGGACTCTACTACACGGCGATCAGCTCACGCCTGACGGCGGAGGAAGTCGCCTACATCCTGAATGACTGCGGCGCGAAAGTTTTCATCACCACGCGTGCGATGGCCGGCGTCGCAGGCCAGATGGACGCGGCCAAAATGATTCCGCGCGGCGTCAAGCGCTACATGATGGACGGTGCAATCGCGACTTATGAATCGTGGGAGGATGCGGTCGGCGCGCAGCCAGCGACTCCGATCCCCGACGAGACCGAAGGCGCCGCGATGCTCTACTCGTCGGGCACTACCGGCAAGCCCAAGGGCGTGAAGCATCCGCTAAGCCGGCAACCCCTGGGCGCGCCAAATCCGGTTGGCATGGTGATGGCTGGGCTCTACCAGGCGACTCCCGAGATGCGCTACCTGTCGCCAGCGCCGCTTTATCATTCGGCGCCACTACAGTTCACGATGGCGGTGCATCGGATCGGCGGCACGGTGGTCGTCATGGAGCACTTCGACGCGGAACAGTCGCTCGCGCTTTTCGAGAAGTACCGGGTGACGCATACGCAGATGGTGCCGACGATGTTCATCCGGATGCTCAAGTTGCCGGAGCCGATGCGCCGCAAATACGACCATTCAGCACTGAAAGTGGCTATCCACGCGTCCGCGCCTTGTCCGATCACGGTCAAGGAACAGATGATCGCCTGGTGGGGGCCGAAGATTTTCGAATACTACGCGGGGACCGAAAGCAACGGGTTTTGCGCGATCGACAGCTCGCAGTGGCTGCAGCATAAGGGCTCTGTAGGCAAGCCGCTCATGGGAACGGTGCATATCGTTGGCGATGACGGAGCCGAGCTAGCCACCGGCGAGGCGGGGACGATCTTCTTCGAGGGCGGCGGCGTGTTCGAATATCACAACGATCCGGAAAAAACGAAAACCTCGCGCAACGACAGGGGATGGTCCACGCTCGGAGATATCGGTTATCTCGACGAGGACGGCTATCTGTACTTGACCGATCGCAAGGCGAACATGATCATCAGTGGCGGCGTGAACATTTATCCGCAAGAGGCTGAGAACCTGCTCGCGACTCATCCGAAGGTTGAGGACGTTGCCGTGTTCGGCGTGCCGAACGAGGATTTTGGCGAAGAAGTCAAAGCCGTCGTGCAGCCGGTAGATATCAATCAGGCCGGGCCGGATCTCGCGGCCGAACTGATCGATTTCTGCCGCGCGCACCTGTCCGCGATCAAGTGTCCGCGGACAATTGATTTCGACGCGGAGTTGCCGCGCCATCCGACCGGCAAGCTCTTGAAACGGCTAATCAAGGATCGCTACTGGACCGGGCACTCGAAACGAATCGCCGAGTAAGCGTGCTGCCACGGCACGGATGATGCCCGATCAAGGCTGATCGGAGTTTCACGCTTGGGGGACGATCTTATGAACTTCGCGCAATTCGATATCGCCGAACGGGCGGCTTTCTACCTCGGCAAGGGATTCCATTGCAGCCAGACCGTCTTGCACGTCGTGCAGGATCTTCTGGGGGAAGAAGACGAGGCTGCGGTCCGCATGATGGGTGGGTTCGGCGCCGGGATCGGTGGTATGGGCTCGGTGTGCGGCGCAATGATCGGCGGCGTAGCGGCGCTCGGTCTCAACCGCGGGAAAGGCACGGTCGAGGGCAGGGAAGATCCCAGCCTCTTTCCGCTCTGCGCAGAGCTCTACCACCGCTTCGGTACCGAAATCGAGGCCAGCCATTTTTGCCGCGACATCACCGGTACGGATTTCACCAAGCCCGAGGAAGTAAAGGCTTACATGAACTCGCCTGAGAAGACCGGCAGATGCATCAGGCTGGTGGGCAGGACAGCGGCACTCGTCAAGGACATGCTGTCGCGGGAGGACGCCAAGTCGAGCAGCGCCGGCGTGAAGGGATCGTCGCGCTGAGTCTGGCCGCGGCCTCGGATTTTTCGGCCCGAAATGTTCCAAGCTGCCACTTCTCATGCGGACGAGTCCGCCGGTTGGCCGCACGTGAGTTCTTCGAACGCAGGCACTGACAGCGGGAGGTGGCCTTGAAGGACCCTTTCAGCATCGAAGACAAGGTGACGATCGTAACCGGCGGCGGCACCGGAATCGGCGCTTCGATCGCCCACGAGTTCGCCTCGCGCGGCGCGCGATTACTGATCGCGAGCCGTAAGCTTAGCCATTTGGAGCCGGTGCGTGACGAGATCCGCAAAGCCGGCGGCAAATGCGAGATGGCGCAGTGCGACGTGCGCGACCCGGCCGCGTGCGAAGAGACGATCGCCACTGCGGTCCGGCATTTTGGGCGGCTTGACGTGTTGATCAACAATCACGGCGCGAGCATCGCCGCCCGAAGCCTCGACCTGTCGCCCAACGGGTGGGGGGCGGTGGTCGGGATCAACCTCAACGGTACTTTCTTCGCCTCCAAGGCGGCTGCCCGGCAGTTCATTGAGCAGAACACCGGCGGCGTGATCATCAACATGTCAACCTACCTTGCTCTGCGCGCCACTCCGATGGCTGCGTCTTACGCGGCCTCGAAGGCCGCGGTCATTAACCTCACCAAGTCACATGCCTCCGAGTGGGGCGGGTTCGGCATTCGGGTCAACTGCATCGTGCCGGGCCCGATCGAAACCGAGGCGGCGTCAGCGCGCGGTTGGGGCAGTCCCGATCTGAAGGCAAAGGTCGGCCGCACTCGCGCCCTGGGCCGCCTCGGTCGGGTCGAGGAGATCGCTTATCCCTGCATCTTCCTGGCTTCGGACGCGGCCAGTTATATCTCCGGAGCGATGCTCGTGATCGACGGTGGCACCGCACCGCGCGGCGAGTAGCAGTATTTTCCGCGCGGTTCCTGTAATGCGCGCGGCACTCGCGCAAACAGCCGTACAGCTCAGCATCTTGAAAATAATGGCGAACACCGAAACCTGCCCCATTCCGCTGACTCGCCTGGGCGACGCAACCCTCGCGCGCGCCGAGGCATCGATTACCGCCGGAGATTTGGCCAAGGTTAGCAATCATGATGAAAGCATTGCCTTTATCCAAGGTCTACCAGTTACTCGAACCCGGTCCGGTGGTCCTGCTCACGACTGCCCGCAAGGGGCGCGCCAATGTCATGACGATGTCCTGGCATATGATGGTCGAATTTGAGCCGCCGCTGGTGGCCTGCATTGTCAGCAGCGCCAATCACACCTTTGCCAGCTTGCGGTCAACCGGCGAATGCGTGATCGCCGTGCCGGCGCTGGAACTGGCGCCCAAAGTCGTGAAAGTTGGGAACTGCTCGGGGCGCGACTTTGACAAGTTTATGGCGTTCGGACTAACGGCGATACCGGCCGCACGGGTTGCGCCGCCTCTGGTGGCCGAATGTTTTGCCAATCTTGAATGCAAGGTGGCCGACATCAGCCTGGTGAAGAGATACAACCTCTTCATCTTGGAGGTGCTCAAGGCCTGGAGAGATCCGGCACAGAAGAATCCTAAGACCATCCACCATCAGGGATACGGTAAGTTCATCGTCGATGGCGAGACGATCAAGGTGAAGTCAAGGATGCGATAGTGGTCGCCGGCGCCTATCGGCCGCGGAACTCAGTGCAGAATGGGAGTGATCGCAATTTGGCCGGGAAAGGTATCGCAGATAACCAGACGCGGCGAGAACGTCTATCGAGGCATCACCAGATTATGGCAGCGTACTTGCGGCGGAGGGGGGCTGAATGAAGATCGGCAGAACCGGCAAAATCGTAATCGGCTCGGCCCTCGCCGTGCTCGTGATCGGCGTCTATTTGTTCTCGCAATACTGGTACTACGCCCCCGGCCTCATCCAGAGCATCCGCGATCCAATCCAGCCGAGTCGCCCCGTCCAGTGGCAGGAGGGTCCTGCGGCCGCAGCGGCTGCTCCCGACCAGCGCCCGCCCAATATCGTCCTGATTCTTGCCGACGACCTCGGCTACAACGACATCACGCTTAATGGCGGCGGCGTCGCCGGCGGTGCGGTGCCCACGCCGAATATCAATTCAATCGCGCACGAGGGCGTGGTTTTCACCAACGGCTATGCCGGCAACGCGACCTGCGCGCCGTCGCGGGCAGCGATCATGACCGGCCGTTACGCTACGCGCTTCGGCTTCGAGTTCACGCCCGCTCCGGTCGCGTTCATGAAGCTGATCTCGACTTACGCTCACGGGCTTCACCCGGCCATCTTTCATTCCGAGCGCGTGAGTCAGGTGCCGCCGGTTGCCCAGCAGGCGGTGCCGACCAGCGAAATCACCATAGCGCAGCTTTTGAAGACGCGCGGCTACCACACGGTCTTTCTCGGCAAGTGGCATCTGGGCGAAACGCCGCAGGCGGCTCCGAATGCGCGTGGCTTCGATGAGACGCTGGGCTTTCTGCCCGGCGCGTCGATGTACCTGCGCAAGAACGACCCACAGGCCGAGAACTCGTACCAGGACTTCGATCCGATCGACAAATTTCTCTGGGCCAATCTGTCATTCGCGGTGACCAATAACGGAAGCCGCCGCTTCTATCCTTTCGAATACATGACTGACTATCTGGGCGACGAAGCGGTGAAGGCGATCAAGGCGAATCAGAACCGCCCCTTCTTCATCTACCTTGCATTCAATGCGCCCCACACGCCGCTGCAGGCGCTCAGGTCCGATTACGACGCGCTGCCGCAAATCAAGGATCACCGGCTGCGGGTGTACGGCGCGATGGTCCGTGCGCTGGATCGCAATGTAGGTCACGTGCTCAGCGCGCTTCGAGAGAATGGGCTGGATCAAAACACGCTGGTCTTCTTCACGAGTGACAACGGCGGGGCTAACTATATCGGCTTGCCGGATATCAATCGGCCCTATCGCGGATGGAAGGCGACCTTCTTCGAGGGCGGAATTCACGTGCCGTTCTTCATGAAGTGGCCGGCGAAAATCAGCGCGGGCACGATTTACCCGCTTCCCGTCGCTCACGTTGACATCTTTTCGACCGCAGCGGGAGCGGCCGGCGCGCCGATACCTTCGGATCGAGTGATGGATGGCGTAAACGTTTTCTCTTTCATCGATGGCGCATCCGCCGGCACGCCTCATGGCACGCTCTTCTGGCGCTCAGGTCCGTACAAGACGCTGCTCAAGGGCGAATGGAAGCTGCAGATCGACGACAAGCCGAACAAAATCTGGCTGTTCGATCTGAAAGACGATCCCACCGAACACCACAACCTGGCCGAAACCAATCCGCAACAGGTCCAGACCCTGATGAAAGTCCTCGATCAAATCGACGGTCAGCAGGCCAAGCCGCTCTGGCCTTCGCTGCTAGAGGGCGCTATCGACATCGACCATCCGCTGTCTTACCCGGAAAACGCCAGCGATGACTACGTCTTTTGGTCGAACTGAGATCGTGCGGCGCAGGCGCGCACGCCCTTAGGCGATCAACCGATTCGCACAGCGGCTCGCTTCGAGCCACTCCAGCCATCGATCCATGCCCTCGCCGGTGAGCGCCGAGACCGGAAAAGCCAGCGGCTCAGGCATCACCCGCGCGAGCGCTTCGTTGAACATCTGGAGATTTATCCCGCCGAGATGAGGCAGCAGATCGATTTTGGTCAGCAACACTGCTTGCGCGTTACGGAACATCACGGGGTACTTTAGCGGCTTGTCTTCGCCCTCGGTGACGGAGAGGGCAACGATGTTGAGCGCCTGCCCAAGATCGTAGATGGCCGGGCAGACAAGATTGCCCACGTTCTCGATGACGAAGATGTCGAGGCTGTCTAGGGCAAAGTGGTCCAGCGCATGATGCACCATCCCGGCGTCGAGATGGCACGCGGAGCCGGTGGTGATGGTCGCGGCCGGGATTCCCGCGGCGCGCAAGCGCTGGGCGTCGCGGTCGGTGGCGAGGTCGCCGCTGACGGCGCCCAACCGTCGGCGCGAGCCGAGTGCTCGCGCGGTAGCCTCGAGAATCGCGGTCTTACCAGAACCAGGCGAGCCCATCAGGTTGATTGCCAGCACGCCATGCGCGGCGAAATGCTCGCGGTTATGGCGCGCACCCCGGTCGTTATCGGATAGCAGCCGTTCGTGAACTTCAACCGGCACAATCTCCGGGTCACCGCATCCGCAGTCCTGGCACATCAGGGCACCTCCATTTCGATTCGCTCAAGGATGATTTCGTCACCGGACATCAGGCGTGCCGGCATTCCGCATCCTTCGCAGGCCAGGACTGCCCCGCGTTCGAGGGTTCGGCCGCATACAGGACAAATCCATCGCTCCGCGACGCGCTCGACGCAGAGTTCGGCGCCGGCGCAGATCGTACCGGCGCGAAAATGTTCGTAAGCCTTCGACAACAACTCAGGCTCGACGCCAGCAGCATCGCCGATCCGCAGTATGAGGCGATGCACCGCGGTTGCGTTGTGCGCCCGTGCCTCGGCATCGACGCGTTCGAGCAGCGCACTGACTATCGAATACTCATGCATCGTGGCGGACCGCCTACCTGCCGTTGAAGCGCGGGGGCTGTTTGGAAAAGAAGGCGTCGAGTCCGGCGGCGAAGTCGGCGGTGTCTGCAATCCGCGCAAGGCTCTCGAGTTCGCGGTCAAGATGGTAGTCGAGCCGATCGACCCCGGCCGCCTCGTTGATGAGACGCTTGGCGACCGCGTATGCGGCGGTTGGCCCGTCGGCAAGCCGGCGCACGACCGCCATCGTCTCGGCCTCGAACTGCGCGGCGGGATAGACCTCGTTGATGAGTCCCATCCTAAGCGCGCGTTTGGGATCGATGCGTGGATTCATCAGCACCATTTCCATCGCCCGGCGAAGCCCGATGAGCTTGGGCAGAAAGAACGTCGAGCTCTCGGCACCGGTCAGGCCGGTCTTGCTGTAGGCCCATTCGAAGCTCGCGCGGTCGGAGGCGAGCACGAGATCGCACGCCATCGCGATTCCGAAGCCGCCGGCTGCGGCGATGCCGTCCACCGCGGCGACAAAGGGCTTCGGCGCGCGTTTGATCTCGGAGATGGTGCTGTGGATGTACTCAAGAATCTGCTTGAATAGCTCGCCGTAACGACCACCACTGCCGCCGCTTGCTTCGGGTGCGAGATAACTCAGGTCGGCGGCGTCCCCGCCGGAGCGGATATACTTCAGATCGGCACCGCTGCAGAAGATTCCGCCGGCGCCGCGAATTACAACGGCGCGCACGCCGTCGTCGCGCGCGAGTTGCAGGCCGGCCTTGCGCAGGTCCTGCGCCGTTGCGACATCGAGTGAGTTGAACCGCTCGCTGCGGTCGATCGTGATGACGCCGACCCCGTCGTCGCGCTCCACTTTGATATGCTTCATCGCTGCATCACCAAATTCGTTCAGCAGATTCGCGGCAAGAGCTCTCCCTCCGGCTCGGCAAGCAGGCGCAGCCCGAACCCTGTGTCGAGGATAACGAAGCCCGGGCGTTGCGCGACGCAGCTCCCGACTATCTCGGCCTGCATCCCGAGCGGATGCGACCGCAGCGCCGCGAGCACGCTCGCAGCCGCGTCGGGGCGCACTCCGATCACTGCCTTGCCTTCATTCGCTGCGTGCATGGGATCGATCCCCAGCAGTTCACCGGTGGCCTGAACACTGGGGTTGAATGGAATCCGGGACGCCTTGAGCACGATGCCGACGCCGCTCTTCGCTGCCATCTCGTGCAGCGCGCTTGCGAGTCCACCGCGCGTCGGATCCTTCATCGCGACCACGCCGTTGCCGCCGGCCTCGAGCGCTCGCCTGATCAAGCCGTTGAGGGGGGCAACGTCGGAGAACAGATCGCCTTCGAGCTCCAGCGAATGCCGCCGCGCCATGACGGCGAGCCCGTGATCGCCGATCGTGCCGGTCACGATAATCTGGTCGCCGAGCTGAAGCCCGCAGTCGGGCACGACGCGGCGCGTGAAGGCCACGCCCGCGGTATTGAGCACGATTCCGTCGATCTCACCGCGGCCCATCACCTTGGTGTCGCCGGTAACGATCGCGGTACCGGCCTCTGCGCAGGCGGCGCTGATCGACGCCTTGATCCGTTCCAAGTCGGCGCGGGGGAAGCCCTCCTCGATAATCACGGCGCACGTCAGCGCGGCGACTTCAGTCGCGCCCATCATCGACAGATCGTTCACCGTGCCTGACACCGCGAGGCGGCCGATATCGCCACCGGGGAAAAACGGTGGCTTGACCACGTATGAATCAGTCGTCATCACCAGCCACTCATCGCCCACGCGCAACGCCGCGCCGTCGTCCATCGCGGCAAGTCCGATTCCACCGTCGGCCGGCGCTTTCGCATCGCCGACGAACACCTGCTGGATCAGCTCGCGCATCGCGCGCCCGCCGGCGCCGTGCTTGAGCATCACTTTCGCGTCAGGCTCGATTCTGAACGCGCTCATGGTTGCCTCAGGTCGAGTTGCCCGCCGTACTGATGCCAGATCCGGCAGGTGCCTTCGCTGCTGACCATGCATGCACCAACGGGATTGTCGGGGACGCAGTCCTTGCCGAACAACGGACAGGTCGACGGCGATGCGATGCCCGCCATGATGTCGCCGCAGATGCAGCTTTGCGCGAGGCTCGGCGGCGCATAGGCCCAGAGACTGCTCACGTCGATTTTGAATCGCCGGCGCGCGTCGAAGTGCGCCCATTCATCGCGCAGGCGCAAGTTGCCGTTGGGAACATGCGCGATTCCGCGCCATCGGCCGCCCACGGGCCGAAACACCTTCCACAGCACTTCTTGCGCGCGGCGGTTGCCCTCACGCCTGACGCATCGCGGATACATGTTCGCGACTTCGGCCCGGCGGTCGCGGATAAGTTCAAGCAGCTTCGCGAGCCCGGCCAGGATATCGAGCGGCTCGAAGCCGGCCACGACTACTGGAATTCCATGCCGCTCGACGAAGCGTTCAAAAATCGTGCAACCGGTGATCGTCGCCGCGTGCCCCGCAGCGAGGAAACCCTCGACGCGGGTTTGCGGCATCTCGGCGACGATCTCCATCACCGGCGGGATGTACTTGTGCGCGGAGAGTATCGAAAAGTTTGCCGGTGGTCCGCTCAGCAGCAACGCGGCCGTCGCGACCGCGGTGGTCTCGAAGCCGCTGGCGAAAAAGACCAGCTCCTCGTCGAGTTTCGCGGCGAGCTGCGCCGCCTGCGCCACGCTGTAGACGACGTCGATCCTGGCGCCCGCGGCCTGTGCGTCGGCGAGCGATCGCGCGGTGCCGGGCACGCGGAGCATATCGCCGTAAGTGGCGATTCGGACGCCAGCTTGTGCCAGCGCGACCGCCTCGTCCACTTCAGGCATATCGGTCACGCAGACCGGGCATCCCGGCCCCATGATGACTTCAAGCTTGCGCGGGAAGATCGCGCGCAATCCGAAGCGCGCGATCGCTTGCTCATGGCTGCCACACACATGCATCACCGACACCTGATCGCGGCCAATTTCCCGCACCAGGTGCTCGAGCATTTCCGCCATCGCGGCCGCCCGCGCGGGATCGCGGAACTGGAGCCGATTGCCGCCGATGTCACTCATTTTTCTTTTCGCCGGTCGCGACGATCTCGCCCCGGATGTCGGCGGCGAGCAGGTCCTCCTTCGACACTGCTGCGAGCAATTGCTCATACAGCGCCAGTGTTTCCTCCACTTCAGCGGGCGGGATGCGGCAAATCGCGAAGCCGACGTGATTCATCACGTAATCACCCGGTTCGAGAGGCTCATCGACTATATCGAGTCGCACATTGCGGCGGATGCCGAAGAAATCGACCGTGGCAAGCAATCCATCGATCGACACCACCTTACCGGGAACGCCTAGGCACATACCGAACCCCCTTCGCGCGTGCGCGCGTCGGCGACCATCGCCTGTCCGAGTGCAATACCGCCGTCGCCGGGCGGGACCGAACGATGCGTGTAGATGTCCAAAAGCGGCGCGAGTGCGTTGGCGATCCCTTCCGCAAGGCGCGCATTCTGGAAGCATCCGCCACTCAGCACGATCGGCACTCGCCCGACGCTCGCCGACGCCACGCGCACGACCTCGGCGGCCGCGTGCACAAGAGTATTGTGAAAGCGAGCCGCAACCACGCCTGCCGACACCCCGCGGAGCAGATCATGCACCGCTTCGCGCACCGCATTGCGCAGATCAATTTCCCACGGCGACGAGTTGCGATCGATCTCGAAGCGGTAGTGCGCGAGTTCGGCCGAATCGGCTGCCCATTCAAGGCGCATCGCGACTTGTCCCTCGTAGCTAGCCTGCGAAACTCCGAGCACGAGCGCGCCGAAGGCGTCGAAGTAGCGGCCGACGCCGTGCGCCAGCGGCGCATTGAAGCGGTTCGCGATCATCCGGCGCGTGACGGCGACGTCGCGCGGTGCGATCTCCGCGAAAAGCGCCAGGTCGTCGAGCGGCGCCGCGGCGCCGAAGGCGTCATCGAGCATCGCAAGCGCGATCCGCCAGACCTGTCTAATTGCAGTATCGCCGCCCGCGAGCGCGAGCGGACGAAAGGTCGCAAGCCGCGTGAAGCCGCCGAAATCTGCGAGCAGAAATTCACCGCCCCACGCGTGGCCGTCGCTTCCATAGCCGGTCCCGTCGAACGCGAGCCCGAGCACCGGGCCGGCAAGCCCGTGCTCCGCCATCGCGCTGGCAACGTGCGCATGATGATGTTGAACTGGCACCGCGACCAAGCCGGTTCGCGAGCGCGCATACAAGGTCGAGAGGTAGTCGGGATGCAGGTCGTGGGCGATGACCTCGGGATTCACCTCGAGAAAGCGCTCCATCCGCGCGATCGAATCCTCAAACGACTGGAAGGTATCGAGATTTTCAAGGTCGCCAATATGGGGCCCGAGATACGCCTGGTCGCCGACACCGATGCAGAACGTATTCTTGAGCTGCGCTCCGCAGGCCAGCACGGGACGGCTGAACGGTCGCGGGAGCGCGATCGGGCGTGGCACGTAACCGCGCGAACGGCGCATAACCGTGGGAGCCCCGGCAAGCACGCGTACGACGGAGTCGTCGCATCGGGTCACAATCTCGCGGTCGTGCAAAACGAACAGGTCGGCGATCGCACCGAGCCGGGCGATCGCCTCGTCGTTGCGATAGGCAATCGGTTCCTCGGACAGATTGCCCGAGGTCATCACGAGCGGGCGGCCGACTTCAGCCAGTATCAAGTGATGCAGCGGTGAGTACGCAAGTATCAACCCGAGCATCGGATTGTCGGGCGCGATTTCGCTCGCGAGTTCGGCGCCGTCACGCCGTCGGACGAGAACAATCGGCCGTTCGCTGGAGGCCAGGATCGCCTTTTCGGCCCCGGTAAGAACCGCCAGGCGTTGCGCCTCAGCGAGATCGCGCACCATCACGGCGAGCGGCTTTTGCTCGCGGCGTTTGCGGCTGCGAAGGCGCCGCACCGCAGCGGAACTGGTCGCATCGCAGGCGAGGTGAAACCCGCCAATACCCCTGATTGCGACAATCCGGCCCGCCGCGATTGCGCTGGCGGCGGCGCGAATCGGGTCGGTCCCGGCCGCCGTTTGATCAACGTTCGGATCGAAGATGCGAAGGGTAGGGCCGCACCGCGGACATGCGTTCGGCTCGGCATGGAAGCGGCGATCGGCGACGGCTTCGTACTCGCAACGGCACTCGGGGCACATCGTGAAAGGCGCCATCGTGGTAGCCGGGCGATCGTAAGGAATGTCGCGCGTGATCGTGAAGCGCGGCCCGCAATTGGTACAGTTGGTGAACGGGTACCGATACCGGCGGCCGGCCGGATCGAAAATTTCGGCCAAACAATCGCCGCAAGTCGCGATATCGGGCGGAATCGCAAGCCGACGCTCCGCACCACGCCGGCTCTCGACTATATCGAAATGTTCGAGATGCTCGGGTGGAATCGTTTCGCAAACGATGCCCTCGATTCGCGCGGCTGGCGGCGCCGAGGCAGAAAGCAGGCGGACGAACCTATCGAGCACCTGCGCAGTGCCGAACGCCTCAATTGTGGCGCCCGTCGAGCTGTTCCACACCCGGCCGCGAACACGTTCGCGACCGGCGAGCCGATGCACCCAAGGACGAAATCCGACCCCCTGAACGACGCCGCCTATTCGAATCCGCCGGCCTTCGGTGCTATCTCCGGCCAGCGCAGGATTACGGCTTGGGTGCGGTGCGTCCATCGCTTAAAAAAGGCTCGTCGAGCTAGAGCAGATAGGCGTCACTTCCAATGTTTCTTCGCCGCTCAACGTGACGCAACAGATTCAGACCTCTCACCAGACAGCCACCAGAGATTCGGCTGGACCGGAACATGCCGGCGGCGGCAATCGATGCCGCGCTCCACCAGCAAGCGAGCGATGTTATCGACAGCGACCGAGGAGGTGCTCAGCACCGAGGGGCTAAAACCCTTGCCGAGGCCACACGATTCGGGAACGACGCCGATGATGATAAGTTCGGCCGGAGCGTGACCGGCCAGCCTCAATAGCGCGAGAGACTCCCGAACTCCCGGATCGTGCGCCGTCAGACGAAGCTGGGCCTGGCGAGCCAGAAGCTCGTCTCCGCAGTAGATGCACAACGTTCCCGGCTTCTCTTGGGCATCAACGGCGTCCGCAAGTATTACGAGGTCCGCGGCGTAGATATACGGCGCGAGATCCAGCCCCGGCGTGCCCAGGTCGAGGATTTCAACATTCGGGCCGCATTCGTACTTGCAACGAAACATCTCCACGGCCAACGGGCCAAAGCCGTCATCGCCAAGCAGAACGTTCCCTATGCCGACGACGCAGGTTCGCTGGGGGCTGGCGCCGGCGCCGGCTTTCATAGGACCTTGACCTGAGCGATTTCGCGGCCGCTTGCATCGAAGGTGTGGCACGCGCAGGCCATGCACGGATCAAAGGAGTGCACGGTGCGGAGTACTTCCAGCGGCTTGGACGGATCGGCCACCGGGTTGGCAAGCAGCGAGTTTTCGTATGGCCCGGGGACGCCCTTCTGGTCGCGGGGGCTGGCGTTCCAAGTGCTCGGCACAACCGCCTGGTAGTTGGAGAAGACCCCCTTGTCGATCACAACCCAGTGCGAAAGCGTGCCGCGGGGCGCTTCATGCAGCCCCAGGCCTGTAATCTGTTGCTGCGGGAATTGGGGCGCATTGTAAGTGGTGGCGTCGCCTTTGAGAATGTTAGAGGACAGCAAATCCCAGTGCTTGAGCGCCAGCTCGGAGAGCACCGCTGCACGGATCGCGCGGGCAAGGTACCGCCCCATTGTCGATTGCATATCCTTTGGCGTCAAATTCGGACCACGGAGCGACGAAATTCTCTTGAAAGCATCGTCCGTCCATTTGCGCGTGAGCGGATGGCCGGAGGCGTAGCCTACGAGAACAGTCGCAAGGGGACCGACTTCCATCGGATGACCGTTGTAGCGCGGCGCCTTTACCCACGAGTACTTGCCGCCGTCTTGGAAGTCGGTGTAGTCGGGGTCGGTCTTGCCTTGCCAGGGGGGCTGCGGGCCTTCTCCCTGGTACCACGCGTGCGTTACATCCTCGGCAACGGCAGCGCGGAGGGCTTGGTCACGCCAATCTTTAATCGGCCGCATCGAACCGAGATCCCCGTCGAGGATGACACCGCCGGGAAGATCTAATTGCGTGGCCTTTGCGTCCACCGGAAGGTCCGGGACGGCGAGATAATTGGCCAAGCCGCGTCCATAGCGAAACCACTCGGGGTAGGAGGCGCCGAGCAGGCAGGCATCAACGAAATAGGCCTGTTGCACGAACGGGAGCGTTTCCTGGAGCAGAGATTGCACCATCCCAAGCCGGTCCATATTCAAGGTCGCGAGGCTGTTCAGGTTGATTGCGTTCATCACGCCGCCGACAGCCATGTTCTGGATGTGGGGGGTTTTTCCGCCAAGAATCCCAACCACCTGGTTGGATTTGCGCTGAAAGTCCAGGGCCTGCAAATAGTGAGCAAACAGAATCAAGTTCAATTCCGGGCTCAAGCGCATCGCCGGATGGCCCCAGTAGCCGTTGGAGAAAATCCCGAGCTGGCCGCTGGCAACCAGGCCTTTGACCTTGTCCTGAACATCCTGGAGCCTGCGATGGGAGTTTCCCTCCCAACTGCCGACGCTGTCTGCGATGGAGGCTGCGCGCGCGGGATCCGCCTTGAGAATGGTCGGGACGTCCACCCAGTCGAGCGCGGACAGCTGATAGAAATGAACGATGTGATCGTGCATAGCGTGCGCGATGAGAATCAGGTTGCGAATGTACTGCGCGTTGGGAGGAATCTCGAGCTGGAGCGCATCTTCCACGGCGCGCACCGAGGCGATCGCGTGGACCGTGGTGCAAACTCCGCAGAAGCGCTGGGTAAAAATCCAGCCTTCACGGGGATCGCGGCCGAGCAGAATCGTCTCGATTCCGCGCCACATGGTGCAGCTCGCCCAGGCCTTCTGCACGGCGCCACGATCGACCTCGACATCGATGCGCAGATGCCCTTCAATCCGAGTTATCGGGTCTATTGAGATGCGGGCCACGATGTTTCTCCTTATGCTCCGGCCGCTGCACGTTGACTGCGCACAAGTATCAACCAGCAATATATCGCGGGCTGATCGAAACCACCAACGAATTCGCGGCAGGGGTGACCCCTGCACCCACCGTTAAGGCCGCGCTCCGTTGTCGCGCGCGGCCACTGCCGCGGGGGCGCGCTGTAATCGGACTTTTCATTCTCCCCTTCATCCCTCTCCCTAACAGGGCGAGGAAAAAAAGACTCGATCCGGTTATGAAAAGCTCTCCTGTTAGGGAGTTCTTACTCATAGTGAGTGCGCGCTGCGCACATCTACGACTCCCCACAGCATCGCGCGATCATATTCGGCGCGGTTGGTAGCAAGTTCAGGCGGCGGCTCTCCAAAGCTTCGCAGCACGACGGCAGCGTCCTTCGTCGCCGCACGATCGACGGCCCGCGAGAGCCGGCCGCGGTAAGAAGGCTCCGTACCGTCAAGGATGTTCGACAGCGAGAACGCGTCAAAGGAGCCGGCATCGCATGACTCCAGGTATGAAGCCGCGTCTCCCAGGATGAACTGAACGCGGGGCATTTTAGGCCGCGGCTCGTCGTTAGTTTCACCCAGGAGTAGCGCCCGCGCGTATGGGTTCGTCGCGTTGGCATGGCGAGCAAAGCCCCTCTCCAACCGCCTTCGAAGCACCGCACCGAACCTCTTGGGTAAGAATGAAAGGAACCGCGGTGCGTAAGCAATGCGCAGGATGGCGGGTGACATGAGCGCGTCGAAGCCCGCGCGGAACCGCCTCGTGTCGAGATGGGCGCGCCAGAATGCCACTTGTTCTGCCACATTGGAGAGAGCAAGGAAGGAACGAACGACCCCGTCGCGCCAACCCACAAGCGGCATAAAAGCGCGCGCGAAGGCCATCACCCGCTCGGCGTCGCCAACTTCGGCGGCGGCGCCCCGGACGCGGCGCTCTGCGTAAGCAAGTTGTACTGGATTGATGTCGCAAGCGACGACTTCGTGCTGATCGCAGAGTCGCATCGCTGTGCAGCCGGCGGACGCGATGCAAAACACGCGGCCCCCGCTTTGGAACGCCTGTCGCTCGACCTCCGCGTCTTCGTACATGTGTCCGAACAGTAAACGGTGCGAGCCAATCGGTGCGCCCAGGCGTCCCGCGCGCCACGGCGTTTCCAGACTCACGATCAGCCTCCTGGAATTGCGCCGCACACCCAAGCCAGCACGAGGAATGCCATGTTCTTCACCACCATGCCGGCAGGATCGGGGATAAGGTCGCGCGACCAAAGCAACCCGTTGACATTGAGGACAACCAGCAATATCACCTCGGTAATCGCGCAGGCGCCCGGATCGATTCCGGATATCACCCACACGGCCAGCATCACTTCAACAACGCCGAGCGCTTTGAGAAACAATTGACCGAATCGTGGGCCGAACCTGGGCACCTTCGCGACCACTTGCGCTTCGTGCGGTGCACGGCCGAAAACCTTGCACCATAACCCCTCGTACAGCCAGACGGCCGCGACGGCGCCGCGCATGAGAATCAAGGGCGGGAGCGCGATTGCGAGGTTGAGCATTTAGCTTCCGGTGGAGGAATACCCTTGGGCGTTCAGCCTTGCGCGGGCGCGGAAGCCGCCGATAAGCCTGGCCGAGAGAGTGAGGCGCGCATGCCTTCGAGGATGTGGCGATGAAGCTGATGAGTCAAAAGTTGTTCAAACGGGCGCCAGAAGAAGCGTGGCCGCAGATACCCCCGGTAATACGTGGTGGCCACGACCTCAGTCTCATTACCGCAGGATCGGAGCTCGTAGGAACCTTTGACCGCCACGACGCACCCTTCGATCCCGAGATGCTGCTCCGTCGCATCGAATTCCAGGAGACGGGGTGGCTCAACGACCCTGATGGTCTTCACCATGTTTCCGCCCGTGTATGTGCACCGGATGTTTTCCCCAACGCGGCTCTTGTCGCCTTCGCTGCGCACCGGGGCTGTCAGCAAGATCCGCAGGAGCAGTGGCGGAGGCGCGAGGACATCCTCGTATATGATTAGTTTTTGCCAAACGATTTCGGGGCTCGCGTCAAAGCGAGCCGAGGTCGTGATCTTCTCGATGGGTACGTCTCGCGGGAAGAGCCGCCCCAGGCGGCTGAGCAATCCCTCTCTAACAGGTCCCGGTTGCGACACCGTCGAGTTTGCGCTCGTAGCTGATATGTCGCCGTTTTCGCTGGTCATATGGCAATCTCACCACTTCCGGGTCGTTCTACCGGTAATTTCCGGCGACATGGACAGTCGCGACATCGATCTTGTGAGTCTTGTCCTCAGCGTGGCATCTTCCGCAGACGCTCGGCGACCAGATCGGCGAGCCGTTCGTAGTCGATTTCAGAGGTTGCCGAACTCTGCGAACCGGCCCTGAGGCGATCGGCGGTACGACGAGCTGCGACGGCGAGTTCGTCAAAGAAACGAGCGTTGCCATTCAGCAAGCCATCCGCAAGGCTCAGTGGCAGTCCCGCATCACCAGCCTCCTCATTAAGTCTGGCGGACAACGCCTGAAACGCAGCCGCTGAAGCAGCGGCAATACCACCGAGGATCTCAGACACCACGGTGGTAGCGTTTCGAGTGGGGTCAGACATAAGGCCTTCGAGCTTGGAGGATCTCTCTGCTGAAGGTTTCTTTAGATCAAATTGAGTTGCGGATTCTTTTTTTGTTTCTTCTTGCATTGTTTTGCCTCGTTTTTCCATCAGTCGCCTTCCAGACCCAATTCCAGCCGTGATAGCAGCCTCAAAAGAATCAGCGTAATTACCACGATCAGTATCATCCTATTAGCAGCGAAATCCCTAAGATGACGAGACAATGAAGTCTGCGGCCAAATCAAGGTCGAAATTACGAGCACGCTTGCCAGGAAGAGCAGGCGCTTCAACGATCGAACTGCCAGAAGAAAAGATCGTTCAAGCGCGCTAAGGTTGCCTTGGTAAGTTCGTCCTGTTTCACTTAATCGCCAAGCCCATTCGACCAATTGGCGAGCAGCCCCTGGCGCATCGGAAAGCACTTTAGCCGTCAGTGCAAACGCTGAAGGACCATAAACTGCGGAGGCTTTTCTCAACTGCTTGACGCTTTCCTCGGCAGCGAACTCCCTCAGAACCACTGTCCAGTCGACTTGAGGATCGAGGCTAAGCATTACACTATCGCCAATGATCATCGCCCGATAGAGGCGGCTAAGCGCGGTTGGCAGAGTAATTCCCCATCGCCGGATCGCCTTAAACACATTCATGAGAAACACGCCAACGCTTTTTTCTGTGGCAGAGGCCCAGGGATCCTTGGCGCTTGAGATCCATTCCGCAATAGCGGATTTCGTGGACAGCTCAAAGCTGGTCAGATCCCTGGCTGGAAGCGGTTCCAGCGTTTCCACGAGGGCCTCGTACGCGCGATCGACGTCATCTTGCGCGACAGCCAGACGCAAGCCGAATTGTTGGCGCCAGGTTCGTTCATCGAGCACACCGACTATGCCGAAGTCGACCCATCCCAGGGTCCCACCCTTTAGTACGACAAGATTAGCCGGATGCGGATCAGCATTATAAATGCGATGCCCGATGGTCTGCTCCAGAAACGAGCGGAGCACGAGTCTCGCTGTTCGCTCCGGCGATATCCCCATCGTCCGCCACTCGGCGAGTCTTTTCGTGTCGTCTGACGCGACCGCGTCGATGAGTTCTTTGACCCATACACCGTCGAAACGCTCAAGAGTGATTATATCTTCATTTGATAAGTGTCTGAATACGGCTGGGGCGCAATGGTCGATTTCATCCGATGCGAGAAGCTCATGCATCCGATGAGTACTGCGTGCTTCGCGTCGGAAATCGAGTTCTTCTCGCGTAACGTCGGCCAGGCCTTGGACTATCGAGGCCAGATCCACTCCCGGTATTAGCGGAAGTGCGGACAAAAGCCTCAAGAGGAATAGGTCTGCTTCAAAGAGACGGACAATACCGGGTCTTCTTACTTTTATTACAACCGCGGTGCCATCGCGCAGAGTGGCTGCATGGACCTGAGCGATAGAAGCTGACCCGAGTGGCATCGGTTCGATCTTTGCGAATTGACTGAACAGATCCGGTCCGAGGCTCGTGCGCACGATTCGCAGAATCGTGCTGGATGGCAGCGGGCGGGCCTGATCGAGAAGGTTCATCAACTCGCGACAGTACTCTGAACTAACCAAATCAAAACGCGTGGCCAGGAACTGTCCGAGCTTTATAAAACCACCGCCCATGCGTTCCATATAGATGCGGAGAAGCTGCGCGGCTCGCCTTCTGCTGACAGCGTGAACCAGGCTGACTGCCAGGGCTAGAGGCGGAATTGTAATTAAAATTAGTGCGCCTCGACCCAAGGTGAACAAGAGGCCGAACGGGCGTCGTAGCGGGGGCATTAAGTCCAGGCCATCGTTGCGCCGCATAGAGCCTACCTGTCGGGTTGCGTTCTGAGCGGGGTTACGCGATCAAGCTCGCGGCACCTCAGGCCAGAAACAGCGCTGGTGTATAAACCGGGAATTTCGTTTCGACTCTTCGATTCCAACTCGCCTTATAGACCAAACGGCCTCCCTCAGCAAGGTTTCAGCTGGGTTTAAGGTGCGAGCTGTGACGAGCTGTAATGTTTCTCCTTATGATCCAGCCCCCGCGACTTGAGGCTCGCCTTCCATGATCGGGAAGAGTTTGATGAGCACGATGAAACCGGCGATCTCGCCGGCCACGAGCCCGGTGGTAATAAGAATCTCCGTGAGGCTCGGAAAGTACGACCAGTTCGGCCCGGGCTGGAAGGCTACGAGGAAGGTGTCAAAGCGATAGAGCGCGCCGGCCAGCACCAGCAACATCGCGGCGCGGAACAGGTTGCCGGCGTCCCGCCGGCGGCGGTCGGTGGCCATCAGCACCCCCGCCATAACGAAGAGCGCCAATTCGATGAGCGACATCACGCTGTAGAGGTCGAATGCAAACAGCGCCCCGAACTGTCCGCGGACGCCGAGGTCAATCAGCCGAATGCCGAGGTACAGTCCGAGCAGCGGCAACATCGCGAAGCCGAGCCCGGCGAGCATGTCGGTCTCGGGTTTGCGGCCGAGAAACTTCGAAGACAGCTCGCTCTCCATCACGACCGCCCCGAACCCCATCGCGATGCAGGAAAGGAGGAACAGCAGCGGGAGCAGCGGCGTGTTCCACAGCGGATGCAGCCGCGGCCCGCTCAGCAGCAACAGCGACCCGAGCGCCGACTGGTGCATCGTTGGCAGCAGCATGCCGAGCGCGACAAGCCACGGCAGGAACCTTTCCGCCACTGGGAGCCCGATATCGCCGATCCGGCGGATTACGGAGTAGGTGCTGGCGCGCGCACCCTCGAGGAAAGCCGGCGACAGCTCGAGCCACAGCACGACCGTGTACGTCATGATGCACAAGGACACCTCGAGCAGCACCGAGTGCAAGTTCCAATGCCAGAAGAACGGCAGCTTGTAGGCGATCCACGGTCGGCCGATATCGATTACCACCGAGAGGCCGGCGATGGTGTAGCCGAAGGCACTGGTGACCAATGCGGGATAGATGAGCGGGTGATACTTTCCGCGGTTGAGGATGTACACGAGCATCGCCACCGCGTAACCGCCACAGCTCAACGCCGTGCCGGTGACTACGTCAAACGCGATCCACAGCCCCCACGGGTAGCCGTCGTTGAGCGCGGTGCTCGCACCCAGGCCAACAATGAACCGCCATATGATGAGCAGGCCGGCGATCCCCGCGAACACTGCGAGCGCCTGCACCGGCCGCGTGAAGATGGGTCCGCCGAGCGGTTGCCGATCACTCTGCGCGTTCATGGCTGGCCTTCCTTGGCTTTCGCGCTGCCGGGTTTCTCGCGGTTGCGCAGTACCATCGCCGCAAGCAAGCCGTACAGTGCCACCGGCGCCACGAAGCCTTTGTAAATGGTTCCCTGAATCGTCCGCACTCGCGTCGGCACCGACTCGTCGCTATACGCCGGCAGGCCGAGCTTCTCGAAGTCGACGTGCGCCAGATACAGCACCTGCGTGCCGCCCACTTCGTGCTCGCCGTACACGTTCGGCACGTAGCGGCCGGGATTCTGCGCGAGCCGTTGATGCGCATCTGCCAGGAGATCGCTGCGCTTCCCGTAAATGACTGCGCCCACCGGGCACACCTCGCAGCACGCCGGGCCCTGGCCTTTGGCGATGCGGTGTCGGCACAGCTCGCACTTGACCATCTTCGGGAGGGCCCTGGACCATTCGAACTTGATGACGTTGAACGGGCAGCCCATCTCGCAGTAGCGGCAGCCGACGCAGTAGTCCGGATTGTAGGACACGATGCCCTTCTCGTTTTTTTGCAGAGCGCCCAGCATGCACGCTCCGACACACGCCGGATCGAGGCAATGCATGCATTGGCGCTTGACGAATGATTGTGCGCCCGTGCCCGGGTCCCGGTAGAGCTTGATGATGTTCTTGGCGTGCTCGCTGAGGTCAAGCGGCATGTCCCACAGGCCATCGGACGCACTGGTGTCCGGCGTCACGTCGTTGGCTTCGTTGCACGCCACCATGCATGCCTTGCAGCCGACGCAGCGCGTGGCGTCATACAACATCCCCACCGCGTCGGGGGCTGGGCCCACGACCGCTGCCGCCTGCGTCTCATGCGTGCTGAGTGCAGTTCCCACCATGGTCGCGGTGGCGGCGGCCATAACCTTGAGCGCTGAGCGTCTGGATATGCCCATGGCCTTACTCCTGCTTTGGTTTCGATTCCGACTTGACGTCGTCGGCCGAGCCCAGCTTTCTCGACGCCATGAATCCGGCGCCGACCAGGGCGCCACCGATAAGACCGGCCACACCGGTGGCCACCGGACTGATGTTGCCCTGCGGCGTGTACACCGGCGCGTAGGTGTCGGGCGGCGTTACCTCGTGGATCTTCGCGGTCTGGAACATCGGCACGCGGAAGGCAAGGGGCTGTTCGGTGCAACCGAAGCAGGGCGCGCCGATGCCGATCGGCCACACGTCGGGGATCTCATTGAAATGGCGCGTCGAGCAGCCGGCATGTGTCTCGGGACCCTTGCAGCCGAGATGGAAGAGGCACCAGCCCTCGCGATGGCCCGCGTCGCCGAACGATCGCGCGAAGCGACCAGCGTCGAAGTGGGCCCGGCGTGGGCAGTGGTCGTGGATGTCGCGGTCGTAAGCGAATTTCGGCCGCTTGAGCGCATCCAGCTCCGGCAGCGTGCCGGCGGTGACGTACTGCAGCACCGTGCCCAAAAGGGTGTAAGGGTTTGGCGGGCAGCCCGGGATGTTTACTATCGGCTTGTCCTTGATGATCGCATCGACACCGACGGCGCCGGTCGGATTGGGATCAGCGGAGGGAATACCGCCCCACGACGCGCAAGAGCCGATCGCGATGATTGCCGCGGCCTGCTTGCTGACCTCGTCCAGCACTTGCAGAGCCGGCTTGCCGGCCAGCTTCATGTAGATGCCTTGGTCCTTGCGGGGGATAGAGCCTTCGACGACCAGGACGTACTTCCCGGCGTTTTGCTCCATGGCACTGTGCAGAGCATCCTCCGCGTCTTTGCCGGCCGCGGCCATCAACGTCTCGTGATAGTCGAGCGAGATGACATGCAGGATGAGCTCCGCCACGTCGGGCTTCGAGGTGCGCAGCAGGGTCTCGGTGCAGCCGGTACAATCCTGGAAGTGGAGCCAGATCACGGACGGCCGCCGCGCCTGCGCCACCGCTCGCGCGATGTCGGCGGCGTGCACTTTGTCGGTGAGCGCCAGGCCGAACGGGGCGGCCACCATCAGCGCGGCGCAGAGCTCGAGGAACTTTCGCCGGCTGACGCCGCAGCGCACCAAATGCTGGCCGATGGTTTCCGGGTCGTGCGTGGTTTCAAGTTCGAGGGGCATGCGACACCTCCGGGAAATTATCCTTCAATCCAATCGGGAGTACGGCTGAGGTAAGACGGCGAACGATCGTGGCACTCATGGGCGATCCTTTTGGGCCGTAACCTGCGCGTGACTTCCGGCCCGCTCCCCTGAATCCGGCGTGCGAAGCGTGGAGGCCGGTTCAGGACTAACACCCGACCACATAAAGCCGAACAGTTGGCCCGGCGTTGCTCCGGTGGTGCCGAGATAAGTATGAACGATCATAAACAGAAAAATACAATAGCCGGTGTACGTATGGACGACAGCCCAGGAGGCTATACCGGGCATGCCGAAGAGTTGATTGGGCAATAAATAGGGGAAAAGCAGGGCCCATCCCGTCACTATGAGCATTGGAAAGAGCAAGAACATCACCGTCAGATAGGACATTTTCTGCATAGGGTTGAACTTGCGCTCCTCATTGTGCGGGTCGTGCGGATAAGGATGAGGATAACCCAGGAAAATACCCCACAAATAGTAGCTGGCCTGCCGGAGCATTCCCGGCGCGATATCGTCGGCTGTGATCAAGTAGTAACGCGCATTCCCGAACAGTAGATTGCCGAACAGGAAAAAACAGTAGAACAGAGTCAGAAGTATCCCCGCGGTATTGTGGACTAGCACAACGGTTCGGAACGTAACCGGCGGCGGGGCAAGACTGGAGAAATGCATACTGAATCCGGTAATAAGCAAGATCACGAAGAGCAACACATTGCCCCAATGCCAGCAACGGAGCCAAAGAGGATATGGACCGAAGTCGCGTCTCATGACCTCCTCCTCCTGAAACCGGCGAATACCCACCGGCCGAGCCCATGAGCCGCAACTCCAAAAAGGAGAAGCCCAAGGAGCGCTAAAGCTCCCCAGTCCAGCCAGCTATTCCGGTTAGCGCCAACCAGGTACGCATTATTGAACAGAATTGCATTCACGAAGCCCTGCTGGGCTCGTTCTTTCAGAGCGAGGTGCGCATATAGCTTGGTAGCCAACATCGAGTTCTGGGCGTGACATGTAGTGCAATCCCTGACCGCCCCCGACTTCGGAAGAATGAGATGCATGGTCTGTTCTTCGGGAGAGGTATGACATGCTACACACGCGGTGCGCGCGAGGTGCAACTCAGCATGGAAAAGGTAGTCATGCTTTTTGGCGAGATCGATATCCTTGTCGGCTAGAGTGTCTCCTTTAGCATGGCATCCCAGGCAGCTTTCGTTCGCCAAGAGGATCTCTTCGGAGACATCTTTGATGCGGCTTGCCGGAATGAAGTAATGCGGCGAGTGGCAATTCGTGCAGCGAAATGCCTTGGTGGCCTTTTTGGCGTGGACACTCGCCTTCACTGCCTGCGCGATCCTGGCAAGCTTTCTCTCCTTGTGACAATCCATGCAGTCGCGCATTTCAGCGCGGGTGCTCGTATGAGGAAACTTGCTGAAGCCTGTCGTGTGGCAGAAGGTGCAATCAAAGCCGCCGTGCTCCGACTGCGCGAACCGCGCCGGATCGATGGTGATATCGGTCGGCTTGTGACATTGCATGCAGGGGGTCTCTTGCCCGCCTGTTTGAGCCATGCCAGTTCCGACTATGCACATTCCGCTGGCGAGCAAGAACATGATCGCGACAACAGCCCTCATAGGTTATCCTTCGGGTCCGTCTGCGAACTGCACGTTGTGTTTTTCCCACCGCCAAGCGGGCCGGAGCGGGGCAAGCTTCGGCCGCCCAGCCTCTGGCGTTATCATATCGGTGATCGCAAGGCCGAGTGGTGCACCGATCATCAGAGAGGAGCCGAACTTCAAGAAGGCCGGGCGGCTGATGCCACACCGCATCAGAGGCTGATCGATGGTCTCCGGAACTCTTGAGGAAGCGACGCGAGGAGCAAGCACGAGTTCACCACCTGTGCTTCTTGTATAGCTTACTTTGGGGAATAGAAGCCAATCTAATGTAACGTCGGTGATGTATCAGTTCGATACACTACCGCCACCTCTGTCCGCCTCGACCCGGAGCGCCGTTTTGAGCTTCCCGCGGTCTTTTCGCTGCCATCCCGGATTCGAGTCGTGGGAGGGACAGGGCTCCGAAGTGCTCGAAGGCCTTTTTTCACTCTGAGGTAAATGGGTAGCGGCAGGTGTCGCACGCCATCATCTTGAGGGGCATGATTCCTCAAAACTTAATCCGCGGGAACGCGAATGGTCCATCTTGCCCGGCCCGAAGATAACGTCGTTTAAAACTTTGGCAGCACGCGTCAACCGCCGCTTGTCAACCGGCGAGTTCGAGCCACGGCGTGAGGATTTCGGCGTAGTATCTCTCCTTCGATTTTCGCTGGCGCCGCGAGAAGACACGGCACAAATCCGTGGCACCTCGGAAAGCTTACGGGGGAGCGTCAGCGTCCTGGTCAACTATTATATCCTCGCGGCTTATGAAGGCTCGTGGCAATCTGACGCTCGGATCGAATTGATCGAGAACAGCGCAGCGGACGTTCCCTTCTCCGATCGTCAGGGACTTTTCGCGACGCTAGCGCTACTTGATTCCAAGATGTCGCACTGACCACCTGAGTTGCCTAAGCGGTTCTCAGTTCCGCCTTGACGGAGCGGAACGATAACACCTCAACACGCTGACTTACGTGCAGGCGCTCTAGCCTGCGGAGCGGTGGCGGGCGCGCGCATCGTTCCACGCGTTCATATCTATCGGCGGCTGCATGATCTCTTGTTGCGGTTTGTGGACCAACTTGATCGCATCCGTCGGGCAGACGGTCACGCACAGCCCGCAACCGATGCAGCGCTCTTTGATGGACCTGTACTTAGTGTCCGTCTCCTCGATGGCCCGGACCTGGCACCGCTCGTCGATGCAGACGCCGCAGGCGTTGCACTTGTCCTCGTCGATCTCCACGTAATAGTGCGAGTTGACGACGTTGGCTACATTGAGCTCGTTCATCGGGCGCAACACGCCGCAACAGCAACCACAACAGTTGCAGATGAAGGTATGCGTGCTCTCCACGTTGCTCGTGAGATGCACCAAGCCTGCTTCTTCGGCCTTGCGCAGCACCTCGTACGCCTGCTGCTTCGAAATCTCGCGTCCCCAGTCGAGAATGAATTGTGCGCCCTCCACCGGGCCGATCGCCAAGCACACCTCACGAGGTTTCTTGCAGGGCGCGCCCAGGATGCCGCGTTCCTTCTTGCAGATGCATTCGTTTACGCGAAAACTCTTGCCATTCTCGATGATGGCGGAGACCTGCTGGTACGGCAGGGCCTGCTGCGTGGCGAGAATCTCGGTCTGGATCGGCAGCGTCCGCTGGATCGGCACCGTCTGCATGATGTGTGGCTGTGTAGCGAAAAACTGCGGAGCGAAATACCTCATGTACTCTTCAGCCAGCTCGCAGAACTCCCGGTCCATGCGGGCAACCTGGTACTCGTAAATCCCCACCACCCACGGCAGTATGGCGAAGAGCTTGGTGCCGCCGAAATCGATGCCCAAGAGCTCACCGCGCTTGGCCATCGACGTCAGCTTCGCATCGAGTCCGTCCAGCGCGCGCCCTGTCCGCTGCGCAATCTGCGCTACGGTTTCGAGACCCGGTTTCAAATCACAGAACAGCTCGGCCTCGTCGGGCGTGAAGACTTTCTTCAGGAGCTTGATTTCCAGGCCGTCCGGTGTCGACGCAAACCCGTTGGGAAGTGCATCGAGCACCTTGGCAACTCTGTGGTAGATCTCGTCAGTCACGATCTGGCAACCTCCGCGATTGGGGAATTCAGCCGGAATTTCCCTTTTTGACCTTCAGAAAAGCTGATCCGTAGCCCCTCACCGAACTTAGCGTCAAGTGACGGCAAACTGCGTCATCCGCCATTCAAAAAGTCCTCAATTCGTTGCGCACTCCTGCGGTTTGCTCAACGTTGATCTAAAGTGACCGAGGTCGGCTCGCAACACGTCAGTCGTTAGGCTGACCAGGCCGGCGAAAAACGGCAGCGGGTTTTGGGTTTCGAGTTTGCCCCGCATAATCGGCAGCCATTGGCCCGGGTGACGCTCGATGAAGTCGGCTTGCGCTCGCTGATACGACGACGGGTCAGCGCAGCGCCGGAGCGCGTCGCTTTCCCGGAAGGCAAGGTAATGCAGAAACTCCAGTTCCACTGAGAGATGGTCCGGCAGTTCGCGATCCTGCTGCGAGAGTGTGAGGTCGAAAAACCCGTAAAAGCGAACCAGTTCCTCCATCACGTCGAGGCGTGGACGCAGAGGGTATTCGCCCCCGTAGAGCGGGCATGGCGGCCTGCCGCGGCCGCTTCCGACATCAAAGAGCCGGACGTATTCAGCGCAGAACTCCTCGAAGTCAACCGCGACACCGCTCAGCTTGTCTTCCAGGGACAGAGCGAACTCCAAGTAGGGAATGGCGTTCAGGATGCTGCGTATGGTCGCGAAGAACTCGCCGCTTTCCACAAGCTTATAAAAGTCCAAGGTCGGGAAATTGAACGAATGCCCGAGCAGCCGATAAAGCGCACTCCGTGCGTCGGCGCGGTCTGCCGGGGGGATCACATCAGAATCAAGTTGCGTCATTCGGCTACCCCAGTTTCCCAATGCAAGCCAGATCCTTGTGCGCGTTCCTCAAGCGGATTGCGCGGCCGATTTGACGACCTCGACTCGGGTATCGCGGTCGTTAAAGGCGGGCTGCATGCAAATGGACATCGGCCTTAGATGGAACTGTCCGCCGGCAAGCTCGACCGGGTTCATCGGCGACGGCATCACGATCTGAAATCCCTTGCGGTCCCGGAATTGGAAATTCTCCCATGCGTGATAGACGATCAACTGCCCGGGCCGCACGGACGGCGATACCTTAGCCTGAATCTCGAATGAGCCGACGTCATTCTTCACCTGCACGATGTCAGCATCGGAAATCCCGCGCGATTTGGCGTCGGCAACGTTCATGTACATCACAGGTTCGCCACGCTGCTCCCGCAGCATCAGGGAATGGTCGCGCGATGCAGCGTGGATGCTCCAGCGGGTATGCCCGCCGGTAAGCACCAGAGGATAGTTGCCGCCAACCGAAGGCGGGTTCTTGTGGGCGGGCAGCTCCTCGCCCAACTCCAGGTAAAACTCATGATCGATGTAAAACTGGATCCGCCGCGTGAGCGTCGGATAGACCATTTTCTGCTCGGTATGCCAAGTGAACGGGGAGATGGTCTCGCCGGGCTTGATGTCGCAGGCATTGCCAATCGAGTTCGCGCTGTTCCCCACCCCGGTGTAGCGGGCATAGCCCTTCTTCTTGAGCTCCTCCCATTCGACACCCTTGAGGTTGGTCGAGGTCCTGATCAGCTCGCTGGCAACCTTGTTGTCGTCGGTTGGACCGTACTTGCCGCCCATGCTGAAGTCGTCGTAAATTGCGTCGAGGCTGCGCTCCTGGCCAGTGCGGTCTTTGATGCTATGGATGCCCCGCGCTTTGGCGCGTTCCTGGACCTTTTTCGCCAGCAGAGCGGAAATTTCCCAATCCGACTTGGCCTCGTAATAACTCGAAACCTTGGAGCCGGCGTGGATAAACGGCGCCAGCGGAGTGTTCCACTTGTGCTCGTCACGCTCGTACCAGGCGGTGACCGGAAGGACGTAGTCGGAGTAAAGCGCGGACGACGACATCCGCGAGTCGAGCGTCACGAAAGCACTCAGGTTGGGGAACAGATGCTTAAACAGCTGCTGATACCCCCTAAGCCTTCGCACGATGTTGCTGCCGACTTCGAAGATGACGCGCGGAGGATGGCCTTGGGGGGGCGATACGCTCTGCCATCCCTTGTCGAGAGATTCTTTCAGGTAATCGCTCGGGTGGCGTTTCAGGTACGGGTCCCAGTTACCCGCACCCTCGGAGAGTTCCTTGACGCCGCCATGGATCTGCCAGAAGATCGTGCCCGACGTAAACGGCTGGCCTGTCTTCATGCCTTCGCGCGAGAACTCATAAGTGACCATCTCGTCCGTATAGCCGTGCATCTTCAGATTGGCTGCCTTCGCGAGCATCTTGCCCATGAAGATCGCGCCGCTAATGCCAGAGGCAGGTGTGGCGACGAACTGATCGAAGCCGTCGTTGCACAGGAACGGAAACGCGCTGTAACCGGCACCCTTCTTGCCGATGTGTCCGCATAGCGCGAGGACCAGAATCAGCGACCTCTCTATCAGGCTGCCGTGGTAAAACTTGCCCCAGTTGCTGCTGGTCACGTTGGCAACGGTCTTTGCTTTGGCTATATCGCGCGCCAGGCCGCGGATTAGGTCCGGATTGGTGCCAGTGACTTGCGCCGCCTGTTCCGGCGAATAGTCCTTGAGCAGTTTCTCCTTCAGAATCTCGAATACCGGGCGGACCTTGACCTTGCCTTCGAGTGTCTGAACCTCGAAAGTTCCCTCCAGGCTGGGCGCGAGGCCGGCGAGATTGAGGCTGGTCATCGGCGGCTCTTTTGGCGTTTTCGTGGTTTGATCGAAGACGTAAAAGCGCTCGTCGCTCCCGCCCTGCTTCAGGTCCTTTTCGCGCAGGAACCGGTGGGTGTCGTCGCGCACCAGCAGCGGCATATCGGTCTGTTCGCAGAGGAAGTCCCGGTTGTAGAGTTTCTCCGCTACAATCACCTGCGCGAGCGACATGGCGAGCGCGGCATCCGTGCCGGGCTTCACCGGGATCCACTGGTCGGCATGGATCGCCGATGCGCTGTAGTCGGGAGTGATGGTTACTATTCGCGAACCGTTGTAGCGGGCTTCGGTCAGAAAATGCGCATTGGGTATTTGGGTATAGAGCGGGTTGCATCCCCAGATCAGGATAATCTCAGAGTTGAAATAATCGTCAGCCGAGCGCTCGGCGATAATTTTTCCGAAACTGACGGCGGCGCCGTGGTGGCCATCGCCGATCTCGGTGTTCATGTCGAGCAGGGTGTTGTCCATCAGGAAGGCGAGCCGGCAGACTCCGGCCGCCATGGTGCCCATCGTCAGCAGTGGGCCGATGCTCCAGACCACGCGATCGGGCCCCTCTTTGGACATCGCGTCGATCACCTTGTCAGCGATCTCGGCTAGCGCGTCATCCCACGAGAGCCGCTTCCATTTTCCATCCCCACGTTCGCCCACGCGCTTGAGCGGGTATTTGAGGCGGGACGCGTCGTACATGCGATGGCTGTAGCACGCGCCTTTCTGGCATCCGCGAGGGTTAAAGTCCGGCACGCCGGTATGGGTCTGTGGATAGTCGCCGACTTGTTCCTCGCGCCACACGATCCCGTCTTTGACGTACACATTCCACGCGCAGTGGGCCTGGTACCAGCAGTTGACGAAATGAGTGGTTCTCGCGACCTTGTCCCATTGCCACTGGTGGCGATAGATGTCCTGCCAGGCGCCGTAGGAATAGTCCTTGGCGAGCGCTACCGTGCTCTCCACCGCCTGCGCAAATCTGAGATGGGTCAGAGACAATCCGAGCGCCGCGGCTGCGCTGGTCGTGATAAATTCGCGTCGGCTGAGCTTCATGACTTTGGTTCCCCTGTTGCGTCCTGGCGGCGGTGGGCTGGAATCACCCCTAGGTCAATTTCAATGTGGCTGGGTCGCGTGTGAAATCAGGGAAGATGTCGTTGGGCCAGTGATAAACGATCAGAATGTCAATCAACTCTGACTTCTCCCCGCGCTTGCGCTTCGCCATCTCACTTTTCAGGGTATCGAGAGCGCCGTCGGTTGCGGATCCGAACAGCGATCGCAGGTACTCGATCGGGATCCGCGGCCTGGACTGATCGAGGCTGCCGTTGGCCGCGAATCCGGCCGGCGACAGCGGAGGGATGTAATAGATGTTGGGTTCGGTGCCAAACTCTGCGTGCAGCGGCAAGGCGACCTTCCATTGCTTCACCAGCTTGTAAATCGGCCCTTTCGTGTCATCAAAGTAACCCACGTAGCGAAGCCGGCCCGGGCATTGGCGCGCGCAGGCCGTCGCGACGCCCTTTTCGATCCGCGGGTAGCAGAATATGCATTTCTGGCTGACTTTCTGGATTTCGTTGAAATAGATCTTCTTGTACGGGCACGCTTCCATGCAAAAGCGATAGCCCTTACACCGCGTCTGATCGATCAATACTATGCCGTCGCCGGCGCGCTTCTCGATCGCGCGGCGCGGACAGGCTTCCATGCATGCCGGATGAGTGCAGTGGTTACAGATACGGGGCAGATAAAAATAGTATGAATTGGGATAGTCGCCAGCGCCCTGATCCTCGTCCCAGTTGGGTCCCCACTTCGGCCGCTCGCCGATCGGTTTCAGGTACGTTTGGACACCCTTGCCCTGGTTGAAGACCTCGTCGTGGTTGAAATCCCACGCGGCGCCAAAGTCATTTTTGGTTGGGAGCCTGCCTCCTTGGGCTTCGGCGCCCTTGAAGCCTCCCCCCATGGTCTCCCAGTCTTTCGGCGTTCCCCGGCCAGGATGCGTGTTAACGGTAGCCCACCACATGTGTTCCATCCCTTCACGCCGTGTCCACAGAGTCTTGCAGGCAATTGCGCACGTGTGACAGCCCAAGCACTTGTTAAGATCAAAGACCATCGCGAGTTGGTGGTCGGGTGCGGGTGGTTTTACGCTGACGATATTCCCAGTGCGATTCTCCGCCATGATAGTGATTCGCGGCGATGCTCAGCCGCCCTCCCTGGTTATGCCTCGATCATCATCCGCTGCCATGTTTGGGAGGATGCCTTGATCCCGGCGCGTTCTGCGTTCTGCCCCTGCCACACCGCCACCCCGAAGCGTATTTCCTGTCCCGGCTTTAGCTGGATCGCTTCCGCCGCTTGATCGGGCAGGATCAGCGGGCGGCAAAAGACCACTCGCCACATGCCGGTGTACCAAGGCCAACCACCCTTGTCCCACGATGCGCGGCAGGTGATGTGGCTTTTCTCGGAAAGCACTGTGGTGCCCAGTCCGTGAGCTACGTTGTTGCGTCCATGCTCGGCGAGGTCCGCGCGCCAGTGCCATGCGTTCACCGGATGGTCCTTGTCGCCCATGGTTAAGATGGGAGCGTCGGAGCGCATCGGGAACAGCAGCGCAGCTCCATCGGGAAACGTGCTGTCGGTAAGGGTGTCGTTCTTTTCCGGGTCATTCCATTCGATCAGGAAGAAAATTTCCTCGCCATTATGCAGCGATGCGGCTTTCACGGACCTGACCTTGCCGTAGGGCCGTTGCAGCCAGCTGACCCTGATATAAGGAGAAGGCTGCGAAGCCAGCGGCGTGGGCATCATCGGAAGATGAACCTGCGCAGCGTTCGCCCATTGCGGCGCCGCAGGGTCCAGCAAACTTTCCTGTTTAGCGGCTACTTTTTTTGCCAGCATTACTCAGATGCCCCATCATTTTGGTTTGCGGTCAGTTGCTGTGAGCTCGTCGCGTGATGCATCGTCATGATTTACCGGTGCGATAAACAGACGGCTTTGCGGATAGGCAACAGCAAAAAACCCGTGCGCGATGATTACTCCGCAGCTCATAGCGGTGAACCACAAGTGTGTGGCCAATGAGTAATCGATCATGGACAGAGAAAACAAACGCGGCGATGATAGCACGACTCCGCTTGCCAAAAGCCCGAGCGCCGCGGCGCTCACAAAGATGACATGGCTCAAGCGCCACGCACGCCAGGCATTGTCTCTATCGCAGCCGTACCCGCGCGCGACCATCAGCCGGGCCCAAGTGCCTACTAACAGTATCGCGAGGAGAACTTGCCCCCGCCCGGACCATCGATGTACCTCCCTGATGGTACCCGAATATCCGGACGTCAGCGCGATTCGCAGTTGCGGGTAAAAAAGCAAAAAGCCCGTCGCCAAGGCTGCGGCGAAAATCGGAATCTGCGCGCCATGAAGGATTGCTAGGGGTCGTACGCCTACGGAAGGCTCGCGGCGCTGCGATGATAACTCAGGCGACAGCTGAATGCCTCGACTCAAGAGGTCTATGCTCACAGCAATGGCCGGGCTGAAACCGTGTGAAGGCTCGGAATTGTTGTTGGGATAGTGGGCGACACGGCTCAGCGATATGCATCAGACGTGCCATTTGCCGAAGACACGACACCTGCCAGATTGCGAAGGAAAATAACGAGCCGGTTGAATTTGAATTAGAATAAATGGGCCTGACTGCAACAACGGCATGTTGCCTTAGGCCGCAGCCTGTAGCGATCTGCCGCAGAATCGGCGGGCAAGAACCGAGACGATGGAACGCACGAGCTTATCCACGCCGGCGACACCACGGTGGTCCATCCCAAAACTCTAGACTTTTCGCGCGTTCGGAGCTTTTAGTAGGCACAAGGAGTACCCAATGCAGCAGATCAAAATGGTCAAGGACCGCGGGATCGCTTTGGTGACGATCGGCACGCCTGAGATGATTTATCTCACGGCGCAGACCGGGGAAGAACTCGACGCGGTCACGGGCGAGATCGAATCTGACCAAAGCGTCCGCGCCGCGGTCTTCACCGGCGGGTCGCCCGGGGTTTTCATCCAGCACTATTCGGTCCAGGAACTGGTATCGATCGCGGAGCACCTGCGAGCCAGCGGAGCCAGGTTCGACGAACGTAGCGAGCCGCAGAGCTTCTCACTCGATCGCGCCTGCAGCCGCGTCGAGACGATGCCCAAGCCGGCCATCGCCGCGATCAATGGCAACTGCATGGGTGGCGGGCTTGAATTCGCGCTCTGCTGTGATATTCGCATCGCCGAAGACGGTCCATATCAGGTGGGGCTGCCGGAAGTGACCGTCGGTATTTTGCCGGGCGGGGGAGGCACGCAGCGACTGCCACGCGTGATCGGTATGGCCCGCGCGCTCGAGTTCATGCTGCTCGGGCGGCGATTGACCCCGCGCGAAGCGGCCGCCTTTGGTCTGGTGAATGAGGTGGCGCAGGGCAAGTCCCTGGAACGAGCGATGGAAGTGGCGGGTCAGCTCGCGAGCCAGTCTCCGCGCGCGATGGCCCACATCAAGCGCCTGGCGCGATCGGCAATACAGACTCCGCTGGCCGAGGGCCTTAGGCTCGAGCGTAACCTCTTCATGGATCTGATGACGACCGACTGGGCGATCGACGCGATGAAGGCGTATGTCCGGAGCCTCGAAGAGCAAAAGTGAGAGGAGACACCACGATGGGCAGACTCGATGGCAAAGTCGCAGTGATCACCGGCGCGGCGAGTGGAATCGGCCGCGGCACTGCGATTCGGTTCGCGGGCGAAGGTGCCGCGGTAGTGATCGCCGATTTGAACGTCGAAGGCGGTGAAGCCGTGGTTCGCGATTGCAAGGAGAACGGCGGCCGCGCGGTCTTTCAGAAGACCGACGTTTCAGCAGAGGCGGACGTCAAGGCGGCGGTCGCTCGCGCGGTCAAGGAATTCGGCCGCCTCGACATCATGTATAACAATGCCGGCGTTGGCGGCGCAGTCGGGCCGATCGACGAGACCACGGTCGAGAATTGGGACAAGAGCCTGGCGATTTTGCTGCGCTCGGTTTTTCTCGGAATGAAGTTCGCGATTCCCGAAATGCGCAAGGTTGGCGGCGGATCGATAATCTCGACCGCGTCGGTCGCGGGTCTTCGCGGCGGCGCGGGGCCGCACGCCTATAGCGCGGCGAAGGCGGCGGTCATTAATCTGACGCGCTCGGTCGCGCTTGAAGTCGGCAAAGATCGGATTCGCGTCAACTGTATCTGTCCGGGCGGCATCAATACTCCGCTGATAAATACGCGCATGCCCGGAGGAGAGCCGGTGGCAGAGCAGTTTCTCTCACTGATCCAGGCGATTCCGCGCGCGGGGCATCCGCAAGACGTCGCGGCGATGGCGCTGTTCCTGGCCAGTGACGATTCCGAATGGGTAACTGGTACCGCAATGGTCGTCGATGGAGGCTTGACCGCAGGCGGCGCAGTGTTCGGACAGAATAGCGATTCGGCGCTGGTCGTCCCCGGAAACTTCGCAGGCCCATCGTTCGAGAAGTAGCGATTTCCGTCGGAAAAGATGCGCCTTAGGTAATTGGAGAAGGACGCCCCGAACTTCAGGCGCGCGCAAGCCGCAACAGCGGCTGGCGAGCGTGGGTCCAGGAACCTCAGTCTTCCCCGGGGTCGCCCTTGATCCGATGGTACGCGCTGTTGAAAACAGCGTAGGCACCGCAGCGCGCGCAGTCGACATCGTTGCCGTAGCAACAGAAGGTTCGCTCGAAATTCCCGCCATCGCCCATGTAAAGCGGCAGCATCGCGCGCAGCGCGCAATGCTCACCCTGCTCGCCCGTGTAATTGAGCGCGCGGTCAGACTTCATCATTTCCAGCGTTTCGACGTTGCTCTTGATCAGCGTCGGGTGCTTGCGCTTGAGCGCGATGACCCGGTCGATAACCGCGTCGCGCTCGCGCAAATCATCCCAGGCAAGCGGGCCGTGCTCTCCCTTGGAGGGGACGTGAAACGTGAATGCGACGCCGTCGACCGGCCAGTCCTTCACTTCTTCGATGAATTCTTCGAGTCCGGGCGCGTTCTCCCTGGTGATCGCCATCTGGAGGATGACGGTCGTGCCGTCGCGAGGATCGCGCGCGAAGATCGCCTGCTTGACCTTGCGGAACACGCCCTCGCCGCGGATCGGATCGTTCATCCGCTCCGGTCCGTCGAGCGACACAGTGACCAGATGTCCGGGGATGGACGGGATCCCGTAGGTCCCGTTGGTCACGATCGCGGAGCGCTCGAACAGTTTCATCGCCTCGAAGACCAGGCGCTTGCGAATCATGGGCTCGCCGCCCATGAACAGCATCGTCTTGATGCCATGCTTGTCGCGCAGCATGCGCAACTGATGGAGCATGGTCGCGTCGTCCATCTTGTCGCGCGCGAGGTTGGGATTGCCGGCGCGGTAAACGAAGCAGTGGCGACATTCAAGGTTGCAGACGTTGGTCACATTGACCAGCGCCGCACTAAACTTGCGCCTGCCGAAGTCCGTCGGCTCGCGGAGTACCTCCTGAGGATTGGCCGCCATGACTTCGAGCTTAGCACGACCCTCGCGCGGCGCGCGAGTTCTCCGCCCTGTTCCTGCCAAAAACTCCAAAAGCGGGGAGAAGGTCTGGAGTTGCGAGATTCACCACCATGACGTCGCCAGCATCGGCAGCTCCGAAGGACCTGCTAGCCGGTCAGGAAAGATCGGCGAATCTTTGGTGAATCAATCCGACTTGCCGGTTCTCAAGACCTGGTTTGCGCGCGGCGCAAACATCAAACGCTGACAGTGGTCCCACAATAGTAATGCTGCAAGATTTCTGTGTAGGTCTTGCCCTCATTTGCCATGACTGCCGCGCCGATCTGGCATAGGCCGACACCATGTCCCCAGCCGGCTCCTCTCAAGAGAAGGCGGCCAGACTCTTGGTCTACGACGAATGCAGAGCTGTAAAGATGCGTGCGCGATAAAGCGCGACGAATTTCAAGTTCTTTGCCGATGATGATGTGGTCGCGTTCCCCGGTGATCTTCAGCCGATATATTCGGCCTGAAGGTCCGCGCGCGAGCGCCTGCACGTCGCGAATCGGACCAAGATCCGCGCCGAGCCTGGATCTGATCAGATCGGCGAGTTCTTCGGGCGTGTACGCGACCCGCCAGCGATAGAAATCTCGGGTCTCCTGATCGAATCCCGGGAGAACGCGCGAGAGAAGCTCCGAATCGTGCGTATTGCAGTAAGCCGGCGGGCTTGAACGTATCCATGTGTCAGGACTGTAAGAGCAGGATTGCGCCGGACCGTCGTAGATTGATTCAAGATAGGGAATATTTTCATCTTCCCAAGCGGTCGCATAGCGCTCGGTTATTCCGCCGCATGATTTGGAAAACCGTGCGTCGCAGATAGCGCCCTTGTAACGGAGAAACTCGCCGGCCGTCGCGCGAGTCGCTTCGGCTGCAGCTGGAGAGAATGCTTTCGTGGTGCCCTGATACCGCTGGCAGTGATCGTCGGCACACACGTCGAAATCCGGATGCGCTTCGCGGCCGTACCAGCGAAGGACTTCGTGAGAATTGAGACGCTGCCCTCTCCCGGAGCGAGAGGGATTTGCTTTAGGAAACCACAGCCAGCTGCGCGAAATCACCGCGTGAGCTTTCAGCAGTTCGAGCGGACAGGACGCGCTCATCTCGGATGAAATCACGCTAGTGACGTAGTCTTCGAGCGGAACATCGTTGATCACCGCCAGCCCGGATTCTCGTTTCATGAGACGAAAAGCCCCGCGGAATACCTGACGCTCCTTGCGCTCCCAATGAAATCCGATTCCGATCGTGACGTCGTTCAGCGCAAACGCGCACGATGCCAGGTCCGACGGAGTGAGCGTAACTTCAGAAGTAAATCTGTAGCGTCCGGGGGTGTACGGCTTGCCGGAAGTATCCGTAAACGTACCCGTCAATTCGACTTCGACCGCGGATTTTCCTTCGATCAGCCCTACCGATACGTTCAACGCTCGCTCTCCAGCCTGCCGGCGACTTCTTGAAACTGACCGTCAGGCAAAGTGACCTCTCGAAAAATTGCGGCGACGGTGTCGCCCGTGATTTTCTCGAAGTGCTGTGCCAGCGGCACAACAAATATTCCGCACAAATCAATCGATGCGGGACTGACCGTCAGTTCCCCCGTATGAAAGACCTCTGGCCGATGTTTTCCTCGCGGAAACAGATATGTGACCCACTCCCCTCTCTCATGAAAGACCGCGATGTTGACCAGCGGTTCTGTCCGTTTGCCGGTCGCTTCCGCGAGCAGATCGATGGCACGATCCATTCGATGGATCAAAGCAGATCGATCCCGTCCACGGAGGATGAACACATTTCTCTCGTAATTTGGAACGGTGATGCCAGTCAGTCCAGCGGTGTCCTTCTCGATCGGAAACAAGCCCCGCGAGCCTGCCTGAAAGTGCATGTGGTCTGGTGCGGATGCTCCGCATTCCGGACCGTTATAGACGACGAAATATCCAGGGAGGGCTGCGGCAATGTCGAGCATATTTCCGAACTGATTCGCGATGCGCTGCAAGCCGTGTTCTCTGTGAGCGATCGTCAGGTGACGATCCACGATTGGAAACGGATTGCAGTAGATCGTGAAGTCTTCATCGAAACGCAGACCCTCTTCCTCCGAAGGCAGATTCCCCACACATAGGAAGCAGGGGCGTTTCGCAACCGACTCCCGGTCGACCGACGCCGTAGTACTACCGATACGATGGGGAATGTGACGGATGAAGATGTTGAACCAATCAATCCGTACTGGCCGTGTCTTCGCCCGCGCAAGGCCTTCAACGCCTTTCGCGAGCTGCGGCCATGCCCGCGCCTGCCGTCTAAACAGTTCTTCTATTTCGTGAATCATCCCCGCATTCGAGCCTGAATCTCGATAGTTCGGAGCCAGTCCTTATACAGATCGTATCGATTCGCAACCTCGAGAGGCAGCGCGCTGTCGCTATTGCCTTCCCAACGGCGGCAAAGATAGACGGACTCGTAGATCCGGGCGATCTCGTAGTCACGGCTGATGCGCAACGCTACGGCGTAGTCCTCGCCATAGCTGACATTCGGAAATCCGATACGGCGCAGAACCGCGGTATTGAATGCGCGCGGCGCGCCGAGACCATTGACACGGAGCGCATTGTTTCTTCCGTTCTCGCGACTCCACTCGCGGTGATCGACCAGACCAGGCGGAATCTCTTTCAAGGCAAAATCGACCATCGTGTAGGAGCCTATGACCATCGCATAAGGTCCGGCTTCAAGTTCTGCAACAATCCGGCGAAGGACGCCGTCATTGACGTACAGGTCGTCAGAATCAAGTTGGATGGCGTATTGTCCGCATTCCCTTGAGTAAATCGCCTCGTTCCAGCACCCGCCGATTCCAAGGTCGCAGCGTTCGGGAACGACGTGCTTAAGGCGCGAATCGTCAATACCGAGCAGGATTTCTGTCGTCCGATCCGTCGAATGGTTATCGACAACGATTACATTGAATTCGAAATCGGCGTTCTGGGCGAGGGCGCTTTGAACGGCGTCGAGAATTGTCCGCTCGCGATTCCGAACCGGGATGACGACGCTGGCTTTTACCGGAAATGTTTCCGCCGCGGCTGGAACCTTCTCGAAGTGGGGCTGCAACCAAGCGCCGATTCGTTTGAGATGCGTCGTCGCGATGCGCTCCATTTCGATTTGGTAGTCGCGATTGCGCGGATCCACATAGTCGAATTGCTTTTGATCCGTCGGCCGCGCATCAATCATCGACGCGCTGTACAACGGTTCGGGAATCCGCACGATAGCGCGTTTTTCTGAAATCCTTAAGCGTAGGTCGTATAGTCCTCCCCATTTCCAGGTGCCATCGATTCCTGACTGGCGCGCGGTCTGAACCGACACACCCACTACCGGGCCAAAGTCGAACCCGTCGCGGATGCTCCCGCGCTGATAATCGATACGAGGATGGCCCACTGCGTCGGCATAAACCCAGCCGCCGCCGGTTTCACGCATGACCTGCGCCATTCGATCGAACATGCGCGGTCCGGGCTCGACGTTCACACGCGGATCGCCGAGAAAGAGAATATCGGAATCGGCAGCATCGAGGAGTCGCTGAATACTCGGGGATGAGTAGTCCTTTGGATAGACGATGTTCATACTCCACTCCGCTGCGTCATCTTAGCTACCAACTGCAATGGGTCGCGCCACCGCTTGCGGGCGCACGACAATGACCCCAGCCATCCGATTTGCCTTGAGAAACTCGTTCAATTCCTGTTCCACGACAAAGCCCTGGCTGCGCGACGCGTGACGCATGAAAACTTTTTTGCCATCGCGCACGATGATTCCAGCATGAAACACATCGAGATTCTTGCGTGTGGACACAAAACAAATCAGGTCACCGCTTTGCAAATGTGGTTCGAGCCGTGGCACCGCCGCCTTCGGTACACATTTCACGCGAGTCCGCTGTGGATCGAGTCCGGGCACAGCATTCAGAACGCGTTCCCGGCTGACTATCGGAACAGCCGGGATTGAAACCGGCCTGATTATCCCTTCGCGCACATTGTTGCGAATCCAGAGCGTCATATAGTGATTCCGCCGCTCCCACTGAATGCGGCCTCGTTCATACCGAATCTTTCGCAGCCACTCGGTGAAGTCGTCAACGTTGGAAGCACGGGCGAGCGCCACAATTGTTTCGATGTACGTGACACAATCGAATCCATCCAGGGAAGCCGTGAATACCTCGGCTGTGTCGGCCGATCCAATCAGCGGATTGGGTTTGTAGGAATGTCCAAGGAAGCGGCGGGAGAGAACGTCAATTCGGCTGCCGACGGAACGATCATATTTCGTTTCCGATAGAAGCTGCTCCACGCGCAACCGGCTGAGACCTCGTGGTTGCGCGTGCTTCATCAGAATTTCATAACCTCACGGCGCCGAGACCTACTCGGGGATTGGCGGCTCAAGCAGCAGGCCGAATCCATCGGCGTCATGAAAATCCGGTTTGCCGGCCGGATGGCGAAACGCCCAGTACGAGAGCCCATCGCTCGCTTCGATGACCGCCGAGAGCCCGATACGCAGCGAAGCACGCGGATGGATGGCAGACAGGTCATCGAGCCCGACAATGGCGTCCAGCTCAAGCCGACTGCCAGTAGAGCGCACGCCAATGCGCGGGCACAGCATTTCGTTCGCGAGAGGACCGCCGTTGCGATAGCCGCTAAAGGCGTAGACGGCCCACTCCCCCGACGGCGCGAAGTTGAACTCGTGGTACGCCGCTTGCCCTTGCACTGCGATGAAGGCCTCGAAGCAGGTGTTGCGCCAGAGCTGCGTAGCGATTCGCGGCACGCCCGGCGGAGATACCTGGATTCGGGGAATATCTCCGTCGAGGCGGAAGGTCATCTGGAGCTCAGCACTTGCCGAGCGGCGTACGAGCACACTAATGGCGCGTACCGTCTCAGAGCGTGTTGACGGATGGCACCTGAGGTCGATCCAGTGTTCGACGGTCATAAGGGCTCGGTGCGGTCAATCCTCGGGGATAATGCGTAGGTTCACGTCAGGAATCCTTGACGCGGATGACGTTTGCCCGGTTGGGCTGCTCCTCGCGGGGCGCCTGGCTGTAGTCGCCGAAGGCGCCGTCCCGCGCGGCGACCGCGCCCGACACGCCCTCGCGCCCGGCAAGCTCGATGAAGCGGTGAGCATCGGGGGTGTTGCGCATGAGCCCGTCGAGGATCGGCCCGAGCGTCTGGACGGAGGCCAGGCCCATGTTCTCGTAAGCTTGGTTGACGACGAGCTTCATCGCCGCGAGTTGCGATAGCGGAATCGACGCCAAATCGCGCGCCGCGCGGCGCACCTCATCCTCAAGGCGCTCGAACGGCACCGCTGCGTTGATGAGCCCGATCTCCGCAGCCTTCGCGCCCGACAGTGGTTTACCGGTGAGTGCGTACTCCTTGGCCTTGGTCAGGCCGAGGCGGTAAATCCACATGCCGCTCAGGTAGCAGCCCCACATCCGCGAGTAGGGGGTCCCGATCCGCGCATCCTCGCTGGCGATCACCAGATCGGCGCATAGCGCCATGTCGCTGCCGCCTCCCACGCACCAGCCGTGGACCTGGGCGATCACCGGCTTGGGAGAGCGCCACATACTCATGAACTTCGGCACAGCTCCAAGGCCGAAGCCTGCCGCGGCCCCGACGAAGTCCTTGCCGGGATCCCACTTGCCGTCGGTGGTCAGCTGGTCGTCCCATTGATGAAAGCCGCCGCCGAAGTCGAACCCGGCGCAAAACGCGCGTCCGGCCCCCCGCATCACGATTACCCTGACCGTGGCATCGGCGACTGCGCGATGAATCGCGGCCTCAATCTCATCCGGCATCGGTGGCACGATCGTATTGAGCCGGTCCGAGCGATTGAGCGTGATCGTCGCGATCGCATCGTCGACGCGGTACAACAACGTCTCGTAAGCTGCGCGAGTAGTTCTAGAAGTCTTACTCCGAGGTTCCTTCCTTCGCTTCATCTGGGTCCTCCTCCGGCGCATAGCAGCTGGCACGCGTCGGGCGCGGATCTGTCTATTGAAGGGACATCGATCTCGATCGCGCGCCGATCGTTGGGAACGGCGCTGCTATTTCGATTCGACGAATTTAGGCTTGCGCTTTTCGACGAAGGCTTTCACTGCCTCTTGATGGTCCTTCGTATTGAAGGTCATCATCTCGTACGCAAGCGACGCGTCCAGGATCAAATTGGCCTGCTGCTTGAGCCACTTATTCACCGCAAGTTTGCTCCATCTGATGGCAAAGGTGGGGCCGTCTGCGAGTTCCTGCGCGAGTTCCCGCGCTTTCGTCATCACATCCTCCGGCGCCACCGCGTAATTCACCATCCCGATGCGGCCCGCTTCGGCTCCGTTGATGAAATTGCCGCGCATCAGGAATTCTTTGGCGCGATGCGGCCCGATCAGCAGCGGCCAGATAACCGCGCCGCCGTCACCCGCGACGATGCCGACCTTGACGTGGGTGTCGGCAAAACGCGCTTTTTCGGACACCACCGTGATGTCGCATAGCAGCGCGAGAGTTGCGCCGAGACCCACCGCGTCGCCATTGATCGCGCCGATAATGGGCTGCTCGACGTCAAGCATGTTTTCGACCAAGCGGCGTCCGTTGGCGGCGGTGATTGCACCGCGTCCGCGTCCTTTCCCTTTTTTTTCCGTAGGCACGACCAGGCCACCTTCCGCCATTCCCTTCACGTCGCCGCCAGCGCAAAACGCACGCCCCGCACCGGTCAGGATAATCGCGTTGACACCCTGGTCGGCGCGAACGTCGATCCAGATTTGTTCCAATTCATGATGAAGCGCGTTGGTGACCGCGTTGAGCGAGTCGGGCCGGTTGATCGTTATCGTCGCCACCCGCTCGGCCACTTCCACTTTAAGGAATTCATAATCGCCGTAATCTATAGCCATGATGACAGGATCCTCCTGCTGCTTTGCGCAATGTATACAACGACCGGCGACTGCATGCCTAACGCGCGGTCCGGGGAACGATGATCGACAAGTGGAGCCGGGACTGCGATCGCCAATGCCGCGCGAGGCATAGCAGGGCAGCGCTTGCGTTGGTCAAAGCACGGCTCTATAGGTCAATTGCCGAATGTCCGAAAAGTGAACCAATTTTCACGGATCGACTGGTGGTCCGTGCTGCCGCGATGCGAGGAGGGAATGTCATGCCGACCGACGCAAGTGCGGGGAAGCCCTACTACCGGCCCGAGGACATTTCCGGAAACGATTACGCCACCGACCTCAACGATCCGGGAGCCTACCCGTACACTCGCGGCCGCCGGACTCAGCCACGGCATGATGCGAACGCGTGGATTCTCCAGGAGCTGTCGGGTGAAGGCTCGCCGGCGCATTCAAACCGCCAGTTCCGCGATCTAATCGCCAGGGGAGCAGCCGGTCTCGACGTCATCGGCGACGCGCCCAGCGTGGGTTGCCTGGATCCCGATCACCCATTCGCGCGTGCGGCAGTCGGCACGCAGGGCGTCTCGATCTGCCGCCTTCAGGATTTTCTCGAGCTATACGATGGTATTCCTCTCGACCGGATTACGCTCTCTCATTCGCTTCCATCGTGGTTCACGATCGCCGGCCTTTACCTGCTTGCGCGCAATCACGAGGTTGCGCCGGGCGCGCTGCGCGGATCGGTAATCCAAACGCCGCTGTACGCGGAAGATTACTGCTACGCAGTCCATATGCCGGTTGAGCTGCGGCTGCGGCTCACGCTCGATTCGATCGAATTCTGTACTCGCGAGATGCCGAGATTTCACTCCTTCGTTGAAGATACCTACTTTGTGAGCGATGGCGGCCCCGGCGCTGTGGACGAAATGGCGCTCGGGTTCGTGGAAATCCGAAAAGTAGTTCGCGAACTCATGAAACGCGGCCTCGATATCGACAGCTTCGGTCCGCGCATCGCCATCCTTGTGAATTGCCGCATGGGCTTCTTCGAAGAGATCGCCAAGATCCGCGCGTCGCGGCGAATCTTCGCGCGCATGATGCGGGAGGAGTTCGGGGCGAAGGACTCGCGTTCGTGGTCTGCCAACATCACCGCGCATACCGCGGGTAGCGCGTTGACGGCCCAGCAGCCGGTAAACAACGTCGTCCGCGGCGCGGTTCAGGCCGTGGCGCTCGCGCTTGCCGGGGTGCAGGCAATGGAAATCTCGACATTCGACGAGGCGTATCGGACGCCCAGTCGGGAGGCCCATCTGCTCGCGCTTCGGACCCAGCAGATCATCGGGCTCGAAACCGACTGCACCAAAGTCGCGGATCCCCTGGGCGGCTCATATTATGTGGAGAGTCTCACCAACATGATGGAACGCGACATCGCGGACCGCGTCCATGAGATCGAGGCTATCGGCGACGCGGTGGATCTGAGCAACAGAGGTTATTTTCGCCGCCTGCTGGAGCAGGCCATGATAACGCGTGCTGCCGAGATCCAGAACGGATCGGTTGCGAAGGTCGGCGTGAACGTCTGTCAGATTCCGGAGGAAGAAGACACCATGCTCCGGGAGGTCGTCGAGACGAAGATCGAACCATCCCTGGATCACATCGAGCGCATCCGTGAGTTCAAACGCACGCGGGACCATGAACGCGTCCGCAACACGCTGACTGAGCTCCGGTCGCGCGCCGCCGACCACAAAGCGTCGTTGATGGAGCCGGTGATCACAGCGCTTCAGGCGGACGCCACGCTCGGCGAGGTCTCAGGCGCTATGCGGATGGCGTACGGGATGCAGTACGATCCGCTCTCGGGCACGCCCGCTCCCTTCTAGGACGCACAATGGAAGCTGAAATTCGAAACGGTAACCGGGTACGAGTGCTGATCGCGATTCTCGGCCTCGACCAGCATGAGACGGGAGCGTTGGCTGTCAGCGCGATGCTTCGCGATGCGGGCGTGGAGGTGATCTATCTCGGACGGTTTGCCTCGCCTGAATCGGTCGCCGCGGCTGCGGTTGAAGAGTCCGCTGACGTAGTCGGCATCAGCTGTCATTCGTGGGAGTACATACATTATCTGGATGACCTTCTCCGAGCCCTCGAGCGAGGAGGTGAACGCATCCCACTCATGATCGGCGGATCGGTTATCAGCCCTTCCGACAAGGCGCGCCTGCTCGAAAAGGGTGTGTCCGCCGTCTTCGGCGCTGGAGCGTCGAGCGACGACATCGTCGCGACAGTTCGAAAGCTCGCCGAGGCCAGGGATTCCTAGCCGTTCTGCAACCCGCGGCTTTCCCCGGCGGACGGCGCGCAGTGCATGAGCGACTTGAGCCCGACCTTCGCAATGCGAATATCCGACGGCAGCAGCATGCCGACTAGCCATGGGTAGTCCCGGCCAATGTTGCTGGTGTAGTAGCTCGCGTAGAGGCAGCCGTCGCGCAACACAACCCCGGCGTATGAGGTGTCGCCGGCGCTCGGAAGGTCAGAAAGATACACCAGCCGGTTTTCCTCGACGAGAAAGAGCGACGTGCGCTTGCGGCTGAAGACGCTGCCGAGTTTGGTGTAGCGACCGCGCGCGCCGGGCTGGTAGCGGGCGACAGCGAAGATGCGGCCCTCGTAGCGGAAGAGCGCCGGGCCATCGAGCCGCGTCACATCGCTCTTCGCGTAGCGCCACTCGGTGTATGGCGGTGACGCCACCGCGATCAGCGTCGATGCGTTCGGGTTACCCCAGGGGTTATCGGGAGTCACTTCCAATCGCGCGGTGGCGAGCAAGCGGCCGTCGGGCATGAACTCAATATCGGTCTCGTCGTTGCCCTCGCTATCGTAGATCTCCGACACGATCGACCAGTGGATACCGTCGGTCGAGGTCAGCAGGATCGACTTGCCGTGTTCATGCCAGTAAGCCCCGACGTACCAGTTGAGACCGTCGTATGTTTTCGGCCGCCAGAAGAGCCAACCGGGATGATCGATCTCTTCGAACGCCGGCCATTGCACACCGTCGCCGCTGACAGCGCATACCGTCCCATACGGCATCGCACGCAATCCCCGGTTCGGCAGCGCGTAGAGAAACAGGCGGTCGCCGATCGCCGCGAACTTCGGGTCGCGGATATCCTCGCCGGGGATGTTCCGCTCGGCGACCGTCTCCCATATCCGAGCGTCGCGCGAGCGTCGCACCACCAATCTGCAACCTTTGCTGCCGAAATGAAACGGTGACGCTGCGTGCACGAGGTAGAAGTAATCGCGCCAAAAGATCAGGTCGGTGTTCGAGTTGTGCAACCCGTCGGCGACTGCGTTCCAGGTGTCCAGCTCGAGCGCGGGATCGACGCGCGACCGGTTCGGCCGCAGCATCCAATACGCGGCCAGCATCGCCAAGGCACCGGCGATCGCACCGGCGCCGATCGCGACGAAGTATGCGAGAATCTCCGTCTTAACCTTCCCGATCAGAAAACACTATCGATGCTCGATTCTCTCTCTTGACGGCCCCACGCGTTCGATCCTGGCCGGCACGTGCTTGTGAAAGGGCGTGCCCGCGATCCAGTCGCGATCCTCGGAGGCGGTCAGCTCGTTGGGCGGCACGCCATTCAAATGCTCCTGCCCTTCGCGATCGGGATACCACAGCCCCATCCCGTTCGGAATCGCGACGTGTCCGGGCATCATGCTGTCGGTCACCTCGACGACAGTCTCCGCGCTGGCCCGCTTGGTGATCACGCGCACGCGGCCGCCGCTTTGGACGCCAAGCCCGGACGCGTCCGCCGGACTCATCCAGAGGGCGCCCACCGGATCCTTGGGCCGCCACGCGGGATCGCGCATGATCGTGTTGGCGGTCGAGGAACGCCGCTGCCCGGCTGAGAGCACAAACGGGAACTCGGCGTTTTGGGCCGGATGCTCGTCGCGCAGCGACCTGAGTTCGTCCATCAATTCGGAAATCGTCAGATTGATCCGGCCATCCGGAATCCGCCGCCAGGTCTCATCGAACGGATCGACGCTGACCACAACTCCGGAGCGATTCTTCAGCATCGCGTCGAACAGAGCGTCGCCGAGCTCAGGGCCTTCGCCGCTGAACCCGGCGCGGCGCAGCGATTCCGGATACCTGCCCGCGAAGTTTTGTGCGACTCCCCAGAGCGATGCGGCGTTCTGGTTGCCGGCGCCGAGTGTGGGGCCGAGCGTCTCGTAGAGCAGGACGGTCATCACCTCCGCCAGGCTCGGCCGCCTGGAGATGACCTGCATTAGCTCCGCGGCGAAGGCGCTGCGCCCCTTGGCGGCAGCCGCGCGCAGCGGTGCTATGTCCTCGTCGGTCATCGCACCTATCGCGCGAACCAGCCGGCTATGAATCTCGCCTTCGGCCAGGGTTCCCGGCTGAGGGTCGAAAAGCGGGGTGCGCAGCGTGAGGCAGTTCCCGGTGGTGGTATCCGTGTCAACCGAGGCGCCGAAGAAAGTCGTTTCGCATTTTTCGTATTGCGACGACGCCGGGAGCACATAGTTGGCCAGCCGCGCGGTCTCGGTCATCGCGACGTCGATGCAGACCACGAAGTCGAGCGCGGCGAGCGCCTGGCGCATCCGCGCGCTGTCGGCGAGCGAGTGAGCCGGGTTGCCGCTTTCGATGATCATCGCGCGAAAACGTTTCGGATGGTCGGTCAGGATTTGATCGGGAATCACGTTGCAGGGGACCGAACCACCGATAATGCGATGTCCGCCGACGGGGCTGGTGTAGGAGGCGACGTGGCCGCCAAAAAGCCCGATGAGGGTCGTGCCCGCGTTCATCGCGCCCCGCTTCCCGACATTTCCGGTCAGCACGAACAGCAGTTTTTCCAGATACGAGTTGAGCGTGCTGTGGAGCGAGTGCTCGATGCCGAGGTCCTCGTAAACCGAGACGCTCGATGCGCGGGCGATTCGGCGCGCCACCTCGCGCACGGAATCCTCGGCCAGGCCGGCGCGGGCGCAATAATCGGCGACCGGCACCTCCTTCAGCGCCGCGATCAGCTCATCGCCGTTGCGCGCGCGATCGCGGAGGAAGTCGTGATCGATCAGATCCTCCTGCACCAGCGCGCCGAGAATCGCGGCGAGGCAAAACGCGTCGGCGCCCGGACGAACCCGGAGATGGTAGTCCGCCATCTCCGCGGTTTCGGTCCGGCAAGGATCGATCACGATCAGCGCACGCTTCGGATCGGACGAGATCTCGCGCAACACCGGGCGTGCGCGCTGAAAGCCGTGCGACGCCCACGGATTCTTGCCCACGAATACCGCCACCTCGGCGCGCTCGTAGTCGCCGGCCAGCCGCGCGCCGCTGAGCAATTCATCGACCCAGAATTCGCCGGTCTTTTCCTGGGCGAGCGCGTTGGAGGAAAAGACCATGCCGAGCGCGGCCCTGGTCGATCCCCCATAACTGCCGATCAGATGGTTTCCCTGGCCGCCGCCGCCGTAATAGAAGATGCTCGCGCCGCCCCACTTGTCGCGCACCCGCGTCAGGCCGGCGGCGACCTCGCGAATCGCGGTGTCCCAGTCTATCGCTTCGTAGGTGCCGTCAGCTTTGCGGCGCATCGGCGCGGTCAACCGATCCCGCGCGTTCTGGTAGTAGTCGAGGCGCTGGGCCTTTTCGCAAGCGTAGCCGTGCGAGGCGACGTGTGCGCGATTGCCGCGGACGCGCGCGATATGGCGCCCGTCGAGCTTGACTTCGATTCCGCAGTTGACGAAACACAGGATGCACGCGGTCGGCTGCCATTGATCGCTCATATGAGAACTCCTTGGGGGTTCGCGCGTTCTTGACTAACTTCTATTTTGGAACTTACTATTGAGTCAAGCACCAGCCGGAGCCTGCAACGATGCGCTGGAACGAAATCAACACGATGACATGCTCGGTCGCGCGGACGCTGTCGGTGGTCGGCGATCGATGGACGATGCTCATCATCCGCGACGCCTTCCTCGGAATCCGGCGGTTCGACGGCCTGCGCGACGACCTGGGCATGACGCCCCATCGGCTGTCCGATCGGCTTCGCAAGCTGGTGCGCGATGGCATCCTGAGCCGGACTGAGTACCAGAAGCGGCCGCGACGATTCGAGTATCGACTTACGGAGAAGGGCCTTGACCTCTACCCGCTGCTGGTCGCGATGGTCACATGGGGCGACCGCTGGATGGCGGGCGCCGCGGGGGCGCCGGTCAAACTGGTCCACCGGCGATGCGGTCACGCGATCAATCCAAAGCTAATTTGTCCCAGATGCAGCGAAACGATAGTGCCGCGTGAGATGAGCGCGCGTCCGGGTCCCGCACTCAAGCGGCGAGGATTGCCCGGACAACCAACTCATCCGGCGCGCAGGGCTGCGCGCACTTGATTCCTCGGGGTTTTTTGGTGGGCCGTTCCGGGCTCGAACCGGAGACCCGCTGATTAAGAGTGAGTCGAGGGGCGATCACCATCGATCACGACGCAACAAAACTCGCGAGAAATCGCGACTTTGTTCGAATCGAGATTGGTGGTGATCGGCCCTGTTCGGTCGTGATTGGCAGTCGTTTGGCAGCGATTTAAGGCAGTGCCCGAACCAATCGGCCCGACGTCAGAATCGGCGTAAACATGAACCGGCACGTGGTTACCCACGGAGGATTTTAAGTCCCTTAAGTTTATTCGAATCGCAATTTCGCCGCGCTGTGAGGCGCACGCCAGCGCTTAGACAATCAGAGGAGGGTCAGCCAACGATGAGAATATTCCATCGCGGCCAAATTGCCCGGAGCGAAATACCGTGACCAGCACATCAAAGCCTCCTCGCCAGACCTTGGCGCCGCGAGGAGCGGCCATCGCGGGCGTGATTTTTGGGCGAGTCGGCCGGGAGCCGGCGGGTCGGGGCAGTTTGGCTCGGTAGGCGAGCAGATGATCGCGGCCGGCATCAACCACCCCCGCCGCTCGAATCTGGCCCGGCTACCAGTTCAACATCATCGTTACCGAGGACCTCGTCTTCCCCGGAGCCCACGGGAGTTGAGCGCTCAAGTTTTTCCACAAGGTTGATACGCGTTTGTACCCAAAACCGATGGGACTCCGTCCTTCGCTTCGTACTGACGGGTGGTTATTCCGTGGCGCTCCCTCGGTTGGCACGTCTGCGCCATCGGCTATCGCCGAACGCTTCGCGTGTTACGTCCGTGCGGCGCTGCGCCGCATCAAAATCCCCGCGGAGTCGAATCCAACTCGACTTTTGCGGCCGGCCGCTGCCTCGGATGGCTCCTTTCGCGAGAGTCGCAAAAGGAAATGGTCCGGTTGGCTTCTCCATGCCCGAAACGATTTGAGAAGACTCTGGGCTCACCGTCTCTAAACATATGTGGTCGTCTCCTTTTGGCCGCAACAACCTGCGGTTGCCCGATGAGCAGGATTGAGCGTATTGGTGAGTGCTACGGGCCTCCGGCCGGCGGTACCAACGGCATCTCGACAACCAGAGCGCGCCAACGGAATCGCGGCAAGCTTTGGCAAAGGAAAAACACAGGAGACCGGCATAGCTTGTACTTGTTTTTTCAACATTCATCTACAAAAGGAGGTTTCCGATGAAGCCTTGTCGTCGCACCGCAGCGTTCCTTTTCACTATGTCTGTGATTGTTGGCTGTGCCTCAACGCAAGTTACCCACTCAACACCGGCGCCCACGGCGGCGGTCGCACGGCCGAATCAGATTTGGGTGTATAACTTTGCGGCCACGCCCGCCGACATGCCGTCAGATTCCTCTATCGGGGGCCAGCTCAGTGCGCCGAGCGCGCCGCCGACGGCCGAACAAATTGCGGAGGGTCATCAACTCGGCGCCCTTATCGCCCAGGACCTGGTTGCGGATATCCAGGCGATGGGACTCTCTGCCGCGCAGGCTGGACCCGGAACCTCGCCGCAAGTCGGAGATGGCGTGATCCGCGGTTATCTTGTCTCGGTGCAAGGGGGCGGCATGGCCAACACGGCCAAGCGCTTCGTCATCGGGTTCGGCGCGGGAACTTCGGAGATGGATACGGTGGTCGAAGGCTACGTGATGACGCCCCAAGGCTTGCGCAAACTCGGATCGGGGACGCTTAGCTCCTCGGGAAGCAAAACCCCTGGCATGGTCGTGCCCGCCGCGGTGGCTATCGCCAGCGGCAATCCGATTGGCCTGATAGTCGTCGGCGGACTGAAAGTTTACGGTGAGGCGAGCGGCAGGAATGGGCCCGAGGGGAGAGCCAAGGCGACCGCCGACGCAATTGCAGAAGAGCTCAAGATCAGATTCCAGGATCGGGGCTGGATAAGCTGAGGACTGTGGCAGCGAGATCACGATCCTGATCCCGGATGAAAACAACGCGTATACGCATACTTTAGTTCCGACGGAAAGGCATGAATCTCACTTCGGAGGCGGTCTGTGAATAAGCGAATCCGCACTAGCGTCCTCGCTGCTCTCGTGCTTTCGGCTACATTATTCGGCGCTATGGCGGACGCGCAAGGCGGGCCCCTTTACGTCTATCCGCTCAAAAATCAAAGTACTGAGCAGCAGGACAAGGACCGTTATGCCTGTCATACCTGGGCGGTTCAACAGACCGGGTTTGACCCCAGCAGGGCATACCCGACCAACCCTAACCAATTGGATCCGCAGCCGTATCGCCCGTCTCAACCGCACGTCGTACGTGGCGCCGCCCGCGGGGCAGCTCTCGGCGCGGTTGGCGGCGCAATAGCCGGGGATGCTGGCAAGGGCGCGGCAGCGGGAGCAGCCATGGGTGGATTGGCGGGAGGATTTCGGCGAAGGGATGAGCAGCGCCAGCAACAAGCTCAACGGCAAGCTAACGTTACGTCAGCCGCAGCTTCCCAGCAAGCTAACTATGGTCGCGCCATGAGTGCTTGCCTCGAAGGACGCGGCTATAGCGTGAAATAGATTCGAGATCTCATGGTTGTTAGGGCGCCCGCCGCTGGCATCACTTTGGGATTTTCGCTCCGGCGCTTACAATCGGAAGGCCCGCATTTGTCCAGGCGGTGAACCCGCCTTCGATATTGGCGACGTTTTCGTAGCCCATAATCTTCAGGGTGTACGCGGCGAGCGTGCCGCGTACACCCGACCTGCAATACACGATCACCCGGCGGCTCGGATCCAGCTCGGGCTTGTGCTGGGGACTCGTGGGATCGGCTGCGAACTCGAGCAACCCTCTCGGCACCTGCACCGAGCCCTCGATGTGCTGCTCCCACTCCATCGGCTCGCGGACGTCGAGCACGACGGCCTTGCCCGACGCGATCTCATCGCGGGCATCTCTCGGTGAGACGTTCTGGATCTGGGCGCGCGCTTCTTGAACCAGTTCTGCAGCGGTCTTCGCCATCGCAGTTCTCCTTCTTGAGGCACATGGTTCGCCCGTCACCGGACCCGGAGGTATGGGGGTCTTGCGGGTCCGGCACGGGCGCCTGCATCAACCTGATCTACCTCATTTCAAGAGGTCTCCAATTGCTGCGCACACCTTCTGCTGAGGTTTTTCCAGACTACCCGAGTCGTGTACCGGTCGCGTCGAGCCTACCTCCCTGAGGAAGCTTGCTCCAACTCCTTCTCTCCCATTCCTCTTTGAGTACTTCAGTCGCCGCCTGCTCCAGGAATTTCGGCGCCGCCCACTTGTCCACATCGAAGTCGTTCTTGATGTAACCGTGGCTCAACATGAAGTCCTTGCCAATCTTGATGGCTTCCATGTTCTGCGCACTCAGGCTCGGCACCATGTCGACGTGCTTGATGCCCTCGTACGTGTGCTCGGCGTCCTGATAGAACGTCTGTCGGTTGAGGATCGCCGCGGCTGCGCGCTTGTGCTCGTTGGCCCAGCGGCCGACCTTGATCATGGCCCTCATATAGGCGAGTACAAGCTCGGGGTGCTCCTTGGCCATCACGTCGGTGCAGGTGATGACGGCGGGGCAGTTGGCCATCTGCATGGTCCAGTCCGGGTAGCGGGCCAGGTCTTCGATCGCCTTAAGCTTGCCCGTGGCCTCCATGAGCTGCTGGGTGACCTTGCTTTGAGTGTAGAGCGCATCGACGGTACCCTTCAATAGCGCCGTCTCCAGCGGACGGAAAGCCAGGTCGTGCTTGTGATCACGGCGCAACCACAACTCCGACGGGTTGTTCATCGGCGGGACCAGCATTTCGGGTTTGTCGTACCAGTCATCCGGGTATGGGAACTCGACGATCTCCACATCTTTCATCGTCATGCCGTGAATTCGCAGCATGAGCTCGATGCCGGCGTGCTCCTGGATGCGCCACCAATCGGTCTTAATGGTGTTCAGGCTCTTCGTCAGGCCGACCTTCTTGCCCTTGAGTTCCTCCATCCGGAAGATGTCATCGCGGGCGCGCACCATCATGACGCCCCCCTCATAGACCTGGGTCGCGCCCAGTAGTACGGTGCGTCGCATATCGGCGTGGACGTGGATCGGCGGGTAGAGGCCGCCGAAGCGGACGAGGTTGTCGAGGTTGTGGATGTAGTGCGGGTAAAAGTTGTTCTCGGGTGCGTGGCGGAAGTAGGCGTACTCGACGCCAATCTTCTTGTACTCCTCTTTGCACCATCCAAGTTCCTGGTCAACGTTGTTGGCGGACACCATCGGGCAGTTGGTGTACCACACCTCTTTCCAATTCAGTGGTACCGTGGTGGCGACTCGTTTTGTAGGCATGACTGCGTTCCTCCTTGGAGATGGTTTGCCTGCGCATCACCGGAAGGCCGTTCTGCTGGCGCGGCAAATCCGGGGTCACGCCAGAATCAGTGGTTACTCCAATCCGGGCTCGGTATCTAGCGCCGATTTTGTCTCGGATGGCTCCTTTCGACGCAGGATGTTGGCGCCTCTTGACTCCACATTCCGCGAACGACCATAGAAACGCCGGCCGTTCCTTTCTAACAGTTGCGCGGTTTTTGCGAGAAGATTATTTAGGGTTGACGTTCGATGAGATTCGTTTCTGCCGAGGGACCAGCATCCAAATTGCCGGAAACTATACTGTGACCACACTGTGACCACCGCAGCCAAGCCTTCCCGCCCGCAGACCCTTGCACCCCCGCGAGGCGCCGCGATCGCGGGCGTGATTTTTTCGCTGGTGATGATCGTGGCTATGGGACTCGCCCGAAGCGCGGTCCCATCTGATCTGACGCAGCCTGATGTTTGGATTACCGATCCAGACCGCCGGGCCGCGGTACGGCTGGCGCTGTACCTGGTTCCGTTTGCCGGGATCGCATTTCTGTGGTTCATGGGCGTGCTCCGCGACCGCTTGGGAGAGCTTGAAGATAAATTCTTTGCGACCGTATTTCTCGGCAGCGGGTTGCTGTTTGTGGCGTGCCTTTTCAGTGCAGCGGCCATGTCAGGGGCGCTCATTGAGGCCGCAGCCGCCGGCAATCTCCGTTCACCTGATAGCGCAACCCTATATCTCGGTCGCCGCACGATCGACGCGCTGCTGAACCTGTTCGGTATGAAGATGGCAGGTGTGTTCATGATCTCGACCTGCACCATCGGATTGCGTAGCGCCATTTTCCCGCGGTGGATTGCATTTGTCGGCTACGCTTGCGCCTTGGTACTGCTTTTGGTGATCGCGAACTGGAAGTGGATCCAGCTGGTCTTCCCGCTCTGGATGCTGCTGGTTAGCATGCAGATTTTGCTGGCCGAGTTTCGCTCCCGTCATGCCGGGGAAGCCGCTGTGGGACACAATCAGCCCTGAGTACCGACCAGGGCTCAAAGGAATTCATTCAAATGGCCGAGCAACCTCCGAAAAGCGCACCGGCGCTCGACACTTCGACCGAACTCGCATTTGAGCGCACGCGCAATTCGTACGAAACGACCATGATGTCGTGGATCAGAACCTCGACTTCGCTAATTACCTTCGGCTTCAGCATCTACAAATTCTTTCAGATCGAGGCGCCGGGCGAGAAGCAACAGAATTACCTCATCGGACCGCGCGAGTTCGCGCTCATGCTGGTGAGCATCGGACTCATCTCACTGGTGCTGGCGACCCTTGAACACCGCCAAAACATCCGGGCACTCGGAGCGCAATATGCCGGTAAACGGCGCTCACTGTCCGTGGTGGTCGCCGCGTTGATTTCAATTCTCGGGATCCTTGCACTACTCGCGATGATTTTCCGTCAATAGCGCTGTCCGAAAAAGCCACATGAAGACCAAGGACCGAACGGCCACTCCAACGACCCGGCGGCGTCGTGTTTCAGTCACATCCGCAGCCAGAACTCCGGGGCCAAGGCGCCAGACGATATCAAGGAGGAACGTTCGTTGAAGATAGATCTTCGTATTCTTGCGGTCGCGATCATCGCTGCCATCGCGGCTCCCGCGTATGCGCAGACCGCGAGTTCCTCGGCTGCCTCGGCGCAGGCCGAGAGCCCCGAGCTCCGTGTGGCCGCGATGATTGTTCCACCTGCCGTTATCGAACAAAACGGCACCCTGACCGGATTTAGCGTCGATCTTTGGAACGCGATTGCCGCTCGGCTGAAGCGAAAGACGAGCTATCAGGTCATGCCCGACGTGAGCCACTTGGAAGAAGCGATCCGATCCAAAAACGCCGATCTCACAATCGGCGTCTTTATAACTTCGGCGCGTGACGAGGTTTTCGACTTTTCGGTTCCGACATTGCAAGCCGGCCTGCAAATTATGGTGCGCGACACAGGCGAGAGGGCACAGTCCACGAGCCCCTTATGGGACCTGCTCCGTCTGCTGTTTTCACGAACGACCGCAGTATGGCTCGCTGTGGCCCTGCTGCTCGTCCTGATCCCGGCTCATCTGATCTGGCTGTTGGAACGGCGGCACCCGGACAGCATGCTTTCGAGCCAGAACTACTTCCCGGGCATCTTCGAGGTGCTTTATTGGGGGATATCGTCGCTGACGTCACAAGCACAGACGATGCCGCATCAATGGGTGGCGCGCGTGATATCGAACTTCTGGATGTTCGTCGGCGTGGTTTTCGTTGCACTATATACCGCCCAGCTGACCGCGACCCTGACCGTTCAGCAGATTCGCGGCGCTATCGAGGGGCCGGGCGATTTGCCGGGTAAGCAGATCGCCACGGTCGCGGGCACCACCGCAGTTAATTATCTTCGGGAACATAACGCACAGGTGCAGGAGTTCACGACGTCTGATCAAATGTTCAAAGCTCTCCTGGAGAAGAAAGTGGATGCCGTAGTGTCGGCCGCTCCGCTGCTCCAATTCTATGCGGCGCATGAGGGAAAGGGGCTGGTGAAAACGGTCGGTCCCGAATTTGACACTGCGCCGGTCGCCATCATGGTGCAGCTGGACAGCCCGCTGCGCAAAAAGATCAATCTTGCGTTGATCGCGCTTCGCGAGAACGGGACCTATCAGCAGATCTACGACAAGTGGTTCGGCAACCCTTAGAAAGAGCCAACATGAAGTGGCAGCGGTTGCAACTCGTGCCCTCCGCCAAGCTATTGGGCTTGCTGCTGAGCGCCTTTCTGGCGGCGTCGGCACAAGCGCAAGATGCGTCGATGCCTGCGCAACCGGCGACGAGCGTCCTTACCGATCAGGAGTTGGCGAAAAGCGTCCATAACCCGTTTGAGGATTTCGTCAAAGTTCCGATTCAGTCCACGACGGGATTTGAGATCGGCCGGCATCATAGCGCAGGCGATGCGTTGAATATCGAGCCGATGGTGCCATTCTCGCTGAACCCGGATTGGGACCTGATCGCGCGGCCGAGCCTGACCGTGGCCTACGCCCCCACTCCGCATGAACAATCCGGGCTGGAAGACCTGGAGACGTCATTTTTTCTCACACCGGCCAAAAACTCCACCTGGATCTGGGGCGTGGGGCCGATCTTTGACTTCCCCACTGCCAGCAGCTCGGAATTGGGAACCGGCCACTGGTCGGCCGGACCAACTGCGGCTCTCCTTTACTCGGAGGGTCCGTGGTTTAACGGCATCCTCGCAGACCACCTCATGTCGTTTGCCGGAAACCACGACCGCGGAAGCGTGAATCAGACCTACATCGAGCCTCTAATCAGCTACAACTTCGAAAGCGGTTGGTACGTCCAGTGCGATCCCGCCATCGCCTTCGACTGGACAGCCGACGCCGCCAATGCCTGGCTCATTCCGATCGGCGCCGATATCGGCAAGGCGTTCAAGCTGGGCTCCCAGGATTTGAGTCTGCAGGTCGGCGCGTACGATCTTCTAAAGCGTCCGGATGGCGCCCCGCAATGGATAATTCGCGTGAGCGTAACCTTCCTGTTTCCTGCCTGGCGCTAAGAGGGTCGAGGCCGGTCACTTTCGTGACCACCAATCTCTAAGTTCCGGAAACGCAACCGTCAGACCGAAGTTGATCGTTGTCTGCGGCGCGATCGGGGCGTATTGCCGATACCCCATCCACTGTCCCGTCACAAAGAGACTCATCGGCGGCAGCCCCGGACGCACAATCGTTCGCCCGAGGCCGACGCTCAGCGGCAACATCGTGGGAGAATGGCGACGCCAGCCCATCGTCCAGTTCGCTTCCGCCGAACGCAGATACCATTTATCCCAGAGATGAAGCGCGAGAACCGGTTGGAACTCAAAGGTGTTTTGAGGGGGACGGTTGGGTGACGTGTACGCGAAGCTAATGGGATTCTGAGCGATGAAGCCTATCAGCAGCCCGGGAATGCCAGTGTAGATAGCGCCGAGGGCAGGGCCGGCCTGCCACGCACCCTGACCGGCGCTTTTGGAGGTAGCGGTCGGAAACACAAATGTAGGTCCCACTCCGATCAGGAGTCCGGCTTTCTGCCTGTCGGGCCACGGCAGAACCGCTATATCGAACATCGGCAGGTCACCGAACTCGGTCCGCGTTCCACCTCGGGAGCTCGGTACCGTTACCAATGTAAATGTTGGGCGAATCAACTGCGAAAACGGCAGCAAGGTCTCAGGCGGTATGCGCGGGATCAGCGGTCTTATGATCGCCTGGTTTGTTTCATAGTTCCTCGAGCACGCAAACGGCGTGCAGGGTCCATAATTGGCCGGCGTGTAGCTATCCCGGACGATCAGCTGTGGGAGGGTCGTCAGCGGATCGGTGAAGTCCTGCTCCAGCTTTTCTTCGGCAGACAGTGTCGTTTGAGCTTGCGCGAACCCAGCACCTGGGCTGATCGTCCATAAGACCACCAGTAACACACCAAGCGCCCCAGGAGTCTTCATCAACATTTTCGATCCCGCTTAGGGTTTTCCACTTACCGCAGCGCGGTCGCCAGACGGCTTGGGCTTAGGTCGGTCTTCAGGCGGCCACTGCGGACCGCCTTGACGAAGGTCTTGTAATCGCGTTCGACCTGATCGGCGTATGCGACGGCGTAGTTTCCAATCGCCTCGTCAAACTGATCGCCACTGCCCAGATATCCGGCGATCATTGCCGCATCACCTGCTTTGTCGTGGGCACGGGCCAGCGCCAGGCCGCAGAGCATGGCATACGCGCGCATGATCTTAGGCGGTTGAGTTTCGACATCGGGGGCAATCTTCATGTCGCGGAGTTGCCGGAGGTAAAAATCGCGGCCGGCCGGGCCCTTCGACCAGCCAAGGAAGATGTCGCTCGCAGACTGCATCAGGCGCTGCCCCACGACGACACGTTGGCCGTTTTGCGCCACCTTCTTGGTTCCGGTATATCGCTCGAGCACCGAGGGGCCCGCTTCCTTGATTTGGAGGAACAGAGCATCGTCCGGTGCCGCAAGGAAAAGCGCCACAAAGCAGCGCGTGCCGACGCTCCCTACGCCGACGACCTTCAGCGCTCCGTCGACAAACTTGAAGCGATCGAACAGAATGCGGCGCTCTTCCGCAAGAGTTTCGCGATACCGCTTCAAGAAGGCAGCGACTTCGCGTTCGTCAAATAAGCCGGCGTGGTAGAGCAGCGGTGGCTGGTCGACGATGCGCGGTAGGCCTCTGGATGGGGTAGTGAGCTTGTGAAAAACGTGTTCGTGGGTTTGCTGGCGAGCTTCAGCGATCTTCTTCTTAACCCGCCCGCCCAAGTCGACACTGCCGCCGACCAAACCCTGTACGTCTGCGACGGTAATCCTCGAGTACCATGCTTCAAGGACGCCGGTACTCTCGCGCTTTCTCATCGAATCGCGATATGAGGCGGCCGTCTGGACCGCCATTTCTCTCGCTTGATCCTCGTTGAATCCGCGCCAGCGCGCCGCAATGACAAAGCTGGCCGCGAGACGCTTCAGGTCCCATTCAAAGGGTGCAGGCAGAGTTTCGTCAAAATCGTTGATGTCGAAGGCGAGGCTTCGCTCAGGCGTGGCGAATCCACCGAAATTCATCAGATGGCAATCACCGCAGGCCTGCACGATTATGCCGCTAGTTGGCGTGCCCGCGAGGTCGTAGGCCTGTATCGCGGCTGTCCCTCGAAAGTATGCAAACGCCGACTGAACCATCCGCCCGTGGCGAATCGGGACGAGGTTCTGCAGCCGGCCTTCGTTCGAAGCTTCGATCATCTCGACGATGTCGCGTTTGTCGCCCTGCCCAAGCACGACCTTGCCGTGCGATGTGCGCGGGCATTTTACCCGCAGTGACCTGCCTGCTTCGTGACGCTGCTCTCGAGTGCGGATTTCTACCTTAGCTTTTGCTTTGGACATTTCTGCCTCCGTTTTCCTTCGGCTCGCCGGACCGCTCCTGCTAGAGTCGCTTGGCTTAAATTGGGGCCTCAGGCGCGGGTGCGACACTGGTTACGTCGGGCGGCAACGGCTGATGTTCCGCGGAAGCGGCAAGTGAGCTGGAATGCCAAACTATTAAAGAAAGGGCGCTCGCGAGAAACAAACGGACCATCCGCCTTTGCTCGATTCGTAAACATTTCATCGACTAATCGTATCCTCACGGCTAGCGTTCCAGTTGTTGGACCACGGCTGAAATAGACGACCCGATTGCGGTCACTTCACGAATTCCCTGTGGAGTGTGTTTCCCTTGCGCTCGTCTGGGCCATGCCTTCCGTCCTGCCGCGGCGAGCACAGATTCAACCAACCGGCTTAGTCCACCACCTCGAAATCCTTTCCCTCTTTGGCCTTGTCCGTGTCCGGCGCGGTCAGGGTGATGATCACTTTGTCGATTTGGCCGGTAAACGGAAAGTGGTCTTTCTTTTTGTAGTTCTTCGACACGGGTGTCCCGTTGTCCACACCTACATCGAAGGTCTCGCTGAGAGAGAAGCTGCCCGGGACAGTTTTATCGAGGGCTCCTTCCGCTACTTTGTTACCGTTCACGTATAACTCTCCAGTGCCCTTCAGCATTCCGGTTTTGATGAAATTGAATTTCAGATCGACTTTGCCGGTGGGCAACGGCGGAGAGACGATCGCGTACCGTGCCACATTGAAGTAATTGTACTCGTACTGCAGCTTGTGGTCGGCGATGAACAGGGCGTATCCGCCATTCACGCCGCCACAGGCTACGATCACTCCTTCCTCGTTGCCTTTCAGGTTGAGCGTCGTCTCGATCGTGTGTGAAGTGTTCTTGACTGGGGCCGATGCGGCTTCGGGAATACGCTGAGCTCCCGGCCAGTAGTAGATGAATTGTTTTCGGTCACCAAACGCGCGGCTGAACTGCTTCGCTAGCCGGTTAGCCAGGTCATCGTATAGCGGATAGACATTGTTCTTCCAGGCGGCGTCGTCCCAGGCCTTCTTCAGTTCCTCAAGTTTCTGCGGATTGCTGGCGGCGAGATCGTTTGTTTCCGAGAAGTCCTCATTGATGTTGTAAAGCTCCCATACGTCCTTATCGAAGGGAAAAGTGCCTGCAACCACCCACGGCATGCGGTTGCCATGGATCGTTACCGCCTTCCATCCATCTTTGTACATCGCGCGGTTCCCCAATTGCTCGTAGTACTGCTCGGTGCGCATCGACGGTGCGGAGGCGTTGTCGAATGAATAGACGAGGCTCTTGCCGTCTATCGGGATTTGCTTGACGCCGTCGACCTCGTCCATGAATTGCGTGCCGGTCGCCTCAAGCGTGGTAGCCATCAGGTCGGTGATGAAACCATATTGATTTCTGACCTCGCCCTTGGCCTTGATGCCCTTGGGCCACGTGATGATCAGAGGATCGGAAACCCCGCCGTTGTGCACGATCTGCTTGCAGTATTTGAACGGGGTGTTGCCGGCCATCGCCCAGCCCGCGTGATAGTGCGGATAGGTGTCGGGCCCGCCCCATTCATCGTAGTGCTTCATGTTTTCTTCGAGGCTGGTTTGCTGGGCATTGAGCACCAGCGACTCGTTGAAGGTCCCGTTCAAACCGCCCTCACCGCTGGCGCCATTGTCAGAGGTGACCATGATTATGGTGTTGTCGTACTGACCGGTGCGCTTGAGGGCGGCAATCATGCGGCCGATCTGCTCGTCGGTCTGCGTCAACATGCCGGCGAAGACCTCCATCTGATGCGAATACAGCTTCTTCTGTTCCGCACTCAGGCTGTCCCACTTGGGAATCTCCGGGATGCCGTTGGATAGCTTGGTGCCTGCAGGCAGGAGCTGCATTTGCATCTGCTTCGCGAAAATCATTTCCCGCGCCTTGTCCCAGCCCATGTCGAACTTGCCCTTGTACTTGTCGATGTATTTCTGCGGGACCTGATGCGGCGAGTGCATCGCACTTGGCGCCCAGAAAATAAAGAACGGACGGTCGGGATAAATCGAGACGTGCGAGGTGACGCTGTTGATCGCCCGGTCGGCCAGATCAATGGTCAGGTGGTAGCCCGGTTTGCCAATCCAGTTTTCCGTGGGATGGTGATCGTCCCAAAGCAAGGTTCGATAGTCGTCGGCATCGGCTGCCATGAATCCATAGAAATGGTCGAACCCCTCGCCGCTCGGCCAATGGAGGAACGGCCCGCTCTGCGAGGCTTCCGGCAGAGGCGTGTGGTCCCACTTGCCCAGCGCAATGGTCTCAAAGCCGGCATGCTGGAAGTCCTTAGCGATTGATTTTGCGCTCTCGGGCGGGACGCCGTTGTAGCCGGGAAAGCCCATGGCGGTGAGCGCGTGGGAGCCCAAGCCGATACGATGCGGATTTCTCGCGGCCATCAGCGCGGCCCGCGAGGGCGAACACAGCGCCGTGGTGTGGAAGTTGATGTAGCGCAAGCCGTCGGCGGCTAGCCCGTCGAGGTTGGGCGTCTTGATCAGTCCGCCGTAACTGCCCAACTGCGAAAAGCCGACGTCATCCAACAGGATGATGAACACATTGGGCGTGTCCGGTTTCGGTTTTGGAACTTCCGGGTACCACTCCTCCGATTCGGCGTAGGTCCTTCCAATCTTGCCCTTGAACTCCTGGCCGTACTTGGCGAACGAATCGTCACCTTGAGGCGCAGTGTTTTGTGCGCGCGCGGTGAAGGACGCCAGCCCGACGATCAGCGCGAGGATAGTGAATATTCTTTTCATCTTTGTTCCTATGTAGTGGACAGTAACCGTGAACTCAACCGTTCATCTTGGATCGATTTGGATCGATCCGCTCCGCGCGCTGTCTCAAGCCTCGCTCCCGAGGTTCGTCGACGAGGTCCCGCAGCTTCGACAAACAGAGCGTTTCATCGCGGCATCGCCAATGGGGAAGGCTGGGTGCGCGAAAGCAACGGCGGAGCGTCCTCCCTCGGAGCACGCCGTTCCGACTCACAACTGAACTAGCACGCACCTCCCGAACGACGCAACGCAACGCTAATTACGTGGGGAAGCTGGGTAGTCGAGGGTTGTCTTTTTCTTAAGAGAGACTATTCGCGAGTTCGGCCGGAGGTTGTCTGGAACTTCAGGTTCTTCGTAAACGTCCGGTTCTGCGCTCTCAATTGACAACGAAACGGGAACAACTCACACTGACCGCCATGCGATTAGCTGTCATCTGCATCTTGGTGTCCGCGTTGATCCCCTCAGTAAGTTTGGCACAGGAGGTTCCTGTTTTCGCGATCACGCCGGTAGAAAGCTCGATTAAGTTCGACGTAGAAGCGTCGGTGGCTATCAAGGGGACTTTCGACAAGTGGAACGCCGCTCTGACACTCACGTCTCCAGACGTGACAACAACGGTTCTGGACGTCGAGATTCAGGCTGCCACTGTAGATACCGGAAGCGGATTGAAGAACAGCAAGCTGAAGGGCCCAGACTTCTTCGATGTCGTCCAGAATCCGTTGATCACGTTCAAATCAACGAAACTTGTACAGAGCGGTCCCAACACCTTTGAGGTGGATGGCAACTTTACGATACGCGGAGTTACAAGATCCGAGAAGCTAACACTTACTGTGTCCGGCAAGGGGACCGGCTCAGGCCAGATTAACGGGACACTGTACTTCGACCGTAAGGACTACGGGATGAACAGCGGCATCCCCTTCATCAAGATCGCCAACCGCGTCGAGGTGACCGTCGCCCTGAAGGCGAAGCGAGTCAGCGGGCCTCCAGTCGTTTTTAAGCAGCAGCCAGCCTGACAGAAGTGCGCGCTCGGCCACGATGGCCTGACAGGGCGTTTGGTTCTGTGCGATAGCCGTGCGGTCTCAGCCGGCTATGGTCCGATCGAGTCCCCCCCGCCGGCGTCTCTCGCGCCATCATTGCCGAATTGCGCCGCAAATCGGGCATCGACTTCCGCTTCGCTGCCAGTTTCGCCTCAATACCCTACTCATCGAGATTTCTCGCTGGAAGATTGCACGCCAAAATGCGGCACTATTTCATCTTCAATCTACCCGGAACTGACGCGCAGTCAGCAGCACGAGCGGCTTCTCAGCCATCAAGCGAATCCGCTGTATTTTCGGAAATGAGGGCAAAAACAACGAGTTGGCTCAGCCGCCGAAAGCCCTACGGAACCGTTGCCAGCATGTCACGCTTTACCGACCCAACCAATTTGCTTTGACGCAATCTTGGCTGTCAACGCCGGTTGAATGTTGACCCACCTGAGCGTGGGCACGTCAAAGTAAAACTGACCCACCTGGTGGCTGTCTAATTCAGGGGGAGCGCGAGGGGGATCTCCCCCTCGCTAGTGCATGGAGCATCTAGTAGCCGTGCAGCGATCCGGCAACCTACGCCAACGCTTGCGACCCCAGCGTGACGAACGCGCCGGGCGTCCACACCGTAAAGCTGACCGGGAACTCGATCGGACCACCAAGGCCGACTCGAACCGCGCGGCCATAGCAATAGAGTAGACGCCCTGTCCGACCCTCGTGGCCGGACAGGGCGTCTACTCTATATCGCGATTCCCGGACTCATCCCGCCCCGCCCGGCGCCGCGCATAGGGATTCTGGTTTTCTTAATGACCAAAGTTGTTTGCTAAACGGGAATTTTCTTTTCAACTGGAATTTTCGTTTCGCCCCTCCGATTTCAACTTCCCAAGTAGACCAATCGGGCTCCCCCGGCAAGGATTTAGCCGGTTTTGATCCACGCCCTTTCGGCAGCGCATGACGCACTTGTAATATTCCTGGCACAGGAAGACGCGGATCTTCGCGAACACAGAGGATGGCGAGACGGTGGAACCGGGACAATAAGAAAATGAGGGCGACGGTTTAGCGCCAATCGCGGCGCTCGAATATCTCGAAGCCGCACTCGCGTTCGCGAGCAATCAGGGCCTCGGCATGGCGATCGCACAACTCGAATTGACGAACCGGCCGGCCTGCCGCGTCGATCTTCCGTAGCACTATCGGCGCGCGATTCCTGGCGCATCGCGGCACCCGGCACGGGCACTGATAACCGCATCGCCCGATCTGAACAGCCGTCGGAACAGGATCGAAGTCAGGCTCGAGCATCGTTTGGTTAGCTTCCACATCAAACAGCCGCTTGCGATCAAGAGAGACGTCTACTTCCCGAGACGCGCCACGGCATCCCGGAATGGAGCGTTCGAGATCTGAATCAATCCCTCGAAGGGCCGGTCCAACTCTGTGATCAGAAAGATCGCGCCTGAGACAGATAGCGCACAGAGAAGGAACGTGGCGACCACAGTTGCGTTATGCGGTGCAAACAAGCCGAAGCTCATGAAGATAATAGTGAGCCAGAAAACCAGCACGACCAGGAACGGCGTGGAGATCGAACTGCCCGATTGTTCGAACAGCAGCCAGCGCATCTTGAGGACTTCAATCACGAGTTGGAGTGCCTGGGTCTGAAGACCACGCTGGGCATCGTTCTTTGGCGAAAGCGCCTCAATCATATTGTAGAGAACCTCGCCCCCGCCAGCGGGTTCCAACCGCGGAGCTTGACCGTTCTGCGGCCAAATCATTTCAAGGGACCGCGTACCCGCGCGGCGCAGCAGTTCGCGAGTGGTCCTAGCCTCCGGGCCATAGTTGGCTAACACCCGGTCAACCAACAGAGTATCGGCAGACATCTCGATAAGTTCGTTGTGCTTGGTGTCATAAGACGTCTTTGCAGTCGAGACCAACAGGCCGAGAACCAGCGCCGTCATTGTAGCGATCAGTCCAATTCCAATTTTGACCGCATCCTTTGATTCGGCGCTCAGGTGATGCTCTGGCAGCGCGGAGCGAAGGAATATCCCAACGAGCGCGCCTCCAAATACGCAGCCGAAGACGATCGCGCCGATTGCCAATGAACTCATGGTTCGTCTCCCACTATCGTCGCGGCGCGACGCATGTCCGAGAAATGCAGGCTAGCCTCAGCGGTCCTCTGGTTAGCAGCAGAGATTCCGACCGGGAACTCGGCGAACACCGACCAATTCTGCCATCCGACGTCACCCACCACAATGAAGCTGGGTATGACCTTGTAGACCGCGCTAGTTGTTCCAATGAACTGCCTACAATTGCCGTTCTACTTTCGATCTCATCTCCGCTCCTTTTGCGGTTAAGATGAGCCAAAAACCCTCTCTCCCTCAATCGCTTCATTCTGTCCAACTTGTGCTGACGGGGAACAATTTTCGGTATCGACAGGTGATCATAGTCTCAGTAGAGTCTTCGCGTCCTGGAGGTCCAGTGTATCGTGCCCCTCGGTGAACGATCCGTACACCTTGGCGAGAAGAGTGCGCGCTTCGTTTCTCTTCCGGTCAATCTGTTCCAGCCGCGCCAGGCTCATGGCAGCACGCAGCTCCAGAGATCTTGCGCTCCGTTCGCGCGCGATCTTCAGCGCTGACCGAAAGCACTGCTCCGCCTCGTTCGCTTGCGGATTGCGGTCTACCGATCGCCCACTTTTCCTTTTGTGTTTGAACCGCGCGAGCAACAACTCTCCCTTGAGGCGCCACAGCTCCGGCTCGTAAAAACGATCGAGAGTGGTTTGCGTCAGATGCAGACCCTCGTTCACGTTCGCCAGCGCTTCACGCAGATTTCCGAGACGCATCCCTCCCTCAGCCAACAGGGCCAGTAGCAGCGGCTTCGTCAACTTTGCGCCGTTGGACTCGAGGAGCGCGATCCCGGCGCGCACCTCCTTGTATCCTGAGGCTGGGTCACTTAAGCGCATCTGTGCCGAGCCTTTGAGCGACTTAGCGAGGCTTCCCCAAAATAGGAACGCGTGCTCGTTAGCGAGCGCCAAGCCTTGATCGGAGAGGCGGAAGGTTTCTGTGGCATCGCCACAGAGCAGCTCGACGAACGCTGCATGAACGTAAGCTGCCGCGAGGGTGAATGGCACCTCCGCCCACTGCGCCAGCAACAAAGCTTTTCGAGAGCTTAGTCGAGCGCTATCAGGATTGCCCAAAAACCAGAGCCCCAACCCTCGAAACGCGTAGGAGGGCACGAGAGGATCGAGGCCGTAAACGGTTGCGCTAGATGTGCCGGCACTGTTCTCCCAAGCAGCGATAACCTCCTGCAGGGTGTCGCAGGTCTCGTTATAGTTGCCTTCAAACAGCGCGGTCCTTCCGCGCGTACTGGCGGCGCGCACCCGATGTTGCGCGCTATCTAGCCGTTCCGCGATCTCCAGGAGTTGCTTCGTGGTCTCGCGTGTGGCGTGTTTCTCCGCGCGTATCTGCTGGGAGTACCAGAGTGCGTAAAGGACTTCGTAGAGCTCAGGCAGGCTGCCGCTCTGCTCGCAAAGCGTGCGGGTCCGTTCACAATTCTCGCGAACCTGATCCGAAGCGTACCCGTATACGAGGTTCAGCGCGGACATGAGCGAAATGCGCACCTCGATCTCGCGCTGGCGCTGCTGTCGCGCGTCGGACAGGCGCTCGATAAGCTTGAGCGCGGCTTCGAGGCAGGTGACCGCCTCGCGGGGAGCGGAGCGTTCTTGGGCTTGGGCGGCCGCCGCAATGAGGTAAGTGATGGCGCGCACGGCATCGCCGCCGCGCTCGAAGTGTACCGCGAGTCGAAACGCATTTCGGGCTCCTCCGTCGTCATTCGCCCGCTCCAGGACCTCCGCGATCCTCAGATGCAAGCGCCGCCGCCGTTCTGCTGGGATCTCGTCGTAGATGACACGTTGGTGCAGCGCATGAATGAACGCGTACTGTCTAGCGGCGTGCTCTCCGGGTGTCGTTTGATCGTCGGCAGGGCGCAGAAAACGATGCGTTCGCACGAGGTGCTCACACTCTCTTTCGACGTCTAGTTGCTCACGGTCGAGAGCCTGCGCGATCTCGGCTTCGGTAAATGGCGTTTCACTTACACTAGCCGCTTCCAGCAAAGAGTGGTCCGCAGGGCCCATGCCTTGGAACTGGAAGCGAATCATCTCGCGCAGATCGTCAGGCACCTCGAGACGCAGCGTTTCCAATGGCACGGTGAGCGCCCAACCTGGATCGGTGGCAACCAGCCACCCACGGGCGATGAGCTGGTCGATGATGGCCGCAATGAAGAGAGGGTTTCCGTCGGTGTGCTCATGAATGAGCCCGGCCAGACCTTTGGGAAACGCAGCTCGGGGGAACCGCCGATCGAGGTACTCTTCGATATCAGCCCGAGTCAGAGATTCGAGCGCAATCTCGATGCACTGACGCCTAAGCCGTAGAGTCTGCTTGGCGCGCAAAATCGGGTGTTCCTGCACGCTGGCTTCTGCCGGACGGTACGTACCAATCAGGAGCAACCGTGCCGGCTCATTCCTCTGCGCCAGCATCAGCAGCAACTCGACCGTCGAAGGGTCGCTCCAATGCAGGTCCTCGAGCACGAGAATCAACGTTGCTGTCGAAGAAAACTCCTCCAGGAAGACCGCGAGCTCACGTAACATGCGCTCGGGCTGCACATCGATCAGCGACTGGCGTAGCGCCGCCGCATCCGGCGGCTCCAGCAGCCAAGGCATCTGGGCGAGCCAAGCGGGAGCGTCACGGCGCAACAAGCCAACTACGTGTTGCGGATCGGCGATGCGAGCGAGCCGTCCGAGCGCGTCGAGTACGGCAAGGTACGGTTCGCGCGCTCCCACTTGCTCGACCGCTTGTCCGCCTGCCACCAGCACCTGGTTCGCCGCGGACGCAGCAAGAAAGGTCTGGACCAATGTTGTCTTTCCGATTCCCGGTTCGCCGGTGACGAAAACAAGTTGTCGCTGACCGCTTTTTGCTTTGCTCAAAGCTTCGTAGAGTCGGCGGAGTTCGACAGCGCGGCCTACAGATAAAGTGTTGGCAGCTGAGGGAGAAACTGCGGACTCAATCTCGGGGGCTCGCGTGTCACTCGTGGTGGGAGCGATGAAACGAAACCCTCGGTGGTGAACGGTCTCGATGAACCGCGGCGGGGTTGAGTCGTCCTTGAGCACCCGCCGCAGCTCACCGATAGACTGCGTGAGCGTGTTCTCGGTAACGGCGGTGTCGGCCCAGACGGCGTCGAGCAACTCGTCCTTCGTCACCAAGACACCGGCGCGCTGTACCAGATGTCGGAGCACGGCGAAGGTCTTCGGCCGCAATCGTACGGGCTGTGATCCGCGCAGCAAACATTCCGCACGCAGGTCAAGACAAAAAGGAGCAAAAAGAATCGTGCTCCCCGGACCCGCTTCCCCGGCCTTCACCTGTGACCGCACCCGACGTTCTGTCATCCCGAGACTTCCTTAAGCCTTGTACCACACGCGAATAGACCACACCCAGAACGGTAGCCAGTCTTCGTCATCTCTCAAATTTCAGAAAAGTTTCAGAAAACTTTCAGGACTTCGAGCATCGGTCACCTGTATTGGCTTGTAGCATGACGGCCAAAAAACCCGACAGCAAGGAGCAGGACACCATTGGACCTGCACTGCCCAGTTGGAAGGCGTTCGTGATCCAGCTCAGCCAGGACACCACCTCGGAGAGTGGCATCTTCGCCGGTCGGGTCGAGCATCTCGCCTCGGGCCGCCGCGAGCGGTTTGCCTCGGGCAAGGAGCTGCTGTCGGCCGTGATGAGCCTGCTCAGTGACTTGGAGGGACAACACAAAGATCAGTGAGGTCAAGATATCAGGGCGCAGTGAACCAAATCTATGAACGTTAACAAGAACATTACTTTAGGAACCACACAAATGAGGAGGCCGAAAATGATTCGCTGTATCGGAGAATTCAAAGTAGGAACGGGCTTGCTGTTGGCGTTGATCGGATTCGCGATGGTCGGTTGCTCTCAGACGGCAGCGCCCGAGCCCAGCATCATCCAGCGTGCTCAGGGGGAGACGCCGGCCCCGCCAGCGCCGACGGGCTTTCTCGGAAGTGACTACTCGCTACTTACGCCACCCGCGGACGGATCAGACCAAAAGGCAATGCTCCGTTACGTCAATCCGAACGCCAACTGGAGCAGCTACCACAAGATAATGATCGCCCCGGTGACGTTCTGGGCGGCCGACGACTCCAAGGTATCCGCCGCTGACCAGCAGGCTTTGTGCAACTACGCATATGGCGTGTTCGTGAAGGACATCGGAAAAAACTTCACCATCGTGGATCAAACCGGTCCGGACGTACTCAAGATTTCCGCAGCTCTCACAGACGCGACATCGGCCACGCCCGGTTTGCGCTCTATCTCGGTTATCGTGCCACAGGCTCGCGCACTGAGCGTGATCAAGATGGCGGCGACAGGAACCTACGCATTTGTCGGTTCCGCTGAGGGCGCCTTGAAGCTGAACGATTCGACTTCCGGAGTGTTGCTCGCTGCCGCGGTCGACAAGCGGGTCGGCGGAACATCCATCAAAAACGTCACTGTATTCCAGTGGGGCGACGCTGAAAACGCCATCGACTACTGGGCCGATCTAGCTGATCAGCGTCTTGTGTCGTTCGGCGTTAAACAGTCGATCTCTTCAGCTGCGACTCACTGAAAACGCACCGATCGATGTTCAAAGGAGCCAAATATGAGCATTGAGAAGAAAGAAGCGAACACCATGGTCCGACGTGACATGTTGAAGACTCTCGGCGCGGCCGCGGCTGGCGTGGCAGCGGCTAGTGTGGCAGCGGTTGTGCCTTCGGCAGAAGCAGCCGAACCACAGCCAGACGCCTGCCAGCCCAAGAATCCCTACGGAGGGGGCCCGGGCACTGGCCTGCAGTTCCCGCCATACTACAAGCCAACGCCGTCCGTCCGCAGCCGGATGAACTACTTCCCCGGTAGTGAGACCGTCGGGCCGGACGAGATGCGCGTCTCGTTCGTCGGTAGTTGCCCCTTCCCTCCCCGCCGCGACCAAGCCGGCACGTGCATTATGGTCGAGCTTGGCAACGGCGACCGCTTCTTCTTCGACTTCGGCCCCGGCTGCGTCAAGAACATCCTCGCCATGGGCGTCCCGGTGCCGGAGATTAATGACATTTTCATTACCCATCTGCATGTGGATCACTACCACGACCTGTCTTATCTCCTCCCATTCTCGGCGTGGGCAGGACGGTGGAAGCAGCCGCTGCGCGTGACCGGACCATCAGGACGCAGGGCGGACCTCGGGACCAAGGCCATGGTCGCCGGCATGAAGCAGATGCTCAAGTGGCACCTGGAAGCTTTCGACGCCTGCCCTATTGGCGACGGTTATGAGGTCGAGGTCAACGAGTTCGATTGGAAGGACGAGAACGGGATCTGCTACGACAAGAACGGCGTAACGGTCCGCCATTGGCGGCGCTCGCACGTGAAGGATGGTGCTTCGGCTTACCGTCTGGACTGGAACGGCCTCTCGTTCGTGTGGACCGGCGACGGCCGGCCTGACGAACTCACGGAAAAGTACGCCAAGGGCGTCGATCTCTTTGTCACCGAGCTCCAGCCCGATTTGGCGCACATCAACCTGCTCAAGTACGGTCTGCCCGAATTCCTTTTCAACTACACGGTGGATATCCACCACACGCTGAATTACGCAGCGGGTTACCTGATCAAGCAGGTGAACCCGCGCTGCGGTATGGTCACGCATTTCGCGTTTGACAATGACACGCTCAATGAGGCCAGCGCAGACGTTCGCGCCCACTGGGATGGGCTATTCCTGTACGGCGCTCCCGACGTGGTGGTCGTCAATGTGACCAAGGATGCGATCTGGCACCGGGAGGCGGCCCTGCCGGGATTCTCTGGCCAATCTTTGCCGAACCCCAAACTACTCTTCGGCGACCCGCTGCCAATCGCGACCGGCAGGGGCATCGTGCCGCAGCCCAGGTTGCCGCGCGAGCAACAGCAGGAGCAAAGGACGCGCGACCTCGAGATAGATCCGCATAAGTACTATCCACCAGACGTTTACCGCGAGCCGCTCACCAAGCTACCTAACCCACAGGAGGTCGATCTCATCGAAATGGCACACGTGATGAACATCGACCTGCGTAAATTCAAGAAATAGCGAAGAGGTGCAGCGGATGATGGCAGAGGAGTGAAACGATTCCCGGTATGTACGACGCGATAGTGACTGGGGCTCGCTGCGGTGGCGCGCCGCTCGCCATGCTTCTCGCTCGGCAGGGTCACCGTGCGTTGCTTGTTGATCGATCTCAATTTCCAAGCGACACGATGTCGACTCACTATGTGAAGCGCACGGGCGCGGCTTTCCTCCGCGATTGGGGGTTACTCGACAAAATCGAAGCGATAGGAACACCGCGTATTCGCCGCCTCACGATGCGCATGGGCGACGTCTCACTCTCGGGCGAGGCGCCGGCATATCGGGGAATCGACTCCGACTACACACCGAGACGAATCTACGTGGACAAGATTCTCGTCGACGCGGCCCGAGCGGCCGGCGCCGAGGTTCGAGAGCGATTCGTCGTGCGCGAACTCGTCTTCGAAGGCGGCCGAGTGGTGGGAATCCGCGGTCTTCAGAACGGCAACGCGCCGGCCGAGGAAAGGAGCAAGGTCGTCATCGGTGCGGACGGTGTCAACTCGCTCGTCGCACGCAACGTAGGGGCACAAACCTATTACGACACTGGCTCTCTCACGTGTGCCCACTATGCGTATTTCGGCGGAATTCGGGATCGGGATGACCAGGCCTCGCTCTACGTGCTCGACGAGGCGCGGCGCTTCATCATTACTTTCCCCACCAACGACGGTGTGGATGTGGTCTTCGTCTTCTGGCCCAACGAGGAGGCGCGTCAAGTCCAAGCCAACGTGGATAGAGAATTCCACAAGGTGCCAGACCTCGCCGCGCGCGTCCGATCAGGAAGGCGGGAAAGTAACTATCGCGGAACGAACGCCCTGCCTAATTTCTTTCGCGAAGCGCACGGACCCGGTTGGGCGCTGATCGGCGATGCAGCGCTGCATAGGGATCCCATCACCGCCCAAAGCATCACGAACGCCTTCAGCCATGCCCATCTTCTTGCGAAAGAACTCGGGGCCGCGTTCGAAGGCAACAAACCGCTACACCTGGCGCTTTCGAGTTACGACCATCTGCAGATCGAGCAGTTGAAGCCGATGTTCGACTACACAGTGCAATTCGCTCAACTCCAGCCGTTGGCAGCCCAAGCGCGAGCGATGCTCGCAGCAGTCGCTCACGACCAGAGCGCGACCAATGCCTTCATCGGAGCCTTCATCGGTAGCGTTCAACTGAAAGAAATCTTCCCGGCAGAAATCATCGAGGGCTTCTCTCAAACCGTCCGCCAGCTCGCCGCTGCCAGGGAGCGAGTGAGCAGCCATGTTGCGTGAGCGGTTGCTTGTGCCGACTCACGCCCTTGGGTTGCTAACAGGAGAATCGTTATGAACACCAGCGAATTGGTGGCGCGCGTGCGCCGACTCGAGGACATGGAAGCGTTGAAGCAGTTGAAGCACCGCTATGCGGCATTCTGTGATCAGGATTATGACCCCGACGGTCTTGCGCCGCTCTTTACAGAGAACGCCGTCTGGGACGGGGGACCGATGGGCCGTTTTGAGGGAAGAGAATCCATCCGTAAGTTCTTCTCCCAAGCCCACAAGTTTGTACCGTTCGCGATTCATCACGTCACAAATCCGATCATCGAGGTCGATGGAGACCGCGCGACCGGGCGCTGGTACTTGTGGCAGCCCTGCATCTTCTCGCGAGGCGGCGAAGCCCTTTGGATGGCTGGTCGTTACTTCGACCAGTATCGTCGCGAGGACGGCGTCTGGCGTTTTGAGCATGTGCAGATACAGCTGCGCATGCTCTCGCCGTATGAAGCGGGCTGGGCGCGGCTTCGCATGATGGAGATATCAAATGGATAGCTCGAATCCAGCGACTATCGTCTTGTCTTTATATCAGCGACTTCTGTCGGAACCACAAGCCGCGATCGCGAACGGACTCGCGCCCGACATCGTGTGGGAGAATCCGCTGCCCGATGCGATTCCTTTTGGCGGCGTATTCGAGGGACACGCCGGATGCGCGCGCTACCTCACACGCCTTCTCGAAGCCATCGAGATGGAAGGTTTCACGATCGACAACACGATCACCGAGGGAAACCAAGTCGTTCTGTTAGGCCGCGAGACGAGCCGCGTCAGGAAGACGGGACGACGATACACGATGGGCTGGGTGCACGTCGTGGGCTTGCGCGACGGTATGGTGACTCGCGTCCACGAATACAACGATACAGCCGCCATGGCGGCTGCGTTCGGCGAGTAGCGCGAAGTTCTTCAGGCGGACGTCTTTTCGAGAGGAAGCATTGAGCGATGGAAATCACAAACGACAACGGCAAAGCGGTTCCGATAACGATCCTGACCGGCTTTCTCGGAGCGGGAAAGACAACGCTGCTGAATCGCATTCTCACCGGCAATCACGGCCTGCGCGTAGGCGTCCTCGTCAATGACTTTGGCTCGATCAATATCGACGCTGAACTCGTTGTCGGGGTGGACGGGAATATGATGAGTCTGGCCAACGGCTGCGTCTGCTGCCAGATTCGCGACGATCTCATCGAGTCGGTCGCCGCCTTGCTCGCGCGCCCGGAGACCGTCGAATACCTCTTGCTCGAAGCCAGTGGCGTCGCCGATCCTGCCGGCATCTTCATGACCTTCAACGATCCCAATCTGCGGGATCTGATTAGGCTCGACAGCGTAATTTGCGTGATGGATGCGGACCAAGTCTTCGCACATCCCGAGTATCCGCCGCTGATGGACCTCAAGCTCCGCCAGGTCGGGTTTGCGGACATGCTGATCCTTAATAAGGTGGACCTTGCCGGTCCCGAGCAAGTCGCGAAAGTCAGGGCCTGGCTCGACATTCATTTCAATCGCCTTCGCATCGTCGAGACCAACTACTGCGAGGTGCCTTACCAGATCCTGTTGGGTGTCGGACGGTTCGATCCTGCGAGAGCAGGCTTGCACACACTCGGTCATAGCTGCACCGATGACGACCATCATGAGCACGACCATTCCAAGACTTTCAGCACTTGGAGCTTCGAGACGGACCAGCCGCTCGCGCTGGAAGCTTTGCGGGAAACGATGCGTAAGTTGCCGGGGAACGTTTACCGGGCCAAAGGGGTGATCTACACCACCGACGCGCCACAGCGACGTGGGGTGCTGCAGGTAGTTGGCAGACGCGTGGATATCTCGCTGCAAGACGAGTGGGGCCAGCGTGCGCCCCGTACGCAGATCGTAGCGATCGGTGCGGCCGGCAGCATCGACGCGAGTCTGCTTGAGAATGCATTCGCCTCCTGCATTTCGACTCAACGGTAGCCACACTCTGTGTCACCATTTGATCTATTGCCCGCAGGGTTGGTTTCTTCACGATTCAGGGGCCCCCGAATCCTAGTCCGATTTCGGAGTGAGTAATCCGGGTTCTGATCCGCCCCGCCCTCATGGGGCGGCTGCGTCTTCAGTCCTTCAAGCATGGCGAACTCGGTTGGCGTCAAGGCACCGAGACTGTTGTGCGGTCTGGATGATCCACGCTCAATTTTGTTTGATTCCTGAACAGGGGCGCTCGAGGTCAGCTCCGAGCTTACAGAAAGAATCCGCGAATACTCGGCGCCAACTTTGGAACCCGCGCGCGGAGTATGGTCAAAACAGCATGCCGTTCGATTTCAGCGCGACGGGTGATAGTGCTATTTTGCTCCTCATCGCTAATCAGAGTGTTCCGGGTATTATGCCCGTGATTTCGCCTTGACCCGCGGTTTTTCCATTGAAGGGGAATTCGATTGTTCCGCTCACACGAACCGCGGGCGCTGTCGGTACGGCAGCCATGGGCGCATGCAACTCTGCATCTCGGCAAGCATGTCGAAAACAGGCCCTGGCGCACGCACTATCGAGGACGGATTCTGATTCAGGCGGCGCTCAAGATCGAGCGTGAGGAAGCTTTGAAGCTCAAGCTCAATCCCGACGACCTGCCAACCGGCTCGATCGTCGGCGCGGTCGAGATCGTTGATTGCGTCCGCAACTCGAAGAACAAATGGGCGATCCGCAGTCAGTGGCATTGGATACTCAGGAACCCGGCTATCTCGCGAAACTGATTCTGTTCAAGGGAGCGCTCGGGTTCATCCGCGTTCCGCCTCGGCTTCTGAATGGGAAACACTTTCTGGCGCCGCATCAGGGCCACAAATGACCGTGACGGTCTTCTCGTGGGGATATTGGGGATGGGGCACCGCGACGCGACAGCTCGTCCGAGCGGCTGATGCCGCGGAAGCGGCGAAAGGCTTCCGGCCGCCGATCTTTCTCGACATTCGTTTACGTCGCCAGGGGCGTGCCAAGGGCTTTGTCGGCAACGCGTTCCACGACCTCGTGGGCGAGTCGCGCTACCGCTGGATGGAAGATCTCGGCAACCTCGCGATAGCGACCGGCGGCAGGGGAGTCCGGATCAGAAATCCCGCAGCGGTTTCCGAGTTGCTCGACCGGGCGGTGGATGCGGCCAATGAGCGAAGGCGCGTGATCTTTTATTGCGCGTGCGAGTTTCCCTGTCTTAACGGAAAGTTGACATGCCATCGCCGCGAAATCGCGGATCTGCTACTGGTGCACGCGAAGAAAGTGGGTCTGGCAGTCTCGGTCGTGGAATGGCCAGGCGGAAAACCGGTCGAAACGCAGCTGGAAGTCGATCGCCAGTTGTTCTCGGCGGTGATGCGCGGTCGAAAGAGTATTCCCTTCAGCATTGGCCGGCTTAACGATTTCGCTGGGCTACCGTGGGGTTCGGTGGTTGCCGTAGAGTGCGAAGGCGGCGCGACGACAGGCTATGTTATGGTTGGGCCGGCCAGATTTGCATCGTCGCGAAACGGGGGTAGCTTCTGGTATCTGCCCGTGATCGAGCCACCGGAGCCCGGTGCCACCGCGGAATCGTTAATGGAGCACGCCGCGCAATGGCGGAAAACGCATGGACTCGACGAGCGAAAATCCCGGTAAGCGGCAGCAAACATGGCGAATGAATTTTTTGATCACCCGATTCTGAACTCTCCCTACGAGTACCCCTCGAGGTATTGGGAACTCGATGAGGTTGGGCAGCCCACACAGAAGATCATGAGCGCCGTCGCGACGCCAAATTCATCACGCCGATCCCGAAACCCAAGAAACGCAAGGCTGCCGGACAGTCGGGATTTGTGTTCGACGAAGGCAAGGGCCTTTCGACCAAAGAGCAGCAATACGCCACGACTTCCAACATCAACGAAGTGCGCCATGCTGTAGACGTCTGGCGCTCGTTGCCCAACTCCAATCAATGGCAGGTGACCCCCGAAACAGCTCGGCTCCTTCAGCACTGGCGGCATCACAAGTTCAGCGACACTCGCCCGTTCTTCTGCCAAGTGGAGGCGGTGGAAACCGCAATCTGGCTCATCGAAGTCGCTCCCCAATCCAGAAACGGCAAGCGCGTTCTCGACCATTTGATTTCCGCCAACAACGACGCGAACCCGGAACTACTGCGTCTCGCCCTGAAACTGGCAACTGGTGCGGGCAAGACCACCGTCATGGCGATGCTCATCGCTTGGCAGACGATCAATGCGGACCGACACCGGGGAAGCAAGAACTTTACGCGAGGTTTTCTTGTCTGCACCCCTGGCCTGACGATCAAAGACCGGCTGCGCGTTCTGCAACCCAACGATCCCGACAGCTACTACGCCAGTCGCGAACTTGTTCCCGGCGACATGCTCGACGATGTGAACAAGGCCAAGATCGTAATCACCAACTACCACGCCTTCATGCTGCGCGAGCGTATGGAGATTTCCAAAGGCGGACGTCAGCTTCTCCAGGGCCGCACGGGTGAGGAACCCAAGACGCTCGAAACGGAAGGCCAGATGATCCAGCGCGTGATGCCCGACTTGATGGGGATGAAAAACATCGTAGTCATCAACGACGAGGCGCACCACTGCTACCGCGAAAAGCCAAAGAACGCGGAGGACGAGGATCTCAAAAGCGACGAAAAGAAAGAGGCCGAAAAGAACAACGAAGCGGCTCGCCTCTGGATTTCCGGCCTCGAAGCCGTAAACCGAAAACTGGGCCTGAGCCGTGTCATCGATCTATCCGCGACGCCGTTCTTTCTGCGCGGCTCCGGCTACGCCGAGGGCACGCTGTTTCCGTGGACCGTGAGCGACTTTTCGCTCATGGATGCCATCGAATGCGGCATCGTAAAACTGCCACGTGTCCCTGTCGCGGAGAACATCCCTGGCAACGAGATGCCAATGTTCCGTGACCTCTGGGAGAACATCCGTAAAGACATGCCCAAGAAGGGCCGGGGCAAAGGCGAGGAACTCGATCCGCTCAAACTCCCCACCCGTTTGCAGACGGCCTTGGAAGCCCTCTATGGGCACTATGCGAAGACCTTCAAGCTTTGGGAGGATAAGGGCATCAAGGTGCCTCCCTGTTTCATCATCGTCTGCCAGAACACCGCAATCTCAAAGCTCGTTTACGACTTCATCTCCGGCTTTCACCGCAAGAACGATGACGGAACCACCACGCTGGTCAACGGGCGCCACGCACTGTTCCGCAATTTCGACGAAACCACCGGCAATCCACTCCCGCGCCCGAACACGCTGCTCATCGACAGTGAGCAACTCGAAGCGGGCGATGCGCTGGACGACAACTTCCGCGGCATGGCTGCCGATGAGATTGAACGCTTTCGCCGTGAGATCGTGGAGCGAAGCGGTGATGCGCGTGCCGGCGACAACATCACCGATCAGGAATTGCTCCGCGAGGTTATGAACACTGTCGGCAAGCCTGGCCAACTTGGCGGTGCGATCCGGTGCGTCGTGTCCGTCTCGATGCTCACCGAGGGTTGGGATGCCAATACCGTCACCCACGTCCTCGGCATCCGCGCCTTCGGTACCCAGCTCCTGTGTGAGCAGGTGATTGGTCGCGCTCTGCGGCGTCAGTCGTACGACTTGAACGAAGAAGGACTCTTCAATGTCGAATACGCTGATGTCTTCGGCGTTCCCTTCGACTTCACGGCGAAGCCGGTCGTCGCGCCGCCGCAGCCACCGCGCGAGACGGTTCAGGTCAGGGCCATCAGCCCCGAGCGCGACGCGCTCGAAATCCGCTTTCCCCGCGTCGAGGGCTATCGCGTGGAGTTGCCAGAGGAGCGGCTCGAAGCCGATTTCAACGATGACTCCATCCTTGAACTCAGCCCCGACCTCGTCGGCCCGTCTATCACTCGCAATGCAGGCATCATCGGCGAAGGCGTGGACCTGAACCTTGAGCATCTGCGCGATATGCGGCCCTCCACGCTCGTCTTCCACGTCACCCAAAGGCTGCTCTACACGAAATGGCGTGATCCGGGCGAGGAGCCGAAGCTCTACCTTTTCGGCCAGCTCAAGCGCATCACCAAACAGTGGCTCGACAACTGCCTCGTCTGTAAAGGCGAGACCTATCCTGCGCAGCTCATGTATCAGGAACTCGCCGACATGGCCTGCAACAAGATCACCGCAGCCATCACCCGGAAGTTCGTCGGCGTGCGGCCCATCAAGGCGCTGCTCGATCCCTACAATCCCACTGGTTCCACCAGGCACGTCCGCTTCAACACTTCACGCACTGATAGATGGGACACCAGCGGCCCGCCGCCGAAGAACCACGTCAACTGGGTCGTGCTCGACAGCGATTGGGAGGCGGAGTTTTGCCGTGTGGCAGAATCGCACCCCAAAGTGATCGCCTACACTAAAAACCACAATCTCGGCCTGGAAGTACCCTATCGGTACGGTTCCGAGACGCGGAAGTATCTGCCCGACTTCATCGTGCTGGTGGATGACGGCCACGGCGCTGATGACCCGTTGCATCTCGTGGTCGAGATCAAAGGCTACCGCCGCGAGGACGCGAAAGAGAAGAAATCCACGATGGACACCTACTGGGTGCCCGGCGTGAACCATCTCGGCACCTATGGCCGCTGGTCGTTTGCCGAGTTCACCGAGGTTTACCAGATCGAGTCTGATTTCAAGGCCAAGATTGAAAGCGAGTTCAACAAGATGATTGCATCCGCCACGGCGCGACCGGCGACCGAGAAACAATAACATGGCCAAGAACTCCACCACCAAGACAATCGAGACCCTCAAGCACGACGAGGCTAAGCGGAAGAACATTCCCACGGCGGAATACCAGTCCGTGCTCCAGAAGGAGCAGGGGGCGCCGCGCATGGTGAAGTACCCGCGCAACACCGACCTCGATCCCCAACTCGTCTGGCGCGGGAAGGATGAGCAGGACTGGAGCGACCTCGTCGTCCACGCGTCGCCGCTATATATCCAGGAGAAGGTCCAGCCCAAAGTCCTCATCGACGATCTGCTCAAGCAAACCAGAGACGCCAAAGCACAGGAGGCGGGCTCTCAGGCCGATCTATTCGCCGACTTCAACGGCATTCCCGAAGGCGTCGATAAGACCGAGTTTTACCAACACGATCAGAACTGGTCGAACCGCATGATTCTCGGCGACTCGCTCCAGGTGATGGCGAGCTTGGCCGAGCGCGAGGGCCTGCGCGGCAAGGTACAGTGCATCTACTTCGATCCGCCGTATGGCATCAAATTCAACAGCAACTTTCAGTGGAGTACCACCAGCCGAGACGTGAAGGACGGCAACGCCACTCACATCACGCGCGAGCCGGAGCAGGTCAAAGCCTTCCGCGATACCTGGCGCGATGGAATCCACAGCTACCTCACCTACCTTCGCGACCGGCTCTCCGTTGCTCGCGATCTGCTCACCGAGTCGGGTTCTATTTTCGTGCAGATTGGCGACGAAAACGTGCATCGCGTCCGGGCGGTGATGGATGAGGTGTTTGGAGAGGACAATTTCGTCGCGCAGATCGCGACGAAAACCTCCGGTGGCTCGACAGGCGTCTACCTCAGCGGTGTGATTGACCATGTTCTCTGGTTTACGAAGAATGCCGCAGAGACAAGATACCGTCCGTTATTCGGAACAAAAGGTCTCGGTGAAGATGGCGCTGATAAATATGGCCGGGTACGACTTCCCAGCCTTGAAACCCGAAGTCTGACTCCGGACGAACGCTCACTCGAATCGGACCTACCAAGCGGCGCACGGGTTTATCGTCAGGACAACATCACGAGCCAAAGCGTTGGAAGAGATAAGGGCGAGGGTGCTGCATCTTGGTTTCCAGTAAAGATCGCCGGACAAGAGATCCGTCCGTCAATTAAGGTGCGCTGGAAGACGAATGAATTTGGGATGCAGCGACTGCTTAAAGCTTCGCGCGTTGAGCTAACGGGCAATAGCCTGTCATATGTACGTTATCTAGACGATTTCAGCGCAACCACAGTTAACAATTCGTGGACTGATATCGGCGGCATTCAAAGCCGCGCTGACCCGAAAGTCTATGTCGTTCAGACCCCAACAACGCTTATTCAGCGTTGTATGTTGATGGCCACCGACCCCGGGGACCTCGTTTTGGATCCGACGTGCGGTTCGGGTACCACGGCCACCGTCGCCGAGCAATGGGGTCGTCGCTGGATTACGATCGACACCTCCCGCGTTGCACTGGCGTTGGCCCGAGCTCGCATTATGGGCGCGCGCTACCCGTTTTACCTCCTGTCTGATTCCCGCGAAGGCCAGATCAAGGAAGCAGAAATCACCCGGACCGCGCCAAGTTCGCAACCGGTGCATGGAAATATCCGCCATGGCTTTGTCTATGAGCGCGTGCCACACATTACGCTCAAGTCCATCGCTAACAACGCCGAAATCGATGTTATCTGGGATACTCGGCAGATGAAGCTGGAGCCGTTACGCGAGAACCTGAACGCCGCGCTCAAGAAGGAATGGCAGGAATGGGAAATTCCGAGGGAAGCTGACAAGACGTGGCCGGAGTCAACGAAGAGACTACATGCCGATTGGTGGAAGGCGCGCATCGCGCGGCAGAAGGAAATTGATGCCTCCATCGCCGCCAAGGCGGAGCCCGAGTACCTCTACGACAAACCCTACGATAACAAGAAAATTGTCCGCGTGGCCGGGCCCTTCACCGTGGAAAGCCTCAGCCCACACCGCGTGCTCGGCGTGGATGAGAACGACGAATTGATCGACAGCCTAGTAAAGGAAGACAGCGCCAAGCAGTCCTTCCCCCAGATGATTCTCGAAAACCTCAAGACCGCCGGGGTGCAGCAGGCGCACAAGGAGGACCGGATCACCTTCACCGCACTCACGCCGTGGCCAGGCGACCTGGTCTGTGCCGAGGGCCGCTACATGGAAGGCGACACCGAGAAACGCGCCGCTATCTTCATCGGCCCCGAGTTCGGCACCGTGCTGCGCGCCGACCTCGTAGCGGCCGCCCGCGAGGCTGGCGATGCCGGGTTCGATGTGTTGATCGCCTGCGCCTTCAACTACGAGGCGCACACCACGGAGTTCAACAAGCTGGGCCGCATCCCGGTGCTCAAGGCTCGCATGAACGCCGACCTGCACATGGCCGACGACCTCAAAAACACCGGCAAAGGCAATCTGTTTGTCATCTTCGGCGAGCCGGACATCGATCTGACCGAGAAAGACGGCAAGCTTCGGGTGAAAGTGAACGGCGTGGATGTCTTCAAACCCCAGACCGGCGAAGTCATCAGCGACAGCGCGGACGGCATCGCCTGCTGGTTCGTTGACACCGACTACAACGAAGAAAGCTTCTTCGTCCGGCAAGCCTACTTCCTCGGCGCAAACGATCCCTACAGTGCCCTCAAGACGACGCTGAAGGCGGAGATTGATCCCGAAGCATGGGCGACGCTGCACAGCGACACCTCACGCCCGTTCGACAAACCGAAGACCGGCCGCATCGCCGTGAAGGTAATCAACCACCTCGGCGATGAGGTGATGAAGGTATTCCGCGTATCAACCGATTGAACATTGCAACCCGCGGCATTGGAAGTTGGCGAGAGCGTCTGGCGAACCCCGAACGCCAATGGAGGCGAGGCTACTCTGCCTTGGAGACAGCTGTTTCTTGGGAAAGTGCGTCCAACAGCACATCGGGTCTACCCGAACCTATCGGCAAGCTGTTTCGGGATAACGACTACGGCGAGCCCATTTTGATGTTCGCGGTTGCAGAGCACAAAGTGGACTTGCCCGGCGGGAATGCTGCTTCGCAGTCCGATGTGTGGGCCGTGGTGAAAACGTCGGCCGGCATGTTGTCGCTGACGGTAGAGGCAAAGGCTCAGGAGCCGTTTGGCGACAACGTTCTTGAACAGTGGCTAGTTGAAGGCAAGACGGAAAAATCGAAAAAAAATCGCGAGGACCGCTGGGATTATGTTCGCTCATATCTACCAGAGACGGATTCTTTTCGTCAGGTGCGTTGGCAGTTGTTGCACCGCTGCGCTGCGGCGGTGATTGAGGCCAAACGGTTCGGATTTCAGCACGCAGCATTCGTTGTTCAAGCCTTCAAAACCTCCGACGAAAGCTTTCAGGACTACGCTCTTTTCTGCCGGGCTCTAAAGATTTCCGCTGCACGGGGAGATATGGCAACGACCTCGGTTGGCGGGATTTCCCTGAGTGTTGGTTGGGCTGACTGCGAACTTGCCACTGACGAGCAAATCGCGGCAATTGCGTAGAAGCGCTAGCACCGGCTTCGAGGATTCACCATCTCAGCGAAGAAGTGATGAGGGTATTCAAAGTGTGTGGCCAGCGGGAAGCCGGTCGTTCTTGATGCCGGCGAAGGTATGGACGCGGAATTAATAATAACGAGCGCCTTGGCGGAGCGACATGAAGAAGCAGAGTCCTTATCACAATAAGCCCAGGGTTGTCGGTGAGACACGTAGAACTCGCAGGTCGGTTGCGCCCGTCGGTAAACAAGACGAGCCCCCAACTCCGCTCACCGAATCCGGCGCGGTACCGAGAAAGACTATTGACGTAGAGTCTTTCTCCGAAGTCTTGTTTCAGAAGCATATCGACTCTTTTCAGTTGGAAATACGCCGAGGCAGCCTTTATCACTTCATCGACGTACTAAACACTGCTGCTGATCATGCGTCTCGGTCGAAGGACGATCGCAGTCGGCTACCACAATGGCTCTTGAGGCGCCTCTCGAATCTGCTCGATTTTGTCTTTCTGGCGCCGCATCCACCTGGATGGTTTGGAAAGGCGCGAAGCCGCCTCCGTCAGCATCTCTTGGACTTGGTGCGGTTTCAGGCGGTTGTCAAATTTAGGTCCGAGGGACAGAACGTTGAGGAGGCCTATGATCTGGCGGCGCAGGATCTCCAAAGCCAGGGCTACGAAGGTGGTGAGGAGGCAGTCCGCTGGAGCTACAGGCGAATCCTCAGAGGCATCCGCGATGTTGAGGCTGCTATGGGCGAGTCAGGCATCGCCCACGATCAAGCTCCCGAGAAGATCGAGGAGGAACTGGCGAGTCGTAAAGTGCGCATTTCACATGCCACCTCGAAGGCGTTCACGGCCTTAAGGCGCCGAGCCCTGCTTGACAAACTCGGCTCAACGAAAACTCACCCGGAAATTAAAGCTCCCCCCGACATGAAGCTATCGCTGGCTGAGGCGCTTCTTCTCCCCGACAAAGTTCTTCCGGGACCGGAGTATTTGAAGCGAACACCATCAAAGAAGGATGGGCTGCTCGCGAGTCTTGTGAACAATGGTGACCTGGGCAAGGCGGCTATGGCGTTTGCAGTCGAGCATCGTGATGCGAGAGGAATCATCGCTTTCGGACTGAAACCAGGCACGACGTGCAAAGTAGATGCGCACAAGCGGCCCATCGAACCAGGACATTTCTTTTTTGTAGACAGAGGTCTTGCCTTCGCCTACCAACCGGCGAAGTAAAAGTACGAGCAGTAAGGGTAACCATACCCCAATCTGCATTACCCTGAACTAGGGTAATGCCCGATGGCAGTCAATTACCCTGGAATCCCTTCGTTCCTGCTGTTTTCATATCGCTAAAGCACGCAGTCAACTGTGTTCGCGGGCGAGGAACTCATGCGGGGACACGAACAGAATAAGCGACCGATCGATCAGCTATCGACCATTGGATTCCAATGGGCAGTATCCTCGTGGTAGTCCGCGCCCGCCGCTATCAACGGTGCACGCTCGGCAAGAAGACGGGCGAGATGCAGATTTTAGGTGGAAATGTGTGTGGTGAGGGAAGGAATAAGGACGCGTGTGGCGGCCCGAACCAGCCAAATTGGCAACGCCCGTGATAATTAGGGTCGTCAAGAGAAACCGCTTCACGACCATCTCGAATGTGCCGCTGAACGACAATCGGTTGTCATGGGAGACTCGCGGACTTTTGGCATGGCTTCTAAGCAAGCCGGACGCGTGGATCGTTAATCGAGAGGCGATCATAAGGCATGGAAGGGCGGGGCGGGACAAAGTCACGCGGATGCTTTCTGAACTTGCTGCTAACGGCTATTTCATTCGTACAAGACGACGCGACCGCGAGGGGCAATTTAGGTGGGATTCGGTGATCTACGAAGAGCCAATTCGTCAACACGATGTTGGCCAAGCCTTGGGCAGTGCTTCAGGAGATTCTTCTGAAAATCCGTTGGTGGGTAACCCCGAGCCGGACAGACCGGCATCAGTTGAACCATCTACCGCTAAACCGCCACTAACAAATACGGATTCAATAAAAACTGAACTACGGGAGGGAGCGGGCGCGCGCTCGCGGAAGTGGAAACCCTGGCCAGAAGATTTCCGTGTAGATGGGGAACTGCGCGAATTCGCAAAACTGTGTGGCTGCGACGCGGATGATGAACTCCCGGCATTTCGCGATTACTGCCGCGGGCAAGGCGAGAAGTATGCGAGCTATCGTTCGGCGTTCAAGGGTTGGATGCGCAAAACCAAGCGATACGGGGTCGCTGTTCACGTTCGCAGGACTGACGAGTTGGTCGCCGAACCGAGTCGCGAGAAGTGTAGGTTGAAAAGGAGTTCATGCAGGCACGTTTGCCATCACGGTGGCTGTTCCGACCTGCCACCTGATGAGTGTGGCCACATCGGGCGGAAAGGCTAGATGGGCAAACGGGGAAATGGAAATGGCGTCAGTTAACCTAGTTGCCCGGAGTCTGATGCAAGAACTCGGCGATCAGAGGGCAATAGGGGTAGGGGGGCGAAATCTCTAGGAGTTGGCGAGCGTTGACCGTTTGGCAAGCAAGCGCGTTTAGTCGCGATGGACATAGGGGTGGGGGGGGTGTGGGCGAGGGACGGTTCTGAAATGAAGGAAATTTCATGAGAGGGAAAACACCAACGCCGACGACGCTCAAGATCCTACGGGGGAACCCAGGGCGCCGTCGGCTAAATTCCGAGGAGCCGTCGAGTCCGCTGCTCAAGCGGATGCCGCCGGCGCCGGGGTTCCTCGACGACGAGGGCAAGCGCGTTTGGTCGGCCGAGGGACGCCGTTTCATAAAGGCTGGCCTTCTAACGGCGCTCGATCTGACCATGTTTGGAACATGGTGCATTTGGTATTCCAAGCGCGACATCGCCTCGCGCGCGGTCAATCAAAGCGGCCTCGTGGTGAAAGCCGGCGGCGTCGGCAACCCGTACATCAGCCCCTACATGTCCGTGATCTCGATGTGCTCGAAGGCGATGCATCAGATCGAGATCGAATTTGGCCTTTCGCCCGCATCCAGAACCAAGGTCCGGTCGCTCAATCCCGCGCAGAGGAGCCTCTTCTCGGACTTTCTCGACAACGACGAGGAGGACGCCGGCTCGTGATGGAGATTGAACTTTGGCCGATCGATCGCCCGGTTCCTTACGCAAAGAACCCGCGGAGGATTCCGCAGTCCGCGATCGACAAGGTTGCCGCGAGCATCAAGGAATTTGGCTGGCGCCAGCCCGTCGTCGTCGATGCCACCGGCGTTATCGTGGTCGGCCACACGCGATTGCTCGCCGCACAGAAGCTCGGCCTGCTTGAGGTCCCGGTGCACGTCGCCACCGATTTGACCGAGGCCCAATGCCGCGCCTATCGCATCGCTGATAACCGCGCCGGCGAAGAAGCCCGCTGGGACGATAAATTACTAAAGCTCGAAATCAGTGAATTAGGTGTGCTTGCGGAGCTGACCGGGCTCGACCCCAAGGAAATGGGGCGCCTCGGCTTGGCCGAGGACGCCGCACAGGACCCCGTTCCCGCGCCACCGGCTAGCCCTGTGGCGCGTTTGGGCCAAATCTGGCAACTGGGTAAACACCGGCTCCTTTGCGGCGACTCAACGCGCCCTGAGTACGTTTCACGCCTGATGGGCGATGAAAGGGCGATTTTGTTCGCGACTGACCCGCCGTATGCGATCGGGTACGCTGGCGGCTCGCATCCGGCCACCAGGGCGAACCGGGCCAAAGCCAACCGCGATAAGGACTGGTCCAAGGTCTACCACGAAGCCGGCCGGACCGCGTTCGAGAACGAGGACGCCGGCGGCGATAGCGGGCGATCGTTCTATCTCGCCTTTTACAAAGTCGCAATCGAACGCGCAATCGCACCCAACGCAGCCTGGTACTGCTGGCATGCGTCCACGAGGCAATCGATGCTCGAGGGCGTTTGGAACGAAGTCGGAGCGTTTCACCATCAGCAAGTCATCTGGTTCAAGAGCCGGCCCGTCCTAACCTACAGCGTTCTCAGGTGGGCCCACGAACCCTGTCTTTTCGGCTGGGTCAAGGGCCAGAAGCCGCTCGTCGATCACAGCTATGGCAATCCCGGCACGGTCTGGCAGGTTCCGAACGCCGAGGTGGAGAGCAGCGAGCATCCAACGTCGAAGCCGAACCGGCTGTTCGCCATTCCGATGGAGCTTCACACGCGCCCGGGCGACCTCTGTTACGAGCCATTCAGCGGCAGCGGATCGCAACTCATCGCCGCCGAGCAGCTCGGGCGCCGCTGTTACGCGATCGAACTGGAGCCGTGCTTCGTCGACGTGGCGATCTCGCGATGGGAGAACTTGACCGGCCAAAAGGCGGAGCTCGTAGATTCTATCGACTTGGGCCTGGAGGGTGCGGAAAAAACTGACTGAACGAGTTTTTTTGGCGGTGAAGGATGACGGCGGTGGCAGAGGGAAAGTTTGATTTTCAAGGATCGCCAGAAATGGCGATGGCATCATGACCGCCCCGACCCTAGACGGAGTTCACAAAAATCCCGCGTCCGTCGCCGGTCTCCCGCACCAAACCCTTACGGCCCTGTTGATTGCATGCAACACGGTGTCGACGACGCTGACGACCGCACTTCTCACGTCCGTGCCGGTCCGCGCCGAAACGACGATTGATGATCCGCAACGCCTGCTGAAGGCCAACGAGGTTGCCGAGATGCTGGGTACCGCGCCAGGCGTTGTCTATGAAATGAGCCGCCGGGGCACGATTGGCCACGTCAGTTCAGGTATTGCTGGCAGTCGCGCCGTGCGATTTACCCGCCAGCAGGTGGCGGATTTTATTAAATCCCGCGAAAAGGCGGCACTGGATTCATCCGCCCGTTAGAGCGATGTGTGTCCCCGTCCCGGTTGGGACGGGGATGATGCCGATGGATCATATTCGTAAAATCGTCCAGCTTTCCGGCAACCCGACGTGGCAGGTCAACCTTCGCAAGTACGGGCTTGGACGCCCGCAGTTCGAAACGAAAGAAGCCGCCGAAGTGGCCTTGGCCGACGCGATCAAGAAGCGTGGCACCGGCTTAAACCCCAGCCTCCGCAACATCACCTTTGCGGAGCAGGCCGAAGCGTTTTTGAAGCATGCCGCTGATGGGCTGGCGGAAAAAACCATGCGCAGCTATCGCGGGCATTTGGACAATCACGTCCTTCCGCAATTCGGCAAGCGCCGCGTGAGCGAAATCAACACGCCAATGATCAAAAGTTTTCTCACGGCGAAGCGGCAGCCGATTCCGACCGTCAAGATCGTCAGCGCCAACCCGAAGAAGTCGCGGGTGATCGATGCCGCCGATTTCGATGCCGCCACGATGAAGCTCTGGCCCGAACAGGATGCGGGTGCCTCGCGCAAACTCTCATCGACGACCGTCCGACTCATTCGGGCGTCGGCCTCCGTGGTTTTCGCCAGCGCGGTGGATGACAGAATCATCGACCGCAACCCGGTTACAGATGCCCGGGCGTCTCGGCGCAGCCGGAAGGCTCGAGCCGCGAATAATCTCGCAGTCGCGAAAGAGCGCCCGTTTTCAAGGCTGCAGCAGGATGCGCTTTTGTCGTGGTGTAGCAAGCGCGATCCCGAGCTTTACGATTTCATCTTCACGATGCTCCGGCTCGGGACGCGCCCGGGAGAAGCACGCGCCCTTCGATGGAGCGACATCGTTGGCCGTAAGATTTCGGTCGAGCGGTCCGCAACCGACAAGAACGAGATCACGGAAACAAAAACTGGCGGGAAGCGCGCGGTCGACATGAGCCCCGCTCTGTGGGACGTCCTGCGCCTGCGGCAACTCAAGCGCGTCGCCACCGGCACGGATTACATCTTCGGGAACGGCGTCGCCCCGCTTAGCGTCCGCGACCTTGGCAAACGCTTTGAGCTGGCGCTGGGAGAATGTGCGATCACCGGCCACGTCATGTACGACTGTCGCCACACCTTCGCGTCGGTTCTCTTACAGCGGTGCAGGGACGTCGTTTACACGGCCAAGATGCTCGGACATGCGGACCCCGCGACCACCCTGCGGTATTACGCCCATTTTCTTGAGAGCACGAGCAGCGCCTACGTCGATCTTCTCGACGCGACCGAGAACGAAATTGGCAGCGATTTGGCAGTCGCTGCCCACCACCGACCGTCGGCGAGCGAGAATGCCGCGTAATGTCGGGGTTTTTTGGTGGGCCGTTGGAGACTCGAACTCCAGACCCGCTGATTAAGAGTCAGCTGCTCTACCAACTGAGCTAACGGCCCACCATCGAAGTACGTTTACGTAGCAGGATGTTTGGGGTGAGTGAAGGGATTTGAACCCTCGACCGCCGGAGCCACAATCCGATGCTCTGCCAACTGAGCTACACTCACCATCTTCGATCTATTCAATCCGCCCGGCGCGTCGAGCCGCCGATATCAGAATTCGCCTCCGTGGCGCGCCAGAAGGGATTCGAACCCCTGACCCACGGCTTAGAAGGCCGTTGCTCTTTCCACCTGAGCTACTGGCGCGATCGGGGCGAGCCGATTTGAACGGCCGACCCCCTGCTCCCAAGGCAGGTGCGCTACCAAGCTGCGCTACGCCCCGAACCTCTAGGAAATAACACACGTACGATCGGCTCTCAACCGACGATCACTCGCGCATCGGTTTTGTTCACCAATCTATTCGTGCGACCGCGCGTGCATCACACGATCCTGAGTATGGCGGCGGCTTGAGTTCCGCGCACGGACTTGGCCGAGCGCATCCTGTTGGGCGCGGCGTATCGTGTGCGTCCACGCATGATCGGCACTGCGCTCGGCGCAGCTTTCCTGGCGTTGTCCGTCGGATAAGTACGTGAGATGCGAATTCTGGAATCGCACCCAATGGTAAGGTCGCAACTTGCAAAACTCGCGGTTTTGGCTGGGAAATCGCTGGAATTTGAGACTTTCGTATGTTCTGAGTCGCAGAAAGAGAAAAAAGCCGACGGCGAACCCCTGAATTTGTCTCGGGTTTTTTAAGGCACGATGTTTGCTCTATCTGCTGTTACGCTGACAATCTCCTCCCCCGAGACGAACAGCGTCTGTCCCCAAGCAAAGGCCGGGCTGCTTGAACCGTAGGCTCCCCACCGCGGTCCCCACTTGCAGCCCGGCCGTTCTTTATCTCGAAATCGGATAACAGCAGGCGCGCACTTCGCGTGATCGCCGCCGACTCCGTACCCACGGAGTCAATCTGCGCCAAGTTTTCCCTGGGCATTTATATTTCGCAATTTCTGCTAGCCTAGCCGGGACCGGAGGGCGGCCTCCTCGCTTGAGACGCTCGCTCGTGCGCTGACGCTCCCGGCCGGGGGTTTTATCGACCGCCAGAGGCGACAATTCTGCGCATCGCTCGTCGCGATCCTCGTGACCGCAGTCGCCGTTGGCGCGAGCGGATGCTGGATGGCGGCAGCTCAACTCGTGCCCATCGCCGCTAACGTCGCGGAGGATGTCGGCGCTGGCGCCGTTGAGTTAACGGCGGGTATCGGCAATAGCGTGACCGCGAGTACGCATCCGGGGGCCGATCGCGCAAAGCAGGAAGAACAAGCGCGTGAAAGTGTACTGGATAGCGCCGACCGCTGTGACCAGCTCGAACTCGAAGTTCCGGGCGTGATCGAGTTGCGAAGGAGTGCAGCCGGCGCGCCCGAATATCGTCAGTTGCGGCTGAGCGATTCGCTCTACGACCGGCAATGGATACCGATGGCGGACAATGAAACGGCGGCCGACGGGTGGCGGCCGGCGGTTAATTTTCTTCAGATGAATTTCTCGCCGCCGCTGGGCGCAGTGGTCCCCGAGACGGCGAGCAACTTTCTGGCGTATGCGCCTTCGCAATACATCTCGGTGGCCGACGGCGATCGGTTTGCCGCGATGGCTTCGAATTTTGGCAAGCCGGCCGGAACCTTCACCTGGAACGGGTACTATTACCACTACGTGGTGACCAGCACGCTGCCATGCTTTCCGCCTCCGCCCGAGCGGATTGCCGCAGATGCCCCGGCCGCTGCAGGCTTCTAGATCATTCTGCTTTGTCAATTGCGGGTAGCGTCACGCGTGCATAGCGTCGTGGCAAGAGCGCTCCGAAGGGAAGCCGGGATTTCGCGCGTTGCAGAATGAAGCGCCGGACCGCGCGGCGGGCTTCGTTGGGGGTGGCGCAGATTTGAGAACATCCGGCATTTATGAGATCGGTCGAGTGGTGTAACGCTACCGCCCCGCCTGCAATGATCGTCACGCGAGACGAAATGGGTCGTAAAGCCGCCACCAGTTCCAGCGTCGCCGGAATGCATTCGGCGGTTATGCATGAGATGAAGACGAAGTCCGGCGTGAACCGTTTGACCAGATCGGAAATCTCGTCCGCTGATTTATTTTCGCCGGCAAAGGTTGCGACCACGCCTTCTTTGCGCAGCAGCTCGAGCAACATCAACAACCCCAGAAAGTGCAGCTCGCCAGGCGCCAACACGCCCAGTACTCGCACGCTCGGAGAAATGCGCGATTTGATGAACCGGTTTCCCAATTCAGCAATCAGTTGATGGGTTGTATCGATGATGAGCCGCTGGTTCTCGTCACTGATATGGCCTTCCGCGCGCTCCTCACCCATCAGTAGCAGCGCCGGCCCAATCACGTCGTCAAAAGTTCGTTCCAGGCCATTCTTATCGCAATAGCGGATGGCAACAGCTCTGGCTCCTGACGGGTTGAGTTCAAGCAGCAGGCGGTAGAAGTCGTGGTAGTCGTCGAGCACACGGTCCGCCCCGAGCAGAATCGAGAGAAACCCCAGCGGAGGAATAAAATCGCCCGCAACCTTAAGACACGCGGTCAAAGGCGTCGAAAGCAGCACCCCGGGTATCCCCCACAGCCAATACCAGTACATCGCGGATATCAGCAACGCCACCGGAGAGACGTCAATTCCGTGGCCGATGATAAATGGTTCCGCAAACTGCGCCGCAGTCTGGTCGATAATCACAAAGGCGCCAAGTATCTCGAGCGCTTTGCTCCATCCGGGAAACAACGCAAAGGCGACGAGCGCCGGCAGCAGCGCCGAGCTGATCGCGCCTACATATGGGACGAACCGCAACAGAAATGCGATCAGGCCCCACAGCGGCGCGCTCGGCAGCCCGAGAAACCAGGCCACGGTTCCGGCGGCGATGCCGTAGGCAAGATTGATCGCCGAAAAAAGCAGCAGGTAACGGCCGACGGTGTAACCCGCGGTTTCTATCGCTTGCGCTGCGATCGGAATTCTCCCTCGTGCCGCGAGCCGGACAAATCGATCGCGCAAATCCTTTCGGCTGTAAAGGAGAAAAAACAGCAGCATGATGATGAGCAGCGTTTTGAGCATGCCATCGACGATCGGAACCACCGGCCTCAGGCTGTCGCTGAGAGAGGTCGGAACCGGGACAGCCATCACTTCACGCGGCTGGCGGGGGGCAGGATTTGTGCTTGCCACACGACGCTGAACGTCGGAAACCGCATCCTTGATATGCTGGAGCCATGGAGGCGTGGTTTTTTCAAGCGCCGCCAATTTGTTTCCGATATTTTCCGAGTAGCCAGCGACTTGGTCGGCAACAGTAGTCAGTTCAATAGTCAGAAAGTACCCAATCACCGAAATTGCACCGATTACCACCAGTACTACTAGTGCGGCGCTTATGAGGCGCCCGAAGTATCGCTCGAGGCGGCTTGCGACGGGACTGAAGACCACGCTCAGAATCAGTGCAATCGCCAGCGGCAGCAGGACCGGCCTGCCCAGATACAAGGCGCCGCTAGCGATGATCAGTGCGCAAACCGGTGCGGCAACCGATAGCAGCGCAAAGCGATCATCACTTTCGCCGTATGGTTGCTCTCTTTGCTTTTCGATTTCCGCCACTACCATCCACCCCGACATCGCCGAGCTTCAGCCGCTGCTCTACGCTGACGCCTATCCCACGCCGCAGCCGAGCCGATCGGATACGTTGAACTATAGTCGCGCCGCCCTCGAAACTCGCCGATTCAGCCAGCCTATCCGCACCTTAACGTGCCCGCGGTAACCACTGTTCCCGTTTCAACCTCGCTTTTGTTCATTGGCGCAGGGATGATCGAGGTGGTTCCCGCGTGTTTGGAACATCTTGCACATGAAGAGGCTTATGAAAACCAAATACTCATTCAAACTAATCGTCCCGGCAATTCTATTCGGGATGGTCTTGTCGGTTCCTGCTTTCGCTCAGGACAACGATGCGCCAGCAAGCCAGTCGATGCATCAGGCTGGTGACAAGGTCGAGCAGGCTGATTCCGATACCGCCGCGGCCGCGAAGGACGCATATCACGGAACCGAGCGTGCGATTAAAGACACGGCGATCACCGCCGAGGTCAAGACCGCGTTGGCGCGCGACAAGAATGTCAGTTCCTCCGAAATACATGTCAGCACCACCGCCGGCGTCGTCACTCTCAAGGGCAACGTCTCTTCGCGCGAGATGGCGCAGCATGCTGCTCAGGTGGCGGGACAAACCAATGGCGTCGAGCGCGTGAACAACCAACTTATGGTGGTTACCTCAGCGAACACCGATTAGTTGGGCTATCGGCTATGGGTGCCGCCGCCGATTTGCGCGCCGATGCCGCCAGTCTGGCGGCGGCATCGATCGCATCCAACACCAAAGGCGTGGCCGGCGTTAAAAATAACCTGACTTGGCGATAGCCGCGCCGGGTACTCAGTCTTTCTATTTCCCCGCGCCGCTCGACGATCCTTCAGCGCCGCAGGAGAGGGATCACTTCCCGGGCGAACTGCTCGTGCTGCGCGTCGCGCCCCGCCGCAGAGGAAACGACGTCCACGTTGACATCGCGAATTCCCGCCTTGACGAACTCATCGATTCGCGCGGCGACATCGGCGGGCTTCCCCACCGCAGCGTATCGCTTGGCGGGCTCGCGGAAATCCATCGCATAGCGCTTGCTCAGATACTCCGCCGCGATGTCGAGCGCGTCTTCGTAGCTCGGCCCCAGCGTCACGAACAAATGCAGCGCCGTGCCGAAACGCTCGAGCTTGCGCCCGGCCTTTTCCGCCTCGCGCGCGATGAACTCGAGTCCCTCGGCGACCCGCTTGGGCGTCACCACGTATGGCATCCATCCGTCGCCTAGCCGCGCCGCACGTCTGAGCGCGGCTTCGGCTCGTCCCCCGACCCATACCGGAAATCCGCCGGGAGTCCGCGGCTTCGGCAGCATCGTAATCTTCCCGAAGCTGAAATACTTGCCGTGGTACTCGACCGGTTCTCCGGTCCACAGCCGCTTGATTATTTCGATTCCCTCGTTCGCGCGCCCGCCGCGCTGCTTGAGCGGGACGCCGCACGCCTCGTACTCGGGCGGAAATTCACCGCCGACCCCGACACCGAAAATGAAATGTCCCGCGCCCATCAGCCGGTCCACCGTCGCGACCATCTTGGCAACCGTCGCGGGATTACGCAGCGGCAGCAGGTAAATGCTGGTACCAAAAATCAGGCTCGGATCGAGCGCGGACAAGTAGGTCAACTGGGTCAGCGGATCGTCCATCGGTCCCACAAAGGCGACGTGATCTCCCGTCCAGATGCCGTCGTAACCCCATCGCGAGAGCGAGCTCGCGGTCTTGAACGCGTGCTCGCGATCGGCCACCGTCGTTATCGCGCCAAACCTGACTTTGGAATTCAGCGGGAGCACGTCGGTCATGTCCACACTCCTGTGCGCACCCTCAAACCGATCGAATCGCGCCGCCGTCCACCCGAATCAACGACCCTGTCACGTAGGCCGCCAGCGGGCTTGCCAGGAACGCCGCGACCGCCCCGAATTCTGCGGGCGTGCCGAGCCGTCCAACCGGAATCGACTGCGCGTGTCGTTGCATTGCTTCCTCGAAAGAAATTTTCTGGCGTTCCGCAGCCGCCCGGCTGAGCTGTACCGTACGATCGGTCGCAATCGCGCCCGGCAGAAGAGTGTTGACTGTAATTCCGTCGCCCGCCGTCTCCGTCGCCAGCGTCTTGGCCCAGCCGACGATCGCGCTGCGCAGCGTATTCGACACTCCGATCGTGGCGATCGGTTCGACCACGCTTACCGACGCCACGTTCAGGATTCGGCCCCACTTTCGCGCGCGCATATCCTCGATCAACAAATCCGTCAATCGAAACAGCGGGATCACCATCGCCTGGAACTGCTCCTGCCAGACTTCGGCCGGCACGCCGACCACGCCGGACGGTGGCGGGCCGCCGGAATTGTTGAGCAGGATGTCGATCGGTCCGAGCTGTTTGCGCGCCGCGTTGGCAGCCTCCTCGATGCTCGGCCAATTCGCCAGGTCCGCCGCAAATCCGATCGCCTTGGCGCCACGCGACGTGATTTCAGAGACCGCGCGTTCCAGCCGTTGCTGGCCGCGCGCTACCAGCGCGACCGCAACGCCCTCGGCCGCGAGCGCGTCGGCCACGCCGCGTCCGAGTCCTTTGCTGCCGCCAAGAATCAGCGCCGTTTTTCCCTTGAGTTGAAGATCCATTTTTCACTTCACCGGGTTTCGACTGTAATCTGAATCCTTGTAGCGAATCCCGCGCGGTTTGGCATCATGCCGGCCTTGCGCGGGCGCGCCGGGACGCGCCTAATGACCGCGGCGATGGAATCGTTTGACGTTGTGATCGTGGGAGCCGGAGCGGCCGGGCTGATGTGCGCGATCGCGGCCGGGAATCGCGGGCGGCGCGTGCTGCTGCTCGAGCATAATGATCAGCCGGGCGCCAAGATTCTTATCTCGGGCGGCGGCCGCTGCAATTTCACCAATCTCGAAATAGCGCCGGAACGCTTTATTTCCGCCAACCCGCATTTCTGCAAGTCCGCGCTCAGCCGATACACGCAGCACGATTTTATCGCGCTCGTCGAACGCCATCGCATTCCCTATCATGAGAAGACGCGCGGCCAGCTGTTTTGCGACGGATCGGCGCGCGAGATCCTCGCGATGCTGCTGGCGGAGTGCGCGGCCGCCGGCGTCGATTTGCGCACCGGACACCGAGTCGCCGAAATAACCCGCGCCGACCGCTTTCGCATCGAGACCAACAAGGCCCGCTTCATCGCGCCGGCCTTGGTGCTCGCGACCGGCGGCCTCTCAATTCCAAAGATGGGCGCGACCGGATTCGCCTACGAGATCGCGCGCCGCTTCGATCTCGCGGTGATCGAGCCGCGGCCCGGCCTGGTGCCGTTGAAAGTCGCGGGCGAGACGCTCCAGCTTTGCCGAACTCTCACCGGCGTTTCGGTTGACGCGGTTGCCTCGTGTGGCCGCGCCAGTTTTCGCGAAAACATTTTATTCACGCATCGCGGCCTCTCGGGTCCTGCGATTTTGCAGATTTCGTCGTACTGGCAGGAAGGCGACATGCTGTCGCTCAACCTTGCCCCGTCATTGGATATCGAAAGCTTCCTCGCGGACCGAAAACGCGCGCGGCCCAGGGCCGAAGTGAAAACCGTGCTGGCCGAGGCGATTCCGGCTCGATTGGCGCATGTGCTTGCCGGCGCCGCGGCGTCCAACCTCCCGATCGCGAATATTCCGGACCGCAGCCTTTCCGAACTGGCGCATCGGCTAAAGCGATGGCAGTTCGAGCCAACGGGTTCCGAAGGATGGGCCAAAGCCGAGGTGACAGTCGGCGGAATCGACACGGCCGCGCTCTCTTCGAAGACCATGGAGGCGCGCGCCGTTCCCGGCCTGTACGCGATCGGTGAAGCGGTGGACGTAACCGGATGGCTCGGCGGGTACAATTTCCAGTGGGCGTGGTCGAGCGGATGGTGCGCGGGCAATGCCGTCTGATCGATCGGGAATCTTCGTCATTCCCCTCGGGCAGCCAAGTAATCTAACATCACATTTGCAATTGCGCGGATAAGGCCGGAGGACTTCTCGATGCCGTCAATCCCTGTGCTCAGTGCGACCGCAATCGCCGGCGCGGGCAATCGTTCGGAGTAAAAACCCATGCCCAAGACTTCCTATCGCGTGCACCCCGAGACCGCCGTGCTGACCAGGGGCTTCGACCCGGCGTTGTCGGTCGGCTCGGCCAGACCGCCGGTTTATCGCAGTTCCACCTTCGTCTTTCCAAGTCCGGAGGCGGCTGAGCGCGCCTTTGGAATTGTGCTTGGCAAAATCCATCCGCTCGCCGGCGATCGTCCCGACCTGATCTATGCCCGCCTGAACCATCCCAACGCCGAAATCCTCGAGCAACAGCTCGTGCCGCTCGAGCGCGATGCCAACTCCGCCGCCGTCTTCAATTCCGGCCTGGCCGCGATCTTTACCGTGATGCTCGCGTTCCTCGAACGAGGCGGCTCGATCATCTACACGCAGCCTCTTTACGGCGGAACCCAACACTTGATCCACCAGATAATCGAACCGCTCGGTTTTGACGCGCGCGGGGTGCCGGCCGGCAATACCGCGGCGCTGACCCGGGCGATTGAACAGGCGGACAACCTGAGCCTCGTTCTGATCGAGACTCCCGCCAATCCCACGCTGGTGATGACCGACATCGCGCAAGCGGCCGCCGCAGTCCGCCGCAAGCCCAAGCGCCCCTTGCTCGCCGTCGACAACACTCTGCTTGGCCCGACCTTTCAGCATCCGTTGATTCACGGCGCGGACCTCGCGATTTACTCGGCGACAAAGTTCCTCGGCGGATTCAGTGACCTGCTGGCCGGCGCGGTGATCGCGGCGGATCCTGAACTGATCCAGGCCCTGACCGGAGTTCGCGCGCTCTTGGGCAACATCCTCCAGGCTGACGAATGCTGGATGCTCGATTCGCGGCTTTCAACCGTCGCTCTCAGGATGAACCGGCAAAGCAAGAACGCGCAGCGAATCGCCGAGCAGTTGGCCAAGCATCCACGCGTCAAACGCATCATCTATCCGTCGCTGTTCACCGACGCCGCCCAGATAAAGATTCGCGACGCGCAAACCGACTACCCGGGTTCGCTCCTATCGATCGAGGTTGAGGGCGGAAAGACCGGCGCCTTTGAATTCCTGCGCCGTTTGAAGATCGCCAAGAACGCCGTCAGCCTGGGCGGAGTCGAAACTCTCGTATGCCATCCGAAGACGACCACCCACAGCGAACTGTCGCCCGAGGAATTGTCGGCGGCCGGAATCAGCGACGCGCTGGTCCGCATCTCGGTCGGCACCGAGCATTGGCGCGATCTGCTGGACGAATTTACCCGCGCGCTCGGTTGATCCGGCGCCCCACACGGGAAGGCGATAGGGATTGGGTCTAGGGGCCGGTCCCCGTGAGGCTGATGCTATACGGGCTGGCCGGATCGCTGCCGACGCTCAGCGCGATGCTTGCGCTCTCCGGCGATCCGCCGCCCGTGGGCGTGAATGTCACCGCTATCGTGCAGCTCGAGTCAGGCGATGCCGAGCCGCCGCAAGTGCCGCCCGTCACCGCAAAGTCGCCTGCATTCGTCCCGGTGAAACTCGCGCTTACGGGTAGCGAAAATCCCGACAGATTCGTCACAGTCACGTTTTTCGTTTTCGAAGACTGCTTCGACGTGAGCGTGCCATACGCAATTGTGGCCGGCGTGACGGTCGCCGGGATCGTCGCCCCGGTGCTGAGTGCGACCGTGTACGGACTTAGCGGGTCGGGACTGTCGGAAACCGACAGCGCCGCCGATTCCGTACCCAGCGCGCCCGGCTTGAAGGTCACGGCGATCGTGCAAGTTGCCTTGGCGGCCAGGGTCGTGGTGCAGGTGCCGCCGGTAATCGAGAAGTCGGCGGCGTTGGTCCCGCCGAGTCCTTCGCTGACCGTGACCGGCTGAGTTTGATGATTCGTCACGCTGAAGGACTTCATGCTCTTAACGCCGAATTTCACGCTTGCGAATACCAGGCTGCTGGTCGACGTTGTCAAATCCACGATGCCGGCGCCGCTGAGCGAGACATTCTGCGACCCGCTTCCTCCGTTGTCGCTCAGCGCCAGCGTTGCGCTATGCGCGCCCACCGCATTGGGCGTGAATGCGACCCCGAGCGTGCACGACGTCCCGGGCGCGACCGTCACGGGGATTGCACCGCATGTCCCTGTGCCGCTTAGGGCATATTCAGAGTTGGACGGCGTCGCGCCCGAGATGACGAGCGGCGCATGGCCGCTGTTCCTGACGGTCAGGTTCTTGGTGACCGTGTCGCCTACCGCAAGGCTGCCGAATGCAAGCGATGCCGGCACTAATACCACGGGCGTCGGCGTCGCGGTTGGTGTGGCCGTCCTGGTCGCCGTTCGAGTGGCGGTTGCCGTTGCCGTCGCCGTATTGGTCGGCGTCGCCGTCGGGGTAGCTGTTGGCGTCGTGGTGGGCGTCGGCAAAGGTGTTCCGCCGCCAAATGCGATCACGTTGGCCGAGTAGGCCGGAAAGCTGTACGAAAACGTCGACGACAGCCCCGTCATGGGACTCGTCGCGACGTCTGCTGACCCGATACCCGTCTCGGCCGCGTCGTCTTGCGGGATGCCATAGGAATACAAAGTGGCGGTGCTCTCAAGCGTAGTGCCGCTGATAGCGATATTTGCATTCAGCGCATTGCTCGCGCTCTTGTTCACGACCAGGATCGTCAGCCCTCCGCCGGTCCGCTCAGCCGCGCACACACTAAGCAGTGGATAGTCGCTCGCTGAGCTGACTAGCTCATCGCCGCCTCGGGCGAAGTGTTGTAGCAGCCTTTCGACGTAAAATGTTGGATAGGTGTCAGCCGGCCCGGGCGGGTCTGCGTTGTCAACGACGCCGTAGTCGCCGTATTCGCGCCACCCGTAGAGAGTCGCGGAATTATTGTTGCCGGTTTCCTGACCGTTGCGCAGATCCCACCAGACAACTGAGTTGAACTCCGTGTTCATCGCAGCGCAAATGCTGTCGGCCAGGAACAGCCCGTTCACCAGGCTGGTCGTCTGCTTGCCGGGATTGTTGGAGACGGAGTTGTTCTCGGTGTTGTCCAGTTCGACGCCAGTGGCCACGACGGCGCCCAGGTAGTCGTTCAACTGCTGGCGAAGGTCGGCAGCGTCGGTGCTCCAGGTACTATTGGAAAGCAGCAGTCCTTGATCGTACTCATCGCCCGCCGCTTGAGCGTAGCGATGGTAGATCAGGAAATCCGGAGTTACGCCCAGGCTGTGCATCGTGGCGAGCATCACCGGCGTCCAGCCATTGTGCGCTACCCCGGTTCGCGGATTTTTCACCGGGTGATTGGTGTTGTTCGCGTAACTGTCCTCGCCGGGAACCGCGACGGCGCCGATCTTGATAGTAGGGTCGATCGCCTTCATCTGGGTGTAGTATTGCTGGAAGCGCTGCGCATAGGTGTAGGGATCATGCGCGACAGTGTTATTGTCGGTCTCCCATGAGCCGTAGCACTCGTTGCCTATTTCCCAATACTTAAACCCGTACTTCTTGGTGACATTGGATTCCTGGACCCATGCTGCCGCCTGCGCCGGCGTGCCCGATCCGTAATTGGCGGTGACATAGACCTGCGCGCCGATAGCAGTGGCAACCGGGGCGAACATGTCAAACGAGGTTGCCCATGTCTGGCCGGCCCCGGTGTTGGTGGCCCAGTCGTATTCGTCGGCGAGCGAGCCACCGGGGAAGCGCAGCGCGCCGGCGCCCATCCCGGTCAGCAGATTCGTCGTCATGCTCGTACCCAGCAGCGAGTCCCATACCGCGGTGTTGACTCCGAAATGGCGAACATCGACGGCGCGCACCCCATTCGCCGCGTTCACCGTAACGTTCACCACGCTCGGCGGCGGCTGTGCTGTGAACGAGATGGTGTCCACATAAAACGTCGGCTCCGTCGAGCCGCGGGGGTTCTGGATCCAGAATCCGTCCAGGTTCGGCTGGTTCTGGACGCCCAGCGAAGACAGCGGGATCGTGACTTGCTGCCAGGTGCTTGCCGCCAGCGGACCGATAGCCACGGCAGTCTGGGCCACGCCGTTGAGCGTCGCCTGGACTTGCAGCAACTGGCCGCCGGTCGAGCCTCCGTCGATCCAGAAGACCAAATTGGTGTAGAGGCTGGAATCGAATGCGGTCTGATGCAGGTAGAGCGCCTCGTACGCGGTCGCGCTGACACTGATCGAGTGGGTGGTGCCCGGCTGGACCGGCGCGGTGTTGCTGAAATTGACCGTAGCCCAGCTCCAGTCCTGCCAGCCGTTAACCAGGGCGCCGGTGTACACGGATTGATTCGCTTGCGCACGCGCTAAGGCGGGTATCGCGAGACCGCAAAGGAGCGCCGCCAAAATCGGCAGAATCGCTCGCGCCAGCCGCAATGTCACAGTTCGAGCCATATTTCTACAATGTGTATAGTCGCATGGCGGCGGCAATTAAAGCGCCCCGCTTCCCGCGATGGCACCCGCCCTTACTCGATGCTCTAATACGGAGAATAATCGGGCCCCGCGTGAGACCCTAGAGGGACTTCATCTTGCCAAACTCTCGCTCGGACCTGGCCGACCGTAGATTGAAGGGGGAAGCATGATTGTCGACTGGATTTACAACAATCCAACATGGCTCTGGGGCACGATCCTGGTCGCAATCTTCACCTCGGCCGCATGCGGCGGACTGCTGGTCTTTCATCGATTGGTCCGCGTCAATCTGCGTAGGGCTCACAACGATCTGGCCGGGTTCACCATTGCCATCATCGGCGTCCTGTATGCAGTCCTGCTCGCCTTCATCGCCATCGCCACGTGGGAGGCTTACACAAAGGCGTCCGACATCGTCGAGAACGAATCGGATTACGCCGGCGGCATGTACCTCGATACCGCGGGCCTGCAGCCGGCCAAGGGACAGGAGATCCGCGACGCCTTGGCGAAGTACGTCAGGGTCGTCATCGACGTCGAATGGCCGATTCAGCGCCGCGGCGTGACCCCCGACCAGGGATGGAAACCGCTGCGCGACCTCGCTACCTCGATCGCCACCATCCATCCGGATAATTCGGGTGAAGCGGTGATCGAGGCCGAACTGCTTAAGTCATGGAACCAGCTCTACAGCGCGCGAAGCGCCCGCCTGTCGGCGGTGCAGGGGCATGTCCCCGGCGTCATCTGGGCCATCGTCTTTTTCGGCGCGGCGATCACGACGGGCTACACCTATCTGTTCGGATTCGAAAACTTCGGCATGCACATCGCGATGACCGCGACGGTCGCGGCCACGCTCGCGCTGGTCATCGTGCTGATAATCGCGCTCGACTGGCCGTTCCGCGGTGAGATCAGCGTCTCCGCTGACCCCTTCATCATGACCCAACAGTCCTGGGCCGACGCACCAATCGGCAAAAGATAGCGATCTCCGGCCGCCGCCAACGGCGGCCGGCCTTAACACTGGGTGCAGGGGTCAGCTCCTGCCGAGCACCAGGAGTGCTCCAGCCAGGCTCAGCACGTCGTTGGTGCCGTCCTCGATCAGCGCAGCGCGCGCGTCGCGGAATATCTTTTCGATCGGATACTCCTTGCTGAGGCCGTTGCCGCCCATCATCTGAAGCGCGTCGCTGGCGACCTCGAACGCCGCCTGGGTGCAGAAGGTCTTCGAGGCGATCGAGTATTCGATCGCGGGCACCGGGGCGTCGGTGTTGTAGGTTATCGCCGCGCGCGAGAGCAGACGGCAGGCCTCGACCTTGGTGAACATCTCGAACAGGCGCTTCTGCACGAGTTGATGCTGGCAAATCGGCTTACCACCCTGGATGCGCTCCTTGGAGTAATCGAGCGCGATCTCGAAGGCCGCACGAGCCACTCCGGTGAAGACCGCACCGAGCATCGCGTTAGGACCGCCACCCCTGCCGGCGGCCGCCGGATCGGCGGGCTTGTCGGGCGCGACCAGCATGTAGCTGCTAGGTATTCTGACCTCATCGAAGAAAATCTCGCCCTGGTTAAGCGCGCGCTGGCCGAGCTTGTCGAGCGGCTTGCCCTTGGATACCCCTGGCAAGTCAAACGGCACGAAAGCGATGCCCCGGCCAAGCACGGCGCCGCGCGAGGGGTCGGCGATCAGAATCACCAGGCCATGCGTCGCAATCGTTCCGTTGGAAACCCACGCGGCCTTTTGCCCGCTGATCACGTACGAATCGCCGTCGCGCCGGGCGATCACATGACCGGCCAGGTCATCGCGCGCCCCGCCCCAATTCGCCGTGATCCAATCCGATCCATGCATCGGCTCCGTCACCGGCCAGCATCCGATGTACCGCGCCTCGCGATCCTGAACGAACGGCGCGACATACTTTCCGATCAGCTCGGGATCGCCGGTGAGGGCAAGCGCTCCGAACGGCATCCCCGCAATACCAAGCGTCAGCGCGAGGTCCGCGCTGCCCCATCCAAGCTCCTCGAGGTAGATATGCAGCCCAAGGCCGCTCAGTCCGAGTCCGCCGAACTGGGCGGGAAACGCGGCCTTGTTGTACCCGAGCCGATAAGCCTGCTTGAGGAAGTCCCATAGCGGCGAGCTCGCCGCGATCACCGCGGCCGGATCGGCTAATCGGTCCAGAGCGGCCGCCGTCGGGCGCATCACCTCGCGCGCGAACCGATGGATGTTGTCCTTGAGTGTCAGGTAATGGTCGGGCAGGTGAGTGTCGAGCTCGACGTACGTATCCATGGGCGGCACCTCAATCGACGATGGCCGAATAAATTTTCTTCTTAAGTTGTGCGCGGATGTTGAACGTTACCGACGGCATGAGCTGGTGATGGACCCTACCATCGGGTGCTGTTTCGGGTCTATCGAGATGACGTCCGAGGCGGCGCTGGGCCGGCACGATGCCTGTCACGAACGCTTGTGCAAATATATTGTCATTCTCCGCTGCGCTCCAGAATCACACAAAAAAAGAGAGCGACCTGCCCCTTCTAACAGGGCCCTTCGACCACTCAGGATAAACTCCCGCCGCATCTTTGTTTTAACATTGGGTGCAGGGGGCACCCCTGGCCGTGGCGACGCCAGCGCAGTATTAGGCCATTGGCAAGGGCCGCGCCCGCCAACGGCGGGCGGCCTTAACATTGGGTGCAGGGGTCACCCCCTGCCGGGTGCAACTCCAATTTTGATTTGGTAGCGTAGCCGGAGAAATCCGGAGGATCACCACTTTGCGTATCGCGTTGCTCGGCCAGGCTGCGTTCGCGGAAAAAGCGCTCGACGCGCTCCTCAGTCACGGTGACGAAATCGTTCACGTCTTCGCGCCGCCCGATTCGCCCGCCGGCAGGCCGGACCCGCTGGCCGCCAAGGCGCGCCAATTGGGCCTGCCGCTGAGCCAGCCTAAGTCGTTCAAGAGCGACGCCGCATCCGAGCATTTCAAGGCGCTGGACGCTGAGCTCGCCATCCTCGCCTTCGTCACCCTTATAGTTCCCGAGCGAATTCTTTACGCGCCGCGCTACAAGTCGATCTGCTTTCACCCTTCCCTGCTCCCGCGCCATCGCGGCGCCAGCGGTATCAACTGGGCGATAATCCAGGGCGACGCGGAAACGGGAGTCACCTGGTTCTGGCCGGATAAGGGTATCGACACCGGTCCGATCCTCGTTCAGAAGCGCGTGCCGATCGCGGACAACGACACCGTCGGCTCCATCTACTTCAACACGCTCTTCCCGATGGGGATCGACGCGATGGTCGAAGCAGTCGATTTGATCAAATCCGGCAACGCACCCGCGCTCGTCCAGGACGAGGGCAAGGCGACCTACGAGCCGCCGTGCCGCGACGAGCACGCGAAGATCGATTTCGCAAAACCCGGGCGCGAGGTCTTCAATCTGATTCGCGGATGCGACCCGCAGCCGGGCGCGTTCGCATCCGCCGGCGACAAGCGCATCCGCCTCTACGAGGCCGGCTTCTCGGCCACGCGCTCGGACAGCGCACCGGGAACGATCGTCGCCATCGACTCCGGCGGAATGAAAATCGCGCTCGCGGGCGGGACGATCACGGTCAAGCGGGCGCGAATCGATCCGAACCCCAAAAAAGCCGCACCCGCCGAACTCGCATCCGCCGGTGATCTCCGCCCCGGCACGAAGTTGACGTAAGCTCTGCGCGGCGCACCGCCCGTGAGTGCCAGCCGCTGTTGCGTCCGCGTCCGTTGCGCTACGATCGGTCCTGGCTCACGAGGTTTGCCGGCATGCGTCTGTGCATCGGGACGGCCAAGGGCGTTGTGATTCTGGATCCCTCGCGCAGGGGGGCGCCGGTGATGGTGCTTGCCGATCCGTCGGCCATCTGGTGCATGGCGCAGGATGCGGTCGATCCCACGCTCATTTACGCCGGCTCGACCGAGCACGTCCGCGGCAGGGGCACGCTGGCGCGCTCGACCGACGGCGGCAAAACCTGGGCCGACGTGACTCCCCCGCTCGCGCGCGAAGAAGAGGTCTGGTCTCTGGCCGCCTCTCCCGCAGTAAAGGATCGCGTGTTAGTCGGGACCTCGCACGCCCGCCTGTTCCGCAGCGACGATCGCGGGCGCATCTTCAAGGAATGCGACGGCTTCCTGAAAATCCCGGGGCGCGACCGCTGGACGCTTGCGCCGCCGCCGCATATCCCGCACGTGCGTTCCATCGCCTTCGATCCGCACGAGCCGTCCACGATGTACGTCGGCGTCAAGGAGGGCGGCGTCTTCTGCTCCCGCAACGACGGCGCGTCCTTCGAGCCGCTCAACGACGGTCTCCATTGGGATATTCACACCGTCGCGGTGGACTCGCGCGACTCGCGCCGCCTCTACGCCGCCACCGGCAATGGCTTCTACTTGTCCGCCAACGCCGGCAAATCGTGGACACAGGCAACGTGCGGACTCAGCCGCACCCACACCATCCCGCTGCTGGTCAGCGCACCGGACAGCGAAACCGTTTTCACCGCGGCCGCGATGGGCCCGCCGCCCACCTGGCGGGTCGGACCGGCCGGCGCCGACGCGATACTGTTCCGCAGCGGCGATCGCGGCGAAAGTTTTACCCCGATTTCCACCGAACAGAGTTTTGGACGCGGGATGGTGATGAGGCTGAAGGCCGACCCGGACAACGGCGGCTTCTTCGCGGTCTGCAACGACGGCGCCGTCCTTCGCGCATCCGCCGACGGCTCCTCGCTCGCGACGATCGCTGAGAAACTGCCGCCCGCCTACGACCTCGCGGCAATTCCGTGAGCCGCCAGCCGGCCTCCCGGACAACTTGACTATCCGCTTTACCGCAGCTCCGCCGGGGTCGTCCCCTCGGCCACTTTTTTCGCGATTATCACCGCCGTCGATCTCGGCACCAGCCGGGTCGCGTTGGCGCGCACCCAGTTGAACCATCCCGAAATAACGCTCGGATGCTTGCCGAGCGCGTCCAACGCGACCCGCACCACATTTTCCGCCGGCTCGCCGTGATCGGGGCCCACGCTCTCTCCCGCCACCGCCTGGAACTCGGTCTTCGTGGGACCCGGCTCTATCACGAGCGCATCGATCCCTGTCCCGCGCAGCTCGCCCCACAGCCCTTCGCCTAACAGCAGATCGAATCCCTTGGTCGCGCTGTAAACCGCGTGCAGCGGCATCGGCTGGCGTCCCGCCACCGATCCCACGATGATCACCGCGCCGCGCCCCCGCTTGACCATCCCGGGTAGGATGCGGCTGGTCAGCACCACCGGCACCACGCAGTTCACCACCACCATCTCGCGCAGCCGCTCGGTCGCCAGCTTGTCGAAACGCCCGGCGTAACCGAAGCCCGCGTTGTTGACCAGAAATGCGATCGGCAAATCCGCGACCGCGTCGGCCAACCGATCCACACCGTCCGCCGCCGCCAGATCAACCGCGATCACCCGCGTTTCGACGTGAAAATTATCGCGAAGTTCCGCGGCGAGCGTGTTCAGCCGCTCCCCGCGCCTGGCCGTCAGCACGATAGACAATCCCTCGCGCGCAAGCGCGCGCGCAAACTCAAGCCCGATTCCCGCCGACGCACCCGTCACCAAAGCCCATTGCCCGTACTTCTCACGATACTTGCGCCCATTGTCTGCCATCTCGATTTCCTCCCGCTGCGATCTGGAATCTAGCAGCTTTGCCTTATCAGATGCTCGTGCCTAGCAATCCCCGCTTGACAGGGGATTATGTTGCTATTGACTCCAACATTGAGAAAGCGTAATGTCTGAGCCATGAAGACGTTGAAAGCTTTTGAGGCTGATTTCCCTAACGAAAATGCGTGTAAGGCGCTATTGGCTGAATGCCGCTGGCCGGATGGTCCAGCCTGCCCGCGCTGCGGCAATACGCGCGTGATTGCGCTCAAGGCGCGCCCGTTTCACTGGGTCTGCAAGAGCGGGAAGATCACGACCGACACGGAAGGCAAGCCGGTCACTTGCGCCAAAGACGGCGGATATCGGTTCTCCGTCATCACGAAGACGATCTTTCAGGACACGAAGATTCCGCTCGATATTTGGTTCCGCGTTGCCTACTTGATGCTAACCAGCAAGAAGGGCATCAGTGCGCTACAGATACATCGTACCGTGTTCGGCGAAGATTCCGGCTCTGATTACCGGACAAGCTGGTTCATGTGCCATCGGCTCCGTTGCGCGATGCGCGGCGGAATCGATCAGCTTGAGGGCGAAGTTGAAGTTGACGAAACGTATATCGGCGGGAAGAACAGAAATAAGCATTGGAACAAGAAAACGGGCTGGCGTGTCGGTGGTCCAGCATCAGGCAAAATTGGTGTGATTGGCGCGATCTCGCGCAAGGGCAGCGTCATCGCGAAGGCCGTTGACGAAATGGGATTCACGACGATGGAGGATTTCGTCGCCGAGGCCGTGTCCACCAAAGCAAAGATGGTCGCGACCGATGAACACGCTGGCTATCGCCATCTTGGCGCGCACGGCTTCTTTCACAAGACTGTCATTCACAGCAAGCATCAGTACGTGACTGGCACGGTTCACACGCAGACGATTGAATCGTTCTGGAGCCTCTTGAAGCGTGGCATCATGGGCAGCTTCCACCACGTCACGCGCGAATATCTGCCGCTGTACGTCAATGAATTTGCCTTCCGATTCAACGGGCGCAACGATCCCGCATTGTTTCGGAAGCTGCTTCAAACAGTGTAGCGATTCCCGCTTCGCCAAACCCGTGCTAAACTCGCGGCATGGTCAGCGAACAAACGCGGGAAGAAGACGAGCGGTTGCGCGAAGAACTCCGGCACGTCGATCTGGAAAAACTGAAGACGGTGATCAAGCCGTTACTTAGTGGTGGGGAACGACAAAAGGAAGTCAACACCAAAAAGCGGAAACGAATCGCCCGTTAGACTCGTTGTCGCACGGCTGCCATTGCAGCCGCTTCCTTCCGAAGTTCTCCGCCATCAATCCGATCAATCAATTCATTCAGCGCACGCACCTGGCGATCGATTGCCTTCTTGTGCGCTGCTTCCCCTTCCTCCTGTTCACGCATCGTAAGATCGCCAGCCGCTTGAAACAGCCTGATATGGCGCGATCCAAGCGGCAAAAATTTCGCAATATCAAGAATGCTTTGCTGTTCCCAAGTCTTCCACTCCATCAAGCTGATGGTTGGATGTCGCACCAATGCTCGCGCTAGTGCGATCCGCTCTTCCAACATGGCTATGAAAAATCCTGCCCGTGCCGAGGTCTCTTGTGGCCATGCTCGCCAAAATAACACACCCACTGCGACCATCGTAATTATCGGCCCAAAATACGGGGACAGAACAAACGCCCATACTATTTTCAGATACGGAATAATCTTCACAGAGTCGTCTTCCAGCCATGACAACCAATCGAATACTTTTTGAATTTTTGGCGCATAAGCCAGCGCGACACCAAGAACCGCAATGACCGTCTTCCGTTGGCCAATGGCTCGCCGCGCTGTGCGAGAGAGAGGGTTGGACATCCGCGCAGCATACTAATTTGACTGCGTTGGCGGCTAGCTGTCCTTAAATAGCGGCGCAGTACCGTCGTTCACAATTTGGCCCTGAAGGATTCGATAGTATGGCTCTACAATTTGCGGCTGACATCCATAATAACGCTCAAGCAAAAAATGGGTGATCGCGCAGCAGCAAACATCGGCTAATTGCAACGCCAGCGAGTCTCCGGAATCTCCAAAATATACGGTATCGACGAAACGAGTTGGCGTTTTTCGGACTATCTCGATTGATTCATCTTCTATCGTGATGTTTTCGGTTGCCTGTGCCCATCCCAGAGTGAATTTCAGATTCTTTTCGTATCCGCTATGTTCCGCGATCCAAAGCACCCGCTCTGTTTTCGGAAGAGTCGTGCGAACATAAGTTTCAACTCTTCTTACGCACGAATGAAATGCCATATCGTAAGCAGACTGGCGCTGATTACGCACTTTAGTTTCGGCGTCAGGTAGCGCGGCAAATCCGGCTCGATCAACGGCACCATAAAAGATCGGTACGCAATGGACATCTGGCACACGCAAAATTAACGGCAGCGATTTCTCTGCGTCTAAATCTTTCCGTCGCACACCATTGAATAACTTCTTGCCATGCAATTCGTATCCATGCTTCAACAGTCTCGGCGGGATGAGGTTCTGAATCGTAAAGAGATCACGTTCAACGGGTTCCCACTGACTTTCCATGTTGAGCATGATCGCAGTAACAACCGTCACCGGCTCATCCTGAATCGAACCAAGCCCCGATTCATCCGAATAAATTACGCGCACAAGTGATTCTCCTGTCCTGACAAGAAAACTCCTTCGCCCTCTTGTCTGACAGGGGATGCTATTCTCATTCGGAGTCAACATCAACATAATCCCCGCTTGACAATGGCGAAGAAAAGGCGACAATAACAACGCCGTCAGATGAACGCCGTCGCCAGATTGCCGCTCTATTCGCCCCCGCCCGAAAACCTCGACGCCAGCCGGGGCGTTGAGTTTATCGAGATGCCGGTGCGGCAGATTCTCAATCGATGCGACAGCCCGCGCGTGCCGTTCCGATGGACCATCAACCCGTATCGCGGCTGCGAGTTCGGATGCGTGTACTGCTACGCACGCTACACGCACGATTTCCTCGAGCTGCGCGACCCGATGGACTTCGAGCGCAAGATTTTCGTCAAACGGATGGCAGCCGAGGTGCTGGCGCGCACGCTCTCGCGCACGCCGATCGGCGCCGACGCCATCGCAATCGGCACGGCGACCGACCCCTATCAGCCGGCCGAGCGGAAGTACGGGCTCACGCGCTCGATGCTCGAAGTTTTCGCGCAAGTGCCGGGACTTGACCTCTCGATCACGACCAAATCGAGCTTGATCGTTCGCGACCTCGATCTGCTGAGAAAGATCAGTCGGCGCTCGAAGCTGTCGGTGAGCTTCTCGCTGATAACACTCGATCGAAAGCTGCAACGAATCCTCGAGCCGCGGGCGCCGCGCCCGGGCCTGCGGCTGCGCGCGCTGCTGGAGCTGGCGCGGGCGGGCATCCGATGCAACGTGCTGATGATGCCGATAATTCCGGGCCTGACGGACGATCCCGCGGCGATCGAGAGCGTGATTCGCGCGGCGCATCGCGCGGGCGCGTCGGGCGTGTGGTGGCGTTCGCTGTTTCTGAAACCCGCGGCTGCGCGCCGATTCATTCCATTAATCAGGGAGCGATTGCCGCATCTGGCGGGGCGTATCGAAATGTTTTACGCGCGCTCCGAGTACGTTCCGCGTGCGTACGACGATCGGATGGGCGTGATTTTCGATCGCATCCGCGCGCGCTACGGCTTCCCCATCGACCACGAACGCTGCACGGCGGCTCAGGCGGCCGTCGTGGCGCAACCGCCGCGACAGGCCTCTTTGTCCTTTTGAGCGGAAAATTCTGGTGCGCGGGGCGGGACTTGAACCCGCACGGTATTGCTACCACCAGCCCCTCAAACTGGCGTGTCTGCCATTCCACCACCCGCGCATCGTGCGTGCCGGCCGGAGCGAGGTTGAGGGTCTAAAGCGCTCCGGCGCAAATCCGAAGGTACAGCTACTGCTTCTATTACTTCGCTGACGACGGCGTCGTGGCTCCGGCGGGATTATGCGCGGCCGGGGCCGGCGCCGCGGGTAGCGCATTCTTGGGCGCATTCTTCGACGCCGGCATCACGCTCGACGGCGCCGACGAGAACGGCCGATCGAAGATACTGCCGGTGACGCGCCGCGCAGAAGCCAGCGCCAGGAAGATCGAGCTGGCGAAAAAAACAATCGCCAGCCCCCAGGTTGCCTTGGTCAGTGCGTTGCCTGCGCCGCTGGCACCGAAGACGGTCTGGCTCGAACCGCCGAAAACGGCGCCGACCTCCGCACCCTTACCCTGCTGCAGCAGGATAATTATGCACATGGCCACGCAGACGATGACGTGAATCGAAACGACGATTGAAACCATTTTGTCTTCTTCAGCCGGTCCGCGCCCTGACGATGCGCGCGAACGAGTCAGCCTTTAAGCTTGCCCCGCCGACCAGAGCCCCGTCAATATCGGGCTTGGACACGAGCGAGTCAACATTGTCGGCGTTTACGCTACCGCCGTAAATTATCCGCACCGCCGACGCGCGCTCGGGCCCGTAGCGTTCGAGGATCGCGCCGCGGATCGCGCCGTGTACCAACTGGGCCTGCTCGGGCGTCGCGTTGAGGCCGGTGCCAATCGCCCACACCGGCTCGTAGGCAATCGCCACCGCGGTCACCTGGTCGTCGCCGACGTTTTCGAGCCCGCGCTTGAGCTGGTGCATCACTACATCCAGCGCGCGGCCGCTGTCGTGTTCCTCCTGGGTCTCGCCGACGCACAAAATCGGCGCCATCCGGTGCTTGAGCGCAGCGATCACCTTCTGGTTAATCAGGTCGTCGCCTTCATGAAAAATGTGGCGGCGCTCTGAATGGCCGACGATGACGTGGGTCACGCCGTAGCTCTTGAGCATCGGCGGCGACACCTCGCCGGTGAACGCGCCTTTGTCCTCGCAGTGCATATTCTGCGCGCCCAGCAGGATCGACGAGCCCGCGAGCGCCTGCGCCGCGGCCGGAATGAGAATGGCGGGCGGCGCGACCATCACGTCGCGATCTTTCGCGATCGCCGATGCGTCGCAATCGATCCCGGCGCGGATTGCGGCGATGAGCGCGCGGGCCTCGGCCGGCCCAAGATGCATCTTCCAGTTCCCGGCGATTAGTTTCCTGCGCACGCGCGTCCTTCCTGTCGGTACGATGTCAGACTTCGAGCGCCTTCACGCCGGGCAGCTCGCGGCCTTCCAGAAATTCCAGCGTGGCGCCGCCACCGGTCGAGATATGCGTGAACTTGCTCGCCCACGGCGCATGCGCGAAGGCCGCGGCCGTGTCGCCGCCGCCGATTACGGAAATGACGCCCGATTGATTGGCGAGCGCTTCACCGACTCGCATCGTGCCGCCGGCGAACGCCGGGATCTCGAAAAATCCGAGCGGGCCGTTCCATATGACGGTTTTGGCGCGCGCGATCTCCGCGATAAACGCTTCCGCGGTCTGCGGTCCGATGTCGAGCCCCATCATCTCGGAGGGAATTTCCGCGACTGTATGAGGCGTCGCGTCGGCTTCGGGAGCGGACGCAACGATATGATCCGACGGCAGCACGATCTTGACGCCTTTGGCCGCGGCCTCGGCGAGCAATTCGCGCGCGAGCTCGAGCTTGTCGTCTTCGACGATCGAGCGGCCGACCGCGACCCCCTGAGCCTTGAGAAAGGTGTAGGCCATCGCGCCGCCGATCAGGATCGCATCGACCTTGGTCAGCAGATTTCTGATCAGCCCGATCTTGTCGGAGACTTTTGCGCCGCCCATAATCGCGACCGACGGCCGATCCGGATTCTCGGTGACCGCGCGCAACGCTTCGAGTTCGCGCATCATCAGAAACCCGGCCGCGCGCTCGGCGATGAATCGCGTGACTCCGACGGTCGAGGCATGCGCGCGATGCGCGGAGCCGAAGCCGTCGTTCACATAGACCTGTTTGTGGCGCGCGAGTTCATGGGAGAAGTCGCGATCGTTGGCTTCCTCTTCTTTGTGGAAGCGCAGATTTTCGAGCAGAATCGCTTCGCCCGGCTTGAGCGCCTCGATCATTTTGCCGGTGTGATCGCCGATGCAGTCGGGGGCAAGCGCGACCTTTTGCCCGAGCACCTTTGATAGATACTCGGCCACCGGCTTGAGGCTCAGCTCGGCGGTGCGCTCTTTGGGACGCCCCAGATGCGAGCAGAGCACGGCCGACCCGCCGTGCGCGAGGATGTAGCGGATGGTGTCGAGGCTCGCGTCGATTCGCGCCGGGTCCTGGATTTTCCCCTCCTGGAGCGGCACGTTGAAATCGCATCGCACCAGCACCTTCTTGTCCTTAAACTCAAGGCGCGTGATCGGTAATACGGGCATCGCGGCCATTCACCCCAGGGTCAGCTCGGTTGCCCGCGGCTAAAGCCGGGCGGCGACGAACGCGGCGAGATCGGCGAGCCGGTTCGAGTAGCCCCATTCGTTGTCGTACCAGGAAAATACTTTCACCAGCCGCTTCCCGGCCACCTTGGTCAACGGCGCGTCGAAGATCGACGAATGCGGATCGCCGTTGAGATCGACCGAGACGATCGGCGCCTCGCTGTAGGCGAGAATCCCCTTGAGCGGGCCGTCCGCCGCCGCTTTCATCGCAGCGTTGACGGATTTTTCGTCGGCGTCCTTTTCAACCGTCACGGTCAGATCGACCAGCGAGACGTTGGCCGTCGGCACTCTGATCGCGAGTCCGTCGAGCTTGCCCTTGAGCGCGGGCAGCACCAGGCCGATCGCCTTGGCCGCGCCGGTCGAGGTCGGGATCATCGAGAGCGCCGCGGCGCGCGCGCGCCGCAGGTCCTTGTGCGGCGCATCCTGAATGCTCTGATCCGAGGTGTAGCTATGCACGGTGGTCATCAGGCCGTACACAATTCCGAAGCTGTCATTCAGAACTTTTCCAATCGGCGCGAGGCAGTTGGTGGTGCATGACGCGTTGGATATCACGTCGTGCTTATTCGCGTCGTAAGCATTCTGGTTGACGCCCAGGCATAGCGTGACGTCGGCGCCGTCGGCGGGCGCGCTGATGACGACTTTTTTGGCGCCCGCCGTAAGATGCATCGCGGCCTTGTCGCGCGCGGTGAACAGGCCGGTGGATTCGACTACCACCTGCACGCCGAGTTTGCTCCACGGCAATTCGGCGGGATTGCGTTGCGCCAGCACCTGGAGCGGCTTGCCGTCGAGGAAAATAACCCCGCCTTCGGCCTTGACCTCATGGCGCAGCGTGCCGTGGATGGAATCGTATTTGAGCAGATGCGCGAGCGTGGGCGCGTCGGTGATGTCGTTGACGGCGACGATCTCGAGTTCCTTCTTGGCCAGGGCCGCGCGCAGGAACATCCTGCCGATCCGGCCGAATCCGTTTATCCCGACTCTTATCGCCACCGATCAATCCTCCCGAGAGCGCGTTGCGTGCCAGTTAAAAAGTGAAAAGTGAAAAAATGAACCCCTAAAAAACCGACAACCCGAACCTTAAATAAGTCCGGGTCCGATGTGCAAGGGCATCTCGACTCTTCATTGTACGCTGAGAAGACTCGCGAATGCAGAGGGCAGCGGCCTGCGGCGCGCGCCCTAATTTGAAGTTCGCCGTCGGCGGATGACAGAATCGAGAGCGTATCCGATCACGCCGTATATGATTGCCCAAATCACGGAATTGAGAGATTCGATATAAACATTTTCGATTCCGTGAACTACCTCCCCTGGCGGCACCAATCCGAGCATCACTGCGACATAGTAACCTGGCGCGCCGTGAAACAGCGCCAAGACTAGACCCAAAATGCCCACTGCGGCGAGCGGCAGAGCAATCAAACCAAATCGGCCGGCGACCCAATACAGGCCGTACGTACCTAGAGAGGCCACCGATGCAACTGCCCCTAGGGCGATACCGGCGGCACAATACGCATGTCGAGAACGATTTCTGCGGGCATAACGGTAGGTGAATACGGGCACAATCCAGAGCGCGAAGCCTGCGATCAACCAGATCAACGACATTACGCCGACCAGCATAATCCGTTATCCACGCCGAGCGCTACGGCGACAGGGTTCTTTCGTTTCGGCGCTTCTTCTTGCTCGGCTAATTCGAGCGTGCGACCAATAGCCACCGCCGCAATTTGATTTACGTCGCGATCATTTTTGGTGTGGAGATATGTTATCTTACCTGAGCGCTTGCGCATGGATCGCATGATCGCAAATTCGCCGCGCGAGCGCGAATAGCGCGCAATTTCAAATTAGGACACTACCGGCCTGCGGGGCGCGCTGGTCTTAGGCGCGCTGATACCGCTATAATGAGTGAATCTTCAGCCGAATGATTCCGGCGAGTAGGCTCACCTGTTGGCGAGGGCGCGATGCGGGCACAGTGCGCGCTCGGAGCGTTGGCAGCGACCAGAGGTGGCGATGCTCGTATTTCTAATCCACGTTCGCGACCCGCAATTTTACGCCGTGCCCGCAGCCGGCCGCGCGAAAAACGGCAACCTGCGCATCATGGGGTTCCCGCCGATCGGAATCATGTCGCTCTCCGCGGTGCTCAAGCGTGCCGGCCATGAATGCGTGATGTTCGACCAGGCCAACACCGATACTCCAAACCAGGTCATCCTCGAGCAGATTCGCATGCAGCGGCCCCAACTGGTCGGGTTGAGTTTTCTGAGCACGACCAGTTACCCCTACGCCAAGATTCTCGCCCGCCAGATCCGCGCTGTCGATTCCGAGGTCAAAGTCGCCATCGGCGGCGCCTTCGCGACGCTGAACGCGCCCCTGATTAAACTGCAATGCAGCGAAGTGGATTTTGTCTGCCGCGGCGACGGCGAGCAGTTGATTCTCGACCTGGTCGAGCAGCTCGACAATCCGGCGGCGGTCGCCGGGCTGACCTGGGAGCGAGACGGACAGGTGGTAAACAATCCCGACCGCGCGGTCGAGCGCGACCTCGACCAGTGGCCTTTTCCGGACCGCGAAAGCCTCGCGCTGGACTTCATCGAGTCGATGCCGCTGGATGTGCCCGCGGTTCTGTCAATGGACCGCTTCACCACGATGCAGACGTCGCGCGGATGCCCGCGGCACTGCGTTTTCTGCGACATTCCGAGCTTCAACCAGGGCAAATGGCGCTCCCGCAGCCACCAGCACGTGCTCGCGGAATTCAATCATCTGAAGGAACACGGCTACGGTGCGGTGTACTTTGTCGACGATCATTTCCTGCTGCAACCCAGGCGGATCGAAGCCATCTGCAAGGGGCTGATCGACAGCGGTCCGACCATCCACTGGGGTTGCGAGGGCAGGGTCGATTCGGTCGCCGAGCATCTGTATCCGTTGATGGCCAAGGCCAACTGCCGCACGGTGATGTTCGGAATCGAGAGCGGCAGCCAGAAGGTCCTCGACCGGCTCGAGAAGGGGCAGACGCTTAAGGAAGTTGAGACCGCGGTCACCAACGCCAAGCGGGCGGGAATCGAAATCGTGCACGGCTTCTTCGTGGTCGGCAGCCCCGACGAGACGGTGGCCGACCTGAGGGCCACTTTTGATTTTGCCGCAAGGCTTCCGCTCGACACGTTCAACTTCAACCGCCTATGCGTCTATCGGGGCACCCCGTTGTGGCATGAATATGTCCGCCGCAACCTGGTCGACGAGGGCCGAGACTGGTTCAAGTTTTTCAAGTGCTCCGAGATCGATCGGACCTGCCTCCCGGGCGAGGTGATCAACCACGAGCGCAGCGCGGGTTTCCGCAGAATATTCCTTTACAAGCTGCTTCATTATCCGATGCAGACCGCTCGGCTCCTGCGCCGCTTCACGCGCTTCATGCCGATGCGCGACGTGATTCACCTGATTCTCAAGCCGTTCCTCGGCCAGGGTCGCGGACCCACGCCGGCGGAGACCCTTTCGCGCGCCGTCGACCATGCGGGACTTAAGGACTCGGCCGCGGCCCTTACCCAAGTCGCCGACGCGATACTCGAGAATGCGCGGGCCGGGTCCCCGGCCAAGCGGGCCCTGATTCAGCCCGGGTCGTGAAGTCCCGAGAAATTGCGGGCGCGCGAGCGGCCCGAGGGGTAGCGGATCATTTTGGCAGGCAGATCGTGTATCCAAAGTGGGTCCGGCGCGCGGCTAATCTCTCGTAGAAACGACGGGTTCACGGCGCCCGCGGCGCCGTCCGCACAATCGAACGAAAATAAACTGACGTCGCACCCGCGAGTATCACGAGGTCCAGTCCGAGCTCCAGCCACATTCTCGGTCGCGATGGCGCCCCGGCCCCGAAGCATCCGCAGTCGAGCGTGAGACCTCGAAGCAGCGCGGACGCCAACGCGGCTATAAACATTACCGAGAGGAGCGCGACCGCGAGCGCTCCGACCCGTCTGGTCGGGCGCCAGAGAAGCAGGACGCCGCATGCGATCTCGAACGGCGGCAGACCCATCGCCATCAGGCTGACGAATATCGCCGGCAGGATCGCAAACGCAGCGGTGCTATCCGCGAACTGGAGCGTGTCGTGGATCTTGTCGATGGCCGCGTAAATGAATACGGCAGCCATGGCTATGCTGATCGCGAGCACCGCATAGTCGCGGCGCGAATCGTCGGAATGCATCATCCTCCGCTCCCTGTGGACGCGGGCAGCCCCGCCGCCGACCACGCATCCCATCCGCCGGTGAAAACGCTCACGTTGCTGAAGCCGAGACTCAGCAACGCGTTCGCAACCAGGCGGCTGTCATGACATTCGCCGCCCGAGCAGTACACGATGATCGGCTTGTCGGTGGCGGCTTTCAGCGAGGGCGACAGGCGGCGGTAATCTCGCGCGAAGTCGTCTCGGGCGAGATTCAACGCTCCCGCAACGTGCCCCTGTTCGAAGAACACGGACGGCCGGGCGTCAAGGATAAGCGCGCTTTTGCGCTCGACGGCTGAACGGAATTGATCGAGTCCGACAGTTGCCGCCGGCGCGATCTTAAACGGCGCCGCCGCAACCAGAGTCGTCAGCTCGGCGTCGAACCGCTGCTCCGGCATTTGATAGACGATAGGAAGTGGATGCGGCGAAAACCGGTTGATCGCGAGCCCAGCCGCCAACGACGCGATCGCGAGCATCGCAACACGGCCGAGATCGCGCGCAATCTGCGCTGAAATCCCCCGATTGCACAATTTCCCGTCGGAGCTGAGCACTGGTTCAGTTCAAGGGCCTTAATTGTGCCGGTCTGGAGACGGCGGCAGTGTTGGATGTTGGCTCGCGGCAAATCGCCACGCGGAGATTCCAATGAGAAAGTAAAACACCGTCAACAGGCCTAATGGAACGATCCCCAGAAAATAAGGCCATTGGCGCATCAGGGGTAGATAAGCGTTCGGGGAAAAAACCTGGACTAAGAGCGTGATCAGTCCAACCGCTGCAAGCGCAAAACATACCCAATGAAGCGGCACGTATTTCAGGAGATCGAACTTGACCACGACTGCTCTTATAGCACGTATTCCGGCGCGTAGGCTCATCGCCCAGCTGGATTGACCGGGGCCCCTGACCTGCTGGTTTTGGGCGCGCTGATATCCTTATAATAGACGATTATTCAGCCGAATGGCGGTTTTATGCTCCATCAGGTGAGTGGTGCAGGCGGAATGGGTGTGGTGGAACTGGTGCTGGGCACGGGCCCGGTGGTGGCGGCGGTGTTGTGGCTGCTGGTGGCCTTTTCGGTCGGCAGTTGGGGCATCATCCTTTACAAACTGATTCGGATTTCGCGGGCGCGGCGCCAGTCCGAGCGCTTCATCGCGATCTTCTGGGAATCGAAGAACCTCGCCGCGATTCACACCGCCAGCGTCGGCCTCAAGCGCAGCCCGGTCGCGCAGGTTTTCCGCGCCGGCTACCAGGAGCTGCTGCAACTCACCCGCGCCAAGCGCCAGGCGGTCGGAGCCGAAGGCGGCTTCTCGACCGATCTCGGCGGAATCGCCAACGTGATGCGCGCGATGAAGCGCCAGGAAAACGTCGAGCTGACCAAGCTCGAGTCCGGCATCACCTTCCTCGCCACCACCGGTTCGACCTGCCCGTTCATCGGACTGTTCGGCACGGTGTGGGGAATAATGACGGCGTTCCTGGGCCTGTCGGCGTCGCATACCTCGAGCATCCAGGCGGTCGCGCCCGGAATCGCCGAGGCGCTGATCACGACCGCGGTCGGCCTGGTCGCCGCGATCCCGGCGCAGATGTTCTACAACTACTTCATCGCGCGCGTGCGAGTGCTGGCGACCGAGATGGATAACTTCACCTCCGAATTTTTGAACATCGCCGAGCGTCACTTCCTTTCGTAGGCATCATCGCAATGGCATTCGATTCAGGACAGCGCGGGCAGATGGTTTCCCAGATCAACGTCACCCCGCTGGTGGACGTGATGCTGGTGCTGCTGGTGATCTTCATGGTCACCGCGCCGATCATTCAGCAGGGCGTCGAGGTTCGGCTGCCCAGCGTCAAGGCCGAGGCGCTGCCCGGCAAGGAAGAGCAGTTCGTCGTGTCGATCACGCGCGACAGCCAGATTTATCTCAATGACGCGAAGCTCTCGGCGGTTGACTTGACCGATAAGCTCAAGGCGATTGCCAATGAGCGCCCCGATCGCCAGGTCTTCATCCGCGCCGACGACCAGGTGCCGTACGGCGACGTGATCCGCACGATGGCGGCGATCAAGGCCGCGGGAATCGAAAACGTCGGGATGGTGACGGAGATGCCGGCGGGCAGCGGCGCCGACGCGGGCGGCGCCACCGCGGCGCCAAGTGAGCCCGAGCGTGGCATCGCGGGACCATAACGGTGACGAGCAGCCGTCGCGAATCGGATATTTCGCGGCGATCTTCGTCTCCGCGCTCGGCCACGCCGCGCTGTTCGCGATTGTGTTCTTCATCGCGCCGCGCTTCTTGCATCCCGAAGATGCCGCGCCGCCTGCCTACACGGTGAAAATCGTCGATAGCATTCCCGCCGGCGACCTCGGAACGCATCTGCCGCGCATCAATCGCCGTCCGGCGGATGAGGCGAAGGCGGTCGCACCCAAGCCCGAGGAATCGAAGGTCAAGACCGAGCCGCCCAAAACGGAACTCGCGCTTAACGACGATAAGAACGCGCTCAAGATAAATGCGAAGCCGTCTGACGTTCCAACCGCGACTCCCACGCCCGAGCCAACTATCGAGCCCACTGTCGTGCCCACGCTGGCTCCGACCCCTGAGCCAACACCTCAACCCACTGCGCAGCCGACGAAGCGCGCGAAGCCAAAGCCCACGCCCGAGAAGGCGTTGCGCAACCGGCCCAAGCCTGAATCTACCGTGGCGAAGGCCAAGATCGCATCGACGCCGGGCGTCGAGCAGCGGCTCGCGATGCTGCGGCAGCGGCTACTCGCGGAACACGTCAAGGAGCTGGCGAAAAACACGCCGCCCGAAGATGAAGAAGAGGACGAAGATTCCGGCTCGGGCGACGCCACTCCCGCCGGTCCCGCCGGGGGAGGACCCGTCGTCGCAGACAAGGCGACCGAGGGAGCGGGCTACGGAGTCGGCGCCGGCAAGGGCAGCCTCGGGATTCTACAGGACCCGGAATTTATCCTGTACTATAAGACCGTGCAGGAACAGATAAAAAAGTCGTGGACGTTTACCGGCGGATCGAACGACCTGACCGCGACCGTCAATTTCGCGATCGGCCCCGACGGTGCGCTGACCGCGGTGAAGATTGGCACAAGTTCGAACGATTCGTCGTTCGACGATTCCGTGATTCGCGCGATTCGCCGGGCGGCGCCGTTTCCCGCGCCGCCGGAAAAGTTTCGCGACCAGTTTTCTTCCGGGATCAAAGCCTTGTTTCAGCTCGGCGAGCTCAAGTCCTGAGCTTGCGACGGTGCAGGAGGTGCGGATGAATCTTTTCAGTGTTTGTTTTTTCAGTGTTGAAACATGAAGCGGGCTATTAGCGCTTGCGCGGTTCTGTGCGCGATTGTTCTCGCGTCGATACCGGGCCGGGCCGTCGCCGAGCCCGCTGCTGGCGGGCCGATCACAATCACGATCGCGGGACCCGGCTCGCAGCTCTCGGCCATCGCGGTGTCGGGGCTGAAAAATCTCGGCGGCGACGACGACCATCTCGTCGGCAGCGCATTTGTCGGCACGCTGCGGCGCGACCTCGAGCTCTCGGGCTATTTCAGAATTATCGATCCGCACGCGTACATCGAGGACCCGCAATCGTCGGGCTTCGAGCTCGGCCAGTTCAATTTCGCCGATTGGCGATCGATCAACGCCGACTTTGTGGTCAAGGGTTCGGTCTCCGCCAACGCCGCGGGCGTGAAGTTGACGGCTTTCCTCTACGACGTCGCGCAGCAGCGGCGCATGATGGGCAAGAACTACACCGGCGATGCGGGTGACGTGGCGCGGATGGCGCGCAGGTTCGCCGACACGATCCTTGAAGCTGCGACCGGGCAGCGCGGTCCGTTCGATTCCAGGCTCGCGTTCGTCTCGACGCGCGGCGGTCGTTTCAAGGAAGTCTATACTCAGTCGATTGACGGGCAGGACCGGTTCCAGCTGACCGCCAATCCGACGATCAACCTGTTCCCGAGTTTCGATCGCAGCGCCCGCTACGTGCTGTATCTCTCGTACAAGAGCATGGCGCCCGCCCTTTACCTGGCCGACCTCAAGGCGCAGAGCGAAACGAAGATCACCAGCCCGCACGGCCGCGTGATCGGCGGCACGCTCTCGCCCGATGGCGAGCGCATCGTCGCCGCGATCGAGCGTGACGGCGCCACCAATCTGTATCTGATCACGCGCGAGGGCGAGGAGATTCGCCAGCTCACCGACACCTCGGGAATCAATGTGAGTCCCGCGATTTCACCCGACGGCGCCACGCTCGCATTCACCTCGGATCGCTCGGGCTCGCCGCAAATTTACGTAATGAGCCTGGCGAGCGGGGCGCCGAAACGGCTGACCTACAGCGGCGATTACAACACCACGCCCGCGTTTTCGCCCAAGGGCGACAAGCTCGCGTATCAGAGCCGCAACAGCGGACGTTTCGACATCTGGACGATTGCGGCCGGCGGCGGCGAACCTGTGCAAATGACCGATGGCAACGGCTCCAGCGAGTATCCGAGCTGGTCGCCCGACGGACGCTATCTCGCGTTCAGCTCGACGCGCGGGCACAATTCACGAGTCTATATAATGATGGTCGGCAACCGGAAAATTATTTCCGCTTTGACGGAGGGTAATGGTAATGATTCCTGTCCAGCGTGGTCGGGGTGGTTGGGTGAGTAGTCGTTCGGCGATCGCCAGAGTTGTTGCGATTGCGGGTGTTGCGGTGATGCTGGCGCTGGCCGCATGCTCGTCGAAGAAGCCGGCCCCAATCGGCGGAGAAACTAATCCAGGCGGAAGCCAGCTTGGTGAAAATGGGATCGGCAAGGGCGGTGGCAATTCGCTCGAGGACTGGAAGAACGGAAAATTCGGCGCGCAAGGCCCGCTCAGCGACATTCACTTCGCTTACAACGAGTACACGATTCAGGAGCAGGACAACTCCGTGCTGAAATCCGACGCGAGCTGGCTCCAGGCGCATCCCCAGACCCGGGTCCAGGTCGAGGGTCATTGCGATGAGCGCGGCTCCGAGGAATACAATATCGCGCTGGGCGCCAAGCGCGCGCAGGCCGCCAAGGATTACCTGGTGACGCTCGGGATCGGCGGCAGCCGAATCTCGACCATCAGCTACGGCAAAGAGCTTCCGATGTGCACCGAGCACGACGAAGGATGCTGGGCGCAGAACCGGCGCGATCACTTTGCGGTAAGCGAAAACAAGGAATAAGAGCGTGCGAAAAATGAACTGGCCGATCGGCGCGGTCGCCGCCGTCTTTGCCGCATCATTCGCGCTGGCGGGATGCGTGCCGCAAGCCGATGTACAGCAGCTCAATCAAAACGAGTTCGCGCTGCGCGCAATGATCGCCAGCGACCGCAATCAAATCAACTCCCTCAAGCAGCAGATTCAACGCCAGAACGATCAGATCGAGGATCTCAGGCACGGCGCCGCAGGCGCCGGCGGCGAAACCTCTTCGATGAATGATCGAGTCGCGAGTCTCGAGGCCGAAGTGAAAGCGTTGCAGGCCGGGATGGCGGCGGCGCCGGGCGCGATTGCTCCTCCCGGCGCGCCGGCCGAGTCCGCGGGCGAGGCGCCCGCGCCGGCAATCGCCTCGACCGAGCCGCCGCCGGGGGCTCCGGTTCCGCCCGCGCCGCCCACGGCGCCCGCCGCGCTCGCTCCAAGCTGGCCGGGCGAACTCGATCAGGAAATTGAGAGCGCCAAGACTTCCAGCGAGCCGGGCGTGAAGCTCTATCGCGAAGGGCTCGACGCGATGAAGGCCGGCAAGTATCCGCTCGCGGTCGCCAAATTCACCAAGCTGCAGCATGCGTACCCGAAGTCCGCGCTGAGCGAGCCCGCCGAATACTTTGCCGCCAACGCGTTGTTTGAAACCGGCGGTTACGACCAGTCGATTTTGCAATTCAACGATCTGGTGATGCGCTTTCCCAAGGGCAAGTATGCCGGCGCTGCCTTGCTGCGCGAGGCCGAGGCATTTGTGAAGCTCAACGATCGAATTGACGCGCGTCTGACGCTGCAAAAGCTGGTCGCCGATCACGCGGGGACTCCAGAAGCGGACGCCGCGAACACAATGATGAAAAATCTGGCGAGCGATTAAAGCAGCGCTATCGCGCACCGTTGAATGGAGATAATCCGCGACCTCGAAGCGCTCGCGCGCCATCCCTACCCGGTCACCGCGACCGGCAATTTCGACGGCGTTCACCTCGGACATCGCGCCATCTTGAAGACCGCGATCGATCGCGCTCGCGCTGCCGGCGGCACCGCGTTCGCGCTTACCTTCGATCCGCTGCCCGCCAAGGTGCTCGCTCCCGACCGCGCTCCGCGGTTGATTCTGGCCCCCGAGGACAAGCTCGAAATGCTGCGGCTGTCCGGCGTTGACGGCGTCATCGTGCTCAACTTCACCCTTGAGCTGAGCCTGCTCTCGCCGCGCGATTTCGCGCGCGACTACCTGCGCGGAAAAATCGGCGCGCGCGAAGTCGTCGTCGGCCACAGCGTAAGCTTCGGCCATAATCGCGCCGGCAACGCGGCCTTGATGGTCGAACTCGGCCGCGAATTTGGCTTCGATACCACTGTGGTCGGGCCGGTCAAAATCGCCGGCATCAAAGTCAGTTCAACCAAGGTGCGCGAGCTGATCGCCGGCGGCGACCTGCGCGGCGCCGCCGCGCTGCTCGGCCGCTGGCACTTTCTATGCGGTACGGTCGTGCGCGGACACGCACGCGGACGGGCGATCGGATTCCCGACCGCGAATCTCGACTGCGAAACGGAATGCATTCCGCCCGACGGTGTTTACGCCGCGCGCGTCATCCTCGGCGATGGCGCCTTCCCGTCAATCCTCAACATCGGGACGCGTCCGACGTTTTCAGAAGGCACCCGATCGATCGAGGCGCATATCTTCGATTTCGCGCGCGACCTTTACGGCACGCGAATCAAGGTCGAACCGATCGAACGAATCCGCCCCGAGCGTAAGTTCGACAGCGTCGATGCGCTCAAGGCGCAGATCGCTCTGGACGTGCTCAAGGCCCGCGAGATCATCGCCGCAGCCTGGTAATGCGCTTTCTCCCGGCGGTCCTGCGCGCCCCGCAAACCGCAAAAGCAGGGGCGCGGGGGAGTGGACGCGGGCATCGTGCGCGCGGCAAGATTAACCACGCGGCGTGGCCGCTCGCGATGAACCAGGAAACGCAATCCAATTTTTGAGACACTCCCGGCTTTAGATGAACCCAGAAACCGAATCGAATTCCTCGGACAGCACGCCCGGCTTCGGCGGACTTCGCGTCGTCGCGTTCGAAAGCCGCATGGCGGCCGAGCTCGCCGCGATGATCGAGCGGCGCGGCGGCGTCGCGATTATCGCGCCGGCGATGCGCGAGGTGCCGCTCGAGGACAATCACGCGGCGCTGGGTTTCGCCGATCGCCTGCTGGCCGGTGAATTCGAGCTGGTCATTTTCATGACCGGCGTCGGGACGCGTGTGCTGTTCAATGCGATCGAAACCCGCCATCGGCGGGCGCCGATAGCGGCTGCCCTGTCCGCGATTACAACCGTGGCGCGCGGCCCGAAGGCGGTTCGCGCGATGCGCGATCTTGGCGTCGAACCCTCGATCGTCGTGCCGGAGCCTAATACCTGGCGCGAAGTGCTGAGCGCGCTCGCGTCGCAGTTCGAGCTCAAGGGCAAGCGCGTCGCGATCCAGGAATACGGAGTTTCCAATCGCGAGCTGACCGCCGGGCTCGAGGCGCGCGGCGCCCGGGTCACGATTGTTCCGGTCTATCGATGGACCCTGCCGGTCGATCGCGCGCCGATCCGGGCGGCGTTGAACGCGATCGCGGCAGGCGCCGCCGACGTAGCTGTCTTCACCAGCTCGAACCAGGTCACCAACGTCATTCAGCTCGCCGAGGCCGACGGAATCGGCGACGGCGTCAAGCGCGGATTCGCCCGCATGGCGGTCGGCTCGATCGGGCCGGTTTGCTCGGAGCAGATTCGCGCCCACGGGCTGCGCGTGGACTTCGAGCCCGAGCATTCCAAGCTCGGCCATCTGGTTAAAGCCGCGGCCGCCGAGGCCGCTTCAATTCTCGTCGCGAACCGCGCCGGCCCGCATCGAATTGACGCGGTTGCGTCGCCAAACCCGAGCCGCCCGGCGATTTCCAACGCGCCGCCATCTCCGCTCGCCGGCCATCCGATGCTCAAGGCGTGCCGGCGCGAAGCCGCCCCCTACACTCCTATCTGGCTGATGCGCCAGGCGGGGCGCTACATGCCCGAGTATCGGCGCGTTCGCGAGCGTCATGGTTTTCTCGAGATGTGCCAGCGGCCGGAGTTGGCCGCCGAAGTCACCGTTACCGCGGTCGAGCGGCTCAAGGTGGATGCGGCGATCATTTTCGCCGATATCCTGCTGCCTCTGATCCCGATGGAAGTCGGGCTGCATTTCGAAAAAGGCGACGGCCCGGTGATCGATCGCCCGATTCGCACCGAGGCCGACCTCGAACGGATTCCCGCCGTTGACGTGGCGGCGCTCGGCTTCGTCGGCGACGCGATCAAGCTGGTGCATCGCGCGATCGGCGCAACCACGCCGCTGATAGGATTTGCCGGCGCGCCGTTCACGCTCGCGTCATATCTGATCGAAGGCGGCTCGTCGCGCCAATACCAGGCGACCAAGACTTTCATGTATATGCAGCCCGAAACGTGGCACCGCCTGATGGAGCGGCTGGCACGCATCACCGCCGATTATCTGAAGATGCAAATCGCGGCGGGCGCCGACATCGTCCAGATTTTCGACAGTTGGGTCGGCAGCCTTGGCCCCGACGACTATCGGCGCTTCGTGCTGCCGCATACCGCGTCGGTGATCGCTGCGATCCCCGCCAACGTTCCCGTAATCCATTTCGGCACCGACACCGGGACCCTGCTCGGGCTGATGCGCGAGGCGGGCGGCGACGTCTTGGGGCTCGATTGGCGCGTCGATCTCGCCGACGCATGGGCGCGGCTCAATTACAGCGTGGCGGTGCAGGGCAATCTCGATCCGATCGCGCTGTTCGCGGACGTTCCCGAAATCCGCAAACGCGCCCGCGCGATTCTCGATCAGGCCGGCGGACGCCCCGGACATATCTTCAATCTCGGCCACGGAATACTTCCCCAGACCCCAGTCGATCACGCAATCGCGCTGGTCGATGCGGTTCACGAGCTGAGCGCGCGCTGACCCCATGGCCACCGATACAAAGTGCGACGGGGTGCTGATGATCGGATTCGGCGGACCAACCCGCGCCGGCGAGTTGCGGCCATTTTTGGACAAAGTCCTGCGCGGCCGCCCGATCCCCCGCGAGCGCTACGAAGAAGTGGTGCATCACTACGAGCTCCTCGGTGGGCGCTCGCCGTATAACGATCTCACGATGCGCCAGGCGGCTGCGCTGCGCGAGCAGCTTGCGAAAAAAGGCGCGAGCGTGCCGGTCGCGGTCGGGATGGCCAACTGGGAACCGTATGTTGCCGACTCACTTCGAGCGCTCGCCGACGGTGGTGCGCGGCGCGTGCTCGGCTTCATCATGGCGGCGCATCGCAGCGAAGCCAGCTTCGAGCGTTACCAGGCTGCCGTCAACGAAGCGCGCGCTGCGATCGGCGATGCGGCGCCCGAGGTCGTGTATCCCGAGCCGTGGCACGCCCATCCGCTGTTCATCGCGGCGTTGGTGGCGCGCACCCGCGAGGCGTACGCGCGGCTGGACGAGCAACAGCGATCGCACGCGCGGCTGATCTTCACCGCGCACAGTATTCCGCTGGCGATGGCGCAGGCCGGGCCGTACGTTAAGCAGCTTGCGCAATCGGCGTGGATGGTCGCCGCGGAGCTTGGAATCGGCGGCTGGAAACTCGCCTATCAAAGCCGCAGCGGCGGTCCGAATCAGCCGTGGCTCGAACCCGATATCAAGGATACGCTTGCGAACCTCGACGCGAAGGCGGCGGTGGTCGTGCCGATCGGCTTTTTGTGCGATCACGTCGAAGTGCTGTACGATCTCGATATCGAGGCGGCGCAAGTCGCTCGCGCGGCGGGAATCAGGATGGAGCGCGCGGCGACCGTCGGCGACCATCCGTTGTTTATCGAGATGATGGCGTCGATAATCGCGCCGTACGCGCGCGGCTGACGGATCGATCGAGGGAGAAGCTCAAACGGACTCCGGCGCACAGATCAAACGGGTCGCGGTAATCGGCGGAGGAATTTCCGGTCTCGCCGCGGCCTATCGGCTTCGCGAGATCGCGGCGGCGCGCGAATTTCCGCTCCAGGTGGAATTGCTGGAACGCGGCCCCAGATGCGGCGGCGCGCTCGAAACGATTCGCCGCGACGGATTTGTAATCGAAACCGGCGCCGATTCATTCTTGTCGGAGAAAACCTCGGCCGCCGAGCTCGCGCGCCGGCTCGGTCTCGGCGCGGAGCTGATTCCGACTCGCGAGATTTACGGCAAGACGTTCGTGGTGCGCGCGGGACGGCTGGTCGAAGTCCCGGCGGGATTTATGATGCTCGCGACGGCGCACTTCGGCCCGGTTTTTCGAAGTCCGCTTTTCTCGCCTTTCGGAAAATTACGGATGGCGATGGAACCGTTCATCCCCGCGCGAACCAGCGGCGACGACGAGAGCCTGGAATCATTCGTTACCCGCCGCCTCGGCCGCCAGGTGCTCGACCGCGTTGCGCAGGCGCTCGCCGGCGGCATCTACACCGCCGATCCGAAACACCTCAGCACCGTCGCCACCATCCCGCGCTTTGTCGAGATGGAGCGCCGCTACGGCAGCCTGTTCAAGGGTATGCGCGCGGCGGAGCGGGCGCGGGCATCGAAGGGTCCCGAGGTCAGCGGCGCGCGATGGAGCCTTTTCCAGAGCTTCAGGAATGGGATGGCGACGCTGCCCGAGGCCATCATCGCGCGGCTCGGCGGTTCGATTCGGAGCGCGACGGAAGTTATCGCGATGTCGCCGGCGGCGAACGGATGGCGGCTCGCTTTGGCCGCGGGCGGCTCGATCGACGCCGACGCCGTAATCTGCGCCGCGCCCGCGTACGCTGCCGCGCGCATCCTGTCGCCGCTTGAGCCCGCGGCTGCGAAGCTGCTCGGCGCCATCAGTTACGCGTCGGCGGCAACCGTCAACCTGACCTTTCGCGAGAGCGACTTCGGCGGCCCTCCGCGCGCATTCGGCTTCGTGGTGCCGGCGATCGAGCATCGGCGCATAATCGCCGCCAGTTTTTCCAGCTTCAAGTTCGAGGGACGTGCCCCTGCGGGCGCGATCCTGGCGCGCGCGTTCGTCGGCGGCGAGCTGCATCGCGAAATGATGGACGTTGACGACGACGAAATGGTCACCGCCGTGCGCGACGAGTTTCGCGCGCTGCTCGGCGTGACCGCGACGCCGGGATTCACCGTAGTCAGGCGATGGCGCGATGCGATGCCGCAGTACGACGTCGGACATCTGGCGCGGGTCGCCGAGATCGACCGCCTCATCGCTCCGATTCCCGCCTTTGCACTCGCGGGCGCGGCATATCGCGGCGTGGGCAGTCCCGATTGCGTGCGCAGCGGCGAAGCTGCGGCCGACACGATCTTCGCCAGACTCTCGACGCCGAAATAAGACTCCTGTGGTGCGCAGCGCATCGAGCGATCGGGCGCGCTTGCAAAGATTGCTTAACTATGGTTAATATCTTGCCCGATGCAAGCAGTTGAACGCCGCGACCCTATCTTCCGCGCGATCGAAGCGATGACCGCGCTGGCCGAAATCTTCGAGCGCCGGCGCGAGGCGCTGGCCCGCGACGCGGGGGTGACGCCTGAGCAGTGGCGGGTGCTGGAGGAAATCTCGACCGAGCATTTTATTCCGTCGATGTTCGCGCGCAGCCGCGACAGTTCGGCCGCCGCGGTATCGAAAATATTGCGCCAGCTTCTCGACAGCTCGCTGGTTTCGGCCGCGATCGGGCGGGCCGACCGCAGGAACCGACGTTACAAGCTGACCGCCAGGGGAATCCGGGTGCTGGAGGGGCTGCGCGCGTCGCGCCAGGCGGCGATCGAAGCGATCTGGACGGGATTTTCACCGGGCGAGCTGGCCGCGTTCAGCGCCTTCGCGACCAAGCTCTCCGATCGGATCGAACGCTATTCGCGCGGGAAAAGTGCGCGGCGCGCGGCGGCGGTCTGATGAACTTCAACCGCGCTCTTTTGCTCACTTGGAAATTGTTGCGCCACCGGATGCAAATCCGATGCGGCGGGAGTTGAAAACGCTATGGCTGCAAAGACCCTGTTCGAGAAAATCTGGGAAGAGCACCTGGTCCGCGAAAAACAGAACGAGCCGTCGCTGCTCTACATCGACCTGCACCTGATTCACGAGGTCACCTCGCCGCAGGCGTTCGAGGGCCTGCGCCACTCAGGGCGCAAGGTCCGCGCGCCTCATCGGACCTACGCCACGCAGGATCACAACGTGCCGACAACCGATCGGAGCAAGCCGATCACCGATCCCGATTCAAAACTTCAGATCGAGACGCTCAGAAGCAACTGCGCCGAGTTCGGGGTGAGGCTCTTCGATATCGGCTCGCGCGAGCAGGGAATCGTGCACGTGATCGGGCCCGAGCTCGGCCTCACCCAGCCGGGCATGACGATCGTTTGCGGCGACAGCCACACCGCAACTCACGGCGCGTTCGGCGCGCTCGCGTTCGGAATCGGCACCAGCGAGGTCGAGCACGTGCTGGCGACGCAGTGCCTGTGGGAGGAGCGCCCGCAGACGTTTGAAATTCGCGTCGATGGCAAGCTCGGCGCGGGAGTCGCGGCCAAGGATTTGATCCTCGGCATCATCGGCAGGATCAACACCAACGGCGCGACCGGGCACGTGATCGAGTACCGCGGCGCGGCGGTCGAGGCGCTATCGATGGAAGAGCGCATGACCGTGTGCAACATGTCGATCGAAGGCGGCGCGCGCGCCGGGATGATCGCCGCGGACAAGGCCACGATCGAGTATCTGCGCGGGCGCCGGTACATCCCGGCCGGCAAGGAGTTCGACGAACTGGCAGCGCGATGGCTCCAATGCCGCAGCGACCCCGGCGCGAAGTTCGATCGCAGTGTGGTATTCGACGCCGCTACGTTCGCGCCGCAAGTGACGTGGGGCACCAATCCCGGAATGGTCACCGACGTTGGAGGCAGCGTGCCCAATCCCGCGGAGATCGAGGACAAACAGCAGCGCGAGACGGTCGAGCGGGCGCTCGCCTACATGGCGCTCCGGCCCGGCACGAGAATCGAGGACATCAGGATCGATCGCGCCTTCATCGGATCGTGCACCAACTCGCGGCTGAGCGATCTCAAGACCGCCGCCGCCGTGGTCAAGGGCCGGAAAGTTGCGCCCACCGTGCGGGCGATGGTCGTGCCGGGATCGCAGGAGATCAAGGCGGATGCGGAGAGCCTCGGGCTGGACAGGATTTTCACCGAAGCCGGCTTTGAGTGGCGCGAGTCGGGATGCAGCATGTGTCTCGCGATGAACCCCGACGTGCTGGCGCCGGGCGAGCGATGCGCCAGCACCTCGAATCGCAACTTCGAGGGGCGCCAAGGCAAGGGCGGGCGCACTCATTTGGTGAGCCCCGCGATGGCGGCGGCGGCGGCGATCGCAGGTCATTTCGTCGATGTGCGCGAGTTTGCGAACAAGTAAGAGGGAGGTACAGATGCAGGCATTCAAAAAGTTCACCGGGCTGGTCGCGCCGCTCGATCGCGCCAACGTCGATACCGATCAGATCATCCCCAAGCAGTTTCTCAAAGCGGTGGTGCGGACCGGCCTCAAGAAGGGGCTGTTTATCGACTGGCGGCTCAATCCCGACGGCACCGAGAACAAGGATTTCGCGCTGAACAAGCCGCGCTTCCAGGGAGCGTCGATTTTGGTCGCGCGCAACAACTTCGGCTGCGGAAGTTCGCGCGAACATGCGGTGTGGGCGCTCGATGACGCGGGCTTCCGCGCGGTGATCGCGCCCGAGTTCGCCGATATCTTCCACAACAACTGCCTGAAGAACGGCCTGCTTCCGGTGACCCTGCCGGCCGCCGAGGTCGAGCATATTTTTCGCGCCACCGCCGACTACGAGGCGTACCGGCTCACGATCGATCTGGAAAAGCAGACCGTGTCCGACGACTTCGGATGGACCGCGCATTTCGAGATCGAGCCGTTCCAGAAGAAGTGCCTGCTCGAGGGTCTCGACGACGTCGCGCTGACGCTCGAGCACGAGGACCGGATCCTTGCCTACGAGAAGGCGCATCCGCTCCCGCTTCGCTTCCAGTAGATGCGTCGCCGCAGGCGCTGGCGCCGCGCGCCCCGCGGGGGGAAACTGGCTTCAGGGGGACCAATGCCCATGAAACGCATCTTCTCGCTCGCAATCGTCGCGATCTGCTCGATCGCGCTGGCCGGATGCTGGTTCTATTCGAGGCCTGACACGACGACCGGCTGTCAGAAGACCACTTACGGCGCCGTGACCTCCACGACTACTACTGAAACCTGCCCTCCCTCCGAGGAGGGCAAGCGCAAGCCGCCGCCGCAGGCCCCACCGCCGCTGCCGCCGCCCTCGATGCCGTAGGCAGTGCAAAAGATCGAGATGGCGCGCTGGAACAGCACCCTCACCCCCGGCGGGGACGCCGTTCCCTCTCCCGCAAGCGGGCGAGGGTTAATAGGTACTCAAGAGACATATAGGACAATCACCGCGGGCGCCGGGCACGATCGCATGCGGCTGGACGTGTTCGTCTCGATGCGGCTTGGGCCGGAGTACTCGCGCTCGCAAGTTGCGCGGATGATCAAGGCGGGACTGGTCACGGTCAACGGCGCGGTCGCCCGCGCGTCGAGCGCGGTGCGAACGGGAGACAGGATTGACGTCGCCGCAGCGCCCGCCGGTGCGCCGTACAATCCTTCAAATTATAAAGAAGGCGACGCGCCGGATATTCCCGTAATTTTCGCCGACGACGAAATAATTGTCGTCAACAAGCCCGCCGGCATGACCGTGCATCCCGCGCCCGGGCATCCCGCGGGCACGCTCGTGGACGCTCTGCTGGCGCGATTTCCCGAACTCGCCGCGATGGCCGAGCCCGACGGCGTGCTGCGTCCCGGCATCGTCCATCGCCTCGACAAAGACACTTCGGGCGTGATGGTGGTGGCGCGCACGCCATTTTCACGCGCCGCGCTTTCGCGCCAGTTCAAGGAACGGGTCGTGACAAAGACCTATCTTGCGATCGTCAAGGGTAAAGTCGCGCGCGACCGGCTGACGATCGAGCGTCCCGTCGGGCGCCATCCGGTGGAGCGCAAGCGGATGTCCGTGCGATCGCATGCCCCGCGCGACGCGGTCAGCCATCTGACGGCCATTGCCCGGTTCGATCCGGTGAATCCGGGCGAAGCGGGAGCGTCGTTGGTGCGGGTAAAGCCCGACACCGGCAGGATGCATCAGATTCGCGTGCATCTCGCGTCGATTGGCCATCCGTGCCTGGGCGATCCCTTGTACGGCGCCAAGGCGGAAGGCGGTGGATTTTTTCGACGGCAGGCGCTGCATGCGCTGGCGCTTTCGATCGCGCATCCGAGGTCGGGCGCGCGGCTGGAATTCATTGCGCCGCTGCCAGCAGACTTCGTCGAATTTCTCGCGCAGAAATCATTGGTGGCCGATGCGCGCGAGCTTCGGCGATGGATAGAACTTGCCTGATGGCGGTTGACAAGCGCGGCCCGATCCCCCGTTGACAAGGTGGCGTTGCATGGTTACCGTTTTAGATAAGCTTCCGCACTGAAGACGCTGAGACGGGTGGGTGGCGAGTCCCGTTTCCCTGCGGTCCGTAATTCCGAACTCGAACTCAAGGCGTTAGTTGTTCCGAATCCCGGCCGCTTGAGCACTCAAGAATCTACGATGGTACCTCCCGTCGTGGGAGGCCATTTACAAACGTCCATAACCTGCGGCGCGCGCGCTTAAGCGGCGGCGAGTTGCAGCACTCAAGAACATGATGGAGTCCAGGTTGCGGGGAAGGCATATGAGCAAGGGCAGAGGGGCTGCGAAGAGCGACGAGGGGCGTTTCGACGACTCGCGTTCGTCAAACGGGGCGCCGCGCCAGGTAAACCTGGACGGCAATCCGAATCTTCCGCCGCTGGCGCCGGTGATCAGCGAAGAAGGGGTGCTCAACCTCAAGTCGCTCAAGCGCGCGAAAATAACCGAATTGGCGCAAATGGCGCGCGACTTCAACGTCGACGGCGCCACCAACATGCGCAAGCAGGAGATGATTTTTGCGGTCCTGCAGGCGCAAGCCGCCAAGAACGGCTCAATCCTCGGCGAGGGCGTGCTGGAAATTCTGCCCGACGGCTTCGGCTTCCTGCGCGCTCCGGACTACAACTACCTGCCCGGCCCCGACGACATTTATATTTCGCCGAGCCAGATTCGCAAGTTCAATTTGCGCACCGGCGACGTGGTTTCCGGCCTGATTCGCCCGCCAAAAGAAGGCGAGCGCTACTTCGCGCTGCTCAAGGTTGAATCGATCAACTATGAGGACCCGGAAAAGGCGCGCGACAAAATCCTGTTCGACAACCTGACCCCGCTCTATCCCGAGGAGCGCATCAAGCTCGAATACAATCACGAGGATCTGACCACCCGCATCATCGATTTGATCGCGCCTATCGGCAAAGGCCAGCGCGGACTTATCGTCGCGGCGCCGTTCACCGGCAAGACCATGATGCTGCAGGCGATCGCCAAGGCGATCGCCCACAACCATCCCGAGATCGTGCTGATCGTGCTGCTGGTCGATGAGCGGCCCGAGGAAGTCACCGACATGCTGCGTTCGGTGCAGGGCGAGGTCGTTAGCTCGACCTTCGACGAGCCGGCCACGCGCCACGTGCAAGTGGCCGAGATGGTAATCGAGAAGGCGCGCCGCCTGGTCGAACACGGGCGCGACGTCGTTATTTTGCTCGACTCGATCACCCGGCTGGCGCGCGCGTACAACACGGTGGTGCCGCCGTCGGGCAAGATCCTGTCGGGCGGCGTCGATTCCAACGCGCTGCACAAGCCCAAGAAGTTTTTCGGCGCCGCGCGCAATACCGAAGACGGTGGTAGCCTGACGATTATCGCAACCGCGTTGGTCGATACCGGCAGCCGAATGGACGAAGTTATTTTCGAAGAGTTCAAGGGCACCGGCAATCAGCAGATAGCGCTCGACCGCCGCCTGCTGGAAAAGCGCATCTTCCCGACGATCGACATCCAGCGCTCCTCGACCCGCAAGGAAGAGCTGCTACTGCCGCGCGCCACTCTGAATCGCGTCTGGATACTGCGCAAGCTGCTGACCCAGCTCAACGCGGTCGAAGCGATGGAATTCCTCATCGACAAGATGGACAAGACCAAGACCAACGAGGAATTCCTCGAGTCGATGAACGCCTGAAGGGGCGCGCGGGCCGGGTGACGCGCACAACTTGCCGGGTGGGCCACTTGAACTCTCGCCACGCCGCCGCGCTCGCGTTCGTCGGCTGGTATCTGATGATGCCGCCCGATTCCGCCAAGGTCCCTCATTCGGTTGATTCCGAGGCTCCCCTTTCGCATTGGATTACCGTCGCCACCTTCGACACTTCGGACAGTTGCGAGAAGGCGCTCGCCGAGGTTCAGAAGAAAAACCAGGACCCGATCGAGCTTGACACAACCGGGAAACTCCAGCGTTTGCGCAAACGCGGGCCCGATCCTGCGTTGGGAGCTGCGCGAGCGCTCAACGCCGGCTGCGTCGAGAGTGACGATTTCCGCCTGAAGGGAGCAAAATAGATGAGAAGCGTGGCGCTTCCTTACTTCGTGACGGCCTGATATTAGTTCAAGATTGCCCCGTACGGGGCCAAGAGGCAGGAACAAAATTCTATGACTGAAATCAGTATGAAGCAGCTTCTGGAGGCCGGCGTTCATTTCGGCCATCAGACCAGCCGCTGGAACCCGAAGATGAAGCAATACATCTTCGGCGCCCGCAACGGTATTTACATTATCGATCTTCAGCAGACGGTGAAGATGTTTCGCGCGACCTACGACTTCGCGCGCGATCTCGCTGCGGCGGGCGGCACGATGCTGTTCGTCGGCACCAAGAAGCAGGCCCAGGATATCGTCAAGGAAGAGGCCGAGCGATGCGGGATGTTTTACGTCAACAACCGCTGGCTGGGCGGGATGCTGACCAACTTCCAGACTATCCGCGCCTCGATCGACAGGCTCAAGAAGCTCGAAGAAGTCATGGCCGACCCGGAGATGATTCGCGCGCTCAGCAAGAAAGAGATGAGCGACAACGCGCGCGAGCATGAAAAGCTGATGAACACGCTGGCCGGGATCAAAAACATGCGCAAACTCCCGGATGCGCTGTGGGTGATCGATACCAAGAAGGAAGACATAGCCGTTGCGGAGGCGAACCGCCTCGGTATCCCGGTCGCCGCGGTGGTGGATACCAACTGCGACCCCGACCTGATCGCGTATCGAATTCCCGGCAACGACGACGCGATCCGCGCGATCAAACTGTTCACCGCGGCGGTCGCCGACGCGATCATTGAAGGCAAGCAAATGGCCGAGGAACGCGCCAAGGGGCAGCAGGATATCCGCTCGGAAGCCGGCGCGGCGGCGGACACGGGAGCATCGACGCCCGATTCTCCAAGCGCGGTCTAGCCGATAAATTCGACCTTCAGGCCCGAAACGGAGCCGGCCGCCGTGGCCGTTGCTTGCAGTATAGCGCCGGGCCAAGAATACTAGCTCAACCAGGAATTGTGATGGAACTAAACGCGAATCTGGTCAAAGAACTGCGCGAGAAGACCGGCGCCGGCATAATGGATTGCAAGCGAGCGCTGACCGAGGCAGCCGGCAATCTCGAAAAGGCCGTCGTATGGCTGCGCGAGAAGGGAATCGCCGCGGCCGCGGGCCGCGCCGGCCGGGTCGCATCCGAGGGATCGGTCGGTTCGTATATTCATGCAGGCGGCAAGCTTGGCGTGTTGATCGAGGTCAATTGCGAAACCGATTTCTGCGCCAAATCGGAAGCGTTCCAGGCGCTGGTGAAGAACCTCGCGATGCAGGTGGCGGCGTCCAATCCGCGCTGCGTGCGGCGCGAGGAGCTGCCCCCCGCAGTTATCGAGCAGGAGCGGCAGATCTACGCCTCGCAGGCCGAGGGCAAGCCGGCGGCGGTCGTCACCAAGATCGTCGATGGCAAGCTCGAGAAATTCTACAAGGAAGCCTGCCTGCTCGAGCAGGCTTACGTCCGCGATCCCAACAAGACTGTCAACGATCTGCTTGGCGAGGCCGCCATCCAGATGCGTGAGAAGATCGACGTGCGCCGCTTCGTGCGCTACCAGCTGGGTGAGGCGCTCGACGGCAAGGCAATCACCGCGGCCGCCTGACGCGGGCGCATTGGCACAGGGGACGGGGCTTCAACGGGGGCTTCGACCGGAGCTTCGAGAGATGGCTGAAGTTCAAAGTGCGTTGAACGGCAAACCGCGCTTCAGCCGTATCCTGCTTAAGTTATCCGGCGAGGCGCTCGCTCCCGCCCAAGGGTCGGGACTCGATCTCGACGCGCTGGCGGAGATTGCGCTCGAAATCAAGGAAGTGGCGGCACTCGGCGTTCAACTCGCGCTGGTGATCGGCGCGGGCAATTTCATCCGCGGCAGCGACTACGAGGCGCGCGGGATGGATCGTTCGACCGCCGACCAGATGGGGATGCTGGCGACGGTGATTAACGCGCTCGCGCTGCAAAACGCGCTCGAGCATGCCGGCGTGGTCACGCGAGTCCTGTCCGCGATCCAGATGCAAGCGCTGTGCGAGCCGTACATCCGCCGCCGCGCCGTGCGCCATCTCGAAAAGGGCCGCGTGATCATATTCGCCGCCGGCACCGGCAATCCCTATTTCACCACCGACACGGCCGCGAGCCTGCGCGCGATGGAAATCGGCGCTGAGGTAATCCTGAAGGGGAGCCACGCCGTGGACGGTGTTTACGATCGCGATCCGATGCGCGAGCCGGGGGCAAAACGCTTCGATCGGCTCACTTATATCGAGGTGTTGCAGAAGAACCTCAAGGTGATGGACTCGACGGCGATCTCGCTGTGCATGGATAACCGCCTGCCGATCATCGTGTTCAATTTGCGTAAAGCGGGTAATATAAGAAGGGCCGTGATGGGCGAGCAAATCGGGACCCGGGTGGAGAGCACGCCGTGAGCATGCTTACCGACACAATCGAAGACGCGCGCAAGGAAATGGACAAGACCGTGGAGGCGTTTCGCCACGAACTCGCCCGCGTCCGCACTGGCCGCGCCTCAACCGCGCTGGTGGAAAATCTCCAGGTAAATTACTACGGCTCCAAGACGCCGCTGCGGCAATTGGCCGGGTTGTCGGCGCCCGAACCGCGCTTGATAGTGATCACGCCATACGACAAGGGCGCGATGCACGACATTGAAAAAGCGATCCAGACTTCCGATCTTGGCCTGATGCCGATGAACGACGGCAAGTTGATCCGGATTCCGATCCCCGAGCTGACCGAGGAGCGGCGCAAGGACCTGGTGAAACACGTCCGCAAGATCGGCGAGGAATTCCGCGTCGGCATCCGCAACCATCGCCGCGACGCCAACGATATGCTCAAGGAACTGCACAAGGAAAAGCAGGCCACCGAAGACGAGATGCGATCGGGCGAGGCCAAGGTGCAGCAGTACACGACCGAGTTCATCGAAAAAATCGACAAGGTGCTGACCGCCAAAGAAGCGGAGATCATGGAGGTCTGAGCTCGCCCGTCTGCGGCGCGGCCTTCTGTGGAACCTGAACCCCAAGTGGCCATCTCACTACCACTGAACGATTTCCCGAACCTGTCCTTGGATTCGTCGCGGATGCCGCGCCACGTGGCGATCGTGATGGATGGCAACGGCCGCTGGGCAACTCGGCGCGGGCTCTCGCGCCACGAGGGCCATCGGCGCGCCAAGGATTCGGTGCGCGCGGTCGTCGATGCGGCGCGCGAACTCGGCATCCCGTACCTCACGCTGTACGCATTTTCGACCGAGAACTGGGGTCGGCCGACCACTGAAGTCAGTTTCCTGATGCAGCTGTTCCATCGCTACCTCATCACCGAGACCAAGCGCCTGATGAAACGCGACATCCGCGTGGTGGCTCTGGGAGACACCGAGCGGTTACCGCCGCGGGTGCGCGCGGCGTTGGCCGAGACCGTCGCGGCGACGTGCGAAAATCGCACGATGACGGTGGCGTTGGCGTTGTCGTATGGCGGGCGCCAGGACATCGTCAACGCGGCGCGATCGATCGCGCGTGCGGTGGCGCAAGGCGCGATCTCACCCGATCAAATCGACGAGCAGATGCTGGCGCGCGAACTGACTACCACCGGGCTTCCCGATCCCGACCTGCTGATTCGAACCTCGGGAGAACTGCGAATCTCCAATTTTTTTCTCTTCCAGCTCGCCTACACCGAGCTTTATTTCACCGACACTCTGTGGCCCGATTTCCGCGAACGCGAATTCCTGAGCGCGATCGCCGCCTACCAGCTTCGCGAGCGCCGCTTCGGTGCGATCCCGAACGGCTCCGACACCCGGCTGCGTGCTCAGAACTAGGCTCCTGACAGCGGCCGTCCTGCTGCCCGCGGTGGGGGCGCTGATAGTTTTCGCGCCGGACTGGTTCTTCACGATCTTTGTCGCGATCGCCGCAGCCTGGGGACTTTACGAAGTCGCCGCGATGACCGGTGCTTTGCATCTGGTCGCGATACCACTGTTCGCCGTCGTCGGTGGCGTGCCGTTGTTCGGGCTTCTCTACGGCGGCGACGCGGGATGGCTGGTGCCGGTGCTGATAATCCTCATGATGCTTGCGCTGGTTTCGCGAATTGCGGCCGCCGGCGCCGCCGGGGTATCCAGAGGCCCGCGGCTCGTCTTCATTGGCGCCGCGTATGTCGGAGTTCTGTTCCCTTATTTCGCGCTGCTGCGCAACGCTCCCGGCGGCATCGGCATGCTTTTGCTGGTCATCCTGTTGGTGGTGGTGAGCGACAGCGGCGCGTACTTCGTCGGGATGTATCTGGGCCGGACTAAGCTCGCGCCCAACGTCAGCCCAAAGAAAACAATTGAAGGCGCGGCGGGCGGCTTGATCGCGACGATGGCGGCCGGGTTGTTGCTGTTTCAGATACGCGGCGGGACGTGGCACCCGGTCCCTGCCCTGCTATTTTCGGCTATGATTTCCCTTCTCGCGCAGCTTGGCGATCTGGCCGGCTCGGCCTTAAAGCGCGCTGCGGGAGTCAAGGACTCGGGCTGGATTTTCCCTGGGCACGGCGGTCTGCTCGATCGAACCTGTTCGCTAGTCTTCGCAGTGGTTTTCGCTTACTATTGGTCACGTTGATGCGGCTTTGGCAGCCGCATTTTCACGCTTTCTGCATAAGGACTCCCGGGTAGAAACCAAATGATAGCGACGATCCTTTATGCCGCATTGGTCTTCGGGGTGTTGGTGGTCGTGCACGAGGCGGGACATTTCGCGATGGCGAAGAAGCTCGGCGTCCGCGTGCTGCGATTCTCAATCGGCTACCCGCCGAAATTATTTGGATTCCGGCGCGGTGAAACCGAGTACTCGATCGGCGCGACTCCATTCGGCGGCTACGTCCGAATGCTGGGCGACGAAGTCGGCGAGAAGCCCTCGGCTGAAGAACTCACCGGTTATCTTCACGAAATCGGGCTCGACCTGAATGGTGCGGCGCGCAAGCGTGGTGCGCTTCAAGCCGCGTCGGGATTCGACGACAATTTACGCGCTCTTGCGGATCGCCTGGGCGGGTCAGGCGCCGGGGTTGCGCACAGCGTCGTCGGGCGCGAGCTCAAACCCGACGAAGCAATCCTCCTGGACGAAGTGCGCCGCCAGCCGAAAATCGCCGATGCGATCAAATCGCTGGCGGAACATCCTCCTGCCAAGCTGGTCGAGGCGTACTGCGGGCGCGCGTTCCCGACTCAGCGGCTGGGCAAGCGCGTTCTGATAATACTGGCGGGACCACTGGCGAATATTGTTTTTGCGCCGCTGCTCCTCGCATTTGTCTTCATGACCGGCGTGCCGGAGTTGCTGCCCGTCGTCGGCAAGACCACGAACAATCTCCCGGCCGCTAAGGCCGGACTTCGCAGCGGCGACCGGATTGTCGCGGTTGACGGCCGGCCGATGGAAAGTTGGTCTGATTTCTCCAAGACGGTGAAGGCCGGAGACGGCTCTCCGATCAAGCTGGAAATCGACCGGCAGCTAAACGGCGCGTCCGCGCGCAGCACGCTTGTCATCAAGCCGACCCGGCTCGAGCAGAAGACCATTTATGGCACCAACGCGACCACCTGGGTGATAGGAGTGCAGCCGCGCGGCGACGAGATAACCAGGCGGTACGGTCCGTTCGGCGCGATGAAAGAAGCGGGCAAAACCTCGGTCGAAATGACCGTCCAGATGGTGGTCGGAATCGCCACGATCTTCTCCGGCAGTACTCCGGTGAGAGAGGCGCTCGGTGGACCGATCATGATCGCGCAGATGGCCGGCAAGGAGGCGCGCGAAGGATTCGCGAACCTCGCGATGTTTACCGTGACGCTGAGCCTCGAGCTCGGCATCATAAATCTGTTGCCGGTGCCGCTGCTCGACGGAGGACACCTGCTGTTCTTCGTCTTCGAGGGCGTGCGCGGCGAGCCACTCGAACTTCGCTATCGGGAGGCAATGCTCCAGGTGGGACTGTTCTTGCTAGTAGCGCTGATGGCGTTCGTGATTTTCAATGACATCTCGCGTATTGTGCAGGGTTAGCCGGCTGCTCGACCGCACGGCGGCGACGCGCCCGGTCCTGGGACTGGATACTTCCACTTCAATTGCGAGCCTTGCCCTGATTGCACACGGGACGGTCGCCGCGTCAGTGGAGCGGCCCGTCACCTCGCATGGCGCCGCATTGCCGGGGACGGTCGGTGAACTTCTGAGCGCGGCTGGACTGGCGATTGGCGCGCTGGGCGCAATCGCGGTCGGGACCGGGCCCGGATCGTTCACCGGACTTCGCATCGGGCTGAGCTACGCCAAGGGAATCGCGATGGCGTCGCGATGTGCGCTGGTCGGCGTGCCCGGTTTCGACGCGATGGCATTAGCAGCGCTGGAGCGCAACAATACCGAACCGGGCCGGCTGGTCTGCGTGGTTATGGATGCTCGCAAGGGCGAAGTTTACGCGGCCCTTTACCGGGTCGTGGCCGATGGGCTAGAAAAATTGTCAGAGGAATTGGTAGTCGCGCTGAAAGACCTGACATCGCGCATCACCGGGGACGTCTTGTTCGTCGGTGACCAAAGAGCGAAGGAAGCGGCCGCCCTTGTCGAATCGCGGGGCCATCGGGCGGCGCTTGCTGAAGCGGAGACGCTCGATTTGCGCGGAGTTTGCGTCGCCGCGATTGGCGGGGCGCGGTTTGCCCGCGGTGAAACGGATCGCGCGGCTTCGCTGGAGCCGCTATATATCAGGACGCCGGAGGCCACGTTCAAGCCCGCTAAGAAAAATCCGGCGGACATAGGCACGGAGGGCGTATGGAGCATCGAGAGGAAGAACTCATTCGGCAGCATCTGAACCACGACGAGGAACTGAGGGGCCTTTACACCCAGCATCAAGAGCTGAAACAAAAGCTCGAAGTCTTTAGAAGCAAGCTTTACCTGACCAACGAAGAGGCAATCGAAGAAAAGCGGATCCAGAAGCTTAAGCTGGCCTCGAAAGACCGCATGATGGCGATCCTCGGCCGCTATCAGCAAGAGGCTCGCTGACGCAACCGGCCCCGGCCATGAGTGCCCGCACTCCACCGCATGACAAGTCATACAATATCGGTTCTGGTTGAAAACGAATTCGGCGTACTCGCACGCGTGGCCGGACTGTTTTCGGGCCGCGGCTTTAACATCGAGTCTCTGACCGTCAACGAGGACCCGCTCGATCCGACCGTGTCCAGGATCGTGCTGGTGACTGTTGGCGACGATCAGATCGTCGAGCAGATCAACAAGCAGCTCAACAAGCTCGTCTCCGTCATCAAGGTAACCGACTTCAAGGACGTCGAAACGCTCGATCGCGAGATGGTGATCGTCAAGGTCGCGGTGGACGAGCGCACGCGCTCCGAGCTCGACTCGATCGTAGCCGCGTTCCGCGCCCATGTAATCGATATCGGCCCGCGCGCAGTCACCGTCGAGCTGACCGGCGACTCCGAAAAGATCAAGGCCTTCATCGCGATCGTGCGCCCGCTCGGAATCAAGGAAGTCGTCCGTTCGGGCAAAGTCGCGATGGCGCGCGCGGTCCAGCCGATCCACGACAATCATCAGAGTCGCCGAGCACGCGAAACTGAATAGCCTGACAGCGGAAAAATTCGGGAGAGCATTCATATGAAGGTTTATTACGACCGCGACGCAGACCTGTCCGCGCTCAAAGGAAAGAAGATCGCGGTCATTGGCTTTGGAAGCCAGGGACATGCACACGCACTCAACCTGCGCGACAGCGGGATGGACGTATGCGTCGGGCTGGGGGTGGGCTCGCGGTCGCGCGAAAAGGCAACCAAGCAGGGCTTGGCGGTGTTTAACACCGCCGAGGCCGCAAAGCGCGCCGACGTCATCATGATGCTGGTGCCGGACGAGATGGGCGCGGAAATTTACGAGGCCGAGATCGCCCCGCATCTCACCAAGGGCAAGTACCTGGCCTTCGGTCATGGCTTCAACATCCATTTCAAATTCATCAAGCCGCCCGCCGACGTCAATGTCTTCATGATCGCGCCCAAGGGACCCGGCCATCTAGTGCGCTCGGAATACACCAAGGGCCGCGGCGTGCCGTGCCTGCTCGCCGTGCAACAGGATCCGTCGGGCGACACGACCAAGGTCGGGCTCGCGTACGGCAGTGCGATCGGCGGGGGCCGCGCGGCGATTATCGAAACCTCGTTCAAGGAAGAAACCGAAACCGACCTGTTCGGCGAGCAATCCGTCCTCTGTGGCGGACTTACCGAACTCATCCGCGCCGGCTACGAGACGCTGGTCGAGGCCGGATACGCGCCCGAAATGGCGTACTTCGAGTGCCTGCATGAAGTTAAGCTGATCGTGGACCTGATCTACGAGGGCGGAATCTCGAACATGCGCTACTCGATCAGCAACACCGCCGAGTACGGTGACATGACGCGCGGCAACAAGGTGATCGGCGCTCCGTCGCGCGCGGCTATGAAACAGATCCTGGCCGACATCCAGTCCGGCAAGTTCGCCAACGAATGGATCGCTGACTACAAATCGGGGCTGCCGCGTTTCCGCGAACTGCGCAAGGAAGCCGGAGCGCATCCGATCGAAGAAGTCGGACGCAAGCTGCGCGCGTTCATGCCGTGGCTCGCGAGCGATCGGCTGGTCGATAAGTCGAAGAACTGAACCGCCGTGGCGGGCGAAACCGACAGCGGGCGCCCGGCGCCGGGCGCCGTTCTCGCGCGCATCGCAGGCGCGATCGGCATCGCGGCCGAAGGCGCGGCGGTGTCGCTCGGATTGGCCCTGGCTGGAATCATACTCATTGCGATCGGCCTCAAGTCGCTGGGTGCGATCCTGGTGATAGTCGCAATCCCGGTTGCGCTTTTTTTTCGCGATCCCGATCGCTATCCGGCGCGTACCGAAAACGTCGTGATCTCGGGCGCCGACGGCAAAATCACCGCCATTTCCGACGTATCCTTTCCCGGCTCGACCGGCCGGCTCTGCCATCGGGTGTCGGTGTTCATGTCGCCGCTCAACGTCCATGTGAACCGCGCTCCGGTCGGTGGCGAGGTAACCGTGGTCGAGCACACCGCGGGCAAGTTCCGCGCTGCGTTTCGCGACGACGCCAGCGAGCACAATGAGCGCAATCTGATTGCGATGACGGACGCCTCGGGCCGCAGCTTCGCAATGATGCAGGTGGCCGGATATCTCGCCCGGCGAATAGTTTGCCGGCTCCGCGCGCGTGATAGAATACAGCCGGGTCAACGGATAGGGCTTATCATGTTCGGAAGCCGCGTCGATCATTTTTTTCCGTCCGAGTACCGGGTCACGGTCTCGATGGGTCAACGCGTGCGCGCCGGAGAATCCATTATCGGAGCAATCGAGCAATGAGCCGCAATTCCCGCCGCTCGCGCGAAGAGCGCGTGCGGATGGAGCTCTATACCGGTCAGGGCCGCGAAGCCGCCCTCAAAACCGAGGGCCCGCTCCGTCGAGGCGTCTTCCTGCTGCCCGCGACGATTACCTCGATCGGCCTGCTGTCGGGCTTCTACTCGATGGTCGCCGCGGTGAGCGGACACTTCGAGGTCGCCGCCGTGATGATCGTCATCGCGTTCGTGTGCGACGGGCTCGACGGGCGCATCGCTCGCGCATCGCGCACCTCGAGCCAGTTCGGGGTCGAGTATGACAGCCTCTCCGACGTAGTCGCCTTCGGCGTCGCACCCGCGATGCTGGTGTATTCGTGGGCGCTGAAGCCGATCGGTTCGCTCGGAATCGGCGTCAGCGGACTGTTTGTGCTCTGCTCTGCGTTGCGCCTGGCGCGCTTCAACGTAACCACCGCGACCGCGGACAAGAGCCGTTTCGCCGGCCTGCCCGTGCCCGGCGCAGCCCTGATGATCTCCGGGATCGCTCTCGCCTACAGCTACTTCGAATTCGATTCGCCGCGCATGCTGTGCACCTTTATGGCGCCGATCACGCTTGCACTCGGCGGCCTGATGATCTCGCGCGTGCCCTACCCCAGCTTCAAGGCAATCAAGCTTGAAAAACGCGCGCAGATCGAACTGGTAATCACGATGATGGTGTTCGCCGCGTTGCTGTTCGCTATGCCGCAGCTCACCGCCTTCCTGCTCTCGACCGCGTATGTCCTGTCAGGTCCCGCGCTGATGCTGCACGGCGAACGGCTGAGCGCCAAAGTACCGGTGCTGCGCCCGGTACCGCCCGCCAAGCCCAACGACGCCAACGGCGCCGCGCGAACATCCGAGCCCGCCCGAGGCACCGGCGGTCTCGGAAACCATCAGCCCGAGCAGCACTAGCGCCATCGGCCGCCTTGACTGGCGTCCGTGCCGCCGCTTAGAATCCATACAAGATGTATTGCAACCTGCTACCGGAGCTGCTGCTTAGCCTGGCCCTTACAGGGGCCCACGCCAGGCGCGCGTCCGGACAGGTCTAACGGCCTGATTAAACTTAAGACACGCGCCCCGGGCAGTGGGCCGATCGCAGCCGCCCGGGGCGTTTTCTTTTTCCGCTCATGGCGAACGATCGGCCCGCTGAGCCCGCGGCGGCGACGCGGGAGGAATGACGATGGCGCACGCTGACACGGCCTCGAAAGAAGCCGACTACGTTCGAATCTTCGACACCACGCTGCGCGACGGCGAGCAATCGCCCGGATGCACGATGAACGTCGAGGAGAAGATAGCGCTCGCGCGCCAGCTCGAACGCCTCAACGTCGATATCATCGAGGCCGGTTTCGCCGCTTCTTCGGCTGGCGACTTCGAGTCCGTCAATCGCGTCGCTCAGGCGCTGACCGAACCCGTCGTGCTCAGCCTCTCGCGCACCCGCGAAGAGGATGTCGATTCTGCGCTGCGCGCAGTCGACGAGGCCGCGCATCCGGGGATTCACATTTTCATCGCGACTTCGGAAATCCATCTCAAGTTCAAACTCAACATGAATCGCGAAGACGTGCTCGACGCCGCCACTTGGGCCGTCACCCGCGCAAAAAAGCATCTCGACTATATCGAGTTCTCGTGCGAGGACGCTTCACGTTCCGACTGGGACTATATGGCGGACGTTTGCAGCGAGGTGATTCGCGCCGGCGCCACCGTGATCAATCTGCCCGATACCACTGGCCACGCGATCCCGGAGGAGTTCGGCCGGATGTTCGCCTACATGCGCGAAAAAGTTCCCGGCGCCGACAAAGTTATCTGGAGCGCGCACTGTCACAACGACCTCGGGCTGGCGGTCGCCAATTCGCTGGCGGCGGTTCGCAACGGCGCCCGTCAGATCGAATGCACTATCAACGGAATCGGCGAGCGCGCGGGCAACTGCTCGATGGAAGAAGTCGTGATGGCGATGAAGACGCGCCGCGACCTGATGGGCGTGCAGTCGCGCGTCAACACCCGCCAGATATATCCGGCCTCGCGCCTCCTGTCTCAGGTCATCGGCCAGTCCGTGCCGGCCAACAAGCCAATCGTCGGCGCCAATGCGTTCGCGCACGAAGCCGGCATCCATCAGGACGGCGTGCTGAAGTACAAGCTCACCTACGAGATCATGAAGCCCGAGGACGTCGGCATCCCGTCGAACAAGCTGGTGCTGGGCAAGCATTCCGGGCGCCACGCATTTTCCAACCGGCTCAAGGAACTTGGCGTCGATATCGGCGGCGTCGACGTGAACAAGGCGTTCGCCGAGTTCAAGGCGCTCTGCGACAAAAAGAAAATTGTTTACGACGACGACCTGCTCGCGCTCGTAACCGAGGAGGCGCGCCGGACAATCGATCACTTCGAGCTGGTCGATTTGAAAGTCGGCTCGTCCTCCACCAGCGCGCCGCACGCGCAAATCACGCTGCGCGTGGAAGGAAAAGAGTGCTCGGCCGAAGCCGAAGGCGACGGGATGGTCGACGCGTGCTACAAGGCGATTTACAAAATCGCCGAAATCAATCCGGCCCTGGAGCGTTACGCGGTCAAGGCGATTACCGGCGGCACCGACGCGCTCGGCGAAGTCAGCTGCATGATTCGCGACAACGGCGTGACCGTCGCCGGCCAGGGCGCGCATAGCGATATCGTGATGGCCAGCGCGCTCGCGCTGGTAAACGCGCTCAACCGCCTCAAAGCGCGCAAGCATGCTCCGCTCAAGCCCACCACCGATGTCCCCTGAGCCGCCGCGGGGCTTGCCCGCAACATTCACTTGGGCTACTGCTTTGAGGGCTTGAGTTTGAACTTGAATTCGCTCTTCACTCTGTGCGATGTGCGGCTTTTGCCGGCGCCCGCCATTAAGGCGGGGTTTGCTACAGCGCCATCGCGCCAACCTGCGCTCCTAATTCTCGAGGCTATACACTGACGGGTCGAGACGGTCTGACGCTCCTCCCGATAATTCACGTCCAGGCGTTCAACGCTTTCGCATGGCCTACAAAATTCTAGTTCTCAAAGGTGATGGCATCGGCCCCGAGGTCGTCGGCGAAGCCCTCCAAGTCCTCAAGATCATCGCGCGACGGTCCGCCGTCGATCTCGAGTTCAAGGAGGGCTTGATCGGCGGTCACGCGCTCGACACCGCCGGCACTCCGCTGCCCGACGATGTGCTCAAGCTCGCGCAGGATAGCGACGCGATCCTGCTCGGCGCCGTCGGCGGACCGAAATGGGACCTGCCCAATGCAGAGAAACGCCCCGAGCAGGCGCTGCTTGGATTAAGAAAAGCTCTGGGCCTGTTCGCCAACGTCCGGCCCGTCAAAACCTTCAAGGAACTGATGGCCGCGTCGCCGCTCAAGCCCGAAGTGATCAGCGGCGTGGACGTGGTCATCATTCGCGAGCTGACCGGCGGCATCTATTACGGAAAACCGAGCGAAAAGCGCACGACGAAGGACGGCCGCGAGGCGGTCGATACCTGCTTTTACACCGAAGCCGAGATTACCCGCGTGCTCAAGTTTGGCTTCGAGCTGGCGCGCGAGCGTCGCCAAAAACTCACCTCGGTGGACAAGGCCAACGTGCTCGCGACCTCTCGCTTGTGGCGCGAGATCGCGACCGAGTTGAGCGCGCAATTCAAGGACGTCGCCTTCGAGAATCAATTGGTCGATTCGATGGCGATGCATCTGATGCGCCGGCCCAAGGACTTTGACGTGGTCGTCACCGAGAACCTGTTCGGCGACATCCTCACCGACGAAGCCTCGGTAATTGCCGGCTCGATGGGCTTGTTGCCGTCGGCATCGCTCGGCGAGGAGCTCAACAGCGCCGGGTTCCGCGTCGGTCTCTACGAGCCGATTCACGGCAGCGCACCGGACATCGCCGGCCGCAACGAGGCCAATCCGCTCGCCGCGATCCTCTCGGCGGCTCTCCTGCTCGAACATTCGCTCGGGATGCGCTCCGAAGCCGAGCTTATTTCGCAGGCCGTCGATTCTGTCGTGCGCGACGGCTATCGCACTCGCGACCTCCACGGCGGCGCCGGAACCCAGACCGTGGGATGCAAGGCGATGGGCCGTCTGGTGCGCGAAAAGCTCGAGAGCACCGAAAGCGAAGGCGAATGAGTATCTCCCGCGAGCCGAGAGTGGCGGTTGTCGGCGCCACCGGCGCGGTCGGCAGCCAGCTTATCGAACTGATCGCTGCGCGCGGATTCCAGCTCAGCGAACTGAAACTCTTCGCCACCGAGGCGGGCGCCACTCAAACCGTCGACGCCGCCGGCGAGGAGCGCCTCGTCGAGGCGATCGAGAGCCCCGCCGATCTTCGGAATTTCGATATCGCTTTTCTCGCAATCCCGGCTCCCCTTGCCGGCGAAATTGTCGCTGCACGGCCGGGACCGATTCTGATCGATCTGAGCGCGGCGAATCGCCCGCCCTCGGATGTGCCGATGGTCGCGCCCGGACTCACCTCGCGCGCGGCGATCGCGAAATTGCGCAACGGGACGGTTTTCGCCATTCCTCATCCCGCCGCCCACGTTCTCGCCACCTGTTTGAAGGCCCTCGGCGCTCACAGTGGATTCGCCTCCGCCACCGCGATGCTCGGCGCGAGCGCCGGCGGCAGAGACGTGCTGACCGCAACGGTCGATCAGACCACGGATCTTCTCAGCGCCCGCCTGGAGCTCGACGATGATGAAGTCCAGCGCGGCTTCAATGCCTTCATGCGCGAGCATGAGCGCTCCGTCGCGACCGCAATCGCTGCGCAAGTCGCCGCGCTGCTCGACGGCTCGCCCGTGCTTTCCGTGCAGGTCGCCGCAATTCCCGTCCTTCACGGTTCCGCGTTGACCGTCGATATCCTGCGGCCCCGCGGCGCCGGGGGCAACGGCGAAGACGCGGTCGAGCTATTGCGCGCCGCCCCCGGTATTCTGATCGCCGAAGAGGGCGAACCGCTCGGCGTGATCGACGCCGTGGGCCAGGAGGCAATCGTCGTCAGCGTCGAGACACGCCCCGACTCGCTGTCGCTATGGTGCGTGTTCGACAATGCGCGCCTGGCGGCTCTGGGAGCGCTCTGGATCGCCGAGACGCTGGCGCTCAACTCGCCGGCGCTGGCCTGACCCGGCCGCCGCGCGATGGTCCTCAAGCTCACGCTCGAGTACGACGGCGGCAACTATTCCGGATGGCAGCTTCAGCCGCGCCACGATTCCATACAGGGAAGGATCGAGGCCGCGCTCGAGCGCATTTTCTCAACCCCGGTGCGGGTGTACGGGTCGGGCCGCACCGACGCCGGCGTACATGCCCGCGGCCAGGTCGCTTCGATTTCAATCCCACGTCCGTTCGACCCCGCTGAATTGCAGCGCGCTCTCAACGCGATGCTGCCGGCCGACATCGTGGTGCTCGACATCTCGCCCGCGCCCGATGACTTCGACCCGCGGCGCGCCGCCCGCTCGCGCGTGTACGAATATCGCGTGTTGAATCGCAAGCTCGCGTCCGCCTTCGAGTATCGCTACAGCTGGCTGGTCCGCGACCGTCTCGATCTTGGGGCGATGAACTGCGCCGCGCGCATCTTCGTCGGCGAGCACGATTTCGCCGCGTTCCGCTCTCTCGGTACCGAAGTCAGGACCACGGTCCGCCGCGTGATTGCAAGCCGATGGACGCGCGACGCCCACGTTCTCCTCTACCGCGTCGAGGCAACGAGTTTCCTGCGCCACATGGTGCGCGCGATGGTCGCGGCAATGGTCGACGTGGGACGCGGCAAGCTCACAGCCGATCAAATCGCCACGATTCTCGCCGGACGAGATCGTCACGCGGCTCCGGCCAACGCGCCGCCCGGCGGCCTTTACCTCGTTGAAGTCCGCTACTGACAGCGCGATCGTGCCAAGTTGCCCGATCCGGCGGCACAAAACCCTTGGGGCTCAGCGCGCACGCGACTGGCCTGTGCAAAAACCATCACGATCCCTAGAAAAAATCGCGATTTTCGTCCCGTCCGCACTTGAAATTGGCGCGCCACTGGTTCACCCTCACTGAAAGCCCGCAACCCGGGACGCAAGGAGGAGGATGATGACGCAGTCGCAGGTAGCAGCCTACATGGCTGAAAAGCTCGGACTCACCAAGAAGCAGGGAAAGACCGTGCTCGAGGAACTCAACGCGCTGGTCGTGCGCGAACTCAAGAAGGAAGGATCGCTGCGGCTGGCCGGCCTCGGTATCTTCCGCAAGCGCAAGACCAAGGCGCGCATGGGCCGCAATCCGGCCACCGGCCAGGAGATCAAGATTCCGGCCCGCACCAGGCTTCGCTTCACCGCTGCCAAGGCGCTGAAGGACGCGGTCCTCGGCACGAAATAATCTCTTGGCCTGACTTTTGTGAACCGCGGGAACGGACTCAGTCCGGCTCTCGCGGTTCGCTTTTTTCCTGTCAGTCTTTCCCGCCGGGCTTGCGCCGTGAGGTGGTTTTGCGCGCCTCACGCGCGCGGGCAAGAAATTCGCGAATCCTGATTTCGTAGCCGCGGTCGGACGGTTCGTAATATATCTTTTCTTCCAATTCTTCCGGCAGGTAGTTCTGCGCGACCAGCGCGCCTTCGAAATCGTGCGGATAGCGGTAGTCCTTGCCATAGCCGAGTCCTTTCATCATCGGCGTTGGTGCGTTGCGCAAATGAAGCGGCACCGGCAGGGCGCCGAGCGTTTTCGCGTCTTCGCCCGCCTGGCGCATCGCGCGATACGCGGCGTTGGACTTGGGCGCGCTGGCCAGGTAGGTCACGCCTTGGGCAAGCGGAATCACGCCTTCCGGCATCCCGACGAAGTCCACCGCTTCCTTGACCGCGATCGCTACTTGCAACGCGCGCGGGTCGGCGTTGCCGACGTCTTCCGACGCGAACACCACCATCCGCCGCGCGATGAACAGCGGATCCTCGCCCGCCTCGACCATCCGCATCATCCAGTAGATCGCCGCGTCGGGATCGCTGCCACGCATGCTCTTGATGAAGGCCGAGATGACGTTGTAGTGCTCCTCGCCCGCGCGATCGTAGAGCAGCGCCTTCTGCTGCGCCGACTCGCGAACATGTTCGGGCGTGATCACCGTCGCGCCCGCGTTCTGCGCGAACTCCGCCGCGATTTCGAGCGTGCCCAGCGCCCGGCGCGCGTCGCCGCCGGCGTTTCGAACTATCTCGCCGATCGCGCCGGCCCCCAGCTTGAGCCCGCTTGCGCCGAGCCCGCGCTCGGTATCGGCGAGCGCGCGATGCACCAGCGCCGCGAGGTTTTCCTCCGAGAGCGGATGCAGCACCAGCAGCCGCATCCGCGAGAGCAGCGCCGAGATGACCTCGAACGAGGGATTTTCCGTGGTCGCGCCGATTAGCGTGATCAGCCCGCTCTCGACATGCGGCAGAAACGCATCCTGCTGCGCGCGGTTCCATCGATGGATCTCGTCGATAAAGACCACCGTGGGCTTGCCCGCGTCGAGGTCGCGGCGCGCCGCTTCGACCGCGTCGCGGAGATCGGCGACGCCCGAGGTTACCGCGGCCAGCTTGCGGAACACCGCGCCCGATTGATCCGCCAGCACCAGCGCAAGCGTGGTCTTGCCCGTGCCCGGCGGTCCCCACAGGATCATCGAATGGAGCACGTGCGCCGCCACCATGTCGCTCAGGAACTTGCCCGGACCCAGCAGATGCTCCTGGCCGACGATTTCGCCGAGCGTGCGCGGACGCATCCTGTCCGCCAGCGGCTGGCTGAGCGGCGTGCGCGGCGGGAACAGACTATGCGACGAATCGGCTTTGCGCCGTGCCATTTTTGAAACCTAGCACAGTCGGCGAGTCCGGCTAAGGCGGCTCCTGCCCCGGTCGCCGCGTCGTTGCGCAGGTGGCCGCGCCTGATCTAGCTTCAAGGCGGGCTGGACAGGAGCCGGCACCGGCTATGATTGTTGGCATCGATATCGGCGGTTCGACCACCGACGCCGTCATCCTCGAAAATGGCGGCCTGCACGTCGTAACGATCGAAGCCAACGACCCGGTCGCCGCGGCGGCCGGCGCGCTCGGAAAACTGGTCGCCGACTTCGGCATCAAACTCGAAGACATCGAATGCGTCGCCGCCACCGGCGCGGGCTCGCGGGTACTCGCGGATTCCCTGCTGGGCAGGCCGGTGGTCAAGGTCAACGAGTTCACCGCAATCGGAATCGGCGGCACTTCGCTGGCCGGCAAGGAAAGTGCGCTGGTGGTCTCGCTCGGCACCGGCACCGCAATCGTATCGGTCACGCCCGGCAAAATCGCGCACTTCAGCGGCACGGGGATCGGCGGCGGCACGCTGCTCGGACTGGCCAAGCACATGCTCGGAGTCTCGACCATCGAGCGGCTCGAAGAACTCGCGCGCAAGGGCGACTTGCGCCGCATCGATCTGAGCGTTCGCGACATCGCCGGCGGCGCGATCGGCGACCTGCCGCCCTCCACCACCGCCGCAAACTTCGGCAAGATAACCGCCGACGCGACGCCCGAGGACAAGGCGCTGGCCATAATGAATATGATCGTCGAATCGATCGGCGTACTGGCGATGGCCAGCGCGCGCGCCTGTGGCCAGGAAGATATTGTGCTGACCGGCAAGTTGTCGCGCCTGTTCCGATTCATGCAGGAGATGAGGCGGCTCACGTTTCCGTTCGGGCGGCGCTTCGTGATTCCCGAGCATGCCGATTTCGCGACCGCGATCGGCGCCGCCCGCCACGCCCGCGCGCACGATTAGCCCGCCGCTCGCCTCTCTCGGCGCGGCAGCCGTGCTGCGGGGTTATTGAGCGGAGAATCCGGCGGATCGTTTCAGCCTGGAACGCTTAATTCTCATTGGTCCTGGTCGTCGCCGCTGTCGTAGTCCGGTTCGTTGCTGTAGCGGTCAACCTTGACATGGTCGCCGTTGCCGCGATTGCCGCGGTTGGTCGGCAAGCCCATTTCGACGTGCAGTTCGCCGCACATATTTGAATAGCCTGTCACGCGCCCGGATTCGTCGAAGTTAACGCTACAACCGTTATAAGACCATTGTTCACTTCCGCGACCGAACCCGGTTTGCACACTGGTCGGCGTCCCCTGGATCGCGAGGACCTGCGCCTTTGATGAGCCGATCGTAAAATGTTGAACCGGCGTCTGCGACACATGCAGCCTGCCGCAAGTGTTTGAGTACGCCGTCACCAAACCGAGTGCGTTGAAAGCAACGCTGCAACGGTCATAAGACCATTCTTCACTTCCTTGGGGGTACATCCCGGTTCGGATAGAGGTAGGCGTTCCCTGAAGCGCCAGAACTTGAGCCTTTGACGACCCGACCGTGAAGTACCCGGCCGCCGCCTGATTCGTCGGGCCGTTATTCATGCGGTCTTCCGCTTCGATCAGCATCTTTTGCGCGTCCGCGTTCCCCTGCGTGGCCGCCAGGCGAAACCAGCTCACCGCCTCCGCGTAGTCCCGCTCCACGCCGTAGCCGTTGTAAATCATGACTCCAAGGTTGAACTGTGCTTCCGCAATCCCCAGCGTGGCAGCTTGGCGATACCATTTAAGCGCCTCGGCATAGTCGCGCTTCACTCCGGCGCCATCGCGGTACATCGCCGCAAGGTTGATCTGCGCCTGCGCGTCTCCGCTCGCGGCTGCCTTGCGCAGCCAGTCCACCGCATCCCTATCGTTGCGCTGGATGCCTAGGCCCGAGTGGCACATCAGCCCGAGGTACCTCTGCGCGACAATATCCCCAAGCGTGGCGGCTTCGCGGCATGACCGTACCGCTGCGGGGTAATTTTTTTGATCGTAATCGGTATGGCAAACGGCCGTCCGCTCGTCCGCCGCCTTCTTTGCCGCTGCCGCGGCTGCGGACTCCGCATTCACATCTGCGGCTGCGCGCTGGCGCGGCAGGTAAGCCCGCTGATAGTAAAAAATCCCGGCTAAGGCCGCGACGAAAAGCGCGGCCAGGCCGGTTGCGGCAAGCGGCCATCTGGGCGATACGCGGCGGGCGTCCGTCGAACTTTCGAACTGGGAAGGCTCCATCTAATTTGCGTTCGGTACAGTGTTACGTGGGATTTTCAATTTGAGCGGGATTCCCATTCTACCGTCTGATTTTAACTCGCCTTATAGACCCGGCGACCTCCCTCGGCAAGGCTTCCGCCGGTTTTGTTCACACGGTGTTGCCGGCGGCGCCGGGAGGAGCGGATTTTGCATATGGTGGGCGCGCCACGCTCACCAGCACGATTAGCCGGCCGCGCGCGTCTCTCTCTTGCCTGGGCGCGGGTACATCTTTGGCGCGCGGTAGGATATAAACTTCCGGGACTGACGCGCAGCGGGCCTGCCAAGCGGGATCCGGGAAACGGGACTTGCGAGGCCGCGCCGGCGCTTACGCGAGGTTTAATTAACCGATGCCATCAGAGTTGCTCAAGGGATTTCGGCTGCTCGATTTGACCGACGAGAAGGGCGCGTTGTGCGGCAAGATGTTCGCCGATCTCGGCGCCGAGGTGATCAAGGTCGAGCCGCCCGAGGGATGCTCGACGCGGCGCATCCCACCCTATCTCGAAGATATCGCCGACGCCGACCACTGCCTCTATTCGATCGCCTATCACGCGGGGAAAAAATCCGTAACCGCCAACCTCGCCACTGAGGACGGGCGCGCAATCGTCGCCGCACTCGCGGCGAAGTCCGACTTCCTCGTCGAGTCGTATCCGCTCGGCGATCTCGACTCGATCGGTCTCGGCTACGACGCGCTCGCGAAGAAAAATCCGCGGCTCATCTATGCGTCGATCACGCCGTTCGGCGATACCGGTCCGGGCAAAGACTACGCCTGGGCCGACATCATCTCATGGGCGGCGGGCGGCCAGATGTACCTGATGGGCGACGAGGGAAAGCCTCCGCTCCAGATGAGTCTGCCGCAAGCCGGATTGCACGCGGGCGGCGAGGCCGCGGTCGCGCTGATGCTCGCGCACTACCCGCGCCAAATCGACGGGCTCGGCCAGCGAATCGTCGTCAACATGCAGGCCTGCATCGTGTGGACGCTGATGAACGAGCAGGCGATGCCATTCCTGCACGGCAGCTACCTCTCGCGCACCGGAGTTTTCGTCGGCTCGGCCGACGCGCGGCGCAAGATGGTGTACCGGTGCAAGGACGGGCAAATCTCGACCTTGATCGCCGGCGGGATGACGTTCGGCAGTTCGACCAAGGCGCTGATCGAATGGATGGGGGAGAACGGATTCGGCTCTGAATGGATGCGCACCAAGGACTGGATTTCGTGGGTGCCCGGCCTGTTCATGGATATGACCGAGGAGGACCACAAGCAGGTTGACGACCTCGAAGACGCGATCCAGCGCTTCATGCTGACGATGACCAAGCAGGACATCTACGCGCAGGGGCTCAAGCGCCGCATCTTTCTGGCGCCGGTCGCGACCGTCGCCGACATCGCCGCCGACGAACAGCTCAAGGCGCGCGACTTCTGGACCGCGGTGCCGCACGACACGCTCGGCCGCACGCTGACATTTCCCGGACCATTCGCGAAAATGACCGCGACCCCGATCGGATCGGCCACGCGCGCGCCGCGAATCGGCGAGCATAGCGATGAGATCTACCGCGGGCTGCTGGGGTTTGCGCCCGAGCGATTGAACAAACTGCGAGCCGCCGGCTCGATTTAGCCAGGAGAAATTCGAGATGAGCCGTTTCGCATTGGAAGGAGTTCATATCCTCGACTTCGCCTGGGTCGGGGTCGGCCCGGTCACGACCAAGTATTTCGCCGACAACGGCGCCGACGTGATTCGGATCGAGTCGGCCGCACGCCCCGACGTGCTGCGAATCGCCCCGCCGTGGAAGGACGCGATGCCCGGGATCAACCGCAGCCAGTTCTTCGCCAGCTTCAACACCTCCAAGAAGGGAATCACGCTGGACCTGGGCAAGCCCAAGGGGCGCGAGCTGGCCAAACGGATGGTGCCGTGGGCTGACATCGTGGTCGAGAGTTTCACGCCCAAGGCGATGCGCAACTGGGGGCTCGATTACGAAAATCTCCGCGCGATCCGCCCCGACCTGATCATGCTCTCGACCTGCATGCAGGGGCAGACCGGCCCCAACGCGCTCTACCCGGGCTTCGGCCAGTTGATGGCGGCGCTGTCGGGCTTCTACTACATCTCGGGCTACGGCCCCGGCTCATGCACGCCGCCGTACGGCGCCTACACGGATTTCATCGCGCCGCGTTTTTCCACCTGCGCGCTGCTGGCCGCGCTCGACTATCGCCGCCGCACCGGCCAGGGCCAGTATATCGACATGTCGCAGTACGAGGCCGCGATGCAGAATCTCGCGCCCGCGTTGATCGATTACTTCGCCAGCGGACGGGTGCTTGGCCCGCGCGGCAACGCGTCCGAGCGTTACGCGCCGCACGGCGCCTATCGATGCGCCGACGAGGACGGCAACGAGCGATGGATCGCGATCGCGGTCGCAGGCGACGAGCAATGGCGTGCGATGCTCACCGCGCTCGGCGCCCAATCCAGCGACCGGCGCTTTGCGACGGCGCAGGCGCGAATTGAGAACGCCGGCTCAATCGACGAGTTCGTCGGCTCGCTAACCCGCGCCCGCACCGCGCAGGAACTCACCGCGAAGTTGCAGGCCGCCGGAGTTGCCGCGTATCCGGTCGAGAACTGCGTCGATATCCACCAGGACGACAACCTCGAGGCCTTCGGCTTCTGGCATTGGCTCGAGCACAAGGAGATGGGCCCGTCGCCGTACGAAGGACTCGAGCATCGCATGAGCCGCACCCCAGGCACGCCGCGCTGGGCGGCGCCGATTCTCGGCCAGGACAACGATGAAGTCTTTCGCGAGATGCTCTCGCTCAGCGCCGGCGAGATCGAGCAGCTAAAGAAAGAAAACGTGATATTCTGAGTTCGATCCGCGACCCGCCGTGCGATACGAACTCAAAATTGCGCTCCGCTATCTGCGCGCGCGGCGCAAAGACGCCTTCATCTCGATCACGACGATCTTCACCGCCGTCGGCGTGATGATCGGCGTCGCCGCGCTCAGCGTGACGCTGTCGGTGATGGGCGGCTTCGAGCAGAGCCTCAAGGAACGCGTGCTCAGCCTGAGCCCGCAGGTGCAGATACTCAATTCGCAAGGATCGATCGGCAACTACACCGAGATCGAGAAGAAGGCCGCCGGCGTGCCCGGCGTCAACGGCTCCGACGCGTACATCGTGGGCCAGGCGATGCTGAGTTCGGGACGCGGAATCGGCGGCGTCGTGGTGCGCGGCGTCGAGCCAAATAACCCGGTGGTGCGCGCGCAATGGGGCCGCTACATGATCGCCGGCGGTCTCGACGATCTCTCGCGAAGTTACGCCGTCCCCGGGAGCGCCGCGAATCCCGCGGCTGGCGCAGGCGGCCTGGCCGTCGGAGTCAGCCTCGCGAAAAAACTCAAGGCCAAACCCGGCGACGCGCTTCGGATGGTGGCGCCGATTATTTCGCCCGATGGATCGCTCTCAACCAAGAGCGGCCAATTCGCGATCGCCGCGATCTTCGACTCCGGAATGAACTTCATCGACAGCAACATGGTCTTCATGGACCTCGCGCACGCCCAGGATTTCTTCGGCCGCAGCGGACGAGCGGACGGGGTCGATATCCATTTGTCCAAAATCGACCTGACCGACCCGGTCACCGACGCGATGCGCAAGCTGTTCCCGAGTCCGTACCGGGTGCGCAACTGGATCGAGTTCAACGAAAACGCCGCCGCCGGCTTCCAACTGCTCAAACGCGTGTATGCGCTGGTGCTGGTGATGCTCATCGGGGTCGCCGCGTTCAACCTGGTCGCGACGCTGATCATGGTGGTGATGGAGAAGCGCAAGGACATCGCGGTGCTGATCGCGATGGGTGCGACGCGGCGCGACGTGCGGCTGATTTTCGTGCTGAAGGGACTGATCGTCGGCGCGGCCGGAACCGCGGCCGGATTGATCCTGGGCGCCGCCGGATGCTTCGCGCTGGCGCGCTACCAGTTCATCCACATCCCGCGTGAAATTTACGGCATCTCGACGCTGCCGATCTCGGTCGAGCCTTGGAACTTCGCCGCGGTCGGGCTTGCCTCGATGATTCTATGCCTGCTGGCGACAGTCTATCCGGCCCGGCAAGCATCGCGAGAGATGCCGGTCGAAATCTTCCGCTCCTGACCCCTCCACACGCCCCACCCCGGCACATCCGCGGCCAGGTGAAAAACTAACTACTGATTATTTGGAGTGTGATTGGTATTGGTGGGGGGCTTGGCGGCGAGCTTCGGTTTGCGAACGACCAAAGTCTCGTGACCGCGAACCTTGATGGTACGAGCCGGCTCCGACTGAAAGGTCTGACCTGGTCCGTCGGAATGCCGTGGCTGCGACGAGGTGCGCTTGCGCCGCCAGTTGCTCAGCTCCTGCGAGAGTTTTGACGTGAGCGAATCGTTGTCCTGGCCGTTCCCGGCCGCTTCTCCGCCTTGCTTGTTGGGGTCTCCCTCAAAATCGGCGGAGCTCATTTGCGATCTCTCTTCCTGTGACGTGGATTTGTCCTCCTTGCCTGGGACCGTTTAAGAAACGGAATTTCAGTTTCCGAAATTTGATGTACTGACAGTAATCGGCGCTCGCGCTCGCGGCAGCCTGGGATCGTTAATCAGTGGATAAAGTTGTGTCTCGACTGCGTACCGAATCTGAGTTTTATCGGCGCGTTTCGGCTTGAGATGATATTGTGCGGGATGCTTTGCAGGCGGATTTTCCGCCGGCCGGGCCTCGCTTAGGCTCCGGCCGGCGTTCAATTCATTGGTATCTGAGATTCACTTTTCAGGCAAACAAACTCTGCATCCGCAGCGCGAGCCCCATGTCGCCCGCGATTCGCAGCTTGCCGCTCATGAATGCGACCTGCCCGTTGAGCTTGCCGCTGGTCATATCAACGTAGTCCTGCGCCGTCATCGTGATCGTGATGCTCGGTGAAGCGGCCGGTCCTTCATTGACCGTGCAGGTTCCGTCCTTGATGACTACGTGCCACTTGCCGCCGTTATCGCCCGAGAGATCGAACTGGTAGGTCGCATTCAGGCCCTTTGCCGCGTCCTTGTTGAAGCGACCGGGCATCGCCGCAAAGACTTCCTTTGGTGTTGTTGCTACTGCATCAGCCATGAAAATAGATTCCTCCTGGTGGGAGCGTCCTGTGGTGCGCTCTTTCCGCCATATAAGCGTTCGCCCAAGAACCTGTCAATAGTACCACACCACGCATGATTAAGCACTCCCAGCGGCAGCGGCCGAGACCGCGGGTCAGAATCCGAACATGTTTCCGGGCACCACCGTGATCAGATTCGTCGCCACGTGCACCGGCGACGCGCTCTCGGTGATCGTCACTGCTTGCTGCTTTTGCGCGTCGGTCTTGACCGTGCCGCCAAGATAGGCGTCGTGGCCGATCACCTTGACCGTCACGGTGGTCAACCCCGCGGCATAAAGCTGCGACGCGATCGCAGCCTGGCGCGCCGCCCAATCGCTCTCGTCGGTCGTCAGCGAATCGATCACGTTGCCGACCCCGGGCACCTCGCGCACGATCTTTTCCGTGTACTGCTTGGCGTTGGCGTCAAATACCTTGCCGAAGATCGTCACCGTGCTGCCGCTGGTGTAACAGTCCACGCGCCGCGTCCTCGGATTCGACCCCAGCACCAGCTTGACCCGCTGCTGCAAGGTCAGCGGCGGCGGCTTGGGCGCCCTCGCCACGCGATGATGCTTGGGCGGCGCGGGCGCAGGCGTAGGCTCGGCCGCCATCGCCGGCGTCACGACCGGCGCCACCGACGGAGCGATCGCCGCTTCCGGCGTGGCCGGCGCGCTGGCGAATTCCGGCGCCTCGGTCGGGCTCAACCCGGCCAGCTTCGAGCTGAGTTGCGACTCGAGCGCGTCCTTCGAGGCGGGATCGTTGGTGAAAATTATCGGATAATCGATCTCGACCTGGCTGCCGCTGAACGACGGGAAAATCCACGCCGAAACGTCCTTCACTACTTCCGCGTCGAACGCCGGATTCGCGTTGGTCGAGGTCCGCACCGACGCCGCATCCACGTTGCCGCCCGGCTGCACCCTGATCCGCAACGCGATCGCATCCCGCATCGTGTTGTCGCCCGCGAGCGCATGCGAATAGCTCTCCAGCAATCCGTCCTTGTGATCCTCGAAGAATTTTCGTGCGGCTTCCTGATTGCGCTCGGGCGCCGCCGCCGAATCCCCCGTCACCTGCACCCCCATCGCCTTCGACAAAGCCACAATCGGCCCGCTGGGAGCAGCAGCCGCGGCCACCGACGCGACCGCAGCCGGCGACGCGTTCGCCACCGGTGGCTGCGCGGGATTGGTGCTGAGATGAAGCGCGAGCCACGCGCCGCCAGCCAGCGCGACGATCGCCGCGATCAGATAGCCGACGACGCCGAAGCGCCCGCGGCCTTCTTCTTCGCTTTCGTGGTCGCCGTCCGGCATCTTGCCCGTGATGCGCATCGACGGTGACGGAGCGCGCCGCATCGTCCCCCCGCCCCGCGCCGGCGACGGCGGCGGTGTGTACGACGGCGCCGCCGATTCCACCCCGAGTCGCGCGCCGCAGAAGTTGCAGATCAGCTCCCCTGGCTGCGCCTTGCCGCCGCATACCGGGCATTCGATTTGCTCGCCGTCGCCGCCCGCGCCGCTGGCGGCGGCGCCTTCGGCAAAAGCGGGCCCCGCATTGACCAGCGCGGAGCCGTCAGCTTCGCAAAAGGTTTCCGAGTCGGGGAAGGTTTTTTCGCAGCGCGGGCACCTTTTCATCTTGGTAAGCACTCCTCGGGCGCTAGTTTCGATGATATCCGCGCGAATTGCGACACGCCAACAGGCTCTGAAAGCCCGCATCGCGGCACTGTCGGCTCGCGATCACTGCCTTGCGATTACCTCGGCGCCGAACTTTTCCATCGCCGCGATATGCTCGCGGGTGGTCAAGGCAAGGGCGACTATTATCCGCGACACGCCCATCGCGGCGAATCGCTCGATGTCCGCGGGCTTCAGTTGTTCGCGCAGCCTGCTCACCGTCAGTTCCAGCGGCGCGATCCGCCCGGCTGCGCGTTCATGCTCGCGCAGCCGCTTGATCGTCGCCGCAGTCTCGTCGATATCCTCCGCGATTCCATACCACCCGTCGCCGAGCTTGGCCGCCCGCTTGAGCGACGGCTCGGTGTTGCCGCCGAACACGATCGGTGGATGGGGCCGCTGTACGGGTTTGGGCATGAACTTGCAGCCTTCGATCGAAATCGTCTTGCCGTGATACTCCGGCGATTCGTTGCTCCACAGTTCCTTCATCAGTGCGAGATATTCGCGGGTGCGAAGCGCTCGATCCTTGAAGCTCATCCCGACCGCGTCGAACTCCTCTTCGAGCCACCCGATCCCGACTCCGAAAATAAATCGCCCGCCCGAAAGCACGTCCAGACTGGCGACCGCCTTGGCGGTTGTAAACGCGTTGCGAATCGGGACCACCAATACTCCCGTCGCCAGCCGGATCCTGGTCGTGATCCCGGCGACGAACGCCAGCGCCAGCATCGGATCGTGCAGCGGCGTCTCCGGCGGCACAGTCATCCTGCCACTGGATGAATACGGATAGGGCGAGCGGTAGGTTACGGGCAAGATAATATGCTCCGGGATCCAGATCGATTCGAATCCGCTAGCCTCGGCTGTGCGCGCGATCGCCGCGATACTCTTGGGCGAAGTCTGATACAAGAATGTTCCGAATTTCATTGTCTCACCCTTTCACCGCGCTCAACCCGCATTGCAGGCGAAGTTTTACAATCCTAGCCAGTTTTCAGCTTCACCGCGAAGCGCGCCGGATCGTCGATCGCGCGCAAATCGGGATGGCAGGAATCATCGGCTACCCGCCCTCTCCCACTTACCCTTCTAACGAAGTACATTCCATCCGGGAGGCCCAAGAACATGACCGAACCGACACGCGCGGCGCTCGCCGTGCTGCGAAGCTCCGCCAATTTCGACTGGCCAATCGTGTACCTGCTGGTCCTGACCATCTTCATCTATTCGGGCGAGGTCATGGCGGGTCGATGGAAGGTGATCGCGGCGGGGCTGGCGTTTTGGTTTGCCGACTGGATTAACGAACTGCTCAATTCGGCGATTTTGTTTTGCACCGGCCGCGCGCCGTTATGGGTCGAGACCGGGCACACCTCATATCAGATCCTGGTCGGGCTCAACGCCGAAACCTCGCTGTTGTTTTTGCTCTGCGGGATGGTGCTGGCGAAGTTGCTGTCTGCTGATCCCCGCGCGAAAATACTCGGCTTGAACAACCGATGGATGTTGATCGCCGGGCAATCGGTCCTATCGGTGCTGCTGGAAGTCGTGCTGAATCGATGGGGCTACCTGAACTGGTACTGGCCCTTCTGGAATGTTGGCGCGGGACTCATCTTGATCGTCATCTTCGGATACGCCTGGTTTTACATGGTCGCTGCGTGGGCGTACGACGCTGAAACTGAAACGAAGCGATGGAGCATCGTGGGCGGCTTGGGCTCGGTTGCCCTCCTGCTCGCAATTGTCTTCGGCTCGCTCGGCTGGCTGTAGGTCTTTGTGACAAACGCAATCTTATCTCGAATCGAACTCCGCTTCCTCGACGCGGGCGGCCATGCGCGCGCGCTCGATCTCGCCGCGCCCTTCGCGGCGCGTGAATCGAGCGCCGTCGGCGACGGCCTGGCGATCTCCGCCCGTGTCGAATCCGCATTCGGCGGCGCGGTGGTGCGCGCAACCGTCGCCAATCGCGGCACCGATCCGGTTCGGCTCACCTGTGCGATCTTTGAAGTTTCGACCGGCTTCGCGCCGTCGGCCCCGGCCCGATTCTTCAAGCATGGATACCAGTCGTGGAGCGAATCGGGCGGCCACGCGGTAGGGGCGTCGCAAAAGGGCCATCCGCGCGATGAGGCCCTTTTCCTCATTCGCCTCATGCACCAGAGCGAAACGGCTCGTCCGCCTGAATTTCCCGAAGCGGCTACCTCGGAACTTTTCACGATCGTCGAAAGCCGCGGCGCCGCTGAGCGCGTCCTGGCCGGATTCATCGCCGGCGGCAGTTCGCTTTCGACCCTGACCGTATCGAGCCCTGAAAAAATAATCGCACGCGCGATCCTGGACGATGTAACTCTCGCGCCGGGCTCGCATCGCGAACTCGACCCGATCTTCATCGCCGCCGCCGATGAGTCCGCGGCGCGGATGGCCGCGCGATGGGCCGAAGTTGCCGGGCGATGGATGAAAGCGCGGGTCAGCGCGCCGTTTCAGCGCGGATGGTGCTCCTGGTACCACTACTTTTCCTCGATCACCGAAGAGGCGCTGCGCGCCAACCTCAAGTCGCTCCAGGCAATGCGCTCCGAGTTTCCGCTCGAGGTGGTTCAACTCGACGACGGCTTTCAGTCCGGGCTCGGCGATTGGGATACCACCAACGAAAAATTTCCGAGCGGGCTTAAGAAGATCGCCGGCGAAATCCGCGCCGCCGGCTTCAAAGCCGGCATCTGGACCGCGCCGTTTCTCGCAGCCCGCGACTCGCGCCTGATGATCGACCATCCCGACTGGTTCATCACGCACGCCGAGACCGGCGAACCGATCCGCGCCGGCTACAACCCGACCTGGACCAGGAGCGACGACGCATTCGCGTATGCGCTCGACGCGAGCAACCCCGCGTTTCTCGCCCACATCCGCCATCTGTTCGCGAAGCTCACCGGAGAGTTCGGCTACTCGTATTTGAAACTCGATTTTCTTTACGCCACCGCCGCACAAGGCCGGCGCAGCGATCCGGGTCTCACCCGCGGCGAAAGCTTGCGCCGCGGCCTCGAGGCGATTCGCGCCGGCGCCGGCGACGGCGCGTTCATCCTCGGATGCGGCTGCCCGATTGCCCAGGCGGTCGGGCTGGTGGACGGGATGCGCATCGGCCCCGACGTATCCCCGTTTTGGGGCTCGACCGCTTCCGGAGCGGGCGACCCGTCAACGGTGTGCGCGCTCGACGCAATCGTCACGCGCAGCTTCATGCATCGGCGCCTATGGCTGAACGACCCCGACTGTTTGATGCTGCGGGCGCGCGACACCCAGTTGAGCGCCGACGAGCGCGCCGCGCTGGCCGCAACCATCGCCGCCAGCGGCGGGATGATGCTGATCTCCGACGACATGAGCGTCCTCGATGCCGAAGCGGGAAAATTGTTTCGCACCGCCGCGCAAATCGCCGCCGAGATCGATTCCAACGCGGCGCGCGAACCGGTACTGGCGCTCGATCTGATGGCCACGGGCGACGTGCGCGGGCTGATCGCTGAAAGCACCGGTGGCGGCGCGATCGCGATGCTCCTGAATCGCGGCGACACGCCCGCAAGCGTGGATATGTCCGACTTGAAGCTGGGCGGCGCTGCGACGGTTGCGCTCGATCTCGCCGTTGAAGGGAAAATTGAAATATTCGGCGCTATCGATCTGCCGCCGCACTCCGCGCGCATTATCCGCCTGAAGCGCTAGCAGGCTCTCACGCCGCGGGTAAATCGATCACGCTCGCGCCTGCGCCCGCGTGCAGCACGGCCCGCCAATTTTCACTCTTTTCACCGGGCGCGCCGGGAGCGAGCTTCGCGTAATAGCCGCGATCGATCGATTCGATCACCGCGCCGGCGCTGGCCGCGTCGCACAGCGCAACGATCGAACCGCCGAAACCCGCGCCCGTCAGCCGCGCGCCGAACGCGCCGCCGCGCCGTGCGCATTCCACCATCGCGTCGAGCCGCGCCGTGCTGCATTGGAAGTCATCGGCGAGACTCTGATGCGACGCATTCATCAGGTTTCCCATTTCATCGAGGCGGCCCGCCTCGAGCGCGTCCGCGGCACGAATCACCCGCTCGGTCTCGCTCAGGACATGCCGCGCGCGTTTGAGAATTTCAAGCGGGCGGTTCGATTCCAGCGCGATCCGCGCCGACCCCTGGCCGAGCAAGTCCGCTTCGAGCGCCGTCCGTGAGACGCCCAAGATGTCCGCCGCCTCCTTGAGATCCGCGCCGAGCTGCGCCGGGGACGCCGCCGCGAGTTTCTCGACGAGTTGCGCCGCGTTCCATCCGGGCGATGCGCGAACCACGTCGCCGAGGATCGTCACGCCGTCGAGCTTGAGCGCGCGCCCGAGAATCCGCGCCGCCAGCGCGCATTCGACCACGCGCCGATTGTACTGCGCGCGCACCATCCCCGACTTGTCCGCCACCTCGCGGCTGTCCGCGACGACCAGCGCGGCGATCGCCGGCATCTTCACTGCGCGCACGCGGATAGGGTCGAACTCGATAAACAGCGCGTGGTCACGACGGCCGAGAATCGACGCCGCCTGGTCCATCCCGCCCGCCCGCGTCCCGACGTACCATTCGCTGCGCGCAACCATCGTCGCCGTTTCGATCGGGTCGAGTTCGAGACCGTTGACCGCCATGAATGCCATCGCGGTCGAAACCGTGAGCGCCGCCGATGACGACAACCCCGCGGCCGGCGGCACGCGCCCCTCGACGACCATCGACGCGCCGCGCAGGTTCTCAGTCGATTGACCTGCGCGCGGCGCAAAATGATCGATCACTCCCTGGATCGCGGCCTTGACGTAGTTAGCCCAATCGCCGGTCTCGTATGAAGGGATCTTTCGGGTGATCGCAAAACAGCGCGCCTCCCAGCCGGGGTCGGCGTTCGCCAGTTGGATTTCGCCCGTCGCGATGGCGGCGGCGACGACGATTGTGGAGCGATCGATCGCAACCGGCAGCACGGGCAGCCCGCTGTAGTCGGTGTGCTCGCCGATTAGATTGACGCGGCCGGGCGCGCGGGCCGCGAAGATTCGCGTGCCGGCGCCAGCGCGGACTCGAGTGGCGAGGCGGGCGGCTCGGGCCAGCTCCGCGGCGTCCCATCCGTCGGGGATACTCACCGCCGCTTCCTCTTGGGCTTGAACCAGGCGCGCGCCTTTTCGAGGTCCTCAGGCGTGCCGACGTCGCTCCAGAATCCACGCATATCAAGCGCGCGCACGCGGCGGCCGTCGGCGATCATTTGCGCGATTGCGCCGGGGATTTCGAGTTCGCCGCGCGACGACGGTTCGAGCCGCGCGAGGTAGTCGAAAATTATCGGGCCGGTGGCGAAGAGTCCCGCGTTGTTCCATTGGGTCCTGGCGGTTCCGGGCGGCGGTTTTTCGTCGAGGCGCTCGACCATCATGTGCCCGGTCACATAGACGGCGGCGCCGCGGAAAGGGTCCTTGACGCGATTCACCGCCAGCATCAAATCGTAGTCGTCGATCCGCGCGTGATGGACAAAGCGCGGGTAGTTCGCGCGGTCCATCAGAATATCGCCCCATCCGAAGACAAAGCGCGGCAGGCCTGCGAGATGCGCGCGGGCCGCAAGCATCGCGCCGCCGGTCCCGTTCAATTCCGGCTGCCTGACGGTGGTGATTTTGATATCCGGATTTTCGCGCTGCCAGGTTTTCGCCCATGCTTCGATTTGCTCGGGCAGGTAGCCCGCGACCACGATGAAGTGCGTCAGTCCAGCCGCCGCCAGCGCGCCGGCGATATGCGAAATCAGCGGTGAGCCGGCGATATCGAGCAGCGGCTTCGGAGTCTGGGCGGTCAGAGCGCCCAGGCGCTTGCCACGCCCTGCCGCGAGCAGGACCACCGTGGTAATTTCCGCCGCCACGCCCTCCAAGATAGCATCGCGCGGGCTTCGAGGATGCTTGGCTGGCGGTATATAGTTGAGTAAGAGTTTATCGAGAGCCGCACGAATGTTTGGTGAGATAAGTCCCCGCAAGAAAGCGTCCGCGCCGTTTATTTCGATCGAGGAAGCACTCGATGAAACGCGCCGCGGCCGCATGATCATCCTGATGGATGACGAGCAGCGGGAGAACGAGGGCGATTTGTGCATGGCGGCCGAAAAAGTCACCCCCGAAGCGATCAACTTCATGGCCAGGTTCGGGCGTGGGCTGATATGCCTGCCGATGTCGGCGGAGCGAATAGACAGGCTCGGGCTCAGCATGATGGTTGGCGACAACCAGGCACCGCTCGGGACAGCCTTCACGACGGCGATCACCGCGCGGCGAGCGTCGGGGTCGGGAATCTCGGCGCAGGATCGCGCGACCACGATTTTGCAGGCGGTGCGCGAGGACGCCAGCGGCGCCGAGTTCATCACCCCCGGCTACGTTTATCCGCTGCGCGCGCGCGACGGTGGCGTGCTGGTGCGCACCGGGCAGACCGAAGGCGCGGTTGACCTTGCGCGGCTGGCGGGACTCAAGCCGGCGGGCGTCATCTGCGAGATTCTGAAGGAAGACGGCACGATGGCGCGGCGCGACGACCTGGTCGAGTTCGCGAAAGTGCACGGGCTGAAGATTGTCACGGTCGCGGACATCATCGGATACCGGCTGCGCAACGAGACGATGGTCCAGCGGATCGCACAAGCGAAGCTGCCGACCGCGTTCGGCGAGTTCAGCGCGATCGTCTATCGCAACCTGATCGATCACACCGAGCACCTGGTGCTGGTGATGGGCAAGGTGGATCCGGCCAAGCCGATTCTGGTTCGGGCGCATCGCGAGTATCTGCCCGGTGACGTGTTCGGCTACTCCGTTCGCAACACCCGCAACCTGCTGCGTACCGCGATGGAACGAATCGCGGCGGCCGGCGAAGGCGTGCTGTTGTATCTCAAGCGCGAGACCAACGCGCTGGCGTCGGATTTTGAGGGCGGGCGCCCGGCGCACCGTGCAACTACGCGGGTCAACGCGCCCGAGGCTGATTTCCGCGATTACGGAATCGGCGCGCAGATTCTGCGCGACGTGGGCGTGCGCAAGATGATAATCATGTCCGACGCGACGCCGCGGCTTGCCAATCTGCCGGGCTACGGATTGGAGGTCGTGGGTTCGGTTCCGCTTTCAACCAACGGCAAGCAGAGCGCCGCCGCCAAGCAGCGATGACTCGGCGGATGGAAGCAGAGTTGCGCTGGCGGCATTTTAACTACTGACAAATGATCTCGCGCGAATTCCGATTGTTCCTCCACGGTGGAAAGGCTCGCCTGTTGTGGCGGGCCTCGATCGTATCGGCGGTGTTTGCGCTCGCCTGGCTGATTTTCGCGCCGGTATCGCATGCCAATCCGAAGGCGAATGAACTGGTAAAAATCACCTCCGCCACGATCGATCCTCCGCTTCGGGCCGGCGGCGCCGCGACGCTCAAAGTCGCCGCTCAGGTAATCGCGGGATGGCATATCAATTCGGACAAGCCGCTCAGCGAGGATTACATCCCGACCAGGCTCAAGGTCAGCGGCCCGGCCAGCGTGGCGCCGGGCGCGATCAAGTATCCGCCGGCGCAAACAATGGCGCTCGATATTGCGGCCGGCGGCGACAAAATCTCGGTGTTCGGGGGCGATATCAAGTTTGAGGTGCCGCTCAAGGCGGCTGCCGACTTCGCGCCGAAGCCGGGCGACGCGCTCACGGTCACCATCGACTACCAGGGCTGCAACAACAACGAATGCCTGCGGCCGGCTTCGGTCAGCACGACGGTCGCGCTGGCGGGCGCAGGCGCGGCGGCGGGAGCGCTGGGGGGCACGGGCACGGAGGGCGCGAGGAGCGGCGGTATCGGCGGCGGCGATGATTCTGGCGCCGCGGTCGCGGACATCTTCGCCAGCCATGGATGGTTGCTCGGCTTCCTCGCGGTATTTCTTGGCGGCCTCGCGTTGAATCTGACGCCGTGCGTCTATCCGCTGATCGGCGTGACGATCGCGTATTTCGGCAGCCAGGGCGGAGGCCATCGCCGCGTGATGTTTCTGGCGGCGGTTTTCGTGCTCGGAATCGCGCTGATGTTCTCGGCGGTGGGCGTCGCCGTCGCCATGTCGGGCGGACTGTTCGGCGCTGCGATGCGCAATCCGTTGGTGCTGGTCGCGCTGTCGATGATGCTGCTGACGCTGGCGGCGTCGAGCTTCGGTTTGTTCGTCTTGCAGCCGCCGAACTGGATGGTGCAGCGCGCGGGCACGGCCCGCCCCGGATACGCGGGCGCATTGCTGATGGGCCTGGGGATGGGCGTGGTAGCGGCGCCATGCATCGGCCCGATCGTGCTGGGCTTGCTGCTGATGGTGGAACGAAGCGGGAACGCGCTTTTCGGTTTCGCGCTGTTCTTCACACTGGCACTGGGACTTGGCGTTCCATATATCGGGCTGGCGATGGCGGCCGGGCATATCCGCCGCCTGCCGCGTTCGGGCGAATGGCTTACGTGGGTCGAGGAGCTTTTCGGGTTCGTACTGGCCGGGCTCGCGCTCTACTTCCTCGATCCCGTGATCCCGAACAACCTGATGAGTCGAATTCTGCCGTATTACGCGGCCGGTGTGGGGATTTATCTCGGTTTCATTTCGCGCGAGGGAAAAAGCTGGCGTCCGTTCCTGGTGCTGAGGTCGGCGCTGGGAATCGTCGCGGTGGGAGCGCTCGCGATCATGCTCTATCCGCGACAGGCGACGGAGAAACTTCGCTTCGAGCCGTTCAACCCCGCGCGGCTCGAATCGGCAGCCCAGGCGCGCAAGCCCGTGCTGATCGATTTCAGCGCCGATTGGTGCATCCCATGCCGCGAGATGGATCATTCGACCTTTGTCGATCCATCCGTGGTCACCGAGGCAAAGCGTTTCGTGCGGATGAAGGCGAATCTGACGGCGCAGGACAAGGTCACCGAATCGCTGACCAGCAAGTTCGAAATCCAGGGCGTGCCGACGACGATGATTATCGATTCGGCGGGCAAGGTGGCGCTGCGCAAGGTCGGCTACGTCGGCCCCCGCGAGCTGCTGGCGGAGCTGCGTCACGTCGATTGAACGGGGGGTCCAATCGCCGTTCACTTTTTCATTTTTTTCAATGCCTCACGGAGCCGGTCCGGGTGCGTATGATTTTCGCAAAATGGCGTTCTGTTGTTAGTAACTCAGGGTTTTGGAAAAAGGCCATTGTTGTGTCGCGTCGATAGGCTGGAAAATGCCCACTGACTGGCTTCTTTCCTATCCACAGGGACAGAAGTCAAATCTTGTTTGATTTATTCTCCGCACAGTCGATTTTTCCTTTACTTTAATGCAGTAGACGAATAGGATTGTGGTAGGTGGTGGGGTGCGGAAAGTTAGCTCATCGCTCGTCCTTTTCTATGCCAAATAAACAATCGTCCGACGGCTATGGCGCCGAGTCCATCAAGGTACTGGAAGGACTCGAAGCAGTTCGTAAACGCCCCGGGATGTACATCGGCGACACGGCCGAGCGGGGACTGCATCACCTGGTCACCGAGATCGTGGACAACTCGGTTGACGAGGCGCTGGCCGGTTTCTGCAACGAGATCAACGTCGTAATTCTGAGCGACGATCGGATTTCAGTGGAGGACAACGGCCGCGGGATTCCGGTCGACATGCATCCGACGGAAAAGCGCTCGGCGCTGGAAGTCGTGCACACGGTGCTTCACGCCGGGGGCAAGTTCGAAAAGAGCGCGTACAAGGTATCAGGCGGACTGCACGGGGTGGGCGCATCGGTGGTCAACGCGCTCAGCGACGAGTTCGAAGTCGAAGTTCACAAGAACGGCAAAATTTATTTTCAACGTTACGAGCGCGGGCTGCCGAAGACCAAGGTCGAAGAGCGCGGCGCGACCAACAGCAAGGGGACCAAGACCACCTTTTCGCCCGACTCGAAGATATTTCCCGAGATAAAGTTCAAGTACGAAATAATCGCGCGTTATCTGCGGGAGATGGCGTACCTCAACGCGGGACTGCGGATCAGGCTTCGCGACGAGCGAGTCAACAAGGCGGAAGAGTTTCACTACGAGGGCGGAATCGCGGAGTACGTCGCGACGCTCTCCAAGAGCAACGAAGCGCTTCACGACGTGATTTTCTTCAAGGGCGTGCGCGAGGGCGTGGACGTCGAAGTCGCGCTGCAATGGACCGACGCGATCCATGAGGTGATTTTCACCTACGCCAACAACATCCATACCGCCGAGGGCGGGACGCATCTGTCGGGACTCAAGTCGGCGCTGACGCGCACGATCAACAATTACGCGACCAAGAACAATCTTTTTAAGAACAAAGACATGCGGCTGGAGGGCGACGACACGCGCGAGGGTCTGGCCGCGATCGTCAGCATCAAGATCGCCGAGCCGCAGTTCGAGGGCCAGACCAAGACCAAGCTCGGCAACTCCGAAGTCGAGGGAATCGTTTCGGGGCTGGTGAACGAGAAGCTCGGCGAGTTCCTGGAGAAGAACCCGCCGGTGGCGAAGAAGATCGTCGCCCGCGCGGTCGAAGCCGCCACCGCGCGCGAGGCCGCACGCAAAGCCAAGGAGTTGGTGCGGCGCAAGGGCGCGCTGGATTCGGGCTCGCTGCCCGGCAAGCTGGCGGACTGCCAGGAGCGCGACCCGGCACGCAGCGAGTTGTACCTGGTCGAGGGCGCATCGGCAGGCGGGACCGCCAAAGAGGGGCGCGATCGCAAAACGCAGGCGATTCTGCCGCTGCGCGGGAAAATATTGAACGTCGAGCGCGCGCGGATCGACAAAATGCTGTCGTCGCAGGAGCTGCGCATCCTGATCACGGCGCTCGGGATGGGAATCGGCGAGGACAAGGACCTGAGCAAGCTGCGCTATCACACGATCGTGATCATGACCGACGCGGACGTGGACGGCTCGCACATCCGCACGCTGCTGATGACGTTTTTTTTCCGCCAGTTCATCGAGATTATCGAGAACGGCTATCTCTACGTGGCGCAGCCGCCGCTGTTTCGGGCGAAAAAGGGCAAAACCGAACGCTATCTCAAGGACGAAACTGCGCTGGAAGATTATCTGACCGATCTCGGCACCGAGGCGGTGACGTTCGAGGCCGGCAAGGGCAAGGACGCGCGCGAGTACAAGGGCGCGGCGTTGAAGACAATCGTGCGCAAGGCGCTGTTCCTGGAAAAGATGTTCGAGGCGCTCGAGCGGCGTTCGAAGGAGCGCTCGATCATCGCGTCGCTCGCCAAGCTCGCGGCCGGCAAGACGATCGATGACGAGAGCTTTGAATCCGAGAAAGCGGCGAAGCAGATGGCCGAAGCGATCCGCAAGGACTCGAAGAACGACAACCTGGTTTACAAGCTCGAGCCCGACGGCGAAGCGCAGTGGCGCGCGGTGTTCAGCCATTCGCAAAACGGCACGACGCCGCCGACGGTGGTCGATCTGACCCTGTTGCATAGCGGAGAGCTGCGCGAGATTCGCCGGCTCGAACCGGAACTGGACGCGATCAAGGCGCCATTCAAACTTAAGATTGGCGAAAGTGAATCCACGGCTGATACGCTCAAGGCGGTGGCGGAGGCGGTGCTCAGCGCGGGACAAAAGGGCGTGGAGATCCAGCGCTACAAGGGACTCGGCGAGATGAACCCGGGGCAGTTGTGGGAGACCACGATGAACCCGGAGACGCGGGCAATGCTGCGGGTGCAGATTGCGTCGCGGGAGGACGCCGAGGAAATCTTCGGCACGTTGATGGGCGACCAGGTCGAGCCACGCCGCCAGTTTATCGAGGAGAACGCGCTCAACGTCCGCAACCTCGACATCTGACGAGCGGCTCGGAACTCGGGGAGCCCCGGATTAAATGGCTGAAACCAACGGCAACGAACCGCATCGCAACGAACCCGCGCTGCTGAATATCGAAGACGACATGCGGCAGTCCTACCTGGACTACGCGATGTCGGTGAATATCGGACGCGCGCTGCCGCAGATTCGCGACGGGCTCAAGCCGGTCCATCGCCGCATCCTGTACGCGATGTTCCGCACCGGCCTCTTGTCGAACCGCCGCTACACCAAGTGCGCGGCGGTGGTGGGCGAAGTGCTCGCCCGTTACCATCCGCACGGCGACATGGCGGTTTACGATTCGCTGGTGCGGATGGCGCAGCCGTTCAGCCTGCGCTACCTGCTGATCGACGGGCAGGGCAACTTCGGCTCGGTCGATGGCGATCCGCCGGCTGCGTATCGATACACCGAATGCCGCCTGACGCGGCTGGCGGAGCGGATGCTCGCCGATATCGACAAGGACACGGTCGATTTCGTCCCGAACTTCGACGGCTCGCACATGGAGCCCGAGATTCTGCCCGCGCAATTCCCGAATTTGCTGGTAAACGGCTCGGACGGGATCGCGGTTGGAATGGCGACCAACATCCCGCCGCATAATCTCGGCGAGGTTTGCGACGCGCTGATTGCGCTGATCGAGAACCCGGGGATCACGCACGAGGAAATTCTCGACATCGTGCCCGGCCCGGATTTTCCGACCGGCGGGCAGTTGCTCGGCCGCCAGGCGATTCGCCAGGCCTATCTGACCGGGCGTGGCACGCTTACGATGCGCGCGCTGGCTGCGATCGAGACCGACAAGCGCAGCTCGCGATCGTCGATCATCATTCGCGAAATTCCCTACCAGGTGAACAAGGCGCGGATGATCGAGCGGATGGCCGAGCTGGTCAACGACAAGCGCATCGAAGGCATCAGCGACATCCGCGACGAATCGGATCGCGACGGGATGCGGGTGGTGATCGAGCTCAAGCGCGACGCCGAGCCGCGAATCGTGCTCAACCAGCTCTACAAGCTGACCCAGATGCAGCAGGGCTACGGGATCATTCTGCTCGGCATCCACGAGGGCCGGCCCAAGGAGATGAATCTCCTACAGATGCTCGTTGCGTTCCTCGAGCATCGCAAGATCGTGCTGACGCGGCGCACGCGATTCGAGCTGAAAGAGGCCCAGGCGCGGCTGCATATCCTGGACGGCCTGCTGACCGCGCTCAAGAATCTCGACGCGGTTATCAATCTCATCCGCAAGTCGAAGGATGCCGAGTCCGCACGCAGCGGCTTGATGAAGCAGTTCGGGCTCACGCAGTTGCAGGCGCAGGCGATCCTCGATCTCACGCTACGCCGGCTCACTTCACTCGAGCGCGAAAAGATCGAAACCGAGCACAAGGAAACGGTCGCCCTGATCGCGCACTACAAGAAGATCCTCGCCGACGAGAAGGAATTGCTGAAGCTGATCGCCGCCGAGCTCGACGAAATAAAAAAAGAATTCGCGGATCCGCGCCGCACCCAGATAATCGAAGCGGAGGGAGAGTTCTCGGTCGAGGATCTGATCGTCGAGGAGGACGTGCTGGTGACCGTCACGCACGGCGGCTACCTCAAGCGCACCCCGCTCTCGCTCTATCGCACGCAGAAGCGCGGCGGCCGCGGCAAGATTGGCGCGACCACCACCGAAGAGGATTTCGTCGAGCATCTCGAGCGCGTCTCGACGCACGACCGGCTGATGTTCTTCACCAGCGCGGGCAAGGTTTACGAGCTCAAGGCCTACGAACTGCCCGAGGGCGGGCGCGCGGCCAAGGGACGCTCGATCGCCAACCTGCTGAGCCTGGCCAACGACGAAACGCTGTCCGCATTCATTCCGGTGCCGCGCGAGACCGCGGGCAAGTTCGTCTTTTTCTCGACGCGGCGCGGGCGGGTGAAAAAGACCGCGCTCGACGAATACGAAAATATCCGCTCGACCGGAATCATCGCGATCAATCTCGAAGACGGAGACACGCTGGTGGACGTGCGAATCACCGACGGCAATCAGCAAATCGTGCTCTCGACGCGCGAGGGACAGGCGATTCGCTTCAAGGAAGAGGAGGCGCGCCCGATCGGCCGCGCCACCGGCGGCGTGGTCGGCATGGAACTCGAGTCGCAGACGGTCAAGGAAGGCAAAACCGTCGTGCTGGTCGAGGACGAAGTCGTTTCGATGTCAACGGTGCGCGACGACGAGACCCTGCTGACGGTTTCGGAACTCGGTTACGGCAAGCGCACGCCCGCCTCCGACTACCGGCTCACCCATCGCGGCGGCAAGGGCGTGATCACGATGAACGTGACCGAGAAGACCGGCAAGGTGATCAGCGTCCGGCAGGTCGGGATCGACGACCAGGTGATGCTGATAACCGATGGCGGCAAGGTGATTCGATTGGCGGTGAAGGGAGTGCGAATCACGGGGCGCAACGCGCAGGGCGTGCACATGGTGAGGCTCGAGGGCGACGAACGCGTCCGCGCGGTGGCCGGGATGGCGGAGCGCGACGAGGACGAAGCCAACGGATCCAACGGCGCCGACGGCGCAGAGGATTCGGAAGAATAGCTAATAAAGTAACTAATGAAGTGACTATTCCGCAGTAGTCACTGATTACGGCTTCGCGCCCGGCCCTAATCGGCAGGCGGCTCGCCGGCGCCGGTGCCCTCCGCACTGTAAGCATCCTCGGCGGCGGTCAGCGCCCGCCCGCGGGCAATCTCGAATCCGTTCGAGCCCAGGATTTCTTCGAGTGCGTTCAGCGCCAGCATCACGTTTTCGCGCCGCGAACCTTCGCCCATAAGACCGACGCGCCAGATCTTGCCCTTGAGTGGCCCGAGTCCGCCTGCGATTTCGATATTGAACAGCCGCAACAAATCCGCCCGCACCTTCGCTTCGTCGATTCCGGCCGGCACCGTGATCGTCGTGAGCTCGGGCAGCCGGTAGCCATCCTGCGCGGCGAGTTGCAGGCCCATCGCGCGCACCCCGGCATGGAACGCGGCGGCGTTGATGCGATGGCGGCGCCATCGCGCCTCCAGGCCTTCCTCGACAACGATCCGCAGCGCCTCGTAGAGCGCATAGTTCATCGTGATCGGCGCGGTATGATGGTAGAGCCGGTCGGGTCCCCAGTACTGCTCGATCAACGCGACGTCGAAGTACCATGAGCGGCACTTGGTTTTGCGCTTGTGCACCGACTCCATCGCGCGCGCGCTGAACGTGACCGGCGCCAGCCCCGGAGGCGCGCTCAGTCCTTTTTGCGTGCAACTGTAACAGGCGTCGATGCTCCACTTGTCGATCTCGACGGGCACGCATGCGAGCGATGTCACCGCGTCGATCGCGATCATCGCACCGTGCCGATGCGCGAGCTCGGCGATTTCCTCGATCGGCTGATGTACTCCGGTCGAAGTCTCGGCCTGAACGATCGCGACCAGCTTCGGATTTTTCGCCGCCTTCAGCGCCGCCGCGACCTGCGCCGGTTCTACGATCGTTCCCCAATCCGCCTCGGCCTTGTGAACCTTTGCGCCGAGCCGCGAGGCGAGGTCCGCCATCCGCATTCCGAACGCGCCGTCAACGCCGACCACGACCTCGTCGCCGTCTTCGATCAGATTCGCCATCACGGCTTCCATCCCCGCCGAACCGGTGCCGGAGACCGGAAACGTGATCTCGTTGCCGGTGCGGAAGACGATGCGCAGCAGCCGCTTGATGTCCTCCATCACCTTGACGAAATCCGGATCGAGGTGGCCGACGACCGGCGACACCATCGCTTTCATCACGCGCGGATTGACGTTGGACGGTCCCGGACCGAGCAGAATCCGCGCCGCAGGCTTGAGTTCCGGAAATGAATCCGCCACGAATGTTTCTCCTTGCAACGAAGCGCCGGAGATTTCCGCGCGCGCCAGCCGCGCGCCCGCGAGATTCCGGGCTGAAATCGAACCTTGCTATTATGACCGCGAAGGACCGATCGCAAAAGTGTTGCCCGAGCGCCCGATTCGCGGTCATGGTAGAGTGCCGCGGGATTGGACGCGCCGCCACAATGAGCAGCATCGATCGCAAACTTCTCCACGAGCTCCGCGAAATTCTTGGCGCTGGCGGGATCGTCTCGCGCGCAACCGAGCTGAAAGTTTACGAGTGCGACGGATGGACGGTCGAGAAGCGCGCCCCCGAGGTGCTGATCCTCCCGCGCTCGACCGCACAGTTGAGCGCGGTTCTCGCCGCGCTCCATCGCCGCGGCATTGCTTTCGTTCCGCGCGGTGCAGGGACGGGCCTGTCGGGCGGATGCCTTTCGTTGAACGCGCCGGCGATGATCTGCACCTCGAAGATGAACCGGATCGTGGAAATCGATTTCGACAATCGGCGGGTCGAGGCCGAGAGCGGCGTGGTCAACCTGCACGTCACCAACGCGGTCAAGTCTAAAGGATATTTCTACGCGCCTGATCCGTCGTCGCAGGTGGCGTGCACCATCGGCGGCAACATCGCGGAGAATTCGGGCGGTCCGCACACCTTGAAATACGGAGTGACCACCAATCACGTGCTGGCGCTCGAAGTGGTTCTGCCCGATGGCGAGGTCGTCGAGCTCGGCGGACCGGCTGAGGAGCGATGCGGCTACGATCTGGTCGGGGCCGTCGTCGGCGCGGAGGGCACTGCGGGAATCGTCACGCGCGCAACGCTCAAGCTGATGCGCGAGCCCGAGAATCATCGCACGATCCTGGCGACCTTTGCCGACGCCGACAGCGCGACGCGCGCCGTCTCGATGATAATCGCGTCGGGAATCGTGCCGGCCGCGCTCGAAATGATGGACCAGCTCATCATTCGCGCGGTCGAGGATGCGTTCCATGTCGGACTGCCTATCGACGCAGGCGCGGTGCTGCTCATCGAGCTCGAAGGTCTGGAGGCCGGGCTGAGCACCTACGCCGACGAGGTCGCGAAAACTGCGAACCTGGCCGGCGCGTCGAGCGTGAGGCTCGCGCGTGACGAAGCCGAGCGCGCGCTGTTGTGGAAGGCGCGCAAACGCGCGTTCGGTGCGGTCGGGCGCCTCGCGCCGAACTACGCGACTCAGGACGGCGTGGTTCCGCGAACCTGCCTGCCGCGGATCCTGCGGGTGATCGCCGATGTCAGCCGCCGCTATGACCTGCGCATCGGCAACGTATTTCACGCCGGCGACGGCAATTTGCATCCGATCATTCTTTACGACGAGCGCGAACCCGATCAGGTCCGCCGGGCAATCGACGCGGGACGCGAAATCCTCAAGGCCTGCGTCGAGATGGGCGGCAGCCTCACCGGCGAGCATGGTATCGGCGTGGAAAAAATCGGCGAGATGCCGCTGATGTTCTCGCCCGACGATCTTCGCGTCATGACCGAGCTGCGCCATGTGTTCGATCCGATGGAGCGATCGAATCCCGGCAAGGTGATTCCGCAGCCCGGCGCATGCGTCGAGGTCGCCGCCCCGCGCCGTCAGGCGCCGATCTAAGGCTGCAATACCAGCGAATATCGTGGCTGCCACCGCATCTTCAAATCTGGCGAATCGGCTCGAGGCAATCGTCGGCGCCCAGCGCGTTCGTGCGCCAACCGCTGCCGAGGCACGCGCCGCGGATACGATCGTCGAGCCCGTTTCCGTCGAGCAGATCTGCGAGATCGTCCGCATGTGCGAAGCGGATCGGATTGCGCTGGCGCCCATCGGCGCGGCACGCTCGCTCGCGGGGATTCGGCGCTCGCCCGTTGCGCTCGGTATCTCGATGGTGCGGATGGCGCGAATTGTCGCGTACGAACCCGGCGACATGACCGTTGTTGCAGAGGCCGGAATCACCGTCGGCGAACTGAATACCGCCATGGCGGGCGCCCGCCAGCGGCTCCCCGTCGATCCATGCGGCCCCGGGATGACGACGCTCGGCTCGTTAATCGGCGCTGCGCACTCCGGACCGCTTCGCCTTTCCGAAGGCACGTCGCGCGACCTGCTGATTGGAGTTCGCTTCGTCGGCCACGGCGGCAGCCTCGTTCACGGCGGTGGCCGCGTGGTCAAGAACGTCGCTGGGTATGATCTGATGAAACTGATGGGTGGGGCATTCGGCACGCTTGGAATAGTAACTGAGGCAACGTTTAAAGTGCGCCCCATTCCATCTGACTACTGTCTCGCGGTCGTTCCTTACGCGCGAGCGGCAGACGCATTCGCCGCCGCGCGCATACTCAATGACTCAATACCACTGAGTAATCTTGATATACTCAGTCCCGGCCTCGCAACGCGCTTCAATTCCACCGGTCAATTTCTCCTTCTCGCCGGTTTTTCCGGAAATCCGCCGGAGATTGGCTACCAGGCCGGGCGGATTCGCGATTCGGCCGGTGCCCGCGGTGAAATTCTGGGCGCCCTCGACGCTCTCAGGAGTTACGAGCTGCTTCGCGATATCGATTTTCATTCGGCTCCGCTGGCCGCGCAGATCGCGGTTCCACCTGCGTTTCTCGCGCGAGTACTGGAGAGCTGCGGCAGCGACATTGAATTTCGCGCCCACGCCGGCGCCGGCGTCGCGCAGATCATTGCGGCTGATGAACCCGGCGCCGAGGCTCCCGCTATAGCCGTCGCGCGATGGCGTGAAGTTGCGCGCTCGACGCGCGGTACTCTTCGACTGATCGCCGCCGCGCCGGCGATCCGTGACTCGCTCGAATTCTTCGACACTCCCAACGCCGGCGCGCTCGCGCTCATGCGGCGGCTCAAGGCAGCCTTCGATCCGGCCGGGATCTTCAACCCCGGATGCTTCGTCGGAGGCATCTGATGGCCGAGGCTTCCCCCACGCCATTGAATCCGGGTCGCGCCGTTTCCGACTACGACCTCCTGTTCGCCTGCGTCCATTGCGGGCTGTGCGCCGAGGCTTGCCCGACCTACGTTGTAACGCGTTGCGAGATGGACTCGCCGCGCGGCCGAATCTATCTGATGAAGTTGCTCGCCGAAGGCCGCATCGACTTCGACGACGACGCGGCGCGCCATCTCGATTTATGCCTCGGATGCCGGGGCTGCGAGACCGCCTGCCCGTCCGGCGTTCATTACGGCCGCTTGATCGACGGTGCGCGCTTACTCGTCGAGCAAGAGCATCGCCGCGGCTTCATCGATCGATTCAAGCGGCGCGCCGCCGGCGCGATTTTCCCGTACCCCCGTCGTCTGCGGATGGTGCTCGCGCCGCTGAAGCTTGTCGATCGCCTTGGCCTGAGGCCCGCTCTAGGAGCCATCCTGCCGCGCATGATTCGCGATTGGCTCGATCTTCTCCCACCGCTCAAGCCCGGCTTACGCCCGCTCGCCGGCGGAGCGCGCATCGCGCCGCGTGCGGACGCACCGACGGTTGTCGTGCATAACGGATGCGTTGTCCAGACACTTGCGAATTCGGAAAACTTGAACTGTGAGCGTCTGCTCGCCGCCGCCGGCTACCGCGTCGTCCAACTCGAACCGACCTCATGCTGCGGAGCACTCGATCTGCACTCGGGCAACGGATCGCGAGCCCGCGATTTTGCCCGCGCCAACGTTCTCGCGCTCAAGAGCTGCGGCGCCGATGCGATCGTGTCGGCCGCGTCGGGATGCTCGCTGGCGATCGCCGAATACGGCCAGCTGCTCAGAGACGAGCCGAAATTCGCCGAGGATGCGCGTGCGGTCTCCTCGAAAGTGCGGGATCTGAGTTCTTTGCTGCTCGACGCACCGGCGGCTCCGAAGCGCGAATTTCCATGCAGCGTCACTTATCACGACGCTTGCCACCTCGTGCACGGACTCGGAGTGCGCGAAGCCCCGCGCAAATTGCTAGCTTCGATTCCGGGCGTGAGGATCATCGAGATGTCCGAAAGTGACCTCTGCTGCGGTTCGGCTGGATCCTACAACTTGACCGAGCCCGCGATGGCGCGCGAGCTGGCGAGGCGCAAAGCCGACAATATTGTTGCGACGGGCGCGGACTGCGTGGTGCTGGCGAATCCCGGATGCGAGTTCCAGATTGCCGCCGAGCTTCGCCGCCGCGGTTCGAAAATCAAGGTCGTTCACCTCGCAGACTTTCTCGCGATGGCGTCTCGGTGATCGGCTCCGAGCCGATACCGCCCGGACTTTCAACCCCGAGTGATTGGAATATGCCCAGCTTGCGATTTGACGCGATCGAGCCACGCGCGAATCGCCGGATAACCCGCCAGATCGAAGCCGCCTTGATCGGCGACATGGGTATAGGCATAGAGCGCGATATCGGCGACCGAGTAACGCTCGCCGACGAACCATTGGCGCGATTTCAGGTGCCCTTCCATCACGCCGAGCGCGTCGTATCCGCGCTGGCGCATCGTGTCAAGAATAGCGCGGCGAGCGTCCGGCACCTCGGGGTGCATCAGAAGATACCGAACGCTCGCGATGTACGGTTCGTGGCTGTACTGTTCGAAAAAGAGCCACTGAAGAACCTGCGCGCGTTGGAAACGAGTGGCCGGGATGAACGGCGTATCTTCCGCGAAGTAGAAGATGATCGCGTTCGACTCGAACAGCACCTTGCCGTCGTCGAATTCGACGGCCGGAATCCGGCCGTTGGGAAACTTGCGGAGAAACTGCGAGGTGCGGGTCTCGCCCTTGACGATGTCGAGCTCGACCCGCTCGAACGCAACCCCAAGCTGGGTCAGCAGCAGGCGAACCTTGTAGCAGTTGCCCGACGGCAGATAGTCGTACAGCCAAATCATCGTCGCATCCGCTCGCGAGGACGCAGCGATCAGAGTTCGGGGCTCGAGGGCAGGAAGGTCTCGCCCATCAGGTAGGCGTCGACCGCGCGCGCCGCTTCGCGCCCCTCCCATATCGCCCACACCACCAGCGATTGCCCGCGACGGGCGTCTCCGGCGGCGAAAACTCCGGGCACGCTCGACATGTAACTCTCGCACTGCACGTTGCTGCGCGGGTCGAGCTTGACCCCGAGCTCGGAGATTATTCCCTGGGGCTCGGGGCCAAGAAATCCGAGCGCGAGCAGCACGAGGTCGCACTCGATTTCGAACTCGGTGCCCGGGATTTGCTCCATCACCATCCGCCCGTTGTCATGCTTCCAGTTGAGGCGGGCGCCGTGGAGTTTTTTCACCACGCCGTTTTCGCCGGAGAACCTGCTCGTGTTCACGCTCCAGTCGCGCTGCACGCCCTCCTCGTGCGAGCTGGTGGTGCGCATGATCATCGGCCAGTCGGGCCACGGCATTTCGGCGGTGCGCTTTTCGGGCGGCATCGGCAGCAGCTCGAACTGATGCACGACGGTCGCGCCCTGGCGATTTGCCGTGCCCAGGCAATCGGAACCGGTGTCGCCGCCGCCGAGAATGACAACGCGTTTTCCATGCGCAGAGATCTCGGCCGCCGGATCGAGCGCGTCGCCGAAGTTGCGCCTGTTCTGTTGCGGCAGGAATTCCATGGCAAAATGGATTCCCTTGAGCTCCCGCCCCGGGATCGGCAGGTCACGCGGCTTGGTCGCGCCCATTGCGAGCACGATTGCGTCGTACTTCGAGCGCATCTCGTCGGCGTGGATGTCGAAACCGACGCGGCAGTTAGTGATAATCTCCAGGCCCTCGGCCTTCATCTGCTCAACCCGCCGGCTGACGATCCACTTTTCCAGCTTGAAGTCCGGAATGCCGTAAGTGAGCAATCCGCCGACGCGATCCGATCGCTCATAGAGCGTTACTAAATGTCCCGCGCGGAGCAGTTGCTGCGCGCACGCCAGCCCCGACGGCCCCGAACCCACGACCGCGACGCGCTTTCCCGACTTGCGCGCGGGCGGCTGCGGCGCGATCCATTTTTCCGCCCAGGCGTGATCGATGATGTTCTTCTCGATCAGCTTGATCGTGACAGGGTCGTTGTTGATGCTCAGCACGCAGGCTTCTTCGCAGGGCGCAGGGCAAACTCTGCCGGTGAACTCCGGAAAATTGTTGGTCGCGTGGAGGCGCTCGATCGCATTGCGCCATCGGCCGCGGTAAACCAGATCGTTCCAGTCGGGGATGATGTTTCCGAGCGGACAACCCTTGTGGCAGAAGGGAATTCCGCAATCCATACAGCGGGCGCCCTGCGCGCGCAGTTTGTCTTCGGGCATCTTGAGATCGAATTCGCGCCAATCCTTGAGACGCTCGCCGACCGGACGCCGCGAAGGAGTCTCGCGCCTGATCTCCATGAAGCCCGTAATCTTGCCCATCGCCGCCGTGATCTCCCGAGCCAGGTCAATTCTGACTAGTCAGTCGATTACTCACTCGCGCCGGCGCCGGCTAAACCGAGGCCAGCCGCGCGAGATCGGAATCCATGTTGAGATGCTGCCGTTCGAGCACCATGCGATACTCAGTCGGCAACACCCTTACGAACTTCGCAGCGTAGTCGTCCCATCGGTCGAGGATACGACGCGCGACCGCGCTCTGCGTGTAATCCAAGTGCCGCACGATCAGCGCGTGCAACTGCTTGAGTTCGTCGCGATTGCCGATCGGACCCAGCTCGACCATCCCGGCGTTGCAACGCGACGGGAACGAACCGTCTTCGTCGAGCACGTACGCCACCCCGCCGCTCATGCCGGCCGCGAAGTTGCGGCCGGTCCTGCCCAGGACCACGACCAGGCCGCGGGTCATGTACTCGCATCCATGGTCGCCGACGCCCTCGACCACCGCGTGAGCGCCGCTGTTGCGCACCGCGAATCGCTCGCCGGCTACGCCGCGGAAGAACGCTTCGCCGCCGGTGGCGCCGTAGAGCGCGACGTTGCCGATAATGATGTTGTCCTCGGCCTTGAAGGTCGCTTCTTTGGGCGGAGTCACCGAGATAAATCCGCCCGACAGTCCCTTGCCGCAGTAGTCGTTCGCATCGCCTTCGAGATAGAGCGCGATTCCCGGCGCGAGCCACGCGCCGAAACTCTGGCCGGCCGAACCATTGAGATGAATTTGCACGGTGTAGGGCGGCAGTCCCTCGGCGCCGAAGCGCCGCGACACTTCCGCCGACAGCATCGTGCCGACGGTGCGGTTGACGTTGCGGATGGGAAGATGGATTTCGACCGGCTTGCGATGCTCGAGCGCGTCTTTGGCTAGCTCGATGATCTGGTTGTCTAGCGCGGCGGCGAGCCCGTGATCCTGCGACTCGACGCAATGCAGCGGTTCGTCCGGCCCGGCGTCGGGACGGCGAAGAATGTTGGCCAGATCGACGCTGCGCGCCTTCCAATGCGCGATCGCTTCGTTGGCGTCCAGGCATTCGACGTGGCCGACCATTTCGGCGACGGTGCGAAAGCCCAACTGCGCCATGTATTCGCGCAGTTCGTCCGCGATGAACATCATGAAGTTCACGACGTGCTCGGGCTTGCCCGAGAACTTCGCGCGCAGCACCGGATCCTGGGTCGCGATGCCGACCGGGCAGGTGTTGAGATGGCAGACGCGCATCATGATGCATCCCGAGGCGACCAGCGCGGCGCTGGCGAAACCGAATTCCTCGGCGCCGAGCAGGGCGGCGATGGCGACGTCGCGGCCGGTCTTGAGCTGGCCGTCGGTCTCGACCCGGATGCGCCCGCGCAGACCGTTCATCACCAGGGTCTGCTGGGTCTCGGCAAGCCCCAGTTCCCACGGAATCCCCGCGTGCTTGATCGATTGCAGCGGGGACGCGCCGGTGCCGCCGTCGTAACCGCTGATCAGCACGACGTCGGCCTTGGCCTTTGCGACTCCGGCGGCGACGGTGCCGACGCCGACCTCGGCGACCAGTTTGACCCCGATGCGCGCGCGGTTGTTGGAATTTTTGAGGTCGTGGATGAGCTGTGCGAGGTCTTCGATCGAATAGATGTCGTGATGCGGGGGCGGCGAGATCAAGCCCACACCGGGCGTCGAGTAGCGAATCTTGGCGATGAAGTCGTCAATCTTGTGACCGGGAAGCTGGCCGCCCTCGCCGGGCTTGGCGCCCTGCGCCATCTTGATCTGGAGTTCGTCGGCGTTGACCAGGTAATGACTGGTAACGCCGAAGCGCCCCGAGGCCACCTGTTTGATCGCGCTGCGGCGCGAGTCGCCGTTGGCGTCGGGCACGAAGCGCGCGGGATCCTCGCCGCCTTCGCCGGTGTTGCTCTTGCCGCCGATCCGGTTCATGGCGATGGCGAGGTTTTCGTGCGCCTCCTTGCTGATCGATCCGAAGGACATCGCGCCGGTTTTGAAGCGTTTGACGATCTCGGCAGCCGGCTCGACTTCCTCCAGCGGCACGGACGGCCGATCGGAATTGAACTTGAGCAGCGAGCGCAGCGTGGTGAGCGAGCGGCTCTGCTCGTCGACCGCCCTGGTGTAGTCCTTGAATAGCCGGTAATTTCCCGAGCGCACGGAATGCTGCAACCTGGCGATGGTGTTCGGGTTGTACATGTGGAACTCGCCGGCGCGGCGCCACTGGTAATTGCCGCCGACGTCGAGATCGCCGTCGAGGTTCGCGGCCACCTTGAACGCGTAGCTGTGGCGCGCAGCGGTCTCACGCGCGATCGCGTCGAGGCCCACGCCCGCCACGCGCGATGGCGTCCAGGTGAAGTACTTATCGATCACCTCCGGAGCCAACCCGATCGCCTCGAAGATCTGCGCGCCGCGGTAACTCTGGGTGGTCGAAATCCCCATCTTGGACGCGACCTTGGTAATGCTCTTGGAGACCGCCTTGATGAAGTTTTGGACCGCCGTGTCCTGGTCGATGTCGCGGAGCTGGCCGTCGCGAATCATCCCCGCCATCGTCGCGTACGCGAGGTACGGATTGACGGCGCCCGCGCCGTAGCCGACCAGCAGGCAGAAATGCATCGCCTCGCGCGGCTCTCCCGACTCGACGACGATACCGACCCGGGTGCGCGTCCCCTCGCGAATCAGATGATGATGCACGGCGCCGGTCGCGAGCAGCGCCGGAATGGCGGCGTAGTCCGCGTTCACGCCGCGATCCGAGAGCAGGATTATCGTGTAGCCGGATTCGATCGCCTGCGAGCAAGCGCGGCAAAGCGCGTCGAGCGCGGCGCGAAGCTCCAGCTCGCCGCCGTCAACGCGGTAGAGCGTGGAAAGGGTGACGGTGCGCAGGCTGTCGACGTTGAGCCGTTTGATCTTTTGCAGTTCAGCGTTGGTGAGAATCGGCTGCTTGAGCCGAAGCTGGCGGCAATGAAGCGGCGATTCTTCGAACAGATTATCCTCGGCGCCGAGCGTCGTTTCGGTCGAGGTCACCAGTTCCTCGCGAATCGGATCGATCGGCGGATTGGTCACCTGCGCGAACAATTGCTTGAAGTAGTTGTAAAGCGGCTGCGGCCGGTTCGAGAGCACGGCGAGCGGAGTGTCGGTGCCCATCGAGCCGACCGGCTCCTGGCCGTTGGTGGCCATCGGCGCGAGGATCATTTTGAGATCCTCGATCGTGTAGCCAAACGATTGCTGCTGCTTGAGCAGGTCGCCCTCCTCGAAGCAGTCAACCGCAGGCGTGTCGCCGGCCTCGGGGAGCGACTCGAGTGCGACCAGGCTGGCGTCGAGCCAGGTGCGATACGGCTGGCGCGCGGCCATCGAATTCTTGATTTCCTCGTCCTGCACGATTCGGCCGAGCGAGGTATCGACCAGGAACATCCGGCCCGGCTGCAGCCGCCCCTTGTGCGCGACGTTGTGCGGCGCGATGTCGAGGACGCCGGTCTCGGACGCCATCACGACCAATCCGTCCCTGGTCACCGTGTAGCGCGACGGGCGCAGCCCGTTGCGATCGAGCACCGCGCCGATTCTGACGCCGTCGGTGAACGCGATCGACGCGGGGCCGTCCCACGGCTCCATCATGCATGAATGAAAGCGGTAGAAGGCGCGCTTGCCGTCGCTCATCTGCGGGTCGTTCTGCCACGCTTCCGGAATCATCATCATCACGGCGTGCGGGATCGAACGTCCGGTGCGAACCAGCAGTTCGAGACAATTGTCGAAGGTTGCGGAATCGCTGCCGTTGGGCTCGACGATCGGCAACAGCTTTTTGATGTCGGCGCCGAACAGTGGCGAAGAGAAAAGCTTCTCGCGCGCGTGCATCCAGTTAATATTGCCGCGCAGCGTGTTGATCTCGCCGTTGTGCGACATGAAGCGGTAGGGATGGGCGCGGTCCCAGCTCGGAAACGTGTTGGTCGAGAAGCGCTGATGGATCATCGCGAGCGCAGTCTTGATCGTGCGATTGCGCAAATCGGGAAAGAACTGCGGGATTTGGGTGGAGATGAGCTGGCCCTTATAAACCACGGTCAGCGCCGACAGGCTGCAGAAGTAGAACAGTTCCGGATCGAACAGCCCGAGCTTTGCCGCCGCTGAAGTGGCGCGCTTGCGAATTACGTAGAGCTTGCGCTCGAGCGCCTCGGCGTCGGGCAAGTCCGGGCTGCGCGCGATGAAGACCTGGCGGATTGCGGGCATCCCGCGCCGCGCGATATCGCCGCAGGCGGATTCGACCACCGGCACGTCGCGCCACCCGAGCAGGCGCTGACCTTCATCGCTGACGATTCGCTCGAACGCGTGCTCGCACTCTTTGCGCTTGACCGGGTCGAGCGGCAGGAAAACCTGGCCCACGCCGTATTCGCCGGGCGCGGGCAGCTCGAAGCCGAGCCGGGCCGCTTCGCTGGCAAAAAACTCGTGCGGAATCTGCAGCAGGATTCCAGCGCCGTCTCCGGTGCGCGGATCGCATCCGCATGCGCCGCGATGGGTCAGGTTGTCGAGCACTTGCAGCGCCTTGACCACGATGTCATGCGAGCGCTTGCCCTTTATGTTGACGACAAAGCCGACGCCGCACGCCTCGCGCTCGTGGGCGGGATCGTAGAGGCCCTGTGCTTTGGGAATGCTCCGCCAGTGGTGCATCATGACACCCGTCTTGGTTCCGCGGGGGCGAATTTCGCGCCGCCGTGGCGATGGCGCCTGCCGTTGCCGGGCTCGTGCGGGTCGTCGCTGGGATGAACCGAAATCAAGCCGCGCTCGGTATGCGTTGACAGCACCACCATCGTCTCCGTCCGCGCCACTCCCTCGATCGAGCGGATCGAACTGATGAGCCGCTCGAGCGACGAAGTGTTGTCGGTTTTGATTTTCAGCAGCAGCGTGTGCTGGCCGGTGACGTGATGGCATTCGAGCACGTCGTCGAGCAGTGCGACGGATTCCTTGAATAGCGAAATTGTTTTTGGATGCGAAATCGACACGCCGATAAATGCGGTGACGTCCTTGCCCAGCCGGGTCGCGTCGACGGCGGCGTGATAGCCGGTGATCACTGCGCCGTCTTCAAGTTTCTTGACGCGTTCGTTGACCGACGGCGCTGAAAGCCCGACTTGCTCTCCCAGCTTGACCAGCGGGATGCGGCCGTGTTCCTGCAGGATAGCGATAATCTGCAGATCGATCGCATCGAGCTCAGGGGAATCTCCGCCGAATTTCATAAGGTTATCCTCGCCGCGTGGCGATGAAGATAGGCGGTAACCGCGAACGTGTCAAGTGTTTATAAGGATTTAACCCAGTAAAAGATGAGTTTATGCAGGCTAATATGAGGACTACCGACGAAATATAGGTCTGAAACGGCCATTGCCAATCACTCATAGCGCGATTGCCGGGATGAAAGCGCGATCGCTCAGGTAACGGGCCGCTTGCGCCGAAGCCAAAACCGCTACGAATGCGGATAGGCGTCGCTTCCCATCTCGAGCGCGTCGAGCCCCGACCATTCCACTTCAACCAGCACGCGGTTGCCAACCGTGCGCTCGACGATCTTGAAGAACACGATCGCCAGGCCGAATACCAGGACCGCGTTCACCGTGACCCCGATCAACTGGGCGAAAAATTGGCCCGCGTCGCCGTAGAGCAGGCCACGCACAGGACCCGCGACCCCGTTCCAGCCGTCGCCGTAGGTGCCGTCGGCAAACAGGCCAAGCGCCAGCGCGCCCCATACTCCGCACGCACCGTGCACCGCGATCGCGCCGACCGGATCGTCGATGCGAAAGCGCTGTTCGAGTTCGAGCACCGCCCACACCACCAGCAGTCCCGCGATCACGCCAATCAGAACGGCCGCCGCCGGCGTTACGAATGCGCAGGGGGCGGTGATTGCGACCAGTCCGCCGAGCAGGCCGTTGCAAGCGATCGCGACGTCGGGTTTGTTGTACCGATGCCATAGATAGAGCAGCGCCGCGAGCGCGCCGGCCGCCGAGGCCAGCACGGTGTTCACGGCGATGATCGCGATCCGGGGATCCGATGCGGCAAGCGTTGAGCCAGCGTTGAAGCCGAACCATCCGAACGCGAGAATCAACGTTCCGCTCACGGCCATGGGCAGGTTATGTCCGGGCAACGCGCCGATGGCGCCGTCGCGCCGGAACTTTCCGATGCGCGGACCCACCATGTAAGCGCCGGCGAGCCCCGCCACTCCGCCCGTCATGTGCACGACTGACGATCCGGCGAAATCCAGATGGCCGTGGCCCAGGCCCAGATTCACGCCGAGCTGCGAGAGCCATCCTCCGCCCCATACCCAGTTGCCGTACAACGGATACAGGAACATCGACATGAACAGCCCGTAGATGAAGAACGCTTTGAACTTCCATCGCTCCGCCATCGCACCGGTCGGAATGGTCGCGGCGGTGTCCATGAAAACCACAGAGAATAGAAACATCCCCAGGCTGGCGGGATCACGGCTGACGCTGAGCAGCGCGAACTTGCTGAACCCGATGATTCCGTACGAATGCGCGCCGATCGTGATCGACAGCTCGCGATGGCCGATCGCGGCCATGCCAAGCGAGGGCCAATGCGCGACGCCGCCCATCATGAAGCCGTAGCCCGTGAGCCAGAAACCGATGATGCCGATCGGGTAGATGATCAAGTTCATCGCCATCGTATTGACCGCGTTCTTGGAGCGCGTGAACCCCGTCTCCACCATCGCGAATCCGAGCTGCATGAACATCACCAGGAAGCCGGCGAGCAGCAGCCAGGCGAGGTTGAGCGAATTGTCCGAAAGCGGCGCCGAGGCGGCGGTCTGCGCGCGCACCAGCGACGGAAACAACGCCAGCGCGGTGAAAATGGCGGCTGCAAATCCGAGTTGCGATCGTCTCGGCATCATCTCACCTGCCCTCGATATGACCGGCGCGGGGGAGTCGGCGGCGCCGGGTAACGGTTTGCAAGCCAAATCAGAAATACAAAGATTCCGATGAGCGACGTGAAAAACAGCCCGTACGCAGCCCTGCGGCGGATGTTCTGCCACGCGAGGCTGCGCGGACGCAGCTTCTGCGCACGGCCCTTGGGAACCGCCTGCGACGGATCGCGCAGGTCCGCAAGCATCTCGGCCGCACTCGCATAGCGGTCTCGCGGAGAGCGCTCGATCGCGTGAAGGATGATCTCCTCCAGATGCGGATCGAGATCGGGCTTGAATGCGGTCGGCGGCTGCGGATCTTCCGAGGTCTTCGAGCGCATCACGTTGTAAACGTTGGGTCCCGAATGCGGCAGGTGGCCGGTCAGCATCTCGTACAGAATCACGCCCAGCGAATAGATGTCGGTGCGAACGTCGCCGCGCCGGCCGCTGACCTGTTCGGGCGCCATGTAGTCGGGCGTGCCGATGGTCGATGACAGGCCGGACCACGTCAGCCGCCGCGCGGATTCGTCGAGCGCGATTCCGAAGTCCATGATCTTGGTCCGGCCTTCGGCTGTCACCAGGACGTTCTCCGGCTTCAAATCGCGATGGACCACGCCTTGACCGTGCATGTACACAAGCGTCTCGGCCAACTGTCGAGCGAGATCGAGCGCCTTTTCCTCCGATAGCCCGCCGGGCTCGTGCATCATCGCGCGCAGCGAGGAGCCCTCGACGTATTCCATCGCGATGTACATGCGGCTTTTGCGCCTGGGCGCGAGGACCTTGATGATGCCGGGATGGTCGAGGCGGCGGCCGACTTCTTCTTCGCGCTGAAAGCGGCCGTAGAAGACCACGTCGCTCTCGAACTGGAGGTAGGGGACTTTGATTGCGACGGTCGCGCCGTCGATTTGATCGATAGCTTTGAAGATCGACGCCATCCCGCTGCGCGCGATCACCTCGATCAACTTGTACTGATCGAGGTTTTCACCTACGCCGACCTCGCGCATTTTTCGGACCGTGCTTAGAGAAAAAGCCGGTCAGCGGACGTTACCATCCGGCACGCAGGCAATGGAAGGGATGCGGCGCTCGAACGCTTCATCGGCCGAGCAATCCGCGCAATCGATCGCGCCATCCACCGGTGGTCGCCGTATGGCCCGTCGGCGACGTCATTCTGAAGACCGCGCAGGTCAGGTTGTCGGCGGTACCGCGCTCATTGGCCGTATCGATCAAGTTGCGGCATCCGGTCTCGGGGTCAACCCCGCGCGTCAGCGATTCCAGTTCCTTGTCATCCAGGACGTTGTACATCCCGTCGCTGCACAGGATCAGGCGATCGCGCTCCAGCAGCGGCATCACGATCCGATCGATCGACACGATCAACTCGTGTCCAAGGCTGCGCAGCAGCATCCCGCGCTCCGGATGATTCTTCGCGCGCGCCGCCGACATCAGGCCCATCCTGACCCGGTCGGCGACCATCGTGTGATCCTTTGTGACTTGCGAGATTTGGCGGTGACGGATCAGATGCAGCCGGCAATCTCCGACATGTACCGCCGACAGTATCCCCTTCTCCACCGCCACCGCGGTCATGGTGGTCGCCATCCGGCCCAGTTCCGGCACGGTCAGCGCCTTGTCATGAATTTCGATGTTGGCGCGCGTAATCGCGCGATGGAGCCGCTTGGCGGGGCCCCACGCCGGCGGGCTCTCGCGGTAAGCTTCAAGGGTGATGTCGATCGCCATGCGGCTCGCGATTTCACCGCCTTCGTAGCCGCCGACGCCGTCGGCAACTGCGAACACCACGCTGTCGGGACTCTCGATGAAATGCCCGCACGCGTCTTCGTTGTCGGCGCGCTGCGTACCTACATCGGACAACAGCGCCAGCTCGAAAGCCTGCTCTACCGAAGCAGGAGCGGAAAGCGGCGAATCCATTGGGATTGAGCTACCCGGCTGACGCTGAGGAGTCAAAGTTGCTTGAACGGCCAAGGGCGGGCCGCGATCCCTCGCGGCCCGCCCCACGGATTATTCGCCAAACCAGCGCCTGGGATCAGGCCGGCTTGGTTACGAGAATAGTGTCTCTGCCGCGCTTCTTGGAATTACGGACGAAGTAAAACGCGCCGTAGATTCCCCAAATCACAGCGATCGCGACCGCCATCAGCGGTTCCTTCACGCTGCCGAGTCCTTCGATCGGGCCGATGATGTAGAACGCCATGCAGGCGAAGTTAGCGACAGCGCCGAACACCGGAATCGCCATGTGTTTCAGGCCATGGAACTCGTGACGCTCCTGGTACGCGACTATGCAACAGAGATTGGTCAACCCGTAAACCACAAACGTTCCGAAGTTTGAGAGCAGGGTGATCAACGCCAGTCCGTTCGGCAGAGCCGCCAGAGACGCGTTCGAGCTCATTCCGATGGAGTACCAGAAGTTGTGCGGCAGGGTGGCAATCGTCTTGTCGTCCGGTGCGGAAGCGCCGGCGAAGAAGTAAAGCGCCGCGTACGCGCCAAGCACCGCCGAAATTGCCGCGAGCGTCCAAATCGTGCGATGTGGCGTGAGGTTCTCGCCATGCAGCAGACCGAAGTGCTCGGGCACTTCCGCGTCGCGGCCCATCGCGTAGGTCACGCGGGCGCCGGTATTGATGCAGCTAAGGGTAGTGCCAATCAGCGCGAGGAACACGGTCAGCGCTTCGAGCATCATGAACGCCTGGCCATGGCCGCCGAGCAGCGCGTTACCGATGATCGTCATCATGTCGCCGAGCGGCGCCGCCGAGCCCTTTGCGTCGGCCAGGCTGTAGGCGCTGCTCATGAAATAGTTGGCTGCGAAGTACTCGATCAGATAGCAGAACAGCCCCTGGATCGTGAGCGAGAGCAGAACGCCCCGTGGAATATCCTTCTTGGGGTCCTTCGCTTCCTCGCCCAGTGCGGTCACCGACTCGAAGCCGACCAGCAAAAAGATCGCGATCGTGGCTTGCAGCATCACATAGCTGAAGTTGTGCGGTGCAATGACCGACCAGGCGCTTGTATGCGCCGGGGTGTCGCCGGTGAAAGCGTAGTGCAGCACCTTGCTGGTGCCATCGAGGGCAAGGCCAGTGGACCCATCCGGGTGCCCGAGCCGGTACGCGATCGCCAATGCCGCGAAGAACAGCAGGGCGACTATCTGGATGCCGTTGATGGCGATATTAACCATCGTCGAGCCGTTCACGCCGCGAAAGGCGATGTATGCGATGCCAAAAGCAGCGACAATCGCGACCAGCGCCATAAATACGGGGCCCGGTGTGCCGGCGTTGATGGTGCCCGGCGCGAAGTTGCCCACGATATATCCGATCATGATCCCGATCGTGGCGACCATTGCACCCGGATAGACCCAGTAATACAGATGCGACGCCCATCCCATTGTGAATTTCGCGATGCGGGCAAAGCGATATGCGTGCGTCTTGCTGAGGAATGCCTGCTCAGCAAAAAAGTAGGAGCTGCCTGCGCCGGGATAGAGCTTGGCCAGTTCCGAGTACGAAATCGCCGTCGCGTACGCAAGCATCAGCGCCGCGAAGATACCCGCCCACATGCACATGCCGGACGGGTATGCGTAGCCGGCTTGAACGACAAACGTGATCCACAGGAAGGCTCCCGGGGCAATCAGCGCCATCGCGTTGACGGTGACCCCGGTCAAGCCGAGCGTCGGCACCATCGTTTTCTTCTTTTCTTCAGCCATCTTGCCTCCTTCAATTCATGGGCCGGGGTAGTTATCCGCCGCATGCACACGCTTCACTCCCGTTACGGGCGAGAGCATGTAAGGAAGCTCAGAGCAGGAAAGGTGCCATTTCAAAATGCTGTAGATCTTGATGAAAAATGCAACGTGCCTGCTCAAACGACAGGCATCCGCTTATCAGGCAGTCATCAGCACCATGCGCGGGCGTCGAGCGTCAACTGATCGGCGTTAACCCGCCACCGAAAAACCGAAATAAGAACTCTGCTGTGCTGCGCCGCAGTTCAGTCTATACTCGATTATCCATCCGCTGGAGGAATCTATGCCGCGCCCGAGCATCCACCGCCCCTGCTCACGAACGTCGATCACCGCGAGTCCGTCGCCGGCGAGCGCGCGCTGCGCTGCCTTTGCCGCGATTGCGATTGCGCTTGCATGCGTGACTTCCTCCTGCGACTCGCAGTCGTTCCAATACTTGGCATCCACATCGACGCCGGCGCTCCCGCCCGTTCCCGTGCAGCCGCCGCCGCCGCCGATGAACGTGGCGAGGTTGCTCAACGGGAACTGGATGGCCACCTATCCGGGCGGCCCGCTGCGGGTGGTAATCGGGCTGGACCCGATGTTACGCGGGCGCAATTACGTCGCGACCCTGGTTGACGGCAACGTAAATATCCCGCCGGGGCAGGTTGTGTGGCGCGGCACCGTCGATAGCAACGTGCCGGGCCTCGTGATTGCCGACCAGGTATGCGCCGAGCATGGATTCCAGCAGGCGCGAATGGTGAAGGCGCGAATTCTCGTCCTTGACGCGAGCAATTTCCGCGAAGAACTGGTCAATCCGAAGGACTGCGGCGGATTCCCGGTAAAGTTCACCCGGGTCGGACCCGCGCCGACAGCGCCGGTCAAAGATTGACGGCGCCGCCGCGCCTACACCAGCATCCCGGCCTGCACCACGACCGGTCCGTCGCTCTTGGGAATCTTCGGCGCGGGTTTGCGCTTCATCGCCTTGTCCACGAACGGAGCCATCCGCTCGGCCTTCTTAGCGGCGCGTGTTTGTTCGCGCTCCTTGAACTCGGGCATGACTTTCTCGGCGAACAGGCTAAGCGACGAGCAGATGTCCTCGTGGCGGTTGTTGCCTGCCTGCGAGATGAACACGACCTGGTCAACGCCGGCATCCTCGAATTCCCGCAGCCGCGTGCGAACCTGGTCGGGCGATCCCACGCATGAATTCGACCCGTCCATGCCCGGCAAATTCATCGGGCTGGATTTGAAATTGTTCCAGATGTTGGTCTTGCCCGGCTCGTGCTGCCCGAACGCGTAATGATGGCCAAGCGCGTAGGAAAAAAACTTGAACCCCTCTTCGCTCATCTTGCGCGCCCGCTCGGCGTCGTTGTCGCACATGAAGCCGGTGACGACCGCGATATTCGGGTTGACCGCGTATCCGATCGGCTCGCACTCGTTCTCCAGCGTCGTGTAATAGTCTTCCACCCAAGTCCGCGCCTCTTCCGGCGACACGAACGCGAACGTCAGCGCGCCGATCCCGAGCTTCGCCGCCAGATGGATCGTCTCGCGCCGCGAGCATGCGACCCACAGCGGCGGATGCGGCTTCTGCACGGGCTTGGGCACCACGTTGCGCACCGGCATCTTGAAGTACTTGCCCTCATGCCCAAGAAACGGAACCTCGACAAACATTCGCGCGATCGCTCCCAGCGACTCCTGCCACATCGCGCGCTTGTCCGCGCGCGCGATGCCAAAGCCGCCGAGCTCCAGCTCCGCCGACGACTCGCCGGTGCCGAACTCGACCCGCCCGCCGCTCACCAGATCCAGCGTCGCGATCCGCTCCGCCACGCGCGCCGGATGGTTGTAGCCCGGGGGCAGCAGCACGATTCCGTGACCGAGCCGAATCTGCTTCGTGCGCTGACTCGCCGCGGCCAGAAAAATCTCGGGCGCCGACGAATGCGCGTACTCCTCGAGGAAGTGATGCTCCACTTCCCACATATGGTCGATGCCGAGCCGGTCCGCCAGTTCGACCTGATCCAGCGCATCCTGGAACAGCTTCAGTTCCGCGCCTTCCTTCCATGGACGTGGCAGTTGATGCTCATAAAAGGTTCCGAGCTTCATAAGCGCGATTTTCTCCTTCCGTTTTTCGCCGACTCAACCCCCAGGCGCGCGCCGCGCGCCCGCGATTCGGCCGGCTCGATCGATCGCTGCGTGATATCGGGAGTGAAAAGCGTCCGTTCGACCAGGTCGATCAGTTCCTGCTTGCGCCGCTCGATCATCGCGGGCTCGAGCAGGTCGATGTTCCACAGCCGCCGGATCATCGACACGATCGTAAAGTAGCCAATCGTGATCGCGTTGAGGCTCCAGACGAAATGAAGCGCATCCACGTCGGTGCGGAATTCGCCCTCGCGCTGGCCCTGGTAAATAAAAGTGACCGCCGGTGAAAACCACGCCGGCAGGCGCCGTTTGAGCACTTGGCGCCCGGCCCCGCTTTCGTCGGCCATCTCCTTCCACATGATTCGCACGAAATCGCGGTGGCTGGCGATAAAGTCAATAACGTGCCCCAGCGCCTGGCGCATCCCATCCCGCCGGCTTCCCTCCTTCCAGACGATCGCGCTGGCCGCTTCGTCCAGACTCTCGAACATCTGGTCCAGCACCGCCAGGTAGAGCTGCTGCTTGGACGGAAAATGATGCAACAGCGACGGCGCCTTGACCCCGATGCGCTTGGCGATGTCTCGCAGGCTGGTGTCGCGATAGCCGCGCTCGGCGAACAGCGCCTGAGCCGCCCGCAGCACGCGATCGCGCGTGTCGGCCGGGCGGCGCAGCTCGACCACCTTGGCGCTGGCGCGTGCGGATGAATTTTTCGCAACGCTTCGCACTGGCACGCCGAAAAATCTATCTAACGCCTGTTAGGCTGTCAAACCGCCCCTCCCCGCCGCCCCGCCGGCCTTCATTCCCCTTCGCTTTATATCTCCGGGGCCGCCGTAGTAAGTTTCGCCAGAGCAAGCGCCCTGTCCGGGAGGTATCCGCCATGACCGAACTGTATTGGAAGCCGGCGCACGAACTCGCCGCGATGATTCGCAAGCGCGAAATCAAGCCGAGCGAATTGATGGAGCTAACCATCAGGAGAATCGAACAGACCAACCCGAAGCTCAACGCGTTTTGCGCGCTGCGCGCCGACGGCGCGATGGCCGACGCGCGCGCCCTGGACGAGAAGATCGCGCGGCGGGAAGAAGTCGGAGCGCTGGCGGGGCTGCCGCTGGGGGTCAAAGACCTCGAGGATGCCGAGGGTCTGCGGACCACGTTCGGCTCGAAACCGTTCAAGGACAACATGCCGGCGGCCGATTCGGTTCAGGTCGCGCGGCTGAAAGCAGCCGGCGCGATCGTAATCGGCAAGACCAACGCGCCCGAGTTCGGCTACACCGCTTTCACCAAGAACCTGCTGTTCGGCGTCACCCGCAATCCGTGGAATCTCGAGCGCACGCCCGGCGGATCGTCGGGCGGCACTTCGGCGGCAATCGCGGGCGGCGTTGTGCCGATCTCGACCGGCTCGGACGGCGGAGGCTCGGTGCGAATCCCGGCGTGCTACACCGGATGCTACGGGCTGAAGCCGTCATTGGGCAGGATTCCGCACGAGCCGACGCTCGGGATGCAACAATGGGACGACACCTCGGTGCATGGAGCGATCACGCGCACCGTGCGCGACGCCGCGCTTTTCATGGACGCGGTCGCCGGCTATCACCCGGCCGATCCCGACTCGCTGCCGCATCCGGGAATTTCCTACCACGCGATCCTCGAGCGCATTCCGAAAAAGCTTCGCATCGCATTTCATCCCGACTTCGGACGGCTCGTGCAGCGCGACGTGGCGCGCGAAATCGCAAAAGCCGCCGCGGTGTTCAAGGACCTCGGCCACGCCGTGACGACCATCGACGACCCGGTGCCCGACACCGGCCGCGTCTGGATGCAAGTCGGCGCGACGCAGGGCTACGCGATGCTGCATGAATGGCTCGATAAGGATCGCGAGAATTTCGGCCGCGCGTTCGCCACCGGCACCGAAGGCGCGACCCGCGTCACCTGGAAGCATTACGGCGAGGCGTATCGGCGCCGCCGCGAGTTCAACGATTGGTGCCGGCGCGTGTTCGAGCGCTTCGACCTGCTGCTGTGTCCCGTGCTCCCGACCGAGGCCTTCCCCGCCAAGGGTCCGATGCCCACCGAGATCAACGGCCAGCCGCTCAAGGACGCGCTCGGCGCGGTCGTGTTCACCTACCCGTTCAACTTGAGCGGCCATCCCGGCGCGTCGGTGCGCGCGGGACTCACCGACTCCGGCCTTCCATGCGGATTGCAGATCGTCGCGGAGCGTTACCGCGAGGATCTGGTCCTGCAAGCGTCGTACGCGTACGAACAGGCGCGCCCATGGAACAACAAATGGCCGGAAATTTAAGCCAGGCATAAGCTGCCGGACCGGGTTCACGATCAGACAAAACTTTCACTGAAAGAAGGAGACCACCATGGCGGAGATCGACGAGAAAGCGATGCCGGGACTCAGCGACAAACAGATGCAAGAGTTTCGCGCCAACGAGAAAGCGCTGCGCGAATTCAACGACAGACTGATCGAAGAGTTTCGCGCCAACGGCGGCAAGGTTCTAAGCGGCCCGTTCAAGGGTGCTCCCCTGCTGCTGCTGACCACCACCGGCGCCAAGAGCGGCCGTCCCTCTACCACGCCGCTGGTGTACACCAGGGACGGCGGTCGAATCGTCATAATCGCGTCGAAGGCCGGAGCGCCGAAGCATCCCGCCTGGTACCACAACCTCAAGGCTCATCCCACCACGACGATCGAAGTGGGGACCGAGCGCTTCCAGGCCAGGGCTGTGATTACCACCGGTGCCGAGCGCGAGCGGCTGTTCAACGCGCAGGCCAAGGTGATGCCGGCCTTTATCGACTACCAGAAGAACACCACCCGCCAAATCCCGGTCATCGTTCTGGAGCGCATCTGATCGACTGAGTGATCGACTGAGTAATCGATTGACTAATCGAGACTTCGCCGCCCGGCTACGCGCCGAATTGCGTGCGCGGTGCCGCGAATGCTTGCTTTGCCCCGGCGTTGACACTGCACTCCTACCGGCTAATTGTGATTGCAGAAACCGGCCTTGGGGGATTTAGTCAATGCTGCACTGGCCCGCGCAGATCAGAGTCATCGTCCTGGCGTGTATTTTCGCCGTCGCCAGCATTGTCGTTTCCTCCACAGCCGCCGTCTCGGGCGATGTATCGAACAAACGTCCGCAAGCCTCTGCTCAGGCACTCTGGGTGACAAACCTCGGCATGTTTTCGGATCTACAAGGCAGGGGGCTGACGCACAGCGGCGTCGCCCATCCGAAGCTGGTGTTCGGCAACCCCGCCGACTACGCGGGCGGGCTCGCCTTCAAAGGCGACGATGAGCTATGGGGAGCCGTGATGGGGGACCCGAGCCTGCGCGGGACTTCCTTCATCTTCCAACTTACTACGGCGCAACTCCGCAAGCTGGCGAAGCATGAACGCGTCAAGCCTGCAATCGAGATGGACAATGCGGGAGGAGCCGCGCTTCATTTCGATTCTGCCGGGAACCTTTGGGTCGCAACGCCGCCATCTGACATTCCGGATCTGGTAATGTACAGTCCTGACCAACTAGTGAGCGGAACGGCTCCACCTCCGGCTCGTACAATCACGTTCGTTGACAGCATCGGCAACATCACGGATTTCGCGTTCGACAGCAGCGGAAATCTCTGGGTGGACACCGACTATAGCAGTAATGGAGAGGAGCAAGCCGCCTTATCTGAACTTACCCCGGATCAATTCGCTGCGAGCGGATCCTCCATCATGCCGCACCTTCAACTGCCGGGAGCCGCCGGCAAAGCCCTGGCTTTTGATTCGAGCGGAGATTTATGGGCCGCAACGGAAGCCGCAATCTATATGTATCCACCGACCGAATTGACTGGCACTGGTGTTCAGTCGGTAACCCCGGCCATCACGATTCGCTCGGTGCCTGTTGGCCGGGGAGCCTCCTTTGGCGATCCCGACGGACTAGCATTTGATGCGCAGGGGAACCTGTGGGTCGCAAGTTCTTCCGACGTAGGCGGGATCAACTTTGGAGGCATCGCCGAGTATACCGCGGACGAGATAACCTCCAGCGGTAGCCCCCAACCTAAAGTCGTGCTCTGGGCGAACCGTCGTCAGACCAATCTCGGCTCTCCCAGCCTGATAACATTCGGGCCGCAGCTCAAATGATGAAAGACCTCGATACGAACCGGTAGCAGGCCAGCTCCCCCGGCCTGTTTGTAATACCCACCGCTGGTGTTCTCGATTCGCTACGCGCCGAATTGCTTGCGCACCGCCGCGAACGCTTGCTCGGTCACGTCCAGGGTCTGCTTGATGTCGGCCTCGGTATGCGCGGCCGAGATGAACCAGTTGTGACGCGGCGCAAAGTACACGCCGGCGCGCGCGCATGAGCCGCAGAAAACCTTCGCGCGATCGTGATGGCCCGCGTCGGCGTTAAACGACATGTACGGCATCGCCGGCGGCCCCGAGTACGTCACCTCGAGTCCGGCGATCCGCGCCTGCTCAAGCAAGCCGGTGCGCAGCTTCTCCCCAAGCGTGCGCATCCTCTCTATTCCGCCGCTCGCCTGCAGCTCCTTGAGATTCGCCAGCGCCGCCGCCATCGGCACCGCGCTGGTGAAGTACGACCCCGTAAAGAACACCTCCTGCGCCGCCTGTTTCAGGCTGTTGCGCCCAACGCATGCGGCCAGCGGATAGCCGTTGGCGATCGCCTTGCAGTAGGTCGCGAGATCCGGGCGCACGCCGAACAACTCGCCTGAGCCGCCCATGTGCAGGCGGAAGCCGGCGCGAACGTCGTCCAAAATGAACACGATGCCGTTGTCGTCGCAGATTTTCCGCACCCCGGACATAAATCCTTCGACCGGCAGCTCCGAGTCGTGTCCCGCGTCGTGCTTGAACGGCGAAATAATTACGCCCCCGACCTTGCCGCGGTTTTCCTCGACTGCGCGCCCCAGGCTCACGAGATCGTTGAATCGAAAATAAACCATGTTCGCGCGATCTTCCGGCGTCAGTCCGCCGGGCAGCGGCGTGCACCACGCATCGGTGCCGTGGTATGCGCCCGAGCACATCGCGATCTTCGGCCGCCCCGTCGCCTGGCGCGCGACCTCGGTCGCCCAGGTGCATACGTCGGATCCGTTTTTCGCGAATACCGTCCAGTCGGCAAACGGCGTGATCGAGACAAGATGCTCCGCCAGATCGACCCACACTGGCCCCGGCGCGTTGAAGCAGTTGCCGAGTTCCATCTGCCGGCGCGCCGCTTCCTCGACTTTGGGATGCCGATGGCCGAGCACGATCGGCCCGTACGAGCAGATGTAATCGATGTACTCGTTGCCATCGACGTCCCAAACGTGCGACCCCTCCCCGCGCGCGAAAAATGACGGGTAGGCGCCCCGGGTAAGCAGGATCGGGTTCTGATGGCCGTAGATGCCGCCCGGAACAACTTTCTTGGCGCGCTCCATCAGCGCGTCGCTCTTCTCGAATGTATAGGGTTTCACGGCAACTCCTGTCCGATGATTTTCGCCGCGGCTCGCGTCCGGTCGTCCGCCCGGCGGACCGTCAGCGACAATCCTATTTGCCGGCGCGAACGTCAAGCTCGCAAAATCGAACGGGCCGTGAGTTGCGCGACTCACAGCCCGTATGCCGATGCGATCGAGCTTGGCTAGTGCCGGTATGCCGGATCGACCGAGCGCTGCGACGCAGGCAGTGCGCCCACCCGCACCAGCTCGTCGCGCAGCTTCGCGCGCGACAGCGGCTTGCACAGCACCGCGGACGCGCCGAGCTCGTAGCTCTCCGCGATATCGCGGTCGTACAGCGAGCTCGTGATCACGAACATCGGCACTCCCGCCAGCGCCTCGCTCGCCCGCGTCGCCTGCAACACGGCGAAGCCGCCGTTGTCAGGCAAGCGCAAATCCACCAGAAACAAATCCGGCCGATCGCGCTCAGTGAACTGCGCGATCATCAGCAGGGCCTCGTCGGTATTCGACGCATGCACCAATTCGATATCGTCGCCCAGTACCTGCCTTACTACAGTGAGCGCGATAAAAACGTGGTCCGGATTATCTTCGACCAGAAAAATCCGCACCGCAGAATTCAGCAGAGTGCCTCCCGGTTCCTTCTCTTGGTCGCTCATAAACCCCCGTCATCTAACCAATCCGTGCAGCCGCTTTCCAAAACGTGCCGACTACAGTTGACGGAACAAAGCTGAATTAAACTCCCGCTCAACAGTGATCCAATTGCCGTGCCATTACTCCGAGCATTGTATTCGAGTCATGACATAACGAGGAACGGCGTGTTTTATTGACGTACGATGCGGCGAAGCCAGTCGAAACCCTCGATGACCCGCAAATCCCCGATTTGCACCTTGAACACCACTTCCATCCTGCGCACCACCGCCGTATCTGCGGAGCGTCGAGACCCCGCAAGCGATCGCTTGTGGCGTTTTTGCTACACTTTTTACTGTAACTGTGCCCACCCGACACATGGCGCTAGTCATTGAGACCGCAAGATGGCTCGCCAAGCCGATTCTACGCGGAGAATCGCAGGGCGGTACTATTTCCCTACTACCTTGCGGATAATTGGGCAATCCCGCCCAGGACGGCGACGCGCTCGCGATGGTACGCGGGGAAAGGATCACAGCATTGGGAATCTTGGCGAACTTCCTGGATTCGAGATTCTTCAAACATCCCCTGTTGCGAAGGTACGCCGCTCTGGTCAATGAAGATCTGACGGCAACGTACTCGCGCGACATCCAGAAATGGCTTCTCGTCGCGCCCATCATCGGTATCTTGACCGGCCTGATAATTACCGGCATCGCCGTACTCATTCTCGGCGTCGTCTGGGCGGCGCTGCTGCCCTACTACCTTGCTCATCATTGGGCAATCGTGGCCGGACTCGTTGCCGGCTTCTTCGTGACCGGGCTGATAATGCAGTTTCGAACGCCCGACCCCGACCGGCACTCGACCGAGGAGATTGTTCGCTCCTACCACGAGCACCAGGGCGACATCGACATGCATCCATTCTGGTGGAAGTTGCTAGCCGCCGTGACCACCGTCGGCTCGGGCGGAAGCGCGGCACTCGAAGGGCCGGGCATCTATAGCGGCGGCGCGATCGGATCTTGGCTATGGACCAAGCTGCGCCGTTTCGGTCTGGAAGCCCGCGATCGCCGAATCATGTTGATCAGCGGCGCAGCGGCGGGCATGTCGGCGGTATTCCGCGCCCCTCTTACCGGTATCGTGTTCGCGCTCGAGATGCCGTACAAGGACGACCTCGCCCACGAGGCTCTGCTCCCGTCGCTGATCGCGTCGGTGGTCGCTTACGCAACCCTGGTGTCGATCGTTGGCGCCGAGCCGTTGTTCGGTTTCGCGGGCAGCACCAGCTTCCGGGCAATCGACGTCGCCTGGTCGGCTCTGCTCGGCGCTGGAATCGGGCTCATCGCAATCGTCTTCGACATCACCTTTCGCCGCGTCCGTATGTTTTCCATCGCCAGCAGGATCCCGCATACCCTGAAACTCACCATCGGCGGACTCGGCACCGCGCTGTGCGGCCTCGCGTTCGTGACGATTTACGACGGCCCGCTCATTCCGATCGGCCCCAACTACGAGGCCGTCCGTTACGTGCTGAGCCACCCCGTTCCGACCGAAGTGCTGCTGGTGTTCGTCGGCTTGAAGCTGCTAGCGACGATTTTCTCGCTCGGCTCGGGCGGCGTCAGCGCGATGTTCGTGCCGTTGTTGCTGGTCGGCGGAGCGATCGGCAACGCCTATGCGCAATCCGTAGTTCACTCGCCCACGCACGATCTCTACGCCGCGGTCGGGATGGCGGCGTTCATTGCCGCCGGATACAAAGCTCCGCTCACCGCCGTGGTCTTCGTCGCGGAAACCACCGGCGGCCATTCCTACATCATCCCGAGCCTCATCGGCGCCGCCGTCGCCTACGCAGTCTCGGGTGAGGCGTCGGTTTCCGGCGATCAGCACCTGCACGAAACCGCCAAGCTCGCGGAGCTATCCGGGATGGCGGTGCGGGACGTGATGCAGCGCCACGTAATCTCCGTGCAATCCAGCTCAACGATTCGCGAATTCGTCGCCGGCGTCGTCACCCGTCACCGGCACACGATCTTCCCGGTGTACGAAGGCAACCGGGTCGTGGGAACGATTTCCGTATCCGATCTCAGCCGGGTCGGCCCTGCGGATTGGGACAAAATCACCGTCGGCCAATTCGCGGACCACGGCGCGACTGGCGTGACGGACGACTGCGACTTGAGCGAGGCACTGCGCCTTTTGGTGCGCGAACGCGGCGCGCAGATGCTGCTGGTGACGGACGGCGCTGGCGCGCTCAATGGGATCGTAACCAAGACCGATATCCTGCGCGCCGTGAAATAGTGAAACAGTGAAATTGTGAAGATACCGCGGTCCGTGGGAACTTAGTTCACAACGTTGACGGGATGGCCGTCCAGAAATGCTCGCACGTTGGCGATCGCCGTATCGAGCAGCCGCGTTCGCGCTTCTTTCGATGCCCACGCGATGTGCGGTGTCACGATGCAATTCTTCGCACGCAAGAGCGGATTGTCGGGCGACGGCGGCTCGCTCGAAAGCACGTCAACCGCGGCGCCCGCTATACGCCCGTTGTTGAGCGCGTCAGCCAGCTCCTGGTCGATGACCAATCGGCCGCGCGCCGTATTGATGAGAAAGGCGCTGGGTTTCATCATCGCCAGCGATTTTGCATTGATAATTCCCTGCGTTTTTGGAAGCAGCGGGCAATGCAGGCTCAGCACATCGGCTTGCCGCATCAGTTCATCGACTTCGCACCATCGGATGCCGGGCCGGTCCGGAACCGGCCTTCTGGCCGAACCTGCCGCAAGCACCCGCATATCGAAAGCCAGCGCGATCTCGGCCACGCGCCGCCCAATCTGACCGAGACCTATTATCCCGATCGTCTTGCCCGCCAGCTCGACCAGCGGCGTTTTCCAGAAGCTGAAATCCTCTGCTCGCGACCACTCTCCCGCGCGGGTCGCGTCGGCATGAAGGCCCACCTGATGGCAAAGCTCGAGAAGCAGCGCAAAGGTGAATTCCGCTACCGACGCACTGGCATAGGTCGGGATATTGGTGACGGAGATCTTGAGCTCGCGCGCCGCTTGCACGTCGACTATGTCGTACCCGGTGGCCAGCACGCCGATATAACGGGTGCTTTTGAGCTGCCGGATGATTTGCGCGGAGAGCCGGGTCTTGTTGGTCAGCACGATTTCGGCCTCGTGCGCGCGCGCTACGACCTGATCGTCCGTGGTACGGTCAAAGACTTGCAGCTCGCCAATCGCGCTGAGCGCGTTCCAGCTCAAGTCGCCCGGATTGAGCGCATGGCCATCGAGAACGACTATCTTCGTGACGGTCACCCCGATCTCCGTCGATTGAACCGTGATTACTTACGGTTCCGGCCGCATACTATCAGCACCAGGCAAGGGGACTCGCGCTCGACGCTCTCCGCGATGTTGCCGAGCAGAAACCGATCGAACCCCTGCTCGCTATGCTGTGAATCGCGAAATGGTACGCCCGTCTATCAACCGCTACGGTTTCGACTGAAGGATCGCCTGTCCGGTTGTCAGATCGACCGGCACCGACACATGCTCATGCGCAATCAACCACTCTCCGCCGAAATTCACGTAACCGTCGGTCACGCGAAGAATCATGTCGATCTTCTTGTCCTGCTGATTGGTGCAACTGAAGTGCTGGATGCTGTGGCTAAAAGCGAACCGCCCGCCGCCGTAAGTTTCTAATTCGCTGATTTCAAATTTGGGTGAGTCTTTGCACCCGGCCAGAAACTTTCGCCAATCCTCCTTATAAGCCTTCCAGCCAGTGAACTGGCGCGGCGGATTCACGTCGAACACGACCATCACTTCGCTCACCGTATAGTGCTTCATGATCTTGTCGAGGTCTTTGGCTCTGACGGCTTCAGCAAAGCTATATTCCAGCGATCGGACGGCGCCCTGGACATCAGTGGCGGACGCGTCGGTCCAGCGAATTGCGACGACCGCGAGCGCCGCCAGCGCAACTGCAATCACCTTGGCTTTCGACATCTTCCGTTCTCCTTTATATTAGGCGATGAAATCGTTTATTTGCGCTTGCGGCCGCATACTATCAGCACCGGGCAAGGGGAGTCGCGCTCGACGCTCTCCGCGACGCTGCCGAGCAGAAACCGATCGAGCCCCTTCCTTCCGTGCGTGGCCATGACGATGCAGCCGGCGGGAATTCGGCGCGCTGCTTTCAAAATGGACTCGGCCGTGTCATCGCTTTTTTCAACCATGACTTCGTAGCGGATCGTGCCGCCGAGGTGTTCGCGCGCAATCTCTTCAAGTTTTTCCTTCGCGTCGGACAGAGGTAGCGCCGCCTCTTCATCGGTAAGCGGGAACTTGAAATTCATCACGTGGAGCAGATAAAGGCGTCCATCCCGGCCCTGAATCATGTCGCGAGCGGTTGTCGCCGCGACGATGGAATTCTCGTCGAAATCTACCGGACAGAGAATATGCTCGAAGAGCGCGGTCATTCGCTTTTCCCCGGCTGAACTTTCGTCCTGGCTCAATACCCGCCCAGTATCGCTACGCGCTCGCGATGGTACGCGGGCGAGCCGAAGCACGACTCGTTGAAGCGCGCGCGCTTGAACCAAAGATGCATGTCATGCTCCCAGGTGAACCCGATTCCCCCGTGCATCAGCACCGCGCGGTCGGTGCCGCGGCTGTAGATATCGCAAAGCCGCGCCTTCGCCATCGCCGCCGTGCGCGATGCGTCCGCGGCACCGGTGTCCTGAGCGTAGGCGGCGTACCAGAGCATCGCGCGTGCGGGTTCGATCTCGGCGACGATTTCGGCCGCCAAGTGCTTGAGCGCCTGGAACGATCCGATCGGTTTGCCGAACTGCTCGCGGACTTTTGAGTATTCCACCGCCATCTCGAGCGCGCGCTCAGTCCCGCCGAGCGAGTCGGCAGCGACCGCAACTGCGGCAACGTCGATCAGTTTCGCGAAAAGGTCGCTTCCGCCGCCAAGCCGCTCGGCGGGAGCGCCCTTGAGCTCGACGCTCGAGACACGCCGCGTCAGATCGAGATTCTTGAGCGAACGGATAGTCACGCCCGGCGCTTTTGTATCGACGACGAACAGAAAAATCTCACCGGCATTGCTTTTGGCGGCAACGACGATGAAATCGGCGACGTTCGCATACGGCACGAACATCTTGCTCCCGTTAAGCCGCCATCCTGCGCCGTCTTTCGTCGCGATTGCCGCGATATCGACCGGATCGATACTGCCCGCGCGCTCGACCACCGCGATCGTGCCGATCGCTTTGCCCTCGGCCAGCGCGGTGAGCCATTTCGAGTTGATCTGGTCGGAGCCACCGAGCTTGAGCGCGCTGGCCGCCAGCACGGACGAGAATATGAATGGCCCCGGCATCGCAGCGTAGCCACCCTCTTCGAGAATCATCGCCATGTCGAGCATCCCGAGTCCCACGCCGCCGAATTTCTCGGGAACGACGAGCCCACTCCATCCGAGCTTCGCGATTTCGGCGTAGAGTTCGCGCGGATAGCCGTCGTCGCTGGCCATTGCTTTGCGCACGAGCGTGGTGGGGCATTCGCCGCTCAGAAACGCGCGCGCGCTTTCCTTGAGCTGCTGTTGTTCTTCGCTGAGTCCAAAATCCATGATTATGCCTTCGCTCTTTTCGGGGGCCGCGATGCGGCCCGGTTTCCTCTCGGCGCTTGTCCGACGCGAGACCTTTTCATTGCGCTCCCGTCGCAACGGGTCAGCGCGACTTGGGCATCTTGAGGCCGCGCTCCGCGATGATGTTTTTCTGGATGTGCGAGGTGCCGCCGCCGATCACCAGCCCGAGCGAGAACATCCACTCGTACGGCCAGTAGCCGCGATCGAGCGCGGCTTCTTCCTCGCGCGCCAGCATCGAGTAGTCGCCCATCGCCTCCATCGCCGCGGTGGCGAGGTCGTGATTCAACTCGGTGCCGACCAGCTTGTTGATCATTGACTCGACGCCCGGATTCCTGCCGCGAATCTGATCGGTCAGTTGGCGCAGCGCGTGATAGCGCATCGCCTCGACCCGGATCTCCAGCTCCACCAGCCGCTGGCGGAAGAACGGGTCCTCGGTGAGCGGACGCCCGCCGCGCTTGATCGATTTGGCAAGCGCCAGCAGGCGATTGAAACGCTGCTCGCTGCCGCTGGCGGAGCCGAGCATGTTGCGCTCGTGAAAGAGCGTGGCGTTGGCGACGATCCATCCTTCGTTGAGCTTGCCGACCAGGTTCTTGCGCGGCACGTGGACGTTGTCGAAGAACACTTCGTTGAAGCCGCGATCGCCGGTCATCTGCACCAGGGGTCGCACGGTGATTCCCGGCGTGTGCATGTCGATCAGCAGGTAGGAAATGCCGCGATGCTTGGGCGCCTCGGGGTCGGTGCGCACCAGGCAGAACATCATATCGGAGTATTGCGCGCCGGAGGTCCAGACTTTCTGGCCGTTGACGACGAACTCGTCGCCGACAATTTCCGCGCGCGTCTTCAGCGCGGCCAAGTCGGAACCCGCGCCGGGTTCGGAGTAGCCCTGGCACCAGATTTCTTCGCCGGTGAGAATTTTCGGCAGGTAGCGCCGCTTCTGTTCCTCGCTGCCCCACGAGATAAGCGTCGGCCCCAGCATCATCAGTCCCAATGAGCCAGCCAGATACGGCGCCTTGGCCCGGACCATCTCGTCGTTGACGATCGATTGCCGCACGGGATCCAACGCCTGCCCGCCGTATTCCTTGGGCCATGCAAGCGCGACGTAGCCGGCCTCGTACACTCGGCGCTGCCAGACCTTGGCCTTGGCCAGCCAGGCCTTGTCCTCGCGGCCCTCGATCTCGGCGGACAGGCCGCTGGTCGGCATGTTCTCGGCGAACCAGCCGCGCACCTTTAGTCGAAATGCTTCTTCTTCGGAGGTGAATTGAAGATCCATGTGCAAGACACTCCTGCGCTCGTGATTGCGCCTGCGCTCGGGCGTACCGCGGTTTCGCGCCCAGCATAGTCAATACCACGCCGCCGCGAAAAGCGCGCGTCGCACGCCGCAATCCCGGCGGGAGAGCGTTTGCCCGCTCAGATCGGCGTTGTTAGAGTTTTTTTCGAAGCCGATCACAGTCCAGTTTTGCCGACAGCCCGGAGTTCCCCAGATGGCGACGACGATCACAAGCGAATGCATCAATTGCGGAGCGTGCGAGCCCGAGTGTCCTAACTCGGCGATTTACGCGGGCGGAGTGCCGTGGGAGCTCGACGGCGTGACCGGTCCTGCGATCGCGCAAGATTTCTATTACATCGCGCCGGCGAAGTGCACCGAATGCGTCGGCTTTTACGACCATGAAGCGTGCGCCGCGGTATGCCCGGTCGATTGCTGCATCCCCGACCCGGCCAACCTCGAGAGCGAAGGCGCGCTGCTCGCGCGCGCCCGCAAGTTGCATCCCGGCGACACCTTCCCCGACGACGCACCGTCGCGCTTTCGCAAACCGGCCGCCGCCACCGCCGCACCCAAGCCAGCGCCACTGCCAGCAGCAGCACCCAAGCCAGCAGCAACGCCCGAGCCAGCGCCCGCGCCCAAGCCGGTAGCAGCGCCCACGGAAGCACCCAAGCCCGCTGCGGCGCCAGCGGTCACGCCCGCACCGGTCGCAGCACCAAAGCCAGCACCAGCGCCGGCACCAGTAGCGGTCGCGCCGGCACCAGCAGCCGCAGAAGCGAAGCCGACATCAGCGCCAGCGCCGGCGGCGAAACCTGCGGCGCCCGTCGCAGCACCGAAGCCAGCGTCGGCAGCGGCACCCGCGCCAGCTTCAGCGCAGAGCGCGGAATTCGATCCGCTTGCGTGGGAAGTGCCGGTTATCTGCAAGGACTGCAACGCGCCGTGGACGATTCCGTATCGGCTGTTCGTGCAGGGCGTGGTGTTCCATTGCCCGTCATGCCTGGGATCGTTCGTGCCCAAGGCCGCGATGTATTGGGCGGTGAGGCAGACTTTCGAGGGCTTCTACAATCGCCGACGGGCTGAGCGCGAGGCATTCGAGCGCAAGCCGGCGCGCGACGCGGCGGCGTTCGAAGCGAAGCAAGCGGCGGAAATGGAAGAATTTAAGCGCAAGCTCCAGGCGCTCGCGCGTTCGATGAAGCCGGCGGGCAAGACGGTGAGGCCCAAAGGCATCGCCGCGATGTTCACATAGTCAGTGCCTGCCTCATCGAGTCAGTTGGCGGGCGATCGCGTCGCCGTTTTTCAGCGGGCGGACCGCAAAGAAATTGCGCTGCACGATCAGTGCTTGCTTCGTGGCGTCAGTTGGCAGGCGATCGCGTCGCCGAAAGAGTCGCCGACGAAGTCGATTTGCGTGCAGGCGCCGGTTTTGTAGTCGAGATCGAGCAGAAGGTTGCGGATGGCCCGCCGCTTGATCGAGGCGATCAGAGTGGCGATCGCCTGGGGATCGGCGGTCGAGATCGCAGCGACCTCGGCCGCGTCGAGATTGCTGATGCGGCAGAACTCGCGAGCTCGATCCTCGCTGGAGAACGCGAGCACGCCGGCCCAGGGCGCGCTTTTTTCCTGAAAGGCGATCAGCGCGCCCGCAGAATCGAGCAGCAGATGGATCTCTTTGGGGATCGAAGGACTCACGCGCCTTCGACCGTGAGCTTGCCGGTGCGAATAGCCGCCGCGCGCTGACGGACGAGGGCCGGATAGGCGTAGTAGTGCCCGCCGCTCAGGTGCAGGAACGAATCGATGTCAACGTCGTCGAGTTTGAGCAGGGCGATCGCGCGCTCGGCGGCCGGGCGGTCGGGAGCTTGGACGATCGAATCGTAGAGCATGCGGGCTTGCGCGGATTGGAAATCCTCGCGCGGCGGGAGGCCGCCGGCGCCGAGCTTGCCCGAGTGAAAGCGGTCGAGGATGAAGCGCAACGCTTTGAGTTCGTGTCGCAGGATGTCAATTGGCTTGAGCGAATCGCGCGGCATGGGAGCGAGCTTACCGCCGCGAGCTGCGGTGATTCAACACGCGGTGCGAGCGGCGATCAGTCGCCTTTGATCAAACGGCGGACGGCGCTCAGATGGCGCTCAGACTCGCGCTTGCGCCCCATCGTTTGGTACATCTCGGCGGCGTTGCGATGGGCCTCGACGTTGGCGGGATCGCATTCCAACGTGCGCAAAAAACTTCGCAGCGCATTCTGATGCTCCTCCTTCTTGCGGTAGAGCAGGCCGAGCTTCAGGTGGACGTCGGCGCTGGTGGGAACGATCGTGGCGGCACCGAGCAGATGGCGGAGCGCACCGCCAAGGTCGCCCTCGCGCTCGAGCATCGCGGCCAGCCGCAGGTGCGCCTCGAAGTTGCCGGGCTCGCGGCCCACGAGCTCGCTGTAGATGGTGAGCGCGCGGAGCGGGTCTTCGTCGGCGACCCGGCGCGCCTCCTCGAAGCGTTCGCGCACGCGGGCTTGTCCAAAACCGTCCTCGAGTTTTCCGGGCTGGTAGCTGCGGTCGAAGTCGAGCAACAACTGGCCGGTCTCGGCCTCGATCAGCGAGGGGCCGTCGCGCACGACGATGCGGCCTTCGTCGTTGACGAGTTTCAGCGAGGTGACCGAGCGGGCCGGATCGACGAGCACGCGCCCCCGCTCGATGCATCGCTGGACCGGATCGATGTGCTGGCGGCTGCCGAGCAGTTCCTTGGCCAGGCGCATCGCGAGCAGGTCGTTAAACGCGAATCGGTACTTGCGGCCGCCTGAGTTGAGCGGGCGCACAAGATTGCGCTTGACCCAGTAGCGAATACGCTCGGGAGTGACCGCGAGAATTCTCGCAGCCGTGCGCGTGGAAAAAGTTTTGCCGCCGCCCGCCTCTACCATCTTCAAGCCCAACGCCGAAGAGTATAGGGCGTCGGGCGCGCGCTCTCAACGACGGGCGCGTCGGTTTCTCCACACCTGTGGAGCGCGGGGGAGCTAGCCGCGAATTTCCTTGAGCGCGCGAGCGACGCGGACCACGGCCTCGACGCCGTTTTTGGCGTTGTCGATTCGCGCGACGGCCTGGTCGTCGGTCATGCCGGGGCCGGTGATGGCGAGACCGACCGGCTTGTCGAACTCGATCGAGAGCCGGATGCCGGCGCCGGCGATCGCATGCGCGATCAGCTCGTCGTGAAGGGTCTCGCCCTTGATCACGGCGCCGATCATCACCACGCCTTCGATTTCCTTGCGCTGGAGCAGGGCTTTTACGACCGGGGCCATGTCGTACACGCCGGGAACGTGGACCACGCGCGCGATTTCGACTCCGAGCGACTCGGCGTGGCGGCGCGCCCGATCTTCCATCGGGGCGGTGACCTCGGAATTGAACTCGGAGACTACGAAGGCAATTTTCATGCTGGCGCCAGATCGACGGTGACGGCGTCGCGAATCTCGACGCCGTTGCGTTTAAGATACGCCTTCAACGCGGGAATCGGATGCTCTCCATAATGAATGATGGAGGCGACGATAGCGGCGTCGGCAAGGCCGGTGGTGAACGCGTCGCGCAGGTGGGAGGGTTCGCCGGCGCCGCCCGAGGCGATCACGGGAATGGAAACGGCTTCGCTGATGCGGCGCGTGATTTCGAGATCGTATCCGAGCTTGGTGCCGTCGCGATCGATCGAGTTGATGCACAGCTCGCCGGCGCCGAGCCGCTCGCCCTCGAGCGACCATGCCAGCGCGTCGCGGCCGGTAGGCTGGCGGCCGCCGTCGATCACGACTTCGTAACCGGTCGGCAGATCGGGACGAGCGCCGGTTTTTTTCACTTGCATCGAGAGCACCACGCATTGGCTGCCAAACGCGCGCGCGCCCTCGGAGATCAGCGCGGGATTGCGGACCGCGCCGGAGTCGATCGAGACCTTCTCGGCGCCCGCGAGCAGGACGGCGCGCATGTCTTCGAGCGTGCGAAGCCCGCCGCCGACGCTGAAAGGGATGAAAATTTCGCGCGCGACCGCGCGCACCACGTCGAGCATGATGCCGCGGCGCTCGTTGGATGCGGTGATGTCGTAGAAGACGATCTCGTCAGCGCCCTCGTTGTAGTAGTAGCGCGCCATCGCGACCGGATCGCCCACGTCGACGTTCTTAAGGAATTGCACGCCCTTGGTGACCTTGCCGTCACGCACATCGAGGCACGGGATGATCCGCTTCGCGAGCATCGTCAGCAACCCAGCCGGCAGAAGTTGTCGAGCAGCTTGAGGCCGGCGGTACCGCTCTTTTCGAGGTGGAATTGAGTCGCGAGCACGTTGCCGCGCGCGACCGCGGCAGTGAAGGGAACGCCGTAATCGGAAGCGGCGATCGCGATCGAAGGGTCGGCGGGAACCGGATAATACGAATTGACGAAATAGAAGTGGGTGTTGTCCGGCACGCCGGCGAAAACGGGATGAGGGCGGGTCTGGCGCACGCGGTTCCATCCGATTTGCGGGACCTTGAGAGGGAGGCCGTCAACCGCGCGCGGGTAGCGCACGACGCGGCCGGGGATGATGCCGAGGCATTCGGCGGCGTCCTCTTCGCTGCGATCGAACAGCACCTGGATACCGATGCAGATGCCGAGAAACGGCTTGCCGGCGCGGGCTACGCGGTCGCGGAGAACCTCGACGAGCCCGAGCGCGCGCAGGTTTTCCATCGTGGCGCCTGCGGCTCCGACTCCCGGCAGGATCACGCGATCGGCGGCGGCGATGCGCTCGGGGCGGTCGGTTATCTCGGAGCGATGGCCGAGGAATTCGAGCGCGCGCTGAACGCTAGTGAGGTTGCCGGCTTTGTAATCGACGATTGCGATCATGGCTGCATCCGCAGAAACCGATCATAGCTGGAGTCGCATCGCCACCCAAGGCGGCATCAGCAGTTATCAGCCCAGAAGCGCGAACGCAGCGACGTGGCGGAGATTCATCGCCTCGAATAGTACCAGCGAATCCTGCGTAAGCGGAATCGCTCGCTCGCGGACCGCCTGGCAGCGTAGAATTGAAAGATGAGTTGTAAATTTAGGGACTGCAACGAGCCAGATGTATCTCCGCGTGGCATCTCTCCACCACCGCCGTCCAGTGTTGGGCCTTTTTGCCGCAAGCACTGGATTGAGTGGAAGTTGGCGAATCGAAAGCGTCGCGCTTCGCGTGGAACGCGGAGCCAACGGAGAAAGTAAAGAAGACGCAGCTACTTTTCCTTGAGACGGGGATCGTCGGTCGCGACGCATTGAGCAAACGCAAACGGGCGTTGAATTAGCGGAACGGGGCCGCCTTGATTCTTCGTCGAGACTTGGCGCTTAACCTTCGCAGCCTCGTCTTCACATTCCTTGGCTGTATCGAAGCTCTGCAACGACGACCATTGAGACAGAGGCGCAACTAGGGACTCGGTTATCCATTGTGCTTCGGTATTTGCGATAGGCGGCACCATCAGATACCAACCCACGAGCGCGAGCGCGGTAGCGTGGCGAAGATTCATGCCTGTTAGTTACGCCGTCTTTTCTCGCTGCGCTGGCTGGATTCTCGATACGGTAGCGCCGTTTTTCCAGTGCTGAATACCAGCACAACAAAACTCAACCATCCTAACGGCAATATGTTGAGCATCGGCCAGTTCAATCAAACCGATTTGACCGCATTCCGGAAAGCACTCCGGCATCTCCGATCCGTGTGCGTGGAACGTAAACGATACTAGTTCGTCGATCTCGGCTTCGGTAAGGTCGGTCACTGTCGAAAAGCGAAGCAGAGAATATGACACCGTTGCGCCTCGCTCGCTGACCTCGACCTTGACGAAGGGAGCACAATTCTCTTGGCACCAAGTTCGCCACTCCAACTCAAGATCGAGGTGCGTCTCCGGGTCGTAGTCGTACAAAAGCAAAAAGCCTTCGCGCTTGGCCCGTTCAAAATAGATGCTCTGTTCCCTGGTTAGGTTCATCAGCCAGCCTCTCTGCCACAACCCGGTCGTGCTTGGTCATTATACTGAGAATGTTGCCAACACCGAAGATCCGAACAATCGGGCGTTCGATAGGTTGTTCACAGGCTGTCCGAACTCGTGGATAGCGTTATCAACAGGTCACGGGACAGCGGCCCGCCACGATAGTCAGGCACCTTGCTCGGCGTCAGGAAAGCGCGCGCACACAAGGATTTGGCGCATATCGAGCGGTCAACCCTGTGCGCGTGTCTGGTTGGTATCGGACACGGCGGGCCGGTCAGACTTCTAGTTCGGGGGGCTCGCCGATCAGCGCGTTCCACTGCTCGAAGGTCTTGCCCTGGTAGGTCTCGCCGGGCGCGACGTAGTGGAGAAGGTCGCCGGCGATACCCTTATTGAGAGCTTTGCGTAACTGCATATTGAATTCGGAGCAGCTCGGCTCCGCGTGCCCTCAGCGAAGTCGAAGTGTTTTGCGCCGAGAAAGATCCGGGTTTCTTCGCTGCGCTCAGAATGACACAAAAACAAGAGAGCGCGAGCGCCCGGTGTTGGTTACGCACAGCTCTCCTTATCGTACACGGGCGCAGCGATTTCGATCCGGCCATCCGAACGCGGGCTATCGCCATCCAAGGCGGGGTGGAGGGAGGGATAATCGCGGTTCGGGCGCGAAGAAAATCGCGGACTAGATTTCGGCGCGGATGTCTTGCTGGTCGGAGAGCACGCGCACTTTTACGTGATGCTCTTCCGCGTCGCCGAGCGACCCCCAGTGCATCGCGAAGTTCTCGAGCTGGACGTCGGAGTTGAAGCGTGCGGACACGCCCATCACGACTTCATCGACGCCGAGCAGAAACGCGATGCGGGCGATCGCATAGACCTGGTCGTTGGAGACGACCACCAGCGGGGTGACGGCGCGGCCGTGATCCTCGCAGACCTTGACGACTTTGCTGAACAACTTTTCTTCGGCGGCGGTGAAGATTTGACCGCCGTCGCTGGAGGCAAGTCCCTTCTCGGTCCGGACGGTCAGCGCGATCAGCTCGGCGTCGTCGCGCTCGGACAGGTAGCGATGCAAATGGGCGAGATTGTTGGGATCGCGGATCGTAACCAGGAGCTTGTGCGGGGCCAACAGGCCGAGATGAACCGGATCGACCTGATCTTCCCCGACCAGTTGCAGATTAAACTTCTCCGGTTCCTCGCCGTAGGCGTGCTGGGCCTGGCCGTTGATCTTTTCTGAAATCTCGAAAATCACGAACAGTGCAAGGGTGAAGCTGATGCCTGAAACCGTTGCGACCTGCTTGGTGAACAGGTTGATGAGCGCGGTCGCGAACAAGACCGCAAAGGTCAGCGCGAGGCCGAGCGGGAAGTCCTTGCCGCCGGGGCGGAACCAGGTCAGGTTCAGCGGCATCCTCCACAAGCGATGGTACTGGTCCTTGTAGCGCAAAATCAGCACGGAGAGGGTTTTGAAGACGAAGCTCCAGATGACGCCGAAAGCGTAAGCCTCGCCGAGCACGAACATGTCGCCGCGCGAGAGCACGATGGTGGCTATCTGGAGCATCGCGACCATATTCACGATGCGATAGTTGGTGCCGTATTTCTTGTGCGGATGGCGGAACCAGTCGAGCAGCACGCCGTCTTCCGCGACGCGGGTGAGCACGCCGGTCGAACCGACGATCGCGGTGTTAACCGCGCCGGCCAGAATCAGGAATCCGACGAATACGACGAACGCGCGCAGCGCGAGCCGCGCCCACAGCGGGCCGGCCATGAACATCGCGAGCCCGCCGATCAGATCGGCACCGTAATTGGCCATCCGAACGTTGTCCGGGATGATCATGACCGCGAAAAACGACACCAACGAGGTCAGCAGCAGGCTGTAAATGAAGATGACCAGGCCGGTGCGCAGGAGATTCTTGAGCTTGGGCGCCTCGATCTCGCGATTGATTTGCGCCAGCGATTCCTCACCCGACATCGCGAGGATCGAATGGCCGAAGGCGATCAGGATTCCGAGCGTGCCGATGGTGCGCGCACCGGGAAAGTGCTTGAGCCATCCCAGCGAGTCGTCGGTGAACTTCAACTCGAACGGCGGCAAATGCGCGCCGCGCAGGAAAATCGTAAGCCCGCACCATACGATCATGATCACGGCCATCACGGTCGTGACCTGCATGATCCGCATCGCCTTGCCGCTCGATTCTTCGATGCCAAGAATATTCTGACGCCAGAAGTATGCGGTCACCGCGATGGCGAAGAAGGCGGCGGTGAAATCAGGCGGCAGAATAACGCTGGAATGCGCAAGTTTGAGCAGCTCATTGATCAAACCGACCAGGTATTGGCCCGCCGAGACGCCGCTGATAGGCCCGGTCAGGATGTAGTCGAACATCAGGGCCGAGACCGAGATTTTCGCCAGGGTCGAGCCCATCGCCTCTTTGACGACGCGATAGACACCGCCGCGCGTAAACATCGAGCACGATTCCACGTACACGGCGCGCACCGCGTACGAGAACAGCATGACGGCGAGAATGAAGTATGGGGCGGAGCGACCGCAGGCCTGCTCGACGATGCCGCCGATGTAGTAGGCGGTCGAGGCAAGATCGCATAGCACGATCGCGGACGCTCGCCAGAAGGAAATGAAGGCGAGCATCCCGGTGGTAACTACGATTGCTTTGGTTTGTCTCCCGAAGGTCGCCTGCGGCTGGACCCGCTCGGCACTGAGTAGTTTTGGAGTGGCTGCCAAGTACTAGAACCTCCCCCGCAAAGGCCGAAAACTCCGGCAATGCAGGCATTTCAGTTTGCAAGATGCAGACCGCGATGATTCTGCATAATTTTGTTAGGTTTTCCGGACGGTGACCTGCAAATCGCAACGGTTCAAGCGTTTGGGGTCGTGCAGTTTGCAATGCTATCAGAGACGACCTCTATTGATGCTGGTAGCCCGTCGCGCAGTAGAATGGAGCCTGTGGCGCTAACCGGAGAAACGCTTGGCTAACATCCTTGTCGTCGATGACGACCGCAATATCCGCCGAACTCTGGCGGTAAGCCTTGAATCCGCAGGCCATCAGGTGACGGTTGCGGAAAACGCGGAACGGGCACTGGAACTGCTGGAGGAGTCGGCCCCGGCAGTGGTCGTCTCCGACATCCGCATGGAAGGGATGGGCGGGATGAAGCTGCTCGAATCGATCAAGCGGCTCAACCCGGCGATCCCGGTGGTGATGATGACGGCGTTCGGCTCGATTCCCGATGCGGTCGAGGCGATGCGCCTTGGGGCATACGACTACGTCACCAAGCCGTTCACGGCCGACCACATCGTGCACGTCGTCGCGCGGGCGCTGGAGGTGCATGAACTGCGGGCCGAGAACAAAGAGCTGCGCGATCGGATCGAGAGCCTGACCGAGCCCGAGCCGTTCCTCACGTACAGTCCGCACTCGCGAAAGCTCGCGGAGACGGCCGCACAGGTGGCTGACAGCGACGCGACCGCTCTGATCACCGGCGAAAGCGGCACCGGCAAGAGCATGCTGGCGTCGTACATACATCGCTTGAGTCCGCGCAAGGACGGACCGTTCGTGCAGGTGGCGTGCACAACGCTCAGCGAGCATCTGCTGGAAAGCGAACTTTTCGGGCACGTGCGCGGCTCGTTTACCGGCGCGATCAAGGACAAGCCGGGACGGCTGGAAGCGGCCGAGGGCGGAACGGTTCTGCTCGACGAGATCGGCGACCTGACGCCGGTGGTTCAATCGAAGCTGCTGCGTTTTCTGCAGGAGCGGACGTTCGAGCGGGTCGGCGGCGCGCAGACGATCAAGGTGGATGCGCGGATAATCGCCGCGACCAATCAGAATCTCGAGCAATTGGTCGCCGAGAAGCGCTTCCGCGAGGATCTCTACTACCGGCTCAACGTGATCGAATTGCACATGCCGGCGCTGCGCGATCGGCCGGGAGAAATCCTGAAACTGGCGGAGCACTTCGCGGCGCAAGCCGCGCGGACGCATCGCAAGCCGGCCCATTCGATCGCACCCGAGGCGCGCGAGGCGCTGGTGTCGTACGCGTGGCCGGGCAATATCCGCGAGCTTCGCAACGTGATGGAACGCGGGGTAATCCTGAGCCGCGGCGAGACGATCAATCTAAGCGATCTGCCGGACAAGATTCTCGCGTCACCTGAGAAACTCGATCACAGCCATACGCTGGAGCAGATGGAGCGGCGGCATATCGAGGTGGCGCTCGAGCAGTCAATGACGCTCGAAGAGGCGTCCGAGATGCTGGGAATCAACGTCGCGACATTGTGGCGAAAGCGCCGGCGATACGGCCTGGACTAAGCTGGCGGAGAAAGGAACGGACTACGGCGCAGCGGCGCGCTCCGCGATGGAGCGCGCCGGTGTTCGAATCGTGATTCGGCAGGATGCGGGTGCGGCTACTTCTTCAGCACGCCCTCGAGGCGGCTGTGACTCTTCACGCACACTCCCAGGCTGGTGAAGGGATCCGGCCAGTCGTGCTTAACGCAATAGGGTAGCGCGGCCATATCGTTGTCAGACAATCCGCGCGAGGTGAGATCCTTTCTGATGCAGTCGCTGTGCGCCTTGCCGGAGCCCGGGACCGCGGCGGCGTCGTCAGCGGCTTCAGTAATCAAAGCGTCGCGAAGCGCGATCCTCACCGCCGGATCTTCGCTCTTGCCGAGCGAGCCCGCGACGCTGCTCGACGGGCCGCAGGTCCCGACCGCATCGATGAACGCCTCTTCGATCCCGACCGCACCAAGGTCTTTTGCGAATCCCACACTCACCGCGGTCATCAGCATACTTGTCGCGATCAATGCCACCGCAATTCGTTTCATCGCGTTCGTCCTCCAGGTAGAGATGTGACCCGGGAAAAACGGCCCCATCGTTGGCAATCCGCATTATCTGTACGATGCCGCAGCCCGGTAAGTCCAGACGGCGCGGCTTGACGGAAACTGCTGGTTGATGAAAGTGTCGCCCCAACTCAAGGAAAATTCATCATGGCCAAAACTGCACTTGCATGCACGATACTTCCCGACAGCCCGCCGGCGCGGCTGGTCGAATGGTCGCGGGCGGCGGAGGACGCGGGCTTTTCGGGCGTGTTCACGACCGAGGCGAACAACGACTCGATCGCGTGCGCGCTCGCGCTCGGACTCCACACCAGACGGATCAAAATCGGCACCGCGATCACGAACATCTACCTGCGCCATCCGAACCTGCTCGCCAGCGAAGCCGCTGCGGCCCATGAATTCACCGGCGGACGATTTATCCTCGGTCTCGGCACCGGCCATCGCGAGGGCAATTCCGCGCTGGGAATCGACATGGGGATACCGCTGGACAGGATGCGCGCGACGGTGAAGACGGTGCGCGCCGGGCTCGACGGAGGCAGGACCGCGCCTGCGGTGAGCACCAAGCTTCCGCTTTACCTGGCCGGGGTATCGCGCCCGATGGTAAAGCTGGCCGGCGAAATCGGCGACGGCGTGATTTTCAACTTCTTTCCGCCGGCGCGGGTCAAGGAAGCGCTCGGCGAGTTGGCCGAGGGCGCGCGGATCGGCGGGCGCGATCCGAAGGAAATCGAGGCGGTGCTGTTCGCCACCGCGTTTATTTCGGATGATCTCGAGGCCGCGCGCCGGCCCGCGCGCAAGCTGCTGTCGCGTTACGGCGCGCTCAAGTTTTACGGCAACATGATGGCGCATTCGGGATTCGAGCGGGAAATCGCAGCGATTCGCGCCGCCGGGCGGGGCAGCGACGCGGCGGTCAAGGCGGTCAGCGACGAGATGATCGATGCGACGCTGCTGGTCGGGTCGGAAGCGCGGGTTCGCGAGCGGCTGGAGGAGCTATGCGCGCCGGGAATCGGCACTGCGATCGTGTTCACGAATCCGGTCAACGAAGATCGCAACGCTACAGTGATGCGGACGATTCGCGCCCTCAAGCAGCAGGGGTGACCCCTGCACCCAGTGTTAAGGCCGCGCTACGTTGGCGGGCGCGGCCCCTGCCAACGGGTAGGGGTGCCGCGCCATGCTAGGGCAGGTCCTCTTGGGCGGCGGGGTTCTGATCGCCGGGGTTGCGGGCGAGCGCGACGCGATCGAAGAAACGCCGGATACGCCTGGCGTTGACGCCGAAATCGCCGATCCCGTCGCGCGATTTCGAGCGCATCTCGATCAGGCTTGCGCCGTCGGGCGCCGGCCGAATCTGGATCACGACGTCATCGTGGAAATGGAACAGCCACGAAGTCGCGACCAGCTCAATCGTGTTCGTTGCCGAATCGGAATAGGTAATCTTCCACGCAGGCACAGCCTGGGCGACTTCGGTTACGCGCGCGAACGCCGCCGCCGGTGAAAGGCGTTCCTTGATCGGACCGATCGGGCCGTAACCGGCCTGCTGCTTATCCGCGTACTTCGCCTTGTCGTATTTCATGTCGCGGTTCGGTTCATGCTGGAGCTTCTGCGCGAAAACGAACTCGGGCGGGTTGTCAAAATCGGTAGTGATGTCGTTGATGGCCGGATACTTGAAGCCGCGCAGCACGGTCACGATCAATGGGATCGCGATCAGCAGGCAAATCGTCGTGCCCACCACCGCCCGATTGCGCCCGGCCCGCAGCTCAGGCTTGCGCGTCATGAAAATTGCGACGAGCCCGAGCAGCGCTCCCATGATGCTCAGCAGAAACCCGAGCGCGAGCAACTGGAACCCCATGAACGGCTCAATCAGGTTGAAGTGCGCGCCGGCGATTCCCGCCGCGATCAGCGTGATCGACAATACTGAATCGAAGAAGGCCATCCATGCCGCATTCATTTCGTTCTCCTGCGATCGATGCGCGACCGCGGCCAATGAGCGATCAGATGAGGCGGAGTTCCTTCATCGCGATGCGCAACTTCTCCGCGGGGCCGGCGGTCATCGGCACCAACGGCATCCGCAACTCGTTGGCGCACTTGCCCATGAACGCGAGCGCCTGTTTGACCGGAATCGGATTGGTTTCGAGGAACAGCGCACGCATCAGCGGGAGCAATCGGTAATGGATCTCGCGCGCCTTGACGAAATCACCGGCGAGCCCGGCAGCGGCGAGATCGTGCATCTCGCGCGGGACTACGTTGCCGCAGGTCGCGATCACACCCTTGGCGCCGAGCGCCATCAGCGGCAGGGTCAAGCCGTCGTCACCGGACAGAATCGTTATCCGATCGCCGCACAGCTTCAAGATGTCGGACGACTGATCCATCGAGCCCGACCCTTCCTTGATGCCGGCGATATTCTTGATTTCAGCGAGCCGCGCGACGGTCTCCGGCGCGATGTTGGAGGCGGTGCGTCCGGGGATGTTGTAGAGGAAGAGCGGAATGTCCACGCTCGCCGCGATCATCTTGTAGTGGCGGAAGATGCCGTCCTGGGTGGGCTTGTTGTAATAGGGCGATAGCAACAACGCGCCGTCGGCGCCCATCTGGCGCGCGGCCGCGGTCAGCCGAATCGCTTCGGCGGTCGAGTTCGAGCCGGTGCCCGCAATTACCGGGACGCGCTTGCGCACCTGCTCGATCGTGAGCTTGATTACGCTGTCGTGTTCGGCGTGGGAGAGGGTGGCGGATTCCCCGGTCGAGCCGCACGGGACCAGCCCGTCGATTCCGCTCTGAATCTGCCATTCGATAAGGTCGCGCAAGGCCGGCACGTCCACCTCGCCGTCGCGAAACGGGGTAGCGAGAGCAGTCAGTGCGCCACTAATCATCGTTGGAAACCTCCCACCTGGTTCAACTCACCGGGACCATCGCGCCGGCGGCAAGCTCGATCTGGCCGCGAAAAACCTCGACGGCGTCGCCGGTCATGAAGACGTGATTCGCGTCGGGGCCGGCGGCGCGCCATTCGATTTCAAGCTTGCCGCCGCGTAATTCCACCGTCGCGCTCCGCTCAGAATGATTTGTCAGAACCGCCGCGACCAGCGCCGCGCATGCACCGGTGCCGCAGGCCCAAGTCTCGCCCGAGCCGCGCTCCCACACGCGCATCCTGAGATTGCGGGGCGAGACGGCCCTGATGAACTCGGTGTTTACGCCGCGGGGGAAAAACGGATGATGCTCAAACTTGCGGCCCAGCTCAGCGAAATCGCGATCGGGCAGCTTGAATACGACGTCGTCGGCGACGAACACGACGCAATGCGGATTGCCCATCGATACCGCGGTGATCGACTCGCGCATCCCGACGACCTCCAGCGGATAGTCTATAATTCGGCCGACGGCATCGACCGGGATATCGCGGCCTTCGAGGATCGGCGCGCCCATATCGACGGTCGCGCCGAGCACGCGGCGGCCTTCAAGCCGCAGCTCGACCGTCTTTAGCCCGGCGTCGGTTTCCACGACCATCGGATTGGCGCGGACGAGGCCGCGCTCGAAGGCAAGCCGCGCAAGGCATCGGATTCCGTTGCCACACATGTCGCCGCGGCTTCCGTCTGCGTTGTACATCTCCATTCGGATGTCGGCGTTGCTCGACGGCGCGAGCATGATCAGGCCGTCGCTGCCTACGCCGAAGCGGCGGTCAGAAAGCTTGCGCGAAAGTGCGGCCGGATCGGCAGGCCGCGCGCGCATCGCAACGATGTAGATGTAGTCGTTGCCGCATCCGTGCATCTTGGTGAATTCGAGCGTTGCCATCGCGTTTGTGCGCTCTCATTCGGGCTTGAGGCTTACGATATGCTCGCCGCGGATCAGGTCCTCGAAGCTCTCGCGCTCGCGAATCACGTGCACCTCGGCGCCGTCAACCAGGACCTCGGGCGCGCGCGGGCGGCTATTGTAGTTCGACGACATGACGAAGCCATAAGCGCCGGCGCTCATCACGGCGAGCAAGCCGCCCTCTGCAGGCTCAGGCATCTCACGCTCGCGCGCGAGGTAATCGCCGCTCTCGCAGATCGGACCGACGATGTCCGCGGTCGCGGTTTTGCCGGGCTTGCGGCGATCGACAGGAATGATTGCGTGATACGCCTGGTAAAGCACGGGACGGATCAGATCGTTCATCGCGCCGTCGACAACGATGAAGCGCTTCACGTCGGTCTGCTTGTTATAGAGGACTCGCGTCACCAGCACGCCCGCGTTGCCGACCAGAACACGCCCCGGCTCGGTGATTAGCTTGAGCCCAAGACCGGCGATCGGCTTCAGCAGAGCGCGGGCGTATTCCGAGGGCGGTGGCGGCTGCTCCTGGTAGGGGATTCCGAGGCCGCCGCCAAGATCGAGATACTTGAGCGTGATTCCCGCGCTGCGAAGCCGCCCGACAATCGCGGCAAGCTTCTCTCCCGCTTCGGCAAACGGCGCCATCTCGGTTATCTGCGAGCCGATATGCGCGCTCAGGCCGACGACTTCAAGCTGCGGCAACCCGCTCGCTTGCGCGTAGTATTCGTCCACCTGCGACAGCGGCACGCCGAACTTGCTGTCGCGATGGCCGGTGGAAATGTGCGGATGCGTGCCCGGATCGAGATCGGGATTGACGCGCAGGCTGACCGGCGCACGACACTTCATCCGGCCCGCGACCGCGGCCACGCGATGCAGTTCCGGGAGCGACTCGACGTTGATCATCAGGATGCCGGCTTCGAGCGCAGCGGCGAGCTCCTCGTCGGTCTTGCCGACACCGGAGAAGACAATCTTGCGCGGGTCCGCACCGATTCGCAGGCATCGCATCAGCTCGCCGACGGAGACGATATCGAATCCGGCGCCCATCGAGGCGAACAATTTCAGGATGCTCAGATTCGAGAGCGCCTTCATCGCGTAGCAGACCAAGTGGTCGGTGCCGGCGAAGGCCTCGTCGAAGACCCGGAAATGGCGCCTGAGCGTGCGCGCGCTATATACGAAAAAAGGCGTGTTGATTCGCCGCGCCAGGTCGGCGAGCGAAACGTCCTCAGCGTAGAGCTGATCGTTGCGGTACTCGAAGTAGTTCATTGCGATGTGGCGTCGGTCACGCGGCTGCTTTGCTCGCTCGGCGGCAGTGCAATGGATGAAGAATCGTTTCTATCATAGCGCAGCGGGGTGAATAAACGGATGCTCGCCGCAGGCCGGCTCGCGCCCGGTATTATCGAAGCGGTACCGGCGTGGGCACCACGAAATTTTCCGGGTTCGGCGGGGCCGACGGACCCTTGCGCACGATCGTCACATCGTTGGACGGCTGGCTGACGTAACCGTCGGTGGTGTTGGAAGTCACCTGGTAATGATAGGTCTTGCCGGCAATGGTCGAACCGTCGATGAAGGTAAAAGTATGTTGCACCTGGAATCGCCCTTCATCGTGCACCTGGATGTCGCCAATCTTCTCGAGCGGCTTGCCCTCCTGGGCGCGCGAGATGGTAAAGCCGCCCAGGTCGCGCATCCTTTGGCCGCCGGCGTAGCTTTCGGGCCGTTCCCAGCTCAGCCGAATCCCATCTTTCGCATTGACGGCCTCAAGGCCGAGGATTCTCTCGGGGCTCGCCGCCGCCGGCGATATCGGCGGCGACTTCACGCCGCATCCGAGGAACGCCACGCTTGCGAGCGCGGCTATCGTGAGCGCAAACGTCAGCCATTTCGCGCGGTTGGTTTCCCGATTCATCGGCGTCCCAGCTCCTTGAGGCGGCGCTTGACTGCGGACGGCGCCGGACCGCCTTCGATCGTACGCCGGGCGACCGAGTTCTCGGCTCGAAGAATCGCGGTCGCGTCGGCGCCAAACGCGCTGGAATGCCGCCTCAACTCCGCGATGCTCAAGTCCTCGAGCGTCCTGCCGGCTGCGGCCGTCTCGCGGACTATCGCGCCCACGATTTCATGCGCCCGGCGGAACGGAGTGCCGCGGCTGACCAGATATTCCGCGAGATCGGTGGCCAGCGCAAATCCCCCGGCTGCCGCGCGCATGCGTTTGGCATCGAACCGCAGTTTCGGCCAGAACTTCGCCATCAGTTCGAGCGCCGGCTTCAGCGCGTCGAGCGCGTCGAACACGCGCTCCTTGTCTTCCTGCAAGTCCGAGTTATAGGCGAGCGGAAGGCCCTTCAAAACCGTCAGCATAGCGACCAAATCGCCGATTAGGCGGCCGGTCTTGCCGCGGATCAGTTCGAGCAGATCGGGATTCTTCTTCTGCGGCATCATCGAGCTGCCGGTCGAAAATTCATCGGGCAACGCCGCGAACCCGAACTCCGTGCTGGTCCATAGAATTATTTCTTCGGCCATCCGCGACAAATGAACCTGCGTGAGCGCGGCGGCCGAAAGAAAATCCACCACGAAGTCGCGATCCGAAACCGCGTCGATGCTGTTGGCGGTGATCGCCTTGAAGCCCAAAGCTCGCGCGACCATCCGGCGGTCCAGCGGCAGCGTCGTCCCCGCCAAAGCTCCCGCGCCGAGCGGCATGATCGCCGTGCGCGTCGCCGACTGCTCGAAGCGCTCGCGATCCCGGCCGAGCATCTCGGCGTAGGCGAGCAAATGATGAGCCAGTGTGACCGGCTGCGCGCGTTGCAAATGCGTATAGCCGGGCATGATCGTGGCGACGTGGCGCCTGGCAAGCGCAATCAGCACGGCCCGAAGCCCGGCGACCAGCGCGATCACGCCGGCAATCTCGTCGCGCAGATAGAGCCGCAGGTCAAGCGCGACCTGATCGTTGCGCGAGCGCCCGGTGTGCAGCTTGCGTCCGGGTTCACCAATCAGCGCAATCAGCCGGCGCTCGACCGCGAGGTGGATGTCTTCATCGGCGATATCGAACTTGAAGCGCCGCTCGGCGATTTCACTTTCGATACGCTCGAGCCCGCCGACGATTGCGCGCAACTCGCCCGGCTTGAGCAGTCCCACCCGCTCGAGCATCCGCGCATGCGCGATCGACCCGCGAATATCGTGCCGAAAAAGCCGCCGGTCGAAGGGCAACGACGCGGTGAAGGCTTCGACCTCGGGGATACGGCCGCGGACAAACCTCCCCCGGATGAGATTGCGCGCTGCTGCGCCGGCCGGCGCAGCCTGAAGGTTCTTTTTATTGCCGCGACGCACTTTCACTGTTTCACTTTTCCACTCTTTCACTTTCTGTCTGTGAAACGATCGGAGCAGGCCGCCGCCGGCGACCCGAGACAAGAGCCACGACAATCAACTGGCGGGCCGCAATTGGCAGGTGCATCCGCGTGCCGCGCAACTCATCGAACCGTCGGGATGGGTGATATGGACGTCCATCTTGTGATGGCAATGATCACAATCTCCGGTGCGCGGACGGGGCACCAGCTTGGGCTGTGTTCGCAGCGGCTTGAACTGGATGACCTTGCCCAACTCGACGCGTCCTCCGATGATCGATTTGACGATCAGCTCTTGGCGCCCACCCGAGCCAGCGCTCGAAGCCTCACCCCCGCCAGCTTGATGAATCCGTCGGCGTCGGCCTGGTTGAACCCGCCCGCTTCCTCGAAACTGGCGATCTTCGGATCATACAGGGAGTTGGGCGATTTGCGGCCGGCGATCCATACGCCACCCTTGAACAGCTTCAGCCGCGCGACTCCGCTGACATTTTTCTGCGTGTCATCCATCAGCGCCTGCAGCGCCTCCCGCTCGGGCGCAAACCAATAACCGTAATACACCATTTCCGCGTAGCGTGGGATAAGCGAATCGCGCAGATGCATCACCTCGCGGTCGAGCGTGAGCTGCTCGACGGCACGGTGCCCGTGGAAGAGAATTGTCACCCCCGGAGTCTCGTAAACTCCGCGCGACTTGATTCCGACGTAGCGGTTCTCGACCAAATCGACGCGGCCGATCCCGTGGCGGCCTGCGATTTCGTTGGCGCGCTGGATAATCCGCGCGGGCGCGAGCCGCTCTCCATTGATCGCGACCGGGTTGCCGCCGGCGTATTCGATTTCGACGTACTCAGGCTTGTTGGGCGCGTCTTCAGGGGAGACGGTCATTCGGAACATGTCGTTGTAAGGCTCGCGCCACGGGTCCTCGAGGATCCCGCCCTCGTAGCTGACGTGGACCATGTTGCGATCCATCGAGTACGGCTTCTCGGCGGTTACGGGCACGGGAATCTTTTTTTCGCTGGCGTATGCGACCATGTCGGCGCGGCCTTTGAACGGCCAATCGAGACGGCGCCACGGCACGACTATCTTGAGATCCGGCGCCAGCCGCGCATAGGTCAACTCGAATCGCACCTGATCGTTGCCCTTGCCGGTGGCGCCGTGGGCGACAGCGTCGGCGCCTTCCTTTCGCGCGATCTCGACCTGCTGCTTGGCGATCATCGGCCGCGCGATCGACGTGCCCAACAGATAATAACCCTCGTACACGGCATTCGCGCGCATCATCGGGAAGACGAAATCGCGGGCGAATTCTTCGCGCAGATCGACGATGTGAAGTTTGCTCGCTCCGGTCTTGAGCGCCTTCTGTTCCAGGCCCTCGGTCTCGTCGCCCTGGCCGACGTCCGCGCAATATGCGATCACCTCGCATCCGAAGCGATCCTTGATCCAGCGCAGGATCACCGACGTGTCGAGTCCGCCCGAGTAGGCGAGCACCAGCTTTTTTATTTCCTCGGTTGCCACGATTCGTCCCATCCTCACTCCGGCGGCGGCGAAGTCTGCAAAATTTCAGGACGTATCAGCCAGAGCATCACCGCCTTCTGCGCATGCAGGCGATTCTCGGCCTGATCGAGCACCACCGAGCGCGGTCCGTCGATCACCTCGTCGGTGATTTCCTCGCCGCGATGCGCCGGGAGGCAATGCATCACGATCGCGCCCTTGCGCGCATTCTTCAGCAGCGCGTCGTTGACCTGGAAGCCCTTGAAGTCGCGCCGGCGCCGCGCGGCTTCTTTCTCTCGCCCCATCGAAGTCCAGGTGTCGGTGTAAACGACGTCGGCGTCCTTGACCGCCGCCGCGGGATCGTCGCTGAGCGTGCCGATTTCCTCGCTGCGCAGCCGATTGACGAACGCCTTCTCCGGCTCGTAGCCCTTCGGGCAAGCCAGCCGAAGCTCGAACCCCGCGATCGAGGCCGCCTCGATCCAGCTCTGCGCCAGGTTGAAGCCGTCGCCCACAAATGCGACGCGCACCTTGCTGAGATCGCGCCCGAAGTGTTCCTGCAGCGTCATCAGATCCGCGAGCAACTGGCACGGATGAAGCAAGTCGGTCAGCCCGTTGATCACCGGCACGCTCGCCTCGCGCGCAAGCTCGAGCGCGGTCTCGTGCGAGAAGGTGCGAATCATGATCAAATCCACCGACCGCGAAATGTTGCGCGCGACGTCCTTGACCGATTCCCGCTCGCCGATACCTATATCATTCGGTGCGAGATAAATCGCATGCCCGCCAAGCTGCGCCATCCCGGTCTCGAACGTGATCCGCGTCCGCAGCGACGGCTTCTGAAACACCATCGCGAGCGTCTTGCCCCGCAGGTACGGATGCTCCAGTCCTATCTTGAGCTCGGCCTTGAGCCGCGCCCCCAGCGCGAGCAGTCCGCTGAGTTCAGCCGGCGAGATCGAACTGAGATCGAGGAAGTCGCGTTTCATCCGGCGCATCCGGCTCGGCTCATTTCGGAGCTGGCGTGTTCTTGAATGCATTTTCGATTATCGCAAGGCCGGCGTCGGCCTCCTCGCGGGTCAGGTTCAGCGGCGGCAGCAGCCGCAGCACGTTGCCCGCAGTGCCGTTGACCAGCAGCCGATGCTTGAGGCACTCCCCGACGATTCCACGCGCGTCGTGCTTGAGCACCACGCCGATGATCATTCCGAGTCCCCGGACTTCGGCGATTCGATCGCACGAGCGCGCGAATTTGCCGAGCCGCTCGAGGATATAGCGGCCCACGCTCGCCGCGTTCTCCAGCACGCCGTCCTGCTCCAGCGCGTCGATCACGGCGAGCGCCGCCGCACACGCCACCGGATTTCCGCCGAACGTGCTGCCGTGGCTGCCCGGCCCGAAGCTCGAAGCGATCTCGGGCCGCGCAATCATCGCACCGATCGGAAGCCCGCCGCCAAGCGCCTTGGCCAGCGTCACGATGTCGGGTTTGATGCCGGCGTGCTCGTAGGCGAAGAAGCGTCCGGTGCGGCCCATGCCGGTTTGCACTTCGTCCAGAATCAGCAGCATCTTGTTGCGATCGCACCAGTCGCGCATTCGCTTCAGGTAATCCGCGCGCGGCACGACCACGCCGCCTTCGCCCTGGATTGGTTCGACCATCACGCCGACGGTTTCGTCGCGCCGCGCGCGATCGAGCGCCGCCAGATCGTCGAAGGGCACGAGCCTGAAGCCGGGCATCAGCGGTTGAAAGCCCTGATGGTATCGCTCCTGGCCGGTCGCGGTCAGCGTGGCGAGCGTGCGTCCGTGGAATGATCCGAGCGTCGTCAAAATCTCAAACCGCCCGCCGCCGGCGTTGCTGCCCCATCGCCGCGCGAGTTTGATCGCGGCCTCGTTGGCTTCGGCCCCCGAGTTGCCCAGGAAAACTTTTCCCTCGCCGAAACGATTCGCCAGCCGCTCGACCAATCTGGCAGTCGGTTCGGTGTGAAAGACGTTGGAAACGTGCGTGAGCTTTTCCGCCTGCTCCTTGATCGCGCGCACCACGCGGGGATTTCCATGGCCGAGGCTGGTGACCGCCAGCCCGCAGAAAAAATCGAGATATCGGTTGCCGTCGGCGTCGTACAGATAGGCGCCATTCCCGCGCGCAAACGCGATCGGAAGGCATCCATAAATATCGACCATGTGTCGATGCGTGAGTTCTATTATCTCAGCGTTGTTCATCTCGCCTTGCCGCCGCTCCCTGCGCTGCGCGCCGTGCCTGTCAATGCCGACACTTTGGCGCGGCGTTGAACCACTTCCGTTCCGATCCCCGAGCGGGTGAAGATTTCCAGCAGCACCGCGTGTTTGACCCGGCCGTCGATTATGTGGGTCTTCGCCACGCCCTTGTTCAGCGCCTCGATGCAGCATTCGACCTTCGGGATCATCCCTTGGTGAATCACCCCGCGCGCGACCAGCCGCCTGGCTTCCGCCGCGTCCAGCGTCGGGATCAACTTGCCGTCCTTGTCCTTGACCCCTTCGACGTCGCTCAGCAGGATCAATTTTTCCGCCTTGAGCGCCGCCGCGATCTCGCCCGCGGCCACGTCGGCGTTGATGTTGTAGGTCTGGCCGTCGCGGCCGAACCCGGTCGGCGCGATCACCGGGATGAAGTTGCTGGCCTCCAGCGTGCGCAGCACTTCCGGATTGACCCGATCGACTTCGCCGACCAGCCCGATATCGACCCGCGAGCGCTTGCCGTGGTCATCGGTCACGACCATCCGCATCTTGCGCGACCTGATCAGGTCGCCGTCCTTGCCCGAAAGCCCGACCGCGCGGCCGCCCTGGCGCGAAATCGTCGCCACCAGGTCCTTGTTGATTCTCTGCAGCACCATCTCGGCCGCTTCCATCGTCGCCGGATCGGTGACGCGCATCCCGCGCACGAAGCGCGACTTCAGTCCGAGCTTGCCGATAAGTTCGGTAATCTGCGGCCCGCCGCCGTGCACGATGATCGGGTTGATCCCGACCAGGTCCAGCAGCACGACTTCCTGCGCAAAGCTTTCGCGCAGCTCCTCGGTCTGCATCGCGTGGCCGCCTAATTTGATCACGAACGTCTTGCCGCGAAAGCGCCGGATGTAGGGCAGCGCTTCGATCAGCACTTCGGCTCGATTGTTGACGGCCTCTTTCACAGCTGGGCAACCTCTTCAAAAAAGAAAATCAAAACAGTATTGCGGGTTCGGCGCAATCCATCGCATTGCCGCGGCTGTCGGGGCAAATGTAACGGGCGAACCGGAGCTACAGAATATAGCGCGAGAGATCTTCGTCCTTGACGATTTCGTCGAGGCGGCCGTGAACGTACGCGGCGTCGATCGTCTGCTCACGATCCTTCAGCTCCGGCGCGTTGAACGACAACTCTTCCAGCAACCGCTCGAGCACCGTATGCAGCCGGCGCGCGCCGATATTTTCCGAGCGCGAGTTCACCTTGGCCGCGATCTCCGCCACCGCCGCCACCCCGTCCTCGGTGAAGCGCATGTGCACGCCCTCGGTTTCCATCAGCGCGACGTATTGCCGGGTCAGCGCGTTCTCGGGCTCGGTCAGAATGCGGATGAAATCTTCGCGGGTGAGCGCCTTCAGCTCGACCCGAATCGGAAAGCGCCCTTGAAACTCGGGAATCAGGTCCGACGGTTTCGACGTGTGAAACGCCCCCGACGCGACAAACAGGATATGGTCGGTCTTGATCGCTCCGTATTTCGTGTTGACCGTCGATCCTTCGACGATCGGCAGCAGGTCGCGCTGCACCCCCTCGCGCGAAACGTCGGGTCCGTGCGACTCGCGCCCCGCGATCTTGTCGATCTCGTCGATGAACACGATGCCCGACTGCTCTGCGCGCGTGATCGCCTCGTGCGCCACCGCCTCCATGTCCACCAGCCGCGCCGCTTCCTCGGCGGTCAGCAGCTCCAGCGCCTCGGGGATCTTCACTTTGCGCGTGTGCGTCTTCTTGGGCATGAGCTGATTCATCAGCTCCTTCATGTTCAACCCCATCTCTTCCATCCCCTGCGGGGTGAAGACCTCGACGTTCGGCATGGCGTTCGCGCTGACTTCGAGCTCGACTTCACGGTCGTCCAGATGGCCGTCCCTCAGCAGCTTGCGCAATTTCTCGCGCGTGTCCTTGTGCGAGTCGTTTTCGATCGCTTCGATATGCCCCTCCGGCGTGATACCCGCCGGGCGTCGAACCTTGGTGGGCGTCGGGAACAGGATATCGAGCAATCGCTCCTCGGCGTTGTCGCGCGCCTTGATCGCGACTCCCTCGCGCGCTTCGTCGCGCACCATCTTCACCGCAATTTCCGCCAGGTCCCGGATCATCGACTCGACGTCGCGCCCGACGTAGCCGACCTCGGTGTAGCGCGACGCTTCCACCTTGACGAACGGCGCCTGCGCCAGCCGCGCCAGCCGCCGCGCAATCTCCGTCTTGCCGACCCCGGTCGGTCCGATCATCAGGATATTCTTGGGCGCAATTTCGTCGCGCAGCTCCGGCGCGACATTCTGCCGCCGCCACCGATTGCGCAGCGCGATCGCGACTGCACGCTTCGCCTCATGCTGCCCGACGATATAGCGGTCGAGCTCCGAGACGATCTCGCGCGGCGTCATCACTTGTGGAACTGCCATCGGCTGAAAACTTCCTGAAGCGGTTGTGGCTACAACTCTTCGAAGACAAACTGGTCGTTGGTGTAAACGCACACTTCCGACGCGACCTTCATCGCCGCTTCCGCGATCTGGCGCGCCGTCATCCCGGAACTGTGCCGGACCAGCGCCCGCGCCGCCGACAGCGCGTAGTTGCCGCCCGATCCGATCGCCAATATTCCGTCGTCGGGCTCGAGCACATCGCCCACGCCTGAAATAAGCAGCGAGCTTTCTTTGTCCGCCACCACCAGCATCGCCTCGAGCCGGCGCAGGATTCGATCCGTGCGCCAGTCCTTGGCCAGCTCGACCGCCGCCCGGCGAAGCACGCCGTTGTATTCCTGCAGCTTCGATTCGAACTTGTCGAACAGTGTCAGCGCGTCCGCGGTCGAGCCCGCGAATCCCGCCAGCACGCGATCCTGATGCAGCCGGCGCACTTTCTTCGCCTTGCTCTTCATGATCGTTTGTCCAACACTCACCTGTCCGTCACCCGCGATGATGACGTGCCCCTCGTGGCGCACGCACAGAATCGTCGTGTGGCGAATTTCGGCGCCCGGCTCGATCCCCTTGTCAAACCCGTGGAAAGGCACGTCGATATACCTCTTTCAAATGATTCACGCTCACATGAGTGTACCGCTGCGTGGTCGCCAGGCTCGCATGCCCGAGCATTTCCTGTATCGACCTCAGGTCCGCCCCATTGCCAAGCATATGCGTTGCGAAACAATGACGCAGCCCATGCGGCGTGATTCTCGCGCCGAGACCCGCCGCCTCTAATCGCCGCTGCAGGATCATCTCGACGCTGCGCGTGGTCAGCCTGCCGCCGCGAAGATTCGTTATCACCGGACCGTCGGGCTCCCACGCAACCGCCGTCGCGCGCCGCCACGCCTTCAATGCGTCCAGCGCCGGCTCGCCCAGGGGGACCAGCCGATCCTTGTTGCCCTTGCCCGCTCGGATCATCACCATCCCGAGCTCCTCGTCGATATCGCGCCAGTTGAGCCCGGCCAGTTCGCCCACGCGCAGCCCCGACGAATACAGCGTCTCGAATATCGCGCGATCGCGTATCGCCGCGGGTTTCGAGTCGTCGGCGGATACTTCGATCAGCCGGCGAACTTCGTCCGGCTGCAAGATCGACGGCAGCCGCCTTTCGTTTTTTGGCGAGCGAATCGACCGCGCGGGGCTTGGCTCGCCAAGCGTCGTCTCGCGGTAGCGGAAAAATGCCTTGATCGCGGATAGCCGGCGCTGCACGGTGGCGCGTTTTGCGGTCTTCATCAATTCGGCCAGATAACTGCGGATATGGTCCGCCGTGATGCCATTGACTTCGATTTCATCGGCTCGCCTGCCGGCGATCGCCGCTCGCTCGAGCATGAAACTGCGGAACGCGAGCAGATCGCGGCGATAGCTCGTCACCGTATTGTCCGCGGCGCGCGACGCCTTCTTCAGCGCCGCCGCAAAAGCCTCCACCTCCGCCTCCATTGTCTCGCGCGCATCCACCTGAGCGGCTATGCTATCAGCGGCGATTCGGCCGAAAAAGCACGCCTCTCCGAACGCGTCCCGCAGGGAACCAACGCTTTCGGATTTTGGAAGTCTCGCCGGGCATTGTGTCGCGCCAACAACGAGCCGCCGCGCTATGAATTGCTGGAATTGTGCGAGAAAAATCGAAGTCGTCACCGGCGACCGCGTCGGTTTTCGCGACGAATGCCCCGGATGCGGCCGCGCGACGCACGCTTGCCGCAACTGCGGCTTTTACGACCCCGCCTACAACAACAGTTGCCGCGAGACCATGGCCGAGCGGGTGGTGGACAAGGAGCGATTTAATTTCTGCGAATACTTCGTGCCCGGCGATGCGGCCACCAGGCCGCCGGCCAACCCCAAAGCCGGCGCGCAAGGCAGGCTGGAGGCTCTCTTCAAGAAAAAACCATGACCTCCCGGATATCCCTCCTCCGTGACCGCGGCGCCGGGCTTGCGCTCGTCGCGGCGTTCGCCGCGATCGTTGCGGCCGGATGCCATCCGGCCAACAGCCCGCGCGGCGTCGCCGATCGCTTCGTCGATCAATACTATGTGGCGATCGATCTCAAGGCGGCCGAGCCATTCTGCACCGGCCTCGCGCTCGACAAGCTTCATCGCGAGATCCAGATGGTCGCCGGCCAGAAAATCGATGCCGGCACTCACAAGCCCGTCGTGCATTACAAGCTCGTTACCGAGCGCGACTCCGCCGACCATGTCGAGTTCCTGTTTCGCGCGACCATCGACGTGTCCGGCGCCGCCACCTTCCATCGCAATCTGCTGATTACCGCGCGCAAGACCGCCGATACGTGGAAGGTCTCGAACTTCGAGGACTACGAATAGCCGGGGGCGATCGTGAGCGTTGCCGCAATCATTCTCGCCGCGGGCATGGGGACCAGGATGCGCTCGAAGCGGGCCAAGGTCCTGCACGAGCTTGGCGGCGAACCGATGATCGCGCGCGTGATTCGCGCCGTCGCCGCGCTTGAGCCCGAGCCAATCGTCGTCGTCGTGGGCCACCAGGCTCGCGAAGTCGAGGCCGCGGCAGGCTTCTCCCGCGCCCGATTCGCGCTCCAGGAGCCTCAGCGCGGAACCGGCGACGCGGCTCGATGCGGCCTCGGCCGGATTCCAGCGGGCTTCACCGGCGACGTGTTCATCACCTACGGCGACATGCCCGCCATCACGCCGGCGACCCTGCGCGCTTTTCTGGACGCTCACCGAAAGCGCGGCGCAAAGCTCTCCTTCATCAGCATCGTGCTCGACGATCCCGCGGCCTACGGCCGGGTGATTCGCGACGGCGGCGGCAGGGTCGAGAAAATCGTCGAGTTCCGCGACGCGTCGCCGGCCGAGCGCGCCGTCAAGGAAATCAACACCGGCTGCTACCTGGCCGATGCGGCGCTGCTGCGGTCGGCGCTGGCGGAACTGAAACCGGCCAACGCTCAGAGCGAGTATTACCTGACCGACATCGTTGCGATCGCGCGTGCTCGCCACGAAAGCGAAAACGGAAGAATCGAGGCGTGGGTGGCTGCCGACCCGGCAGAGTTCGCCGGAATCAACTCGCGCCAGGAGCTGGCAAATATGGAAGCGGAAATCCGTGCGGCCGTTAACCGAAAACTGATGGAATCCGGCGTGACCCTCGTCGATCCCCCGACCGCCTACATTTCTGAACAAGCCGAAATCGCGCCCGATTGCGTAATCGGCCCCAACGTCCAGATTATCGGGAGCTGCAAGCTCGCCGAGGGCGTGCGAATCGACGGCACCGCGTGGCTCAGCAACGTGACCATCGGCGCGCGATGCCATCTGAAGCTCGGCGTGCGCGCCGAAGATTGCGTGATCGGCGAAGAATCCGAAATCGGCCCGTTCGCCAACTTGCGCGCCGGCACCGAGCTCGCCGGGCACAATCGGATTGGCAATTTCGTCGAGACCAAAAAGGCGCGGCTCGGACGCGGCGTCAAGGCCAGCCATCTTAGCTACCTCGGCGACGCCACCATCGGCGCCGACACCAACATCGGATGCGGCGTTATCACGGTGAATTACGACGGCTACGACAAGCATCAGACGGTCATCGGCGACCGCTGCATGGTCGGATGCGACACGCAACTGGTGGCGCCGGTCAAGGTCGGCAGCGACGTGTTCGTCGCGTCGGGGACGACCATCGTTCGCGACGTGCCCGACGGCTCGCTCGTGATGTCGCATCATCCGCAGCGTGAACGGGCCGGCTGGATGGCGGCCTGGCGCAAGCGCCACAAGGATCGTCAAGACTAGAGGCCTCGCTTGTGCTGACTCGCCCGGGCGGGAATAATCAACTGAGCGAGGTGACGGTCGAAGCGATAGAGAATAAAGAGCGAGAGTAGCGCCAGGACTCGTGGCCACTTTTGGACATGAGTTGACGAGGTGGAAGCAGTATCGAAAGTTTCGGCGGATGGCTTCCCGGCTCCACAGTCGATAGAGGCGAGCAAACCGCGCGGGTGACCGCACGACAAAATGCGTCTCGAGTGGCAGAGCATCCGGCTCTGACGTGATTTTCTAAACTCTCTGACACAAATTTTCCGCTATCGTTTCGCTCCGTCCGTGTGGGTTCGGACAACTCTGTAACCTTCCCTTCAATTTGGGAAAGGAGCGAGCGGACATGTGCGGAATAATCGGATATGTCGGACCGAGCGAAGCTTACCCTATCCTGCTCGAAGGGCTCGGCCGGCTGGAGTATCGCGGGTACGATTCGGCCGGCATCGCAACTCTGGTTGACAACAAGCTCGAAATTCGCCGCGCTAAAGGCAAGCTCGACAACCTGCGCCGTATGCTGGCCGACTCTCCCCTGCACGGCCGCATCGGAATCGGACACACGCGATGGGCAACCCACGGCCGCCCGTCGGAAGAAAATGCGCATCCGCACAAAGCCGGCCCGGTCGCCGTCATCCACAACGGTATCGTCGAGAACTTCATCGAGTTGCGCGCCGAACTGCTCGCTCGCGGCCACAAGCTGCGCTCCGAAACCGACACCGAGCTGATCTCGCACCTGATCGAGGAAAAGCTCAAAGGCGGCCGCGGGCTGACCGAGGCCGTGCGCGAAGCCGTCTTGCGGCTGCGCGGTTCGTTCTCGATCGTTGTGCTCTCGGAAACCGACCCCGACAAGCTGGTTGCCGCCAAGACCGCGACGCCGTTGGTCCTGGGTCTCGGCGACGGCGAGAACTTTATCGCTTCGGATATCCCCGCGATTCTCGAACACACCCGGCGCGCGATCGTGCTCGAAGACGGCGAGCTTGCCGAGGTCACCGCCACCACCGCGCGGCTGATGAAGTTCGACGGCAGTCCTGTCACTCGCCGGCCCCGTCAGGTGCAATGGGACGCCGCCGCCGCCACCAAGGGCGGCTTTCGCCATTACCTGCGCAAGGAAATCAATGAACAGCCGCAGGCCTGGATCGACACGATGGCGGGACGGGCGGACGGCGGCTCGACGATCGTCCGCTTCGAAGGCGAGCTGCTGCCGGCGGGCGGCCCCGCGTCGATCGGGCGAATCGTGATGCTTGGTGCGGGCGCGTCGTGGATAACCGCGCAAGTGGCCAAGTTCATGATCGAGGATATCGCCGGGATTCCGGTCGAGGTCGATTACTCATCCGAGTTCCGCTATCGGCGACCGCCAATCGACGGCCGCACGATGATCATCGCCGTGTCGCAGTCGGGCGAGACCGCCGACACGCTCGCGGCGATGGAAGAAGGACGCGCGCGCGGTGCGCATATCCTGGCGATCACCAACACGGTGGATTCGTCAATCGCGCGCAAGGCCGACGCGCAGTTGTACACGCGATGCGGTCCCGAGACGAGCGTGACGACCACCAAATGCTTTCTCACCCAGCTCGAGGCTTACTATCTGTTCGCGATTCATCTGGCGGCGCGGATGGGCCGGCTGTCCGGTGCCGACGCCGGCAAGCTGCTGCAACCGGCGTTTGCGATCCCCGGACAGATCGAGGCTATCTTCCAGCGCGAGCCGCATATTCAGGATATCGCGCGCAAGTACGCGCCGGCGCGGGACTTCCTGTTCCTCGGCCGCGGCATCAACTATCCGATCGCGCTCGAGGGCGCGCTCAAGCTGAAGGAAATTTCTTACATCCACGCCGAGGGTTACTCCGCGGGCGAGATGAAGCACGGGCCGATCGCGCTTATCGACGAGAAGATGCCGGTGGTGGTGATAATTCCCAACGACGACCTGTTCGAGAAGTCGATGTCGAATCTGAAGGAAGTCGAATCGCGCAACGGGCGGATTATCGCGGTGACCAATCGCGCGACCGCCGAGCTCAAAAGCGTCGCCGCGGAAATTATCGAGGTGCCGGAGACCAACCGGATGCTGACGCCCGTGCTGATGACGGTGCCGCTGCAGTTGCTCGCGTATCATATCGCAGTGGAGCGCGGCACCGACGTCGATCAGCCGCGCAATCTGGCGAAGTCAGTGACGGTGGAGTAGCGCCGTCGCGTGGCGGGGCGCTGCTATTCAGGCATCAGTCCAGAACTTTACCCAATCTGTTCCATCGCAGCGGCAACAGTCCTTGAGCTTCATGATCCCATGAAAAGTAGATCACCAGCGCGCGACCTTCCACATCGTTCTGGTCGGCAAAGCCCCAGAACCGGCTATCAAAGCTATCGTCGCGGTTGTCACCCATCATGAAAAGCTTCCCCGGCGGCACAACCACCGGCCCCGGGTCGAGCTCCGGATGGCGCGGATTCCTGGGCGGAAAATTGTCGGCCACGGAGAACGGCGAACGCGCCAACTCGCGGGGAGCGAAGAACGCATGCGGATCGGGCACCGGGGCGCCGTTGCGCCACACGACCCCGTCGATCACCTGGATCCGGTCTCCCGGAAGGCCGATCACGCGCTTGACGAGATCCGTGCCGCGCTCGCGCGGAGACTCGAACACAAGAATGTCGCCGTGATGAATCGGCGCCAGACGCATCAGATATTTCCCGGACGAAAGCCCCGGCACGGGCAGACCCGCGATCGAATTGGGGATTCGTAGACCGTACGCAAGCTTGTTGACGAGGATATGGTCGCCCACCAGGATGGTCGGCTCCATCGACCCGGACGGAATCATGTAAGCCTGCACAAAAGAGGAACGCATGATTATCGCGAGTATCAGCGCGAGGCAGATCGATTCGGCATATTGTCGCGCGGTTGACTTCGGCAGACTTTCTTTTGGGCTCGCCATCGGTTGCTCCTCAAGGCTGACTCTATAATTCCGGCTCGCCGCCGCACAGATCAAGCGGTTTCCTGCGGCGAAGACCGAAGCGAGCATCGGATAGCCTGTAATCGGGCGGCTGGCGCATAGATCATCCCCGAGTTAACGTTTCAGGCGGGAACTTGTATCGGCAACGGGCATGATTACATCACGCAAGCGACGATGGACGGTCGCGGTCGCAGCGATCACGACGGGCTTGGCAATGGCCGGTGCGCGGCCGGCGTTTTCAGCCGATGCGCTCAGCTTTCCGCCGACCAGTTTTACGATTCTGAATCCTGATACCGGGATTGCGATCGGATTCGGCCGCTACCGCGTAGATAGTACCGGCGAGAGCACGACGCTGCACGGCGAGAATAACTACTTTGACGATCAGTCCGACGTCGAGACCGCCGAGATCCAGCCGGGAGCCGGCGGCGAGCCACCCCGGCTGGCCGAGTTCGATCACACGTTCTTCAACGCAGACGGATCGGTCCAGCGTCGCGCCCATCTCGATCTGAAGTCGGGCGCCGCGACGTGTATCGACAACTCCGGCGCACAAAAGAGCGAGCAGGCCGCGCTGCTCAGCATCCCGGACAACACTTGGGCGGGCGCGAGCATAGTGATTCCGATTCAGGAGTTTTTGCGCGCGCGCGACAAGGGACTGGCTCGTGCAATCCACGTCTTCAACTGCGCGCCGGGGCCGAAGATACTTGCGATCAGCGTAAAGATCGATCCGGCAAACGCGGTGTGGGCGCCCTACGGCGCCGAGGCGATCCGAGTGGAAGTGCGGCCGGATTTTGGATGGTTGAACTTAATCGTCGCGGCGTTGGTGCCCAAGCTTCATGCATGGTTCGATCCGAACGACGGATTCGCGTTCGTCGGCGACGAGGCCACGCGCTACTACAAGGGCCCGCCGATGATGCTGGTGAAGACCCGTTGAGACGGGTCCACAGGGGCCGCGACGCTTGAGATGCTTGAGCCAGATTGCTCGGCGACGTGGCGCCGTTGAGACAGCACCGGCCGTTTGAAAAATTAAAAGTGGACGATGCCCTCGCCGTCGGGATGGCGCGCAGTTTTTGACGGCTTGGGCTTTCGATACTGAAACGAAGTCTTGCAATTCTGGCAGGTGCCTTCGGGCTGTTGGCCGCTGCGGCGGACCAGCTTGACGTAACGCACGGTTCCGCCGTCGCACAGATGAGCGGCGACGGGGAAGTCGTACACCGTACGGACCGTGATTTTGTCGCTCATTTCCGCCTCGCGCTCCTCAAGAGAGTTGGTCGTTCCCGCCATTTGATACGCACGACGGCTTTTTTCGTTTCGACTTTTCAACCACGCGCCCGAGTCAAGCTCGGATCAAACAAGATAATGAAATCGCGCCCGCGATCAATGTTTTTTGATGATCAATTGAGAAAATTTTTGAGCTTTTCGCTTTTTCAGTTCTTCCGTTCCCACAGAGTCTCTATCGCGCGCTTTACGCGGATGCGGCTTGTGCTAGTTTTTGCGACGAATCGATGGAACGCCGGCTCACAAAACTGCTGGTCGCCAATCGCGGCGAAATTGCGCTACGGATCATCCGCAGCGCCCGCCTGTTCGGGCTTAAAACCGTGGCTGTCTATTCGGCGGCGGACGCGAACAGCGCGCACGCAGGCGCGGCTGACGAGGCAATCGCGATCGGACCGGCCGAGGCCGCGAAGAGCTACCTCGATATCGCGGCGATAATCGCCGCGGCAAAGCGATCCGGCGCCGACGCGATTCATCCGGGCTACGGATTTCTGTCCGAGCGGCCCGAGTTCGCCCGGGCTGCGGCCGATGCGCAGATCGTGTTTGTCGGGCCGCGGCCGGAGGTGATGGCGGCGCTCGGCGACAAGGTCGCGGCACGGCGAATCGCGGTTGCGGCAGGGGTCCCGGTAGTGCCGGGAATCGACGCCGCGGAAATCTCCGCGACCCGCGAGTATGCGGCGATTGTGGGCTACCCCCTGGTGGTCAAGGCTGCGGCAGGAGGAGGCGGGCGCGGGATGCGGGTGGTGGCGGAAGCCTCGCAACTGGAGCGCGCGCTGGAAGCGGCCGCGCGTGAAGCCGCGGCGGCATTCGGCGACGGGCGGATATTCGTCGAAAAATACCTGGCGCGTCCGCGCCACGTCGAGATACAGATTCTCGGCGACAATCACGGCGCGGTGGCCGCTCTGGGCGAGCGCGAGTGCTCGATCCAGCGGCGGCATCAGAAGATTATCGAGGAATCGCCGGCGCCGGGGCTCAGCGCCGAGATGCGCGCGAAAATGATCGACGCGGCGCTGAAACTCGCGCGCGCGGCGCATTACACGAGCGCGGGCACCGTGGAGTTTCTGGTCGAGGGCGGCAACTTTTACTTCCTCGAGGTCAACGCGCGCCTGCAAGTCGAGCATCCCGTGACCGAGATGCGTTTTGGATGCGACCTGGTGTGCGAGCAATTGCGGATCGCGTCGGGCGGCAAGGTGGCGGAGTTCGCGGCCCCGCGCGGCGCGGCGATCGAATGCCGAATCAACGCCGAGGATCCCGAGCATGACTTCCGTCCCGCGACCGGAACCGTGCTTCATCTGAGCGTCCCCGGCGGACCGGGCGTGCGCTTCGACTCGCATCTGGCGCGCGGCGCCGAAGTGACGCCGTGGTACGACGGCCTGCTGGGCAAGCTGGTCTGCTACGGCGCCGATCGCGAGGAGGCGCGCGGCAGGCTGGTCAATGCGCTCGGCGAATTCGCCCTGCTTGGGGTGACGAACAACGCCGCCTACCTGCGCGATATCGTGGCGAGCGAGCATTTCCGCGACGCGGAACTCTCGACGAACTTCATCGACCTATTCTTTTCAGGCTGGGAGATCAGCAAGCCTGAAATCGATGCGGCAATCGCCGCGGCGGTGATTACCGCGGACGGCGCGATGGGCGATACCACGTCAGGCGGCGCTGTGTCGTCGATGCCGTTGCCGGCCGGGATCGAGCGGCGCTCGCCATGGGACGGGCTTAAGAACTTCGAGCTGTGGGGAGCGCGGCGATGAAATTCACGCGGGCGGGCGACTCGCGCGAGATCGACGCGGAAGCGATCTCGCGCGACGGGGTCACGGTTCGCATCCGGATAGGAGACCGGCAAATCGCGGCCGAGTTCACGCCCAACGCGGACGGCGGCGGGATGCTTACGATCGAGGGGCGGCGTTACCCGGTTTTCGGCGCGCGGCGAAAGGATTCGATACTGGTTTCAGTCGGTCCGGCGGCGTTCGAGTTCAAGCCGGCGGAAGCGGCTTTCAGGCGACGCGCGCGCGGCCTGGCCGCGGCGGAAATCACCGCGCCGATGCCGGGCAAGGTGCTCAAGGTGCTGGTGCGCGACGGCGACCTGGTCGAGGCGGGACAGGCGATGGTGGTGATCGAAGCGATGAAGATGGAAACGACGCTCGCCGCCGAGAGCGCGGCGATGGTGAAGCATGTTCGGGTCGAGGAGGGCCAGATGGTCGATCACGGCGCGGTGCTGATCGAGCTTAGTCCGCCTCCGGCTTCTTCAGTTCGCAAATCCGCACCTCGAGTTGAGTGATCCAATCCTCGAAATCGCCGTCGCGCTCGACGACTATCTCCAGCTTGCCGTCTTTCAAAATCGAGACGCGGCCCGGATGTTCGGTGCGCAGCGGAATCACCACCTGCTCGCGCGAAATTCCCATCGGATCGATCGCCGCGAAGATTCTTTCAATTTCTTTCAGGGTGACGGCCTTGAGCATGGGCGCGCCTCGCGCGGGGGTACTCTTTACTTAAATTGCCGGCGACGTAAGCTCAAGGCGTCGGCAGTAGATCGTTCGGCGGAGGATCGCGTGTTTGGCACAATCAAAAAGGTAGTCAAGGACAAAGGCTTCGGCTTCATCATCGCGGACGACGGCGGCGACGAAGTTTTTTTCCATCGCTCGGCGCTGTCGCCCAAGGTCTATTTCGACGACCTGCGCGAGGGCAACGAAGTTCAGTTCGACGTCCGTCCGAGCGAGAAGGGCCGCCAGGCATTCAACCTGCGCCTGCGGTAACTCCGCGACCGAATCCGGAAGGCGGCGCTCATCGCGCGAGCGCGAACCATCGCTTCATCAGTCGCGCGACGAACGGCGTGAGCCGCGAGCGCGTGTAGAGTCCCGCGGCGCGGCGGATCGCGTCGGCCTGCGTCGGGTATGGATGGATCACGTCAGCGAGGCGGCTCAAGCTAATCCCGGCGGCGATCGCGGCGGTGAGTTCCGAGATAATCTCGCCGGCGTGGCTCGCGACCACCGTCGCACCGACGATCCGATCGCTCCCCTGGCGGACGTGCAGCTTGACGAAGCCGTCGGTTTCTCCGTCCAGCACCGCGCGATCGACCTCGGCCAGTTCCTGCGTATAGGTCACGACCGCGATTCCGCGCTGTCGCGCCTCGGCTTCGGATAGTCCGACGTGCGCTATTTCAGGGTCGGTGTAGGTACACCATGGAACAGTCAGCCGGCTCGCGCGCTGACGCCCAAAGAATAGTGCGTTGCGGAGAATGATTCGCGCGTGCGCATCGGCCACGTGAGTAAACTTGTACGGCGATGCGGCGTCGCCGGCCGCGTACACTATCGGATTGGTCGTGCGCAGGCAGTCATCGACCTTCACGCCGGTTTGCGTGTCGTAATCGATCATCGCGGCTTCGAGATTCAATCCCTCGACTGCGGGCACTCGTCCTACGCCGATCAAAATCTCGTCGGCGATAATCTCGCGGCTGACGCCGCTGCGTTCGGCCGCGATTATTTTTTCATTGCCGCGCAACTCGACGCCGGAAATCCGGCATCCGGTGATGATTTTCACGCCGTCGCGGACTAGGGCGTGTTCGACCCGCTCGGCGGCGTCGCGATCCTCGCGAATCAGGATTTGCGGGGCAACTTCGAGGATGGTGACCTCCGCGCCGAATCGCGCAAACGCCTGCGCGAGTTCGCATCCGATCGGTCCGGCTCCGATCACGGCAATTCGCCGCGGCAGCCCGGTCAGCGAAAAAACCGTCTCGTTGGTCAGATAGCCGGCCTCGGCAAGACCCGGAATCGGCGGCGCGGCGGCGCGCGCCCCGGTGGCGATCGCGGCCTTCTTGAAACGAAGCTTCGTCCCGTCCACCTCGACGCAGTCGGGCCCGGCGAAACGTCCGTCGCCGATAAACACGTCCACGCCCAAAGAGCGAAATCGATTGGCGGAGTCGATGGGGCTGAGCTCGGCGCGCAGCTTGCGCATCCGCTCCATCACGGCCTGAAAATTCACCCGCACGCCCGGCGGGACCTCGACGCCAAAGCGGCCCGCGTCGCGAACTGCCGCGGCCGCCCGCGCCGAGCGGATCAGCGCCTTGGACGGGACGCATCCGAAGTTCAGGCAATCGCCGCCCATCAGGTCACGCTCGACCAGAGCAACCTTCGCACCCAGCATCGCGGCGCCGGCGGCGATCACGAGACCGGCGGGCCCGGCTCCGATCACCACCATGTTGTAGCGGCGCGCGGGTTCGGGGTTGATCCATCCGGCGGGATGCAGATTTTGAGCCAGCGCGAGGTTGTAAGCGTCGAGCGGCTCATGCTTCAGCGCGTGCGATGCCATCGATGTGCCCCCTTGGCTTAAGTCTTTTCGCGCAGCGCCCGTGCGCCGATTCGCGTTGCGTACACGACGACCGCGACGGTCGCGATGAATCCGACTGCGGTGAGCGCCCATCGGGCGGGCGTGCGCCCGGCGCCTCCTGCGGCTGCGCGCGCGAGGTCGCCGCCGAGCGAGCCGATATAGACGTAGAGAATTGTGCCGGGAATCATCCCGGCCCACGACGCAAGAAAATAGTCGCGCAGAGTCACGCGGGTCAGCCCGTAGGCATAGTTGAGCAGGTTGAATGGAAACACCGGCGACAGCCGGGTCAGGGCAACTATCTTCCATCCTTCCTTCCCGACCGCTTCGTCGATCGCTTTGAACTTCGCGTTGCCTTCGAGTCTTGCGCTCACCCATTCGCGCGCAAGGTACCGGCCCACGAGAAAAGCCGCGGTGGCGCCGAGCGTGGCGGCGATCGAAACGTAGATCGATCCGCGCACCACGCCGAAAATCACGCCGGCGCCGATCGTGAGGATCGAACCCGGAACAAACGCGACGCAGGCCGCGATGTAGATGGCGATGAACGCGACCGGCGCCAGTGCACCCAGCCCGGCGATCCAGTCAAGCGCGCCGGTCATCCACGGTCCGGCGCCGATGCGATGCGCAACGTAAAGGATCGCAAATCCGGCCAGGGCGATCAGTAGAATTTTCGGGCGAAGGAAACCGGGGGCTCGGCTGGACGCGGTGGTCATCTTGGGGTTGCGGCAGCGGCAGTTCGCGGGGCGGGCAATTGTTTCTTGCTTCCGCCGCGAGCATCGCGGACGCGGACTGCTTATAATGCCACCGGGGATTGTGTAATTCTAATCCGCATGTCGGTCCACGAACACCAAAAACACGCGCGCGCAAATCTCAAGGTCGGCGTCATCACCGCCAGCGATTCGCGCAGCCCCGAAACTGACGAGAGCGGCAAGCTGATCCGCACTATGCTGGAGAAAGCCGGCCACTTGGTGACCTACTACGAAATCCTGCCGGACGACGGCGAGAAGATTTCCGCCGCGATTGTCAATAATCTGCCGAATCTCGACGCGATTATCGTCAACGGGGGCACCGGCATTACCGCGCGCGACGGCACCACCGCAGTGGTGAAGTCGGTAATTGACAAGGAGCTCGAAGGCTTCGGCGAACTTTTCCGGATGCTTTCGTTTCACGAAATCGGAGCGGCCGCGATGCTGAGCAGGGCGGTTGCCGGAGTGCGCCATGGCAAGTTCGTGGCCGCGATTCCCGGCTCCCCCGACGCGTGCCGGCTGGCGATGGAGAAGCTGCTGATCCCCGAGCTCGGGCATATCACTTACCTGCTGAGTCTATGAACCGGTTCACGATCAAACTGTTTGCGACGCTTCGCGAGCGGACGCATGCCGCCGAGCTGACGCGCGACTTTCCCGACGGCACCACGGTCGGCGAGATCTGGAAGCGGCTGGTCGTCGAATTTCCCGCGCTCGACGGGTATCACAACTCTGTCGGCTTCGCCGTCAACCAGGAATACGTTGACGGCAGCTTCAAGCCGCGGATGGGCGACGAGATTGCCTTCATTCCGCCGGTCAGCGGCGGCGCGGATACGCCCGCGTACGTCGGCAAAATCGCCATCGGCCGCGATCCGATCGACTTAGGCGCGCTCGAAGGCGAAGTTGCCGATCCTGCGGCCGGTGCAATCGTATCGTTCGTCGGCACCACCCGCGTCGGCAACGCAGGCCGGGTCGTGAATCGCCTCGAGTACGAAGCCTACGAGCCGATGGCGCTATCCGAGCTGCGCAAGCTCGCGACCGAGGCCGGAGCGCGATGGAAAATCGTGCGCATCGCGATCGCGCATCGCCTCGGCGTGGTCGAGATCGGCGAGGCGTCGGTGGCGATTGCGGTCTCGGCGGCGCATCGCGCAGAAGCGTTCGAGGCCTGCAGGTTCGTGATCGATCGGCTGAAAGAAACCGTACCGATATGGAAAAAAGAGCATTTCGAAGGCGGCGAGGTATGGATCGGCCGCCAGACTTCGCATCCACCCAAGCTTGAATAGCCCGCGCTCGAATAAGCACCGCAGCAAGCGCATCATTGACCGAGCGGACAGTTACCGGTTACAAACGTAAGATGGCGTTGGGCGAAACATCGGTCGAAAAAATCATCCTGGCTGAGCCGCGCGGCTTCTGCGCCGGCGTGGATCGCGCGGTGGAGGCGGTGCGCAGCGCGTTGCGCTCTTACGGCCGCCCGCTCTACGTGCGCCATCAGATCGTCCACAACCGTTTCGTGCTGGAAGCGCTCGAGCGCGAAGGCGCGATTTTTGTCGAGAGCCTCGACGGGGTTCCCGCCGGCCAACGCGTGATCTTCAGCGCCCATGGGGTAGCGCCGAGCGAATGGGACCGCGCCAAGGATCGCGCGCTGCGGGTTATCGACGCCACCTGCCCGCTGGTCACCAAGGTCCATCTCGAAGTGCAGAAGTACGACGAGGAGGGCCGCACGGTGATCCTCATCGGCCACGCCGGCCACGAGGAAGTGAAGGGTACGCTGGGCGTCGCGCCGGGCAAGGTGGTGCTGGTCGGCAGCGTGAGCGAGGCGCGCACGGTCGAAGTCGAGAATCCCGAGCGGATCGCGGCGGTGACGCAGACCACGCTTAGCGTTGACGACACCCGCGAGATCATGGAGGCGCTCAAGCAGCGGTTCCCGTCGATGCAGGAACCCAAGACCGACGACATCTGCTACGCGACCCAGAACCGTCAGAACGCGGTCAAGGAGCTGGTGGCGGTGAGCGATGCGATCCTGGTGGTCGGCTCGAAGCAGAGTTCGAACGCGAACCGGCTGGTCGAGGTCGCGCGGATGCGCGGCGCGCGGGCGTTCCTGGTCGATTCGATCGCGGACGTGGAGCCGGAGATGCTCGAGGGTGTGCGCGCGCTCGGCCTGACGGCGAGCGCTTCCTCGCCCGAGTGGCTGGTCGAGGAAATTATCGGTGCGTTCGCGCGGTCGGGCGCCGAAGTCGAGCTGCTGAGCGTGGCCAAGGAGCGGGTGCATTTCCCGCTGCCGACGCCGTCCGCCTGAGGCGGGCAGCGACTCCCGCCAGGCATCGGCGCACAGCCGCTGTTGGCATTTCGCCTTGACAATTCCGCACAATTGCTTGCAGACTCATCCCGATTTCGCCAAAGCTTGAGAGGAACATTCCGATGCGAACAGCTATCGTGCACGCGCTGGTAATCCCCATCCTGCTGGCCATCCCGTTCGTCAGCGGGTGCCAGTCCGAGGCGAAGCGCCATCTATACAAGGCTGAAGATCTGTTCGAAAAACGCGATCTCGACGGCGCCAAAAAAGAACTCGAGCTGTCGCTGAAGGCCGACCCCAACAGCCTCGACGCACACAAGTCTCTGGCGCATATAGATGAAGCGCTCGGCGATGACGAAGGCGCCGGACGCGAGTACAACGCCGCCTCGGCGCTGGACCCCGCCGATCAGAAACTGATGGACAAGGCTCGGCTGTTCAAGAAACTCGAGGAGTTCGCGAATTCCTCGGGCAAGGCCCTCGACGACATCAAGGCGGGCAAGGTCACCGAGGGTGTCGCCACCCTCAAGGACATCATGGTCACGACCAGGATTCCGGCGGCGCGGGAAAAAGCGGTAAACGCGCTGATGGATGCGATCCCGATCATCGAAAAGATCGGCGACCAGCAGATGCAGGACAAGAAGTACGCCGACGCGATTAATACCTATGAGGAGGGCATCCGGGCTGCGATGCTGATGGCCAAGGCGCACAAGATGGACGCGCTCGGGCCCGACGCGGACCCGATGATGCACAAGATCACTCAGGCCGCCAAGGACGCGCGAACGCCCGACGCGACCTTCAAGCTGTTCAATGACGTGATCGGCGTCTATCCCGACGACAAGGTCGCCAATTTGGAATTGGCGCAGGTCTATCTGAGCAAGACCCCGCCCGACTACGACACTGCCGCCGATTTGGAAGAGCGCGGCGGGGCGCCCGACGATGATGTTCGCAAACTTCGCGACCAGGCCAAGAAGCATCGCAAGTGAGATGAGCTAGGGTCGCAATCGAGGCCCGATGCGCCGGCGCGGCTATATCGCGGTCGAAGGCCCGATCGGGGTTGGCAAAACGAGCCTCGCGCAGGCGCTCGCGCGCGAGCTGGGCGCGCGGCTGATGCTCGAGGATGCTGACAACAACCCGTTCCTGCCGCGCTTCTACCAGGATCCCGACAAGTACGCGTTTCCCGCGCAGCTTTACTTCCTGCTCACCCGCCACAGCCAGCAGCGCGAGCTCAAGCAGCACGATCTGTTCACGCAGGCGACCGTCGCCGACTATCTATTCGCCAAGGATAAAATTTTCGCCGCGTTGAATCTCGTCGAGGACGAACTCAAGCTCTACGACAACGTGTACAAGCTGCTCGACGCCGAGATCGCCCGGCCCGACCTGGTCGTTTACGTGCGCGCGACGATCGAAGTGCTGGCCGAGCGGCTGCGCAAGCGCAATCGCGATTTCGAGCGTCACATCAGCTTCGACTACCTCGAGCGCGTGTCGTCGGCCTACCGCGATTTCTTTTTCTACTACGACGAGGCGCCGCTGCTGGTGGTCGATACTTCGGACCTCGACTTCGTCGCCAATCCAGAAGACCTCGGCGAGCTGATTCGCGAGATCGATCGCGCCGGCGCCGGCACTCAATACTTCGTCCCGCGCAAGAGCTGAAGCGGTCTTCCGTCCGCCCCCAGCTAGGCGCCGCGATCGTTAAACGCGATCTCGATATTGTCCGCCAGCTTGAAGTCCTTATCGGTTACGCCGCCGGCGTCGTGCGTCGTGCATGAGAAAGCGACCCGCGTGTAGTTGATCGTAATGTCGGGATGATGGTCGGCGGCCTCAGCAATCTCGGCGACCTTTTGCACGAACTCGATGCCATGCAGGTATTCTTTGAACTTGAACGTTTTGCTGATGGCGTTGTTCTTGTACTCCCATCCGGGGAGCGGCTTGAGCTTCTGCGCGATCTGCTCCGGGTTGAGCTTTGCCATCCTGGGATCCTCCGCATGCCGCCGGCCGCGACCGCCGGCTCGTTCCGGTTCCCATCCTAGTCCCGCGCATCCCACTCGCAAATGCGGCTGCGTTATACCGGCCGCGCGCGCCTGTGGTAATAAATGGCGCAAGCAGCTTGAATTCACTGAAGGGAGCAACGATGGCGAACAAATACGTTACCGACGAAGCTCGCAAGCAAATCGGCAAGGTCTCTGAACCGCGGACTTACGAAGTCGAGCGCGGCGCGATTCGCCGCTTCGCCGAGGCGATCGAAGATCCCAATCCGCGCTTCAACAGTGAACGCGACGCGCGCAAGACCCGCTTCGGCGGGATGATCGCGCCGCCGACCTTCTGCCGCTCTATGGGCTCGCCGATCCCCAACGTCAAGCTCGACATGCCGACCTTCCGCGGTCTCGACGGCGGCTCGGATTGGGAGTACTTCGTGCCGATTCGCGCCGGCGACCGGATCACCGCCCAGTCCAAGCTGGTCGATTTGCGCGAGGCCGCGGGCCGGCTCGGGCCGATGGTCTTCACGGTCGTCGAGACCACTTATACCAACCAGTTCGGCGAGGTCTGCGTCATTCAGCGTTCGACCTCAATCCGCTACTAGAGTTACCGAAAGGGATACCAGCGATGGCGAAGCAAATTTATTTCGAAGACGTCGAAGTCGGCACCGAGATCGGTCCGCTCGAAAAAAATCCGACCACCCAGCAGCTCGTCAGGTACGCCGGCGCGTCGGGCGACTTCTATCAAATCCACTACGACAAGGATTTCGCGCTCGGCAACGGCCTGCCCGGCGTGATCCTGCACGGCGCGTTGAAGAACGCCTTCCTCGGCCACCTGATGACCGACTTTGCCGGCGAGCATGGATGGCTGCGCAAGCTTAGCGCGCAGTACCGCGGGATGGATCAGCCCGGGGTCAAGATCGTCGCGCGCGGCAAGGTAACCAAGAAATACAGCGAAGGCGGCGATCACATGGTCGATTGCGAAATCTGGCTCGAGAACGCCAAGGGCGAAAAGACCACCCCCGGCTCCGCCACCGTCATTCTGCCCTCGCGCGCCGGGAGCTGACGAGGTAAACGCGATGCCGATCCGGCGCGAGTTCCCGCCGCGATCGCTGGACGCCGCGGCCCTCAACCAGGGCCGCATCGATCCGCATTACACCAGGGTGCTGATGCGGCTGCTCGCCGCGCACGCGATGGCCGCGAAGCTGACCGCGCTCGGCTGCCAGCGCGCGCTCGCGACGCTCGGCGATCCGGCGCTGCGCCCCACGGTCGAGAAAAATTTCGCCGAAGAAAAAAAACATGCGCGGCTTATCTACCAGGCGCTCGAAGAACTGGGAGTCAGCCAGCAAGCCGCCGACCGCTCGATGATTTCCGTGGTCAAGGCGCCGTCCTTCGAGGCGCCAATTTACTTCGCCACCAAGGCCGCCGGCGAGCTCGACCTGCTGATGGCGCCGCTCGCGCTGAATACCACCGGCCTCATCATGATCGGCGAAAACTACCGGGAGTCCAGCTATGCGCCCCATGCGCGCGCCGCCGAAATAATTCTTGACGAAGAAGCCGGCCACGAAATCTTCGCCTCGCGGCAACTCGGCGACGCGGTCGAGCGCTTCGGCGCCGGGCCGGCCAACGACGCGCTTGGCCGATGGATTCCGCTTGCGGTGAATTTCTTCGGACCGCCCGGCAGCGGCTTCACTTACGACTGCATTCGCTACGGTCTGAAGTCGCGCGACAACGAAGAACTGGCCGAGCTATACGTCACGATGCTATCGCGCCGATGCGAGCAGCTAGGCCTCGAGATGCCGGGGTTAACGCCCACCTACCCCCACACCCTCGCCTGAACCTGCGCCGCGCCCGTCATCCGGTGGCGTCGAGGGCGCGCAATGCCAGACCGCGCGCGACGGACGTGAACTCGTCGCCCATTCGGATTCGCTCGGCGCCAAAACGTTCGACGAAAATGCGCCGCACTGCCGGCACGAACGACGACCCTCCGGTCAGGAAAACGCTGTCGATCGCGCGGGGCTTGAGCGCGACCGCCCTCATCAGCCGATCGACGCATCCGGCGATCTGTTCGAGATAGCGCGCGATCCAGTTTTCGAATTCCGGCCGCGCAACCGTCTTCCCGATCAGTACCGGCGGATCGGAAAACATGAAGTCCGCCGCTTCCAGCGCGGATAACCCTAGCTTCGTTTTTTCCACCGATCGAAACAGGAAGTAGCCGAGATCATTTTCCACGATATGAATCAGCGCAGCGATCTTTTCGGGTTCGAACGATTCACGCTTGAGTTCCTCGAACCTTGACATCGTCGAGCGAGCCTTCAGGAACGACAAGTGATGCCATCGCTCGAGCTTTGTGTACGGCCAGGTCGGCGCCGGCAGCACCATCGCATACGGCGAACGGTATTTCGTGCCGCGGCCGAGCGCGGGGGCGACTAAGTGCCGCATCACGCGGCCGTCGAAGGCGTCGCCCGCGATGGCGACGCCTTCGTTGCCCAAAATCTCGTAGCGCGCCCCGCCATGCTTCGCGACCGCTCGCGGCTTCAGTCGCAGCACCGAGAAATCGCTGGTTCCGCCGCCGAAGTCCGCGATCAGCACCGTCTCGTCGCGCGTGATTCGACGCGCGTAGTCATACGCAGCCGCAACCGGTTCGTACTCGTACACCACGTCAGTCCATCCCGCACGCCGAATCGCGATATCCAACCGGCTTCGCGCCAGCGCCTCGTCCGGGTTGCCGGCGGCGGCGAAATGGACCGGGCGGCCGACCACGATTCGCGGCGGCAACTCGCCGAACTGCGCAATCGCGCAGTCGCGGAGCGCGCTGATGATCGGCGCAATTAAGTCGCCCAGCGAATACTTTTCGCCCATGATATCGGTGGATTCGAAAGTCTTGTCGGCGAGAAACGACTTGAGCGATTGTACGAGCCGCCCGTTGCCTGCGGCTGCGAGGTAGCGCCGGATCGCGCCGTTGCCGACCGAAACGGCCGAATCTGTTCCTCCGCTTTCCTCCGGCGCCTCGAAAAACAAAATCGAGCGGAACGTCTCGGACTCGCCGCCGCCCTCATCGGCGGGGAACCTCGCCAGCCGCGGCGAACCGTCAGCACCGACGATCGCAATAGCGCTGTTGGTGGTGCCGAAATCGAGGCCGACCGCCTCAACTTTGCCCGCGGCTGGAGCGCCGGAAATTTCTTGCCCCATACGTTTACGATCAAGACGCGTTGCACTGTTGTCAACGTTGAGCATCGCGCATATACTTGCCAAACCCTCAGGATGACGATCGCGTTGCGACTGCTCGTCCGACACAACCCGGTCCGCTGGCGGACGAGATTTTCTCGTCCGCATTTTTTTCAGTCGCGCATCGCAATTGCGCACAGGAGGGAAAGAATGGCGCCGGATATTCGCGAGTCCGAAGTTGCCGCGCAATGGGATCGCAATGCCGATGTGTGGACCAACCAGGTTCGCAACCGCTGGGACATCTTTCGCGAGCATTGGAACAATCCCGCTTTCCTCGAATTCGCCGGTGACTTGAGCGGAAAGAATGTTCTCGATGCGGGATGCGGCGAGGGCCACAACACTAGGATCTTCGCGCGATGCGGCGCGCGCATGACGGGCGTGGATCTGTCCGCCAAAATGATCGAGTTCGCGCGCGCAGAGGAACTGCGCGAGCCGCTCGGAATCCGCTACGAACGCGCTTCCTTCAGCGACCTGGCAACTTTCCGCGCAGAGTCATTCGACGCGGTCATCTCGACGATGGCGCTGATGGACGGTCCTGATTTTCCAGGCGCGATGCGGGAAATCGCACGCGTGATCCGCCCGGGCGGGACGCTCGCGTACAGCATCCTGCATCCCTGTTTCGCGACCAAGGGGATGGGCTGGGTCAGGGATGATTCGGGGCGCGCCGTCAAATTCACCGTCGCGGATTACTTCAACGATGAAGCATGGATCGAGCGCTGGAAGTTCGGTCATGCGCCCAACGCGCAGGAGGTCGAGGAGTTCGGCGTGCCGCGTTTCGATCGCACGCTTGCCGACTACATCAACCCGACCGTCGCGGCTGGTCTCCGGCTCGAGGAGATTCGCGAGCCGCGCGCGCCTGAGTCCGCGTGCGCCCTGTATCCGGAGGCATTTGCCAAATTCCGCGATCACATCCCGCTATTCTTCTACGTTCGGGCGTCGAAGCCGTGAGGCAAAGAATGATTCGCACCCTTAGCGGAATCCTCGCAGGCGCCGTGTGCATGATGCTCGCCGGATGCGGCGTACAGGGCGAAGCGTATCAGCCCAGCGCGACTCCCGCGTCGCAGAGCCTCATCTACATTTACCGGCCGTATAAGTTTCTAAGTTCGGAGGCGGCTCCGATGATCACCTGCGGTCATGAGAGTATTGAATTGGCGGCAGGCGGCTTTTACGAGTTCGCCGAGGACGGCGGACCGGTAACTTGCGTGGCCGCGACCGACACCGCGACGCAGTTCAAGCTCGATGCGCACGCGGGCGAGCAATACTTCATCAGGGAGGACGTCGATTCGAGCGCGCTCGGCAGCCATGTGCAATTCCGGTTGATGGACGGCGCGGTGGCCGCCGACGAAATCAAGGAATGCGGCCGCCAAGGAATTAAACAGTGAATCCTGCCGACGCCGATTGCAGCGGCGGCTATTTCTTCGCGAGATACGCCATCCCGATGCGGGCCGGCGTTAGATTTATTCCGAACTCATCGAGCAGCGGCTTGATGTCGCACGCGTTGTCGGCCGTGACAAACGTAACCGCGTCGCGCGACAGCATCGGCCTTGGCAGCTTTTCCAGCATGCCGCCGATCGTGCGCATGATTCCTTCCGGAATATGAAACAGTGGGCGGCGATGCCCGCTAGCGTCCATGATGAGCCGCATCATCTCGTCGAACGTCATCAGATCCGGCCCGCCGATTTCGTAAGTTCCGTTACGGCCACGCCCCGACACCGCGAGCATCACGCACGCGGCAAGATCATCGACGAGCACCGGCTGAATTTTCTGCCGCCCGGTGCCGGGCACGCCAAAGACCGGCGCGAAATGCAGCGCGCGGGCGAGACCACTCACGACTTTGTCCCCCGGTCCGTACACCAGCGACGGGCGGAAGATCGTGTAGGCCAGGCCCGACTCGCAGATCGCGCGCTCGGCGCGGCCTTTGGCGCGAAAGGCGGGATGGGGGCTGTTCTCGTCGGCGGCGGCGCCGCTGATGTAGATGAATTGCCGCACGCCGGCTTGCTTCGCCGCGTCGATGAGCGCGACCACGCCGGCGTAGTCGATCTGCTCGAAGGTGAGGCCGCGGCGCGGATTTTCGACCGGATAGCCATCGAACTGGATCGCATCGACAATCGTGTCCGCGCCCCGGAGCGCATCCTTGAGCGACGCCGGCTGTCCGATATCTGCGCGAACAAACTCGATGCCGGGTGAATCGAGCCGCGCGCGCGCCGCGTCGGGATTTCGCGTGAGCACGCGCAGCCTGGTTTCGCCCGAAGCGAGCAGGCGCCGCGCGATCGCGCGACCGATGAATCCCGAGCCACCCGCGAGCGCGACGGTTTTTGCCATCAATGCCGCCGGGAGCCACGCCCCAAGGCGTTGCTACAAGCTGCGCCGGCGATCGCAAGATCGGGCATCACCGCGACTCCGGGCTAGACGTGCTTTCGATGAGGTCGAGGAGTGACGCGGCGCGGCGTCCGGCGGCGGCGGATGCGCTTCAACGGATGCAGCTTCGCGGTCAAGTCTGATTTCTCGGCCTGCTGTGCTTCGATGAGCGGGGTGAGCGAGAAGCGCGAGACTTCCGGTGGGCAGTTGATGCGGATCCTGAGCCAAAACGTGCCCAGGCCGCGATTGGTATAGATGTAAAAATCTTCGTAGCGATTCAGGCCCGAGTAGAACTCTTTGCCGATGCGCAGGATCGACTTGAGCGGCGACCCATAAAACGGAATTCGCACGACACCGCCATGCGTGTGGCCGGAGAGCATCACCCCCGGCTTCAGATGGCGCGTGTACAGCGCAGTGTCGGGATTATGCGCCAGCACAATCGTGCAGTCATCGCGGATGACGTCGGCAAACGCGCGCGCAGGCTCCGCGCGCCGCGACCACAGATCGTCAATGCCGACGACGACGAGCTTCTCGTTGCGAATGAAGAGCCGGCGGCTGTCGTTGGCAAGCACGTCGGCGCCGGCGCGCTTGAGCGCGTCGGTGATTCGCTCGGCCGACGACCAATGGTCATGGTTGCCGAGGATCGCAAACAGACCCGACTGCGGGTTCAGGTTCCGGAGCGAGTCGCGAAACGGGCCGAGATAGCGATGCATCGTGTCCGGGCCGGAAAAATAATCACCGGTGAGAAAGACGAGGTCGGGGTGCTGCTGATTGATGGCTTCGACCGCGAGCGCCAATCGTTCGAGGTCCTCGTCGCGATCGACGTGGAAGTCGCTTATCTGGCATGCGACCAGTCCGCGCAAAGCGCCGGGCAATCCGCGCACCGGCAGGTCCACCTCGGACACCTGAATCGCATCGATCGTGCGCCGCCACATCCGATGCAGCGGGCGCAGCGCCAGCGGCGGCTTGGCCTTGGCAACGCCCGCGGCATGAACCGGCGGCAGGTGCGGAGCCAGGTCGTCTATGAGTTCGGCAGTGGACATCGAATGATCGATACTAGAATACTTCGACCAGGTGGCGGAAGGCGGTTAGCTCGATAATCCTGTCGCCTGCATCGTTGATTTCTTCGTGCTCGAGGTCCCAGGTATGCGGATGCGGTATGAAGACGGCGCGCAGGCCGGCCGCGATCGCGGGATTGATGTCCGAGCGCGGACTGTTTCCAATCATAAAAGTCAGCGACGGATCGAGGCCGGCGTCGCGCACCAGGCGGCGATAGGCGTCGACGTCCTTCTCGCGCGGGGTCTCAACGCGATCGAAGAGCGGACCGAGACCGGAACGCGCGAGCTTGTGCAACTGTTCGTCGCGATTGCCCTTGGTGAACATCAGCAGCCGGTGACGCTGCGAAAGCTCCTGAAGCGTCGGCTCGACATCGGGCAGCAACGCGCAGTCGCGCTCCAGCAGATGCGCGCCGATTCGCTCGATCTCGCCGCTCAAACGGTCGCGACCTGCGGGCGCGAGTTCAGCCGCCGCCTGATGCAGCGCCATCACGTAAGGACGGCGGCCGTAGCCGTGCGTTTTGATAAGCCGCATTTCGGCGCCGCGCACCGCGGCCTGAACGTCGGCGCGAGAGACACCGGGCGCCGCGTCGCCAACGGCCACAGCGAAGAAATCAAACGCCTCGAGAAAATGGATGTTGGAATCCCAGAGCGTGTCGTCGGCGTCGAATACGAGGTTCAGAGACTCGGTCGGAGAAGATGACATCTACCTACAGGGTACCGGCGCGCGCTTTGGCGGGCAAATGGCCAGGGGTGACGCCTGCGCCCGGTGATAAAAAAAGGATGCGGGCTTAGCCTCTGATTCCCTCGCGCGCGGACTATGCGCGAGCGATGGGAAGCGCGGCGGGCAGAATCATGAGCGCCCCCGTCGAGGGATTGCGCCCGACGTACACCTCGGTCTCGTAAACGCGCCGGATATTCTCCGCGGTCAGGACTTCGGCGGGAGTTCCATACGCGACCGCGGCGCCGCCGGCGAGCAGCAGTACGCGATCGGCGTAGAGCGCGGCGGCGTTGAGATCGTGAAGCGTCGCAACCACGGCCATGCCGCGCTCGGTGCACAGCTCGCGAAAGCGCGCGAAAATTTCGGCTACGTGCTTGAGATCGAGAAATGCGGTCGGCTCGTCGAGCAGCGCAATCTTCGGCTCCTGCGCAAGCGCGCGGGCCAGGAACACGCGCTTGCGTTCGCCGCCGGACAGTTCCTGAACGTGGCGCGCCGCAAGCTCGAGCAGCTCGAAGCGGTCGAGCGCGGCGGATGCGATTTCCAGATCGTGCGCGCTCTCGAAGCGAAAGGCGCCCAGATGGGGCGCGCGTCCCATCAACACGATCTCCAGCACCGTGAAGCGAAATGCGACCGCGTTCTCCTGGCCAACCGACGCAACCGTGCGTGCGATTTCCCGGCGCTCGATCGAATCGAGCGGGCGGCCGAAGAGCTCGACGCTTCCCGCATCCGGCTTGATCGAGCCGCCGAGCACCTTGAGCAGCGTGGACTTGCCTGCCCCGTTCGGGCCGACGATCGCGAGCATTTCGCCGGCTGCCACTTCGATCGAGACGCCATGCAGCACGGGCACTCCCGGATACCCCGCCTGAATCCCGCTCGCACGCATCGCGGCTGCCCTGTCGCGCGGCGGCGCCGTCATAGCGAAAGCGGCCTCCTGCCTTCGCGGCGCAGCATGTAGATAAAGAACGGCCCGCCGCATAGCGCGGTGATCGCGCCGACCGGAATCTCGGCCGGGGCGATTGCGACGCGCGCAACCAGGTCCGCCCCGACCATGAATGCGGCGCCGCCGATCAGCGACGCGGGGATAAGCAGCCGATGATCCGCGCCGAATATCAATCTCAAGGTGTGAGGAACGATCAGCCCGACGAACGAAATGATTCCGCTGACCGAGACCGCGGCGCCGATCATGACCGAGGTCGCAACGAAAATCGTGCGCCGAAGACGGTCCACGTCAACCCCAAGCTCGGCAGCCGACTCGTCGCCGAGGCTCAGCAGGTTCAGGTCGCGAGCTTGAAACATCAGGACGCTGAAACCGCCCAGCCCCAGCGCCGCCACCACCGCCGCTTCGCGATAGGTCGGCGCCTCGAGGCTGCCCATCAGCCAGAACAGAATGCTGTGCGCGTAATAGAAGTTGACCACGCTGTTCACCAGCATGATCGCCGCGCCCCAGAACGCGTTGAAGATCACGCCGACCAGCAGCAGCGTGAATGGCTCAAGCTGGCCGTCCACCATCGCGAGCCGGTAAACCGCCACGGTCGAGAGCAGCGCAGCGCCGAATGCGCACAGCGGGACGACCGCCTCGCCGCCGCCGAGTTTCGCCGTCATCACCAGCGCGACTATCGCGCCAAGCGCGCCACCGCCGGAGATTCCGAGGATGCCGCCCTCCGCCAGCGGATTCCTCACCAGCGCCTGCAGCGCCGTTCCGACCGCGGCCAGCATCGCGCCCACGATCACCCCCATCAGCACCCGCGGCAACCGGGCGCCGAAAAAAATCGCGTGATCGGGACTGGCGGGATCGGAGAATGCGCGGATCAGGCTGATATGCGCGCTGCCGAACAGCGCGCCCGCGGCCGCGCAAACGATTAGCAGAATTGAGAGCGCGCCCAGGATCGAGAGCAACCGCGTGCGCGTCAGGTGCGATGCCGGCCTGGTTGCGGGCGCGTTCAATACTCTGCACCGGCGGACACGTTTTGCCAAGCCTCGGGATGAATCATCCGCGCGATAATCTCGAGCGACTGTCCCACCCGCGGCCCGGCATGGAGGATGGGATCCTGCGCATAGCCGAAGACGCGATGGTCGCGCACCGCGGGAATCTGCGGATATCTTTCCCAAAAGCCGCTCGACGGCAATGGTTCGTTGCCCATCGAACCGTCCAGCACGACCTGCGGACGCATCGCGATGATGTACTCCATGCTGAGCTGCGGCCACTGCTCGCCGGCGTTCGCGGCGATGTTGTCGGCGCGCGCTATGCGCATAAGCTCATCGAGATACGTGCCGGCCCCAACCGCGACGATCGGCTGATGACCGACGAGCATCAACGCACGCTCCGGCTTCACCTTCGCCAGGCGCTGCTCGACTGCGGCGATCTGCGCCTGAATCTGCGCGACCAGCTGACGCGCTTGCGGCTCGCGATCGATCCGCGCGCCCACCGTTTCGATACTGGCTTCGATCTGATGCAAAGAATCGTCGCTGACCAGCAGCACCGGATAACCCATCGAATTCAACGCGCGAATCTGGCGCACGCTCGATGCCAGTGCAAGCCCGACTACCAGCGTCGGCCGAAGCGCGATGATCGCTTCCAGATTCGGAGTCAGAAAGGAACCGACTCGCGGCAAATCGCGCACTTCGGCGGGGTAGTCGCAATACTGCGAGACTCCCACCACCTCGGGACCCGCGCCGAGCGCGAACAGAGTCTCCGTTACCGACGGCGCCAGCGATACGATCCGCATCCGCGCGGCCGCGTTCGCCGCCGGCGCAAGCGCCAGGACATACACGCAGAGCGCGGCGGTGGCCGCGAGTCGATACAGGCCCACATCGCGAAACTACCTGATCGCAGCGGCTCCCGTAAGCGCACCCTTGCGCTTGGTCGGCTGCAACTACTCCCGGATTTCGTAGAGCGCCGAAAACATATCCCCGACCGGCAGGCGGCGAAATTGCTTGAATCCCGCCGCGGCGACCAGCTCGCGCGCTTTTTCCTCACCCATGCACGCGCCGATTCCCGCGCCGCCGTGCGCGAGCGACGTCGTCATGCAGTACAGCGTGCTTATCGAATACATCAGCCGCCCCATCGAGTTGATGTTGTCTTCGAGATTCGACGACACGTTTACCTCGACCATCAGGTAGGTGCCGCCGGGTTTGAGTGCCGCGCGAATCGATTTCAGCAGCGCATCCGGATGGACGGAATCGTGCACCACGTCGAAGGTCGAGATGAAGTCGAACTGCGCGGCCGGAAGCCTGGTGCAATCGACGAGGTCAAACTTGATTCGGTCGTCCAGACCGGCGGCCTTCGCGTTTGCACGCGCGCGCTCCACCGAGCCGAGGTGCGCGTCGAAGCCGAAAACTTTGGCCTTGGGAAATGCGGACGCGATCGCGATCGCCGCACGGCCGCTGCCACAGCCAACGTCCAGCGCCGAGCCGCCTTCGTTCAGCTTCGCCGCCACCTGCGGCATCGCAGGCAGCCAATTGCGAACCAGCTGATTCCGGAATAGCGAGGCTGACGAACGCTCCATCGCCTCCCACGTCTCGGGCGGATACTCGCTCTGCGCTACGCCGCCCCCGTTCTTGAATGACGCCATCACTTTCGGCGCAACCGAAACATTGGGGACGATCATTTCGATCATGCCGCCGGAGAAGAACGGCGAGTCGTCGCGCGCCAGCACCATCGCGTGCTCGGCCGGCATCGCGTAGCTCTTTGCCTTGGGGTCGTAGATCACATATCCGGCCGCCGTCATCGCAGCGAGCCATTCGCGCAGATAGCGCTCGTTGAGTCCCGTCCGCTGCGCCAGCGCCGCGCTGGTAACCGCGCCCGCATCCGCCAGCGCGCCGAAGATTCCCAGCCGATCGCCGATATAGGTCAGCGGCCCGAGCATCGCGGCGCCGATATCATTCGATACCTGCATCCAGAATTGCCTGATCTTGTCCCAATCGAGCTGCTGCTTTTCGCCGGCCATCGGGTTCCTCCGCAAGCGCGCAGTATCCATCGACTCCGCCATCTAATGCCAGCCTTTCCAGACCTTTTCTCGTTCAGCGCAAAGATCGCAGTGTGCAATGGGAAAGATTGCAATGTACAAGAATGCAGTAGTTTTGCTAAAACTTATGCTGTGTTGGATTAGTAAAACTCCAAGCCTCGCTAAGAGGAACCAAATGCTGCGAAAGATTACGATCGCACTGGCGGGAGTCTCATTGATATCGCTGTTGATCGCAACGATTCACGGCCGTTTCGGTTCCGCTACGGCGTGGGCCACTTCGTGGCTGGACGATAGCGATAACGGCAACGAAATAGAGCCGGACAAGAAAGCGCCTCCCCCGAATATCGCAGGAGCTTGGTCTGGCTCAATTGATGACAATGATGCCGGAACGGGTTCGCTCAGCCTCGACGTTACTCAGAAGAACAGCAAGATCAACGGCGAATTTGACTGCTATTTCGGCAGCGGTTCTTTCTCCGGATCGATCAACAGTGCCGGCGTCATCAAGTTCACTGCCAAATTGGAGGGCAGTTGCAAGGGCACTTGCCACCTCCAGGTGAATGCTTCCCTCCCTCACCCCACCGAGATGTCCGGGACTTACAAAGTGCAGGGGTGCAAGCATGCCAAAGGAGACAGCGGAACGTTCCTAGTCACGGACTGACAAGATAAAGCGCTCTCTCGCGGTGCAATTGAGCACCACCCGATAGGTTCGTTCCGAGCGTAGGCAAGAACGCCACGCTTATAACTGCGCCCGCTTGCGCCAGCGCGTCAGAGATTCCCAGCCGATCGCCGATGTAGGTCAGCGCACCGAGCATCGCGGCGCCGATGTCGCTGTATACCTGCATCGAGAATTGCTTGATCTTGTCCCAATCGAGCTGCTGCTTTTCCCCGGCCGTCGTGTTCCTCCGCAGACGCGCAGTATCGATGAATTCGCGCATCCCGCGCCAGCCTTCCGGACGCTGGACGTTGACTCCGCTACTTTTCGGGGTCCGCGCTTGGTTCTTCGGGCTTGGATTGCGGGTCGGCGAACATCGAGAGCTGAGCCCGACTGCCCTCGTCATCCGCGGCCGGCGCGAACAGGCCGGGGCGCTCGACGAACACCCGGAATTTTTCAAAAAGGTCGGCGAGCTTGGCCTGGTAGTACTCGACGTTTTCGTCGGGATTGTCGGGATCGTACTCCGCCGCCATCTTCGCGAATTCGTTCACCGCCGCGCGCGCGCCGCGCCCGGTGACGTAGTATGAAATCTGATCGCCGGCCAGGTACGGCCGCTCGGCCTTGAGCGCAAGCTCGTAGGCCGCCGCGGGACTGCGGCTGCCGTCGCTGATCTTTTTGCGATAAGTGTCGAGCGAATCCTGGATCGTCTCGGTCTTCATCAGATCGCCGATTCCTATTTCGTGGCGGGCCAGCCGCGCGCGATAGTCGCCGTGGAGTTTGATAATTTCGCCGCGCCGATCCTCCAGCAGCATCCGGAACATCTCCTCCATGAAGCGGCGCTGGAAGCGTTCGAGTCCCCGCGAGCGCAGCCCCGAGCCGCGAATCGTCATCTTCCCCGTCTCGTCCATCAGCACATAATTTTTCATTTTGTAGGAGAACATCGCGCGGTAGCGGCCGTCGATTTCAAGCCGGATTCCCTCGGGCATAATCGATCCGACCTGCGCGAGCAGCCGCTCAGCGCCTTCCCGGCTGGCCGCGTCGGGCGGCGGCACAAAATAGATTCCGTCGGTATCGACCTCGACAACCTGCGCCCCGTGCTCCTCGAGTTTCGCCACCGCGCGCTGAATCAGATCGCGTCCGCGCTGGGTCACCGCGTTGGCCGCGCCGAAGTCGTTGAAATGGCCGAGCGAAAACCCCAGGTAGCCATAAAATGAATTGATCAGAATCTTGAACGTCTGCTGGAGCGCGTCTGCGTTGCGCCGCTCGGCGCCCGTGAGCTCGCGCGCGAGCGCCTTGGCCTGCACCCGGAAGCTGCGCAGGTCGCCAAGCATCTTGAGGAACACGCCGAGCCGATCGGCCGCCGGCGCATGGCGGTATTGCAGCATCAACGACGGATACAGCGACGTCACGTCGCAGTGCAGGACGCCGTGGGCGACGCCGCATCGGCGAACCTCCGTGTAGCCGCCCCCAACCGGGCTCGGCGGTGACGGCTCGGGAATGGAATGCCCGGCCGCCAGATAAGCGCGCATCATCAGCGCGTCAATCTTGGTGGCATTCCCGCGCAGCACCGTGCTCTGGTACGAGTACGGGAATATCTGCGCTTGTACGAAGTAACTGGGCGAGAGGATCTCGGCCAGCGCGCGCGTCTCGCGAGCATCATCCAGCGCGTACTCGTAGAGCTTTTCCGGTTCGTGCGCGAAGTAGTGGCTCACCTTCGATGCGTCGATATACACGCGATCCTTGCGGGCCAGCCCGAAGTGTTGCGCAAGCTGCTTCAGCCCCAGGCTCTCCAGTTCGCGGCTCGCGATATCGTAGTGCTGCGCGAGAATCCAGGTATCTATGATGCTGCGGCCCGGGATGTCGTAGCGTCGATATGCGATCGATCGTTCCGCAATTTGCATCCGCGACGGGCGGGCGCGTAACTCGCCGCCATCGCGCCCCAGCTTGAGCTTCATTTTGTGGCGGCGCGCCCGCGTCTCCAGGTATTCGAGGTCGAACCGGAACAGGTTGTGGCCCTCGACCACGTCGGGATCGCGATCCTGGACAATTCGCACCATCTCCTCCAGCATCGCGCGCTCGTCCATCTCGGTGCCCCTGAGCAGGCGCTCGAAACCGGTCGAGTCGGTGAGCGAGATCGCGATAACGCGATCGCCCTCGCGCGCCGCCGACGGAAATTCAAAGCCGGTCGAGATATAGGTCTCGATATCGAGCTGGAGGCGGCGCAGCTCGCTGAAATCCATCCCGATGAAAAACGTGGTCCCGCTCAGCATCAGATGCTGCTCGACCGGATCGGCCAGCACCAGATACGGCGCGTCGGGCGCGCTGGGCGTCTTGCCGGTTACGTTCCTGAGATGGCGCTTGGCGGCTTCCAGAGCGTCGAGCGAGCCGAAGGTAACGAGCACCCGGTAGCGGAAATCGCCCGCGAGCGCGCGCGTCTCATGCGCGGGCCTGAAGCCTTCGAGCAAGGCGACATCCTCGACCAGCAGAAATGGCCGAATCGGACGGCGCTCGCGCACCAGCCCGCCCGACACCCGCCGGTAAACGTCAACCTCGGCCTTCGACGCGATCTCGACCGCGACCACGCCCAGAGCGGCGGGATCGCCGAACAGCAGGCGGTTGCCGTAAAACTGCGCCGAAATTTCCTGGTAAGTTGTCATCGCAGCCCGCGTCCCTCGATTGTGCATCCGGATGCTCGCGTCAGACAACGAGTCCTGGCAGGCAGATTCAGAGCGCGCCGAGGCGCCACAGGCCGGCGAGAAAGATCGCGTATGCGGCTCCACCGATCATCAGCGTCCGAGTCCCGAGTTCCGAGTCGCGCAAGTTGAAGTACAGAATCGCCACCGAAGGGAGCGCGATCGATCCCGCGAGCAGTTCGGGGCTCGTCAGATGCCACGGGGAAAACGCGAGCCCAAGTGCAACCGGGATACACGACTGGAAGACCATCGCGCCGGTGATGTTGGCGAGCGCGAGATGGTCCTTGCCCTGGCGAATCCAGACGACCGAGTTATATTTCTCGGGCAGTTCGGTCGCGAGCGGGCTCAAGATGAGCGAGAGAACGCCGGGATTCAGATGCGCGTACGCCGAGAACACGACGATCTGATCGACGAACGCGACTGCGCCGATCAAAATCGCGATTACGCCTGCGATTACTTGCGCGGCCGTCACCGATGCGCGCGGCTCCAGTGGATTCCCGCGCAAAATCGACTCGAAATAGAGCCCCTGCTCGACCTCCGCGTCGGCCGCGCGCTTGAGCCGGATCATCACAACCGCGTAGCTCGCGTACACGATCAACAAGGCGACGGCGAGGAGCTGGCGAAGCACCGCGCCCATCTCGATTGTGCCTGCGATCAGCAGGCACAAAAAAACCGGAAAAAAGAATGCGAGATCCCGCCGCGCGTCCTCGCGTTTCACCTTCAGCGCAATTCGTCCCCGCCGCTTGCGAAACGCAAGCGCCGCAACCGCCATCACGAACATCGCCACCGTGGACAGCATCAGCGGTGCTCCGACGATCGCTCCAAGTCCGACCGCGGTATGCGCCGCCGCGCGATCGCGGCCGGCCAGCAGCGCGACCGCCGGAATGAACGTCTCGGGCAGCGCCGTTCCGACCGCGGCGAACAGGCTCCCGACCGCGGCCTCGGCGACATCCAATCGATGCCCAGCCCATTCGACCCCGTTGGTAAATAGCTCCGAGCCGACGAGGATTATCGCGAAGCTGAGCGTCAGGATTATCGCGTGTATTGCCAAAATTCAGCTCAAAGGGGGCGCAGCAGCGTCGAGAATAGATAGCCCCGCCCGCGATTTCCAGCGGGCACTCGTTTTCCGCCACCTCGGTTCGGGTCGGATCGAAAGATCGGCCGGATTGCAGCCAAACGGGCAAACGATGCGTATATTCTTTTCAGCGGTTGCGCGCGAGCGCGAATTCGCGATAAGGCCGGACGGCGGTGCGTAAGTTGACTCTCAGCCGAGCGAGCTTTAGACTCGATTATTCGGTGTGGCTCACTTGCCTTTGTATTCTCGTCTGTATAAATGAGGCTACCTGACTCCCGGCTGGCGGACCCAATGACGGCCGCATTGCGCGCCGATTTTCACGTATCGCATCGGCGGCCAACGCCCGCGCAAAACGGAAGCAAAACGAATGAAGCAGAAGTACGAAGGTAAAGACCTACAGGGGCTGGTCGATCTCGGCCGTGAGCAGGGCTACCTGACCTTCGAGCAGGTCAACGACTACCTGCCGCAGGATGTCGCTTCGCCAACCGACCTGCGCGCCGCGCTGGACAGCTTTGAGGACCTTGACATCAAGGTGCTCGAGGAAGTCCCGGCCGAGGGCGCCGACGAGGTCGAGGTCGAAGGCAAGGAAGAGCCCGAAGAAGCGCCCGAGGCCGCGCCTGCGGCTGCCGATTCCCTTGGCGAGTCGTCGGACCCGGTCCGGCTCTATCTCAAGGAGATGGGCAACTTCCAGCTTCTGTCGCGGGAGCAGGAAGTCGAAATCGCCAAGCGCATCGAAGCCGGCGAGAACGAAGTCGAAGAGGAAGTGCTGGGCTCGCCGATCATGCTCGATTTCGTGATTCGGGTGGGCGAGCGGGTCGAGGCTGGCGAAGCCGACCTGCGCGACGTCTTCGAGGACGCCGCCGAAACGCCCGAGGATCCCGACGAAGAGCGCGGACCTGAAGCCGACGAGCGCCAGCTCAAGAAATTGACGGTCGCGACCAGGAAGCTCACCGACCTGCGCACCAAAATCGAGGCGATCGAGGAAACGATCCGCAACAAGCCCGGTCCGCGCCGCAAGCCCAAGCTCGACAAGAACCTGGCGCGCCTCAACGAGCGCGTGAAAAAGGAATTGCGCGCGATGGCGTTGTCGCGCCGCCTGATGGAGGCGGTGATCGGCGAGATGCGCGACTTCCTGCAACAGTACCGCATCGCGCAGCACACCATCGCGAAATACGAGGAAGCGACCGGGCGCTCGCGCACTCATCTGCTCAAGGAAGCCGCCGAGGCCGAAGACCGCCGCCACGTGCTCAAGATAAACGACGTCCGCGAGAACCTGCTCGACATCGCGGCCAGAATTCGCCTCGCGCAAAAAACCATCCGCGAAGTCGAAAAAAAGACCAAGGACACCGGCGAGGAATACGCGCGCAAGCTCGAAACCATCGCCGCCGGTCAGGACAAGAGCCGCCGCGCGAAAAAGGAACTCACCGAGGCCAACTTGCGCCTCGTCGTCAGCCTGGCCAAGCGCTACACCAATCGCGGCCTTGGCTTCCTCGACCTCATCCAGGAAGGCAACATCGGCCTGATGCGCGCGGTGGACAAGTTCGAGTATCAGCGCGGCTACAAGTTTTCCACCTACGCCACCTGGTGGATCAGGCAGTCGATGTCCCGCGCGATCGCCGACCAGGGCCGCACCATCCGCATCCCGGTCCACATGGTCGAGACCATCAACAAACTGCTCCGTGTCACCCGCCTGCTGGTGCAACGGCTCGGCCGCGAACCCGGACCCGAAGAAATCGCCGAGCAGATGGAGATGCCGCTGGACAAGGTCCAGAAGGTGCTCAAAATCGTCAAGGAACCGATCTCGCTCGAAACGCCGATTGGCGACGAAGAGGAAAGTTCGCTCGGCGATTTTGTCGAGGACGAGCTCGCGCCATCGCCGGTCGAGGCCGCGATTCAGGGCAACCTCGGCGAGCAGACGCGCAAGGTCCTGGCCACGCTCACGCCGCGCGAGGAGCAAATCCTGCGCATGCGCTTCGGCATCGGCCAGAAGACCGACTACACGCTCGAGGAAGTCGGCAAACAATTCGCCGTCACCCGCGAGCGTATCCGCCAGATCGAGGCCAAGGCGTTGCGTAAATTGCGCCAGACCGGCAGGTCGCGCACGCTCGAGGGCTTCCAGGAGCGCGAGTAGCGGTCCCAAATTTCAAGAAGGTGATATAGCTAAATTAAGGGTTAACGGACGAAGAGGCGGCATTGGGGGCACATGTCATCATCGATGCTCGGACCAAGAAAGTGCGTGCGTCGTTTGAGGCACCCGGCGAAGGCACGACTATTTTCGCCATAGATTTGATCGGCGACACTTGGGAAGATTTCTTATATTTCAGGGAGCAAGCCCGATCATCGCAGCGGATAGACGACCTTACCAAGCGCTTCCGATACGTCCGAGCTGCCACCGCTGCACTCTTCTCGCACCTTGAAGGTGTTATTTCGGATGTTTTCGGCATGCTACGAGAAGACGGCTCATTCGCCGCCTATCGGCCAAAGAACCCGGACCGCTGCTCGCTAAAAAGCAAGGTTGAAGCCGTTCACAACTTCCTAGTCGATCATCGGGGGTTATCGGGCGCGGCACCGCCACTGGAGCTCAAGCTGTTACGCGATATCCTGAATCATCCGACGATCACGAAGAAGGGGTCCGACGGCGGTTCCGGGGAGACGGTCCTTCTCGACGGTTCTGATGTTTACGGGATCGCGGTCGAAGAATTGGACGCAGCGGGACAGAAAATCGATCACTGGCTCAACGTCGCATGCGCCACTGTTCCTTATGAGCGGTTCTTGGACACTAAGCGGCTGGCCGAAGAGTTTGCGAGAGCCTTGAGCAGTGAACCGCCTTCCACGAGGCGCTTCTGAGCTTACGGACTTTCGTACTTCAAGGTATCGCGATATTCCGAATTTAACGGCTCGGATGCAGCCGCATCCGGGCCGTTTCTTACGATACGAAATCGGTCGAGGCCGCCGGGTTGAATTCTTCCTCGATCGTCTGATTTAAGAGTCTGACGCACACCCCTTTCGACGACGTTCTGCTCGACGAGCTTTGCACGAGGATTTGATGCCGCAAGTACCACAGACATTTCTCAATTGGTTTCTGCCGATAGGAACCCTCCTCCTTGGCTATATCGCAAAATCAGTTGCTGACGGGGTTAATTCTCGACGCACTAGCGAACGCGAACGAATAGCGCGAGATGAGAGTCGACGAGATCGTCTCTTTGAGCGTCGCAATGACTTTCAACGCCTGACCCTACTCGATCTACAGGAAGCGACGATGCAGTTGATGAGATCAACCGCCCAAATCAACCACGAGGACGTGATGGCCCTTCGTAAGACAGGGAGGTGGGGGAGGCAGCTGGTTGGAGACGAGTTGGCTGAAAACCATCGTTTGGCTAACGCGCGTGTCACTATGCTGCGAGTACGAGTCCGAGAGCCGGCAGTTCGAAATCTCGTTCGCGACCTTCAGGCAAACGGCGCCTCGCTGGTGATGTGCGGCAGTGAACAAGAAAGCACCCGCCATCTGCGGACGCTGTCAGATTTGTTCGACAGTTTGAACGAGCAAATCGGTGGACTGCTCAGGCATATTGATGAGGAGGGCTAAGGGAACCGTCTCGCCTCGTGGCGCTCCCGCACGGCAAGCGACTACCCGACATCCCGACGCAGACTAAAGGAGCAGCCTAACAAAAGAGGGAGCCTACGAATGATCGACAAGATTGTTGCCGCAACGGAGAGGGCACTTCGAGCAGTGGCCGAGCCTAGATTTTGGCGGACCGAGCGCGGCTTTCAAGGTCGATTCTACTGCGCTCTTCAGCAAGTGCTCGACAGCGAAGGGTTGCTTCCGGACGGACGTATTCTCGAGATGGAATACCAAAAGGGGTGGTGCCGTCACGGCATGAGACAGCGGCCCGATATTGTTCTACATATACCCACCGAAGAATCGAACGCGGCGCCATATGAGAACAACTTCGCGGTCTGGGCTTTGAAACGGGCCGCGACGCTCACAGAAGCTTCCGATGACTTCGAGAAACTAGATCAAATGTTCGATCGACTTCGGTATCCAGTCGGCGTCTTCGTCAACATTGCCGCGACCAACCACTTCGCCGACGCCTACAATGGAAGGTTTCCTCGTCGTCTGCGAACAGTAGCGGCTTCGCGGGCTGCCGACCGAATCGTCACGGCATGGGGCGTTCCAAAAGCCGCCGCCTGAGCATAACTGGCCTTACTTTCGATTTTCGGACCGAAAGCCCACAAGCGCGAGCGCGGCAGCATGGCGGGTTTTCATGCCCTGTTTGTAGACCATCTGTAAAATTAGATCACTACCGGTACGGTTGCGCCGGATTGAATTCCTCCTCGATCGTCTGATTAAAGAGTCTGTGCACAGGCGACTTCGCCTTCGGTTTTCCATTTTTCGTTTTTGGTTCTTCGACGCCGGCCGCATGGTCCTGAGGGAGCGCAAATGAACGAGCAAGTTACCCGCCAAATCCTCTGGAACATTCCCGTTCCGTTCATCGTGCTGATGTACGCCCTGCTCGGGCTGCTGATCGCCGGGTTCATCTACGCCGGCCTCAGATGGTACCGGATGGTGAGCCTTGGCGCGTCCGACGATCGTCTCGATCATCCGATCCGGCGCCTGCTGCTCGCGCTACGCGATTCGCTCGGCCAGGGCTACGTCATTCGCGAGAGCTGGGGATGGATGCATTACGCGTTTTACGTCGCATTCGTCGGACTGTTCATCGGTACGACGATCGTTGTGATCAACAGCGACGTGCGCGACCTGTTCGATCTGTTCGGCCTCGATTTCTACTTCTTCAACGGCGATTTCTACCTCTACTTCAAAGCCGCTATGGATACCTTCTTCCTTCTGCTGATCCTCGGCGTGTTGATGGAAGGCGTGCGGCGCGCGGTTCGCAAACCCACCGTGCTGAACCAGCCGCCTGCGGACAAGGTCCGCGACGATCTCGAGAACCGGCTCGGCTACTGGTTCCCGATGTCGATGATGGTGATGGCCGCGGTCACCGGCCTGATGCTCGAGGGCGCGCGGATCAACGCCGCGCATCCCGCGTTCACCGAATGGGCATACGTCGGACGGGTGGTGGGCGGTATCGAGGGCACGCTTGGCGCCGGCGCGACTTACCATCGATGGCTGTGGCTGGTGCACGTGATCTTCGTGTACGCGCTGCTGTTCTGCTTCCCGTTCACCAAGCTGCGTCATCTGATCTTCGGCCCGCTCAATCTGTTCTTCCGCAACCTCGGCCCGCGCGGACGGCTCGCGCCGATCAAGGATTTCGAAAACGCGGAGACCTTCGGCGTCTCGCAGGTCGAGCAGTACACCTGGAAGCAACTGCTCGACATGGGAGCGTGCCTCGAATGCGGCCGATGCACGATCAACTGCCCCACCGTCAACACCGGCAAAACGCTCAATCCCAAGTATCTGGTGATCGAACAGCGCGAGCATCTGCTCGACAAGGCGCCCTTTCTGCTCGCGGCCAAGGCAACCGGCAAGCAGGACGGCGGCGCCGAACCGCCCGCATGGGACGGCGCTGACCTGATCACGCAGGTCGCGACCGAAGCCGCGGTCTGGGGATGCACGACGTGCGGATGGTGCGAAGAGGGATGCCCGGTCGGCATCGAGCACATCCAGAGAATCGTCGACATGCGGCGCTACGACGTGCTGATGGAGTCGCGGTTCCCGGCCGAGCTGACCGCAGCCTTCAAGGGAATCGAGAACCAGGGAAATCCGTGGGGCCTTGCCCAGGAAAAGCGCGCCGAATGGGCGCAGGGACTGGAAATCCCCGAGATCGCCGAACTCGACGATCCGTCAGAGATCGACGTGCTGTATTGGGTGGGATGCGCCGGTTCGTACGACGAGCGCATCCAGCGCGTAAGCAAGTCGTTCGCGGCCTTGATGAAGCAGGCCGGCGTCAAGTTTGCGATCCTCGGGCGCGAGGAAGCCTGCACCGGCGACCCGGCCCGCCGGCTGGGCAACGAATACCTGTACGCTACCGTCGCGGCGCAGAACGTCGAGACGCTCAATCGGTACAAGCCGCGGCGAATCGTCACTCAATGCCCGCATTGCTATCACAACCTGAAGAATGAGTATCCGGACTTCGGCGGTAACTATACCGTCGTGCATGAAGCCGAGTTTATCGACGAACTAATCCAGGCCGGACGTTTGAAGCTCCGCGCCGAGATCAGCCAGCGCATCGCCTATCACGACCCGTGCTACATGGCGCGCCACAATCGTAAATGGGACGGCGCGCGCAACGCGCTCGGCGCGATCCCCGGCGCCGAGCTGGCCGAGGTCGAACTCTCAAGGAATCGCACCTTCTGCTGCGGCGGCGGCGGTGGAAGTTTCTGGAAAGAAGAACACGAGGGCACCCGGATCAACCAGAAACGCCTCGATCAATTGAACCATACTGAGCCCGAGTGCATCGCGGTGGGATGCCCGTTCTGCATGACGATGCTCGAAGACGCGGTGAAGTCGCGCTCGCTCGAAGAGACCACGCGCGTGCGCGACCTCGCGGAACTGATCGCCGAATCCACCGGCGCAAATACGAAGTGAACGGCGCCTGCACCGGCCACCGAAAACCGTCGTAAGAGAAGAGCGGAGCCCGACGGACCCCGCTCTTCCTTATTGTTCAACTCGCTCGCGGCGAGCACATGAATGCGTGCGCGAGTTCGCTTGGACGACTCAATGCGCCGCCGGCGGCGCGCCCACGCCCGGTGCGCCCGCACTTGGTGCGCCTGCACCCGGTCCCATCTTGATTGTACCCGGCCCGATCTTCATTGCTCCCGGTCCCATTGCGGGCCGTTCTTTCTTGGTGAAGCCCGCGGGAACCGCGAAATCGGCGTCCGCCAGCTTCTTTGATTCGATCTTTTCGACCGTCTGGCTCATTACCCTCGGCGGGCGTTTCGCCATCATCGCGCTGAGCTTGGCGGCATCCTCCGGCTTCATCCCCGGAATCGCGGTGTGATCCATCTTCATCGTCAACGTCGACTCCGTCGCGAGCGGCACCCCGCTTGGCGTCTCGCCGTTGCTGGCCTCGCTGGCGCCCGCGCTCTTGAGCTTGGCCGCCATACTTTCCTCGAACGCTGAAAACTCCTTGGCGCCGGGCGCAGCGGTGGAGAAGCATTCCTTGACCGTGTAGTCGCCCTGCATCACGTGCCCGCCGCCGGTGTAGTCGGTGCACGCGTAGCCCGCGATCTTGCGCGTGGTGCCAGCCTTCTTGAGGTTCATCGCCCCGCTCTGGTTCGCTGCTATCATCGCCGCCATCGGCCCCTTGGGCGGAAACTCGAGCTCGAAGTAGGTCTTCCCCTTCAGATCGAGCGCGTACATCACCCCTTTGTCGAGGTCGGTGATGATGGTGTGATCCGCGGTCTCGATCTTCTGCTTGTTGCCCTGCACCGAAATGGTTTGTTCGTCGTCGCGAGTGTTGGTCCCATTGGTCACGTGCAGCTTTTTCGTGATGACGACTCCGGCGGCCGCGGGAAGCGCGGTCATCGCGAGCGTAATCCCCGCAACCAGGACGGTTAATTTTCTCATAGCGATTGCTCTCCTTGTGCTCGTTGCATTTTCATCACAGAATCACGTCCCGCCGCTGCACTGCCCGTCATATCGCCGCGCTGCTGCACGACCATCCGATGTATCATCAGGCTCAGCAGCCCGAACAATACCCATACCATTTCTTTGATTCGGCGCAGAAACCCCACCACGAAGCCTATTCCCGGCGGGTAACCGAGCATCCCCAGAATCAGCGCCTTACCGCCCTCCTGGCTTACCAGCTTGGCCGGAATCAGAAAGGTCGCGCGTTCGATTAGCAGCCCCACCGCCTCGACCAGCAGCGCCGTTTGTAACGACGCCGGCTGATGCAGCAGCCGCAGCAGAATATAAATTTCGACCGGCCCGAGGCTCCACGCGGCTGCATAACACAGGCACGACGCGCCGAGCCGGAGGCGATGGCGCGCGTAAAGGTCGAGCAGCACCGCGTCGGCCTCTTCGGCGGACTCGCGGATTTCGTCGGTGTTGATTCGCGCGAAATCGAACTTGGTCGCGGCACGCCACAGATGCAAGAACGGCCGCTTCATCTGCACGAAAAAGAACCCGCCCGCCAGCGCCGTCGCCAGCACAAACCCGCCCACTATCGACCAGTAAAGATTGGCGGCTACCGGTATCAGGCGCAGCGAAATCACCAGCGCGATCGAGACAAACACGATCTGCCCGACCGCTTCGGCCAGCGACGCGACCACTACCGTCGCCAGCCCCACCGGCATGCGCAGTTTCTCGCGCACGTCCACCGCCATCACGAACTGCCCGCCGAGCTGCGCCGACGGCGTCACATAGTCGATCGCCTCGCCGCCGATTCGCGCCGCAAACAACTCGACGAACCTGAGCTTCGGTGGATAGTGCTCGATCGTAACCCGCCAGCCAAGCGTGTTTGCGATTCGCGCCAGCGCCTCGAGCGAAATTGTCAGCGCCAGTCCCCATCCTGCGATCCGCACGTAGCCAATCATCTGCCCCGGCCCGTAATGCGTCAGGAACCAGGCGTAAAACGCGATCGCTATAACGATGAAAATTGTCTCGACGCGGCGCATCGGCGGGTGAATCGCCGCCACTATCGACGGGCGGCAACCGATGCATTCTTTCAGTCGCGCCTCACCTGCGCAACCCGGTAGCGCCCCTCCCGCCCCCCTTCCTGCCCTACGGCTCGCCGCCATGCTGGAACAGTCGCATCAACTCCTCGAGTGTCGCCGGCGGCTTGCGCGCCGTCTCGAGCGTGTCGCGAACGTGATCGACCGACCTCATTCCGACCAGCGCCACGTCCACACCCGGCGTCGAGCGGGTGAACTGAATCGATCGCTGCGCATCGCTGGCGAAACCGCTGAACGCATTCGCGACGATCGGCGGCAGTCCGCGCGATAACTGCCCCTGCAGCAGCGTCGCGCTGGCCGAAACCGCGACTCCAAGCGCCTTTGCCGCCGCCAGCGTGGTCGCCTTGCCGCCGTGCACGATTTGGTTCGATCGCGTGATCGCCTCCGGCATCGCAAGATTGTACGGCAGCTGGATTGCGCGAAAATGATGCGCGTCGCCGCCGGCCTCGCGCGCGATTCGCATCAGCTCGTCGAGCGAGAGCCATCCGCGCTCCGTTTGCGCCGCCCGGTAGCCGTTCCACGTCGCGGTCCCGTACACTCCGATCTTTCCGCCGGCCACCGCGCGTTCCAGAAACTCGAAAATCGTCGCCATTCTCGCCAGGAACTCTTTGCGCTCGATGACTTCGAGCTGCGTCTCGGGATTGTGGATGTAATAGATGTCGATCGTCTCGAGATTGAGATTCTTGCGCGACAACTCCAGCATCGTGCCGATGTACTTCGGCGTCATGCAATGCGAGCCGTCAACCAAATCGGCGGGAGTGACGATTCCCGTCTTCACGTAATGCTCTTCGAACCAGGCGCGCGGATTGGCCGGCACGCCGCCGTCGAACGTGATGTAACCGCCCTTGGTCGCGACGACCACTTGCTCGCGCGCGATTTCGCCCTTTTCTTCCATTTCCGCCAGAGCTTTGCCGATGTTCCGTTCGCTGCGCTGGAAACGGTAGTTCACCGCGGTATCGATCAGATTGATTCCGCCGCGAAGACTCGCCTTGATCGCCGCTTCGTAGGCCCGATCGGTCTCGTCGTCGGCATCGCCCAGGTATGTGCCGATTCCGATCGATGAAACCGACAGCCCGAGCACCGGCCGGAAATTTCCCGGCAACTCCGGGAACCGGCTCGCGTATGCGGCCGTGGCTGCGGCGGTCGCGCGCCCCTTAAGCATCATGCCGTCCCTCCCGCGCGCCATCGCGCCTGTTGCCTGGTTGCGATGAATACCTGCGAAGAAAAAGACTGCGAGCTGATCGCCGCTTCGATCATACCGCCGGCCATCGCGACTGCACCATCGCCGAGATGAACGACGCGCTGCGGCGCCGAGTAAAATACCTCATCATCGTGGTCGCCAACGCGCCTGAAGAAATCAGCAGGAAGTTGCTCGCGCATGATGAAATCCTGTTTTGAGGCTCTGATGAGGGATCGCTTTTGTGCTTATATTACAGCTACTTAGCGTAATATCGCGAGAATCTTAGGAGCATCGTTGACATGGTTCGATCGCGTCATCTAAAGTAAAACACTTTTACAAATCGCGCTCGGCCGGTCCTGAGAACCGCCAGCGCGGTAGCGGAAAGCCGATGGTCAGACGCGACAAAACCAACTACGTCATCCAATCTGTCGCGCATGCGCTCGATGTGCTCGAACAGTTCTTCGGCGAGGTCGATGAACTGGGCGTGACTGAACTTTCCAAGCGGCTCAAGCTGCATAAGAACAACGTCTTTCGAATCCTCGCTACGCTCGAAGCGCGAGGCTATATCGAACAAAACAAAGCCACCGAGAATTATCGCCTCGGCATCAAGTGCCTGCATCTCGGCCGCCGCTACATCCATCATATGGGCCTGGTAAGGCAAGCGCGCCCGATCCTGGCCGATGTCGCCCGCAAATGCCGGGAAAGCGCGTACGTCGCGATCGTCCGGCGCGACGGCGTGGTCGCGCTGGAAGCGGCCGAGGCCGAAGATCGCGCGGTGCGGATCACCCCGCCCATCGGAATTACCCTGCCGCTTCATTGTACGGCCGCCGGCAAGGCCCATCTTGCGTTCGACGCCGAGGAGCAACTCAAGTCGGCGCTGCCCGAGACGCTGCGGCGCTTCACCGATCGGACAATCGTCGATCGCGCGGCCCTGTTCGCGCAGCTTGAAGCAGTCGCACACGACGGTTACGCGGTGGATTCGGGCGAGTTCATCGAGGAAGTGTCGTCGGTCGCGGTGCCGATACGCGACTACACACGCTCAGTGGTCGGATCGATCGCGGTCGCAGGCCCTACCTATCGGATCGGCGCAGAACGAATCGCCACCGAGATCGCACCGAGCCTGCTCGAGGCCAGCCGCGAACTGTCGCGTCGCCTCGGCTACAACGACTGATTCTTTTTGCCAGCAGATGCGGAACCCGCCGTGGGTTCCGCACCTCCTTGGGCAGGGGTGACCCCCGCCCCAACGTTAAAACAAAGATGCGGGCTTCTCCCTGTTAGAACAGGTTGAGGGGGAGAGGCGTCCACTTTTTGTGTCATTCTTCGCTGCTGCAGCTTTCGCTCGGAATGATGGGATGAAACGAGCGGCCTGACAGGCGGATGCTAGATACCTTCAGTTAAAATTTGATACCCAAGTCATTTTCCTCTTTCAAAGAGCTATTTGACTTTCTGTTGGCTCAAAAGCCAGTCTCGGGTCGCTTCTGGACGCTGTAGTGGGGAAATGAGAGAGTTTCGCGCGTTGAACCGGCCGGAGCGATGACGCGCTCACAACTGAAGGCAACAAACTAATCGGAGAGAGACCGCGTGAAGCATAAGAGCCTGACAGCAACGATCGTGCTGCTCGCAGTGGGGATTGCGCTTTCGGTGTGGGGCGATCCCACCGCGCTGACTATATCGAACGGTGCCGTTACGGTGACCGGCCCCTCCTCCAGCATCCTTGATTTTCCGATCTCGCGCAGCGGCGATACCAGCTACGACGCCTTTGTTCAGTACCAGACCGAGGACGGTACTGCGATCGCCGGGACTGACTATACGGCGGCGATCGGGTCGCTTCTGATTCCGGCCGGCTCGACCAGCGCGACGATTCCGGTGAAAGTCGCCGGCAGCACGATCAACTTCCCTGACAAAACTTTCCAGATGCTTTTGCTCGGTGGCGGGGGTGGATCGAGAGGCTTCACGCCCAGCTTCGCCACTCAGCAGACCTTTGCTACGGGCATCGACCCGATCTCGGTAACGGTGGCCGACTTGAACGGCGACGGCAAGCCCGACCTGATCGTCGCCAATTCCACCAACCCTGGTACGGTCTCGGTGCTGCTCAACACCACGGCTCCGGGCGCCGCCACGCCCACGTTCGCCATCCAGCAGACCTTCGCCGTGGGCGAATACCCGTACTCGGTGACGGTGGCCGACATCAACGGCGACGGGAAGCTCGACCTGATCGTCGCCAATGACACCGGCGCCGGTACGGTCTCGGTGCTGCTCAACACTACCGCCCCGGGCGCCACCACGCTCAGCTTCGCGACCCAGCAGACTTTCGCCACGGGCAACTACCCGGTCTCGGTGAAGGTGGCCGACGTCAACGGTGACGGCAAGCCCGACCTGATCGTCGCGAATGGCACCATCCCCGGTACGGTCTCGGTGCTGCTCAACACCACCGCCCCGGGCGCCACCACGCCCAGCTTCGCCACCCAGCAGACTTTTGCCGTGGGCGGCAACCCGGAGTCGGTGACGGCGGCCGACGTCAACGGCGACGGCAAGCCCGACCTGATCGTCGCGAATGAAACCAACCCCGGTACGGTCTCGGTGCTGCTCAACACCACCGCCCCGGGCGCCACCACGCCCAGCTTCGCCACCCAGCAGACTTTTGCCGTGGGCAGCTACCCGTTCTCGGTGACAGCGGCCGACGTCAACGGCGACGGCAAGCCCGACCTGATCGTCGCGAATTACACCATCCCCGGTACGGTCTCGGTGCTGCTCAATACCACCGCCCCGGGCGCCGCCACGCCCAGCTTCTCCCCCCAGCAGACTTTCGCCACGGGCAGCCTACCGGTCTCGGTGACGGCGGCCGACGTCAACGGCGACGGCAAGCCCGACCTGATTGTCGCGAATGACACCAACCCTGGTACAATCTCCGTGCTGCTCAACATCACCGCCCCGGGCGCCACCACCCCCAGCTTCACCACCCAGCAGACCTTCGCCACGGGCGAATACCCGCAGTCGGTGACGGCGGCCGACTTGAACGGCGACGGCAAGCCCGACCTGATCGTCGCCTATGGCACCAACCCCGGTACGGTCTCGGTGCTGCTCAACACCACGCCCGCGCCGGCAACGACGCTTGACAGCAACAGCTTCGCCACGCAGCAGACCTTCGGCACGGGCACCCGCCCGCAGTCGCTGACGGCGGCCGACTTGAACGGCGACGGCATGCCCGACCTGATCACAGCAAGTTACACGGACCCCGGTACGGTCTCGGTGCTGCTCAACACCACCGCCCCGGGCGCCACCATGCCTAGCTTCGCCACCCAGCAGACCTTCGGCGTGGGCAACTACCCGCTCTCTGTGACGGCGGCCGACTTGAACGGCGACGGCTTGCCCGACCTGATCACCGCCAATAACACTGCCCCTGGTACGGTCTCGGTGCTGCTCAACACCACCGCCCCGGGCGCCACCACCCCCAGCTTCGCCACCCAGCAGACCTTCGCCACGGGCGGCAACGCCGCCTGGTCGGTGACGACGGCCGACTTGAACGGTGACGGCCTGCCCGACCTGATCGTCGCCAATAGCACCACCCCCGGTACGGTCTCGGTGCTGCTCAACACCACCGCCCCGGGCGCCGCCACCCCCAGCTTCGCCAGTGCACAGACCTTCGGCGTGGGCAACAGCCCGTACTCGGTGACGGCGGCCGACGTGAACGGCGACGGCATGCCCGACCTGATCGTCGCCAATGGCACCGCCCCCGGCACGGTCTCGGTGCTGCTCAACACCACCGCCCCGGGCGCCACCACCCCCAGCTTTGCCACCCAGCAGACCTTCGCGACGGGCAGCTACCCGTACTCGGTGACGGCAGCCGACTTGAACGGCGACGGCATGCCCGACCTGATCGTTGCCAATGGCACCGTCCCCGGAACGGTCTCGGTGCTGCTCAACACCACCGCCCCGGGCGCTGCCACCCCCAGCTTCGCCCCCCAGCAGACCTTCGCTACGGGCAGCCACCCGTACTCGGTGACGGCGGCCGACGTCAACGGCGACGGCAAGCCCGACCTGATCGTGGCGAATTTGTATGCCGACACGGTCTCGGTGCTGCTCAACACGACCGCCCCGGGCGCCACCACCCCGAGCTTCGCCCCCCAGCAGACGTTTGGCACGGGCAGCGGCCCGGCCGCGGCGACGGTGGCCAACATCAACGGCGACGGCATGCCCGACCTGATCGTCGCCAATGACACCGACCCCGGTACGGTCTCGGTGCTGCTCAATGCCATGTACGCGACGACCGCGTCCGGCAGCCCGGCAACTGGAACGATCCACTATGCCGTACCGACGCCGACGGTGACTGCCACGCCTACGGCGACCGCGACCGCAACCGCCACTGCGACGGCAACCGCGACTCCAACTGCAACTGCGACGGCCACGCCTACGGCGACCGCGACCGCAACCGCCACTGCAACCGCGACGGCAACCGCAACAGCCACGCCGACGGCCACGCCTACCCCAGTGCCGGTCAAGCTGAAGATCAGCCCGGCGTCGCTGAACTTCGGCACGGTGAAGATCGGCTCGTCCAAGGGACCCAAGAATGTCACCGTGAGCAACCCCAAGGGCAGCAAGAAAAAGCCCGGTATTACGGTGTTGATGGAGGGGCTGGGTGGATCGGGCAGTCCGTTCAGCGTGACCAATGGCTGCGATGCGCCGCTGGCGCCGGCCGCGAAGTGCACGATCGGGGTTACGTTCACGCCGGGCGCGGCGCAGTCGTATAGCGCCACGCTGACGATCATCGACAATGCTGAACACGAGCCGCAGTCGGTAAAACTCAAGGGCAAAAGCAAATAGGCAGGGACCCCGGTCCATTCACCTGAGTGAGGAAAAGAAACCTAACTGTGGAGTTGCATTAGGTTGTCCCTCTGAAGACTGGAGATAGGAGTGGCGGCCGCTGCGGCGGGGGCGGGGGTATCGGGGAGGAAAAGCTGCTAATACATTGTAGTGTGAGGGGATCGGGGCTAATACGGCGAGTTGGAGCCGGAGAGTCGAAACGGCAAATCCCAAGTTTGATCGTTTATGGAAATCCCAAGTTTACTGGTTTACGGGAATCCTGGTTTAATCGTTTAGCTGTTTAACGGTCTGACGGGAGGATCGGATGGGGCATTTGGGCCATCTTAAGGATGAGTACCGCGCGTTCGTGCGCCGGCTGGAGGGTACCCAGGTTGCGCTCCCGGAGCCGCACGAGCAGCGCGCTTGGAATGGCTGGAAGGAAATCCTCGAGATCCTGTGCAGCCCCGAGGAGGCCGATCTGGCCTCACGGCTGCCGGTGATGCCGACCGGGCTCGACGGAATTGCCCATCGTCTGAACCTCACGCCCGATGCGCTCAAGCCGCGGCTGGATGCGCTCTGCGACCGCGGCCTGGTGGTCGATTTGGTCCATCCCGAGACCGGGGAAACCAAGTACGTGCTGGCGCCGCCGATGGCGGGGTTCTTCGAGTTCTCGATGATGCGCGCGAAGGACTCGATCCCGAAAAAGCGCATGGCCGAGGCGCTCGACGCCTATATCCACGGCGACGACACGTTCATGCGCGAGGCTTATGGCGAGGAAACCGTGATCGGGCGCGCGCTGGTGCATGAGTCGGGGCTGGCCGACGACGTGCCCGAGGTGCTGGACTACGAGCGGGCGACCGCGATCGTCGGCGACGCGAAATTGCGCTCGGTGTCGCTATGCTACTGCCGCCACAAGGCCGAGCATCTGGGCAAAGCCTGCGACGCGCCGCAGGAGACATGCATGTCGCTCAACGGCGGCGCGGAGTTCGTCATCCGGCGCAAGTTCGGCCGCGCGATCGAGCGCTCGGAGGCGCTCGAGATACTCGCCGCCGCGCGCGCCCGCGGCCAGGTCCATATCGCCGACAACGTCCAAAAGGAGCCGACCTATATCTGCAGCTGCTGCGCATGCTGCTGCACCCAGCTTCAGTCGATCAACCAGTACGATCTGCAGGGGGTGAACCCGAGCGGCTTCAAGCCGCAGTCCGACCCCCACAAGTGCGCCGGATGCGCGCGGTGCGCGCGGGCGTGCCCGGTCGGTGCGATTACGATGCGTCCCGAGCGCGGCAATGCGCGGCGCACCAACGAGCTGCATCCGCTGGTCGACGAAGATCGCTGTATCGGCTGCGGTCTGTGCGCCGACGCATGCCGCAAGCATGCGATGCGGATGGAGCGCGGTCCTAAGCGGCCCTACGTCCCGCGGGACGTGCTCGAGCGGACGCTGCGGATGGTGATCGAGCGCGGCCGGCTGGCGCAACTCATCTTCGACGAGGGGGCCGGGCGCGGCGCGAGCTTCCTGAACGCGGTGTTCCGCACGCTCCAGGCGCTGCCGCCGGCGCAGCAGATACTCGCCCGGGAGCAGGTGCGCTCACGTTTCATCCGCGCGGCGCTAGCCCGCAGTGGAGACCTGGCGTAACCGAAAATCAGATCCCGACGCATCCTGGCAGGCTGTTGGAATTTGATTTCACGCCGGTCCGTGATAACAAAAGGACTGCGAACTCATGATGAGCGGCGCGCGATCGCCGCTGGGGCGACGGGGCGGGTCCGGGTTCGCGCGGCTTAAGGCTTCGAGGAGCCGAAGGAGAGGGGACGCATGGCAGTCGAACCATCGCGCGACGAATTCTCCGAAGAGAGCATCCCTCCACCCACAGGCACGGTCTTTATATTAGGAATGTACCTGCTGGCGCTCGCGGTGGGATGGGCCGTGATGTTCTGGATGTTGCTGGGCAAGTAAGTGGAACGGTACGAAAAGGCCTTTCTTGCAGCGTGCGCCGCGGTGCTGGTGCTTTTCCTGTGTGCGCTGGGCTACAGCAACCTCGTGCTGGGCGCGCATCTGCCCTCGCATGACGAGAGGGTCTATTGCAGCGCCGGGCAGAAGCTTCGCAAGGTACTGCTCAAAACACCGCCGTTCGATCATATCGGCGTGCGGGAGATCGCACCGGGGAAGTACGAGGCGGTGCTGATCGCGCAGATTTGGCTGTTCACACCCGATGAGATTGACCTCCCGGTGGGGGCGGAAGTGAAATTCGTCGCAACCTCGGCTGACGTAATCCACGGATTTTTCATCCCCGGCACGCGGGTCAACATGATGCTGATTCCGGGGCAGGTTTCCGAATTCGATTATCGCTTCACCAAGCCCGGCGAATACCTGCTGATTTGCCACGAATACTGCGGCCGGCTGCATCACACGATGTCCGGAAAGGTGGTGGTCAAATGAGCACGGCTATCGTCTCGGAGCCATCGGGCTTTGCGCTGCCGCAGGGTCAGTTGAACGTCATCCGATGGAACATCTATTTCGGATTCGCGGTGCTTGCGGTCGGGGTGATCATGGGACTGGGCCAGGCGCTCAGCTATGCGCGAGTGAACATCGTCCAGTACTACCCGGTGGTACATTCCTACTATCAGGGACTGACGATTCACGGGGTGTTGAACGCGCTGGTGCTAACCAGTGCGTTCGCCAACGGCTTCCTGTTGCTGACCACCGCGCGAGCGCTGGCGCGCAAGCTCAATAACGCGCTGCTGCAGGCGGAGTTGTGGACGCTGCTCATAGGCTCCTTGCTCGCGGCGTACGCGATGCTCAGCGGCAAGGCCTCGGTGCTGTACACCTTCTATGCGCCGCTGGAGGCGCACTGGACGTTCTACCTGGGGCTGGCGCTGGTGGTGATAAGCACGTGGATGACCTCGGCGGCCCAGCTCGTGGCATTGCGCGCATGGCGCAAGGAGCATCCGGGGGAGAGAGTGCCGCTGCTCGCGTTCATGTCGATCACGACCTATGTGATGTGGGACATCGCATCGATCGGGATAGCCGTCGAGGTGGTGGTATTCCTGCTGCCATGGTCGCTGGGATTGATTGCGGGCGTCGATCCGATGCTCGATCGCACGCTGTTCTGGTTCACCGGCCATCCGATCGTGTATTTCTGGCTGTTGCCGATTTACGTTTCATGGTACGGGCTGATTCCCAGACAGGCCGGCGGCGTGCTGTTCAGCGACACGGTGACCCGGGTGGCCTTCGTCCTGTTCATCCTGCTGATCCCGGTGGGATTTCATCATCAATTCGTCGACCCCGGAGTATCGGAGGGACTGAAGTTCACCATCGCGGCCATCACCTTCGCGGTTTTCTTTCCCAGCCTGATGACCGCGTTCTCGGTAATGTATGCGCTGGAGATCGGGGGACGCCGTCGTGGCGGGAGCGGGCTGGTCGGATGGTTCTTCAAGATTCCATGGGGCGATCCTTCGGTGGCGGCGCAGGTACTGGCGATGATCGCGTTCATGCTCGGCGGCATTTCCGGGCTGATGAACGCGAGCTACGTCATGAACATGGAGATTCACAACACGGCGTATGTGCCGGGGCATTTTCATCTGACCGTCGGCTGCGCGGTGGCGCTGTCCTACATGGGAATTGCGTACTGGCTGATCCCGTATATGGAGCGGCGCGAGCTATGGTCGCGGCGCCTGGCCCTGTTCCAAGCATTTTTGTATTTCTTCGCGGTGATGATTTTCTCGCGCGGCCTGATAGCAGGAGGCCTCGAGGGAATGCCGCGGCGCACCAACATGGTGTATGCCACCTACGGCCTGCCGGCGTGGAGAATTCCGGGAATCATGACGGGGGTAGGCGGCTCGCTGATGTTCGTGAGCGCGATGCTGTTCTTTTTCATCGCGGTGATGACGGTGGTTGCAGGCAAGAAGACCGAGGCTGGCGACGTTCCATTCACCGCGACGGTCCAGACACCTCCCAGGATTGGATGGCAGCCGCGGCTCGATCGGCTCAGCTACTTTGTTGCCGCTTCGGTGGTGCTGGTAATTGCGGTCTATGGTCCCTTCATCCTCGGACACCTTCCGCTGCGCCTGACGACGGCGGGCCTGCTCTATCCTTAAAGGCTGTCGCCACTAAAAATGCGAAAGCGGTGAAGAGCCCGACGGGGGTGAGAATCGCCGCGGTAATGTCGGCGGCGCGCAGGCGCTCTCAGCGCGGTGGCGGGCCGGGCATTAGAATGGTTTGACTGGCGGGCGGGGCGCTGTTAGAGATTTTTACGTTCCTCGGTCCCAATTACGGGCAACCGCGTGTGTTTTCGGATTCAACCGATGCATCAACGAATGCGTGGAGTTTAGTGCTTTGAAGATTCTAGTACCAATCAAGCGAGTCCCCGATCCCGCCACCACTATCCGCGTCCTCCCCGACGGCACCGGCATCGCGACCGACAACGTCAAATGGGTGATCAACCCGTTTTGCGAGATCGCAATCGAAGAGGCGCTCCGGATCAAGGAGAAACAGACCGGCGAGGTCGTGCTGGTCTCGGTCGGACAATCCAGCTGGCAGGAGCAATTGCGCACCGGGCTCGCGATGGGCGCGGACCGCGCAATCCTGGTCAAGACCGACGCCGCGCTCGACTCGCTCGCGATCGCGCGAGTCATCGCGAAGATTGCCGGCGACGAGAAGCCCGCGCTGATCATACTGGGTAAGCAGGCGATCGACGACGACGGGAACCAGGTCGGGCAGATGATCGCCGAGATGCTGGGATGGCCGCAGGCGACGTTCGCATCCAAGGTTGAGATTGCGGGCGAGAAGGTCTCGGTCGTGCGCGAAGTTGACGGCGGGCTGGAGACAATCGCGTTCAAAATGCCGGCCGTGATCAGCGCCGATCTGCGCCTCAACGAGCCGCGCTACGCTTCGCTGCCGGGAATCATGAAGGCGCGCAAGAAAGAGCTCAAAGAGATTGCGGCCGACAGCCTCGGCGTCGATCTCGCGCCCAAGCTGAAGATCAAGACTCTCGCCGCTCCGCCCAAGCGCCAGGGCGGGCGCAAGATCGGATCGACGCAGGAGATGGTGTCGCTGCTGCATACCGAAGCAAAGGTTATTTGATCGCGACTTTTACGATCGCGAACGCCGGAGTGAATTGACATGGGTGACGTTCTGATTTTCGCGGAGCATCAGGGGGGACATTTCCCCAAGGCCACGCTGACCGCGGTTCACGCGGGGCTCGAGCTGGCGAAGAAGCGCGGCGGCAAAGCCGTGGCGGTGGTGGCGGGCGACGCGCCCGAGGCGGCCGCGGGCGAGATCGCCAAGTACGGCGTCGCCAAGGTAATCGCGCTGGCGCATCCGGCGTTGAAGAACTATCTCGCCGAGGCGTACGCGCAGGCGCTTGCCGCGCTGGTGAAGAAGGAAGGCGCAGAATTTGTTCTGGCGACGGCGACGGCGACGGGCAAGGACCTGTTTCCGCGGCTGGCCGCGCGGCTGGGCGCGGCGATGGCGTCGGAAATCACCGCAATCAATGACGACCTCACCTTCGTGCGCCCCACTTACGCGGGCAACGTGATGGCAACGGTCGAAATCGACGGACCGATCAAAGTATTGACGGTGCGCGGCACCGCGTTCGACGCCGCCAAGCCGGGCGACGGCGCCGCGCCGGTCGAAAAGCAGAATGCCGAGATCGACGCGGGCGCACTCAAGATGGAATTCGTTTCGTTCAACGCGACCAAGAGCGATCGCCCGCAGCTCACCGAGGCGCGGATAATCGTTTCGGGCGGCCGCGGCCTCAAGGCGGCCGAAAACTTCAAGACCGTGCTCGAGCCGCTGGTTGACGAGCTGGGCGCCGCGATGGGCGCGTCGCGCGCGGCGGTCGATGCGGGCTTCGTGCCCAACGACCTGCAAGTCGGACAGACGGGCAAGGTGGTGGCGCCCGAACTTTACATCGCAGTCGGGATTTCAGGCGCGATCCAGCATCTGGCCGGGATGAAAGACTCGAAGATCATCTGCGCGATCAACAAGGACGAAGAGGCGCCGATTTTCGCGGTCGCCGACTATGGGCTGGTCGCCGATCTGTTCAAAGCGGTGCCTGAGATGACCGAGGAAATCAAAAAGCTCAAGCACTCGTAGTCCGCGCGCGCGGCAAATAGCGTTTCGATGCCCGAACTGCAGCACAAATTCGCCATCTGCAACGGCATCCGGATGCATTACGTCGAGCAGGGCGCGGGTCCGCTGGTGATCCTGTGCCACGGATGGCCCGAGTCGTGGTACTCGTGGCGCCATCAGATTCCGGCGCTCGCGGCGGCGGGTTTCCGCGTCGTCGCGCCCGATCAGCGCGGCTACGGGCAGACCGACGCACCCGAGCCGATAGAGTCGTACAACATCCTGAACCTGGCCGGCGATATCGTCGGGCTGGTCAACAGCCTTGGCGCCGAGACGGCGGTGATCGCCGGGCACGACTGGGGCGCGCCGGTCGCGTGGAGCTCGGCGCTGTTGCGCCCCGACATCTTTCGCACGATCGCGCTGCTGAGCGTGCCCTATTTTCCGCGCACTGCGATGCGCCCGACCGACGCGATGAAGGCGATGGCCGGCGACAATAATTTCTACCAGCTCTATTTCCAGGAGCCGGGCAAGGTCGAGAAGGAACTCGACGCCGACCCGCGCCGCTCGATGGCGATGATCCTGTACTCGGCGTCGGGCGACGCACCGCGGACCGGCGAGTTCTCGTTCCTGTTCCCCAAGACGAAAACATTTATCGAGACCGGTTCAGTGCCGGAGAAGCTGCCGCCGTGGCTGACCGAAGCCGACCTGGATTTCTTTGCCGGCGAGTTCAAGCGGGCGGGCTTTCGCGGCGGCGTCAACTGGTATCGCAACTTCGATCGCAACTGGGAGCTGACGCCCTTCCTCGACGGCGCCAAGCTGCGCCAGCCCGCGGTGTTCGCCGCCGGTGAGCATGACGTGGTCGGCAAGATGTATCCTGGCGCGTACGAGATGGCGGGTGCGTTCACGCCGAATCTGAAAAAGAAAGTTATAATCCCCGGCGCCGGCCATTGGATTCAGCAGGAACGCCCCAAAGAGATCAACGAGATTCTGATCGAGTTTTTGAAGGGCCTGTAGCAGGAGCCCCGCTCCCCTCCACCTTGGCAAGAAAGAGGTTCGCCTCTGCGGCGGCTCCGGCGCAGCGCCCTAGCTTGGGCGGGGTAGGTCTCGGACAAAAAGAGAGCATTACGTTAAGATTCTGCACATCATGCGGCGGATCGATCGAATCGCTTTTTTCTCGATCGCTGCGGCGATACCGTCAACGGCGCGAGGCCTTGCTCCCTTTATCGACCGTGCCGCATCGCGAGGCGAAACTTGAACAAGTTAGATCTAGTCTTCTGGAAAAAAGTCTGGTCGCTCACCAAACTTTACTGGTTTTCAGCAGAACGCCGCCCTGGCGTGAAGCTGCTGGTGTGGGTGGCCGTGCTCAGCAGCGCTTCTATCGGACTGGGAGCCTACGCCATCTATCTGTACCGGGACTCGACCAACGAGCTGGTGGGAAAGCATTTGTCCCAATTCTACCACATCATGCTGATCTGGTTGGCGCTGACCGCAATCGCTCTGCCGGTGAGCGTCTACATCCCCTACCTGGGCCGCTGCCTGTACATTGAATGGCGCCAATGGCTGACTCACCATTTCACGGACGCCGGATTTGCCCATCGTGCATTCTACCGGATGGGCTCAGTCGGGAAGGTCGATAATCCCGATCAACGAATCAGCGACGACATCGGTGCGTTCGTAGCCTCGACCGAGACCTTCACTGTGACACTGGTTTTTGCGTTGGGCGGGATAGCCACCTATTTTGCAATTCTGTGGTCGATTTCGCCATCACTGGCGCTGATTCTGATCGGCTACGCGGTCATGGGCACGTATTTCTCCGTCATAATCGGGCGACGGCTCATCGGCCTCAACTACAAGCAGGAACGGTTTCAGGCGGATTTCCGGTTCGGGCTGGTTCACGTGCGGGACAACGCCGAACCGATTTTCATTTATGGAGGGGAGCAGCACGAAAGCGACCAGTTGCGCAACCGATTTTCGAAAGTCGTCCGGAACTTCAAGCAGCTCATCCTGTGGCAGCGTAATCTTGCGTTCTTCACCGAATCCTATGGAAGGGTGGTTACGCTGGTTCCGTATTGGTTTCTCGCCGGCGCCTACGTCGCCGGCCGGCTCCAGTTCGGGCAGGTGGTCCAGGCCGCGGCCGCCTTCACGGCGCTGCACACGGCGCTCTCGATCATCGTCAACGGTTTCCCGTCGATTGCCGAGTACGCCAACGTGGTCATCCGCCTGAGCGAATTCCTCGATGAAGCGCAAGCGGCCCGAGACGCTGAGACCGACCGGCGCGAGATGATTGAGATTGTCGAGGGTCCGCGAGTGGGACTTGAACATCTCACGGTGCTCACGCCCGGCGACGGCAAGAGCTTGATCTCCGACCTGACTGCTGACGCGAGCGCGCTTGAGCCGCTGCTTGTCAAAGGACCCAGTGGCGCGGGAAAGACCTCTCTGATGCGCGCGCTGGTCGGACTTTGGCGCGAGGGCAGCGGCACGGTGACCCGTCCCCCGCTATCGGACGTGATGTTTCTGCCGCAACGCCCTTACATGATACTGGGCTCATTGCGCGACCAGTTGGCCTACCCGCGAGCTGCCGGAGTGAGCGATGAACAGTTGCATGAGGTGTTGAGCGCCGTGAATCTTTCGAACCTGTGCGAGCGATTCGGTGGGCTCGATGCGGAAATGCATTGGGCCGACGTGCTTTCGCCGGGCGAGCAGCAGCGGCTCGCCTTCGCGCGCCTCCTGCTCAACCGTCCGCGCTACGCGTTTCTCGACGAGGCAACCAGCGCGCTCGACATTGCCAACGAGCAGTTGATGTATGAGCTGTTGAACCGGCAGCATATTCCGTTCTTGAGTTCGGGCCATCGCCCTAGCCTGCTCAAGTTCCATCGCAATGTCCTGGAGCTGTATGGCAACACTTGCTGGAAGCTCGAACCGAGTTCCGAGTTCGAGGTCTTCACCGGCACCCCGCAAGGAGACGACCCGCAATGAAAGAGTTAAAAGGGAAAACCGCGTCGTGACCGGCGTGGCAAGCGGCATTGGCAAGGCCCCGGCCGCGAATTCATCTGCGCAGGGAATGAACGTCGTGCTGGCGGATGTGGAGGAAGATGCGCCCGCGAAAGCCTGCGAAGAGCTGGGACGCGGCGCGCGCAATGTTATCAGAGTGACCGCGGACGTATCTCGGCCGCAGGCGGTTGATGAACTTGCGCGGTTGATTTGCAGTTATCGCGCGGATAGTTTCGATATATCCCTCACTGGAGAGAACTGAAGGCGTGCGGAAGTAACTACTCCATAGTTGGTGTCTTCGGGCAATCGCTCGCGCGGCGATTTTGTTCGCTGCGCGCGGGCATTTTTGTGGAGCAGTTACGATGTTCGTGCGACTATCAGGTCTCTCTTTTTCATTTACTGATTCCGTTTCGATTCTGACCGGCGTCACGCTCACGCTAGCGACGGGCTGGACGGGAGTGGCCGGACCTAACGGCGCCGGCAAGACGACCCTGATCCGGCTTATCGCGGGCGAGCTGGAACCGGCGGCCGGCCATGTGCATCTCGATCCGCCCGGCGGCGTGATTCGAACGTGTGCGCAGACGGTCGAGACGGTAACGCCCGAAATTGCGGCGTTCGCGCGCTCGACCGACGGCCTCGCGCGGCGAATCCATGGCGAGTTGCGCCTCGACGCCGCAGCGATAGCGCGGTGGCCGACCTTGTCGCCGGGCGAGCGCAAACGATGGCAGGTCGGCGCGGCGCTCGGCGCGGAGCCGGCGGTGCTGATGCTCGACGAACCGACCGACCATCTCGATGTCGAGGCGCGCGAGCTGCTGCTCGCGGGTCTCGAGCGCTTTCGCGGCGTCGGAATCGTCGTATCGCACGATCGCGCGCTACTCGATCGAATCACGAGCTACACCGTGCGCGTGCATGACGGCGCCGCGCGCATCTGGCGCGGAGCTTACTCCGACGCGAAGCGCGCGTGGGAGGCCGAGGAGCAGAAGCGTCACGCGGAATACGAGCGCCTGAAGCACCATCGCGAGAATCTGGCGCGCCGGCTCGCCGACCGGCGCGCCTTGCAGGCGGTAGCCTCAGCCGATATGCGCACGCGCAATCGGATGAAGGGCCCGCGCGACCATGACGCGACCAGCGCGCTTGCCAAGGGGAAGGCGTGCGCCGGCATGGCGCGACAATCGCACGAGGCGGGAAAGCTCAGGCGCGAAGTGGATCGCGTCTCGGAAAAGCTCGGCGAATACAAGTTCCGTAAAGCGAAGGGACGCTCGATTTTCGTTGATTACACCCCGGCGCCGGTGGCGAAGGTCTTTACGCTGGACGAGGCCGCGATATCCGCGGGCGATGCGCGAATCCTCGAAGAAGTCCATCTGGCGGTGCTGCGAGACGCGAAGATTCGCGTCGCCGGTCCCAATGGAGTCGGCAAGAGCACAATCCTCGCCGCGATGATTCGCGGTGCGCATATCGCGTTACAGCGCATTCTCTACCTGCCGCAGGAACTCAGCGCGCGCGACGGTAGCCTGATGCTCGACAAGGTCCGCGAGCTCAACGCCGGCGAGCGCGGGCACGTGCTCACGCTGGTCGCGGCGCTCGGCGTCGATCCCGACCGCTTGCTCGAGTCCGCGGCGCCGTCGCCCGGCGAGGCGCGCAAGCTGGCTATGGCGTACGGGCTGGGACGGCAGGTGTGGGCGATGGTGCTCGACGAGCCGACTAATTATCTGGACATGCCGGCGATCGAACGGCTGGAGGACGCGCTCGCCGAGTATCCGGGCGCGATGCTGATGGTGACGCATGACGACGCACTCGCGCGAAGGTGCACATCGATCGAGTGGCGGCTCGACAGGGGACGAGTGGAGGTAAGGTGAGAAGCGGGCGGGATTAGGCGATTGTGCCCGAGGCGCGCAGGCGCTTCAAATCGGCGGGCGAGTAGCCGTGCGCGGCGAGGACTTCGTCGGTATGCTCGCCGACCAAAGGCGGGCGGGTGATCCTGCCCGGCGTTGCCTCGAGCTTGGCGGCGAGCCCCGTCGTCAGGTACTCACCGAGTTCCGGATGCGGCATCCTGAGCAGCAGCGCGCGGGCGGCGGTCTGCGGATGGTTGAACATTTCCTCGACGGTGAGGATCGGGCCCGATGGGATGCCCTCGCGATTGAACAATTGGATCCAATGCTCGGCGGGATGCGGGGCGAGCGCACGATTTATTTCCGAGGTCAGCGCGGCGCGATTTTTCAGCCGCCGCCCGCTGCTGTTGAATCGCGGGTCAGCGCCGAGTTCCGGCCGTCCGATCGCGACCACCAGCTTTTCCCACATCGTCTCATTGCCGCATGCGAGGTTGAACGGCCGATCGGAGGCATTGAACACGCCGTGCGGCGACAACAGCGGATGATGATTGCCGGCGGGCGCGGGAGTCTTGCCGGTTTCGAAATAAATTCCAGCCGACCAGGTCAGGATGCTGACGATGGATTCGAGCAGCGAGGTCTCGACGCGCTGGCCGCAGCCGTCGCGATGGCGCGCCTGGAGCGCGAGCAGGATGCCTTGCGCGGAAAAAATTCCGGCGAGCAGATCGCAGATGGCGATGCCGACGCGGGTCGGCCCGCTCTCGACGGTTCCGGTCACGCTCATCAGGCCCGACATCCCCTGCGCGATCTGATCGAAGCCGGGGAAATCGCGCAGCGGCCCGGTCGAGCCGAAGCCCGAGATGGAGCAGGTGATAATGCGCGGGTTGCGCAGCGCGAGCGTGTCGTAGTCCAAGCCGAGCGCCTGCATGACGCCGGGGCGGAAGTTGTCGACGACCACGTCGGCGGCGTCGATCAGGCGGGTCAGGATTTCGCGCCCCTCGGGTTTTTTGATGGCGATTCTTAAGCTCTTCTTGGAGCGATTGGCGGAGAGAAAGAAATAGTTGTCGGGACCCTTGATGGCGCCCAGCTCGCCGCGCGGATTCTCGACCGGTTCGATCTTGAAAATCTCGGCGCCGTAATCGCCGAGGATTTGGGTGCAGAACGGACCGGCCAAATACCTCGTCAGATCGACAACTTTTATTCCCGCCAGGGGCGGCGGCTGCTGCTGTTCGGCCATGGCGGTAAACCTACCCGAAACTTCCGCGACGGAATTACGTCTAAGAGAAGGACTAGTGTGTTTTCTCACTTTTCGTTTATCGCTGGAAACCAATGAACGAGCGGATATAATTGAGCACCACCCATGAAATTGTCCAGCATGAAAAATAACGCGTGGATGCTCGCGATCGCGATCATCGTAGTTGCAGCCGGCTGGTATTTCCTTGGCCGGAGTTCGTCGGCGATGCGGATCGTCACCGCCAGGGTCACAGAAGGGCCGATCGTGCGCTCGGTCACGGCGACCGGAACCGTCAATCCGGTGATTACGGTACAGCTCGGCACTTACGTATCGGGACCGATCATCGCAATTTATAAGGACTACAATGCGCCGGTGGCGAAGGGGCAGCTAATCGCAAAAATTGACCCGAGCACCTACCAGGTGACGGTCGATGTAGCGCGTGCGACGCTGGCGAACTCGATCGCGCAACTGGGCAAGGACAAGGCCGACCTCGACTACAAGAAGGTCACCTACGATCGCAACCTTGCGCTGTACAAGGCCGAAGCAGTCTCGAAGGATACGCTGGATTCGGCGTACAGCGCATGGCAGATGGACGTTGCGCAGATCAAGCTCGACAAGGCCAATATCCAGCAGCAGACGGCCAACGTAAAAGCGGCCGAGGTCAACCTGAATTACACCAATATCGTGTCGCCGGTTGACGGCACGGTGGTCTCGCGCAACGTCGACGTGGGGCAGACGGTGGCGGCGAGCTTTCAGACGCCGACGCTGTTCCTGATCGCGAAGGACCTGACCAAGATGCAGGTGGACTCCAACGTCAGCGAGTCCGATATCGGCTACGTGCGCCAAGGGCAGAAGGCGACGTTTCGGGTGGACGCATTCCCCGACCGCGATTTCCAGGGCGTGGTTGCCCAAGTCCGGCAGGCGCCGATCACGGTTCAAAACGTGGTGACTTACGACGTGGTGGTGGGCGTGGATAATCCCGAGCTGCTGCTCAAGCCCGGGATGACGGCGAATGTGAATATCGTGACGGCGTCAAAGGAGAAGGCGGTGCTCATTCCGATCGACGCGCTGCGCTTTGCGCCGCCCGGGGAACCACCGGCGGATTCGGCGGCGCTTGACGGAGCGCCAGGCCGCCAGACTCGAGTCTGGGTTCAAAAGAATCATAAAGTCACACCGGTCACGATCACCACCGGGCTCAGCGACGGAACCTGGGTCGAAGCCGCCGAGGGCGACGTGCAAGCAGGCGATCGAGTGGTGACGGACGAGACTCACGGCGCGGGATCGCATGGATCGGGGTCGCACGGCGGTGGGGGCGGCAGTCCGGTGACCGGGATGATCCGCATGCCCCACTAGGCGGGCGCTTATCCGATGAAAAGCGTGATTGAACTGATCGATTTGACCAAGACCTACGTGCTTGGCGAGGTCGAGGTCCATGCGCTGCGCGGCGTCAACCTGAAGATCGAGCGCGGTGAGTTCGTCGCGGTGATGGGCGCGTCGGGCTCGGGCAAATCGACGCTGATGAACATGGTGGGATGCCTGGACCGGGCCACCAGCGGCCGCTACATCCTGGAGGGCGAGGATGTCGCGCAACTGAACGAGTCGGAGCTGGCGGCGATCCGCAGCCGTCGAATCGGGTTCGTGTTCCAGAACTTCAACCTGCTGTCGCGAACCTCAGCGCTGGAGAACGTCGAACTGCCGCTGTTCTATTCGGCGTGGACTTCGGACGGAGAGAGTCGCGCCGCCGACCTGGTGAAACTGGTCGGGCTCGCGGGCCGCGAGCAGAGCCATCCGAATCAACTCTCGGGCGGGCAGCAGCAACGCGTGGCGATCGCGCGCGCGCTGGTCAATCGCCCGTCGATTCTGCTCGCCGACGAGCCCACCGGCAATCTCGACTCGACCAACTCAGCCGAGATTATGGAGGTGCTCACCAAGCTCAATCGCGAACAGGGCATCACGGTGATCGTGGTGACGCACGATCCGGACGTGGCGGTCTACGCGGATCGGGTGGTCACGTTTCGCGACGGCGTGATCATTTCGGATACGCGAAAGGACGGCGCCAGCGCACGTGGCGGCGCCGGCGGCAAGGTGGCGGTGCAGGCGCCGGAGGTGGCGGATCGAGCAGCGTCACTGCTCGATGAGGTGTGGACCTTTGCCAGCATGGCAGTGGTAGCGGCTGGGCGCGCGATCAAGCGCAACAAGCTGCGCGCGGCACTCACGATGCTGGGTATTTTCATCGGCGTCGCCGCGGTGATCGCGATGGTGGCGGTGGGCGACGGGGCGCGAGCGTCGGTGGAGGCGCAAATCAACAGCCTCGGCACCAACCTGCTGGTGGTGCTGCCGGGCGCGACCACCGCCAACGGCGTGCGCATCGGGCTGGGCAGCAATTCCACGCTTACGGTCGGCGATGCGCAGGCGGTTGCGCGTGGCGGAGGACCGGTGGCGCTGGTGACGTACATGGATCGGCAGGTGGCGCAGGTGGTCTCGGGAAATCGCAACTGGAGTACCAATATCCAGGGGACGACTTCGAATTATTTTGCGATCCGCGACTGGCCGCCGTCGATCGGGCGCATCTTCACCGACTCGGAGGAAAAAGCAGGCGCGGCAGTATGCCTGCTCGGACAGACGGTGGTGAACAACCTGTTCGGCGAGGGGCAGAATCCGGTCGGCGCGAAGATCCGGGTGAAGAACTCCCCGATGAAAGTAATTGGCGTGCTGTCGGCCAAGGGACAGTCGAGTTACGGGCAGGATCAGGACGACGTGGTGATCGTGCCGTTCAACACCGCCGAGCGCAAAGTGCTGGGGGTGTCGGCGCCATCGGCGGCGTTGGCCGCGGCCGCAGCGGTTGCCACGGCAAGCGCGACCAACCCTTACGCGTCGGTACCCACGACCAACTCGGTTTATAGCTCTAGCACCGCATCGACCAGCGCGTTCGGGAGCGCTCCAAAAATCACTGGCGTCGTGAATTCGATGTACATCAAGGCGAGCAGTTCGGAGCAGGTGGACAGCGCGGTTGCGCAAATCACGCGCGAGCTGCACGAGCGCCATCACATCCAGCCCAAACAGGATGACGACTTCACGGTGCGCAATCTCAGCGAAATAGCCGCGGCGTCCGAGAACGCCACGCAGGTGATGACGATGCTGCTTTTGACCGTGGCATCGATCTCGCTGCTGGTGGGCGGAATCGGAATCATGAACATCATGCTGGTGTCGGTGACCGAGCGCACCCGCGAGATAGGAATTCGCATGGCGATCGGCGCGCGCCGCATCCACATCATGCTCCAGTTCCTGGTGGAGGCGATGCTGCTGTCGCTGATGGGCGGGTTCGCGGGGATAATCCTGGGCATCCTCGTGTCGAAGCTGATTTCAGCGCTGGCGCAATGGCCGACGCTGGTCTCGCCGCTAGCGGTGGCAGGCGGCTTCGTCTTTTCGGCGGCAGTGGGAGTTTTCTTTGGCTATTACCCGGCACGCAAAGCGAGCATGCTCCACCCGATAGACGCTCTGCGCTACGAATAGTTTACGAACGATCCAACAGTTCCGCGCCTCATTTATTGATTAGCTAGATAAATCAGGGGTTTAAGCTCCCTCCAATAGCTCTAAAGGGGCGGTGCAGCATAAAAACTGCGCCGCCCTGCGCTTTTCTAGCGGCGGAAAATCACATTGTAGAGTTAAAGAACAATTCGATAATATGATGAATATTTGCTTGACTTCAGGAAATCTCGGGGTCCACAATTAGGATTCTAAAGATGGACAGGAGGTAGCAATGATTGCCAGACGTGCTTTGGGGAAAGTATCGCTGGGCGTGGGGATGCTAACGCTCTTATGTCTCATTGTTGCTTCAGCAAGCGCGACAGTGAAGCCAGGTGATTCCATAACACCGGAAAACGCGGCACAGGTCAAAGACCTGGTTTCGCCCGGCGTGTATTACGCAGTGACTCATGGAATGCACATGGACATCGTGTCCTCTGAGCGGATCGAGTGGCCACCGCCTTACCGGGAGGCTACAGAAAAGTATTCCTCGCAGGTGCGGCTCACCAACGATCATCGCAGCCTCCTCGGCTACATCGCCGGCCAGCCGTTTCCGCTGATCGATCCGAACGACCCTTATGTGGCGGCGAAAGTCATGTGGGACAATGTGTGGCGGCCCATCACCAGCGATGACTACGACCTGCGCTTCTTCGATTGCCAGAGCCAGTACGTTCGTCCGGGGCAGGACCAGAACATGATCGAGGACCTGCAGATCGGTCATTACGCCGGATACAACCTCTTTGGACGGACCGAAGTCGATCCGATGCCGGTCGATCCGGACTTCAAGCAGTCGGGGCGGCTGTGGTTGTTCGCTCTGTACCCTTTTCTTGCGCCGGAGGCCGAGCGCGGCGAGGGCCTGATCCGCTATCGTTACGCGGAGCCGGGCCGTGGCGATGACACCTGGGATTGGCAGCCCGGCACCCGCCGTGTGCGGCGCCTAAACGAGGCGATGAACAGCACCGCCACGGGAGCTCAGACTTTCGATCCCGACCACTTCTCGGGCTTCAACCCCAAGCCCGAGCAGTACAACTACAAGTTCCTGGGTGAAAAGCAGATGCTGGCGAGCGTGCATGCGCAGCATTCGCCCGAAGATACCTGCCCCTACGATGGTGGTGCGACCGCATGCCCGGAGGCTTGGGAGTTGCGCCATATGTACGTCGTCGAAGCGACGCCCCGGCGCGATATTGGCCAGGCAGGCAGTGCCCTCGACAAGTTGACCAACGTCTACATCGACACCGAATTATCATTCGAGCCGTACATCGACACCTACGACCAGAGGGGCCATTTGTGGCGCGCGCACATCTACTGGCTGGCCTATCGCGATCGCCCGGTGCCGGATGCGCGCGTGGCGATCTACCCGTTCAAGCGCGAGTTCGTAGTGGGTTCGGCTTCGATCGACACGCAGGGTAACTACTCGTCAATGTGTTATCTGCCTGGCCAGCACACGCCCGAGCACGAATGCTGGTACATCAACATGGGCGCGGTCGACAAGGATTTCTGCTCGGTGAAGGCGATGGTGGCCGCAGCTCCTTAAGCGGTTCAGCCGGACAAATCAGGGGCTCACAGCCCCTCCAATAGCTCGAACGGGGCGGCGCAGCTAAAAAGCTGTGCCGCCCCGCGTTTTTCCAGCACCGAGAAATCAGTTTGTAGAATTAAAGAACAACCTGATAGTATTTCGAGCTGCGCGCATGATTTAAGAAAACTTCGCCACTCAGAACTGGAACTCCAAAGACGAACAGGAGGTCGTACGAATGGCCAGGCATGTTTTGGGGAAGATAATGCCGGGCGTGGGCACGTTAATACTCTTGTGTCTCATGGCGGCTGCAGCAAACGCCACGGTGAAGCCGGGCGACGTCGTCACCCCCGAAAACGCGGCACAGGTCAAAGACCTGGTTTCACCCGGGGTATTTTACGCAGTGACTCATGGGATGCACATGGATATCGTACCGACCGAGCGGGTCGATTGGCCGCCGCCTTACAAGGAAGCGACGGAAAAATATTCCCAACAGGTGCGGCTCACGAACGATCATCGCAGCCTCGTCGGCTACGTCGCCGGCCAGCCGTTTCCGCTGATCGATCCGAATGACCCTTATGTGGCGGCGAAAATCATCTGGAACAATGTGTGGCGGCCCATCACCAGCGATGACTATGACCTGCGCTTCTACGATTGCCAGAGCGAGTATGTTCATCCAGCCCAGGGACAGAGCGTCGTCAACGACATCGAGATCGGTCATTATGCCGGGTACAACCTTTTCGGACGAACCGAAGTCGAACCGATCCCGGTCGATCCGGACTTCAAGCAGTCGGGCCGTCTGTGGCTATTCGGTCTCTATCCACTGCTCGCGCCGCAGGAAGCGCGCGGCCAGGGCCTGATCCGTTACCGCTACGCGGATCCCAACCGCGGCGACGACAGCTGGGATTGGCAGCCCGGCACCCGCCGTGTGCGGCGCCTGAACGAAGCGATGCTTTCCACCGCCACCGGTGCGCAGAGCTACGATCCTGACCATTATTCGGGCTTCAACCCCAAAACCGAGCAGTACAACTACAGATTCCTGGGCGACAAGCAGATGCTCGCGAGCGTGCATGCGCAGCATTCGCCCGAAGATACTTGCCCTTACGATGGCGGTGCGACCGCGTGCCCGGAGGCCTGGGAGCTGCGCCATATATACATTGTCGAGGCGACACCCCGGCGCGGTGCGAACAATCCGGGTGCGCTCGACAAGCAGACCGACGTCTATCTCGACGGCGAAGTATGGTTCCAACCGTACATCGACACCTACGACCAGAAGGGCCGCTTGTGGCGCGCGCACATCTACTGGCTGGCCTTTCGCGATCGCCCGGTGCCGGATGCGCGCGTGGCCATTTACCCGTTCAGGCGGGAGTTCGTAGTGGGTGCGGCTTCGATCGACACGCAGGCCAATTTCTCGACAATGTGTTATCTGCCTGGCCAGCACACGCCCGAGCACGAATGCTGGTACATCAACATGGGCGCGGTCGACAAGGATTTCTGCTCGGTGAAGGCGATGGTGGCCGCGGCTCCTTGAGCCCCGGCGCCGTAGCCTGATTGATTGCCAAAACAGGCGCGGAGCAAACCGCTTGGCCGCCGCGGCGCTCTGCGCCGGGAACTTTCCCGCCGCACCGGCGCAGCTCGCGCCCGCCCACGCGCGCATCGCCGCGCAGCCGAGTCAGACCTTGAACCGGATATGAATCATGTCGCCGTCGCGCATCACGTAGTCGCGGCCCTCGAGTCTCAGCTTACCGGCCTCTTTGACCTTCGCGTCGGACTTGTGGATGGCAAAATCCTCGTAGCTGACAACTTCAGCCCGGATGAATCCGCGCGCGATATCGGTGTGGATTACGCCGGCGGCGTCGAGCGCCGACTCGCCGCGGCGCAACGCCCATGCGTGGGCCTCGGGCTCGCCGGCGGTGTAGAAAGTGATCAGCCCGAGATGATTGTAGAGCGCGCGGATCAGCCGATCGCGCGCGGGCGCGTCGAGTCCCGCGTCCTTGAGCATCTCCTTCTGGCCGGCCTCGTCGAGTTCCCACAATTCCGACTCGAACGCGGCCGCGAGCCTGAACACCTCGAGTCCGTGCGCTCGGACGGCGGCGCGCTCGGCGCCGGTGACATCGGCGGCCGCGCGTTCCATCTCGCAGTTGACGGTGACCAGCGCGGGCTTGCGCGAAAGAAAGCCGAAGCTCGAAAATACCTGGGTCTCCTGCGCCGTCATTTCGAGCAGTCTGAGCGGTTTGCCGTCGCCCAGCCATGCGATCACTTTCTCGAGCGCGGCGCGTTCGAAGTCGCTCCCGCCCTTGTCCTTCTTCGACCGCTCGAGCCGGCGTTCGGCTTGATCGAAGTCGGCGAACACCAGCTCGCCCTCAATGCTTTCGAGAGTCGCGATCAGGTCCTTTTCCGTGCCGGCGAATTGCGGAATCACGATCAGCAGCGCGTCCATGTCGCGCACCAGCGGCAGCAGGCTCGGGTCGAGCGCGGCGCCCTCCTTCTGCTCCTTGGGATTCGGCGCGAAGTCGAGGATGGTGAGCTCGACCGGGACCTTTTTTTTCGAACCGTACGCCGCTTCCAGAAAATCGAGACGCGGATCGGCGACCTTGATTTGTCCCGGGCGCGCGCGATTGCGGCCCTCGGCCGTGCCCGCAATCGGCGCGAGTCCCGTCAGTGCGTGAAATACGGTTGATTTCCCGGCGCCGCGCGCGCCGATGATCCCGGTCTTCAATTATCCCCACCTCGATCCCGGGAATTGTACATCACCCCAATTCGCTAGTCTGCCCTTCGCCGGCGCAGCCGCATCGGAGATGGACAGGCCGGCGCGAATCCCGCGCTAGGCGCAATGACTGGGCGGATTATATGTGCCGGAGAAAATCCGGGGCGGCCACGAGCTGAAACTCGCGGCCGCCCCCTCGTTTACACGATCAGAACGCCACTACGATATTCGGCGTAAAGGAACACTCGTCCATGGTAAATCTGACGGCTTTGTTCACGATCTTCTTGCCGATCTTGATCCAGACCCTGACCCGATAATCGCCCAGCTTGAGCTGGCGGGGAGTGCTGGCGCCGCCAAATTCCGCGTGGAACTGGAACGAAGGGCACGGCGCCGTTCCGGTTACCGTCTGCAACGGCGCGTTTTTCACGTGCCACATCGTAAAAATTCCTGCATTCTGATCGGGTCCGTACGCGAGTTGCAGCGCGATATGCCTCACCTTCGGCACCGGGACTCCGCCCTGAGTCACCAGCACGCGTATGCCGCGCTGGACGGCCTCGCCGCAGTACGGCACCGCGGTGGTAGCGGTGGCACCCGTGATCGGGTCGTTGACAAAAGTGAAGTTCGCGGTCCCCGTACTCTCGCGCTCGACAGCGAACGGCTCGAAGACCAGGTCAAGGTCGCCGGAGCCGAGTTGATCGCCCGGCGTCAGCGTTACCGGCAAGCCCGGAAGTCCGGTCAGCGAGTAATCGAGATCGGGAGGAACGCTGGTCGAGGTCAGAGTAACGGCGTTCATTTTCACCGGACATACTCCGCCGTCAGTGACCGGAACACCCATTTTCACCGGACACGCCGCGTCGTGCTGAATCACCGTCGGCGGGAAGGTGAGTCCCGCCGGGAACGTCAACGACGCGGATCCAAACGGCGTGGTCGCGGTGAGAGGAATAACGACCGTCGGGTTAATCGGGTCGTCGCTGTTGATCGTGAGCGTGCACGACTTTGGTCCTGCCGAGGTCGGCGTGAAGTTGACGCCGATGTCGAGCTCCGAGTCCGGACTGATCGTCGCCGGGAACTCAGCCGGGTTCACCAGCGTGAAATCGGAACAGGAGATGACCGCCGACGTTACGTTAAGGTTGCAGGGGCCGGTGTTGTTGACTTTCAGCGTCTGCGGAGGAGCCTTTCCGCCGCAAACCTCGGTGCCAAAATCGCCACTGCCGGTTACGTTGATTTTTCCGTTTCCCTTTTCACCGCTGAGGGGAACAAGGACCGTGGGATTGAGCGGGTCGTTGCTGCTGATCGTGAGATTGCACGACTGTAGTCCTTGTGAGGTCGGCGAGAATTGAATGCCAACGCCGAGACCCGAGTCCGGACTGATCGTCGCCGGGAACTCTGTCGGGTTCACCAGCGTGAAATCGCCCGAACAGCCGCTCAGCGCCGCCGACGCAACGTTGAGGTTGCAGGTGCCGGTGTTGTTGATTTTCAGCGTCTGCGTTGGAGACGTTCCAGCACAAACCGAAGTGGAGAAAATGCCGCTGCCGGTTACGTTTTCGGTTCCATTTCCCTCGCTGCCGGTCGCGACCACCTGGAATGCGGGCGTATTCGGATCGTCGCTGTCTATCTGGAAGGTCGCAGTCTGTGGGCCGACTACGGTCGGTGCGAACTGAATCGTGAAATCAACATGAGCGTCCGGACTGATCGTCAACGGAGTCGCGGGAATGGGGAGTATCGTGAAGTCCGTGCTCCCTGAGATCCGCGTGAAGCTGGAGATATGCAGATCCTTGACCCCGACGTTGAACACCTCCACCGGCCGCGTAGCCGGCTGGCCGGGGCATAGCTGGCCGAAGTTCAGGTCGGCGTTCACCGAGAGCAGCGCAGTCGTCGCGGCATCGAGTTCAAAGGCGCTGCGGCCGAAGGTGCTGGCGCGCAAAAGAGGCGGAACCGCCCCGTCGTCGAGCGCGATCGATGTGACGTCGACCGTCGGCATCCCCAGCCCAAGAACCTGCCACGTCTGACCAAGATCGGCCGATTGAAATACGGCAGAATCGCTCGACACGATGATCGTGTGCGGCGAGGTCGTCTGGTCGACCACCACCGAGTGCAGTGGCAGATCGGGCAGATTGTTCGATCCACCGTTGGCAACGCCGCTGATATCGGTCCAAGTGATGCCGCCGTCCTGGGTGACGAATATATGCTCGGTTGGCGCCAGGTCCGGGTCGATTCCGGAGAAACCCGGATAGGTCACGTACACGATATTGGTGTTGGACGGATCAACCGCGACGCTGGACACACCCTGACCCGCAGGGGCGCCGGTCACCGTGTGCGAAGTCCAGCTGGAACCTGCACCCAGCAAGGCATTGTTGGTGCTTTGCACCGTTCCGTCATTGATGCCCGCCCACAATGTGTTCGAGTCAATTTTGGCCATCGACATCGCGTTGATGTACGTCGGAAAAGCGTGCATCGCCGCGAAGCTCGCGCCGTGATTCGTGCTGAAGAAAATCTGAAACAGATTCGGCGAGGTGTTGGGCGCAGGCGACGTGGCGGCCGTCATGTAGGCGTTGGTGCCGTTCGGATCGAAAAAAGGCACTCCTTCGCCCGTGTTCGCCGGGAACCCTGCCGGGGTGGTCCAGTTCGCTCCGCCATTCGTAGTCCGAACGATGCCGCCGTCGTCGGTACCGAGCGTTACACTGGGATTCGTCGGTTCGACTGCGACTGGACCGCCGTCACCGTCGATACCGAGATGCCAGGTAAGGTTTGTAAACGGAGGCCTGAACTCGTTTGTACCGGTGTCCTGCTGGCCCCCGTAACTGTACTGATTGTTCGTGGGACTACCTCTTCCGATGTCCATGCCTCGGAACAAGTTGGTCGCAAGCGCGTTGGGAAACACGCCCTGGATGCTGTTGCTGAAGGTCGCCCCGCCGTCGGCCGTCACCGAAATTCCTCCATCGTTGCCGTCGTACCATTGGGTCGGTGGACCGGTGGGATGGGTGGCAGGACTGAAGACCATCGCGTGATGGTCATTGTGGATCTGGTTGTGACCGATATTCGTGAAAGTCGAGCCGCTGTCAATCGACCCGTAGTCCTCCTGGAAACCGATGAAGACCGTTGATGCGGTCGCCGGATCCACAGCAATCGGTTGGTCGTAACCGCACTGACATCCGTTACCCGGCGAACCGGCGCCCGTCTGCTTCGCGGTCCAATGCCCACCGCCGTCGGTCGATACGTAGAGCCCGAGGTATGGGAACGGAGCGGGTCGCGGGGGGCTGGTCTGACCGCGACTGTCCGCGACATTTGCGTAAATTGAGAGATTATTGGGATTGGTCGATTGCGCGAACGTGATGAATCCGACATTGGCGGTCGGTGCACCCGGATTGCTGAACAGGTTGGTTGGCCAGGTTGCTCCACCATCGGTGGAGACGAAGATTCCGCTGCCCGCAACCGCTGCACGCACCGTATTCGCCGCCGTGGTGTCGAGCCGGAGATCCCCGATCAGTCCGCCCAGGACGGTAGCACCGTTGTCGAAAGCCGGCGAATTGTTGCCGAAATTTTGGCCGCCATCGACTGATAGATACAGCCCGCTATTTGTCGCCACCAGCAGCCGGTTCGTAGCGGGCAGCACCATTTTGACGACCGCGACTCCACTGAGGTACGACGGACCGATAGCAGTCCACGAGTCGCCGCCGTCGGTCGATTTGTAAAGTCCGACACCTTTGAACAAGCCCTGCGGAATAAAATATCCGGTACCGGCGTAAACGATAGATGGATCGCCAGGATCAAGCGCCACTGCGCCCATGGAATTTGACGGCATGTAGTCCGTCTTTGGTTTCCAGGTCGTGCCGCCGTCAAGCGTCTTCCAGATACCGCCGTTCTCAGTCGCGATATAGATCGTCTGGTCTGTAGTGCCACGAGGATCGATCGCGATGTCGGTGATCATCCCCGAGGCGGGACCCGCGCCCTGGTAATTTTGCTCCGCGTCTATTTCAAGAGGCGCGGGGCCAATCTGAGTCCATTGCTGGCCGATGACGGTGCTGCCCGAATGCGGAAAAAATAAAATCGCACCTGCTACAAGGCCGATTATGCCGACTAAAGATGCGGCAGATGCAAAAAAGGATCGATTTCTCCCACCCATGGATTTCCCTCCCTGGTAACCCAACGGCCCTGCGATAGTCGGGCAGCGCTCGAAGCGCTTAGTTCTTCGGAACCGAAGTCGATGCAGACGCCGGTGCCGAGGACACCTTCGCCCCGATCGATGGTGCCGTCTTCATCTGCCGTATATGTTCTATTCCCTTCTGCTCAAGGTCGGGTCTCACCTGACCTTTGGAATCCATATGCTGTTGAAGAAATTGCTGATCCATACGTTCGTCGTAGTCCTTCCGGTGGACGAACGTCTTGGTCGCTGTATTGACCGACATGCTCGTCGTCGGGGCGTCCGATCCACCCTCAGCAAGCGCGCGCGCTCCGGAGTAGACGACCGCTCCAGTCACACTCACGATCATAGCGAGCACCACACCCAACGACGCCGTAACCGCAGTTCTTGGCCGACGCATCGATTTTCCTCCTTCGAAAACTTTCCCCGAAGCTATATTGCGACGTGAACCGGAGTTGCTCGTCGTCACATTACCTCACTCATCCCCAGTTACAGTCACCTTGATTCGACGTTAAGTCAAATTTCTTGACGATTTGCAGAAATCAAAGAAAAGCCATCAAACAGCAACCATCCCTTCGTAGCTTGGATTGGCGAATTGAAACCTAAGGAAGACCGCTGACACAAAGTTGTTCGCGCTGGCTCTTGACCGCGGATCTGCCAGACGGATGCGTTTTGCGGAGCTGATGATGGACCGGCGGCGCGATCATTTCGCCGCGATTCGGGGTGCCGCGCTCGGCGCGAATGCGCCTGAATCGAGAGCGCGTTCGAACTCGGCCGGTCCGCGCGCAATTCCGCGCTTGCTGGCCGCCCTGGTCTTTCTCGCCGGCGCCGGCTTCGCTAATCTGCTATTCCCGTCTGCGGAGTATCGCGATGGAGAGCCACCCTAGCTCAGTTGGTAGAGCAGCTGATTCGTAATCAGCAGGTCGCCGGTTCGAATCCGGCGGGTGGCTCCAAAAAACACAAATAGAATCTAGGGTTTTTGTGATCGTTTCGGACTTTTTCGGGGCCGTGCGGCCTTCGCTGCCAATCTGCTTCCGACTCGTCGAGGAAGTCGGCGTAGCTCTGATCGATGCCGGGCAACAGGTGGGCGTAATGATCCATCGTGGTCTTCGGGCTGGCGTGCCCCATCTGCGCGGCGACGTAAAAGAAGTCGCGGCAACGCGCCCGAAGCGTGGAGGCGTAAGTATGCCCCGCATCGTTAGGGACGTGGCCGATTATCGCTGTCTCGTCCGTCGCCAGATCTAAACGCTTTCGCAAGCGGGAATCGTCGAGCGGCGTCCCGCAGGGGTTCGAGAATACCAACTCCGCGTTGCCTTCGCCTCGATCTATGGGAGCCCGCTGAGTGCGCTTGAGTTGCCGCAGCCGCGGGACATCGGCGAGTGCGAGGCTCATATCGACGCTGCGCCGTTCGCCGGTTTTTGTGGGGCCGAAGGTGCCCTTGTCGCTCACGGAGAATTCGACCCAGACCTTTCGCTTCGTGAACTCGATGTCACTCCAGACTTGAATTGCGCCCTCTGTGGAGCTGCCATCAGGCCCCTGGATATGGAACAGGTTGCGCGCGCTGAACAATCCGACTACGGTCATGCTCGTGCGGTCTCTCGCTATAATTCTGATCGCCCTGCTGCTTCCGCTAAGCATCAGTGCGCCGTCTGCGATGGCGTGTTCCATGATGCCGTGCTGTCCGGATTGCCCGAAGACCGCCCCGATGAATCAGATGAACTGCTGCAAAGCGCCGGCGGCGCCGGATAGAGCGGCCAGCCTGGCGCGGGATGCGCAGCATACCGACTCGATCGGGATTCTGCCTGTCACCGCGGTGATAACCACGATTTCATACGTTCGAGATACCGTGATCACTCGTGGGTACTCGCCGCCCGGTCGTCCCGTCTCGTTAGCACTTCTCTGTTCCCGCCAGATCTGATCCTTCCGTAAGTGCGTGAGTTTTAGCGCGGATGCTTCGCATCCGTCGCCGACGCTCGCGTGCTGCTTGCTCGCGACAATTGGGAAAGACATTTGCCGATACGATCGGCAGATAAAGAAGCGGGTTTTCAAAAACACCTGCGGATACGCAGCAGCGCCGCGATCAATCGCGGCTGGAAGGTTGGATTTTTGTGAAATGCTATACGCAAGCGTTCGCCGCATAGCGGCGCGAAATTTGGTAGCAACCCTGATTGCCATCGCAATTCTAATCGGCCTTCCGCCGTCAGGACGCGCACAGGACAGCCCCGCTCTGGCGACTGAGCATGATGTCGCTCAACCTGGCCGTGGCACTGAGACATCCAGCAGTTCGGATCGACTGCGAGCGCTGGTTGACGAGGCCCTTTCCCGCAGCCCGATCGTGCTCGCGGCGCGGAGCCACTGGCAGGCCCAAACGAAGGTCCCGATCCAGGCGGCGACGATCCCCGATCCGCAGGTGTCACTCCAGCATTTCACGGTTGGCAGTCCGCAGCCGTTCTCGGGTTATGAGACCAGCGACTTTTATTACACCGGCTTCGGTGTCTCGCAGGACATCCCGGGTCCGGGCAAGCTGCGCTTGCAAAAGTCCGAGGCCGAAAAAGACGCCGACTACGCCAAGCATCGCTATGAAGCTGCGGAGCGTGAAGTCGAGGAAAAAGTCAAGGAGATCTACTTCGAGCTTTTCTATCACGCAAAGACGCTGGCGATTCTGGATCGCAATCAGGAGGAGCTGAGACAGATCCAGCAGATCATAGAAACCAGGTATCGCCTGGGACAGGGCCTCCAGCAGGACCTGATCAAGGCGCAACTTCAAACCACTGAGATCCTGAAGGAGCACGCGATGCACCATCAGGAGGAGGATCAGGCTCAGCTTGAGCTCAAGCAGATGCTCGGGCGCGATCCCGACTCGCCGAATATCGACATCGCCGGGGTCGAAGCGACGCGTCTGCAGCTCGACCCGTCGCAGCTTGCTCAGCTAGCCGATAGTGGTTCTCCAGACCTCGCAGCGGATCGTGCGATGGAAACGCGCAGCGCGGAAGCATTGAAGCTTGCGCATCACGGGTACTGGCCGGACTTCACCGTCGGCTACTCGTACCAAAAGACCGGCCCCGGATTTCGCGATTACTACATGCTGAATCTGGGCGCGAAGGTTCCACTCTATTTCTGGCGCAAGCAGACGCCCGCGATCGAGCAGGCCGCGCTTGAGGCCGAATCGGCGCGCGAGCAGACCCGTGCAACCCAACTGCAGGTCTCGTCCTTTGCAGAAAGCAGTCTGGTCGCGATGCGCACTGCGGAGCGAACGATGTCGATCTATCGCGACGGCCTGTTACCGCAGGCCGAAACGTCGGAGGCCTCGGCAATGTCCGCGTATCGAGTCGGCAAGGTCGATTTCCAGACGCTGCTCTCGTCGCTTCTCGATTTACGCAACCTCCGGCAGGAGTACTACCGCACCCTGGCCGATCACGAAATCGCGATCGCCAAAATCCAGTATGTAATCGGTGACCAAAGATGAATTACAACACATTACAATTGCGGCTCAGCACAGTCCTTTTGATCCTGGGGTCCCTTCTCCTCCTCGCGGCGCCAATCGCATACGGAGCGGATTCGCCGTTGGCGCCAATACGGATCGCGCCGGAGCGCCGGCAATTGATCGGAATCAAGTTCGCGACCGTGGTGCGAAAGGACCTGAACGATCGACTCGAGACCACCGGCAACATCGAGACCGACGAACGGCTGCAAGGCTACGTGCAAACGCGTTTCGCCGGATGGATCGAACAGGTGTTCGCGAATTCGACTTATCAGTACGTCCGCCGTGGCCAGCCGTTGTTCACGATCTACAGCCCCGACCTCGTCAGTACCGAGAACGAATATCTGCTCGCCGTCGATGCCCGCAAGCGGGTCGAAGACAGCTCGGTCGCCGATGTGGCCGCTGACGCGTCGTCGCTGGTCGATTCCGCCGCGGAACGTCTCAAGCTCTGGGGCGTGTCGCCGCGCGAGATCGCACGCTTGGAACGCGAGCGCACTGTACGCCGCGCCGTCGAGATCGATTCGCCCATGAGCGGGTACATCGTCGAGCGCAACGCACTGCCCAACATGTACGTGCAACCGGACACGCGCCTGTTCACGATCACCGATCTGTCGAAAGTGTGGATCTATGCGGCGGTGTTTCAGGACGAGATCGGCAAGCTCCATCCCGGCGATCCCGCAACCGTCACGCTCGACGCATATCCGGGTACGAATTTCGACGGGCGCGTCGATTTCATCTGGCCGCAGATCGATCCTATGACCCGCACCGCCAAAGTGCGATGCGAGTTCAATAACCCCAACGGCCGGCTTCTTCCGGGGATGTTCGCGCACGTCGCGCTAGACCTGCCGATGGGCGAGCAAACGGTCATTCCAGACACTGCGGTTCTGCGCACGGGCACGCACAATGTCGCCTTTATCGATCGCGGTGACGGTTATCTCACTCCCGCCGAGGTCGAGCTGGGAGCGCACGCCGGCGATGAGTTCATCGTGCTCAAGGGACTCGCGCCGGGTCAGCGGATCGTCAGTTCTGCCAATTTCCTGATCGACTCGGAAAGCCAGCTCCAGGCCGCCGCAGGCGCATTCGCGCCGGGAGCGGCGGACGCAGGGGTGAACGCGGCTGGACCAGCGGCCGAGCCCGTCCCGCAGGCAAGCATCGCGTTCACGAGCGATCCCAACCCTCTCGTCCGCGGCCACAACAAGGTGATCGTGACGCTCCGCGATTCCAAAGGCGCGCCGATCTCGGGCGCGAAAGTGACGGTCTCTTTCTACATGGCTGCGATGCCGGCGATGGGAATGGCCGCGATGCGCGCACAAGCCGTCGCAGACGATCAGGGCAACGGCACCTATGCCGCAAATATCGAGCTGCTTAGCGGTGGCACCTGGAGCCTGACGATCGCCGCGTCCAAGGGAGGCCATCCGATCGCGACAATGCAGACGGACGTATCAGCAAGCGGCAACATGGCGATGTGAGGAAAGAAGGATGATCGAGAGAACTATCGACTGGTGTAATGCGAACCGCTTCATCCTGTTCGCCGGTGTGATTGCGCTGGTACTCGCGGGGGTTTGGTCGCTCGATCGGATCCCGCTCGATGCGCTGCCGGACATCTCCGATGTCCAGGTGATCATCCACACGCAATGGATGGGGCAACCACCCAATCTCATCGAGGATCAGGTGACCTATCCGATCGTCACCGCGATGCTTGCTGCGCCGCATGTGAAGGCAGTCCGAGCGCAGACGATGCCAAGTGATTCATACGTGTTCGTCGTGTTCGAAGACGGCACCGACATCTACTGGGCGCGCAGCCGCGTGCTGGAATACCTTCAGCAGATCGCCGGGAAGTTGCCGGCTGGCGTCAATCCCGCGATCGGCCCCGACGCAACCGGCGCGGGCTGGGTGTACGAATACGCTCTGGTCGATAAGAGTCATCTTCACAGTCTCGCCGAGCTGCGCAGCTTGCAGGATTGGAACGTGCGCTATGCGCTCGAAACCGTGCCGGGGGTTTCGGAGGTCGCCACTATCGGCGGCTTCGTCAAGCAGTACCAGGTCAAGCTCGATCCCAATCGCTTGCTCGCGCTCAAGGTCCCGCTGGAAACGGTGATCGACAAAATCCGCGATAGCAACGGCGAAGTCGGCGGACGCGTTCTCGAGATGTCGGGAGCGGACTACATGATCCGCGGCCTCGGCTACGTCCATTCGGTGGAAGAATTGGAAGAAATTTCCGTTGCGACCAACAACGGCACCCCGGTGCTGATAAGGGACCTTGGCGTGGTCACTCTGGGACCCGACCTGCGCGAGGGCGCCGCTGAGTGGAACGGCGACGGAGAGACGGTCGGCGGCATCGTCGTGATGCGCTACGGGCAGAATGCCCTCACCGTCATCGACGGGGTCAAGCAGAAGCTTGCTCAGATTCGAAAGACTTTGCCCGCGGGAGTCGAAATCGTCGCCGGCTACGACCGGTCGGGACTCATTCAGGAATCCATCAACACTCTGAAACGCGATCTGCTCGAAGAGGCGATCATCGTCAGCCTGGTGATCATCGTTTTTCTGTTCCATATGCGTTCGGCGCTGATCCCGATTCTTGCACTGCCGATCGCGGTCATCGCGACGTTTATCCCGATGTACTATTTGCAGATCAGCTCCAACATCATGTCCTTGGGCGGGTTGGCGCTGGCTATAGGCGTGCTGGTCGACGCTTCGATCGTAATGGTCGAAAACGGGTACCGGCACTTGTCGGAGGCGCAGCACCGGGCGTCGCAGAAAGGCGAGTCAGTTTCCGGACTCGAACGCCAGCGAATCCTGCTATCGGCTGCCAAGCAGGTCGGCCGCCCGATTTTCTTCTCGCTCGTCATCATCGTCGTCTCGTTCCTGCCGGTGTTCCTGCTCGAATCGCAGGAGGGACGGATGTTCCGGCCGCTGGCCTACACCAAGTCTTTCGCGATTGCCTTCTCCTCAGTTCTCGCGATCACCGTGGTCCCGGTGCTGATGGTCCTCTTCATCCGCGGCAAGCGCCTCCGCCCCGAGGAGAACAATCCCATCTCGCGCTTCTTTCAGGCAATTTATCTGCCGGTGATCCGATGGTGCCTGCATCATCGCGCGCTGACGATTGCCGCCAACGTTATTTTCCTGCTGCTCACGATTCCGCTGCTTTTCAAGATCGGCAGTCAGTTCATGCCGCCGCTGTATGAGGGGTCAAGTCTCTACATGCCTACCGCGCTGCCCGGGATTTCGATCACGTCGGCGGTAAATCTGATGCAGAAGCAGGATCAGATCATCCGCACGTTTCCCGAGGTCGAGAGTGTGTTCGGCACCGTCGGTCGATCCGATAGCGCGACCGACAACGCACCGCTGGACATGTACGACACCACGATAATGCTCAAGCCGCGCGACCAATGGCGAAAGGGCATGACCTACGATCAGCTCGTTGCCGAGATGGACGACCGGCTGCATTTCCCCGGTTTGTCGAACACCTGGACGATGCCGGTTGAGAACCGTCTCGACATGGAGCTGACCGGGATCAAGACTCCGGTCGGGCTCAAAATTCAGGGTCCCGACGTCGACCGGATTCAGCGGATAGGTTCTCAGATCGAAGAAATACTCGGTCCCGTCCCGGGCACGCGGGGAATTTTCGCCGAACGAGTTTCTCAAGGATTCTACATTAACGTTGATGTCGACCGCTCTGTCGCCGCGAGGTATGGCCTGACGGTCGGAGACGTTCAGCGGGCGGTCAGCTCCGGGATGGGCGGCGAGAATATCGCGACCACCGTCGAAGGGCGCGAGCGCTACTCGATAAACGTTCGCTATCTCGCGGATTATCGCAGCGACCTGAACGCGCTTCGTCGAATACTGATCATGACGCCGACGGGAGCGCAGATCCCGCTCGGCGAAGTCGCTCGTATCAGCTTGGGCCCGGGGCCATCGATGATACGGGACGAAGACGGGCTGCTGACCGGCTACGTCTATGTTGACCTCGCGACGTCGGACTACGGCAGCTACATTGACAGCGCGCAGCGGGTGCTCGATCGGCAGCTGCATCTGCCTGCCGGATACACTCTGAAATGGTCGGGAGAGTATGAGTTCCAGCTGCGCGCGCGAAAGCGCCTCACAGTGATCCTGCCTATCGTTTTCGGTCTGATCTTCGTCTTGCTTTACATGCTCTTCCAGTCCGCGACCGAAGCGATTGTGCTGATCCTTCCGACCGTGTACGCGATGACGGGCGGGCTGCTGCTCCAGTACATGATGGGCTTCAACTTCAGCGTCGCCGTGTGGGTTGGGTACATCGCGTTGTTTGGCATCGCTGTCGAGACCGGCGTCGTCATGGTGATTTATCTTCACGAAGCTCTGAATCGCCACATCGCCGCCGGCGCGCTCACCCACGGGCAGATCGAGTTGGCCGTGATCGAGGGTGCGGTCCAGCGACTTCGACCCAAGCTGATGACCGTTGCAGTCGTGATGCTCAGTCTCGCGCCGATTCTATGGGAGAGCGGGATCGGCTCCGACGTGATGAAGCCAATCGCCGCGCCAATCGTCGGCGGAATGATCACCTCGACCATTCACGTCCTCATACTGGTGCCCGTGTTCTTCGCGATCATGAAGGAGCGGGAATTCAAGAAAAAGAGCCTGCAGTGACGGGTCTCCAACGCATCGGTGCGTTTTTCACGAGACGGTATCCGCCGGCCTCGCGCCCAGCCGTGTAAGCATGTCGCGCTTCTCGCTTAGGTAATCGAATCGGTTGTAAACGGCGCCGATGCCGGGGGCGGTTTGATTTAAATCGAAAATCGCTGCCAAACAACTGCCAATCGCGACCGAACAGGACCGATCAGCACCGACTTCGATTCCAACAAAACCCCCATTTCTCGCGGGTTTTGTTGCGTCGTGATCGATGGTGATCGCCCTTGGACTCATTCGTAATCAGCAGGTCGCCGGTTCGAATCCGGCGGGTGGCTCCAGAAAAGCGGCGCATTCCCGCTGTCATCGGCTCGGCGGGGTGCGTAACGCCTGCCCGAAAACCGCTTTGGCAGCCTCGATCTTGCGCGTACTTGCCGGGCCGCGATAGTTATGGGGTGGAGATCGACAATGATGAAGCGCACCCCGGGTATCCTCACCATCTCCTGTTCGAGATTCTTCCCGCAGCCCAACGGCCCGCAGTGAAAAACCGGGCGCCGCTGGCGGCTACTCCTTACCGGCTCTTGCCTCTCACCTCCGTGCGGCCGGATGGATGGCTGAAACGGCAACTGCAAATCCAGGCTGACGGCCTCTCCGGACATGTGGAGGAAATCTGGGAGGATCTCGGGCCGGAAAGTGGATGGCTGGGCGGCACGGGTGAGAGTTGGGAGCGTGGGCCGTACTATCTCGACGGTCTGGTTCCGCTGGCGTATCTGCTCGACGATCCGGTCCTCATCGCACGCGCGAGAAAGTGGATCGATTGGACGCTGTCCAATCAGCGCCCGGATGGCTCGATCGGTCCGGGGAAGGATATCGACTGGTGGCCGAAGTTTGTGATGCTCAAGGCGCTCACGCAGTACCAGGAGGCGACCGGCGATCCACGGGTTATCCCGCTGATGGAACGTTACTTCGCTTACCAGGCCGCACAGCTCGACCAGAATCCATTGAGCGAGTGGGCCGTATGGCGCTGGCAGGACGAGGCCTTGACCCTGATATGGCTTTATAACCGCAATGGCGATCCCAAACTTCTGAACCTCATTCGCAAGTTGCACGACCAGGGATTCTATTGGCCGGACCAGTTCAAGGATTTTGAGTTTAAGCAGAAGAACACCGGCAAGGAGCACATGCTGCGGACCCACGGCGTCAACAACTGCCAGGGGCTCAAGACCGGCGCGATCTGGTGGCAGATCACCAAGGACCATGCGGACCTGGAGGAGCTCTATAACCAGTTCCGAATGCTGGATAAGTATCACCTGCAGCCCAGCGGAATGCACAGTGGCGACGAGCACTATGCGGGCCTCGATCCATCGCAGGGTACGGAGCTCTGCTCAGTGGTGGAGACTATGTTCTCGCTGGAGCAGATTGTCGGTGCGACGGGCGATGCGACGTTCGCCGATAGATTGGAAAAGGTCGCCTATAACTCGCTGCCTGCCACCTTCACCAAGGACATGTGGGGGCATCAATATGACCAGCAGGCCAACCAGGTGCTGGTGTCGCGCGCAAAGCGGAACTGGACCAGCAACGGCCCGGACTCCAATCTTTTCGGCTTGGAGCCGAACTTCGGATGCTGCCTGGCCAACATGCATCAAGCATGGCCGAAATTCGCCGCGAGTCTGTGGATGGCAACCGACGACGACGGACTGGCTGCGATCGCTTATGCACCCAGCGAGGTCACTGCCGTGGTTCGCGGCGGCGTGCAGGTGACCATTGTAGAGGAGACTGACTACCCATTCCGCCAGGACATCCGATTGACCGTGAATCCGCAGCGCCCGGCGACGTTTCCGCTCGAACTTCGCATTCCCAATTGGGCGTCCGCCGCGAGCGTGCGGGTCAACGGCGACTCGATCGGCGGGCTCAAGCCTGGCACGTTCCACAAGATCGAGCGGCAATGGCGCGATGGGGACAAGGTCGAGATCGTGCTTCCGATGGACGTTCGCATTTCGCACTGGTACCACGACTCGGTCGCCGTCGAACGCGGCCCGCTGATTTACTCGTTGAAGATTGGCGAACAGTGGACCAAGGATACTGAGCGAGCGGAGGCGCCGGACTGGGCGGTCGAGCCGACAACGCCTTGGAATTACGCCCTGCTGCTCGACGCGGCGCATCCGGAAAATTCGCTTGAAGTGGAGGAGCGCACTATCGGAGAGTATCCGTTCAGTTCCGAAGGCGCTCCGGTAGTGCTGAAGGCGAAAGCGCGGCGGCTGCCGGAATGGACGTTGGTCGACAATTCAGCGGGCCCGGTTCCATTTAGTCCCGCGTCGAGCGCCGAGCCGATCGAAACCGTCGCATTGATCCCTTACGGTTCGGCGAAGTTGCGTGTAACGGCGTTTCCGCTCGCGCGCTGAGCACATGACACGAAGCGGCTGTTGCCGCCGGCCGAGTTCGCGACGCGGATCAAAAGGCCACCAAGTCTATGTCACGGGATCAGTTGCAGTTTTACCCCGGCGCTCACAGCCGCCCCTTCAGAGCGACGAGGTAGTAAAGCGCGGTTCGATCGTCCGAGAGAAGAGAGCGCGCTGCCAAGCGCGTTCAGCACCGTCCGCTGCGTTTTTTCCGTCAGCCGCCAGGCCCGCCGTCCAACTGGCAGTTAAGGCGGCCTCGTCAGCCCGCTCCGTAGCGCTGCCCCAGGCCGACATCGCCGCGCATCGCGCGGCGTCGCCCGACCGTACCGCGTTCCAGGCACTTCCTGCCAGAATCCACGCCGATCGGAGTTCTCCTGCCGTAGCCCGGCCGCAAGCGTGGTCGCGGGCGACCTGAATCGCTCGGCGCGGCCGATCGTCTCCAGGAAATTCCCTCTCGTAAAGATACAAGACCCGCTCCGCGCAGTCGCAGGCGAACAGGCGCAGATCCGAGCGCATGTCTCTCACCGCGAGAAGCCGTCTCTCCCTGCTAACCTGAAAGAAGCCCGTTTCAACATCGCCTTCCGTGGAAATAGGCTCTGAAACCTCCACCAGGCATGCAATCGGTCCGTCCGCTTGCAAGAACGCATCCCAGAGCGTCGGTGATGAATGGTAACCGGTCTCGCTTATGGTCTCCCCCTCGCCAGCGTCTATCGTGACAGGCGTGTAAGCTCGAATTTCTCCGATGCGCCAGGGGACCGAGCTCCCGGCGATCACATCCTCATCCGATTGAAGGTCTTCGTAAGGAAAGTGGTAAGCGCGAAGCATTGCGTCTCTCCTCAACGGAAGTAAGCGCCGAGCTTATGGGGTACCGTATGTAGGCTCTTTCCTAACAAACACCCCTCAAGATTCAAACTGCCGGAGCAAACGCCAGCCTCGCTCGCGGACGGCCAGGTGCTGTTGGCTCCTTGACTTAAAGGTGCGCCGTCAGGCTTTTCTGGCTTTGACGGTCTTCCAAGCAGCGGCTAGTATCTCGGCCCCTTCTTTGCCTATAGGCTGTAGCCATTCGACAAACGCTTGCGTGAACCCCAATTCCGAACGTGCGAAATCGGCTGCATCTCTAGTACGAACCCAGAACACGTCATCCTCTTCGGCAACAACCCGCCATGACTTGTACTTGTCGTTTCGGATAGTTTTGAGGGCGCGATTTCCTTGAACATACACAAACGCTTGAAGCCTATGATGCGGGCCGAGGTCGAAGGAGAAGTACGGATTCTCGGCATCTGAAAAGCCCCAACCGACGTGGAGATCAAGATCGGCGGGGCTATCGTAAGGATACGACCAATCCCAAAAAGCAGCGAGCGAATATTCGGGTGACTTCAGCGCACCGTCTTGCGCGCGCGGAGGGACAAACCGATGCATCAGTTGCCGCGCCGCTAGCATTGCGTCCTTGATCTTTTCGTCGATCTTATGATCATTCTTTCTTCGGGAGAAAGACAGGAATCCGTTTAGCAGTTCAACATCTTTCTCATTCATTTCGCTCATCTCTTCTTCCCCTAGGAACTCCAGAAAGTCGCGGGCAAGACTCTCCGCATCTGTGTTCCCGCTGTTCTTGTTCGCCCAACCGCGAAGCCAGTTGTATAGCCCACGCCAGTGACATACGGAGCGGAGTTGTATCCAGTATCTCCGGTCACCATCACTGCTTAAAAAATCGGGAGGAGCTTCTTTGCTGTGGGTCAGCAGGACGAGCGCAGCGCTGCGATAGTGTTCAGAAAGCCATTTCCCATAGTCGTCAAGCTGATAAAAGATGTCTTGACTAGATTCTTGCTCTGCCCTCTCTTTCTCCGCACCCAACTCTTCCTTCGGGCTGTGTCGTATGCGCTTAGTGAATGCAGCGCCTATCTTGACTTCGACCAGCAATGCGCATTCCCCATCAATGGTGATGGTGATGTCCGGCCGCTTTCGCGACAAATCGCTCAATTCGATGGAGCGCTGCGTATCCCAGCGAAGTTGTCTGGCCAACTCCACGCGCCGACCAAGGGCGTCCGCTGAGCGGTTGGCGGCCATATGGTGCAACAGTATGTCAGTTATAAAGCGGCGAGCCTCCTTCGGAAAGAGTCGTTCCAAGCGGTTCATCAAGTCCGCAAAGGCCTCAGTGAGAAAGTTCTCTTTCTGGGAATGTCCTTCTCGCGGGAGGCTCTTATACAGCCGGTTGTAGACAGACATATCTAATCATCAACGGCGCGCAGTGTTCGCGCGGCGGGCGCGAGCATCGCGAGCGCGATTTTGTGCAGCTCGCGATCGCCGGCGGCGATTACCTGCCCGCCGTCATATGGTGCGCCGCCTGACCAACTCGTCACGATTCCACCTGCGGCCTCGATGATCGGGACGAGCGGCTGGATATCGTAAGGTTGAAGGCTCGATTCGATCACCAGATCGATGAAGCCCGAGGCGAGCAAGCAGTACGAATAGCAGTCGCCGCCGTAGCGCCTCATCCGCGCCTTGGACGCAAGGTCGCGAAACGCGTCGCGTTCGCCCGGGCCCGAGAACATCGACGGATCGGTCGCACCGACGATCGCGTCTTCCAGCCGCGGGCATTCGCGCACCTTAAGCGAGTTGGCTGAGCCGCCGCGCCTCAGTTCAGCGCCCAGGCGCGAACCGACGAACGTCTCGCCCGTGTACGGCTGATGCATCACGCCGACGACCGGTCGCACGCCGTCGTTGAGTGCGATCAAAACGCCCCAGTGCAGTTGCCCCATGATGAAGGCGCGCGTGCCGTCGATCGGATCGATAATCCAGGTAAGCCCGTCGGCGCCGGCCGCGAAGCCGTGCTCCTCGCCGAGGATTCCGTGGCCGGGATAAACCCGCTGAATCTCGTCGCGGATCGCCCGCTCCGCCGCGCGATCGGCGAGCGTCACCGGATCGTAGCCGCCGGCGCCCGCCTTATTCTCGACTGCGAGGCGCACGCGAAAATACGGCAGGATCGTTCGTCCCGCGAGCTCCGCCAGATGGCAGGCAAAGGCGGCGTACTCTCCGATCGCGCGATCGTCCATCGCCGGCATACGCTGATCTCCTCGAAAGCCGGCCCGGTTACGGAACTTCGGTGCTCGCGTCGAGCCACGCGTACATCAATTCATTGACCATCGATGGATCGAGCGGGGCCGCGCCGCCACCGTACACCGCGCCGCTGCGGGCGGGCGTCGCCGGCGGATTCTTCGCGTATTCGACGCCGGCCTTGAGGTCCCTGACGAAGCGCGCCGCCACGCCCGGAAGTGTCTGCGGCAAGGTGACGCACAGGTGAAAGCCCGCGGGCCGCTGCAGCCCGTTGACGCGCCATCCACGTTCCGCGATGAAATCGTTGACGTGGAAAATGTCCACCTTGTCCGACGTGATCGCGATGCAGTAGGTCGGCTTGCCGATAATCTTGAGCTCCGGGATTTTTGCGACCCCCGACTTGATCGTGTCCGCCGCCTTCATGATGCGGCGGGTCGCCTTCAGGTAGCCCTCCTCGCCGAGTGTGACCAGCGCCGCCCAGGTCGATGCGCTGATTCCCTCCGAGCGGCTGCCCGCCACCGTGGGCGACGCATACAAGCCGCCCTGCCAGTCGGTCATCGTGAAGTACATGCGCCGGCGCAATGCGCGATTGCGATAGAGCACAACCGACGCGCCCTTCAACCCGTAGCCCCATTTGTGCGTATCGCAGGACATCGAGGTGACGCCCGGCAGGCGGAAGTCGAACGCCGGAACGTCATACCCGAGCTTTGCGATCCACGGCAGGATGAAGCCGCCGAAGCAGCTATCGACATGGAGGCCGACCCCGGCTTCGAGCGCGAGAGCGGACAACTTCTCGATCGGATCGATCAGCCCGTGCGGATAATTCGCCGCCGAGCCCGCGATCGCGATGGTGTTGGGTCCGATCGCGCGGCGCATCGCGTCCACGTCGGCCAGGTAATCGGCTCCGACCGGCACGCGAATCAGCTTGATGCCGAAAAAGTGCGCGCCCTTGGAAAATGCCGGATGAATCGTCTCCGGCACCACCATCTCGGGCGCCGTGATTGCGCGCTCGGCCTTGGCTTTCTCCCGATACGCCAGCATCGGCAGGATGATGCTCTCGGTGCCGCCCGAAGTGATCGCTCCGCATACGTCGGCCTGCGGGTCCTTCTCGCGCGCCAGCTCCGCGCCCAGCATCCGCGCGGTCATGGCGATTATCTCGCCCTCGAATTTGGTGCCGCTCGGGCACATGTCGCGCTGCAGCAGGTTAACGTGCGAGAACAGCGCGAACACGCGGTTCAAGTAGGCATAGTGCTCCATCCCGCCGTGGTAGTAGGTGCCCGAGATCTGGCCGGTCTGCCAGCGCGCGTTTTCCTGGCGCGCGATGCTGCGCATCTCGCGCATGACGTCCTCGGGCTGGCGGCTCTTCGTGGGCAGCTCGTGGTAGGTCTCGAAGGTTTCGCGATAGGGGAACATATCTCCGAAAGGTCCGGAGGGCTCTTGCTGCTTCTTCGCTGCCTTGGGCATGGTACGGCTCCTTAAAGATCTCCGATGGCAACCGGTGAAAAACGAAACATCCGGCGGTCGCCATTTTTATTATCGCAATCGATTTGAATACTAGTCCATCGCCGGTTTCAATCTGACGCGCGAACGGCCGGGTTGAGCCGCCGGTAGATCGCGCGGTTGCGCTTGTAGAACTCGAGGAACTCGCGGAACTGGCGATCGTACAGGCGCCGGTTGATCTCGATCGGCCGGTACTCGGCCGCGATCTTCACCCGCGCGGAAATTTCCTCAACCGTGATCTCGCCCAGCGCCGCAAACGCCGCCATCGCGGCGCCCACCGCGTTGGCGTTGCGCGGATTTGCGACCTGCCGCACCGTGCATCCGAGCACGTCGGCCTGGATCTGGCACCACAGATCGGAGCTCGCGCCACCGCCGATGAAATTCAGCTGCTCGAACGGCCGCCCGATGAACTTCTCAACGTGGCCCTTGAGCCATCGCAGGTTGTACGCGACCCCTTCCATCACTGCGCGCACGTAATGGCCGCGGCTGGTGCGCGCGTTCTGATTGAAGAAGGCGCTGCGCGTCGATGCGTCCTCGTGCGGCGCCAGCACGCCGTTGATCCACGGCGTGAAGATCAATCCGTCGCTCCCCGGCGCAACCCCCGCGGCGAGCCGGTTCATGTCGGCGTAAACGTCGATGGGAGAATTCGCGCCGCCCGCCGGATACAGGATGTCTTTCACGAACTCGAGACTGCGTCCCGCCGCACCCTGTTCCGCGCTTACCATGTAACGGCCCGGCAGCGCGGCCGGCATCGCGGTCAGCATGTGGAGCGGATCGGTCTTCTTCGCCGGCACGTGACAGCTCAGCCACGCCGTAGTGCCGATATAGAAGTAGCCCTCGTAATTGCTCACCGCACCCGCGCCCAGGGTCGCCGCGTGACCGTCGCACGACCCCATCACGACGCGAGTCGATGGCGCCAGGCCCAGCTCCGCTGCGACTTCGGGCTTGACCGTGCCGAGCACGGCGTTAACCGGCCGCAAGTCCGGCAACTTGGCGCGATCGACGCCGGCCATCGCAAGCAACTCGGGCACGTAGTCAACCTTGTTGGGGTTGCGAATATCGGTCAGCCAATAAGTGATCATCGTCGCGTACGAAGCTGCGAATTGCCCGGTGAGCCGCAGGTTGAGGTAATCCATCGGCTCGAGAAACTTGAAGGTCCGCGCATATACCTCGGGGCGCTCATGCTTGATGAACAGGATATGCCCCAGGCCATCGACCCCCGATTGAACCGGCGCACCGCCCGTGAAGCGCAGCCATTTGAGCAGCTTGAAGAGGCCGTAGCCCTGCACTCGCGGCCATCCGCCGGTGACCGCGCGATTGTATTTCGCGCCGCGGGTGTCCATCCATGAAATCGCATTGCCGATTGCGGCGCCGTCCTCGTCAACCGCCACCGTGACGGACCACAGCGTGGTGCATGCGACAGCGATGATTTGCGCCGCGGGCACGCGCGAGGCCGCGATCGCCTCCTTCGCTGCGTCGCACACAGAGCGCCACCATTGCTCAGGATCCTGCTCGACCGCGCCTCCCCCCATCATCATGGTGTCCGTATGGCGCAATGCCGACGCGACGACTTCGCCTGCGCTCGAAACGACGGCGGCCTTCGTGCTGCCCGAGCCCATGTCGATGGCGAGCACGTATTTAAGCGGAGAGGAGGAGGTCATCTATGAGTTCCGCCCGCGGTTGATCTGCCTAATGCCCGCGCGAGTTTGATCCGCCGCGCGAATTTCTCAGGATGCCCGCATCACGAAAAATAGTCCAGCAGTCCGGAACTCTTCTCGGAGAGCGCAAGGGTATCGGAGGATCACCCTTCGCCCGCGAATTTACCGCGACGCCCGCTCCTGCGCTTGCGCGGCGAGGCGGGGGCGGTGTAATCGGAGCGGATGTCCAAAACTGACTCGATCGTCACCTCGGGCGTCGATGCGGCGCGGGCGCGCCGTCCCGCGATCCTCGAGCGTTTCGCGCGCGGCGCGGTGCTAAGCCGTCTGGTGGGAATCAAACGCGGCCGGATCGTGATCGAAGACGGCGACGAGCGCCTCCCCTTCGGCCAGGATGTCTCCGACGCCGATTTGCGCGCCACCATCCGGGTCAAGGACCATCGCTTCTATTCCGACATCGCGCTCGCGGGCAGTATCGGCGCCGGCGAAGCGTACATGGCCGGCTCGTGGGCGACGGACGACCTGACCGCGCTCGCGCAAATCATGCTGCGCAACCGCGAGGTGATGGAGGGGATGGATAGCGGCCTGGCGCGGCTGGCCAATCCCGTCCGCCGCTTCATCCACTACCTCAATCGCAACACCAAAACCGGCAGCCGGCGCAACATCGCGGCGCATTACGACCTCGGCAACGATTTTTTCGAGTTGATTCTGGATCGCACGCTGATGTACTCGTGCGCGATCTTCGAGCGCGCCGGCGCCACGCTGGAGGAGGCGGCGGCGGCCAAGGTCGATCGCATCTGCCGCAAGCTCGATCTTCGCGCCCACGATCACCTGGTCGAGATCGGCACGGGATGGGGCGGGTTTGCGATTCACGCGGCCAAGAATTACGGGTGCCGCGTCACCACCACCACGATTTCACGCGCGCAGCACGACTACGCGGTCAAGAAAATCGCCGCCGAGGGCCTCGCCGACCGTATCACCGTGCTGTTCAAGGATTACCGCGACCTCACCGGCCAGTTCGACAAGGCCGTGTCGATCGAGATGATCGAAGCGGTCGGGCATCAGTTCCTCGATTCGTATTTCCGCAAATGCGGCGAGCTGCTGAAGCCCGACGGGATGATGGCGTTGCAGGCGATCACGATCGCCGACCAGTACTACGAAGGCTCGATCAGGAGCGTCGATTTCATCAAGAAGTACATCTTCCCGGGCGCCTTCATTCCGTCGGTCACGGCGATGTGCGATTCGATCACGCGCGCGAGCGATCTGCGGCTGTTCCATCTCGAGGATCTCACGCCCAATTACGCCGAGACCCTGAAGAACTGGCGAATCCGGATGTTCAACAATATCGAACGAGTGCGCGCGCTCGGTTATCCGGAAGAATTCATCCGGATGTGGGAGTACTACCTCTGCTACTGCGAGGCCGGCTTTCGCGAGCGCTACTTGGGCGACGTGCAGATGCTCCTGACCAAGCCCGATTGCCGCCGCGGCATGAAGGAAGAATCACTTGCGCGGTGAGCGGCAGGGGCTGCGGCCCCTGCACCCACAGTGAGAAGACGCGAAAATCTGCGCAGCGCATCTTTTCGCGATTACGCGGCAGGGGTGACCCCTGCACCCAGTGTTAAGACCGCGCTCCGTTGTCGCGCGCGGCCCGTGGCAACGGCTTAATACTGCGCTGCCGTCGCCACGGCCAGGGGTGACCCCTTGACCCAGTGTGTTGAGGGTTGCGGACCGGCGCCAGTCAGTTAATTTTCGACGCGACCGCGCCACAAAGTCCGGCAGGATCACGCGCCCGCCGATCTGAAACGCCAGCGCACCTCCGGCACGCTCGCCTAATCCGGCTCTCTGCGCGCGACTGTTCCCCTTCCCACCTGGCATCTGCTCATAGAGTGCCTGGGCTGTGAAAAAAAAGAATAAGGTCCCCTTTACACTATCTGCGGATCGTAGCAAGCGGCGATCTGGTCAAGGGAATATTCTAGGGTTCGAACAGCCCAAATCTCTAACTCTCTGATGTCGCCGCCAAGATCCCTGCGCCAATTCCCGGAAACGTGCTCGCCTTCCTGCCAATCTGGGTTGCAATTCCAGCCAGCCATCCCAAAGTGAATTCCAGACACTTCGTCGGCGAGATTTTCAAGAGGCCAGTCTACATGCCAATGAGGATGAGCTGATTTCCCACTCGCGCCGGTGCTTTGCGGCCATTCCGCTCGAAACAATTGATTTCCGATTGGTTCGATTTGGTTGCGACCCGCGTAAAATGTAAATGTCGCATCATGCAATTTGAATTCGTCACGTAGCTCTCTAATCCAAACCTCTCGCCAGCCAACCCAAGTGAAATACTCAGGCCCCCATGCATCGCTACGCTCCTTCGCGGGCACAACCGGACACCGAGTGCCTGCGACAGGTCGCAAACCCCACCGCACTGCGCTTCGCTTGGGCCATAGAAAGAAGGCTACTTCTCCCTGAAGATCTCTTCTCTGCCAACGACTCCGAAGCTCAGGGCGCGGCGCGATTTCGATTTCCGTACGAAAATGCTCTGCGAAGCGATTCACGCATCGGTTATGCAACGCCTCTATAGCGCTTTTCTTAACTGTAGGAACCTCTGGGTTCGTAGGGGCCATCCACTATGCCCCTATTACATCGAGATCCCATTCGACAAGCGGAATGCCATAGCTGCGAGCCACTATTGAGTCCAACCGATCGAAATCGACGCGATCATTGTTAACGAGAGCCCGACCCAAGGCCTCAAGTTCCTTCACGTCGTCGGCCACAACAGCATTCTCGTCTGTAAGATCTGGAAGATACACTCCTTTTATAAACCTGTCAGAGAGATTGAACTGGCCACCTTGTACCCGCGGGCAAAAGCATGAAAGAAGCACCTCAAAAGCGGAACTGTTCAGTATCGCCACGTAAGCCCAAGGAAGACCGCTCCTGTGGAACGGGACTTCAAATTCCTCGCCTTCATCATCCTCGGTTCTCCGCCACAGCCAAGCATAACCCTGCACGACCACAAACCGGCCATCAGCGTCATAACTGAAACTGCCTTTGTAACCGAAGTAGGCGGAAACGAGTTTTGGTAGATGCTGCCATTCCCGACGGTCCCGCGTTAGTAGCCACCATCGCTCACGATCGATGCCCGCCCTCTCCGAAAGCATGACTTTCCCCGGACCAAGCCTCTTGTCGTAGTAAGTGGGAACCCTTGTGGTTAGATCCTGAAGAGTCGTGATCGTGATCTCATGGTCACTATAGGGCCAGAACACGTATTGTTCTTCTGTCAATTGACCGGCCTGAATAGTCTGAGAACCAGCAGCAGGATGAAAGAACTCTTGTTCAGGAAAAGGGAGCGCGAGAAACTCTTTCCTGTTCAGGATGAAGACGCTATTTTTACCGGTAAGGGCACCCTGATTGACTTCGAACACGTCTCCGACCGTTGGCATTCCAGAGCGCCGCAGGCGTTCAACAAGCTCCGCACTACGCTTAGAACGCGGTAGCCAGGTTGCTGGCGTCACCAATCCGGGCGCGGCGGTAAAAATACTGTAGGTATCAGTCTCCTCCGGCGTCTCAAGCTTTGATGCTCTACGCAGTCCTCGCAGAGCCTCTTCCTCACCACCTTCTTTCGCCCATAGGATTCGAACGGGCAGAAGCGGCTGATCGTGGGTGGCTTTCCGCTTCAGCACAAAGAACGCAGGTTCCACCATCGCATTTTGAAAGAAGCTGAAGCCACTGAACCGGCCAACCAAACTGATGTTGGCCTTTCCCAGGATCGCCGCCCGCCACTTTTCAGCGTTGTTACTCTGGAGGAAAGGGCTGGGAACGATTGAGGCCAGCACGCCACCAGGTCTAAGACGCTGGACACCTTTCCAGACGAAAGCCATTGCCTTGTCCATGTGTCCTTTGAACAATGGCCCTAAGACGTCCTTAACGACGGACTTCTCCTTGCTCGGCATTTTTCTCCAAGCAGCGAACGGCGGGTTAGTTAGAATCAAATCACACTCTGGCCATTCCGCTTGTAGCGCGTCAGTGTGGCAGATCTCTACTTCTATCGGCATTCCCTGTGGTGCATCCTGCACGGCGCGACCGAGGCAAAACTTGGCGATTTCACAGGAGATTGGTGACGTGTCGTATCCGACTAGCTTCACCGGTGAACGGTAGTTGATCTCGACTAATTCTTGTAGGGCCTGCTGAAGAAATATTCCTGAGCCGCACGCCGGGTCGAGCAGCACCATCCCCTGTTGGCGGGAGGGCAAGTCAGGGCCGAGAGCTTCCGTGGCTTGTTGAACCATAGCTCTAGCAAGTGGCGGGGGCGTAAAACGAGCATCTCTGTTGAGCTGGGGAGCTTGTAGTGCCGGGGCCGCACTTGCCATTCCGGGAAATGAAAACTGATCGCTACGTTGCAACTCGAAATGGGCCTCCTGATACAGCACGCCGGAAGCATGTCGAATCAGCAGGTCGGGTTCTAACTGGCATTCCGTGTAGGGATCCGGATCAAGAAACGTAGCCAAGAGGTCTCCGATCTGTACCCTCTGGACCGCATCGGGGACCTCTTCAAAGTGAGTGTAGCCTGAGCCAGCTTTGCGTAATGCATCGCCGACCGTCTCGCATTTGCGCCATGTATTGTCGGAAAGACCTCCAAAACGAACGAGTTCTGTGCCAAGAAGAAAGGCATTGAACACGCGGATCGCGACCACGGGATCGGTTGAGTAAGGCGCGAGTGTGTTACGGACCTGTCGAAAGGCCGTGAGCAGTTTGGAAATGACATCAGTAGGGCGCTCGACACGGGTTTTCTCTATTCGCCCGAAAATGCGGCCAGCCTCAGACGCAGTGTCTGGAAGCGGGAAGCGAGTCAGATCGTCGGGAGCGTCCCAGCGCCTGCAAACCACGCCGCGGTTGCCCACGATGAGAGTGTGCCGAAGATTTGCTGACCACGACCACGATAGGGGTTCTGGGCTGTAAAGCAGTTCTTCTTGATCCTTTGCTGCATACAGGCCGAGGCTTGAACGTCGGCCATCCAGAAGTACGGCAAGATCACCAGGTACGTGATTGGGGCGTGAAGCGCCGAAGAGCGAAACGTGGGCCAGCCCGATCGCTTGAGCCCATGCCGCTGTCGAAAACGGATTCCAATTTCTATTGGTAGCCACTTTTCACTCTCGGCCTCGACGGTCGGATGCAAAATCCTTTTGGTAACGCCGATCGGAGGCAAATATTGCACAATCAAAGACCGAAGTACAGATACGCCCGTATTGGTGACATTTCGCTAACTAATTTAACCGCTTCGCTTCTTAGCAAACCCAAGCGGGCGGTCTCGGTCGGGGCGTTCGCACTTCGGCCAGGTTAGAACGGCATCGCGCTGGGCGCGACGAGATACTTGACGCCCCGCTCTTCGATCGTGCCCCGACGCGCCCGCGTTAGAGATCTCATTGATCTCTTTGGGGCGTTCCTGCTGCACTTAATGGCCAAGGCGCGGCGCAAAGACCGGCGGTAGGCGGGCTCTGCGGGCAAAATCAACTATTTGTTGTAGCCGAGGCAATGCGACAGTTCGCGGCCCGCGTCGGCCTCTCCTGTCAGGAGAGCTGTGCGTAACTGCATATTGAATTCGGAGCAGCCCGGCTCCGCGTGCCCTCAGTGAAGTCGAAGTGTTTTGCGCCGAGAAAGATCCGGGATTCTTCGCTGCGCTCAGAATGACACAAAAAAAAGAGCGCGCCTGCGCGTGGGCGCCGACGCCGGACGCCAGGGTTTTCGTTGTCCGTCGAGATTCTTCGCCGCAGCGGCTCAGAAGGACACGCGCGGGGGCGGCTTTCCCGAGCGCTATCTCGGCGACGTGCAGACGATCCTGACCAAGCCCGATTCGCGCCGCGGCATGAAGGAAGAATCACCTGCGCGGTGGGCGGCAGGGGCTGCGGCCCCTGCACCCGCAGTGAGAAGACGCGAAAATCTGCGCAGCGCATCTTTTCGCGACTACGCGATGGGCATGGGTGACCCCTGCACCCAGGGTTAAGGCCGCCCGCCGTTGGCGGGCGCGGGCCCTGCCAACGGCTTAATGCTGCGCTGCCGTCGTCACGGCCGGACGAATTCACGCATTCGTCAGCGGGCGGTCTCGTCGCCGAAATAACGAGCCAGCTCCGGGGGCATCGAATCGACGTCGATCTCGAAGAGTTCGAGCAGAACGTTGTCCGGCGCCGGACACATGATGTAGCGCCACGTGCCGAATTCGTGAACGCCGCTTTTGAACGCCGTCCCCATCTCGACCAAGCGACGATGCAGGCCCGCCAGGTCGGTCGTACGAATCCCGACGTGATGTATGGCGCCCCTGCCGTCATCCCGCGGCGGTTGGGAATATAGATGAAGGCGGCCGGCGCCGAGCTTCATGAAGACGTTGCGGACACCACCGAAATCGCCGTCGAAATATACCTCCGCACCCAAGGCATGCACGTACCAGTCAACCGCCGCATTCAGGTCTCGCGAAAAGAGGTGCACATGATGAAGATGTATCATCCGACCCTCATCGAAAGCCGTGGCTTGCCTGATATCGCAAGCGTCTTCACGCCGAACCCGCGAAGCGATCGATAGCAGGCTGTTGAAAAAGTAATTTTCAACGCCTGCTCCCTCTCTCTTCTCTCCCCCAAAGGGGGAGATGTTGTAGGTAGGCAGCCGTCTTTTACGCAGGGTGTTGAATGGTTCGAGACCCGAACTGCCCTTCGATATGAGTTCTTCAACACCCTGCTAGGGAATCTTCGCGATCTGAAGGGCGCCGTCTGCCAGCTCAATCGGAGCGCTGGCAAAGACGGCGCCCGTAACTGCAAGATTTGAACTGGGATCCGGGCGAACCAGGTTCTCCAATTCAGATCGCGGGAAGACTAGCAGGCTGTTGAAAAAGTAATTTTCAACGCCTGCTCCCTCTCTCTTGTCTCCCCCAAAGGGGGAGATGTTGTAGGTAAGAAGCCATCTTTTACACAGGGTGTTGAACGCTTCGAGACCCGAGCTACCCTTCGATATGAGTTTTTCAACACCCCGCTAATGGTTCTCCTGACCATGGCCCTGGTCGTGCTCCTGGCCGTGGCCGTGATCCTGGCCCTTGTTGTGATCCCCGCCCTTGTTGTGCTCCTGGCCCTTGTTGTAACCCGGGGCCGGGGGCGGGTTGTGAATCGGGGCCGGGGGCGGGTTGTGATCCCAGCCGTGGCCGTTATCGTGATGCTCGCGCTGCGTGAACCAGGTCGGATGATGCTGCTGGACCCAACCGCGGTCATGGCCGAACCACCAGTCCGAGTCGTGCCAATGGTGATCGCGGTCGTAGTCGCCATAGCCATACATATCGTAGGACCCACAAGTGCCGCGGAACGCCCATTCGTTTTGACGCCTAAGGTCAGCAGCGGCGGCGGGATGCCCGGTGTTGAGATCGTTCCAATAGACGTTGCGGATTCGCCGCGCTTGCTCGCAAGAAGCACCATAGGCCTGCATCGTAAGCCCACCGGCCAGAACGAAAAGCAATTCTACAACCAACAAGAATCTGAGGCGCATCGCATTCTCCTTCTTTCGATTTCAGCCTTGGCCAATCTAAAATACCTGATTTAGCCTAATCCCTTTAGCATCCGAAGAAAAGAATCGCTCGGCCAATCGCGAGCAGGGCATACCGGGCGATCTGTCAATCTGCCCGATCTGTCATAGACAGGTGACACGCGATTTGAAATAAGCGTGGTATGAAGCCGCTCGAACGCGTACGCGTTGGTCTGATTGGTTGCGGGCGCATCGCCAGCCTGCAGGTCCTGGGCTATCGCGATCACTCGCGCGCGGAGCTGACAGCAATCTGTGACAACGACGAAGCGCTGCTGGGTCAGCGACAGCAGGAGTGGCAACCAAAGAAGACGTATCGTGACTATCGCCAGCTTCTCGCCGACCCCGACGTGAACGCCGTGGAGATCCTGATACCACACCACTTGCATCGGGAGGTCGCCATCGCCGCGTTGCAAGCAGGCAAGCATGTGTCGTTGCAGAAGCCGCCGGCGTTGACGATCCGCGAACTCGACGACGTGAATGAAGCGGCGAAAGCCGCGGGACGGCGGCTGCGCGTCTTCGAGAACTTCATGTACTATCCGCCGCACGTCAAGGCGCGCGCGCTGGTCCGGGAAGGCGCAATCGGTGAGCCGATCTCGGTGCGGATCAAGACGGCGGCCGGACGTTTCGATGACGGCTGGCCGGTGCCGGCCACGTCGCTGGCGTGGCGCATGAATCCGGAAACCTGCGGTGGAGGCCCAACCTGCTTCGACCACGGCTACCATTGCTACAACATGGCGCGCTTCTTCGTCGCCGAGCCGGTCGAACGCGTGCACGCGTGGATTCACGTAAACCGGTTTGGGCCGGACGCCTTCTACGACGGGCCCGCTTTGATCAGTTGGAAGTACGCCGGGGTACCCAAGTTCGGCAGCTGGGAAGTCATCGCGTCGGTGGGCATGCGCGTACGCTCGAAGTACTACGCCAGTGACGACCGGATCGAAATCCACGGGACCGAGGGCATCATCTGGATCAACCGCTGTAGCGGTTATCTGCTCGACGAGCCGGCGCTGGTCCTGTATCGGGACGGCGAGACGCGCGCCTGGCACGACATTCCAAACGACTGGGCGGAAAGTTTTCGCCTGGGCGCGCATGATTTCATCGACGCGTTGATTGAAGGCCGCCAACCCCCACAGGATGCCGACGATGCCGCGGCAACGCTCCGCTTCGCCATAGCAGCCCACGTCTCGGCCTGCGAGCACAGAGAGGTTCGTCTCGACGAGATCGGGCCGGACACCAGAGCACGACTCGCGATCTGACTTGGCTCTCCGTCCCGAGAACTCGTGCTGGTGCCTTTGAGCAAGGTGCGGGCGATGCGGTCCACGATCCACTGAAGCGGTCAGTAAGGCTTGCATGACAAGCTTTGTAGAATAATCGACGGAGCGAAGCGGCCAAGAGCCGCGAGCCCGCCCGCGGCCCGGAAAGCGCGATAATGCCGGAATAAGCGGCTGCGCTCAGCAATTACGCGATAAGGGTATGAAGCCCGGCACCTTTCGTTTGAAAGATGCCGGGCTTATTATTTTCTGGCAAAAGGAGAGACTAAATAATGAAATACCTATTAGCACTCCTGGCGATCGTATCGGTTGCGGCGTGCTCCAATCCCTCGACTCCAGCAGGCTTTGTCGGTTACGTCACCAAGCATCCATACACAATGCCCGCGCGCTTTTATGAATTGCAAACGGGGCCAACGTCAACAGGGCTTGGCTGGATGCTGGATGTGACCAACATTTCCGTGACGCCGAATACCAGTACAGAGCAATTTCAAGACGCGACTGCGGTACTCGCCAAGGATAACCTGCATATCGAGTTTCAGGCGCATCTACTTTGGAAAATTGATCCTGAAAACGTGAAGGTGTTTGTCGAGAAGTATGGAGGGACGGGTGACTTTCCACTCAGAGCCGCCTACGAGAATTTTATCAAGGAACCGTTCCGAACCTACACCCGCGATGAGGTGCAGAAGTATAACGGCCTGGACATCAAGGACAATATCGACACAATTGGTTCGGCCGTGCAGGCTCGAATCTTGACACTAACGCAAGGTACACCGTTCACGATCATCAGTGTCGTTATCGGTAACATTCAATATCCCGAAACCGTCGCGCAGTCAGTCGCAAACAAGCTGGCGGCAACGCAGGTACTGGAACAAACCACAATTGAGATTCAAACGGCGAAGGCGAAAGCCCAAATCCGGGAAGCTGAGGCGGACGGCATCGCCAAGGCTATGGATACGATCAACGCGAAACTGACGCCGTTGTACGTTCAATACGAAGCGATTCAAGCCCAGGAGAAAATGGTCAATTCGCCGAATCACAGCACGATTTATATTCCCGTCGGTGCGAACGGCGTGCCTATTGTCAGTGTAGCCAAGCAATAGCGCCTGCGGGAAGGCGGTTACGCGCTGTGCGTAACTAACACCGGACGCCGGATCCGGGATTCTGCGCCTCCGCTCAGAATGACAGGGGAGGTCGCTCGCTTTCTTTCGTCATCCTGAGCGCGGCGCACCTACTGGGCGCCAGCGGGGGCGCGCCCCGCTTGACAACAGCAATAATCAGATGATAATAATTATCATCTAGCAGATGGAACTACAGCTGATAAAGGAAAGCCGGCGCGGACCGTACGCGGCCAAGCGCATGGCCGATTTCGCCGAGCGATGCCGGCGGGGCGGGCTTGCGGTCACGCCGCAGCGGCTGGCGATTATCGAGGCGCTGCTCGGCTCGGGAGAGCATCCGCGCGCCGACGCAATCTTCGCCGCGGTCCGCATGCAGCATCCCCATATTTCGCTCGCCACGGTGCATCGCACGCTGGAAACGCTGTGCGACATCGGCGAGGCGCGCAAGGTGACGATGCTGCACGACAGCGCGCGCTACGACGGAAATATGACCCCGCATCATCATGTGGTATGCGTGAAGTGCCGGCGCATCCGCGATATCGAGATTCCCCAGCTTGACCGCATCCTGGCAGGACAGTCGGAACTGGGCGAGTTCACCGTGCTCGGTTCGTCGCTGGAGATTCACGCGCTGTGCGAGGAATGCGGGGCCAAACGCGCCGGGGCGAAGCGGACCGGCAAGTCGCGGCGCTGATTGTTCAAGTCGGCTCAATCAAACCAATTGGACTCATAATCAGGAGGAAGGAAAATGCCAAGTCTCAAAGGAACCAAAACCCATCAGAATCTCAAGGACGCGTTCGCAGGCGAGAGCCAGGCAAATCGCCGCTATCTCTATTTCGCCAAGATCGCCGATGTCGAAGGCCAGCCGGAAATCGCGGGGCTGTTTCGCGATACGGCGGAGGGCGAGACCGGGCACGCGCACGGTCATCTGGATTATCTGAAATCGGTCGGCGATCCGGCGACCGGCATGCCGATCGGCGACTCGATGCTGAACCTCAAGTCGGCGGTTCACGGCGAGACCCACGAGTACACCGACATGTATCCGGGGATGGCGAAGACGGCGCGCGAAGAGGGCTTCGCGGAAATTGCCGACTGGTTCGAGACCCTGGCCAAGGCCGAGAAGTCGCATGCGGGACGCTTCGCCAAGGCGCAGGGCACGCTCTAGCAGGCGGCGCGCGCGAAATATCGCATCGCGGGAGGGCGGGCCTTTAAGGCCCGCCCTCCCGGATGCTTCAACGGGGCCGCCGCGCCGACGGGTGCACGCGCGGATAAATGCAGCTATAGTTCGCAGCCGGGATTTAGCCGATGGCCAACCGAATCGAAGCCAAGCCGAGCGACGGCCTATCCTACAATTCGACCGAGGCGAAGTACTGGGACCGCGCCGGACTGGACAAGGAGATCGAGCGCGGGTTCGACATCTGTCACGGCTGCCGCCTGTGCTTCAATCTATGCCCGTCGTTCCCGGCGCTGTTCGACGCGGCCGACCGCAACGACGGCGACGTGAGAAAGCTCAGCGCGGCCGAGAAAGCGCGCGTGATCGAGCTCTGCTACGGATGCAAACTGTGCGAGATAAAATGTCCGTACACGCCGCGCGACGGCCATGAGTTCCAGCTCGATTTCCCTCGCCTGATCCTGCGCGCCAAGGCGGTTAGCGCGAAGGAAGACGGGGTCAAGCTGCGCGAGCGGATCCTGGCCCATCCCGATCAGCTCGGCAAGGCGGGGGCGATAATGCCGGGGCTGGCAAACTGGGGATGCCATCAGAAGTTCCAGCGCGTGATGATGGAGAAGATGCTCGGGATCGATCGCGGCAAGCTGCTTCCCGATTTCGCCGCCGAGACTTTTGACAAGTGGCTTAAGCGCAACCCGCTGCCCGCCGCCCCGGCCGAGCCGGCGGCGAAGGTCGCGATTTTCCCTACCTGTTTTGTCAATTACTACAACCCCGGGCCGGGCAAGGCGGCGGTCGAGGTGTTTGCGAAAAACGGATGCGCGGTGAAATGCCCGAAGCATAACTGCTGCGGGATGCCGGCGCTGGACGGCGGCGACCTGGAGTTCGCGCGCAAGCAAGCGCGGGCGAATATCGATTCGATGATGCCGCTGGTGCGCGAGGGCTACAAAATCGCCGCGATCAATCCGAGCTGCTCGCTGATGATGCGCGCGGAGTATCCGAACCTGCTGGCGGGAGGCGAGGTCAAGGAGTTCGCGGCGGCGGTGGTCGATTCGCACGAGCTGCTCTACGAACTTCGGCGCGCGGGGAAGTTCAACACAGATTTTCTGTCCACTCCCGGCACTATCGCGTATCACGTGCCGTGCCATCTCAAGGCCCAGGGCATCGGGTTGCGCTCGCGCGACCTGATGCGCCAGATTCCGGGGGTGGAAGTGACGACGGTCGATGCGTGCACGGCGCATGACGGGACCTGGGCGATGAAGAAAGAGTTTTTCGCGCTCTCGATGAAGTGGGGCGAGAAGGCATTCACCGGATTGCGCGAAGCGGGCGCGCGGGTGATGGCGACCGACTGTCCGCTGGCGGCGGTGCAAATCGAGCAGGCGACGGGAGTGCGTCCGATTCATCCGCTGGAGGTGCTGGCGCGGGCGTACAAGCAGGGGTGACCCCTGGCAGGGCTGAGCCCTGCACCCAGTATTAAAACAACGATGCGGGCGGAGAGGTTACGCAAGGCTCTCGGCGCAAGGAGAATGACGATTGAAGACGATCAGTTTCGACGAAATACTTTCGCTGGGCGATTACGGACGCGTGCGCGACCGGCTGCGCCCCCTGTTCATTCATGAGAAGGAACGGCGCCGGCTCCACGTCGGGTCGCATCTGACGCTTCTGTTCGAGAATGCGCAGACGGCGTGGTACCAGATCGAGGAGATGATCAGGGCCGAGAAAATGACGGAGCGCGATGCGATTGCGCACGAAATCGAGACTTACAACGATCTGCTTCCGGGCGCGGGCGAAATTGCCGCGACCCTGTTGATCGAGTACGCCGAGGCGCAGGAACGCGACGCCGCGCTGGTCCGGCTGGTCGGGCTGGAGCGCCATCTGTGGCTCAAGGCCGGCACGCAAAGGATCGCGGCGAGATTCGACGATCGGCAGATGTCAGAGGAAAGGATCAGCTCGGTGCAATTCGTCAAGTTCAAGCTGGAGGGCGTGGACGCGGCCAAGTTTCTCGAGCTGGCGGGCAAGGGCGAGATGGCGGTCGAGGCGGACCATCCGAGCCTGGCGGCGCGCGGCGCGATCGGCGGGCTGCTGGCGGCGTCGCTCGCGGAGGATCTGCGGTAGCGGCCAGCGGCGGCATGGGGCAGAAACACGAACGCCGAATCCGGTAATCCGGATTCGGCGTTCGCCGTTTCGCTTTGTTCGCCTGTTAAAGCATGGCCGCGGGTGTGGGTGCGGCCTTGATTATCTCTGTAGCTGTCGGCGTGGCTGTAGGTGTCGCCGTGGCTGTAGCTGTCGCCGTGGCTGTAGCTGTCGCCGTGGCTGTAGCTGTCGCCGTGGCTGTAGCTGTCGCCGTGGGTGTAGGTTCCGGCGTGGGGGTGAACGCGGGCAGGGCAACGCCGACCGGCAAGTTCATCTTGGAGGCCGGGCTTGCAATGATCAGAGTGGGTGGAATGTCGCCGCCGGTCGAAGGGAACGCGGTAAACATCTCCAACGAATTTCCCTGGGTGCTTGCGACATACAGAGCGTCGTCGTTGGCGTCGATCGCAATGCCCATCGGAGATTTGAGTTTCGTGTGCGGGCCCTTAATCACGCCGAGCAGTTCGCCGTCGAAGAAGAAGTTAGCGCCATCGAAATTGGTGAAAGGATCGAAGATTTTGATGCTGTCGTCGGCCGAGTCCGTCACATAGACAACGTCCTCCGGGTAACCGGACCCGCCGATAGGACCTGAGAGAACCGCGGCAGCCACCGGTTGAAGAAGGTCGCCCTTTGTCGGACCAGCATAACCTATGTTGGAGGTCGGAAATACGTCGCCAGCCGCGCCAGGGGTATACACGGTCATGTAGCGAGGGACCGCCGCGAGCGCCGGGGCGTCGAAGCCGGCGTTGTTCACGACGAACAGGTAGCCGGTCTCGTCAAAGGTGAGGCCCGCCGGGCCGGCCAGCAGACTGAGGCATCCGCCGATGGTGGCGTTCTGCGTGTACGTAATTGTGGTGTAGAACGGGTTGATCGCGTCCACCGGATTGTTGTTGAAGGGTGGATCGTTGTCGAGACCAGGAGTCAAGGTCGATCTGTCATACTCGGTAATCGTGCCCAAGTCGTAGTAAGGGGCAGCGGCGCAGGCGGCCTCTCCCGCGTCCGGGCCGTATACAAGGGGAAACTGATTGGCAACGGCCACGATATCGTGCCCGGGATTGACCCCGTCGTAGGGGCTTTCAAATGCCACCCCCTGTGGATAGAAAATGCCGGTAGTGTTGGGCGCACCGAACGCGAAATTGGGCGAGCAAATTATGTTCTCCGCCGCTGAGTTACCGTTGGAGGACGGACCGAAGATCTCGACCAAACCAGTGCCATAGGCGGGAGCGCTCGCGGGGAGGCCAAAGGGACCGCAGCCGGTAAGATCGAAAAAGTCGATCGGGATCGCCACCGCTATGTGAGCATCGGCCGAGCTCACCGCATCGCCAGCCGCACCGGTGCTCGCGCCCAAAAGCGACTTGGGGCCTCTGATCCAATATTTAGGGGCGGAACTGTGCCCGGCACCGGCGGCGAATGTCTCGAGGCTGCCGCCCATAACAGCGCCATAATTCGACACGACGACCGTGTCTTCCAGACGGATGCCCATGCCGGTGTTAGTACCCTTCTTCTTTGATTTCGCGTAGCTGGTGCCCGCGGTCCCCGCGACCAGCGCAGCGATCGCAAACACCGCGGCCACAAGCGAAAGCCGACGCGCGACCCCATTCAGCTTCAGCGCCCATGCGTGCGCCGATGCGCTCCCATCCCTGCCTTGAGTCATCGCCTGCATCCTTCCGTGCGTCATGTTTCTAACCCCCGCCGAGTCGAATCGGTGTCCCGTCTGCTGACCCAATCAGCCTAGAAAAGCCACGCGGCCGTCGGTTCGTTCCGCTCCCGGCAAAGCCAACGCCGGCCCCGCCTAAGGTCCGGAAATCCCCCGGACGCGCATTCGCGTGGTCGTACCTACACCGATCGGATGACAAATTCAAGTGCGGCGTAATTCTTTGTTCATGATCGCACTTGACCGCTGGTCGAGCGACGAGCCGTGCAAGTTGCCTCCGATCGAAACGGGATTTTATTCGCCTGCCCGCCAGCTTCGCAAGCGCCGCCCCGGATAACGGCGGCGTCCCGGCCGCGCGCGCTGAACCGCCGAAGCCGGCTTTTGGGGCATCTGCCCGCTCGGATGATCGCTGGGGCCCAAAAGCCGGCGGAAGGAACATGGAGAATCGCCAATATCACGCCGCGCTTAACGGAGCGTTTCAATCGTGTGACCGGCGCGTGCATCCTTCTTGACAAGGTGGGCGGGGGAGTGATAGCTAAGCCGCGTTCGCAGATTATTACGCGCGAACGGGGAATGAGTGTCTGACGCTTGCCTGGTGGACAATCGGGCGAGGAGTTCGACGTAACCACGAGGGCTCCAGCTTGGGGGTGACTATGCAGAACGGGAATCAAGGATTCGGCGGAACGCGGTGGCGGAGTCTTTTGGTGACTGCCGTGGCAGCGGTCGGGACGCTGTGGGCGTCGGTCGCAATGGCGACGATCACCCAGGGCGATTTCTCGGTCTTCGGATTTTTCGAAACTCGCAACTCCGGCCAGTGGGGCGAAGGCAGCTCCAGCACCGACTCGTCGCCGACGAAGCTCGTTACTTCCGGCACCCAGACGTACGCGGTCCCCGGGCAATCGTACGGGATGACCGGCGGGAGCTTTGATTTCAATCATTGGGATCTGGCCGAGCAGCGCAACCTTGCCGACGTGCGTCCCGATTACCACATGATCAAGAACTACAAGTTCCTTGGCCGCTTCGACACGATATTGATCAAGGATGGGGACTTCTTCGCGTACTACCGGCCCTGGTACGACTCGTACGGTTCGCTCAAGAACGACGGCCGGCAGCCCCCGAACACCGACGTGATCCCCTACTCGAGTCAGGGCAACCGGGCGCTCCAGGACGAATTCTTCAAGAATGATTTGCGCGAGTGGTATGGGCAGCTGAACTTTACCGACAACTTCTCCGCACGCATCGGCAAGCAGCAGGTCATCTGGTCGGAAGCCGACGCACTGTCAGGAACCGAAGTCACCAACCCGGTCAACGCACAATGGCACGGAGTTTACGGCGCAGAGTCGCCCGAAGACGTGCGCACAAACTTGCGGATGATCAAGCTGAACTACATCCTGCCCGACTACTTCAAGACTGCCAACAACGAGATCGAAGCCTTCATCATCCCCGGCGACTTCGAGGGCGCTGGAAACAGCTACCAGACCGACCCGCGCAATCCGTGGGTTGTTCCGACCGCGCTCGACGGCGGCTGCACATCCTGCGGCTATGGCAGCGTGGACGGGCCGTTTCCGCTCAGCATCAACCAGAACGGCCAGCGGATCAACGTCAGCGAGTTGCCCAACTCCGGTGGATACAACTTCTCGCAGTCGATGATCGCGCTGCCCTTCGGTCCCGTAGTTGGCGGCAAACAAACGTATTCATATTACGACGCTGTCCTGAAAACGATCGGCCGGAGGCCGTCAAACTCGCTGGAGAACAGCGAATTTGGAGTACGCTTATCGAGCCTGCTGCCGATTGGAAACGGGCTCCAGGCCAGCTTTATCTACTTGTACGAATTCCGCAATTCGAAAAATGTGAATTGCACCAACTGCGGGCCGAGCGACACCGGCTATTCGTTCGCGATTCCCCTTGGCGCTGCTGCACCGGGCGGGTTCGTCGTCCCCGGCAAATATACTCACCTGCCTCGTGCGGGTGTGCCCGTGGGCGGCTCGTTTTTTAGCCTCTCCGAGGTCGACTATCGGCGCAACAATTTCTTCGGCCTGACGGGAACCTACTACGATAAAGACCTGACCGACATCGTTTACCGCTACGACATCCTGTACCAGCCGGATTACGCGGTCGCCGTTCCCTCGGGTCAGAATCCGACTGGCGCGGAATGGACCCAGTTTACCCGCTGGATTATCGCCGGTGACCGTCCGACTTACATCCCCTGGATATCGAAGCAGCACACCTTCCTGACCGCTCAGTACACGGTGACCTGGCAGCCGGATCGTCCGGCCAATTCGATGCCCATCATTACCACCAACGGCAAAAACCGTGAGATCAGCAACCTGGCGTTCCTCAACGCAACCAACTGGCTGATGAACGGGCAGTTGACGACCGGCAACCTGTTCCTGTGGGACATCGACAATAACGTCGGCGAGCTCGCGACCACCAACGTTTACCGCTATTCACGAAACATCCTGCTCGGGGTTAACGCCGAGTGGTTCATCGGACGCAGCGGCCGCTTCACCGATCCGTACGTGCTCAGCCGCGAGCAGCGTTTCAACGAACTCGAGTTCACTTTCACCTACGAAATCTAGAAGTCGATTGGACTGATCGGGCGGCTGCGGCGTATGCTGCAGCCGCCTTGTTTTTTGCGGCGGAAAGTGGAGATTGCCGCGCCGAGCGGCATGCGGCCGGGCTGGTTTCGGCTCCATCTTCCACGCCGGCCGCGCGAATCGCGATGGACGACAATCCGCAGACGAACTGGTACCTGATTCGCACCAAGACCGGCAAAGAGCGATGGGTCCGCGATCAACTCGCCAACGCGGTGCCGGAGGTGTTCCTGCCGATGCTCAAGGCGAAGGCGCCGCGATGGGGACGGATGGCGGTGTCGATAACTCCGCTCTTTCCATGCTACGTGTTCGCCAGGTTCGATCTTCAGAGCCACTACTTCGAGGTAAAATATTTGCCCGGGGTGCGCGCGATCGTGTCGGCGGGAAACGATCCGCTTGCGGTGCCCGCGGCGATAGTGTCGGAGATTCGCCGCCGCGGGGTGGACGACGTGATCGAAATACCGGACAAGCCGTTCGGCGCCGGCGAGCGCGTGGTCGTCGTCGAAGGCCCGTTCCGTGGATTCGAGGCAATTTTCCAGCGTTATCTTTCCGGCGCCGAACGAGTGGCGATTCTGCTCAGCGCCGTCGAATCCGGCGGGCTGCGCGTGGTGCTGTCAGCCTCGGCGCTCGCCAAAGAAAGCTGACTGATGCGGCCGCCGCGCGCCCTGACAATTGCCCGCGCGATGCTCGCCGCCGTCGCGTTCGCCTGCGCTGCTTGCTCCGCCAGTTCGCCCGGTCTCTCGATGGCTAAAGCGCTGGGGCTGGTGGGACCGCCCAACCTGACGTCGTTTCTGGATGTGCGATTCGGCGATTCGCTGTATCGCGTGCAGAACAGGTTTCCATCGGGCACGATGCAGACCGCTCCCTACGGCGCCGACACCTACCGAATCAGCAATATCGAGGTCGATTCGATCCGCTACGAGCAGGTGAAGTACGAGTTCACGAGCTATTCGGGAATGCAGCTCGTGATGGCGTGGTTTACGCCTGATTCCGGCGAGAAGGTGCTCCAGAAGCTGGTCCAGGCCGTCGGTCCGCCGACCGAGCAGAACAGCTCCAGGGGCAGCACTCCTGCCGACATTCAGGCTTTCTGGCAGCTTCCGCACGGTGAACGCGTCATCTATGACGGTCCCAAGCGATTCGTCGCGGTATTGGGGCCCGGCGGCGGCCCGCTGCGGCAAGACGCCACAGAAAACGAAGCACTCGACAATCCGTAGGGCCGGATCGTCACCGGCGGCACCCCTGCCGCGAGCGCATGAGACACGCGTCATCGTGCTTGTGAGGATAAAGCCGCTTGACGTTCGTTTCGTTAGCGTGTTATAACGTGCCTTCGGAGTTCTCGGCAATAATAAACTAATCAGATTCGACTACTGTGGACCGCCCGGGATCGCCCGGTACGGTTAGGAATCTGGACGGCGATCGCTCAATTTTCGTGACCGCGGCCCAAGCCTGATAACACGGGAGGGCGGACGCGTGCCCGAACGTTACACAACTCGAAACACCGCCGCTTCGCCCATGGCTAGCTTTGGCCCTTCCCTTAATCAAGAATTTAGCTATCATGGCGGGGCTCAGACTGTAGCTGGCACCCGAGGCTGTCGCGATTCCGGGCTAACCGCGGGGAGTGATACGATGCGTAGTACTAATAAACAATCAGTTTTCACAGCACTGCGAAGCCTGATCATTCTGCTCGTGCTGGCTTTTTTGCTCGCTTCTGTCGCGAGCGCACAAATCGGCGATTCCGGCAGCACGCCGCTCGGCGGCGCCGGGGGCTTGGGTGGCGCGGCGAGCGCGCAGGACGACGGCGCCGGCGGCGATTCTTCGCAGGGTGCGGTGACCAGCGCGATGGACCGCGGATGCGTCGAGCCGGGTGACCCGAGCGCGGCCAACTCCGGCCTGCCGCCGTGCGCGAGTTCAGATAGCAACGGCGATTCCGGACAGCCCGCCCAGGCGGGGCCTTCCACTCTTTCCGGCGGTTCGCCGGCGATGCGTGGTGCGCAGGGCTTCGCCAGCACCATCAATAAGCAATCGATGGCCGCGGTCATCCAGCAGCTTGGAATTTCGCCCGACGAGCTCGGCAGCCTGAAGAGTGAAATGTCGTCGGGCGGCCTCAGCTCTGACGACATGCAGGAGCTGTGTCTCCATTTCGCGGCGAAACAGCTTGGCGCCGGTGACGTTGCCGGTATCGCGAAATCGCTCGGCCTGACGTTCACCGACCAGCAGCTGGCGCAACTGAGAAGTTGCACCGGACTTGCGGGGCCGGGCGGCTCGGACGAGACGGCGTCGCCCGGGGCACAGATGGGGATGGCGCCGGCGGCAAATCCGAGTCAGCCGGTGTCATCGGTGGAATCGCAATTCCGCTCGCTCGATTCCGCCGCCGCGCTCGCCGCTCCTAGCACGCGCAATCTCCAGCAGTTCGGCTACTCGCTGTTTTCCTCGCGCGTTTCGACCTTCGCTCCGGTCGCCAACGTTCAGGTCAGCGACGACTATGTGATCGGTCCCGGCGACCAGCTCAAGATGCTGATGTGGGGGCGAATCAACAACACGCTCAATCTGACTGTCGGCCGCGACGGCTCGGTGAGCATCCCCGAGATCGGTCCGCTGCAGGTGGCGGGCTTGACCTTCGCCCAGACCAAGCAGCTGATCGAGGGCCACGCCGGACAGATCACCGGGGTCAAAGTCGACGTCACGATGGGCAAGCTCAAGACCATCCAGGTGTTCGTCGTCGGCGAAGTCGAGCAGCCCGGCGCCTACACCGTGAGCGCGTTGTCGCACGTATCGAACGCGCTCGGCGCGGCCGGAGGAATCACCAAAATCGGCAGCCTGCGCAAAGTCGAACTCCGGCGGGGCAATCAGCTTATCCGCGTTATCGATCTTTACAGCCTGCTGCTCGCCGGCAACGAGCAGGGCGACGAGCAGTTGCAGCCCGGCGACGTGATCTTTGTGCCGGTAATCGGGCCGGTGGTTGGAATGATCGGCGACGTGAAGCGGCCCGCAATCTACGAACTCGGGCGCTCCGGCGAGCCGCTCAGCTCGGTTATCAAGCTCGGCGGCGGAATCAGCGCGTTCGGCTACTCGCAGCGGGTGCAGGTCGAACGGGTCGCCGACCATGAAAAGCGCATCGCGCTTGACGTCGATTTGAACGACATTCGCTCGCAGCGCTTCGACATCCGCGACGGCGATCTGATCAAGATTTACCCGGTGCTGCCCACCCAGCACGAAGTGGTGACCATCCGCGGCAGCGTCAACCGTCCGGGCAAGTTCGAATGGCATCAGGGGATGCGGGTCGCCGATTTGGTGGAGCTCGCCGAAGGCGTCGCGCCGCATACCTTTTTCAAGTACGCGCTGATTCGCCGCAAGGAAGGCAGGGCCAGGACCGTGCGCCTGGTGCCGGTCGATCTCGGCGAAGCATTGTCAGCCAATGTCGGTGGACCGCAGAACCTGACCCTCAACCAGGAAGACGAGCTGACCGTGTTCAGCGAATCGCAAATGAAGTACCTGCCGACCGTGCAGATCTTCGGCGAGGTGCGCAATCCCGGCTACTACGTGATGAGCCAGGGCATGCACGTGAGCGACCTGCTTTACCTGGCGGGCGGCCTCAAGGACGACGCCTATCAGAAAGCGGCCGAACTCGCGCGCACCCAGGTCGTCAACGGCGCCCGCACCAGCCACACCTTCATGGATATCGATTTGCGCGCGGCCATGTCGGGCTCGGACGAGCATAATCCCGTGCTCGAGGCCAACGATCAGCTGTTCGTGCGCCGCGCGTCGGACTGGCATCTGCCGTGGGTGGTGATGGTTCGCGGAATGGTCGCGCGGCCCGGACCCTACACGATTCATGACGGCGAAAGAATCGCGTCGGTGCTCGAGCGTTCGGGCGGGCTGCTGCCCGACGCCTACCTGCCCGCCACCGTGCTGATTCGACAGTCGATAAAAGAGCTTCAGCAAAAACGCCTTGACGAGGCGCGCGAACGATTGCAGCAGTCGATCGCGCGGATTCAGATGAATCCGGGCACGATGAGCCAGCTGAGCCAGGTAGCCGGCGGCCCGGCCGCAGCGCAGAATCCCGCCACCAGTCCGACCACGCTCAACGCGCTCGAGCACGTGCTGACGGACACCGAAAGCCAGGAAGCCCAGGGCCGCCTCGTCATCCATATGCATCCGCTCAACGAGCTCGCCAATTCGCCGGATAACGTGGTGTTGGTCGATCAGGACCAGTTGACGATTCCGCGCCGCCCGGCCGCGGTCAACGTGCTCGGCCAGGTGTACAGTCCCAACGCGATCGTTTTCCGGCCCGGGCTGACCACGCGCGACTATCTAAATCAGGCCGGCGGTCCCAACGAAGGCGCCGACCCCGAGCACATCATGGTTATCAGGGCCGACGGCTCGGTGATAACCGACGATGGAATCAAGGCGAGCAAGCAATCCACGCTGTTCCCGCTGTTGCCGGTGATATCGGGCGGCCTGATGTCGGCGCGGCTCGATCCCGGCGATACGGTGTACGTTCCCGAAAAACTGATCTACGAAAACAAGATTCTGGAGACGGCGACGGTTACTCAGATCATTGCAAATACCGTGTCGTCGCTGGCGGTGATCGGAATACTGGCCGCGACCCTGTAGGAGTCTGTCAGAGATAACCGGTGGGGGTTCGAACAACAATCATCGCGGCCGCGCTGTCGGCGGCGTTAATCGGCGCGACTGCGGCGCAGGCGCAGCCGGGACCGGCGGCCGAGCGCTCGCGCGCGGACAACGATCGTTTGTTCCACGCCGCGGCCGAGCTTTACAGCCTCGATCCCGATCTGCTGGCCGCAATCGCGAGCGTCGAGTCGGGCGGCAATTCAGACGCAGTCTCACCCAAAGGCGCCCAGGGCCTGATGCAACTGATGCCCGCGACGGCCAGTCGCTTTCGCGTGCTTGACCCGTTCGATCCGGTCAGCAATACGCTCGGCGCCGTGCGGTTTATCAGTTATCTTCGCCAATATCGCAACGATCGCGGCGCGGGCGGGACTTTGAGCCTGCCCGAGATGCTCGCGGCCTACAACGCGGGCGAAGGCGCAGTGGATAAGTACGGCGGTATCCCGCCCTACCCTGAGACCCAGCACTATGTGCGCAAGGTGCTGGTGGCGTACCTGTTCGGCGACAGCCGAAGCCCGCTCGCCGCGCGCTTGGGCGCACGCACGGCGGAGCCAATCGATCCGGCGCCGCGGCGCACCGCGCCCAAGCCGGCCGCCGGACACGCGCAGCCGGTCTTGATTCGCCAGAAAAATCCGCCGGCAGATTTGATCGACCGGCTCACCGAGATCCAGCACCTTCGACAACTCGAACTCGACCGGCAGCAGACCGCCAGCCGTATCGGTGAACCTGATGGCCCTCGTTAGCACCGCGCGATCCGCGCCCCGCACAAAGTTCGCGCCCATCCTGGCGGTGCTCGCGATCGCGTGGCTCGCGCGCCCGGCCTTCGCTTCGACCTACGCGGTCTACGTCCCGCTCGACAGCTCGATCTATGACGAGCTCGATACGCTCAACGACCTGGGACTCGCCGACAGCTATATTTCGGAAATCCAGCCGATCACCCGGGTCGAGGCGGCGCGCATCACGGTCGAGGCCGAAGCCAAACTGTCCGAAATGCAGGATCAGAACGAAGTCGCACGCAGTTGCATCAACGCGCTGCGGCTCCAGTTGCCCGACGAAGTGCAATGGATCGAGCAGGACAAGGAAGACAACCTGCCCACGATGTTCCATCCGGTCGATCGCGTCGAGGGCGAGTACGTTATGTCGCAGGGCAAGCGGCGCTCGCTCGATACCGGACCAAGCGGACTCGACTACCAGGAAGGCACCCCGCTCCTGCCGAATAACGACAACCTCTCCACCGATCAAGGGAACAATGAGGCGCTTCGCTGGTCGGGATGGACCGGCATCGCCGGCTTCATCACCGGCTATGGCGAAGGCGCGCTCGCGGGTCCGCTGACCGACAGTCCGCGCCAGGTGAATCGCGCGCAACTGTTGACGGGCGCGGCCGTCGTCAGTCTCGGCAACACGGCCATTTCCTTCGGGCAGGAGGAAATGTCATGGGGGGTTTCGCACTACAACCAACTCTCGCAGTCCAATAACGCCTTGCCATTCCCGGCCTTGCGCATCCAGAATATTCATCCGGGCCATCTGCCGGGCATCCTGCGCTACTTGGGGCTGTATCGGTATCAGGCGTTCCTGGGCCAGCTCAACGCGGGACGAACCTTCTCGCGGCCGTGGCTTTCGGGTCAGGTGATTACCTTCAGGACGCTGCCGTTCCTGGAATGGGGCATCGATCACACGATCATGTTCGGCGGCAGCGGCAACGACAATTACAGTCCGCTGGGATTCCTCGGCGACCTGACCGGTCTTTCGACGGGCAACTCAAGCGATGCCAACACCAACTCGCGCTTCGGCATCTTCGCCAAGGGGTACATCCCGCGGCTGCGCAATACCCAGGTCTATGGCGAGGTACTGGCCGAAGACTATTTTCTGCCGTTCGGCAAGAGCATCGACTTCAAGCTCCCGTTCAAGGGACCGTCGTACACTGCCGGAATCTATGTTCCGCAGCTCACGCTCGACGGGCGCACCACCGCGCGATTCGAATACGCACTCACCGACAGAGAGTATTCGGTCCACAACGACTCGCTGTACTGGGCCTACGAGAACACTCTGATGGGCAGTTCGCTCGGGCCGGGCGCATGGCAGGTCAATTTCGAGATCGATCGATGGGTCAACTTACAGTCGCGCATCGGCGTGGACGCTTTCTATACTCGTCGCAACCCCTATGAGCTGTCGTCCCTAACCAACACCGAGACCGGTTACGGCATCGCGCTTGACTTCCTCCACCTGCCGCTCGAAATCGGCGCGCTGGCGAATTCGCTCGGCGAGATGAAGACGCGGGCCGGAGTGGAATACGTGAGCGATATCAACTACACCAGCGCCAACTCTTTCCGCGCCCTGCTCCAGCTGAGTTTCGCGTTCACGCCCTCCTGGGGCGGGCTGGTCTGGCGCTAAACCGAAACGCCGGTTTCCGACAAATTTATGGATCCTTCAGGCAGCAACGGGCATTCGACCTCGGCCGCAGGCACAAACGCCTCCGCTGCCGGCGCCGGGGCTCGTCTGACTGAGGCGCAATACGCAACGCTGCAGCTTCTCCATTACGTCGGTCTGCTGCGTGCGCGATGGATTCTGATTACAGGGCTCACAATAGGAATCGGCCTCGGCTACGGCTTGTACACGAAATACCTGACCGTGAAGTGGTATCGCGCGCTGGCGATCGTCACTCCGGTGCCGCCCGAAGAGGGACTCTCGGTAGGGAGCGGAAGCGCCAGTGACATGGTTGGTGGATTGGGCGGAGGAATCGCGTCGCTGCTGGTTAGCGGCGAGGACACGATCGCTCTGGCCGAACGCTATACGGCGATCATGAACAGTTATGCGTTCACGACCGACCTGGTCAATAAGTATCATCTCGAGCACAACATCATCGGCGTACAAAGCAAAAACGCGCCGACCGTGACGAAATGGTCGATTCATAGGATCATTGCGGATCGATTCACCACCGAATACGACTTCAAGAGCGGCAACTTGACCCTGTATTTCATGGATCCGTCGCCTGCCGAAGCTCAACGCGTGCTCGGATATTACCTCGACAGCCTGCGCGACAAGCTTCGCAACGAGGAAGTCCAAGCCGGCGCCAGCGCGGCCGCTTCCTTGCAGGACGAGGTTCGCAAGACGTCCGACGCGCTTTTGCAGACTCAACTCTACGAACTGATGGCGCGGCAGATTCAGCGCGAGAAGCTCGCGCAGGTGCAGTCCGACTTTGCTTTCAAGGTCGTCGAACCTCCGGTCGTGCCCGACAATTATTTCGCACCCCAGGCGCGCCACAACGCGACCGTGGCAGCCTCGATCACCTTCGTGCTCGTTTGCGCCTGGGTTCTCGGCTCGGATTTCATTCGCCGCGCCAGAGCGCAGCTCGAAGGTTTGCATCAAATGGCGGACGAGCCCGCATCGACGCTCGACGACCCGTCATCTCACCCCGACGATAGCGAGGCAGTGCACCCCCGCTTTGTCCGCAATCTTCGCCCAAAGGCTTGACGCCGCAATCGCACTTCGCCATCGGTCCGCCGCCTCCGCGGCATTTCCCCCCACTTCAGTTGACAACCGGGCGGACGCATCCGGCTCAAAATGCCGCTGGATAGACAGCAAGCCCTCGCGGCCCAGGCGCTGCGCGCCGCCGCCAACGCGATTCTGACCGGCGCGGCAAAATGCCTGTGGCCGAGGCGGCGACCGCTCGATGCGAAGCGCGTGTGCATCTACCGGATCGGAAATATCGGCGACACCGCCTGTGCGATTCCGGCGATGCATGCGATTCGGCGCGCGTACCCGGCGGCGCATCTCGCGCTGGTGACGTCACCGGGCAGGGCGGGCTCGGTCGGCGCGCGCGAGCTGCTCGAGGGCGTGGGCTGGCTCGATGAGATCGTCGTATATCACGCCGAAGATATCGCGACCGCGCGCGGACGGCTCGACCTGATACGCGAATTGCGCGCGCGCCGGTTCGACGCATGGATCGAGTTGCCGGCGGTCGCGGCGCCGCTGGCCACGCTCTTTCGCAATCTGACGGTGGCGCGATCGGCCGGTGTGCGGTGGGGTTTCGGCTGGCGCTACGAACCCAGGTTTGCGGCGCAGGCGCAGTCCAGGTTTATCGACTTCCCCGATGAAGTAGAGCGGTTGCTCGAGATTGTCCGAGCGGGCGGTTTCGCGGGATACGACGGCGATTTCCCACTTGAGCTCAGCGACTCGAATCGGCGGATGGTGACCGACTTGCTCGATCAAGCGGGAGTGCCGGCCGCTGAACTGACGATTGCTTTTGCGCCCGGAGCGAAGGCCGAACCGAATCGATGGCCCGCCGGCCGGTTCATCGAGGTCGGGAACAATCTGGCTGCGCGTGGATACCGGATCGTCGTTCTCGGCGGCAGTTCCGATGCGCCGGTGTGCGAGCGGATCGCAGGAGCGATCGGCCGCAGCGCCGCGAGCCTGGCGGGCAAGACCACGGTCCGCGAATCGTGTGAGGTGCTCGCGCGCTGTGCAATGCTGATTTGCAACGACTCCGGCGTGCAGCATCTTGCCGCGGCTGTCGGCACGCCATCCGTCTCGATTTTCTCGCGCCGCGATTTCCGGGGTAAGTGGTGGCCGCACGGCCCGCGCAACCAAGTGCTATCGAAGGCGGTCGAGTGCCACACCTGCTTTCTCGATATCTGCCCCTACGACAACAAATGCATCAAAGCGATCGGCGTCGATGAAGTGATCGGGGCGGCGGCGCGCGTGCTCGCGCATCCGGCGAATTCCAAAGAATCGCAGACCGCGGCGGCCAGACCGCAGGTGGCCTGAGATGCACGGCCTCGCCGCGGATCTGCCGCCGGTGGGGCGGAGCTACCGGTCGCGGCGGCCCGAATCAGCGAAGCAGGCCGAGCCAGGCGTACAGCTCGTGGCTGATTCTGCCCGGCGGGGCCGGATGGGCGCGGCGGGACGCGCGCTGGCCGCGAGCAATCTCAACTTTGATCGCTTAGGGCAGACCTTCGGGGAGCCGCCCGTCTGATGAACGCGCCGTACCGCGTTGCGTGCCTGGTTAGCCACCCGATCCAGTACCAGGCCCCGATGTTCCGTCATCTGGCGGCGCATCAGGGTATCGATCTGACGGTTTTTTTTCTGAGCGATCTCTCGCTCCACGGCTATCGCGATTCGGGCTTCGGAGTGAGCGTGAAATGGGACGTGCCGCTGCTCGACGGCTACCCCCATGAGTTTCTGCCGCACCTGGGTTCGGGAAGCGCACTTTCGTTCTGGCGGCCGTGGACGTTCGGGCTCCGTGCGCGGCTTCGACGGGGGCGGTTCGATGCTTTGTGGGTGCACGGCTACGCGCATCGCGGATGTATGGCAGGAATCGCGGCGGCGAAGTCGCTGGGCATCCCGGTAATGCTGCGCGGCGAGTCCAATCTGCTCAGCGAGACCGATAACGCGCTGAAGCTGGGCCTCAAGCGCGTCGCGATGCCGGCGCTGCTGCGGACGATCGACGGCCTGCTCGCGATCGGGCGGCTCAATCGCGAATACTATCTTCATTACGGCGTCGAAGCCGGCCGGATTTTCCCGATGCCCTACGCGGTGGACAACGAATTTTTCCGCACCGCGGCCGAGGATGCGCGGCCGCGCCGCGAACGGCTGCGCGCCGAGCTTGGATTGCCTGCGGGGCGCGCGGTGATTCTGTTCGCCTCCAAAATGCAGCCGCACAAGCGCGCCGCCGACCTGCTCGAGGCCTACGCGCGCATCGCGTCCGGCCGAGCCGCCGAGCCCCCGGCCTGCCTGGTCTTCGCCGGCGACGGCGAGGAGCGAGCCCGGCTCGAACGCCGCGCGCTCTCTCTGAACGGGGACTCGATCCGCTTCATCGGTTTCAGGAATCAATCCGAGCTTCCCGCCTTGTACGATCTTTGCGACGTATTCGTGCTGCCCTCCGAGCACGAGCCGTGGGGGCTGGTGATCAATGAAGTGATGAACGCGGGCAAGCCGGTGATCGTGAGCGATCGCGTCGGCGCGGGGCCGGATTTGGTCGAGGACGGCGTCAATGGATTCGTATTTCCGGCGCGCGACGTGGCAGCGCTCGCAAATCGGCTGCAGCGGATGATCGAAAACCCCGATGCTCGCGCCGCCATGGGCGGGCGCGCAATCGAGAAAGTCGCGCGACATGGTTTCGACGCGGATCGGGACGGTTTGCTATCCGCGCTGGATTCGATTGTTGGCAAAAGGGGGCGGCGGCGTGACGCAGTGCTTTGTCGGATGCCATGATTCGCGGCCAGACAAAATTTCCGCTCGATCCGTTCCTGGTGGCGAATCTCGTCTGCCCGCGAGATCACACCGATCTCGATGCGGCCGGCGACGTGCTCGATTGCGCCGAGCATCATCGCTATCGCGTGGTTGGCGATATCCCGGTGATGCTGCTGGACGACGTGCCGCAGACGCTCGGCGTAGCGTCCGATTCGCTGCGCGCAGCGAGCAACGGCGCCGAAGCGTCAGCCCCGTCAAGTGTGCCGCCGCCGGCGAGCGGCGTCGACGCTTACGTGCAGAGCGCGATCGCTGCGACCGGCGGGCATTTGTACGAGGGGCTGATTGGTTCGCTCACCGAGTATCCAATCCCCGAGATGCGCCTGGATCGCGCCACGGGACCGGGTGAGTACATCCTCGACATCGGATCGAACTGGGGGCGATGGTGCATAGCGGCGTCGCGGCTCGGTTACGAACCGGTTGGAATAGACCCGGGTCTCGCATCGATTCAGGCAGCTTCACGAGTCGCTATGCAGCTCGGCGTAAAGGTGCGCCTGGTGGTGGGCGACACGCGCTATCTGCCGTTTCGCGATTCAGTTTTCAGCGTGGTGTTTTCCTACAGCGTATTGCAGCACTTTGCAAAGCCGGACGCGCTGCGGGCATTCGGCGAGGCCGGCCGCGTGCTGATGCCGGGCGGGCGCGCATTGATCCAGATGGCGAATGTTTACGGCTTGCGGTGCCTCTACCATCAGGCGCGGCGCCGCTTTCGCGAGCCCGCCGGGTTCGAGGTTCGCTACTGGACGCCGCGCGAACTGACATCCGCGGCATCGCGGCTGATCGGACCGGCCACGCTTTCAGTCGATGGCTACTTCAGCCTCAATCCGCAGCACTCCGACCTGCGCATCCTGCCTGCGCGATATCGCCTGATCGTGCGTGCGTCCGATGCGTTGCGCGCTGCCAGTGAGTGCGTGCCGCCGATGCTAAAGTTTGCCGACAGTATCTACCTGAATGCGCAAAGAGCGTGAAGCGTCCAACGGCCGCACCGCCGGCGGCCAGTTCGCCAATCTGGCTGGAATGAGTTAGATGGCAAAAACTGTCTCGGTGATAATTCCGGTCTTCAACGGCGAGCGTACGATCGCGGCTGCGATCGACAGCGCGCTGGCGCAGGAATTTGACGGCGAGATCGAAGTGATCGTCGTCAACGACGGATCGACCGACGCGACGGCCACCGTGCTCGACGCATATCGCGGGCGGGTGACGGTACTGAACCGCGAAAATCGCGGCGAAGGCGCCGCTCGGAACGCCGGCGTACGTGAATCGCGCGGCGAGTACCTCGCGTTCCTCGATGCCGACGACATCTGGCTGCCCGGCAAGCTCAGCAAATCATTGGCGGCGCTCGACCGCGACCGCGGCGTGGCGATGGTCTATTCGAACGCCTGGAAGATCGGCGCCGGCGGTGAACCGCTCGGCGTGACCTATACTCCCGAAGCGCAGAAACGCGCGCCCGCGATGGAGGATCTGCTGTCGGGGCTGTGGAGCATCCTGCCCAGCACGATGGTGATGACGCGCGCGGCGTTTGACCGGGCGGTCGGCTTCGCGGGGGAGTTTGGGACCTTTCCGAAATGGCAGGACACATGGTTCACGCTTCGCGCGCGCGAGGCGGGGGCGTTCGCGTATCTCGATGAGGCGCTGGTGCTCTATCGCGTCGCGACCAGCGTTGCCGGTGACCTGGAACGCCATCAGATTCGCAAGCATGACGCTTTGGATACGCGCCTCAAGCGAATCGAGGGATTCATCCATGGCTCGGAAACGATTCAGCGGCTGGTGCGCGAGCGCTTCGGCGATCGCGCGGCGCTATTGATCGCTGCGATCCGCCGTGCGACGGTCGATCTGCTGGCCGGCGCCGGACTTACCGCGATGCTCGAGGACGATCGCATCCTTGCGCGGCGATGCTATGGGCTCGCGCTGCGTTACGGTCCCTTCAACGCGAAAACTTACGTGCGCATTGCGTGGACCTACCTGCCGCAGCCGGTTGCGCGGGCGATATCAGCGGTGTTGCCCGCCAGAATTCAGCGCGCGGTCTCGGGTCCGGCGCAGGCATGAACGCTCAAGCCGCCGTATCGGTGGCCGCAGCCTGAGCTCACAAACGGAACATGGCTGATTCGACGCCGCCGGGGCCGTATAGCCCGCAATTCTACGAACGCCATAGCGAGCGCACTTCTTGCTCCGCGGCGGCCGTGGTGCCGATCGTCATGAACCTGATACATCCGGCGAGCGTGGTGGATATCGGATGCGGCATAGGGCAATGGTTGGGCGCGTTCCGCGCAGCCGGGGTACGCAACGTACTTGGCATCGACGGCGCCCACGTCGATCGAAAGATGCTGCTTTTTCCGCCGGAGTTTTTTCGCGAGGCGGATCTGGAAAAGCCGTTCCGTATTCCCGAGCGGTTCGACCTCGCGTGTTCGCTCGAAGTCGCCGAGCACCTGACCGCGCCCGCCGGAGCGGCGCTGGTCGCGGCGCTTTGCGCCGCCGCTCCGGTGGTGATGTTCTCGGCCGCGGTTCCCTTGCAGGGCGGAGACGATCACGTCAACGAGCAGTGGCCGTCTTATTGGATCAAGCTCTTCGAGGCGCGCGGTTTCCGGATGTTCGACGCGCTGCGGCCGCAGATCCTCACCGACCGTCGCATCACATACTTCTATCGCCAGAACCTCATGATGTTTGCCTCTGACGAAGGCGCGGCGGCGCATCCGGCCCTGGCGGCGTACTCCGGTCCGTTCGGAAACTTGGGCCTCGAATGGGTCCACGCCTCGGTCCACGAGGCGGAGCTGACCGACCTCGCGACTCTTATGCGCGCACCCGCTGCGCTGCGCCGCAAAATCCGCCGCGTTGCGCGCCGGATTGTCCGGCGCCTGCTCAGATTGCATGAATCCACTTGAACGAATCAGCGTTGCAATCCGTCACGCACCAGGGCTGGAGCATGCGGACTGGTTGTGGGACCGGATCCGGCCTGCCTACGACCGCATGCTGGCGACAATCGCGCGAGGCCGCGGCCTGGAACGGGTGATCAATGGCACGGACAGGTTCCGCCTGAGCCCGCTGTCGCGCGGGTTCATTGCGCAAGAGTATGAACCGGCGGTCTGGGGCCGCGTGATGCGCGAAATCAGGATCGGCGACCAGGTGGCGGAAGTTGGCGCGAGTTTTGGACTCTACGCGCTGGCGTTCGCGGGACGAGTCGGGGCCGCGGGTCATGTCACCGCGTTCGAACCCGACCCTCAGAGCGCATCGGCCCTGGAAGCCAACGTTAGAGTCAACGGCTGGCAAGACAGAATAACCGTGATCAGAGCTGCGGTCGGTCAGAGCAGCGGACAAGTCCGCTTTGCAGCGGCGCGAGGTATGGAGTCGCGAATCGAAATCCGCCCGGATGCGCGCAACAACGTCATTACGGTGCCGATGGTCACGCTCGACAGCGCGCTTCCCGGCCGGAGGCTCGATGTCATCAAAATCGACGTCGAGGGCTTCGAGCAGCAGGTTATCCAGGGTGCGCGAACCATCCTGACTGAAGCGCGGCGGCGTCCCAGGGCGATCCTGGTGGAAGTGCATCCTTTCGCGTGGGCGGACACCGGCACGACCAGCGCGAGTTTTCTCGGCCTGCTGGATGAACTGGGCTTCAAAGTCGAGGATATGACGGGCGCCGCGGTTTCCAGCATCAGCGAATACGGACACGTGATCGCGCTTCGCAAATGAAGCCCCGATTGCTCATCACGATATACGCGAATCCCGACTATTATCCGCCGACGGTGTATGCAGTCCGGATACTAAGTGGCTATTTCAGGATACATATTCTCTGCCGGAACATGGCTCGGCCGATTCAAGATTGGCCGGCCGATGTGACTATCGAGCGATTCGGCAAGTACGCATCGCCGCGCGAAAAAGAGGCGGCGGGCGCCGGTGCAAAGCTGATCGAATATGTGAAATTCGCCGCTCGGACCCGCACGCTGATCAAGCAGATGCAGCCGGCGATCATTTATTCGTACGACCCGCACGCGTTTGTCGCGAGCATGGTTGCGCGAGCCGGCCGCAGAGCGACGCCGCTGATATTTCACCTCCACGAATTGCCGGAGATGGCGAGTCTTTCGTGGACCTCCCTGCAAACGTGGGTGGTAAAGGCGGCATTAACCGGTACCAAGTCGGCAGAGGCCGTAGTGTTTCCGGAAAAGCATCGCGCCCGCCACTGGCTAGTGGCCGCAGGAGACTCGCGCGCGCCGATAATCGTGCCGAATTGTCCCGATCGGAGTTACTTCCCCGGCCCGGCGGATTGGAGCGAGACGATCGCGATGAGATATAGGGCGCGCGAAGCGGTTTACGTCGGTTACGCGGCCGCCGACAACGGCCATCTCGAGGGACTGCGTGCGCTGGCGATGACGGACGGCGATATTCGGATGCGGATGATTGGCAGTTATCGTCCCGAATTCGAGGCGAGTTTCAACGCGCTTGCCCGCGAGCTCGGCGTCACGGATCGAGTCAGGCTGGACGGATGGCTGGCGCTGGATGAGCTGCGGGCGCGCGCGTCTCGCGCGTCGGTGGGACTCTCGCTCCAGAAGCCGGCGACGAAGAATCTGGAATACGTGGGATCGGCGAGCAACAAGCTGTTCGAATACGCGGCGATGGGATTGCCGGTGGTAGTGCCGGATCGCGAGAGCTACCGCGACCTGCTGGGCGATGCGGCTTGGGTGACGTATGCCGACATCGATCGGCCGGAATCGATCGCTCGCGCGATTTCCTCGATCCTGGCGGACCGCGAGCGGTATGCCGCGATGAGCCGCGCGGCGCGGCGCGCATTCGAGGAACAATACAACTACGAGCGCGTTTTCGCGCCTGCGGTCGAGCGCATTCTCGAATTGAGCGGCGTGGCCAAAGTCAGTCAGGTCCCGGCACGCGATCCCGCCGAGCGACAGGCGACGCCAGCATCGTGAAGGTCTGTGTTGGCAGCGCCGGCCGGTTCCACGCTTTCGATCTGGCGCGCCAGATGGAACGCCTCGGCCATCTGACCCACCTCTACACCGCCTATCCGCGCTTCAAGGTGGACGGACTGCCCGCGGCGAAAGTGAGCACCTTCCCCTGGATCATGGGCCCCGCCGCGCTCGCGGGACGTTTTGGATTGCCCGGCCTGCGCGAGCGCCTGAATTTTTCAATAATCGAGACGTTCGATCGCTGGATGGCGGCGCGGCTCGCGCCGTGCGACGTGTTTCATTGCCTATCCAGCTTCGGCTTGCAGAGCCATCGAGCGGCGCGCGAGCGGCACGGCGCGCTTACGGTATGCGATCGGGGCTCGGCGCACATCGAATATCAGAACGAAATCCTGCGCGATGAATTTGCGCGGCTTGGGGTACGCTTCCCCGGCATCGATTCGCGCATCGTCAAACGCGAACTCCAGGAGTATGCGCTTTGCGATCTGATCTTCGTGCCGTCGTCGTTCGCCCGGCGCACGTTTGTCGACAAGGGCGTGCCCGAGGCGAAGCTGCGACTCAATCCCTACGGCGTCGATCTCGCGATGTTCCATCCGATGCCCAAGCGCGACGCGGTCTTCCGCGTGCTGTTTGTCGGGGTAACCTCGGTCCAGAAAGGCGTGCGCTATCTTTTAGAGGCGGTCTCGAATGCGCAAATCCCGGGACTCGAAACCTGGCTCGTCGGGGCAATTGCTCCGGAGATGCGGCCGACCCTCGCCCGCTATGAAAATCGCTTCCGCCATCTGGGCGTGCTCCCCCGCGCCGAACTCGCCGAGCAATATTCGCAGGCTTCCGTGCTGGTGCTGCCGTCGATCCAGGAAGGGCTTGCGCTGGTGCAGGCGCAGGCGATGGCGTGCGGGGTGCCGGTGATCGCGACGGAAAATACGGGTGCGGCCGATCTGTTCACCGACGGTGTCGAAGGATTCATCGTTCCGATTCGCGATGCGGCCGCGATTGCCGACAAGATCGTCTTTCTACACGAGCATCCGGAGGTTCGCGACGCGATGGGCGCCGCCGCTCTTGCCCGGGTCCGCGCGCTCGGCGGATGGGACAGTTACGGCGAGCGGGCGGCGGCAATGTATCAGGCCGCGCTTGCCGGGAGCACGCGGGCTGCGAGCTCCGCGCGCCTGTCCCCGGATGCGGGTCGGTGAGATAGTTATCGGTGGACCGCCTGATGCGTGAACAAATCATCGCGCGCGCCAAAGCCCTGATTCGGCCGATCGCACGGCATCGGTTTGCGCTCGAGCGCATGAAGTATCTGGGCGAGACTATACTCAGTGCGGAGCAGGGCAATGACCGATTGTCCGCGATGATCCATCATGCCGGCGCGGCGGGCAAAATTGGCGGGACGGAGATCAAGTTGTCGCGAGTTTACCTGCGCCGGCGCGACGACGGCGGCGTCTGCCACGATTTCGGCCACTATGCGCGGTGGGCGCATGTTTCGTCGGGGATCTACCCGCCCGATCCTCCGACTCTATCGCGCTTTTGCCGCTACTATCTTCAAACGCTGGAAGGCCTCGACCTGCTGGCCGTGTGGTTCAACTTCGGCGAGGCTGCCGCGCACCGGCGCTATGCTCCCGGCGCAACGCTGTGCGAGCTTTCTGCGCTCGAACCGTTTTACCATGAGCGGCCGTGGAGCGCGCAGTTGGCGGGTAAACGGGTCGTGGTCGTAAGCCCGTTCGAGAAGTCGATCCGGGCTCAATATCAGCGCCGGGAAAAGATTTGGGCGGCCAAGCCCGACGTGCTGCCCGCATTCGAGCTGCGCATCGTGCGCTGTCCGCAGCTTGCGGGGATCGTCGACCAGCCCGAATATCCCGACTGGTTCGCCGCCCTGGAGGCGCTGAAGGAGCAGCTTGGGGCGCGTCCGTTCGACGTCGCGATTATCGGCGCGGGCGCATGGTCGATACCGCTGGCGGTCCATGCGAAGTCGTTGGGCGCCTTCGGGATTCATATCGGCGGAGGGACGCAATTGCTATTCGGAATCATGGGCGGGCGATGGGAATCCGATCCGCAAATCGGAGCGTTCGTCAACGACGCGTGGACGCGTCCGTCGGACGACGAGCGGCCGCGAAATTACCGCCTTCAGGAAAATGGTTCGTACTGGTGAAGCGGAAATTCCGTTGATCCGTTCTTTTTGAGAGCCCGGAGACTGCGTGCGAATCCTTTACGCTGAGACGAGCGACTTTTTGCCGACGGGCGCGCATTTTCTGGAAGCGCTCGAGGCGATGGCGGAGCACGGCGAATGCGAGTTCACGTTCTTCGACGAAGCCAGGTATCGCCGCCCGCAGCGCTCGCTCGCGGGGCGAATCGCGCGGCGCCTTGCCGGCCGCCCGGCCGGTTATCGCGCGCTCAACGCCGCGCTGGTCGCCGAGGCGGAGCGATTCCACCCCGACCTCGTGCTGATCGCCAAGGGAGCCTATTTCGCTCCCGCCACACTCGCGGCGGTTCGCGCCGCGACCGGAGCTTCGGTGGTCAACTGGGCCACCGACGATCCTTTCAACCCGGCAAGCAGCACCCGCGACCTGGTTGAATCGATCGCACTCTACGATCTCTACGTATGCACCAAACGCGCGATAATGGACGACGTGCGGCGCGCGGGATGCGCCAACGTCGCCTACGTCCGCTTCGGATACAAGCCGCAGGTCCATTTTCTCGAGGCGCCCGCGAGCGATGACGAGAGCAGGCGCTTTCAGTCCGACGTGACATTTATCGGCGGCGGGGACGATGACCGCGCTCCGTACTTCGAGCGGCTCGTCCGCGCGATCCCGGAGCTTCGGCTGCATCTGCACGGCGGCTACTGGAATCGCTATCCGAAGCTGCGCCGATATTGGCGCGGAAACGCAACCGGGCGCGATTTCCGTCTCGCCGTAAGCGGAGCGAAAATTTCGGTCAACCTGCTCAGACGCGCCAATCGGGACGATCACGTGATGCGCACCTTTGAAATTCCCGCGTGTGGCGGCTTCATGCTCACGGAGAGATCCGCCACCCACGGCGAGTTGTTTTCCGAAGACAACGAAGCGGCGTTTTTCAGCTCGCCCGATGAACTCGCCGCCAAGGTCCGGATTTATCTCGGGCGCGATGAAGATAGAGCCAGGATTGCCGCGGCGGGGCATCGCAAAATCACGCACGGGCGGAATACCTACGGCGATCGGCTGGCCGAAATTATCCAGGCCGCGCGATCGGTGAAAGGATTGCAGAGGCCGGCGACGGTTGGCGCCGCGCAAACCAATGAGTGACGGCGGCACGGCGTATCGCGGCCGGCTCTACGGCAGATACCTCAGCGTCAGGTCCGAGGCGCCGGATACGCTGGACGGCTTGCAGCCAAGAGCGCCGTACCTGCGCAAAATCATACGCGATCACTTTCCGCCTGACCGGGATGCCGCGATCGTGGACCTTGGGTGCGGCCATGGCGCGTTGATTCATTTCGCGCGACAGGCAGGTTACCGTAACCTCGAGGGGACGGACGGCTCGCACGAGCAGGTGGCGGCGGCAAAACGGCTCGGAATCGACGGCGTGCGCGAGGGCGACCTGAGGGAAAGTCTTGCGGCGATGCCGGATGCCTCGCGGGACGCTGTCGTTGCATTCGACGTGATCGAGCACTTTCGCAAGGATGAGTTGCTGAGCTTCGTCGACGAGGTTCGCCGCGTGCTGCGCCCGGATGGACGTTGGATAATCCACTGCGCGAATGGCGAGTCGCCGTTGTTCGGGCGGATACGTTACGGGGATTTCACTCACGAGATGGCCTTCACTCGCGAGTCGCTCAGCCAGCTTCTTCTGTCTTCGGATTTTCAGCGCGTGGAATGCTTCGAGGACGCGCCGGTGCCGCACGGCTTCAAGAGCTCCGTTCGTTGGCTTTTGTGGAAGGGCATCCGCGGCGGCCTTCGCCTGTGGCTGGCGGTCGAGACCGGCGATAGCGGCCGCAACGCCGTCTTCAGCCAGAACCTGCTCGCGGTGGCGACGAAGTGACTACCGGGGACGCCTACCTGAATCGGCCGCGTGAGGACGACTGGTATGCGCTGGTCGCCACGCCGAGGCCGGGGTCCGCCAGTCTGGGAAAGACGCTGAAGCTGTTCGCGGGGACCGCAATCGTATTGATCGCGCTGAACCTCTACGCTCCCGCTCCGCCGACGATTCTCCAGCGAGTATTCGCATCCGCGATACTGGGATCGCTCGTGCTCCCGGTCTGGCTATGGATGTCAGGCGCGGATCGAACGATTCCGTTCATGCCCTTCATGACGCTGCTCTTCACCTATTACTACGCGCTGCCGGTTTTCCTCTTGAGGCGATATTCCACCGGACTGTTCAAGCCGCCTGTTGCCGGACATTTCATCACAGTCGCGCTTGGATACTTACTACTCGGTCTCTATTGCATGTTCGCCGGATACTATGGACCGGCGAGATGGCTATTCGCGCCGATACTCCCGCGACTCAACTTGCAGTGGCGCAACGAGCGGGTGGTGAAGCTGGTCGCACTGATGCTGGTAGTCGGAGGATTGTTCGTGTCCTCCTCGCACGTGCTCGCGTTCCTGCCCGGGAGCCTGGCTCAGATCGGCATGCTCGCGGCTGATTTATCGATCGTTGGAATCTGCACACTGGTCGCGCTTCAGTTGGTGGGGAAACTGGGTTGGATCACATCGGCATTTGTCTGGGGGCTTCTGATTCCGATCAGAATAGTACTCGGACTGGGCGCCGGCACGGCCGCGAGCGGTCTGATAATTGGCGTCGTCGTCGCAGTGATGTTCGCCTCGTTGCGCCGAGCGATCCCATGGAAGACGCTGATGCTGGGCACGATTGTGGCGGTGTTCATCATCCGGCCCGCAGAGGCGCCGTATCGCGTGGCAACCTGGGGCGGCAAGTTATCGGACGCGGGCGTGATCGCGAAGGTCCGCCTGTACGGGGATATTGTCTACCGCATCACGATCGGCGGGGCGGTGGAGCCGCAGGCGCTGATCGAATTCGGAGCCCTGCGCCTGGCGCAATTCACAATATTTGGCGAAGTAATAGCGGACACGCCGGCACTGGTGCCCTTTTGGGGGGGCGAGTCTTACTATCCGCTCTTGTTCAAACCGATTCCGCGCTTCATCATGCCGGACAAACCTAGAGAATTGAGTGGAGAATGGTTCGGCCATCGATATGGCCTGATGTCCGCTGAAAACACCACGACCTCGATCAATCTTCCGCAGATAGTAGAGTTGTACGGGAGCTTCGGACTCACTGGAGTGCTCGTGGGGATGTTCATGATCGGCTTGATCTATCGCCTGCTAATGGAGATGTTCGTACACCCCGGAATGGGACTCGGCGCTCTGGTTGGCGCCGTTTACGTTTCGTCGAAGTTGTTTGATATCGGCTCCGCCGCCTCGATGGTTTTCGGAGGGATCCCATGGAGCATCGTCTTCATCGCGCTGATTCACCTGTTCGTCCAATTCGCTGAGATTGACGCGACGGCGGCGGGACGCCTTGGCTCCGAAAAAGGAGTCCGCCACGCCTGACCCAGTCACAATTCAACGCGAATATTACCGGCGCACTGCGGCGCAATATGACGAACTGCACGTGCACTCGGATGGTGATCATACTTTTGCACTACGGTTCATGCTGTCGATGATCCCTTACCTGGGGTGCCGCTCTGTGCTGGATATTGGCTCTGGAACCGGGCGGGCGCTGGTGATCCTCAAGAAAGAACTGCCCGGGATTCGAATCTGCGGGCTGGAACCGTCACCTGAACTACGGGCCGCCGCGCAAGCGAAAGGCCTGGCGCCGCATGAGATAGTGGATGGCGACGCGCAGGCGCTCAAATATCCCGACGGTGACTTCGATCTCGTGTGCGCCTTCGGCGCATTACATCACATTCCGAAGCCCTCTATTGCAGTAGCCGAGATGCTGCGGGTTGCCAGGCGGGCGATCTTTATCTCGGACGCAAACAACTTCGGCCAGGGCTCGGCGCCGGCGCGCGCTGTCAAACAGCTCGCAAACTTCCTTGGGCTATGGCCTCTGCTCGATTTCATCAAGTCGGGGGGTAAGGGCTATTGCCTCTCCGAAGGCGACGGTCTTTCATACTCCTATTCTGTATTCAACGATTACGCGCAGGTCCGGCGTGCGTGTGCTTCCGTCCATCTATTGAACACGACGGGATCGGGCGTGAATCCGTATCGGACCGCATCGCATGTCGCGCTGCTCGGCATCAAGTCAGGATCGTAAGTCGGTTGGTTAAGCTGGGCCACTGTGCAGCCGCCTGATCGCGCGCCGGCCATCGTGTTCCGCGCGACGATGGCGCTCGTGCTCGCCAACGCGCTCTGGTTCATCTGGTCAAACCGGTTCATCCCGATGTCGGACTATCCCGACTGGGTATACCAGGGCTGGACGCTTTCGCGCATCCTGCACGGCGCCAGCCATCCGCTCTATCACTTCAAATCTTATCCTCCGACGCACGCCGCGGTGACTATTATCACCGCGCTTCTCGACTACGGCTTCGCGGCGGAGACCTCGGCCAAGCTGCTGTTGTCGGGCGCCGTCTGCGCCTTCGCGATTGGCAGCACTTACCTTCTGAAAGCGGGTGGCGCCTCCGAGCGACACCCGCTGATGTATGTGCCGCTGCTGTTTATCTTCGACACTTGGTTCTTCACCGGCGAGATTGATTATTATCTCACCTTGACCGGGTTCTTTTTTCTCGCGGGATATCTGCTGCGGCGCGCGGACTTGCCTGCTCGAATTAACCCGCTGGTCGTGCTCGTGAGTCTCGCGGCGTTCTTTGTGGCGCACTTGATCGCCTACCTGGCGTGCGGCGCCGTTTGTATCGCGATTGTTCTTGCGCATCCCAGCCCGACTAAGGCGCGCCGGCTCCTGCTGCCGGCTCTCGCCTCGGCGCTGATCCTCGTATGGTATGTGCTGGGCCGGGCGGCGTCTCATGAATTGGGCGCTCAGCCGTTTTTGCTGCCCTGGACGGGCCGCCAGCTCGCTAGCAACTTCATCGACGCGTTCTCGCTGTTTCACGCGTTTGCGCCGTGGCTGAATGCGCACTCAAGGCTGATGCACCTGGGGGCTATGTGCAACCTGGTCAGCGACGCCGGCTTCTTGACCCTCTTTTGCGTATGCGCGGTGATGTGGCTCAGGGGTGCTCGCGATCATGCCGCGTGCCTCCTCGCAGCCCTCTTGTGCCTTATCGGATATGTCGCAGGCGGCTATGCGACCGCCGGCGTGTTCGGCGCCGAACGCCTGACCTACCCGGCTGCATGGCTGGCGCTTGCATGGCTGGCCGAGAATTGGACGCCCGCGCGAGAGTCCGCCCGCCTCGCAGCCATCTGTGTGATTGGCGCCATGCTCGCGATTCAGTGCGTTTACGTCGATCGTGCCGTGGGACAGGTGTGCGACCGCCTCGCCCAAACCTATGATCGCTTCGCACAAGCGCCATCGCGCGAGGACTTCTGCTCGATATACGAGCCTTACTACCAGCAAAGCTGGGGCCACCCACACCGTAGCGGCTGGGAGCGCTTTGTCCCGAACCACGCCAGTGTCATTCGGCTGCCCTATTATCTCTATATCAACCGGGGAGAGACGGCCCCTATCTTTGACGCGGGGATGTTCAATTATTCGGGGCCCGGGGATAACAACAACCTATGCAGGTAGCCTCCGCGCGCTCGCTGATGGCTAGGTCAGGATCGTAAGAGTGATTTCCCGAGACGAAGACGCCAATCCTATCCGCGTCCTGCACGTAACTCCGTTCTTCGCACCGGCGTGGGTTTATGGCGGACTGGTCGAGGCGGCGTATCAGTTTGCCCGTCATCTGGCCTGCGCAGGAGCTGCGGTTCGAGTCCTGACTACGGACGCGAACGGACCGGGAAAAAAGCTGGACGCGGCGGCGCAGGCGCCGTACGAGCACGGCGATCGATTCCAGGTTCGCTACTGCCGGCGAGTCGCGCGCCAGTCGGTGTCGCTCGAGCTGCTCGGCGCGCTCGCCGAACAGGTGCGATGGGCCGAGGTGGTTCATATCCACGCGGCGTACTCGTTTCCGACTATTCCAACTTTGCTCGCGGCGCGGATGCTGGAACGGCCGGTCGTGTGGACCCCGCATGGCGCGATGCAGCGATGGAGCGGCAGCCGGCGGACGCGGCTCAAGTCGCTGTGGGACAAGGCGTGCAGGCTGGTGGCGCCGCCCGGGTTGGTGCTTCACCTGACCTCTGAGAGCGAGGTCGAGGAAACCCGCGCACGGTTTCCGCGCGCCGCTATCGGACTGATTCCCAACGGAGTTGAGATTCCGGACAAGCTTCATCGCGAGCCGCGCGGCGCTTGCCTGCGGCTCGGATTTGTCGGCCGCCTCGATCCCAAGAAGGGGATTGAGAACCTGCTCGCCGCCTCCCGCATCCTGAAAGACCGGAGCGGGCCGGTATTTTCGCTCGCGATCGCGGGTTCGGGCTCGCGCGACTACGAGGCGAAACTTCGCCGCGAGATCGAGCGCCTCGATCTCTCCGGCGAGGTCGCAATGCTTGGCGACGTTCGCGGCGAGGAAAAACAGCGGATGCTCGAGCGGACCGACGTCGTCGTGGTCCCGTCGTTCACCGAGAATTTCGCGATAGTTGTAGCCGAAGCGCTTGCTCACGGCGCCGCCGTGATCGCCAGCCACGGCACTCCATGGCAAGAAGTCGAGCGCAAAGGCTGCGGGCTGTGGGTCGCCAACGATCCCGCAAGCCTGGCGGACGCAATCTCCGCGGTAAGCTCGATGCCCGTCGCTGAGATGGGCGAGCGCGGGCGGCGCTGGATGGCTGAATGCTTTTCGTGGGACAAATGCGCGCGGGAAATGCTGGCGCTTTACAATGACCTGATAGCCCGCCGCGGCGCTCGGCGGTTGGCCGCCGCGAATCAGTTGTAAGCCAAGACTCATTTCGCACTCATCAATGTTAATCGTAGGAATCAACGCATATCACGGCGACGCGAGCGCGGCTGCTGTCGTGGACGGAATGCTGGTCGCCGCTGCGGAAGAGGAGCGCTTCAACCGCATCAAGCACGCCGCCGGCTTTCCTGCCCAGGCCTTGAAGTACGTCCTGTCTGCCGCAGGCGCATCGCCGGGCGACATCGACGTCCTGGCCGTCGCGCGCGATCCATGGGCGCGAATCATGCGCAAGGCGTGGTACGCGCTCAAGATGCCGTCGGCCGCGCGCCAGCGGCTGAGCGTGCAATCGCGCTTTGCCTCGATCGGCGCGGAGGCCGCGCGCGCGCTCGGAGCCGGCGAGCACTCGATTCCGGTGCGCCGCGTCGAGCATCATCGCGCGCATCTCGCCAGTTCCTTTCTGGTCTCCCCGTTCGACGATGCGGCGCTCTTCTCGATCGACGGCTTGGGCGACTTCGCCAGCGCGATGTGGGGCGTAGGGCGCGGCGGCAGGATTTCGCCGATGGGCGTGGTCACCTTTCCGCATTCGCTCGGAATCTTCTACACCGCGCTGACGCAGTACCTGGGCTTTCCGAAATACGGTGACGAATACAAGGTGATGGGGCTGGCGTCGTACGGCGAGCCGGAGATGATCGAGGAGTTCCGCAAGATCGTGATCGCGCCCGGCGGCGAGCGCATGGATTTCATGCTTGCGCCGGAATATTTCACCCATCAAACGTCGCGCGCGGAGATGACCTGGCGCGCGGGCGAGCCCACCATCGCAAGGCTGTACTCGGACTTCCTGGTGGCGCGGCTGGGTCCGGCGCGCGATCCGGCCGAGCCGGTGGACAAGCGCCATATCGCGATCGCCGCGTCGATGCAGCGGCGGCTTGAGGAAGTGATACTCGCGCGCCTGCGAAACCTGCGTCGCGCGACCGGACTCAAAAAGCTCTGCCTTGCCGGCGGGGTCGCCTACAACTGCGTCGTCAACGGCAAGATCCTGGAGCAGACCGGCTTCGAGGACATCTACATACAGTCGGCGGCGGGCGACGCGGGCCTGGCGATCGGCGCGGCCTTCGACAGGTGGCATTCGAGCGCGTCGCGGCCGCGCGAGTTCGTGATGGAGCATGCCAATTGGGGTCCCGAATTCAGCGCCGATGAGATCGCGGCATTACTCAGTTCGCGCGAATCTGAAATAGCTATTCAGGGCTGCGTGATTAGCAAGATCGAAGATGAGGACGAGCTCTGCCGCGCGACCGCGGCGGCGATCGCCGATGGGCAGGTCGTGGGATGGTTCCAGGGGCGGATGGAATGGGGTCCGCGCGCGCTGGGCAACCGCAGCATCCTGGCCGACCCGCGCCGGGCCGGGATGCGCGACATCCTGAATGCGAAAATCAAGCGCCGCGAAATGTTCCGCCCGTTTGCGCCTTCGATTCTGGAGGAAGCCGCCGCCGACTACTTCACCCAGTCGTATCCTTCACCGTTCATGCTGATGGCCTACCCGGTGCGGCCCGAGAAGCGCGCGGTAATCCCGGCCACGACCCACGTTGACGGGACCGGAAGGCTGCAGACGGTGAATCCGCGGCAGAACCCGCTATACTACAAGCTGATCCGCGAGTTCGGCCGCCAGACTGGCGTCCCGGTGCTGCTCAACACCTCGTTCAACGAAAACGAACCGGTGGTTTGCCGCCCTGAACAGGCGCTCGATTGCTTCCTCAGAACAAAAATGGACCTGCTGGTAATGGGACCGTTCAGCGTTCGCCGCGGCGGGCGGCAGGGGTGACCCCTGCACCCAGTGAAAAGTGAAAAGAGCGGATGCGGGCTTCGCTCTGTTAGCGGGGGGTTAAGGGGGAATCAGGTTGCGCTTTTTTTGTGTCATTCTAGAGCGAAAGTTGCTGTAGCGAAGAATCCCGGTTCCTTACCTGGCCTCTCTGTATCGGGAGGTGTCACAGACACACGGGGGCCGGCCCCTTCGCGGCCAAAGGCGCCAGATTGCTAAGGTGGTCAGGGGCATCTAACGGCATCGGCTCGCATCGTATTGGATAGGGAAAAGCGAGGGTTTCCCAGAACGGGGAACTCACGCATCGTATCGGATTTGCTCGCCTCAGACACAAAAAGACACTTTTTCGGACGACGGCTCTCCAGCGGCCCTTGATGGCGGAGCACGAATGCGATTCGATTGAAGTTATGAGCCGGTTTTCCAAGGAGCCTGCCTTCAATCGCGTGACCGAACCGAGCGCGATCTCCGAGGTCGTTCTTCGACTCGTCGCAATCCGCAATCGTGATTGGTTCCCCCAAGGTGCGTGTACAATCATCGCTGGTCATTTGGCAATAACGGCGGCGCACGTCTTGCGGGATTTCCTTCAAAAGTGGGGGACGGCTCAGGAATCTGGGCGCTCAGGGGTTGCCGCCTTTGATCTCAAGGCTATCCAAGTTCTCAACCATCCGTTGCGTTACAGCCTCTGGGACGTGCGCGAGTGTTTCATTTGCCCCTTCACCGACATTGCTCTTCTTCATCTGACGCCATATTGCGAGACGGCGGCAACCTACGCCCGAGAGCGGTCTTGGAAGCAACTTGCGATGGACGTGCTGCCACCTCCGCGCGGATCTAGAATCGTAGGTTTCGGATTCCATAGTTCAACGTCGCGGCTGAGCAAGAATCCCGACGGGACCGATCACATAGATCTCAACGACCAGCCAACCGCCACCGTGGGAGAAGTCCGCGAAATCCATCGCGAAAAGCGCGACTCAGTAAAGCTGAACTTTCCGTGCTATCAAGTGAATGCGCGATTCGACGGGGGCATGAGTGGTGGTCCTGTGCTCAATGACTCCGGTCAGTTATGCGGCGTGATTTGCGACTCGTTTAATTTCGACGATCCGAACGAAGAGCACGTATCTTACGTGGCAACGCTATGGCCCGCGATGGGAACTATACTGAGTATCAACCGTGGAGGAGCGTTTCCCAAGGACGTGTTTTATCCGATGTGGGAGCTTGCGCGTGACGCTCGCATCGCAGCGATCAACTGGCAGCGGGTTGAGGTAACGCCAGCCTCTGACGCGAATGCACCGGGAGGCATCGCGTACGTTCCTAGCCTCCGCTAAGATCTGCTTAGGTGCGATCGGAGCGAACCGGCTCAACCGGGAGATTCGTGGCGGGGGAAAATCGAGTGCCTACACTCATAGCGGTAGTCGCATTTCTCCAGGGAGCTTGGACGGCACTCGTGGCCATCAGCCGCGATGGTGCCGCCCGGCTGAGCGGTAAGGTCTTTCACCGGACCGCTCTTCGTCGCGATTTCCCTGTTGACTTCATAATGGCTATAGCTTCGCGTCACGAAGCCGGATTATTCTTGCACACTTGGCATAGGAGTCGTTCATGAAAAGGGTTTTGGTCACGGGGGCCGGTGGTTTCATCGGTCACCATCTGGTGGGTTATCTCAAGAAAAAAGGATGCTGGGTGCGCGGCGCGGATCTGAAATATCCCGAGTATGAGCCGAGCGCGGCGGACGACTTTGCACTGCTGGACCTGCGCCGATGGGAAAACTGCCTGAAGGCGACCGACGGAATCGAGGAAGTGTACGCGCTCGCCGCCGACATGGGGGGTATGGGTTTCATTTCGGCGCATCACGCCGAGATCCTGCGCAACAATTCGTTGATCAACATTCACACGATCGACGCGGCGCGCCAAAATGGCGCCAAGCGCTACCTGTACACTTCGTCGGCCTGCGTTTATCCGGAGTACAGGCAGACCGACCCGAACGTCACCCCGCTCAAAGAGGAAGACGCCTATCCGGCGCAGCCGCAGGACGCCTACGGTTGGGAAAAGCTGGTAACCGAGCACCTCTGCATTCACTACCGGGAAGATTTCGGGCTCGAGACGCGCATCGTGCGCTTCCATAACATCTTTGGCCCGCTCGGCACCTGGGACGGCGGCCGCGAGAAGGCGCCCGCCGCGTTGTGCCGCAAGGTGTCGCTCGCCAAACTTCGCGGCGAATCCGAGATCGAGATCTGGGGCGACGGCGAGCAGACGCGCTCGTTCTGTTACATCGACGATTGCCTGGAAGGGCTGCACCGGTTGATGCGCTCGGATTATCGCGAGCCGCTCAACCTTGGGCAGGATCGGATGGTGACTATCAACCAGCTCGCCGATATTGTCGCAGCTGCGGCGGGGATAAAAATCACCAGGAAGCACGTAGCAGGCCCGCAAGGCGTGCGCGGCCGCAATTCCGACAACACCCGCCTGCGCCAGGTCCTTCATTGGGAGCCCGAGATAAGCCTGGAAGAAGGCCTGAGACGCACCTATCAGTGGATCGATAGCCAGGTGCGCGCGGCCCATCATGCTGTCGCGTCCGGCTCATCCGGCACGCCGGAGAACCCGTCGGGCGCCGTGCGCCGCGGCTCCGCGTCGTAATCCTGCGGCAGGCTTGGTCAAACGCGAGTACTATTCTTAAACCGTTCGTTCTGGCCCGACCGCGAAGCTACCGGTCAATTCCTGACCGAACTTTGCGACGACCTTTCCCGCGACCACGAGGTTACAATCGTGGCCGGGCCGTCGTATCACGTGCCCGGGATGCGCTCTGCGGGCATTCGTTTGTGGTCGCGTGAATCTCACGGCAAAGTTTCGATCGTTCGCACCTGGGGGACCAGATTTTCAAAGTCGAACCTCGCCGGCCGATTAGTCAATCTGGGTAGCTACTACCTATTGGCGGGATTAGCGGCATTGCGGCTGCCGCGCCCCGATGTAATAGTCGCCGAGACCGATCCTCCGCTGCTCGGCGCGCTCGCAGCGCTGCTGAAACGGCGCTGGGGATGCAGGCTGGTTTACAACGTGAGGGATCTTTATCCCGATATCGCGGAAGCTACCGGCGGCGTGCGCAACCCGTTCCTGCTCGGGCTGCTGCGCCACGCTAACGATTTCGCCTACAAGCACTCCGACCTGATCGTGACCCTCGGCCATGACATGGCGCGGCGAATCGTCGGCAAGGGCGTCCCGGCGGACAAGGTGACGGTGGTTCCGGATTGGGTGGATTGCGGACGCATCCGCCCGCTCCAGAGCAATCCCATCCGCCGCGGCTTCGGCGAAAAGTTTGTCGTGATGTATTCGGGCAATATCGGACTTTCGCAGCAACTCGAGGCCGTGCTCGAGGCCGCCGGCCGGCTGCGCGGCGACGACCGAATTCTATTCGCACTGATCGGCGAAGGCGCCCGCAAAAAGTGGCTCCAGCAACGCGCACTCGCGATGGAATTGCCCAACGTGATTTTCATGCCGTATCAGCCGCTGGAGAATCTGGCCGAGTCGCTGACCGCCGCCGACCTCCATCTCATCCCGCTCGCACCCGGCGCGGCGGGATGCCTGGTGCCAAGCAAGATTTACGGAATCCTGGCGGCGGGCCGGCCGTTCATCGCAATGATGGAAGAAAACGCGGAGGTCGCGCAAATCGCGCGCGAAGACGCGGTCGGTTTTGTCGTGCGGCCGGGCGACGTCGACGCTTTGGTCGGCGCAATCCGCGAGGCGGTCGATGCGCCGGAACGCCTCGAGCAGATGGGTATTCGGGCGCGCCGCCTGGCAGAGCTGCGGTTCGATCGGAGCAAAGTTACCAGCAGGTTCGGGTCGGTTTTGGACAAAGTCGCAGTGCAAACCTACCGGGAGAAAAGATGAAGCGAGCGCGAAAGCCGATCCGGATTGTGCCCAAGGGATGGGGCCGTGAGGTATGGATCGCAAACGGCGATCTCTATTGCGGGAAAATTCTCGAAATTCGCAAGGGTAAGAAGTGCTCGCTGCATTACCACAAGCTCAAGACCGAATCGTTCTACCTGCACAGCGGCAGGCTGATCGTGCGAATCAAGGAGTCGCCGGAAAGCGCCATCATCGAGGAGTTCGAATTGAGCGCGGGTGAATGCATGGACGTGCCGATAGGATTGGTTCATCAGATGGAAGCGATCGAGGATGCCGAGCTGTTTGAATTTTCCACTCAGCACTTTGACAGCGATTCGCATCGGCTCGTGCGCGGCGACTGAATCCGGAATCGGCGCAAATCGATCGATAGGCCTGCTCGGGCGCGGCGAAATACGCCGCGCCCTTTTTTTGTTTCCTGCAACCGGCTGGTTCTTGCGCTATGGCCGAAATGATATATTGCTCGGCACCGCCCGAGGCGGAGTCGAAATGGCAAAAGTAGCATTGATTACCGGCGTGACCGGACAGGATGGTTCCTACCTCGCCGAGTTTCTTCTGAAAAAGGGCTGCGAAGTGCACGGGATGGTGCGGCGCACTTCGAGTTTCGCCACGGGACGAATCGATCATCTGCGCAAGGGCTTCGCAGCCGGTTCCGAAGGTTTGCAACTGCACTACGGCGATCTCGGCGACGGCACCGGGCTTAGGCGAATCGTCGAGCAGGTGCGTCCCGACGAGGTTTACAATCTCGCCGCGCAATCGCACGTGCGCATCTCATTCGATCAGCCCGAATACACGGCCGATGTTGTCGGCCTGGGGGCGCTGCGATTGCTCGAGGCGCTGCGCGATCACAACCAGCGCCGCGGGCGGGCGGCGCGGCTGTACCAGGCAGGATCGTCGGAGATGTTCGGCAAGGTGACGGAAACTCCGCAGCGCGAGACCACGCCGTTTCATCCGCGCAGTCCTTACGCGTGCGCCAAGCTCTACGCGCATTGGCAGACGATTAATTACCGCGAAGCCTACGGGCTGTTCGCGTGCAACGGGATCCTGTTCAACCACGAGTCACCGAGGCGCGGCGAAAATTTCGTAACGCGCAAGATCACGCGCAGCGCGACGCGAATCAAGCTCGGCCTCCAGCAAAAGCTCGCGCTGGGAAACCTGGACGCGCACCGCGACTGGGGTTTCGCCGGCGACTACGTCGAGGCCATGTGGCTGATGCTGCAGCAGGAGCAACCCGACGACTATGTAATCGCCACCGGCGAGACCCATTCGGTGCAGGAGTTCCTCGAAGTCGTGTTCGATCGCCTGAAAATGAAATGGCAGGATCACGTCGAGATCGATCAGCGATTCTTCCGTCCCGCGGAAGTCGATCTGTTGATCGGTGACGCCTCGAAGGCGAAGCGCCAACTCGGCTGGGAGCCCAAAGTAAAGTTCGAAAAACTCGCCGAATTGATGGTCGAAGCGGATCTTGAACTTGCCGAACGCGAACTGCGCAGCAAGGCGCACTAGCGAATCGCGCTGCGCAAAATAATTCGGGACTCGCTTAAAACGAGGGCTAGCCGGCTGCGCGCTTGACGGCGGCGGCTTCGAATTTGCGTTCGAGCCGCTCGATATCGGCCGCCGAGAGGCTGAAATATCTGGCTTCGGGATGATGGAAGACGACGGCGCTGACGGCGCTTTCGGGCTCCATCATGAAACCCTCGGTCAATTGCACGCCGATTGCATTCTTTTCGACCTCGAGCAGCCGGAACAGCAGCTTCTGATCTTCGAGCCGGGGACAGGCAGGATAGCCGAACGAGAAGCGCTTGCCGCGATAGTGCGCCTGCACGAGATCCTTGAGCGAGAGTCCCGGCGGATCGCCGATTCCCCACATCCGGCGAATCTTCGCGTGCAGCAGCTCGGCAAACGCCTCGGCGCCCTCGAGCGCGAGCAGTTGCAGGATATGCGCGCGCAGATAGTCGCCCTTATTCTTCCAATCTTCCGCGAGCGCGCGCACCCCGGCGCCGATCACCGTGACAAACATGCACAAATAGTCGGTGCGGCCGCTGTCGCGCGCGGCGACGTAGTCGGCCAGGCACAAATACGGCGGGTCGCTCTGACGGCCAAAAGTGAACGACTCGAGCACCGTTTTGCCGTCCGGTGAATAGATCATGACCGTGCGATCGCCGTCCGACTGCGCGGGGAAAAACCTGTAAACGGCGTTCGCGGAAATGTCTGCGCGCGCAAGAATCTGCTGCGCGACTTCCTCGACGGAATCGTGAAGTTTCCGCGCCTTCGAGTCGCCGGCCTCGAACGCCTCGACGAAGTTCTGAAATCCGAGGTGCCTGGCGTAGAGACTCCTGGGATTGATGTACTCGAAAATCTCGCCGAGATCGTAATCGCGGATCGTGTGAGTCTTCAGGTCGGGCGGTTTCGGGATCTCGACGTCCCGGCGCACCGATGAAGTGCGTGGCGCCGCGTCCGCGCCCGCATCGACGGCCTTTGGCGCGCTCTCGAGCATCTTCCTGGACTGCTCGGCCAGCACGTGCTTCAGCGAATCGCGCCGTTCGAAGTCCATGATCTGATTGGCAAGGTCGAGCCCATTCATCGCGTCGTTGGCGTATGCGACCAGACCTTCATACTCAGGTGCGATTTTCATCCGCGTGAATCGGTTCGACAGCGCCGCGCCGCCGACCAGGAGAGGACAATCGATTCCCGCGGCATTCAAGTCCTGCGCCGTCGCGACCATCATCTGCGCCGACTTGACCAGCAACCCCGACAGTCCGATCGCGTCGGGCCGATGTTCGCGGAAGGCCTTGATCAGGTCCTCGGGCGGCACCTTGATGCCGAGATTGACGACCCGGTAGCCGTTGTTGCTGAGAATGATCTCGACCAGGTTCTTGCCGATATCGTGGACGTCGCCCTTGACCGTCGCGAGAATAATCTTGCCCTTGGCCGCGCTTTCGGACTTCTGCATGCGCGGTTCGAGATGGGCGACCGCGGCCTTCATCGCCTCGGCCGATTGCAAGACTTCGGCGACAATCATCTGGTTGGCGTTGAACAGCCGCCCAACCTGGTCCATGCCCTTCATCAACGGGCCGTTGATGATTTCGAGCGGTCCACGGGAAGCCAGCGCCTCGTCGAGGTCCTCGAACAAGCCGTCCTTCGAGCCCTCGAGAATGTAGCGGGCCAGCCGATCGTCGAGCGGCATCGCCTTGCGATCCTCGGCGGCCACGGTGCTTTTGCGCGCGCGGAACCAGGCGGCGAATGCCGCGATCGGATCGTCGCCGCGCCACCAGATCAAGTCTTCGGCGAGTTTCCGCTCCGCTTCGGGAATGGACGGATAGCGATGAAGTTTTTCGGAGTTGACGATCGCCAGGTCGAGACCCGCCTGCACGCAATGATAAAGCATCACCGCGTTCAACACTTCGCGGCCCGCCTCGGGAAGGCCAAACGAGACGTTCGAGATGCCGAGGATCGTCTTGCAATTCGGCATCGCCTGCTTGATCAGCCGAATGCCTTCAATCGTCTCGACCCCGGAGCCGATATAATTTTTGTCGCCGGTGCCGACCGGGAAAACCAGCGGATCGAAGATGATGTCTTCGGGCTCGACGCCGTACTTTCCGGTGAGCAGCTTGAACGATCGCTCCGCCACCTGCAGCTTGCGCGCGCGGGTAACCGCTTGCGCCTGCTGCTTGTCGTCGTCGATACATCCGACCACCAGCGCGGCGCCGAACCGGCGCGCCAGCGGCACGACCTGCTTGAAGCGAGCCTCGCCGTCTTCGAGATTGATCGAATTGATCAGCGACTTGCCCGGCGTGCGCTTGAGCGATTCTTCGATCACGCGAGGATCGGTCGAATCGATCATCAGCGGCACTTTGACTTTTTTGACTTCGATTTCGAGAAACCGCGTGACATCCGCCATCTCGTCGCGATCGGGATCCTGGAGGCACACGTCGAGGATCTGCGCGCCGCGGCGCACCTGCACGCGTCCCACTTCGGCGGCTTCCTCAAACTTGCCGTCGGCCACCAGCCGCTTGAACTTGCGGCTGCCGAGCACGTTGGTCCGCTCGCCGACGATCACAGGGCGTGTGTCGTTGTCGATGACCAGCGTCTCGATTCCGCAAACCACCGAGCGCGTGGCGGTGGAACGCTCCCGCGGACGCTTGCCCGCCACCGCTTGAACCAGCAGCCGAATATGTTCCGGCGTCGTGCCGCAGCATCCGCCGGTCAGATTGATCCATCCATTTTCGGCGAACCGCGCGATTTTCCCCGCGAGCATCTCCGGCGTTTCGTTGTAATGTCCTTCTTCGTCCGGCAATCCCGCGTTGGGCACGCACGAGACAAAAAATCGCGAAATGGCCGAGAGCGTGCGCAGATGGTCAGTCATGAAGTCGGGACCGGTGGCGCAGTTGAGCCCCATCCATAGCAGGTCGCGATGCGCAAGCGAGGTGTAGAATGCCTCGATATCCTGCCCGCTCAGCAGAGTACCCATCGTCTCGATCGTTCCCGACACCGCGACCGCGGGCGCGACCCCGAGTTTTTCGATCGCAGCTTCGATTCCGGCCAGGCCCGCTTTGCAATTCAGCGTGTCGTTGACGGTTTCGAGCAGCAGGATGTCGGCGCCGCCTTCGATCAAACCCTCGGCCTGCACCTGGTAGCCGTCGCGCATCTGATCGAACGTGACGCCGCCGGTTACCGAGATGCTCTTGGTCGTCGGGCCCATCGAACCCGCCACGAATCGCGGCTTGTCCGCGGTGCTGAATCGGGCGGCTTGCTCGCGCGCGAGTTTCGCAGCCAGGCGGTTGAGCTCGTGCGCGTCGTGTTCGAGAGAGTATTCGGCGAGCACGATGGGACTAGCCTGGAAACTCGCGGTCTCGATTATGTCGGCGCCGACTTCGAGAAAGCCGTCGTGCATGCGGCGAATCAGCTCCGGCCGCGTGCGCACTACGTTCTCGTTGCAGCCCTCGTATCGCGGGCCGCCGTAGTCGGCGGCGCTCAGATTCTCGCCGAGCACGAAGGTGCCGAATGCGCCGTCCATAACGAGGATTCGTTCGGCGAGCAACTCGTTCAGGAGCTTGATCCTGTGCGCATCGGTCGTCATTGTTGGATGCCCGCTCAAGATGCGGGCGGTAACGAACTAAGTTATCCTAGCGATGCAAACCGCGCAATTTTGCCCAATGTGCGTGCGCCCGCGCGGCACAGGCCGCGCAAACGGTTTCACTCGATGAGCACAGACTCGCAATCGCAAGCGCCGGGACGTCTCGTGCTGGTGACGGGCGGCGCCGGCTTTATCGGATCGCATCTCGTGGACGCGCTCGTCGCCGCGGGAATGCGGGTGCGCGTGCTCGACAACTTCGCCACCGGCCGCCGCGACTATGTGAATCGCGCGGCCGAATTCGTGCAAGCCGATATCCGCGATGCGTCCTCGATCAACGATGCCTTCGACGGTGTCGATACGGTGTTCCACGTCGCCGCGCTGCCGCGCATTCCGCTTTCGATCGCGAAGCCGGTCGAAACGGAGATGACCAACGTGGTCGGGACGCTGAACGTGCTGATCGCGGCGCGCGATCGGAAAGTCCGGCGCGTGGTGTACTCGGGATCGTCGTCGGTGTACGGCGAGCAGGCGAAGATGCCGCTGGTCGAGACGATGACGCCGAATCCGCTCAATCCGTACGCGCTGCAGAAGTACGTCGGCGAGCAGTACGCGCGCATGTTCCATCGGTTGTTCACGATGCAGACGATTACGCTGCGCTACTTCGGCGTGTACGGTCCGCGGATGCCCTACGAGGGATCCTACATGCTGGCGATCGCGGCGTTTCTGAAGGCGCGGCGCGAGGGACGCCCGCTCGAAATTCACGGCGACGGCGAACAGACGCGCGATTTCACCCACGTCAGCGACGTGGTGTCCGCGAACATCCTCGCGATGGACTGCGAAATTGCCGACGGGCGGGCGATCAACATCGGCCGCGGCGAGAACGTCAGCGTGAATCGGATCGCCGCGATGATCGGTGGACCGACGGTCCACCGCGAAGGGCGCGTAGGCGACATGCGCGATACGCTCGCCGATTGCACACAAGCCGAGCGGATTCTTGGATGGCGCCCGCGCGTGTCGATCGAGGACGGGATCGCCGATTTGCTCAAGTGATGGCCGGCCTGCTGCGGCAGTCGATCTATAGCCGCTTGGCGGGTTGCGAAGACGTTAACGACGCCGAGCGCTGCTCTCAGGATTTGACTTTACGGCGCGGCGCGCGGAACACTTCGCGCGCGGGCGTCTCTGACGAAGGTGGCCCGCTACTCGCTGAGCAAATCCGCGCAATAGTGAATTACTACCCGGGAGGTCATCACAGTCATGGCTAAAGATCTGGCCAAGAAAGGTATGGAAATCCGCACCGCGCTTTCCGGCGAAAAGGCCGCGAAAGCCAGCCTGGAATATTTGAAGCAGTTCGACGAAGGGTTCGCCAATTTCCTCAACGAGCAGCTCTTCGGCTACGTCTGGGGACGTCCCGGCCTGCCGACCAAGACCCGCTCATTCATCACGATGGCGGCGCTGCTGGCGCTCGGCCGCGGTCCCGAGCTGGCTTTCCATATGCGCGGCGCTCTCAACCTCGGCATCACCAAGGAGGAGATCAAGGAGCTGATCATCCATCTGTCGCAATACAGCGGCATTCCGACCGCGGTCGAGGCGATCCGCGTCTACCGCGAGGTCACAGAACCCAAGCCCAAGGCCTGACGTTTCATCGTCCGACGCCAGGCCGACTCGGGCGTGCGCATGCCGCGCTCGGACAGCGCGCGCCTAGTCGAACATCAGCACCGTGCGCGCGACTTCTCCGGCCTTCATCGCGCGGAACGCCTCGTTCACGTCCTCGAGTTTGCCGCGGCGCGTGATCATGTCGTCGAGGTTGAGCCGCCCCTGCTGATAGAACTCGATGATGCGCGGCATGTCGATGCGGAAGCGGTTCGACCCCATGAAGCATCCCTGGATGCGCTTCTCGAACAGCAGCGAGAAGCCGTCCACTTCGACTTTCTGCCCGAGCGGAACCATCCCAACAATCGTGGCGACGCCGCCGGCGCCGGCCGATTCGTAAGCCTGCTCGGCCGCCGCCTTGAGCCCGATCGCTTCGAACGTGTAATCGGCGCCGCCGCCGGTGAGCGCGCGAATCTGGCCGACCGCATCGCCCTTCGACGCATCGACGGCGTGAGTTGCGCCGAGCTTTTTGGCGAGCTCGAGCTTGGCGGGGAACATGTCCACCGCGATGATCATTCGGGCGCCCGCGATTCGCGCACCCTGGATAATCGCGAGGCCGACCCCGCCGGCGCCAAACACGGCGACGGTGGATCCAGGCGCAACTTTGGCGGTGTTAAGCGCGGCGCCGACGCCGGTCATCACCCCGCATCCGATGAGCGCGGCGCGATCGAGCGGCACGTCGTTGGCAATCTTCACCAGCGCATTTTCGTGCACCAGCATCTTTTCCGCGTATCCCGACAGGTCGGCGAATTGATTGACTATCGCGCCCTTCTGCGAGAGGCGCGGCGGGTCGCTGGCGGCGCGCTGGGTGGCCTCCCGGTTCGAGCACAGCGTCGGATGCCCGGACATGCATTCCTCGCAGACGCCGCAGAAGACCGACAGGCACGCGATCACGTGGTCACCGGGCTTGAGGTACGAGACCTGCGAGCCGGCTTTCTCGACGACGCCGGCGGCCTCGTGGCCGAGGATCGCGGGCGTCGGCCAAAAGTACGACCCGTCCACGAAATGAAGATCGCTATGGCATACGCCGCTGGCGACCACGCGCACGACAACTTCGCGCGCTTTGGGCTCGTCGATATCGACCTGCTCGATCGTGAGTGGCTGACCGGGACCGTGGAAGACAGCAGCTTTCATCTGGATTGCTCCTCTTTTCAGTGAATCCGCGCTAGTTGAACATCAGGACCGTGCGCGCGACCTCTCCCGCCTTCATCGCGCGGAACGCCTCGTTGACGTCCTCGAGCTTGCCGCGGCGGCTGATCATGTCGTCGAGATTGAGCCGCCCCTGCAAGTAGAAGTCGATGTAACGGGGCATGTCGATGCGGAATCGGTTCGAGCCCATGTTGGAGCCTTGCAGCTTACGCTCGCTCAGAAACATGTAGCCGTCGAGTTCGACCTTCTGGCCCAGCGGAATCATGCCGATCACGGTCGCGGTTCCGCCGGGCTTGAGCGCGTTGAACGCCTGCTCGGCGGCGGTCTTGAGTCCGATCGCTTCAAACGAGTAGTCGACTCCGGCGCCGGTGAGTTTTTTGATTTCATCGATGGGATCGCTGTGCGACGCGTCGACGGTGTCGGTCGCGCCCAGCCGCCGGGCCATCGCCAGCTTGCCCTCGAACATATCGACCGCGATTATTTTGCGCGCGCCCGCGATCCGCGCCCCCTGGATCGCGGCGAGTCCAACCCCGCCCGCGCCGAAGACCGCAACCGTCGAGCCGGGTTCGATTTTCGCGGTATTGAGTACCGCGCCGACGCCCGTCATCACCCCGCATCCGATCAACGCCGCGCGATCCAGCGGCAGGTCCTCACGAATCTTCACCACCGCATTCTCGTGCAGCAGCATCTTCTCGCAGTAAGACGAGATGTCCAGGAACTGGTAGACCGGCTTGCCCTTCTGCGAGATGCGCGGCTTGTCCTGCAAGTTGCGCTGGGTGGCGGCCTTGTTCGAGCATCGATTCGGATGGCCCGACATGCATTGCTCGCAATTGCCGCAGAACACCGACAGGCAGCAGATCACGTGATCCCCCGGCTTGACGTAGGTTACCTGCTTGCCAACTTCCTCGACGATTCCGGCGGCCTCGTGGCCGAGCACCGCGGGCGTCGGGTACATGTAGAAACCGTCGATGAAATGCAGGTCGCTATGGCATACGCCGCTCGCGACGGTCTTGATCAGGACTTCGCGATCCTGCGGCTTGTCGAGTTCGACGTCCTCGATACTGAGAGGCAGCTTGGGCCCGTGAAAAACGGCGGCTTTCATTCTGAGTGCTCCTTGAGTGTGGCGATAGTATTAGCTGCACGCGCGGGCAACGAACAACGAAAAACGAAAAACTGGAAACGTTCTGCGTCCTGCGAGCGCCGTTGCGACTACCTTACTACCACACTGACGGCGCATTTCCAGTGCGGGACTTCGGGCCGCCGACGACAGCCCTACGGGAACCTCGCCGGCCCGGTTGTGCCCGCGAACGGAACTCCCCCGAGCCGGGCGGCGGCTGAGTTCGCGCGCGCGTACAGCAGGGCGGTGTCGTCGCTATAGATGAGCCGCCAATCGCGTTGGGAATCCATCAGCTTTGCGGCCCCTCCATCGCTCTTGACCAGAACGAAATCATGCGGATACGCCGCCAGCGTATGCGATCCGCCGGCCGTGTTGTTGTCGAAATCCAACCAGTCCCGGACCACTGCGGGCGGATAGGCCAGGTCATAGCGGCTATCGATGAAGACTTTCATGCCGCGCGCGCCGTGCCAAATTACGTACTGACCCCATGCATAGTCAGCCAGCACGTTTCCCGTGAGCTGATGGCTGTTCATGAAGGTGACCGCGCCGGCAGGATTGTCGGATGCGTCTATTCCGGGCGACAGAATTCCGCTGTACCGCACAAACCCGACGGCGACGGCCGCGATCAGGATTTCAATTACCAGCCGGCCCGCACGCGGCATCGCACGAGCGCTCGCGGCGGGTGCAGCGGCGACTCCGCGCGGCCGCGCCAGGATGCCCAGGTGGTTCGCGAGCACGGGAGCGGTCGCAATCGCTGCAATCGGGATATTGCGGACGGCCGCGAAGGCTGCCGCTAGCATTAGCGCGGCGACCGCGACCAGCGGCGCGTCCCGGCCTTTTGGTTTGAGAACCAGTGATACGACTGCGGCGGCAAAAAACAAAAGCACCACGACGAAATACTTCTTCGCAACGCTCCCGCTGCCTGCGGTCGTAAGAGCAGTGATCAGTGGTATCCAATCCACAATCGCGTAATGCGTCATCGGATTCAGGATCGAGTGAATCAGCGTGTACCAGGTGTCGCGTGCGGGCGGGATCAGAAACGTGCACAAAGTAGCAGCGGCGGCAGCGGCGGCAATCGCGATAATGCCCAGTCCGCGGCGCGGACCGCGGCCCGCAAGGATATCGGTCAAGAGCGTAGCTGCTCCATAGACGCCGATCGCAACGACGCCTATAAAAAATCCGCCGTGAAAATTACTCCAAACCGCTACGATCGGGATCGCAATCCATAGCGGCGCCGAACCGCGCCGGTTGTGGCGGGCAAGCAGCGCGATTATCGCCGCCAGCGCGACGAAGTCGAATAGTTGCGGCCGGAACTGCATCACCGGCGCGAGGATCATCGCCACCACCAGCAGAATTGCCGCCTGCACGACCGCTGGCGCGGCGGTTTCGGATTCAGCGAGAACAATGAACCAGATAGTGCCGGCGGCGAACGCGAACTTGAGCAGCTTGAGCCCAAACGGGCCGAACTGGTCGAACATCGCGCCCATCAGGACTTCGCTCAACCATTCATGCCGCAGCCACAGGAATCCCGGCGCCGAATACGAATAGGGATTGGCGCGCGGCAGCGAGCCATGCGCGAGAAGCTCGCGGCCCCACAGAACGTGTCCCCAGAGATCCGGATCGCTGACTTGGCGTGCGTCCGCAATCGCAATCGCGAAAAGGATCAGTGCCGGGGAGTAGCGCCACAGCGAGCTGCGAGCGGGCCGGGCGGCCACCGGGCTCATCGCAACTTCACCTCCGCCGAACCGTTACACCGCGCAGGCGCGCGACCACTTGCGGATATTCTTTCCTATATGACCGGGCGGTATCCGGCGCGAGGTTCTGATCACCCACGATCAACACGGCGGCCGCTGATGCTGGCGCGTCGTGGCGAACCGCGCGATCGAGCTCGCCGGCAGGGAGATAATATCGGAGCACTTCGATCGCATACGACGGAACAACGCTCATGACCTCGCCGGGTTTGAGCGCCGAGGAGGCCGCCGCGACTGCCTCGCGATATTGCGCGTCGTGCGGCTTGCGATCGTACGAAACGATATGGCCGGCGGAGAATGCGACCGCGAGCACCAGCGCGCCGATGCGGGCGGGATCGCCGGGCAGCTCGGATATCCCGAGCGCGACGAAAATAAAAAACGGAACGAAGCACGACAGCGCGTAACGCTCGACGAACACCGGCGCAATCGTGTACGACGCGGCAACCATCATCGCCGGCGGCGCCCACATCCAGAGCATCGCCAACGCGATTGCCGCGCGCGCGCCGCGGCGCCATCCACGGACCACACCCCAAATCGCAAGCCCCGCCAAAATCGGGAACGCCAAGCTGCCGGTTGCCTTATTGAACAGCGTCAGGGGCGCGTATAAAGCCGGCGGCTTGCGCCATCCGCCGACGCTCCCGGCCGAAGCCGCGTGCAGAGATGGAAGAAGTTTCGGTACGAGGATCAATCCCGCCGCCGCGAGCGCAATCGCAATATTCCACGCGCGCCGCGCATTCGTGCTGGCAAGATTCCCTCGCGCGCGCACGAGTATATAGAGCAGCCACAAGCCTTCGGTCGCGGGTATCAGCACCGCGGCGAAGTTCGAGGCGATCGCAATTGCCGTCAGCGCCACGACCGCCGCATAGTTGACGAGGCCGCCGCCGCGAAGCGCGCGGATGAACATCGCTACTTGCGCGAGAATCGCCGCGAGCATCAGCGGATACATCCGCGCCTCGCGCGAGTACTTGATCGTGACCAGGTTCACGGCAAAGACCAGCGCGCCAAGCCCGGCAATTATCCTCGCGTCGTCGCTGGTCAGCGCCGATTCGCTTTCGGACCCGGGCGCGAACAGTTCGCAGCAGACAATATAAACCAGCAGTATCGACACGACGCCCAGGGCCGCCGACATCGCGCGCATCGCGGCCAGGCCCGATCCGAAAAGCGCGATCCATCCATGCAGCATCAAGTCATGCACCGGCAGTTCGCCGGGATTGAGCGCAGGTTGGCGCGCGATCACTTCGGCGGCGGTCGGCGCGGAGGCGGCCGCCCACGACGCGCCCTCGTCCGCCGACATCTCGAGCGCGCCGAGGTTGTAAAAGCGGAGCGCGCCGCCCGCGGCGAGAGCGGTGAGAAGCAGGAGGAGACTTAGCGCACGGGCCGAAACGATCGGGTTGGGTGTCGTTTGATCGTGCGGATGATCGCGTGGCCGATCGCGCTCATCGGCTTTGGATGCGGCCGTCAGAGGCCCTTCCTTAGCTGTGGCGCCGGACGAAAGCCCACCGTGCGAGCCGCCGGAATGGTCATTGGCGCGTTCGTGCGTGGATTGAAGCCGGCGCGTGCGCGGCGCCGGCGCACGGAAAAAGTGCCGAAGCCGGGCACCCAGAAGCGCTTGTCCTTGCGAATCGAGCGCGCAATTTGTTCGAATGCCAGGTCCAGGGTGGTGGCGACCAGCTTCTTGGGCTGATCGGTGGACCGGGCGATCGTATCAATCAGTTCCGCTTTGGTCATCGGCAACGACCTCCACAAATTCCTATAGCGGAACTGCGCGCGGAGCCATAGGTGCGGGCGGTTCGATCCGATTGCGCTCGATCCAACCGTCGATCGCCGCCAGCGCACGCGCACCCATCGCGATTTTCTTCTCGCGGCCTCGCGCACGGATCTTCAAATCAGGCATCAGGCCGTAGTTCGCATTCATCGGCTGGAAGTCGCGCCGCGCGGGATCGGTGATATAAGCGACAAGAGATCCGGCGGCGGTCTCGGGCGGTGGAACGACCAATTCGCGATTCATGACCAGGTTCGCGGCGTTGATTCCCGCAATCAATCCCGCGGCGGCGGACTCGACGTAGCCTTCGACCCCGACCATCTGGCCGGCCAAAAACAAATCGGCACGCGCCTTGAGCTGGAACGTGGGACGCAGCAGGCGCGGCGAGTCGATAAACGTGTTGCGATGGATTGAGCCAAGGCGCACGAACTCCGCCTTTTCCAGTCCGGGTATCATTCGCAGCACGCGCACCTGCTCCGGATACGTCATCTTGGTCTGGAATCCGACCATGTTGTACAGGCGGCCGGCAGCGTCGTCCTGGCGCAACTGCACGACCGCAAACGGCCGGCGCCCGCTGTGCGGCTCTGAGAGCCCGACCGGACGCATCGGACCGAACGCGAGTGTCATCGGGCCGCGGCGCGCCATTTCCTCGATCGGCATGCATCCTTCGAAATAAACCGGCTTCTCGAACGGGTGCAGTTCGATTTTTTCAGCCGCCACAACCGCCGCGACGAAGTTGTCGTACTGAATTTCAGTCAGCGGGCAATTGATGTAATCGTCGCCGCCCTTGCCGTAGCGCGAGGCCTTGAACGCCACGTCCATGTCGATCGAATCGGCGGTGACGATTGGCGCGAGCGCGTCGTAGAAATACAAGTTGCGCGGACCGATCAGGCGGTTCAGCGATTCGCCCAGCGCCGGGCTGGTAAGAGGACCGGTAGCGAGAATGGTCAAACCGGCGGGCACCTCCAACGCCTCGGCGCGTGAAATCTCCACCATCGGATGCTGCTCGAGGGCCGCGGTGATGGCGCGCGAGAAATCATTGCGATCGACAGCGAGCGCGGAACCGGCGGGCACCCGCGCGCGATCCGCCGCCGCAATCACGAGCGAGCCGAGCCGGCGCATCTCTTCTTTCAGCACGCCGACCGCTGTCTCCATCGAATCGTTGCGGAGCGAATTCGAGCAGACGAGCTCCGCAAAATCCGCGGTGCGATGAGCTTCGGTCATTTTGACCGGCCGCATCTCGACCAGCCGCACGGCGATACCCCGGCGCGCGAGCTGGTAGGCTGCCTCGCTGCCCGCGAGTCCCGCTCCGACAACGGTTACATAGCTCTCACTCATCGGGGATTGCCGCCTGAACAGAGGCCCGGATGCGGCGAGACGTGATCGTGGCGTTTTTCGACGGTCGTGTAAACCAGCACGGATCGGCGGATCCGCGCGAATCCGACGCAGCAGAAAATCGAAATGGCGGCTTTACGCGGGGGGCGTCGAGGCGGGCGCAGGGGTGGGCTGCGCGGCGACCGGAGCGGGAGCTTTGTAGCCGCATTCCTTGTTGGCGCATTGCCAGGTGATGCCGGTGCGCTTCAAGTCTTTCTCGACCAAGTAGTTCGCGCCGCAAGACGGGCATGGCTGCAGGACGACTTTGTTCCAGGCTGCGAATTTACATTTCGGATAGCGGCCGCATCCGAAGAAAATCTTTCCGCGGCGGCTGCGGCGCTCGAGGATTTCGCCTTCCTTGCATTCCGGACACGCGACCCCGGTCTTCACCGGCGCCGACGATTGCAGGCGCTTGATTCCGTCGCACTCCGGATACCCGGAGCATCCCAGGAATTCGCCAAAGCGTGAGCGGCGCTTGACCATCGGCTTGCCGCACTTCTCGCAGACTTCATCGGTGGGCACGGGCGCCGACGGCGCCTTGAGCGTGATATTGCCCTGCTCGTCGCGCGTGATCTCACCGGTGTTGGTGCATTTGGGGTAGTTCGAGCATGCGACGAACTCCCCGTTGCGCCCCCATTTGATCACCATCTCTCCGCCGTCGAGCTCGCACTTGAGCCCGGTGGGCAGACCCTTGCGCTTGACCTCGGGCATTTTCTGCTTGGCCTCGGCCAGGTCCTTCGCGAATGGACCGTAAAAGCGCCCGAGCGTCTTCACCCAGTTCTCGGCGCCCTCTTCCACCTTGTCGAGATCCTCTTCGAACTGCGCGGTGAAGCCGGATTCCAAAATGTCGGGAAATGCCTTGACCAGCATGTCGTTGACGACCCGGCCGAGCGACGTCGGACGCATCCGCTTGCTCTCGTCTTCTTCGACGTACTCGACCTTCAAGATGCTCGTCATGATCGCGGCGTACGTCGAGGGACGCCCTATCCCCTGCTCTTCCAGCTCCTTGATGAGCGTGGCTTGGGTGAAACGCGGGGGGGGCTGGGTGAAATGCTGCTCCGGGTCCAGCCCCAGCAATTTGAGCGCCTCGCCTTCGGTGAGCAGCGGCAGCGTGCCTTCTTCGTCATCGCTGGAAACTTCGTCCTGGCCTTCGATATACACGCGCATGAAGCCGTCAAACTTCATCACCTGCCCGGTTGCGCGGAAGATGGCGTCGGCCGATTCGATGTCCACCGTCGTGCGGTCGTACACCGCCGGGGTCATCTGGCTCGAGACGAAGCGATTGTAAATCAGCGTGTAGAGCGCGAGCGCATCCTTGTCGAGGTAGCGCGCGATCGACTCGGGGTCGCGCTCGACCGCGGTCGGGCGAATAGCTTCGTGTGCGCCCTGCGCCTGCTTGCCGGACCGATAAAAGTTCGGCTTGTCGGGAACGTACTCTTTGCCGTAGCGCGAGCCGATATGGTTGCGGACGGACTCGAGCGCCTGGTCGGAAACGCGCGGCGAGTCGGTGCGCATATAAGTGATAAGCCCGACCGCGCCCTGCTCGCCTAGCTCGACGCCTTCGTACAGCTTCTGCGCGATCTGCATCGTGCGCCGCGGCTGAAAGTAGAGCTTGCGCGAGGCCTCCTGCTGAAGCCGCGAGGTGATGAACGGGGGCGTCGGACTGCGGCGGACTTCCTTGCGCTCGACGCTTTTGACTTTGAACGGCGCCGCCTCGACCGCCGCCATGATCGCACGCGCCTCGGCCTCGGGCAGCTTGCGGGATTTGTTGTCGATGCGCTCGTTTTTGTAGCTCGAGAGACGGGCCTTGAACGGCGGAGGGTTCTTGCCCGAAAGGCGGGCGTCGAGCGTCCAGTACTCTTCGGCGCGGAATGCCTCGCGCGCGCGTTCGCGATCGACGATTATTCGCAGCGCAACCGATTGCACGCGCCCGGCGCTGATCCCGCGCTTGACCTTGTCCCACAGCAGCGGACTTATCTTGTATCCAACCAGCCGATCGAGCACCCGGCGCGCCTGATACGCGTCGAACAGGTTGTGATCGAGGTTCGAGGGATTGGCAACCGCCTCCTTGACCGCGGCGGGCGTGATTTCATGGAGCAGCACGCGACGGACGTTGGACTTGGTCTTGCCGAGATGCTCGGCGATATGCCACGCGATCGCCTCGCCTTCGCGGTCGGGGTCGCTGGCGAGGTAGATGTTCTCCTTGCCCTTGGCGGCGCTCTTGATCTCGCCGATTACCTTCTCTTTGCCCTTGATTACGACGTAGTCGGGCGCGAAACCGTGCTCGACATCAACCCCCAGCTTGCTCTTGGGCAGGTCCACCACGTGGCCGACCGAGGGCATCACCTGGTAATCGCTACCGAGGTAGCGCTTGATCGTTTTCGCCTTTGCGGGCGATTCGACGATTACGAGATTTTTTGCCACCGATTTAGGCGCCTCCGGCCCCGTTCCCACCCATCCAGTTGAGGCAGGTTTGATGCGAAGGGCAATCCCCCCGACTCTACAGGAGTTACACCCTGCCAGACTTATGCAAGCGAGAAAAGCTTGCCCGGATGCTGGGTAACGCGACCCTCGAGTTCCAATTCCAGCAATAACCTAAGCACGGTTTGGGCGCTTAGCCCGGAGGACTCGATTATCGAATCAACGTGGAGCCTTTCAGATTCTTTTAGATTCCCTAAGATTGCCGTAGCGTCAGTGCTTCCCGATTTGAGAATCTTGGCCCCTTCTTCTGACTCGGCGATGTGACGGGCTTCAGCTTTCGTTTTGGACGATTCCTGCGCCGGAGCCCGTTCTGCCGGCTCGTTAGGCAGGATACGGGTCGCCGCCGGCCTTCCGGCCATCTGAGGCGCCAGCTCCTCGATTACGTCCTCGACGCATTCGACCAGCTTCGCGCCATCCTTGAGCAGGCGGTTGCTGCCCCGCGTTTTGCCGGAAAGCGGGCTGCCGGGGACGGCGAAAACCTGGCGATCCTGTTCGAGCGCCATCCGCGCCGTGATCAGCGAGCCGCTCTTCTCGGCCGCCTCGACGATTACGACTCCCAGGCACAGACCCGACAGGATGCGGTTGCGCGTCGGAAAGTTCTCCGCCAGCGGCGGCGTTCCAATCGGAAGTTCGCCGATGAGGGCGCCGCCGCCCGCGAGGATCGCATCGGCCAGCTTGCGATGCTCGGCGGGATAGATAACGTCAACGCCGCATCCCAGCACGGCGATCGTTTTGCCGTGCGCGTCGAGCGCTCCCTGATGGGCCTCGCCGTCGATTCCGCGCGCCAAGCCGCTCACTACAGTGAAGCCCTTGGCGGCAAGCTCAAGGCCGAGCCGCTGCGCCATCCGCCGCCCGATATCGCTGGCCGCCCGGGCGCCGACGATTGCGATGCAGGCGGGATCGCCCAGCAGGGCCTGGCCGCGCACGAACAGGAAGGGCGGCGGGTCGGCAATCTGGCGCAAATTTGGCGGATAGTCGGCGTCGGTCCATTTGACCAGGCGCGCGCCGATGTTCGGCAGCTCGCACAGCTCTTTCTCGAGCGGTTCGAAGTCGCGAAACTCGGCGATACTATGCGCGGTGTTGCGCGGCACGCCGGCAGCCGCGATCTCGCCGGCGTCGAGTTGGAATATTTTTTCGGGCGCGCCGAACTTTTCGATCAGCAGCTTGCAGGTTCGCGGACCGACTCCGCGAGCGCGTCTCAATGCGAGCCAATAAACGTCTGGTGACGGCATCACGCACCACCCGCGCCAATCCGGCGGCTGCCTTTCGATGGACCGCCCGCGATTTCGCGCTGTGACATAAACAAATTGTTCTTAATGGCGAAGATTCGCAACCACCCAAGCATCAAAGCGGCGTATTACTCCCGGACGGCCGCCGCGGGCATGGCCGCGGCGGCATTTTCTTGACCGTGCGAAGCCAATCGCATAAGCTACGCGCAATCTTATTATCTGTCCGTATTATACATTGACCGTCGTATTTTTGACCGTTGACGGAGGATTAACTATTGGGCGCTACATCAGTTGCAACGATGGATTTTACCGCAATGTCCCCAACCGAGAAGCAGATTCTCATCTTTAGCTTCTATCGCGACGCCGAATTGCGGGGGGCACGTTTACTTTTCAATCTCCTCGGACACATGAAAGACGGCGAGTCGCTGCTCAAGATGACGGCTCATCTCGCGGACGAAACCCGCCATGCTTACCTATGGACCAAGCGAATCGCAGATCTGGGCGGCACTCCGGTCCTGATCGACGACGGCTACCAGCGCCGGCTCGGACTTCGCACCGGCGTGCCCAAGACGATTCTCGATCTGCTCGCATTGACCGTCGTGGTCGAAGAGCGCGCGCAAAGCCGCTACAACGCGCATATCGCGCTGCCCAACGTCGATCCGGAGACGATGGAAGTCCTGAAGTCCGTAATGAAAGACGAACCGTGGCATCTGTCGTGGATCGAAAAGGAGATGCACGAACTCGCAAGGCAACAGGGCAACGAAGAGCAGGCGGACAAGGCGCTCGCTCGCTACCGGGCGATCGATCGCGAAGTTTACGCCACCCTGGCCGCCGACGAAGCCGAGCTGATGCGCGCATAGCCGCGCGCGCAGCTAACCCGATAGTTCTGCGTTGATCACGCGCTCCGCGCCGGCGCATGGGCGCAGCGTGCGGCAAGCGCGGCGTTCAGTTCCAGGCGCATCGCCTCGGCGTACTCGGCGGCAGCCTCGGCCGGCTTGGCGCCTTCCTTTTTCCGATACGCGTACATCAGGCTCCGGCTCGCATTGATGATGGATCCCGTGCCGTCAGCGCGCGCCGACGCGACCGCGTCCGCCGCCGGCGCACCCTGCGCGCCATATCCCGGCACCAGGATCGTCGCGGCCGGCATCAATTCGCGCGCGCGCCGCGCATGTTCGGGATAAGTCGCGCCGACCACCGCGCCGACCGGGCTGAGACCGCTGGCGCCCACCCAGTCGCCGCCCCATCCGTTCACCCGCGCCGCAACCGACTCCCATAGCGGCCGGCCCGACGCGCTCAGGTCCTGGAACTCCCCCGACGAGGGATTCGACGTCTTGACCAGCACGAACACCCCGCGGCCGTCTTTCACCTTCGCGATAAACGGCATCACCGCGTCGATTCCCTGGTACGGGTTGACGGTCACCGCGTCGCAACTGAAGTCGCCATCGCCCAGAAAAGCCTCGGCGTAGGCGGCCGAGGTCGTGCCGATATCGCCGCGCTTGGCATCGGCGATCGTAATCAACCCAAGCCGCCGGGCCAGCTTGACGACCTCGCAAAACGCGCGCATCCCCTCGACGCCGCGCGCTTCGTAAAACGCAAGTTGCGGCTTGACCGCGACCGCGGAGCGCGCGCAGGACTCGACGATTTCGCAGCAGAAGCGCGTGAGCGTGTAGCCGCGCGGGATTGCGGGCGCGTCCGGCGCGTCGAGCTGGGGATCGATGCCAAGCACTACGACGCTCTGTTTGAGGCGCGACGCTTGTGCAAGGCGATCGGCAAAGTGCATCAAGGGAATTATCGCACACTGCGGCCCGCACGTCACATCGGGTCGTTGCGTTTTCGCGTCCATCGCGGGCATCCTTTTGGGATGGCAACGACAGGGAAAACCGGCATGAACAACCTGACTATCGTCACCAAGCTCCGTTTCATGGCCGCAATTGCGCCGGCGATTCTGTTGCTGGCAGCCACGCTGATTGCGGGCGCGTTTCACGTCTTCGGGACGGCGCCGCGCGAAATCTACGACAATCAGGATGCGGCGGCGCGCGCGGCCGAGGGGATGGAAAACGCGCTTTACAAGATGGATTGGGGACGCACACAACCCGATGCATCGCAAATCGTCATCGATCAGCAGCGTGGATTCATTTCTGAAATCGAGATCGCGCGGTCGCATATCGGAACCCGCGAGCAGGCCGAACGGATCGAGAAAATCGCCAACGACGCGCGGCCGCTGTTCGACGCGCTGCGCGCGGCACAGCCGGGCGACGACAGCCTCGAGCCGCGGCTGCGCGATCTGCAAGGGACGGTGGCGGATCTGATGAGCCTGGATGACGCGGCGCTGATCGCGGTGGCGGCCGGCGCCGAATCGCAGGCCCGCATCATGATTGCGATTACAATTGCGGGACTAGTCGTGGTCCCGTGGATTTGTTTCGCCGTGATCGTGCGCTTGTCCGGCGGTCTCTACACCGAACTCAAGGAAATGCGCCGCCGCGTGGACGCGGTCGCCGAGCGCGAGCCGGCGCCGTCCGACGAAGCGCGCGTCCTCGACGAGTCCCTGTCCAAGCTGGGCTTCCCAAAACCAAACCCAATGCTTGCCGAGTAGCCAGGCGGCGCATCCTACCGTTTCTTCCGCTTGGCGAGCTTCTTGGCCGGCGACTTTGCGCCGCCGTCGGGCAGCACGATGTCGAGGCTGCGCCACAGATACCATGCCGCCGCGGTTCGGTACGGACGCCATCGCTCGGCATGCTTGAGCAGGCGCTTGCGATTAGGCCGTTGGCGCATCCGGTAGTGCCGCTTGACTGCGTTCTGGACGCCGAGATCGTCGGCCGGCATCACGTCGGGCCGTCCCAGGTTGAACATCAGGAAAATTTCAGCCGTCCACTTGCCGATGCCCTTCACCTGCGTGAGATTGGCGATAATCTCCTCGTCGGTCATTCGATGAAATCGATCGAAGTTGAGCTTGCCGTCACGGACGTGCGCGGCGAGGTCCTTGATGTAGAGCACCTTCTTTTCCGAGAGGCCCACGCTGCGTAGTTCCGCGTCGGTCCTGGCGAGCACTTGTTCCGGCGAGGGAAATTCCGTGCCGGGAAACAAGCCGGCAAAGCGGCCGTAGATCGCGCTGGCGGCGGCGCCCGCAAGCTGCTGGAAAATGATATTGCGCACCAGTGCCTGGAATCGTTCACGGCGCTGCGGGATTCCAAGCGCGCCGACCTCGGTGATAATCCGTGCGAGGACCGGGTCGGCCTTGCTAAGATGCATCCGCGCCTTGCGCGCGTATGGGACTTTGTCAGTTGGCATCGCACTCAAACCCGCGGTTCGCCGAATCTTGCACGCCTGCTAAAGTCATTCAATCGCGGCGGCCGGCGCGACCCGGCGATTTAAGGATACCAAGGCGGCGTGACTATGAGCGAAAACGCACGACTCCCGATGTGCTCCGAGAACGTCCACGAAGGGATGCGCCTGGGGCCGATTCAATACGTCGTCACTCCCGAGCAGACGCGCAAGTTCTCGCAGGCGGTAGGGGCCGCGAGTCCCGAATTCATCGTCGATGCGCGCAACCCCGGCGCGATCGTGTCGCCCACGATGCGCTTGCTGGATTACGCGCTGCTCATCGCCAAGCATTTCAAGGGCGGAAAGGGCGGAATCCACGCCAAGCACTGGTGCGAGTTCCACGAGCCGATGCGGGTGGGCCAGGCGGTCAAGACCGAGGGCAAGATCACGGCCGCGTATCGCAAGCGCGGCAAGTTTTATTTCACGCTGGAATATGAGTCGCGCGACGTGGTGACGGATCGGCTGCTGGTCCGACAGGCGATTACGTCGGTGCTGCTGAACGAAAAAGGAGAGATGCGATGAGCGCGTCGCCTAGTGAGATTCGAATCGGCGCGGAACTGGTTTCGCCGCCTTACCTCCTCGATGCGGACGCGGCCAAGGCCTACAACGAAGGCGTCGAGCAGCCGCCGCAGCGCCGTCCGCGCGGCAACATCCACGACGACAAGGACGCCGCGCGCAAAGCCGGATTCGTGGCGCCGATCGCCGCCGGCGAGCAGACCATCGCGATAGTGGCGCAATTCCTCGCCGACAACTTCGGCATGCGCTTTGTGCGCGGCGGACGTATCGAAGTATCGCTCACCCAGCCGGTGTTCTACGGCGACACTTTGACCTCCCACGCGAAAATCGTTTCCGTCGATGCGGATCGGGCCGGGCTGCAGATTTACGTCGAGAATCAGCGCGGCGCACAGGTGCTGACAGGAAGCGCCGCGGTCAGGCTGAACGACGCATGAGCGCCGGGCCGATTCCCGACTCGAGCGATGCGTCGGGCGGCGGGATTCCGGCGCCTCGCGCGACACCGCTCTGGCGCAAGGCGATTCCGTATCTCGGAACCGTCGCTATCTTCGTCCTGATTTTCTGGCGCATCCCGATTCGGAAAGTCGAGCAGGCGCTGTCGCAGGTGCCGGTGCTCGAATTCCTGGCGGTGTTCATGCCCTACTCGCTGTTTTACTGCGCGATCGATTCGTCCTGCCTCACGTGGGTTGTGCGGCGTTTCAACGCGCGGATGCGCTATCGGGACATCCTGCCGATTCGCGCGAGCATGTACGTGCTGGCGCTGATCAACACCAGCCTGGCGCAGGGCGGCGTCGCCTACTATCTGCATCGCAAATCCGGCGTCAGCTTCCTGAGCGCGCTCAGCTCGGTGCTTTTCATCGCACTGCTCGAGATCTATCAACTTTTTCTCTTCTCGACGCTGGGAGTGATCTTTTACACACCGGCCGGCGGCGCGCAGGCAAGGCTGGTTGCGATCCTTCGCATCGTGTACATCGCGGCATGGGCGATGCTGGCGGGAATCATCGCTTTCTTCGCGATCGCCCGGCGCAGCCGGCCCATCCGGAACTGGGTCGAGACCGGAAGGGCGGGAGCATTGCTCGCGACTTTCATCCAGGCGCGCCCCATCGACTACCTGGTGGTGCTGGCGATCAAGGCGCCGACCTTCCTCGCCTCGGTCGTCGCGCAATATTATGCGCTGGCGCTGTACGGAATCGCGGTCCCGTTCGTGAAGCTGATGCTGTTTCTGCCGCTGGTGTTCCTGGCCGCCGCGCTGCCGATCGCGGTGGCTCATCTCGGCACCAGCCAGGCGGCGTGGCTGTTGTTCTTCTCGGCCAACGCATCCGCGGCGAAGATTGTCGCCTACAGTCTCGCGGCGCAACTCACCTTCATGCTTTGCAACGCACTGATCGGACTGGTGTTCCTGCCCCGCGCCAGCCGCGAACTGACAGCGCTCCGCGCCGAGCCCGAAAGCACGTCAGCGACCGCGTAAGACTCGTCGCGCGCCGTTAATCCGGGTGCGGGGAGAGCCAGACGTGCTCGAAGCGCGTCGGGCGCATCGGATTCATCACGTAATCGTGCACCCATGGCTGGCGGATTATGTAAGTCACGGGGTAGTAGAGAAAGACCCAAGGCGCGTCGGCGACGACGATCTTTTCGGCCTGGTTGTACAGTGCGTAGCGCTGTTTCATGTCGGCTACGGGCTCGGCTTCGGCGAGTATTTGCTCGACCTCGGGGTTGGAATAAAAGCTGTCGTTGTTGGATCCCCATTGAGCGCGCGAAAGCAGCGCGCCCAGAAAATTCTCGGGATCGGGAAAGTCAGCCTCCCATCCCTGCATGAACGATTGCGCCGTATGCGGCTGGCGAATCGCTTCAAGAAACGGCCCCCACGCGACCGGCTTCAGCCTGGCGCGGATACCGAGCGGCGCGAGATCCTGCTGTACCGATTGCGCCAGCATCAGGTTCGTCTGGTCGGCGCGCATCCAGATTTCAAACTCGAAGCCGCCTGAGAGGTGCGCCTGTTCGAGCAGTGCACGCGCCTTAGCCGGATCGTAGTCATAACCCTTGAGGTCGGGATCGTAGCCGGGCAGGTTCGGCGGCATAACGCCCTGCCCAACGACGCCGCGTCCGTTCAATATTGCGATCAGCTTGCGCCGGTCGATCGCGTAACTCAGCGCGCGGCGCACGCGGACGTCGGTAAACGGCCACATCTGGCAGTTCATGCCAAGATAGCGGGTCGTGACGGTCGTTTTCGCCAATGTCAACGCCCGCAGCCGCGGGGTTTTCATGACGTAGGGAAACTCGGCCGGCGGAATATCGGCCACCGCGTCGATTTGGCCCGCGTCGAAGCGCAGCCATTGCAGCTCCTGGTTCACGCCGACCGACACCACGATCGCGTCGAGATGCGGCAAGGGTTTGGCGAAGTAGTAGGGATTGCGCACCAGCACCAGCCGTTGCCCGCCTATCCAATCGCGCAGCATGAAGGCGCCGCTGCCAACGACGTGGCGGGAAAAATCGTCGCCCCATTTCTCCGCAACGTCGCGCGGGATCGCCGACGCAAACGGCATCGCAAGCTTGTGCGCGAAGATCGGGTCGGGTGCGCTCAAATGAAAAACGATCGTCCAATCCTCAGGCGTGTCGATTCCGCTCACGTGGGCGGCGCGATGCGCCACGAAATCGGCCGCGCCCGCGATACCGCGGTAGTACTCCATCCCCCGCGAGCGCGTGGCGGGATTCAGCACGCGCTCGATTCCATAGCGGAAGTCCGCGCTGGTCACGCTTCGTCCGTCGGAAAAACGGGCGTCGGTGCGCAGATGAAATGTGAAAGTCGTCGCGTCGGGCGAGCTTTCCCAGGCGGTGGCGATATCGGGTTCGAGTTCGATATTGCCGTCGCCGTAGCGCACCAGCGTGTCGAAAATTGCCTGTTCAAAAGTCCATGAGACGGTGTCATAGCCGCCGGCCGGGTCGAGTGTCGGGATATCGTCGGCATCCGCCAGCCGGATTACCATCGCGTGCGGCGGCAGGTTAAGCGGAGGTGGTCCGCCGCCGCATCCCGCGGCAAACGCGATCGCGATCGCAGCCAGAAACAGCGCGATGCGCGACGGCATGACTCTTCGAAGGGAAATTATGTACTTCGCTCCCCCGCAGGCTTCACAATTAGCATGCAATTCCCACAAGACGGTTGCTGCGACGTACCGGCAACGTTCAAGCCAAGAGCAATCACGCCGGTTTGGCGCTCGCTTGTTTCGCGAGCGCGGCGGCATGGCGGGGGTTCATTTCGAGAACGATTTAGCAGACAGGCGCGCGACGAACAAATGGGCGCTCGATGACTGCCGGACGGGCGCGATCGGCGCATCGCCGCACCAAAGCGCTCGCGCTCGACACGCTCCGTGGAACGTTGCAGTGCGTCGTGGTAATCCTCAAGCCCGTACAGACCGAGGGAGAGGGTGATTTACCAATGCTGACACTTCGCATCCAAAAGATTGACTTGACCGACGGAACGAGCGGCCAGTGGTTTGCGCGTGCACATATCGTCGCTCGTGCAGCAGAAGACACCTTCGATCACGGCATGATTTTACTATCCCCTGACTGCCGTTGCCCGCGCGAAATCATTTCGTCGGCTGATCGAATGATTCGCGAACTGGAAAAAATCAAGGTTCAAGCTTCAAAAGTGAAGTGGAATAGTAGCGCTGCGCGGAGATAGCCGAACTATTCTTCAATGAACGGCGACACAATCACCGTCCTACTGCTCGGTTTGGTCAATCTCTTGTGGCTGCTACTAAGCATTCTCTGGGAGCATCGCGCGGGTGTATTTGCGGTCATCGTTCTCCTGCTTCTTAGCGGAATACATGGCAACACCGCTTACGTTGCAAGCGTAGCCGCTGACGAAGGCAAAGCCCTGCGTGATGAACTCGAACGACTGATCGAAAGCTTGGGCAGTAAATTGACCGACAGCCTCAACGAACTGGATGAGAATGCGGATCGCCTGCACGATGCCGTGATCCGTTTAGAGGAGGAACTCAAAACGCTGCGCTCGCAATCAAGCGATGATGTCGCGCGTTTACGGAAATCGCTGGTGCGGCTTCAAGTGGAAATCGAGTCGTGGCGGGCCGATGCGTGGCGCTCACGACACGAAGAGAACGAAACGAAAGAATGACAAAGGAGGACCATGGCACTTAGAAAAATCGCAACTGCTGACTTTAATCTGCGTAAAGATATTGTTTGCGTCGGCTCAGACCTGTTCGGGGAGGGTATCGAACTTCGATTCGGCGATGGCGGAAGAGGCTCGCGAACAGCGCGTTTGAAAACGAGCGATGCCCGACTGATTGCTTACGCACTTTTCGCTCGCGCGGACGAATGCGACGCCGATGAACTAGCGCGGCTCAAAAACATTCATAACGCCCTTGCAAAGCGCGTCGAGCAGTTAGAGAAGCGCAATAGCTGACACACTCAGCGCTCATCCTGCGAAGTGCAAATCGTCAGAAGGTCGCGCGATCCGCGCGGGCCCGAGTCTTCGGCCCATCATTGCGAGCGCCTGCGCAAGAATCCGTAGCCGAGCAGATTGAAGCTGAGCACCGCGTAAAAAATCGCGAGACCGGGAAAGGTCGCCAGCCACGGCGCGGTGCGGAAGTAAATCGTCGCCTCGTCGATCATCCGGCCCCAACTTGGCGTTGGCGGTGGCACGCCCAACCCGAGAAAGCTGAGCGCCGCGTCGAGCAGCAGCGTGTCGGAGGTTCTAAGCGCCGCCATCACGACGATTATAGGCAAGACGTTCGGCAAGATATGCAGCGCGATTAATCGGCGTGACGGCGCGCCCAGAGCCTCAGCGCCGACCACGAAATCCCGCCTCGACATCGCAAGCGTTTCCGCCCGCACCACCCGTGCGATCGACGTCCATGAAACGAGCCCAATGACGATGAAGATCGTGCGCAAACTCGGTCCCAGCACCGCTACCAGCGCCATCGCGAGCAGCAGCGGCGGCAAGGACAGCATCAGGTCCGTGAAGCGCATCAGCAAAAAATCGACTGCGCCGCCGAAGAACCCCGAGCACAGGCCGATCGCGATGCCGATGGTCATGGTGACGGCCATCGCGGCGACGCCGACGGTGAGCGAGATGCGGGCGCCGAAGATGATGCGCGAAAGCACGTCGCGGCCGAGTTCGTCGGTGCCCATCGGGAATGCGAGTGACGGCGCGCCGGGGTCGCCAAAGGTCGGCGCGACGACGATCGCCGGATCGTGCGGCGCGAGGATGGGCGCAAAGATCGCGACGATCACCAGCACGGTGACCATCGCGGCGCCCACGGTTTCGAGCGTGACCACGCGGCGGATATTCATCCGGTCTCCGCCAGCCGAATACGCGGATCGAGCCACGCGTAAAGCAGGTCCACCAGCAGGTTGACGATCACAATCAGGAACGCGGAGAAGAGCACCGTGCCCATGATCACCGGGATGTCGAGATTGAAGATCGCGTCTGCCGCCAGCCGCCCGATTCCGGGCCAGTTGAAAACCGTCTCGGTCAGAACGACGCCCGAGAGCAAGCCCGCCAGATCGAGCCCGGCCAGCGTGACCAGCGGCAGCAGCGCGTTTGCCATCGCGTGCTTGAGCATCACGCGCACGCGCGAGAGACCCTTGCCGCGCGCGGTGCGCACGTAATCCTGATCGAACGCATCGCACAGGCTGGTGTGAAGAACCCGCGAATAGTAGCCGGCCGAGCCGAGCGCCAGCGTCAGCGTCGGCAGGACCAGGCTGGTCGCGCCGCTGTAACCGCCAAGCGGAAACGAATGAATCGTGGCGGCGACCCCGATCAGCAGCATCGTGCCCAGCCAGAACACCGGAATCGACACCAGCGCCAGCGATATGACCAGCAGGATGTTGTCGGCCGCGCGGCCGCGATACGCGGCCGCCAGCGCGCCCATCGCAATTCCAAGCATCAACGATAACGCCATCGCGGCGCCCGCCAGCACCGCGGTTGCGGAAAAGCGATCGGCTATCAGCCGCGTAACGCTCTCGCGCCGGATATACGAACGGCCGAGATCGCCGTGAATCGCACGATCGAAGTAGCGCGCGTACTGGACGTAGAGCGGCTGGTCGAGACCCATCTCGATCCGGATCGAGGCGAGAGTCTGCGGATCGGCCTTCGCCCCGGCCATCGTGACCGCGGGATCGGCGGGAACGACGAATGCGATAGCAAACGTGATGACCGACGTTCCGACGAGGACCGCCGCGCCAAATACGATTCGCCGCACCAGGTAAGCGAGCATCGTTCAGCCCGCAACCATCCCGCGCGCGGCAAGCTCGCGGCGGAGTTGGAGCTCGGCGCGCTCGCGATGGCGTCTGGCGCGGGCGCTGTCTTCGGCACAGTCGAGTGCGGCGCGCGGCTCGGGCGCAAGCGCCGCGATCGCCGCTGACATCGCGGCCAATAGCTGCTCGTCGTCGGAGCCGCGCGATCGGTCTGATTTGAGCGCGTGATAGTGCGCCAGAAATGCGGCCAGCGACGAGTACGCGGGGAGTTTCATGGCAGCCAACGTCAGCCTGCCGTCGCACCCAGCGGCGAGATCGCGAGCCCAATCAGATAGCCGACGGCCGCCGCGCTCATCGCGATTGCAAGAAAGCGTACACCCGACCGCCAGCGATCGTCGCGATGCGCGAGCCATCCTTCGAAGTATCCAACTCCGAACAGGGTGAGCGCGGTTGCGGCGAGCGCGCCGCCAAGGTCGTACCGGGGAAGCGCAATCAGCATGTACGGCAGCAACGGCACCAACGCGCCGGCCAGGAACGCGATTCCCATCACGATTCCATCCAACGCCGGCCTGCCGATCATCGCGCCGCTGAGCCCGAACATCTTTGCCTCGGCGGTTGACGCCAGAGCCCTGGGCGAGCTGCTGAGCAAGCGCACGATGCGATAGGCGCCCTCGCGGCTGAGGCCTTCCTTGCACAGCTCGTCGAGCAATCCCTCCTGGACGGTGTACGGCTTGGCGGCCGCGTCGGCGCGCACGAGCTCGAGCTCGGCGCGCAGCACCTCGGTTTCCGCGCGCGTGCCCAAGTACGCTCCTGCACCCATCGAGAGCGCGCCGGCCGCGGTGGAAGCCAGCGCGGCGAGCGCGACCTGCGAATGCTGTGAGACGGCGCCGCTGAGTCCGCACAGCACGCCCGCGGTCGTCAGCACGCCGTCCTGCACGCCGAACACAATTTCGCGGACGCTCGAGAGCCGCTCGAACAGCCGCCTTTTTTCCGCCGGATCGATTGCAGCCAAGCTCGTCCTAGAACTCGCGGCCGGCCGGACCGAACTCGACGCCCGGCGTCCAATCGGCGGGGCAGAGTTGGCCGGTTCGGAGCGCGCGCACGATTCGAAGCGTCTCGATCACGCTGCGTCCAACGTTCAATGGGCACGATGCGGCGAACACAATTTTGCGTTTCCGATCGAGGATGAACGTCGCACGCAACGCGACCTTTTGCTGGTCGTCGAAAACGCCGTAGGCGCGCGCGAGTTTGCCATCCGGATCGGCGAGCAGCGGGTAGCCGATTCCGCCGAGCTCGCGGGCCCATCGCAGATGGCTGTCCACGTCGTCGATACTGACCCCCACGATCGTCGTCTCCTCGGCGGTAAATTCCTTCAGCGCCTTGTTGAAGCCCGTGACTTCGGTGGGACAGATGAAAGAAAAGTCGCGCGGATAGAAAAAGATCAGAACCAAATCGGAAGAAATCTTCCCGAGACTACAGCGTGCCGTACGCCCGTTAAGGGCGGATTCAAGATCGAACGTCGGTGCGGGATCGCCGGGCTTCAGCATCGCAGCCTCAAGTGCACGCTTGGTCGATAGCGCAAAAGCAAAACCTACTCAATCTCGAAGACGAGAGAAACCGTCGCCGGCACGGTGACCTCGCCGGGTTCGACCGGTGTGGCCACGTTGGCCGACATCGCCATCGCCCCTCCCATCCGCATAGGAATCGGCCGCGCTTGCGATACTGTCGTCGCCTTGAGGACCCTGCCCAGCTTCACGCCCAGCGCAGACGCGAGCGCCTCGGCCTGTGCGCGCGCGTCGCGAGTCGCAATCGCGATCGCTTCGGTACGCGCCTTGGTATTGTCCTTGACGCTGAAGCCAAGCGAATTGACGCGATTTGCACCGGCCGCAATCGCGCAGTCGATGAGCGGGCCAACCAGGTCGAGCGCGCCGGTATTCACCGTAACTGTATTTTGAGCGCTGTAGCCGATAATCCTGGGCTTCTCGGTCGCGCGCTGGTCGTACTCGGGATTCAGCGAATAGCCGCCGGTCGCGATTGTTCCCTTGATCCCGAGCCTGGACTTGAGCGCATCGACTACCTTCGCGGCCAGCGCGGCGTTGCGATTCGCCGCTTCCTCGGCCGTCTTCGCTTGAGTATCGATCGCCAGATCCAAATCCGCGGTGTCAGGAGATGTGCGCGTCTCGCCGATCCCGTCAACTTCGATCGTCCGCATCGCGGGAGCATTCGCACCGCTATCCGCCGACGCCGCGGGAGCGAGCATCGGGATTACGATCGCAAGCGCAAGGCCGGCGCCGGCTGCTCGGAGTCTCAGCTTCATGGCTTTCACCTCGGGCACGCTCCGGAATAAGTTGATTCAGGCTGACTTTATCCGGAGACTGTACCAATTGACGATAATCACAATCGTCACACAAGACGAATGGCGGAAAAACAAGCAAAGCAAAATGACAAGCGGGTAACCCCTCGCAGCGAGGACTTCGCCGCGTGGTACAACGAAATCTGCATCCGCGCGGAGTTGGCGGACTACTCGCCGGTGCGCGGATGCATCGTGTTTCGTCCCGACGGTTTCGCCATCTGGGAGGCGATCCGCGACGAGCTCGACAAGCGCATCAAGAAGACCGGCGCCCGCAACGCGTACTTCCCCCTGTTCATCCCGCAGAGCTTCATCCAAAGGGAGGCGCAACACGTCGAGGGGTTCGCGCCCGAGCTTGCGGTCGTCACGCACGGCGGCGGCAAGGAGCTCGAAGAGCCGCTAATCGTGCGTCCCACGTCCGAGACGATCATCAACCACATGTTCGCGCAGTGGATCAGATCGCATCGCGACCTGCCGATGATGCTCAATCAATGGTGCAACGTCGTGCGATGGGAGATGCGCACGCGCATGTTCCTGCGCACCACCGAGTTCCTGTGGCAGGAGGGGCACACGGCACACGCCACGCGCGAGGAAGCCGAACGCGAAACGCTCACGATGCTCGAAGTGTACCGCCAGTTCGTCGAGGAGTTCCTGGCAATCCCGCTGATCGTAGGACGCAAGAGCGCGGCCGAGCGGTTCCCGGGCGCCGACGAAACCTATTCGATCGAGGGCCTGATGGGCGACGGGCGCGCGCTGCAATGCGGCACCTCGCATTTTCTCGGCCAGAACTTCGCCAAGCCGTTCGAGATCCGCTACCTGGACGATCAAAATCAGATGCAGTTCGTGTGGCAGACGAGCTGGGGTGTATCGACGCGGCTGCTCGGCGCGATCGTGATGGCGCACGGCGACGACCAGGGACTGCGGCTGCCGCCGGCGGTCGCATCGACCCAGGCGGTCGTCGTGCCGATATTCCGCAAACCCCAGGAGGGCGAAAAGGTGCTCGCTGCCGCCCGTGCCGCGCTCGAATCGCTGACGGCGGCGGGAATCCGCTCGCGCATCGACGATCGCGAAGGCCTGACGCCGGGTTTCAAGTTCAACGATTGGGAGATGCGCGGCGTGCCGCTGAGAATCGAGATCGGACCGCGCGATGTCGCCTCGGGCGAGGCGGTATTGGCGCGGCGCGACAAGTCGGGACCGGAGTCGAAGAGCAAGGCATCGCTCGCTACGATTGCCGATACCGTTAGCGCGCTGCTGGGCGAGATTCAGAAAAACCTTTACGCGCAGGCAAAGGCCGCGACGATCGCGAATACGCGAAAGTTCGACGACTACGCGCAGTTTCGCAAGCACATGGAGGGCGAAGGCGGCGGTGGATTCGCCGACGTCTATTGGTGCGGGAATCCAGCGTGCGAGACGCGGATTCACGAGGAAACCAAGGCGACATGCCGCGTGATTCCGCTCACGGCCGACGGCGCCGCGGGTAAGTGCATGGTATGCGGCGAGCCGGCAGCCGAGCGCGCCTATTTCGCCAAGGCGTATTAAGCACAAGCGCGTGCGGCGAGGTCAGAATTTGTAGCTGATCTTCATCGCAGTGCTACTTGCGCGCGCTCCTCACGCTCATCATGGCGGGCATTCAACTTACAATAATCACTTGAGTATCGCTGTTCCGTAGTTCTTTATCTTCGCCTGCATCCCAGGGATCAATTCCTTGACAAGCTCTGCATTGTACGAACCGGTAGGCAGCAGAGGCAGCGGATTCCCGGATAGAGTCTTCGCGTATAGCTGGTAAGCCGCGATAGCATAAGAACGCGATATCGCGGCAGGCGACCCGTCTTTGACTGCCGGATCGACATTGGTCGTAAAGATTGAAATTGTATTGTCGCTGTTGCGGACAATCTGGAAAGTGCGGAACTGCTGGGGGAAATCTCTTAATGATGAGGTTTCAACCTCCCAAAAGCCGAGCTCAGGGTGGTTTACGGGATCGGGTGATACCAGCGGGGTAACTGTATTGTAATGGCGATGTCCCGCGAGCCACAGGATAAGATTCGGATATGTATGAAGCTTGGCAATCAGGTCCGTCTGGGATACATAAGCGGCGGAGTTCCAACCGACATAAGAATGCGCCGGTTCGACGCCTATCGGTATGTGCGCAGCGATGATCATCAGCTGACCGTCAGCCTGACCGTCATCAAGTTGATTCACAAGCCAGTCATACCGTTCTTTGTCGAGCGAGCCATGCCCATAGCCTGGAGAACTGGTGCCCTTTATAAAGGGAGGATTGATGTCATCGTCCTTTTGGGTATCATCGAGGACGATAACCTTGATCGGGATAGCCGACTTCGGCTGGAAGCTATAAGAGGCAAAGTCATTGTCGACGTTGGCCCGGGTGAAACCGTGACCGACCGGATTTGAAGATGTCCTGAAAAATTCGTTCATCCACTCCTTTCTCGAGAGCGAACGGCGATTCGGATCGGCTGCAATCTGCTGAGGACTTGCGAAGGTACTGACAAGTCCCGCACTTTTAACGTCACCGTAAGGAGTCGAGCCGTCGAGTGTGCCCATGTAGTATTGACGCTTGCTTATGCCGCCGGCAGGATCGGCGAATATATCCCCCAGTTCGAGGATATTCGTGCCGACATAGTTCTGTCGGAGGTAATCGGTCACAGGGTTCGTGCCCATCCAGAAATGATCGTGGTTGCCAAGAGCCTGATACCAGTTGATCGTCTTATCAAGTCCTGCCGCTTTGTAAGGTTTCTGATAATCAATGGTGTCGGCTCCGCCATGAACACCGGAGCTCGGAGTGATGACTCTGCCGTCAAGGACATCGACATACCATCTTATTTCGTTGTACTGAGTGTTGTTGCATGCATCGCCCAGAGAGATGCCGAAATCAATCGGATGTTGTTTGTGTAAAGCGTTTATTGTCTGAACGGCTGCGTCGAGGACATGAGTTGTGTACAGCATAACCGGCGAATAGCCCGAAGAAATGCCGTCTTTGAGGCCAAGCTCGATCGCCGAAGAGGGAGATTCTTTGTCGGTGATGTGGATGTCGGAAATGGTAAAGAAATGCAAAAGGCTTGCAGTATGAGTGACTGATGCCCCGGTATAAGCAGCTGGCATGATGTCGAGCTGCTTCTTGGCATCGAGAGGTGAGCCGTAATGCCAGCTGCCATAGCCGTTTTGCTTGTATTGTGAAACCTCGGAGGGGGAAATAGTGGTGGAAGCCGAAGGCGGGTCAGGCACGACCGTCCTCTGGAGTGTCGTTTGAACATCAGAACCAATCGGGTATCCTTCAGGCTGACTTTGACTTGTGTTGGCGCCTCCGCTACTCGCTGATAAGGGGAAAATCAGCGCGCCCATTAGAAAGACCAGATAGAACGTGTTGCGCGCAATGGGATGTCTCATAGAACCCCCTCGTTCGTGTTTTGATAGGGTAGGTTAGAACTCACCTGTCTCTGGCGCCGCGAGGGATGCAAATCAAGCGCAAGCGGGGCGCGCCGGGGTCAGAATTTGTAGCTGATCTTCATCGCGGTGCGCACTTCGGCCATCGTCTCCTGCGCGACCGCGCGTCCCTTGCGCGTACCCTCGACGATTATCTCGCGGACGAGCTCGGGCTTCGACGCGAAATGCGCGCGGCGCTCGCGAATCGGCTCCAGAAAAACGTTCAGCGCCTTGAACAGCTTCTCCTTGACCTCGACGTCGCCGACCGCGCCCTGGCGGTAGCGCTCCTTCAGTTCCTCGACCTCCGCCTTATCCGGATTGAAAACGTCGTGATAGGTAAACACCGGATTGCCTTCGACGTGGCCAGGATCCGTCGGATGCAGCCGCGTGCGATCGGTGAACATCGACATCACGCGCTTGCGCACGAGCTCGGGCGAATCGCCAAGGTAGATGCAATTGCCGAGCGACTTCGACATCTTTGCGCCGCCGTCGGTTCCCGGCAGCCGCGCCACTTCGCCGACCAGCGCCTTCGGTTCGATCAGCACCTTGTCGTACATGCGATTGAAGCGCCGCACTATTTCGCGCGCCTGCTCGATCATCGGGAGCTGGTCCTCGCCGACCGGGACCAGATGCGCCTTGAAGATCGTGATGTCCGAAGCCTGCGAAATTGGGTAGGTGTAAAACCCGACCGGCAGGCCCTTGGTGAAATTCTTCTGTTTGATTTCGTCCTTGAGCGTAGGATTGCGCTCGAGCGTCGCGGTGGTGACAAGGTTCATAAAGTAAATCGTCAGCTCGGTCAGCTCCGGCACCATCGATTGAACGACGATCTTCACCTTGTCCGGATCCAGCCCGACCGCCAGATAGTCGAGCGCGACCTCGAAGATATTGGCTTCGAGCTTTTCGGGATGCTCGAAATTGTCGGTCAGCGCCTGGATGTCGGCGATTAGCAAGTAGGTATCGTATTCATCCTGCAGGCGCACGCGGTTTTGCAGCGATCCTACATAATGACCGAGATGCAGTGGCCCGGTGGGGCGGTCTCCAGTGAGTATTCGTTTCATCATCGGTCAATAGTCAGTTCTTGAGCAGACCGCGCAAGGTCGCCAGGTTCTCGATATCTTCCTTCAGGTCGGGACCCTTGGGCGTCTCCAGGCACATCGGCAGGCCGAAAAACCGCCGGTCGTTGAGGATGCGGCGAAACGCACCGAGTCCGATAAATCCCTTTCCAATATGCTGATGGCGATCGACGCGCGAACCGAAGTCCTTGATCGAGTCGTTGAGATGAAACGCGGCAAGTTTCTCGATCCCGATAAACTTGTCGAGTTCGCTGAATGTATTTTCATATCCTTCAGGAGTGCGCAGCTCGTAGCCGGCGGCGAATGCATGTTCGGTATCGAAGCATAGCCGCAGCCGCTCGTTTTCAACGACGGCGCCGAAGATTTGCGCCATCTGCTCAAAAGTGTGGCCGAGCGTGCTGCCCTGCCCGGCCGTGATTTCGAGCGCGATCTTCACCTTGAAGCCTTTGCATGCGGCGTGCGCCTCGTCGATCGACTTTGCAATCGCCTTGATTCCATTCTCGACCCCCGAGCCGACATGGGCGCCCGGATGCGCGACGAGGATAGGCACGCCGAGCGCCTCGCATCGATTCAGCTCGTCGATAAATGCCCTGACCGATTTGGTCCGCAGAGCTTCGTCCGGCGCGCCGAGATTGACCAGGTAGGAGTCGTGCGCGATCACGAGCTCGATGCCGGTTTCGATTTGATTGCGCTTGAAATTCTCGATTTCCTCCTGGCTGTACGGCTTCGCCGCCCACTGCCGCGACGATTTGGTGAAAATCTGAATGCATTCGCATACGGCCTGCTTGCCCCGGGTCAGCGCCTCGCCGACGCCTCCGGCGATCGACATATGCGCGCCAAGGATTGGACGGCTGGATTTGCCGGTCTTTGCCATTGTGACATGCAGCCTTTACGCGCCGGGCTCGGCGGACGCAAGCGCCGTCGCGATTTTATACGATTGAACGCCCAAAGCGAGGATCGGCAACCCGCGCAACCGCTCTTGCCCGCGACGCCCATCGGTGGATACTTCATTACTCGTGCGAACCGCGATCATCATAATAGGACTGACGATTGCCGCCGCGGGATGCGCCCGCGTCATTTCGCTGCCGCCCCAGGTGTCGCTTACGGAAGTGGAGCCGTCGGGCCGCGCCGCCAAGCCGCCCGATTGCAACATGCCGGTATTGCGCCATGAGCCGCTGACGGATTTTCGCAAGGTCGCAATCGTGGACGGATTGGGAAACGTTTTTGCCAGCGAGGCCGACGTGCTGCCCGCCGTGCAGCGCAAGGCCTGCGAGACGGGCGCGGATGCGATCGTCATATACACCAGCAGAGCGCAGACCAGCGAAGCCAGCACGGGCTACGTCATCGACGCGGTCGCGATCGTGTACGGCAAGGAAAATCCGGCCGCGGCCAGCACCGCGTATAAATTGCTTCGGTGAGAGCACCGATGGGCTTCGATCGCCTTCGCGTTGCCGCCGATTTCAGCGCATGATAAGTGGCTGAATCCGGTGGCAAAGCGGTCCATAAAAACGGTCGGCCTGGTGGTCAAGCACGAGCGGCCCGAATCGATCACCATCGCGCGAACCCTCACCCGCCTTCTGCGCACCAGGCACAAGACTGCGCTCGCGGACGCTGAGACGGCGAAAAAGATCGGCGCCGAGGCCGTCGAACGCCATGACCTCGCCGATCGCGCCGATCTGATCGTCGTGCTCGGCGGCGACGGCACGCTGCTCGGCGTCGCGCGCCTGGTCGCATCGAAGGGGATTCCCATCCTGGGCGTAAATCTCGGCGGACTCGGCTTCCTGACCGAAGTGACCATCAATGAGGCGCGCGCCGCCCTGGGGCGCATCCTCGACGGCGACTACCAAGTCGATCGGCGGATCATGCTCGCGGCAATCGTCGAACGTGCATCCGAGGAGTCCAACCGATCGTTTCTGGCGCTCAACGATGTGGTCGTCGCCAAAGGCCCGCTCGGCGGGATGCTTCAGCTCGAGGTATCCGCCGACCACAAGCGCTTCTGCTCGTATCGCGCCGACGGATTGATCGTCGCAACACCCACGGGCTCGACCGCATACGCGCTCTCCGCCGGCGGGCCGATCGTTTATCCCACTGTCAATGCGATCGTGATCGCGCCAATCTGCCCGCATACTCTGAGCAACCGTCCGGTGGTGCTGCCGGATTCGCACGAAATCGAAATTCACCTGAAGGCGCCGGATCACGAACCGACTTTCACCGTTGACGGCCAGGAGTCGGTGCAGCTGGGGGCCACCGACGTAATCAGAATCCGTCGCGCCCGCCACGTGGTTTCGCTAATCCGCTCCGCTCATCCGAATTTCGAAATCTGGCGCGACAAGCTCCACTGGGGATAGGCGCGCGCGCCCCAGATGCTGCTCGAACTGCACATCCGCAATTTCGCGATAATCGAGGAGGCCCACCTGGAGTTCGGCGCGGGCCTCAACGTCCTTTCGGGCGAAACCGGCGCCGGCAAAACGATCATCTTGAGCGCGCTCGGATTGCTGCTCGGCTCGCGCGCCTCGCCCGATATGATCCGCACCGGCGAGAAGGAGGCCGTGGTCGAGGGACGGTTCGGGCTCGAGGGCGAGGCCGCGATACCTGAACTGGCCGGGCGCACCAGCGACGGCGACCGCCGCGAGTTGATCGTGCGCAGAGTGATCGCCGAGGGCGGCGGGCGCTCGCGCGTGACGATCGACGGCGAGCTCGCCACGGTGCAAAGCCTCGGCAAATTAGGCGCGTCGCTGGTTCAGGTTTACGGACAGCACGAGCAGCATTCGTTGCTCCGTGCCGAGAGCCATCGCGAGACTCTCGATCGTTACGCGAACCTCGATGACGAACTCGCGTCGTATCGCGAACGCTACGCCCGCGCGCAGGAGATCCAGTCCCGCCTGCTCGAACTGAACCGCCGCGAACGCGAACGCGCGGATTTGCTGGAACTCGCCAGGTTCCGCGCGGCCGAGCTCGAGCGCGCCGACCTCGCCGCCGGCGAAGATGAGGCGCTGTCGCGCGATCGAACCGTGCTCTCCAACGCAAGCAAGCTCGCCGCCGCCGCGCTCGAGGCCGAACAGGCGCTCTACGGCGCCGACGGCGCGGCGACCGACACGGTTTCGCGGGCCGAGGCGCGATTGGCCGAGGCGGCGGCGCTCGATCCGAAACTGGGCGATGCGCTCGAGATGATCAAGTCGGCTCGCGCGAACCTCGAGGAAGCGGCGCGCACGCTCGGCGCGTACGCGTCCAGGATCGAGGCGGATCCGGCGCGGCTGGAGGAAATCGACAACCGCCTTCAGGAACTGACGCGGCTCAAGCGCAAATACGGCGGGTCAATCGATAGCGCGATCGAGACGCTGGAGCGATCGCGGGCCGAGATCGGCGAGCTCGAAGGAATCGGCGAGTCGAAAGCTCAAGTCGAAGCCGCGATGGCGGCGGCGCTCGACGAGCTCACCGGCCATGCGAATAGACTGTCCTCGATTCGCCGTCGCGCCGCCGCCGAGCTCGGCCGCAAGATGGAAGCCGAGTTGAGGACGCTTGGGATGCGCTCGCCGGGCTTCGAGCCGCGGCTTGGCGCGCTCGGCCCGGACGAAGCCGGCTTCGTGCACGGCGGCGTTGCGCTCGGTCCGTTCGGTATCGATACGGTCGAGTTTCATCTGTCGCCCAACGTCGGCCAGCCGGCGATGCCGCTGCTGAGAATCGCGTCGGGCGGCGAGCTTTCGCGCGTGATGCTCGCGCTGAAGCGCCTCGAGGCGCAGCGCCGCGGTGTCGCCACGATGATTTTCGACGAAGTGGACGCCGGTATCGGCGGCGCGGTCGCCCAGGTGGTCGGCCGCAAACTGAAACAACTCTCGCGCTTTCATCAGATTCTGTGCGTCACGCACCTGGCGCAGATCGCCGCCTTCGCCGACCGTCATCTCACGGTCGAGAAAGAAGAGCGGCGCGGCTCGACTCGCAGCCGCGTGGCGGTTCTGGAACCCGCCGATCGTACCGAGGAGATCGCCCGCATGCTGGGCGGCGAAGTATCCGACAAATTCCGCCGCGCCGCTCGCGAGCTGCTCGATCGCGCCCGCGAATGACGCGGTCCCGGCGCCGATTCGTCGCTGGGACCGATCGCCGATGACAAGCGCAGACGGCGCTGTCCTAATTTCGAGTCGATTGTCCTAAATCGAAATCCAGTTTGTCCTATTTTGGTTTGAGGCGTGGGTCGTCCGTAGAAATGCATTCCGCTCGCTTCTGTACCCAAAGCAACGCCTTCGCATAACCATCGCGGTCCTGATGGATGGACTCTGGAACACGCAACGTTAGCGTTCTCAATTCGCTTTGGCACTCTGCCGCCGTGTCGTACGTGCCTTCAATATCCCACTCTGCGAACTGCGGACTATCTTCGCCCCATCCACCGATCATCCAACCCTGAAAAGGTTTTCCCTGTACGTCGCGGCTACCAGTTGGAAAATAAGAGAGGGGTGGAGTGAGCAGATACCAGCCCACAAGCGCGAGCGCGACTGCGTGTCGGGGTTTTATGCGGATAATGGCCAAGTCTCTATTGCCACCTTCGCCAGTTTCTTCTGTCGGGCTTCGATTTCCTTGGTTCGCCACTGCGTCGTTTTGCCGACATCTTGAGTGAGCATATAGCCCGAGGTCCTGAACACCTTGCGTTTCTCGGAGAACGGTTCGTTCCCGATGGCTGAATTTTTCTTCGCCTTCATCAAGACCATATTCCCGATCCGATTGTAGTACGCCTCGGCAATAGCAAACTCGATTTGAGGCCAATTCTTTTCTGGTCTCTCAGGAAGCACATGTTCTAAATTAATTTCCTCTTCTTCTTCATTCGGGATCAATTCGGGTTGCGGGTCGTCTTTAACTTTCATTTCCAATGCTCGAAGGTAGTAGCGTGCCAAATAGCCTTTTTCTACACGTGCTTCTGCAAATGCGGCCTCAAAAACCCCGTCGGTCGGAACAACATCGATCATCGCGTCCGCAAGTTGTTTTGCGGTGGTAATGCTCCCCTTCCCGACTTCGTGTGCAACGCGAGCGTAGTTTGTATCAAGAAACCCGCCACGACCGCCCACAATCAAGAAACGAACGGACCAGCACACGAAAAGTCGAAAAGCCTTTTTGGCCTCTACTATGTTTTTGAAATTCCGTGCTACCGCAAACATCAGCGGCCTGATCTGTTCAACCTTTAAAGTCGTGGAAATTATTTTTAAGTGTCGCTTCGTATCGTTTCCGTAAGCATTCCACTTTGTGTGACTCGGATTCAAAAGCGCCGCATAGTCGTTTGCGCATTCTGCTAGAAGATCGAGAAAATCCATTGCTTGCTGCTCACTGCCTACCGTTTCCCGAACTGCCGAATATACCTCGCGTTCCTTCGTATGGCCGCGACGCCAAGTCAGAAGGTGTTTTAGATAGGTGACTGTGATGTCGCCCTCGCCAATCGACTCCAGGACGGCAAGCATCTTTGCCCACTTTTGCTGAGCGTCCGCTACTCGCTCATCGCCCGCTTGGCTCAAGAGATAATTTTTGAGCAGGTCCGCCTGCGATGCCTTCAATCCCCGGTCGTTCAGAGTCTCAAACATGACAAAAGCGTTGAGATGATCAGGAACTCGCAACACGATCACTTGCGCTTCATCCTTTATGAATTTGACCCATCCGATCAAATTCTGGACCTTTGCCGTCTCACTGTGCGGTTTGACAACACTCGCGACATGCTCGCGTGCCATCCGGGCGGCGTCAGCGATGCGCTTATGCGAATCTCTGGTGGCTTCCACTTTCCGCTCAGGAGCATCGGGCCGTGTCAAAATGTAGTTCGCAAAGAAATCCTTGTCGTCGATGTTGAGCCGTAATTTCGGAACAATTTTTTCCGTTTCCAAGTCGGTCGTTCTCAAATAATCCGTTTCAATCGACTCAGCCCGTTTGGAGTCGCCACGCTCGTAGAAGTAATCGCGGATTGCCGCGAGCAACACAGTTGTAGTCGCGAGACGTTGCTGACCGTCCGATACTTCTGGCAAATCTTTTTTCCCCGTCAGCACAATCGTTCCAAGAAAGTAACTAAAGTTACTTGCGATTGCGCCAGCGAAGTCTTGGAAAAGCGCCTTAACGTGTTCCTCTTCCCATGCGTACTCACGCTGATTCACCGGAACAGCCAAACGATTATGAGCGAGAACCGCACCGATACCTTTGTGCTCGAATCCAATCGCCTCTGTCGTTGAAGGCATACGTTATTCCTTTGTCGTGAAGGGGATTAGAAATGGGATCACACAATCTGCTGCTTCTAATTCTTTGGTTGCGGCTCGTCGCAGTCTCTCGCGTACCCATGCCGCTAGTGGTATCCCGGCGATTTCAGCGGCCTGTTTAAATGCCTGCTTTTCGAGTGGCGCGAGACGCAATTCCATGTACTCGCCCTTAACTTGATTCAGAGCCTTTTTAGGGCGTCCAAGAGTGGCCTTTTTCATGTAAATAACTGTACCCACAAAAACCGGACAAATGCAAGGGGAGGTTGACACTGTACCCTTTTTGTGGGTACAATAATTATTATGGACGCAACGAAAAGCCCCGCCCGGACTTGCAGGTCCAAACGGGGCAACAACCCCACGCGAATTGCTTCACGTGAAGCCGCCAATCTGAGCGTAGCACGTTCGCTGTGGGCTGACGAAGGAAAGGCCCATGAACGTCACCCCGTTTGAAACTCAGGTGCGAATCATCTCCGCTCTGACCGAAGGCTGCTCGATCCGCTCAACAGAACGGCTCACAGGCACGCATCGCGATACCGTGATGCGGCTTGGCGTTCGCGTCGGACAGGGCTGCGAACGTCTGCATGATCGCCTCATGCGCGATTTGCAGGTGAACGTGATCGAACTGGATGAGCAGTGGGATTTCATCGCGAAGAAACAGAAGCGCGTACAGACGGATGATCCGGCCGAGTACGGCGACGTATGGCTGTACGTTGCGCTGGCGTCCACGCAAAAGGCCGTTCTGTCATATCTGGTAGGCAAGCGCAGCACGGCGAATACATACGCGCTGGCGCGCGATCTCCGCGCCCGGATCGTCAATCGCCCGCAGATCACTTCGGACGGCTACGCGCCCTACGTCGGGGCCATCGAAAACGCATTCGGCTGGAATGTCGATTTCGCGACGCTGACAAAAGAATACGCGAGCGATTCAGTCGCGCCCGATGCAGCGCATCGCTATAGCCCCGGTCACGTCATCGGCAGCGAGCGGACAGTGATAAGAGGCAGGCCCGATCCCGATCTGATTTCCACGTCATATGTCGAGCGGTTCAATCTCTCATCGCGGATGCAAATGAAACGTTTTGCGCGGCTCACGATTGCTCACAGCAAGCGGCTTGAGAATCACCGCGCTGCCGTCTCATTGTGGGTAAATTTCTACAATCTGTGCAGGGTCCATGAATCGCTGCGCTGTACGCCAGCGATGGCGCTCGGTGTCACGGATCATATCTGGTCAATAGCGGAATTGATCGCCGCTGCCCTTGAGCCGACAGCCATTCCGCCATTGCCGGATCGGACGCCGCAATCGACGCTCAGACCGGGATATACGCCGTTGAAGCTGAGAGTGATTCCGGGCGGAAAAATGACGAAACCGAGATAATGCCTCTGGGACAGGGGAGAAAACACCCCTGTCCTTTTCCGCCCTAGACTGTCCTTGCTCTTGAGGCTAATCTATTGATAAAGCTCTTGGCGCACAGCAGTTTCAGCGCTTCGGAGAGAGCAATGGAACAATCAACGGAATCCGAAATAAAGCGCAACTACGAAGCGTTCGTGAAACAGTTGCCCGAACTGCTCGCTACACGCCGTGGTAAGTTTGCCCTGATGCACGACGGACAGATTGTCGAGTTTTACGACACAGCGGCAGATGCCTACAAGGTCGGGCTCAACGACTATCACGAGGGTAATTTCTCCATTCAGGAAGTTACCGATTCACCGATTGACCTCGGATACTTTTCGTATGCCGTGTCTCACGGGTAAGTACAATCCAGCGGTCGGCGTTCTGATCAACGTTGGCGTACATAAACCGGGAACCGTACAGCGTGCAACGATTCAGCAGACACCCGCTCCGCAGTATTTCCCGGCACTCGTAGATACCGGCGCGACCACGACCTGCATCTCGCTGTTAGTTGCGAAGGCTGTCGGCTTACAACCAACGGGTATGCGCCCGATGGGTTCGGCAACTCATCAGGGCGTTCCAACAAATGTATATCTTGCCGACTTGGGCGTTCTTTTCTCAGGAATATGGTGGCTTCCGGGAATTCAGGTGTTCGAGTTTGCACCACCCGCATCGGGGCCGTACCAAATGCTCTTGGGCAGAGACATACTCTGCCAGGGCGTTCTATCTGTCAGTTTCGACGGGCATTTTACCTTTTCGATCTGACTGTCCTAATTTCCCGGTTCGCGTGTCCTAATTCGGACAGCACCGCGCAGACCGGGTCGGTTGACTCTGCCGGCTGTATCCGGTTAGCTGAAAAATCTCGCCCGCGGTGGGGCTGTAGCTCAGTTTGGGAGAGCGCCTGAATGGCATTCAGGAGGTCGCGCGTTCGATCCGCGTCAGCTCCACCAATTTAATCAAATATTTAGCCAATATTCGCCACAACGGCGTGCCCACCTCCAGGCCGGCGCGAAGAAAAAAAGGCCCTTGGCCCCGTCCGTGATGAAACCTGAATGCGCGAGGCGGGGGCCGCGGCGGGTCTGAAGGGTCACTCCTCAAAGCTCGACGATATCCGACTTGGTGCTTTCGATGAATGCGAGCACCTCCGCGCACTCCTGCTGAGGAACCTGGAACGAATTCAGGGTAGCGTGCAGGTGGCCGAGGAAGGCTCGCCAGTCCGTCTCGCTAATTTGCATGCCCTTATGTGAAAGATTCATGGCACGACCGGTGTAGTACATGGGACCTCCAGCGGAAGCGCACAAGAAATCGATCAGCAGTTGCTTCTCGCGAGCGACGCCGTCGTCGCCGCGATTCTTCCAAAAGCGCGCTAGTAATTTGTCCGCCATAAGGCGCGACAATAGGTCGTTAGCCACAGCACAAATGGCATCGTAGCCGCCTAATCTCTCGTACAAGGATTTCGGATTTGTATTGCTCATAGCATTCTCTCCCTTCTTAAATCGTACACGAACTTGATCCTTCCGTAGGGTGACTCTTGAAGACCTTCCGAAGGGAGCGCGCCTTAAGATGCCAGCGAAGGAGTTGGGATCGTGAAAACCAAATCTCCTGGAGGTCGGCGTAGGAAAAGATGGCCGACCCGCGGTTGATTGTGCCCAGAGCCCATCAGGAACTGTCGTGGAGTCTCGGCCTTCGCCGGGATAGCGGCGCGAAACCGCTCAGTGCAAGACCGGCGGGCGGGCCTGCCTCGAGGTCGCTGACGTTGAGCAACGGGACGATATCGGCCTGGTAGGGAAAAGTGCCCGGCGTGTAGGCGCATAGAGGATCGTCGCCGAGCGGGTCGCCGCTGGTCGCGAAGGCCCGCGATCGCGATCCACCACAGACTGCCGCAAACTCGCACACGCCGCATCGACCGGTGAGCCGCGCCGTGTCGCGCAGGTCGTTGAAGAGCGGGCTTTGGCGATAGATCTCGGTCAGCGTCTGGACCCGGACGTTGCCTGCGGGGATCGTCATAAATCCGCTCGGATGGACCGTGCCGACATGCGAGACGAAGACAAAGCCGCGCCCGGCGTTGATATCCATGGGGCTGCGGCGCTCGTGGCCCTGCGACGGCCACGGCTCGAGTGCCGCGCGCAGTTTCCGATAGGTGGGTCCGAGCCGGATGCTGCTCTCGGGCGCGATACCGCGACGTTCCAGGATCGTGCGTTCGAGGACCACGCGCCGGAAATGGTGGCCCTCGGTGGTCTTGGTCGGGATCACGTTGCCGACGTCGTACAGGAAGTTCATCACGTCTTCGCACTCATCGGCGGAGAGCTGTTCGAGCGCCGCGCCGCGTCCGACCGGGACCAGCATGAAGCCGCTCCAGAGCATCGCGCCGCGTTCGCGCACGATATGGGCCATGCGCGGCAGATCAAGCAAGTTCAGCCGGGAAACGGTCGTGTTGATCTGGACTTTGATCCCGAGCTCACGCGCCGTCTCCCACGCCGCCATCGTGCGCTCGAACACGCCGTCGATTCCGCGAAATGCGTCGTGAATCTCGGGACATGAGCCGTCGAGGCTCAGCGATAGCGCCTTGAGCCCCGCGCCCTTGAGTTCGGTAATCACGCCGCGGGTGAGCAGCGGTGTCGCGGAGGGAGAAAACGCGACCGGAAGATGGCGACCGGCGGCGTAGGCAACCAGTTCGGTCAGGTCGGGGCGCTTCATCGGGTCCCCGCCGGTCATCACGAATAACGGCGGAGGCGGTCCGAACGAGGCGATTTCGTCGATGAGCGACCGCGCCTCGCGCGTGCTCAGCTCAAGGGGATTGTGCAGCGGCTGGGCCTCGGCGCGGCAATGCTTGCATACGAGATCGCACGCGCGGGTCATCTCCCAAATCACGATAAAGGGGCGCTGCCCCACGTCGATCCTGGGATGTCTTACGCTGGGCGGACCATGTGGTGTCACGTCCGAACTCCTTTTACATCGCGCGTCCGCGACGGCCGTTGGTAAAGCCCAACGTGGCGGGCGATGGTGAGATACTTCCTGAGGAGCCGATTGGTCTCTTCCTCGTGTTCGCTGACCGTCTCTTTGCTGCCCGGATCAACCATCATGATTCTCCCGGCCTGCAGATCAGCCAGTCCGCTGGTTTGGCAAGTTGCGCGAAAACCTTGAGCTGCTCTGCCCGAGTCAGGAGTCGAGCAGCGCGGCATCGAGGCCGGCGCGGGCAAGTGCGCGGCGCGCAGCCGATTCGACCTTAGGGCTGTCGACGTGCGCTGCCGCAGGCACTTCCGGCGCGGCGCGCAGGCGTCTCACGAGCGCTTCGGACTCGGTGTCAGCTATACGGTCGCACTGCGCGTATACACCGTCAGGCCCCTCCTCGACTCGATTGTGTGTGGCCAGCAGCGTCTTGAGCGCTCGCAAGACCGCGCGCCGTGGTGCGGGCACTAGCAGCGCCGCGATGGCACCATGATCCAACCGCAGCTTGGCTGCGATCGCGAGTGGCTGGTCGCATCGAAGCTGTTGCATCGCAGGGAAAAGAATCTTCTCCTCCATGGCGATGTGCTTCAGAAGCCCCCGGCGGAACTCGCCAAACGCCTCTGTATCGATATTCTCGAGATCGCGGCCCGCGCGGGCGAGCAATTGATCGAGGCGCGCGTGATCGCGTTCGAGAAAGCTTCGGATTGTCTCTCCGTCCGTCATCGAATTCCCTGGTGACAATCAGGGTACGGCGTGGAACATGCCGATCGCACCCTTGTATGCGCGTGCGATGGCATGATCCAGGAAGGGGTAGTCGCCCGCTTCATGGACGGTGAACTCGAAGACGGCGCCATCGCCGGGGCCGACTTCAAAGGTCTGGACGTCATGAAAGACGTTGGCGGGGTTCCCGCTTCGATAGACCGAGCTGAACACGGTGCCGACGACGTGGAAGCTTGAGGTGCGGTTCGGGCCTGCGTTGACGAAGAAGATTCGCACCGGCTGGCCGACCTTTATCTGGATCGGATGATCGGCATATTTTTCGATGACGCCGTTGAACACCACGAAATCAGGGCGCTCATCCATCATCCGCTTGCTGTCGCCCCAGACCATCCCGTTCTTGTCCGCATCGCCATAGTATTCGCTCTGCTCGAGCGTCACTTCCTGCGCCTCGGACCATCCGGCTTTGGGATCCACGATCATCATTCCATACATTCCGTTGGCGATATGGGTAACCATCGGCGTCGCGCTACAATGGTACATAAAGACGCCGGGAACGTTCGCCTCGAAGTCGTAGCTGGACTCGGTTTTCCCCGCAATCGCAGCGAAGTGCTTGCTCGGCGCTATCGCCGCGGCATGAATGTCGATGCCGTGGGCGATCCCCATCTCATTCACGAGATGGATGCGGACCTTGTCGCCTTGTCGGACCCGTAAGGCCGGTCCCGGCACAGTGCCGCCGTAGGTCCAGGCGCCGTACTTCAGCCCCGCGCCGATATCGATGGTTTTTTCCTGAACCGGGAGCGTGAAATTGCGTTGCTCCGCGAGCGCCAACGACGCTGTCAGCAGGCTTCCTGCGATCGCCGCCGCGACCATCCCCGTGCCGATCCGGTGTTTGATCACGATTCGGCCGTATCCGACGACGGTCGCGGTCCGCGATAGAGCGCCGACCACAGCGCCATCAGTCCGGCGATGTTTCCGCTCCAGAACACCACCCAGAATGCGGTCTCAGAAGATGGCGATGACAGTCCCATCACGATCAGGGTCAGGATCGCAAGGCCGGCGGCCGCGATGGCAATGCCGGGCCATTTGAGATAGTCGACCCGATTCGCGATGACTCCGAGCACAAAGAGTGCCAGGCCGGCGACCAGCAGGAGCCCGTGTCGCGGGTCGAGCAGCGGCTGGTCGAGCACAGTCACGCATACCACCACGATCGCAATCAGCGCGCTGATGAGGTCGGGTATCATCGAATCCTCTCCTCTCGATGAAGCCGCGCGAGGTAGCGCCAGGTGACCGGCGGAATCATCAGGTAGATTGCACAACTCGCCGCCACCAGCACTTTCCATCCGAAATGCAGCGGCGTGAACGCCACCAGCGCAAATGCGATCAGGCACAGCCCCATATAACTCAAATGACCGCCCGTTCGGATCATCTTGCGATCCGAGATCCGCGCCGCGCAGTACAGCAGACCGTACGCGCCCGCGGCGATGACGAAGGCGCCGAGCAGCACCGCGGTGGCAATCATCTGGTTGGGCGTCATGATCCTGCCGCCGCCATCGGTTCGCTGACGGTGGCCTCGCGCCGTCTCGTGGCGAGCAGGTCGTATACCAGCATCGCATAGCCGCATGCGAACAGGAGCCCGAAGGCGAAGCGTCCCCACATGCCCTCGATGAACCACGGCCGCCCCTCCATCGCGAGGAACGCGCCCCAGGTCGAGCCTCCAATCGCGCGCTCATAGAAAGCCTGGTCCATGCCCGCCACCAGCAGCGCGCCGACCATCCCCAGCATCCCGGTGTTGAGCAGTGCGAATGACCATTTCCAGGCGCGCCCGTCGAGACCCTCATATCCACGGCCCTTCTCGAGCGCGAGATAGAGCACCGCGATCACGCCGCATCCGTAGGCGCCCCAGAATGCGAAATGCCCGTGCGAGGCGGTCCATTGGGTGCCATGCGAATAGAGGTTGATTTGCGGCAGCGTCATCATGAAGCCCCAAACACCGCCGCCGATGAAGTTTCCGAAGGCTTCGGCCAGCGTCCAGTAGAAGGCCGGACGATTCGCCGCGCGCAAATGATTACTACCCGCGTCATACACCGCATGCACAACCATCCCGAGCAGCGGCAAGGGCTCCAACGCCGAAAAGAATCCACCGATAGCGAACCAGTAGCGCGGCGTGCCGATCCAGAAATAGTGATGGCCCAGCCCGAGGATGCCCGTGCCCAGCACCAACGCAACTTCCACATAGAGCCAGCTCTCGACCACGCGTCGCGACGCGCCCACCAGATGAATCAGGGTCCACGCCATGATGCATCCGATCAGCACTTCCCACGTCGCCTCGACCCACAGATGGACCAGCCACCACCACCAGAACAGGTCCTGCGACATGTTGCGCATTTCAGGAAAGGCATCGAGGTAAAGGACCACCAGCGGGACCAGGTCGAACATCAATACGGTCAGGATGCCGGTGCTCTTGCGCGCCTTAAAGGTAGTACCGAGCACGTTGTACGCGAACACCCCCATCACCGCCACGATTCCGAGCGCAGCCCATCGAGGAGCTTCGACATACTTGCGGCCCTGGTTGATGAACCACATCGACGCTTCGGTGGCGGAGCCGTATTGCACGAACAGAAACACCACCACCACGACCGCGACCGCCGCGCAAAAAACCCAGAAGAGGATTTCGGCCAGCGCGATACCTTCGACCTCGCGATCGAGTTCCTGCGGAAGGAACCAATAGATCGCGCCGAGGAATCCCATCAGCAGCCAGATCACCAGGCCATCGATGTGAACGATCTTCGCGGTGTTGAAGTTGAACACGTTCAGCAGAAAGCCGGGCCAGATGTAATAGATCGAGGAGAGCAGGCCGAACGCGACCATCGCCCCGAACATCACCGTCGATGCGGTGAGATATTTAAGCCCCAGCCGCTGAGATCGATACATCGCGCTCTCCTCCTTCGCGCCGTCCGTTACTGCCCGCTCGCGGCGCCAAATCGGTCGGGAAAGCCATTGCTGTCCACCGACGACATCCACTTCAGATATGCGACCGCGGCCTCGGCCTCGTCGCGCTGGATATGCAGGTCGGGCATCGCATGCGCGCCAAGTCGCAGCGGATGCATCATGAACGCGGCCAGCTTATCCGCGCGCTTGGGCCCGGCGTATATGCTCCACACCGGGTCCATCCATGCTCGGGTCAGATCGGGAGCGTAATATCCGCCGTTGCCGAAAAAGGTGTGACAATCGATGCAGGCGCGGCTCTGGATCACGAGCTTGCCCTTGCCGATGAGTTCCGCGGCTTCCTCAGGCGAGTATTTGTGACCGAAGATAAGCTCCTCGCCGCCTATTTTCGGCGCATACTCGGCACGCGCCGGATCGTATTCATATCCGACCGAGTTGTTGATTACGTCGTAAGCCGGAACCCGTGGGCTGCCGGGAGTGATTTGCCGCAGCGTGTCGATGGTGAGCGCCACCAGCACCATAGACATGAAGATAGTGGCGGCGATCGCCCCGGCGCGCCAAAAGAGCGGATCCTGTGTGTAGCGTTGCTCGCGCTCCATCATTGGCGCCCTCCCGCACCGATGTACAGCAAGGAACGGTTACTCCTTACAAAAGAGCATAGAAAAAGGCTCACCAGGTGATGATCAAGCAGGGTTAGTTCGACGGCCATTGGGACGATCACCTGCTTGGCAAGCGATTTTCGCTCCATCTAGAGTGCACCAGGCAACAATTCTTTCGTAACGCCACTTGTATTACCGTCAATACAGGTATTTTAGATATATCTTTTGCTGCAGCAGGTCAAGCGGGCGCCCGAGGGCCGTCGCTCCACCAACTTAGCTAGTGGACAGACCGTTGGCGCCCGCTACCGCGGCGCCGATGGTAAGCAAACTGAGGATCAACAAAACCCAATGAAGAAGCTCCATCCTCCGGAAAGCAGCCTCCGGATCTGTGTGGACCGCGCGAATGAACCAGAAATGCAGAAAGACCGGCTCGACGACAAACAGCATGAGAGCGAAGATCGTCCACAGAATCACCATGCTATCAAGCCACCAACCCGTCGGCGAAAGCATCGCCATCCAGAGGCCAAGATGGTTGAGCATGTAGAAACCGGTAATGCCGACAACCAGCACCGAAATTCTGGCTTGCGGTGCGAAACGAGACTCGACGAGTTCGAAAATGTGCAGCCGGTCCTCCACCGTGTCCATGTGGCGGCCAGTCGGCAAGATCACGGTGGTTACCAGAGCGAGACCGCCGATCCAATGAACGACGGCGAGCACATGCAGAGCGATAGCAGTCACGAACAGCATCAGTCACTAGCGCGTGTGTGTGATATCACCGGGCGCACCTTTGTGTGAGATGTGAGGATATGGCCTACAGGTTATGACTGAGGTCGAGACGCAAGGCCGCGTCGGTCATGCTTGTTTCAGCGGTCTGCTCCAATGATTTCCCGTTGGTTCGCATGATCGTTGACTCCCTCATAAAGATATATATATAATACATCTTATGGAGCAGTCGTCAAGACCGATTCCATGTCCCCAGATAGCCGGGGAGCGCAGCTTGGCGCTCACCGCATTCCGGCGAGCTTTGGAGCAGAAGGATGCCATGAATAAACTCACTTGTTCGATTCGAACACATCACCGATCACTGGCGGGAACCTTGAGCGCCCATGCGCGCGGAGTTGGCGGCGACGAACAGTCGGAACGTCGTGCGTTTGTGGCTTTTCTCAAAGGCGACGTGCTTCCCCATGCGCGCAGCGAGGAGCGTCATTTATATCCGATTGTCGACCCGCTGGTACGGCAACATGGTAAGCCCACAGCGACGATAAAAATCGATCACGAATTCATCACCAGCTACATCAGTCGCATCGAGCAAACCGCGCGCGAACTGGAAAACTCGCGCGATACCGATCGGGCGCAGCTGCTGGGCCGACTGCGAGATCTCGCGTCGCGCCTGGACGCGATTTTCGAGCTTCACCTGGCCAAGGAAGAGCGGGTCTACCTGCCTCTGATCGAGGCGCACGTAGGCGAGACAGAGCAGCGGCGCGTGCACGAAGCGATTCACGCCGATTACGCCGAGGGCAGGACTGCGACATCAGACCGATCGCTCGATGTTCGGGATCGCGTCCCCCGCGATCGTCATACGCTGATCTTTCAGAGCTTCGAGGGCCTCAAACCGGGTGAGGCGTTCGTGCTGATCAACGATCACGATCCCAAGCCGCTTTACTATCAGTTCGAGGCCGAACACAGGAATCAGTTCTCCTGGAGCTACCTCGAAGAAGGTCCGGAAGTGTGGCGGGTCCGGATTGGACGTTGCGCCGGCTGAACGCTCGCCAGCGTGGCGTTTCTCCTGGCCTCGATTGTATCTCTACTAGCAGCGGCGCCCTTAGTGTTTCGGCAATTTGTAGGCCAGTTCCTCTACAGCGAGCTTTTTCTCGCGGCTGATATTCCGAAGCCATTTCTTGGTCGCGTCCCAGTTCAATGAAGCGATCGCATAGGTAAGCGGAATTCCCTTCGGGCAAACTTTGTCGCAATTCTGAGAATTGCCGCAATCCTGAAGGCCACCAATGCCCATGAGTGCCTCCAGGCGTTCGTCCTGATTCATCGCGCTGGTCGGATGCTGACCCATCAGGAAGACCTGCCCGATGACCTGCGGGCCCATGTATTTCGAATGGCTGTCGACCTGCGGGCACGCCTCAAGACAACAGCCGCAGGTCATGCATCGCGAGAATACATATGCAAACTGCTGAACGTCGGCACTGATTCGCGGCCCTGGGCCCAGACCGTACGTACCGTCGATCGGCACCCAGCTTTTGGCGCGCTTGAGGTGATCGAACATGATCGAGCGGTCGACCCAGAGATCGCGGATGAGCGGGAATTTCGACATCGGTTCGAGCGTGGTGATGGGCGGCAGGCCTTGCGCCAGTGCGCTGCATGCCTGCCGGACGCGGCCATTCACGAGCATCGTGCATGCGCCACACACCTCCTCGAGACAGTTTGCGTCGAATATGACTGGCATCGTCCGTCTGCCGTGCCGATTGACCGGGTTGCGGCGGATCTCCATCAGCATCGAAACGATGTTGTGATGCGCCTTATACGGGAGTTCGAACTCTTCCCAATAGGGCAAACTGTTCGGATTTTCCTGACGTTTGATTCTGAGAACAAATTTTGAATCGGTCATCGCTTCCCTCACTTTCGGCGTATGAGTTTGGGAGGAGACTCACGCTTTATTTGTGCAGGGTTTCGTTGCTTCGGCCGCTAGTTCCGACAGATCGCGAACTCGAATTCCGACGCCGTGCGAGCGCGATTTTACCGCATCTTCGAGCATCGTCAGACAGAACGGGCATCCCACAGCAATTGTTTCCGGTTTGGCCTCGGTCAACTGGCTCAATCGGCGCTCGTTGATTCGGGTCCCTCCGACCTCCTCTTTCCAAAAGCAGCCTCCCCCGGCTCCGCAGCAGTAGGTCCGGTTCTTCGATTGAGCGACATCTGAAATCTGCGCGCTTGGGATCGCGCCCAGCACAGTGCGCGCGGCCGACCATTTTTGATCATGCCGGGCCATGAAACACGGGTCATGGTAGGTGATTCGCTCCGGCAACGGCCTCTTGAAGTCGAGCCGCTTTGCGCGCCGCAGTTCCTCGATAAATTCGGCCGAGTGCAGCACCTCATAGCCGCTGGCCCCAAAATCTGGATATTCCTTCTTGAGGTTGTGATAGCAGTGCGGGCATTGAGTTACGATGCGTCGCGGCTTGTATCGATTGAGAGTCTCGATATTTCGTGCTGCAATCGTTGCATAGAGGTACTCGTTCCCGAGGCGTCGCGCGGGGTCGCCGGTGCAGGCCTCCTCAGTTTCCAAAATGGCGAACCTCACGCCTGCCTGTTTCATCAGGCCGGCCAAGGCGCGGCTAACCTTTTGATTACGGTCGTCATAAGAACCGGCGCAGCCTACCCAATAGAGCACATCCAGCTCCGTCGAATCCCCGAGCTCCGCCATTAGAGGAATGCCTAGCCCCTGCGCCCAGTCCGCTCGCTTGTCATGCGCGAGCCCCCACGGATTACCTTGCGTCTCGATCCCTCTGAATGCCGCGACCGCCTCCGGAGGAAAGCGGCTCTCCATCATCACGAGATGGCGGCGCATATCGTCGATCCTTCGGATGTGCTCGATTCCGACTGGACATCCCTCTTCGCACCATCCGCAATTTGTGCAATCCCATAGCGCTTGTTCGGTGGCAACATCGCGGATCATGTCGGCCCGCGACTCCGCCTTTTGAGGGACCCGGCCGACGGAGCCACCATATTTCGCGGCGAGCAGCGCGGGTCCCGTCGCCAGGAGATGCTCGCGCTGCTCGATCACGAGGTACTTGGGATTGAGCGCCTTCCCGGTGGTGGCAGTCGGACAGTTGATCGTGCATCGGCCGCATTCGAGACACGCTGTCATATCGAGCAATTGCTTCCAGGTATATTGCTCGATTCGCGAGACACCGAACGATTCCGCAGTTTCGAAGTCCCGGATGGGGACGAGCCGTCCGCGTGGGCCAAGGTCCCGAAAAAACAGATTGATCGGTCCGATGAGAAAGTGGCGGAGCTTAGAAAATGGAAACGCGAACAGCAGACCATACACGAGTAACATGTGGGTCAGCCACAACCATCGATGAAACTCCGCGCCGGCCCCCAAGGCGCCCTCGAGTCTCGCGAGCTGGCGTCCAATATATGCCCATTCGGTAAACGGCGGGCGTGTCGCGTTGATGCGCGCGCCCTCCAGCATCAGGCCCGTTATGGCCACGACCACTAACATCAGGAGCGGATACCAGTAGCCGAGCCGATTCTCGAGGTTGTCGAGCATTTTCTGCGCCGGCGGCCCATCAAGCACTGCGGGCTTTGCGATCGCTCGGCGCGCCGCCGCAGCGACTACACCGACAGCCAGGACCGAAAAGAAGGTATCCATCGCTACTTTGAAAAACAGGTAGAAGTCGCCAAAGTAGAAGTAGAACGAGAACCCAACCAGTCCGGCAAAGTAGCGAACATCGCTGTTCACGAAGACGATGCACGTCCCGATGAACAGACCGACAAAGCCGACATAAAAGGCATAGTGCATCCAGCCCCACGCCTCACGCACGACATAGCCCTGACCAAGCGCGTCGCGTAGCGCGAGCCATGTCCTTCGCGCCAACTGATCGGAGCGCTCTTCGGGTGACCCGAGTCGAACGCGCCGATACCAATAGACGCCCGCGAAAACGAACCCGGCCAAGAGAGCTGCCAGCAGCGCATACATCAGGACGATGAATGTGACGGGCACGTTCCACAGAATCTCGCGCGTAACGTGTTCGTTCATCCGACGAAGCCTCCGTCAGCGGGGCCGGGTCAAGTGGCTCGTTTATTGACCATCAATATGCCGGTGCGGCAAAAAAAGGAACTCCCCGGGTCTAACTATTGGGAACCGTCCTTGAGCCAGGAATTCAGGGACGAACCCGAGAGCGACGATGCCCCGAGTCCTGCGTGGCTCGCGTACCCGACTCGACGGCTCCTTGTAGGAATTGCGAGGGAGCAATAACATGTGAATTTAGGTTATACCGACTGGAAATTTGATCCACGGCACAGCTGTGTACTCTCGGGATCACACGGCGAGCGGCGCCTGACGGCTAGTCGTAGAGCGAGGGGGAGCCGCTCACGGGGCGGGTGCGGTAGCGGCGATGCGTCCACAGCCACTGCTCGGGATATTTTCTGACCATCTCTTCGACCGCCTTTTGATAGCGCGCCGTATTCGTCAGCGTATCGGCATCGCGGTTGCCGGTCCGCTGCTGCGGGATCTCCTCGAAAATTTCGATCACGTGACTGCGGCCGTCGGGCTGGCGCACGATAAACACGGGGATCACGGGCACGCCGGTCATCATTGCGAGGCGA